>OATD01000001.1_pt1 | contig 452961 bp, 393 predicted proteins | sample 1475881 | NCBI WGS metagenome assembly OATD01 (sample SAMEA2579941, study PRJEB22360) | human gut metagenome | biome: human gut; feature: human-associated habitat; material: faeces | place: Denmark | collected 2008/2010 | reverse complement strand
ACGACATTATGAACATACGTTACCCAATATACGAGGGAGTTTATCGAATACTTACAGAAGAAGCTGGAGATCGAGAAGAAATACGCCGACGTGCAGTTTGCCGTAAAAGCCAGCCAGATCATTGCCGACACGGCCGTGGCCATCATGAAAGCGCTCTCGCAACTGGGACCGATCGCAGGACCGGTGGCGGCAGCACTGATGGGAGTAACCGGGGCCGCCCAGCTGGCAGCGGCCAATGCTGAAAGACAAAAGGTAAAGAGCATGACGCTCTCCGGAGCGTCCGGCTCCACACCCGTAAGCGCCGAAAGGGTGGTGAACGCTTCCGGGGGATATGACCAGGGAGGTTACACCGGGGACGGAGACCGCTACGAGGTGGCGGGCGTCGTCCACAGGGGAGAGTACGTCATTCCGGTGCCGGAAATGAAGAACAAGCGGGTGGTTAACATGGTAAAGGTCATCGAAAGCATACGCCGCAACCGGACATCGGCCAATCCATGGCCCGGGTATTACGAGGGAGGGAAGGTCACGGAGAGAGAGCGCCCCGGACAGGACATCGACCGTCTGAACCGGGCGGCGGAGAAATTGGAAAGGGCCTCAAGGAACCTCTCCCGGCCGGCAAAAAGTTACGTCCTGCTGAGCGACATCAACGCGGCTCAGGATTTACAGAAGAGTTCAGAGAAACCATTTACAAGAACAGACCAATAATACAACCGGTATGGCATTAACCATTCAGACAGAGAAAGGGATATTCGACCTTCCCCGGGATTTCAGCGTGGAGATAGAGAACACGTCGCCCATATACACCGACAAGGGCAGCCAGACGATCGCATCGACGTTGCCGGCAACCGGGCACAATCTTTCGATGGTGGATTACATCCACCGGCCGGATATCCGCAATGCGCCAAAGCGGGACGCCGCGGCGGTGGTGACCGACGGGGTTTACCGGCGGACAGGAAAACTCAATATCACCTCCGTGTCAACGGAGTCGGGCATCGTATGCAATATCGGGTTTGACGAAAGCCTGATGTATGAAGCCTGGAAAAACGTTTCACTCAAGGAACTTCCGGGACTGCCGGTCATCAAATACCCGGAAGGCGTCGCAGCCCTTGCCCGTCACCTGGAGGAAGTGATGCGCTACCAAACCCCGGCGGATTATCACGTGTTCCGCATACAGGTGGCGTCTGAAACCCTGGAAGAGACGGAGTATCCGGAGTTCATCAACCCCATAGGGTCGGACGGGAAGACGTACGCCCTGCTGAAGGAAGCACGGACCGAGAGGGTTGTCATATCGGGCCAGGCCGTAGATGTAAAGGTTCCCGCAGGATACGGGATATCGCCGTTCCTGAAGGTATCCCGCATATTGGAGATGATATTCTCGGCATACGGCTTTACATTGGTGGAGAATCCCTTTGCCACCGATTACCAGCTCAGCAAGATGGTCGTGCTCAACAATGTGGCGGACACCATTGTCACCGGAGAGATCGACTACAGGAATTTGATGCCGGACTGTACCGTCAACGAGTTCCTGGACGCGCTGTTTTGCCGTACCGGGGCCAAGGTTTACGTAAATGCCGGCCGGAAAGCCGTCATACGCCTGCTCAAGGATTCGATAGGCGCAACGGCATCCGCCGACTGGACACCGCTCAAGGCCTCGGAACCGGAAATAAACTACACGCCCGCAAAGCAGCTCAAGCTCTCGGCGGGCACATCGTTCAAGGAAGCCGAACCGGCGGCGGACTCCTTTGAGAAATTCCTTAAGCCTTATGGGGGGATCATTACGGAATTTACAGGGGACCGGGACGTGCCCGACGAACTGTACATAACCTACCAGCCTTCCACCGGAAGATATTACAAGCGGGACATCGTGAACAAGAAAAAGAAGTGGATATCCAGCGACTTTTTCCCATGGGACAAGGGCACCCCCGGTGTGGAATACCTGGAGATAACGGGAAAGGACGAATGTGTCCCCATGGCATTTAAAACGGGGCTGCTGACTCCCGGATATCTGGCGGGGGCGGTCAACATCAACACAACCCTCAGAGGGGCCGCCAAGGAGCAGGGGGAGAAGAAGCAGACACCCCTGGCTTTCTGCTTCGCCATGGGGAAAACCAATCAGATTATAGGGGCCGGGGCCCTTGTGGAGGAGTATTATTTCGGCAGCTCACTCTGCCGGGAGCCCAAAGGCGAATACTTTCAGGACCCCGGGGGGAATGTTTACAGGTATTCACTGGTTTTCAGGGGAGAGGACGGGGCGTTTAACCGGTTCTTTAAGGAGTACGACGCGGTCCTGAGGCATGCCGATCATGTCTATGCGGTACAGATGAACCCGGACAGGGCCGGACTGCTGAAGCTGGACACTTCCCGGCCCGTCATGCTGCACGGACAAAGGATGATGGTCGAAAGCCTCAAGTACGCGCTTCCGCTGCGCAAAGGACGCCCTTGCCAGGTGAAACTGCGTTCCCTTAAACTTTTGCAGCCCTACGACCTGGACAAGGAGCAGGAATTGGTGCCGATGACTCCGCAGCAGGCGACATGGAAGGTCTTTACCTATTTCGACAGGGATATGGAACTCAGGGTGCAGGAGTTGCGGGAGCAGCCGGGGATCATCAGGGTCGATGTCGTGGCAAAAGAGGTGCTGACCAGGCCGGAAGAGGGTGATTTCGACATGTACCCGCCACCATCCTTGCAGGATGTTGCCGACAGAAGGAAGATCATGTACACCTATAAGGGGAAGCTCAAATACAGACCGTATCCACCGGGGCTTACACAGGAGGAGGTTGTAAACTACAGGGCGGGAGTCATTGCCGTAAAGATATAAATCCTGTCCTTTAAACTACCGCGCCAAACGGTCATTTTTGCAGCATGGAAACAAAAAATCAAAATAAGATAGTGACGGCGCCCTCCCTGGAAAATACACGGGAGCTTTACGGGATTTACCGCCAAAGATACGGGGCTGACAAGACCCCGGAGGACTTTTACCGGTTTATGACAACCCCCGGCGTGGAAAGGCGATCCTTTCTGCTTGAGAATACCCGAACGCGGCCGCTATCCATTAATAACACGATCATTCATAAGTGCGTATGAGTTTCGAGATTATCAGAAAAACCGGAGAGATCGCCTTTGTGGCAAACCCTATCGCCTTTGAGGTAAAAACCTCCGGGGAGGCCGAAATTGAAATCCGTCTCAGGGTTGGAGCACAGGAGGTGTTTTCAGCCTCCTACGTACCTTTTGGTGACAGGATCCATTTCGACATTGCCGAAATCTTGCAGCCCTTCGTTACTTCCGGACCCTTGGAGGACTCGGAGGATCTGATCCTGCCCGTATCCGGTTTTATGGCCGGTTACACGCTCGAGGTAAAAGGGCGGGAGACCCGGACACTCACCGGCAAGGTGATATGCGGGGGGATCAGCAAACAGGCGGCAAGGGAAATGGCCGGCAGGGGAACGGACTTTATCCTGAACCGGCTCAGGGATTATTCATCGCAATTCCTCTTTACCACGCGGACCCGCGGGAAGCATATTGCGATAAGGAAAACCGAAGTCTCCCCCCTGATCTTCATTCATCCGGACAAAAGGATACAGGTGGAATCCGAATATGGAAACAGAATAAAACTGCCTGAAGGGACAGCCGGAGAAGTTTATGCTTTAAACATAGGGCGGATCCGGCGGGAGTTTTTCCACAGGTATAACCAGATCGTGTCATTCATCCGGGTATTGGTGCCGGCCGAAGAAGCCTTTGACATCTCTTTCACACCCGGGGAAGTGTCAGAAAACGGACTGTCATTTCTCTTCAGAAACTCTTTGGGATGCTATGAAGTGATAGAAATGCCGGGGAAAATGATTTACTCCCTTGACCGGGGGGATGATGAAAACTACCGGACATTCGATGAAGAGGGCGGTGATTATATAACCGGACGTCCAAGGCCCGACCTCCTGCAAAAAATGAAGCTGAATACAGGATTCAAGAGGAAAACAGAGTTGAAATTCATTCAGGACCTGCTCTCCTCGGATGATATCCGGCTGCTTAACGGAACCGCCCGAAGGCGTGTACTGGTAACTTGCGAAGAGTACGGTTATGAAGAACCCATGAAGGAGCCGACATCCCTGGTGCTCGATATCGAGGTTGCCGAGCGGGAATCCAATTACACCCCGGACATGGACGGGGAGAACGCCCCACCTTTCATCGAACTTCTGCCCGGGGAGGTGGAAATACCCTCAGAAGGAGGGCAGGTCAGGGTACGGGTCGAATCAAATATCATGTGGGAGGTGGTTTGATTCCTAGTTCTTATGGAACTTGGAAAATACCCCGGACGGGGAGTAAAAGCAAAGCGAATCAAAACAGTAGAAATAAATCATTTAATAAATTACAAGTATGGCAAAAGCAAGTTGGTGCAATGTAAGCCCCATGTCGGGCAAGAGAGATGGCGTTTTGACAATCAGTGCGGGTGCTCACACAGGACGTGTAGCACGAAATACAGTAGTTACCGTAACAGCGGCAAACGGAACGAGACCCTCAGCCAGTATAGCGGTATCTCAGGCAGGTGCAGGGGTATCCACAACCATGGATACAAGCAAACCGGACCTTCCCTCTTCCGGAGGAGTCGTTAACATAAACGGAACGTCTAATAGTTCAAAATTAAAGTGGACCTGTACCGCAAGAGTTATGGGAGTAGATATGCCTATAGACGGTAATTATGTAAAAGTGGCGGTAAACGGTGGGAATATAGGAAATAATGTGGCTATTCCGGGGGACCCCGGAGCATCGGGGCGTTTTAACTTTGTGGCGACATTAACTTTTCCCGCTTCGATGTTTCCGGTTGACGCTGTAGTGACTTTTAGGCTGACGGATGATACCAATTCAGCTAAACAATGTACTTTCACTTGGAAAGCGGGTGCGTCTTCTCTTTCAGTGAACAAGTCCTCTTTGTCATTGGTTAACGGTGGAACCGGGCAAACCGTAAATGTTACTTCCAATGATGATTGGAACGTCTCTTAATCGGATATAAAGAGAAAGGATAGGAAACGTCTAAATCGCAACCTATCCTTTTTTCTTATGATACTGCCCATTCGTCATTGGAGGTAACGTCTACCGTTTGTCCTGTCCCTACATTCACAAGCGATAGCGAGGACTTGTTCACCGAAAGAGCAGATGCTCCCGCTGCCCATTTAAATTGGCACCTTACCATTTTTCCTGCACTATCAGTCACGTCAACATTAGGAGCTAACGGTGTGGGCAACGGATTGCGGGCTATTTCCAGTTTGATGGAAAACGCATAAGAACCGTTCGCTCCGGGGTCTCCTGGGATAGTAACCGTCTCTGAGGCGGCAAGCACTTTGTCAGTAATTCCCGGAGCATTGAATTTTGCGGAAGCGGTAACCCCCGGAAAGTTAATCAGAGGAACCGATATTTTCAATGTCGGGCTGTTAGAGTTCCCGTTAATAGTGACAGACCCTCCTTCTCCGGGTAAATCCGGTTTAGAGGTATCCATCGTTAATTGCACTCCTACGCCGGCTTGTGATACCGCTATACTGGCCGAGGGCTTCGTTCCGTTTTTAGCCGTGACGGTCACTGTCGTACTGCGGGCCTCCCGTCCGGCATGTGCTGCCGCACTGATTGTTAAAGTCCCGTTCTCACTTCCTGACATGGGGCTTACATTGCACCAACTTGCTTTTGCCATACTAATCGTAATTTATTAAATGATTTCTACTGTTTTTAATTCGCTTTGCTTTCACTCCCCGTCCGAGGTGTTTTCCAAGTTCCATAAGAACTAGGATGTCCTTTACGCCCTGAAAAGAGTATGCGAACTTTGCGGCAACCATTAAAATTACATCGACATGAAACTTATTATTTATAACAGCCGGCTTGCAAAACGCATGCTGTTTCCGGGGTATTCGACAATCATGTTATTTGGCATTATCCTGACTAAAAGAAGGAAAGAAGAATGTCCGCCTGCATTGATCCGACATGAGCAAATACATCAAAAACAGTATTTTGAGTGTTTTATACTCCCTGTTTTACCGGCTATCCTGTTTACTCCATGGATGCTGACCTTATGCCCTTTGAGTTTCTATATACTTTATCTGGCAGAGTGGTTCATAAGTTTCGTATGGTATTTTTGGAGTCAAGGAATGACAGATCCGGGCAGAGCCGGCCATAGGGCATATATGTCGTCGGCCATGGAGATGGAGGCTAAGGTAAAAGAGGTAGAAGCAGGGTATCTCGAAAGAAGAAAACACTTTGCATTTATGAGGTATTACGACAAAATATAAATGAGATACAACGGAGAATACCTAATTATAGGTAAATTAAAGTAGAGTTCTCCATAGTTTAACTTTTTTAACCAATAATAGTATGCAGGAATGTATTAATGAAATACTTTTGTGCAAAAATATATTTATTCGCCATAAAAACACTTCGTTGTGAAACGCGGGAGTTGCTTATATTTTATAGAAAAGGAGAAGAAAAATCTCCAATCTACACTAGGGGATACATATCTCTTCACTAATAAATGATCCCCACTCAGTGTTTAAGTTAAATTTTTATATGTATCCCCGCCACTTAGTGATAAGAGGCGGGGTTTGTTTTGGAAAATCATTACCCCTATTTAATAACTTACTTCAATGGATATGGTAGTTTCCCTATAGATAAAAGTCCCGTTATTTATCGAATATACAAGGTCATCTACTGAAATACACAAGGTGATTTTGGGGAATTATGCCACAATATGTATAGCGATTCTACACTTTTTCTACAATCCTTTTTTTAGTCATATTATATAATAATCTATTTATCAGCATATTATACTTATTATAAGACTTTGGCATACACCTTGCTCTTTGATAGATAAAGTTAGTTTTAATTATCCATACTAAAAATGTAATTATGAAGAAAGTATTAGTAGCATTGACAATGGTTATGGGGATGGGCAGCGCAGTAGCGTTTGCACAAGAACCGGTTAAGCTCCCCGCTATGGAACAGAATCAACAAACATCTCAAGACAAATTCACAAAGATTACTGTCAAAGAGCTTCCGCAAGTAGTCAAGAGTACTTTGTCCAAGGATTACGAAGGAACTATAGTTAAAGAGGCTTTCGTTGCTGAAAAAGAAAACGGAAAGGTTTACAAGATAATTGTAACAGCAATCAAAGAAGACCAATCAACTGAAGAGATAACTGTATTGTTGAATGAAAAAGGGGAACCTGTGAATGAAAAAGATTGCTAAGGAAAGCATTTCATTCACTATGTGACGAAATCAATTTCTTTTTTTAATCTTTAAGTACGAAAAAGAGGGGAATAAATACCTCTTGAAGGCAAAACAGTGATTAGTACCTTCTCCAAGCGTAAATGTGTTAATAGTGTCCTGCTTCTTAGTGATAAGAAGCAGGAATTAAAAAAGTAGGTTTAAAGCGAATTATAATTTATATGTACACTTTTTTCTAAAAAATCTTTCATTAAATTATTTGCCACAAAATCCTCGTTGAGAAACGCGGAAGGTAGTTTGTTTTATATGGGAATGGCTTAATATTACCCCTCTTGCACTATCGGTCATTCTCGAGAAAGCTATTCATAAATAGTAATCTTTTTATTCTATCCCGCTTCTTAGTGATAAGAGGCGGGATTTTGTTTTCATATCCTCACCTAAAGATTTATCCTTCCCGTGTCTCAGATCTCCCTTTGCTAACTTAAAGAGCGCGTGCTAATCACTATTTATTGGTACTCCCCCTTCCTTGAAAAAGTGCATATCTTTAAAACAGGAAAATCCTAAATAAAATTTTCTAAAAAGGTGTATTTTTATCCAAGTATATATTATGTTTTAATTATATAATATTATATTTGCATCGGTTAATATTTCGTTGGGAAACGGAACACTCGATTATGTTTAGTTAGTGTAAAAGATAGGAAAACAGAAAAAGAGATTTCTGTATATAGTAAATGTATGATATTACATTTTTCACTTTTGCATAGTATAATTTTATAATTGTTGGTACTGCTTCTACAAAATGAAGAAGCGAAGATGTTTTTTACGCTAAACAAAATTGTACAGTGTATTGCCTACGTTGCGAAACGCAGGCAATATAATTAATAACACCAACATGACCATTGGGCTGTTTGAATGTGAATAGATGGCCGGGAACACGCAAGTAATAATTTATTAGATTGTTGTGAAACAAGACTTATCCCTCTATTATAAATCCAGTGTGTATCAACCAAAGAGAGGGGAGTTTGCTTCAAATATATATATCCCCTCTCCACTACATCGCATGAAGCGAAGTTTAGTTAAAAATCTATTTCTTAGAGCAAGGACTAAAAAAACTCTCATGCTTAGTATTCAGTATATATTGCCTACGTTGGGAAACGTAGGCAATATTATTCTTTTCTTCAACAGTATTTCATTTCAAGTTCTCTAAATAATCAAGCACCTGTCGGTTGGCTTTGTCCACTTTCTCCATATCATAATCGATATAAATACTTGTAGTTTTACACCCAAATTCATGACCAAGGGCCAATGAAATAACATCTTTTGACACTCCTATTTTATGTGCTATTGTCGCCCATGTATGACGCGCCCAATAAACCGTTAGCTCTGGAAATAAGGGAAAGCGTTTTTTTACTCGTCTTCTTTTACCATTAATCACCTTTTCTACTAGTTCAACACTTCCGATCTCTTGGAGGTTTTCATTAAGTCTGTGAGCGTAATCTTTATAATTCTTGTAACGCTCAAGAATATTAAGTAAATACTTACTTCCTTTGTATCGTTCGATTATCTCGGCTGCTTCGGGTTCTACTTTTATATTGTATATTTTCTTAGTCTTAGCCCTTCGATATTCAATTCTGCCGTTTCTAATTTTCTCCAAACGACATAAATCAACAGTATTTATGCCTACAAGATAGAAAATTAACATAAAAATATCAACATATTGCTTCTGATGCTCTTCGCAAGGATAATCTCTTAGAGTCACAAGTTCCTCTGGAGTCAATGCCCTTTTTGCAGTTGCCTCTTGTTTTATTTTAAATCTCCTAAATGGATAACATGAAATAGTTTCAGTATTAAGAGCATCATTAAATACAGCTCGGATATTTCTCATGTGAATACTAATCGAGTTAACTTTAGAGGTCTCTGAAAGATGAATCTCAAAACTCTTTAGCCAAGCATAGGTCACATCTTCAAATCTAAACTTATCTGGTACATCCACAAAACGACATATGCGATCAAGTGTATATTGGTAGACTGCCTTCGTTTGGGGATTTTTCTTTCCTTCCACAAACCTTGTATAATACTGCACAAAAGAACATCCAGTTTCTTCCTGTTTCTCCTCTAATTTTCCCCTCAATAATATTCGTTGAAGATGCTCCTTGAACTGTTTTCCTGTCATTAAGTCCAACTTTCCGGCAATCCTTAAATTCAATAATTCCGTTTCAGCACAATGCACTCGCTGGGAGATATAGCCATTAAGGAATGACTTGTTAGGACCATTGATCACCTTTCCTTTTGTGGAATCCCACTGATCTGGAGATAATAAAACACCAAGATTGATTAAGGCCTGCTGCCTTTTGTGTGTGACATTAATTTTAAGAGGAAACTTTCCATCTTTCCTATTCACACGTTTGTCGAAATACAATTTAATAGAAGCCATAATAAATACTCAAGATTTGCATGATTTTTGCATGATTCGGCATCCGAAATGCCCAAAATTCATCCAAATAATGCAATTAAACTCTTTTTTTTTAATGACTATTAGCAGAAAAAAAAATGCCAATAATCAAGTTCTAAAACTTAAATATCAGCATTTTTCTTTGTCGGGGTAGCGGGATTCGAACCCACGACCCCCAGCTCCCAAAGCTGGTGCGCTAACCGGACTGCGCTACACCCCGAAATACTTGTAAAAAAAGAGAACTTCCTTTTTCTTTGTCGGGGTAGCGGGATTCGAACCCACGACCCCCTGCTCCCAAAGCAGGTGCGCTAACCGGACTGCGCTACACCCCGTTTTATAGGGAAGTTCCTTTCAAAAGCGGTGCAAAGATAGGGACTATTTTTTAATATACAATAGTGGAGGAACGTTTTTTTGATATTTATTTTTTAACACCCTGTCCGTCATATATTTGAATATGAAATAAAAAAAGAGGATTACTCATTAAAAGAGTCCCGGTTCTGATGGAATCGGGACTCTTTTACCAAACAAACGACAGAGAACAGTTACTCAAGATCCTCTTTTACTACTTCATCTATCTCCTTGAGCTTCTTCTCCTTTGACTTTTTGTTGCCGGCAGATTTCTTTTTGGTATCATCATACACATTGTCTGCACGGTCTTCCATCTCTTCACTCCAGTCGTCATACATATTTGTTGCCGGCTGGCCGGTAAGAGTGGTATTCTCTTCTGCGATAGGTACATCTCTGTTAATTACTTTTGCCATATGTTCTACATTTTATTATTATGCTATAAAGACAATAAAAAATAGAAAAAGTTCTCCGTGTTAATGAAGTTTGATACTATTAGATAGATTTTAAAGCGGTATTTCAAGTTATATTTCCGAAAGCAGTGAACTAAATGCCGTTTCAAATGTATAATACAGAAATATCACCATTAAAAACGAATGTCATGAGATTGAAAACTCCCAAACCGATACGGCTTATTGCCCTTGCCGGCATAGCCTTGTTTATAGACAGTTCTGTTTCCATTCCCTCTGTCAGCGTAAAGGACTGGACCGAAATAGACGAAACAGGTAACCCACTTTATCCACTACCCAAATAACAACTCTTATGCTTACACAATTTTTAAATCTACTTGCTACTATCATCAGCGTCATCAGTTTGCTGATCGTAACTTATGGCGCGCTTATTGCCATTATTTCTTTCATTATCAATGAACTGAAGAGAGTAACCGGAGCTTACACCCCGACCAATATCCGAAAGTTGAGAGCCGTGTTCGGCACTTACCTGCTATTGGGGCTGGAGTTCCTTATCGCTTCGGACATATTGAAAACGGTATTGGAACCTACAATGAACGAACTGATTATTCTGGGAGGTATTGTCGTCGTAAGAACCATATTATCGGTGTTCCTCAACAAAGAAATCAAAGAATTAGAAACAGAAAATAACTAAAACATAGTGAACCAACCATCTGTAATGGCGTTTATATCATTATTAATAAAAGAAAGGAGATCGGACTTATGAATACCGAAAAAGAGAAAACTTCATCAGAAGAACAAAAAAAGGCTGAAAAAGTGCTTAAAGACAAAGTTCCCGTACAGCAAACCGGAACCTACAGCGAAGCCACCAAGAAAGAAGTGCGCGACGCAGTAAAAGAACTCAATCCGGACATGAGCGGATTGGATAGGGGTTAACAGCCCCTATCTTCCCGGAAACATCAGTGTAAAGCAGCTTCCTTTCCCTATCTCTGAGGAGACTGTAATGGTGCCGCCATGCAGATTCATGATCTGCTTACATAAACTGAGTCCGATGCCGGATCCCGATGGCTTGGTCGTAAAGAACGGAACAAATACTTTGTCTATCACTTCCGGAAGAATGCCTTCGCCGTTGTCACGCACCGTGAGACTGCAAACTTTTCCGGGGACCTGTTCCAACTCTACTTCTATCTGCGGTGCAGTATTTTGTCCGCAGGACTCTTTGGCATTTTTAATCAGATTGATCAGCACCTGCTCTATCTGGGCACGATCAATGTACAGAGTGGCCCCCCTGTGTGTTGCCGCAAAATGAATGAACGAATCAGGGAAGAGTTTCCTTAGGTCGGAAAAGAGTTCGTCCACCGCTACCGATGTGCAGGCAGGAGTGGGGATACGAGTCAACCGACGGTAGTTTTCCACAAAACCGAGCAGCCCTTTACTTCTCCGATGGATGGTCTGCATGGCTTGCAACATCACTCCGTATTCTTTCTCACTGAGCCGTTCGGGTATTCCGCGTTCACTCAATGTTTCGGATAATGAAATGATAGGAGTGATAGAGTTCATTATTTCATGGGTCAATACCCGTATCAACTTCTGCCAGGCTTCCATCTCGTTACGTTCCAATACCGAATGGATGTTTTTCAGGCTGACCAACAGCCTTTCCTTATTTTGTGCGGCAAACAAAGTACATGATACCGCCATCTCTACCGAGGCTCCTTGCTGCCGGATACGTACCACCTGCGTCTCGTTCCAGGAGGTGGTCAGCCACTCCTGAGGCAACCGGGATTCTTGTCCGACCAGTGCCACGGCCGCACGGTTCATCCATTCCACCCGGCCCGAACGGTCAGTCACCACCACAGCCGTATCTACCTTATTTAAAAGGTTCTCGTAATACTGGTGCTTGATCTCTTCCTCGAGCAGGCGTCCACGGAACAACCTAAGCGTCTGAGAAAGTTCGTCCGCCAGTTCAACCATCATCTTGCTTTTAAACGGCGGCTGAAAGTTCTGCGTCATGTCATTGAAGCGGATGCAGTCTGTCAGTCGTCTCATCATGCCTGCCAATTTCATCTGGATGGAATAGAGATGAACGCCTGTAGCGATCAGCAGGATGCCCACAATCAGAGTGCTGAACCATAATTCGTAACAGAACAGCAAGTATCCTCCGATGGAGAGCACCACCAACAATAGAATGTGCAGCACCACACTGATGGAATAGCGTTTCATAAGCCCAGTTTTTCAAGTTTGCGATAAAGAGCGAAACGGGTGATACCAAGATACTCGGCTGCCCGGGTGATGTTCCCCTCGCTCAGCCGCATGGCTTTCTCTACCGCTTGCCGTTCCAGCAATTCCAGATTGAGTACCTCTTCCTCTTTCTTTTGCCGGACAGAAGAGTGGAAAAGAAAGTTTTCAGGCTTCAGCAGGGAGCCGTCACCCAAAATCACGGCACGCTCTATGGTATGTTGCAACTCGCGTACATTGCCCGGCCAGTTATACTTCAGTAACTTATTCTTTGCCTCGCGCGTCAGCCCGTGCATCTCCTTCTTATATTTGCGGGCATAGCGCTCTAAAAAGAACTCGGCCAGCAGAATGACATCGTTACCACGCTCCCGTAGAGGAGGAATATGAATTTCTATCGTATTGATGCGATAGAGCAGATCCTGACGGAAGTTACCTTCATCCACCATTGCCCTGATATCGGCATTCGTCGCACAGATCAGGCGGACATCGATAGGTACCGACTGAGTAGAGCCTAACCGGCTGATCTGCCTTTTCTCTATCGCAGTGAGCAGTTTCGATTGCATAGGGAGCGAAAGGTTACCTATTTCATCCAGAAACAGAGTACCCCCTGTCGCCACTTCCATGCGTCCCGCCTTTGCTTTGCGTGCGTCGGTGAAAGCACCTTTCTCGTATCCGAATAATTCGCTTTCGAACAACTGTTCGGGAATACTGCCCAGGTCGATCGTTACAAACGGTTTACCGTATCGGGGAGAACAACGGTACAGCAAGCGGGCAATCACATCTTTTCCGGTACCGTTTTCACCCAGAATCAGGATATTGGCATCCGTCTCGCTTAACTTGTTGATGGTTGAAAACACCTCTTGCATAGCCTCCGATTCACCGATAATCTCATTTTCGGGTCCACCCTGTCCGCTCAGCACTTCTACCTGCTCCTTCAGCATATTCACTTCATGACGTGACTGCCGGAGTTTCATGCCCGAAGAGAGTGTAGCCAGCAGTTTCTCTTTTTCCCATGGTTTGGGGATAAAGTCCGTTGCACCTGCTTTGATGGCACGCACAGCCTTGTCCGTATCGGCATAAGCCGTCATAAAAATCACAATGGCCTGCGGATCGATCTTCAGAATCTGTTCCAGACTCTCAAATCCTTCCTGCCCACTGATGGCATCACGACTGAAGTTCATATCGAGCAAAATGATGTCCGGACCGAACGTAGTCATGAAGTATTCGATGCGATCGGGAGTAGTAGCCACCTTAATCTTCTCAGTATAAGGTTCGAGCAATAGATTGAGGGCGAACAACACATCCTCGTTATCGTCTACAATTAATATTTTTCCAAGCTGTTCCATGTTATATTACGAGCTAATTTACTTTCCTTTAAAGGATAAGATATACCAGTTGTACAACTCGTCGTGTACCAGTTGTACATCTCGTCATGCACCAGTTGTACAACTCGTCGTGTACCGGTTATACATCTCCTACATCTTATCTTACCATGTAATGATGCTAAAGTAAGCCGGATATATTCACTTACCTTTAGCCTGAGGGCAAAGGTACATATTATATCCATGTGTTGTGTGTGCTAATTCGCACTATTTTTGTGCGTATATGCACACGAAAGCAATAGGGAATAAAGATGCAAACTACTAATAAACAAAATATTACACGTATGGCACGGCTTTTGAATGGTTTATAGAAAAAGAAATGCACAATGAACTTGAAAACGATACTTATCATTGCCGGATGCAGTTATATCTTTCCGGCAACTGCACAGGAACGCACGATGGAGCTCTCGCTGGACGAAACCGTAAAGCTTGCCAAGCTTCAGTCACCCGACGCACAAACCGCACGCCACAGTTTCCGCTCAGCCTACTGGAACTATAAATATTACAGGGCGAACTATCTGCCTGCCTTGAGCCTGACCTCGGACCCGAACCTGAACCGGGCTATCAATAAGGTAACACTGGGAGACGGAACCGTGAAGTTTGTAGAACAAAACATGCTCAGCACCGACCTTACTCTGAATTTAACACAGAACATTCCATGGACCGGCGGTTCACTGTTTGTGGAAACGGCAGCACAACGAATGGATATCTTCAGCGACCACACGACAGCCTGGCAGACTTCACCTATTAATATAGGCTATCGTCAGTCGCTCTTCGGATATAACAGCCTGAAGTGGGATCGCCGCATCGAACCGGTCCGCTACCGGGAAGCAAAGAAATCGTATGTAGAAACACTGGAACTGGTAGCCACGCGTGCTACTCAAAAATTCTTTAACCTTGCCACCGCACAGAGCAATTACGAAACCGCCACTACCAATTACGCTAACGCAGACACACTCTATCAATATGCCCAGGGACGCTACAACATCGGTACCATCACCGAAAACGAAATGCTGCAACTGGAACTGAACAAACTGACCGAAGAAACCAACCGAATGAATGCCCGTATCGAGATGGACAACTGCATGCAGGAGCTACGCTCGTATCTGGGCATTCAGAGTGACGAGGAACTCAAGGTGAAAATCAACGACCACGTACCCGACTTCAGTGTAGAACTGCACGAAGCCTTATTACTGGCCAACGAAAACAGTCCGGAAATACAAAACATGATACGCCGGAAACTGGAGAGCGAAAGCAACGTGTCATACGCCCGTGCCAATGCCGGACTGAAAGCGGATATTTATCTGCGTTTCGGCCTGACACAAACTGCCGACAAGCTGGGAAGCGCCTACAAGAGGCCATTGGACCAGCAGTACGTCAGCCTGAGTGTAGCACTACCCATCCTCGACTGGGGACGGGGCAAGGGCAAAGTGCGCGTGGCACGCTCCAACCGCGACCTTGTGTACACACAGGTGGAACAAGACAAGACCGATTTCGAACTAAACATACGCAAACTGGTGAAACAATTTAATCTTCAGGCCCAGCGGGTCAGAATAGCCGCGCGAACCGATGAAACAGCTCAACGACGCAGCGACGTGGCCCGCAAACTTTATCTGCTGGGCAAGTCTACCATTCTCGATCTAAACGCTTCCATCACCGAGAAGGACCAGGCACGCCGCAACTACATAACGGCTCTTTACAACTACTGGAGTCTGTATTACACGTTGCGCAGCCTTACTCTTTTCGACTTTGAAGGCAAAACGCCGCTTACCGAGAATTATGACCTGCTGATAGACTGACCGGAATTATAAACTGCAAATCGAAAAAACAAAATAATATGGATATTAAAATTGAAAAGAAGCCCTGGTACATCCGCTATAAATTCTACATAGCCGGAGGAATTGCATTTGTCGCTTTCCTTGTTTACGTCATCATTTTGTCGGCCGGGCCACGCAAGCTCCGCATCGAGTCGGAAAACATACAGATAGCCGAAGTCAAAGATGACAAGTTTATGGAATACGTCGATGTGGAAGGATTGATACAGCCTATTCTCACCATTAAAGTAAACACCCGTGAAGCGGGAAGCGTAGAGCGTATCATAGCCGAGGAAGGCAGTTTGCTCCAGAAAGGAGATACGATTCTGACCCTCTCGAATCCGGACTTGCTGCGTAGCATCGAAGACCAGCGGGACGACTGGGAGAAGCAACGCATCACTTATCAGGAGAAAGAAATCGAAATGGAACAGAAAAGCCTGAGCCTGAAACAACAGACGCTGGAAACCAATTACGAACTGGCACGCCTGAAAAAAAGTTTCACGTTGGACAAAGAAGAATTCCGCATGGGCATCAAGAGTAAAGCACAACTCGAAGTGTCGGAAGACGAATACAATTACAAGGTGAAGAATGCCGAACTGCAACGCGAAGGTCTTCGCCACGATTCGGCCGTGACCATCATCCGCAAAGATCTGATACGAACCGATATGGAGCGGGAGCGTAAGAAGTATGAACGGGCCACAGAGCGTCTGGGCAATCTGGTAGTAAAAGCACCTATCAGCGGACAGCTGAGCTTTGTGAAAGTTACTCCAGGACAGCAGGTGGGCTCCAGTGAAAGTATCGCCGAAATCAAAGTACTCGATCAATATAAGATCCATACTTCATTGAGCGAATACTACATCGACCGCATTACCACCGGACTGCCTGCTACTGTCAACTATCAGGGTAAAAAGTATCCGCTTCGCATCACAAAAGTTGTGCCCGAGGTAAAAGACCGCATGTTCGACGTCGATCTGGTCTTCACCGGCGAAATGCCCGATAACGTACGTGTAGGTAAGAGTTTCCGTGTCCAGATTGAATTGGGACAGCCTGAACAAGCCATCGTCATCCCACGCGGCAACTTCTATCAGGCCACCGGCGGACAGTGGATTTACAAAGCCAATGCATCTAAAACCAAGGCCGTACGTACGCCTATCACCATCGGACGCCAGAATCCGCAACAATATGAAATTACCGGAGGATTAGAGCCCGGAGATTATGTCGTTACAACAGGATATGATACCTTTGGCGAGGCAGAAGAATTAATACTTAAGTAATATAAAAATGAATCGAACTCACCACAGAATGGCACAGGGTTACACAGAGATGGTTCTCTCTTAATATATTAATAAGCAAGAGGTTAAAACTCTATCAGACTCTGTGTTACTCCGTGGTGAATCAAACTCAAAATCATACAAACATGAAAACCATAAGGCTGGCCTGGAAGGCTCTGGCACGTTTCAGAACATATACATTCATCAATATACTGGGCTTGGCCTTGAGTCTGGCTTGTGTACTTATCATCCTCCGGTATATCCATCAGGAGGTTACCGTAAATCATTTCTGCAAAGACCTTGAAAACACCTATCTGCTATATATCGAGTACGAAGATGGAAGGCGGACAATAAGCAGTAATGAAGATAGGAATAACGACCCCAACTTTATCGATCCGCTGAACGACCCGTCTGTCCTGAAAAGTACCCGATGGATTAACTTTCCGGAAGACAGGATTACAGTCGGGAAACAGATATATAATGTAAAAACCGTAGTGACCGACAGTGTGTTTCTGCAGATATTACCCTATCCGTCCGTGTCCGGCATTTCATCTCTGAAGTCTCCGAATGACGCCATCATCACCCGGCGATTGGCTGAAAGATTGTTTGGAAAAGAGAATCCTATTGGGAAAACAATGACTTACAGCACGGGGGACATCGTCACAGTTACGGGAGTAATAGGAGAGCCGACGACGAAAAGCTTTTTAGATTTCGACCTTATTATATCCGAACGATTGCAACATTCATGGTCGCGTTTAAGCAATAGTCTGGTACAACTGATACCCGGAACGGACTTTAAGAAACTGAACGTCAAGAACGAGAAGTTTATGAAGTTAAGGTGCCATATGGATGCACCGACCCGCCTGCAGTTCTTTCCATTAAAAGATTTCTATTTCGATAAGACTGTCCGCGTTTATAATAACAATATCCGGAAAGGCAACTACAATAATATCTTAGTACTTGCCGTTGTCACCATTGCTTTGTTGATAATCGGCTTGTTCAATTTCATCAACATCTATACGGTGATGATGCTCAAGCGTGCCAGAGAGTTTGGAGTCAAAAAAGTATATGGTGCCGGCGCAAAGGATGTATTCGCACAGATTTTCACTGAAAACTTTATCCTGACAGGCATGGCTCTATGCATATCCTGGTGCATTATCGAAATAACCGGTGGCATGATGGAACATGTGCTCCGGATACCGCAAACCTCCAATACGGAATTTAGTGCCACATTATCCGTAGGAATCCTGATTCTGTTGCCATTATTGACTTCTATTTATCCATTCATCAGATACAACTACGTTTCACCTTCCGTATCTATCCGTTCGGTAAATGCGGGAGGACATTCCATCGTATCCCGTGTGCTGTTTTTATTCGTTCAATACATCATCACCTTTGTACTTATTATTGTTTCCCTCTTTTTCACGAAGCAAGTCCGCTTCATGCTGTCTGCCGATCTGAACTATACCACCAAGGACATCATTCAATGTCAGTTATACGCCGAACGCTCTTCGTATGATATAAATATATCAGACGAAGAGTGGGAGAGACGGAAGCAGAGAGAGAAAAGTAATCTGGCCTACATCAAAGAAGAGATGGATCATTCCCCGCTCTTTATCCGTTGGGAATATGGAGAGAACCCGAATCAGCTGGATGACAATTATATCAATGTGCGGAATGCACAGCGGGACGAGTTCAAGCAAGTTATTTACAGCAGCCTGAGCAATAAATATATTGAACTGTTCGGCTTTCAGCTAAAAGAAGGCCGCCTATGGAATGATTCTGTCGACCAATGGACTGATTATAAAATGATCATCAACGAATCGGCCAAATCACTTCTGGAAATAGATAATATAGAAACAGCCCTGATTCAGCCTGAAAGGAGATTGTGGTGGTCCTTGTCAAAATCCGAAGAAATGAAGAAGAATCCTCCATATCAGGTTATCGGAGTGATCAAGGACTTCAAAATCGGCCATTTATCGAAAACCACTCCTCCGCTCTTTATCGTTTACGAAGATCCGCGGGGCAGCTACAGAGACCGGTTGATGGCACAAATCGTTCCCGGAAAAAAGCAAGAAGCCATTGCCTTCCTGAAAAAGCTGCGCGATGAAATACTGGGCGAAGGTGAGTTTGAATACAGCTTTTTAGAAGACGAGATAGCGACCATGTATCAGGAAGACAAACGAACTGCCGAGATATACTCCCTGTTCAGTATCATTGCCATTCTTATATCTTGCCTGGGACTGTTCGGATTGTCCATGTTCGACATCCGTCAGCGATATCGTGAAATAGCACTACGCAAGGTAAACGGCGCTACCCTGAAAGAGATCTATCCGCTTCTATTAAAGAAATACTCGATTATCCTGGGAATGGCATTCATCATTTCGGCACCTCTGTCCTGGTATATCATTTCGAAATATCTGGAAGGATTCGCCAACAAAGCTCCTATATCCTGGTGGCTGTTTGCAATTGCCGCCATAGTGACTGCTTTCATATCACTGGCCACTCTGATATGGCAAATACGGAAAGCTGCCAATATCAATCCGGCCAAAGTATTGAAAGGAGAGTAGTAAATTTGTATTTTTGTGCGCATGCGCACTATGATCGTGCTAATTCACACAGTGTGTTTTAACATCACAAGCACATAAATAATAGTGTTTCAACAAGTTGGCTTTTTGGCATACTTCTTGAAACACTATTTGTAAAAACAAGAACCCGAATGATACGACATTATTTTAAAATCGCTTTCCGCAATCTGCTGAAATATAAAACCCAAAGTATTATCAGCATTATCGGACTAGCTGTAGGAATCACCTGCTTTGCCCTTGCTACACTATGGATACGCTACGAGATGACATACGACACCTTTCATCGGAGAGCCGACGACATCTACCTGGTAAGAGCACAACTCACAATCACAGACGGAACGCTCAGCAACTCAATGCCTTATCCGGCTATAGAGTATCTACGGAAGAACATATCTGAGATTGAAGATATATGTGGCATATCTCCGTTCAAAACCAATCTTCGATTCAAAGACAAGGGTGGGGATTTATTGGCCATTGAGGTGGACTCTGCGTTTATACGCATGTTTGATGTGCGTATCCTGCAAGGTAATGTCAATTTTCTAAAGAAAAAGAGCAACGAGATAGCCATAACCGAAGCGGTAGCTAAAAAATGGTTCGGCAACGAAAATCCTCTTGGAAAAGAGATTGAGTTGGGAAGCCGGCCATGTAAAGTGTGTGCCGTTGTCAGCGGATGGTCGCAACATTCAAATCTTTCATACGGGGCCTTGCTTCCGGCACGCCACCATCCAAGCTGGCAAAGCAATTCAGAACAGATATTTGTCCGCATCTTGCCGGATACCGACAAATCAGCTCTTCAAAAAAGGATAAGCAGCCTCGATGCTTCCTCACAGGAGAAAGAGAGTACATTAGGTAAATTGAATTTTACCCCGATTACTTCGCTCCGCTATTCTGATTATCTGCAAAAAGACGAGATCGTTATTTCATTCAACTACATTCGCTATTTTGCAATGGCAGGAGTATTGGTCATTGTATGTTCATTATTCAATTATCTGACCCTGTTTGTCAGCCGTCTTCGAATGCGCGGTCGTGAACTGGGACTCCGAAAGGTTTGTGGATCTACCAACCGTTCGTTGTTCGCATTGCTATCTGTCGAATACCTGATTGTCTTGCTAGCCGGTTCTCTGCTGGGCATGGCTTTCATCGAGGCCTGCTTACCCCATTTCATAGAACTGGCTCAGATATCAGAAGCTACCCCGCTGTATACAGAAGTCATCATTTACATACTGGCAGTCATCGTTTTATCTTTCGGTATTTCACAAATTCCTCTATATTACTTCAGAAGCCGTACGTTACAGAGTAGTATTCGCAATAAAAAAGGAAGTCCCCAGCGCGGAATATTCCGCCGGCTCGGACTGATAGCACAATTGATCATCAGTCTGGGCTTCATCTTCTGCACCACTATCATGATGAAACAACTCTATTATCTGAAAAACACAGATCTGGGAATAGAACGCCACAATATAGGCAATGTTGCTGTCTGGATGAAAGGAGATATTAATGAATGGAGTTCTAAGATCGCCAATTTACCTATGGTGACTGAAGCTCTGCCTCCTCACTACTTCCCGATAGTCCCTACAGGACCTATGATGTATACAGATATTAACGGCTGGGACGGACTCAATGAAACCACTGATGAAACATATTCCGTCGGCCTGATACCTTCGGGCAAAGAGTTCTTCGACTTTTATGGATTGCAGTTGACAGAAGGGGAGTGGCTATCCGAAAAGAACTCTCCCGGAGATGTCATCATTAATGAAACGGCAGCACTGACGTTCGGATGGAGAAATCCAGTAGGAAAACAGTTCTACTCAGAATATGAACACAATCGGACATATTATACAGTAGTAGGAGTGGTGAAGGACTTCAGCTACCTGCCACCCACTATCGCTCCACGCCCTCTCGCCTTTGTCCGCACTGAAGAGCAGAAATATCTATGGTCTCGTGCCAGTATTCTTTTTAAGTTTACGGAAGGGAGCTGGGAGGCCTGCAAAGATACGATCCGGAAAATGAAAGAAGAAGATTTTCCCTCTTCGTTCTTGAGACTTTATAACGAGGAAGAGGAGTATAATAAATATCTGCGTTCCGAAAGTGCGTTGATGACCCTGTTGGGGATCGTTTCTATCGTATGCGTCATTATCTCTATTTTCGGCATCTTTTCGCAAGTAACTTTGTCGTGCGAACAAAGACGCAAAGAGATCGCTATCCGCAAAGTGAATGGAGCCACCATAGGAAGTATCCTGCAGATGTTCATCAAAGAATATTTCGTCCTTTTGCTTGTCGCGGCTCTTATAGCATTCCCGGCAAGCTATGGAATGATGAGAGTGTGGATAGAAAGTTACGTCAGACAAACTTCCACCCCATTTTGGATATATATCGTCCTGCTTGCAGGTATCGGTATCATCATCGTCATCAGTATCTTCTGGAGAGTGTGGAATGCAGCCAAACAAAATCCGGCGGAAGTAGTAAAAACAGAATAAAAAAGGATCTAATAATATGATACGACATTATTTGAAAATTGCATGTAGGAATTTGCTGAAATACAAGACTCAGAGTATCATCAGCATCCTAGGATTAGCTATCGGATTTACCTGTTTTGCGCTTGCTGTCTTATGGATACGTTACGAAATGACATACGACACCTTCCATGAAGGTTTTGACCGTATTCATTTGGTGTATCAGAAATCGGCATTAAGTGACACAGGCGTTACAACAACAATTCCATATCCGGTATCCACTTCTTTAGAAAAGCAGTTTCCGGAAGTGGAAGATGCCTGCGGTTTTCTTTTTTATGAACAGGAAGTGACAGTAGACGATGGCGCTATCCGGCAACTGTATGAAATCAATGCAGACTCTTGCTTCATGCATATGTTCGGGATACAAGTACTCTCCGGCAGCCTTGATTTCCTGGAATCGGAAGAGCGGATAGCACTGACAGAGCATGCGGCCAAGGAACTTTTCGGTACGGAAAATCCGATCGGGAAGGAAATCAAACTGTATGGTGCCCCTAAAACCGTATGTGCGATCGTCAACGGATGGAACCGTCATACCAATTTACCTTTTTCTATTTTAACGGGAGGAATACGTCAATGGCATAATGCATGGTATCACGGAGGATTCCATGTATTTATAAAATTGCACAAAGAAGTAAATGCCGAAACTTTTCAGAAAAAACTGGAACAAACGAAACTCGAAGCAGACGGCAAGGGCGGCATACAGAATCTGATGGTTATGCCCATCAGTAAGTGCCACTATACTGTACTGGCCGACCAAAATGCCATCCAGTTCAGCTATATCCTATTCTTCTCGATTGTAGGCGGATTAGTTATTCTTTGTTCGCTGATCAACTACCTGTCTTTGTTTGTCAGCCGTTTACGGATGCGAAGCAGAGAATTGGCATTACGCAAAGTATGCGGTTCATCAGACCTCCATCTGTTCATCCTGCTTGTTACAGAATATCTGCTGATCTTGTTGGCCGCAGGACTTATGGGAATGGCCCTGATAGAATTGGTATTGTCTCCGTTCAAAGAATTGTCGGGAGTAAAAGAAGGAGATGTTTACTGGGAATCTTTTTTATACTTCGCCCTCGTCATCGGATGTTCTCTTGCCACATTCCTGCCTGTAACTTTCTACTTCAACAAACAAACGCTACAAAGTAACATACAGCAAAAGACCGTAAACAGATACGGGTATCTGGGACGTAAGATAAGCATTGTTTTTCAACTTTCTATCAGTATCTGCTTTATCTTCTGCATCAGTGTCATCATGAAGCAGCTCTATTATCTCAGCACCACAGATATTGGTATAGAACGCAAAAATATAGCGACTCTAAGCATGTATCCGCAAAACAATCTATTGCCTGCCGCTGATAAAATAGAGCAGTTTCCTTATGTCACTCAGGTTCTGAAAGGACACTTTTCGCTGCTACCCAAAACTGCATCCATGGCTATGCACTTCAAGGATTGGGACGGAAAACAACCCGGAGATGCAGAGATCGATATGGAAGTACTGATGGAAAGTGAAGAGTTAGCACAGTTCTACGGCATCCGCCTTTTAAAAGGAAAGATGCTGAAAGAAGGAGAGAGGGATGCCGGCACTATTGTAATCAATGAGGCAGCGGCCAAAGCACTCGGATGGAATGATCCGATTGGGAAAAAACTAATCAGACCCAACGGAACGGGGACAACCGTTATCGGTTTGGTAAAAGACTTCCATACGACATCGCCTACCACTCCCATAAAACCTATCGCATTTATAGCCAAAGGCTTTTCCGGATTCGACCTGGGCAAAGGTGATGTACTGATAAAGTATAGAGAAGGCGAATGGCCCAAACTTAAAAAAGACATTGAAAAGCTATGTCAGAAAGAATATCCGGAAAATAAAATCAGATTATCCAATATGGAGGAGACCTATGACAACTATCTCAAATCGGAGCAGACCCTTTTGAAACTCCTGAGTTGTGTAGCTGTTGTCTGTATTCTGATTGCTGTATTCGGAGTGTTCTCTTTAGTGACATTGGCATGCGAGCAACGGCGTAAAGAAATCGCTATCAGGAAAGTAAATGGTGCAACACTTGGCAACATCCTTTCGATATTTATAAAAGAGTACCTGATATTGTTACTCTGCGCCTCGTTCCTTGCTTTCCCGGTCAGCTACATGATCATGAAAGCATGGCTGGAGAATTATGTCGAACAAATCAGCATAGGCGTTTCGATGTATGTCACTATCTTTAGGGGAATCGGTATCATCAAACCCGCCTGTATCGGCTGGAGAGTATGGAAAGCCGCCCGTGAAAACCCGGCGGAAGTAGTAAAAACAGAATAAAAAAATCTAATAATATGATACAACATTATTTTAAAATTGCATGTAGAAACCTTTTAAAACATAAGGTACAGAATATCTTAAGCATTGTAGGCTTGTCTATCGGTTTTACAGCTTTCTTGTTAGGCGGGTATTGGCATTACTGGGAATATCATTTTGATAGTTTCCACCCTCAAAGTTCAAGGACTTATGCCTTGACTACCACCGGTATATTTAAAACAGCCGACGGATCTGTCGGAGAATTAAACCAGATACATCAGATGGTGGAAAAAGATCTGGTTACTTTCCCTGAAATAGCTAAAGTTTGCCATGTCAGCGAAGTAAAATACGAATTTGAGAAGGATACAAAAAGTTGGATCGGAATGAAAATAGACTCCACTTTCTTTGATATCTTTCAATGTAAACTGATCGAAGGGAGCTATTATAAAGTTCCATTTAACGTAAATCATGTGATTCTGACTCAAAAAATGGCCAACTTCTACTTTGGTGACAGTAGTTGCGTAGGGAAAGAGTTGAAAATCAACGACAAATTATCATATACCATTGCGGGAGTAATGGAAAATTATCCCCAAAACAGTGATTTCAAATTTGAATACCTGATTCTGGCCACTCCATCCCCCAATCAAGTCAAAAGAAATACGACTTATGTATGGTTACACCCTTCGGCCGATGCTGCACATCTAAGTAAAAAGATAGCAGCCTACAGAGTCAAAGAACCCGATACCAAATGGAATAAATATTCTGAATGGCGCTTTCATTTGCGTCCGTTACCCGAAATTCATACCCGCTGCTCTCCTGAGCTGAAAGGCAGGCTTCAACATATCCGGATTTTGGCTACGGCGGGAATATTGGCATTTGCCAGTGCATTAATGAATCTGCTTGTTCTATTCATTGGCCAGCAACAACGAAAAGCGCGCTATAATGCCACTTTTTCCACTCTTGGTGCTTCCATCTACAGTTTGATAGGGAAAAACTTACTTGAATTGACCCTCCCCCTGTTCATAGCATTTTTGCTTTCAATGGCATTTATCGAATTCCTGTTTCCGTTTTATAAGGATTACACCAGTTTGGTAGCAGAGAGCAGTAGCTATTATAATGGAGTCATCCAGAGTATCACCCGGCAAGAAGTACTGAAAGCATCCTATTGGATTTATCCGTTATGCTGCCTGATATTTCTGGTTTTAAGTACGGTTCCCATCGTCGGTCTGCTGAAACGAAACAGTCGGGGAACTTCGCTGGCACTTAGAAACGGATTGATAATCGGACAAATCTTCATCGGCTCTTTATTCCTCCTGACTTCTTGCATGTTCTACAGTCAGTACCGATTCATGAGCCGTACAGACAAAGGACTGGTCACCGATCACATCTGGCAGATCGACCTCGGATTCGATGCAACCTACAATACTGATTGTACCCCTTTTATAGAAGCACTAAAACAAAACTCAGCCATCGATGACGTAACGGCCCTGACACAGCCTCTCCTTGTTTTAAGAGGAGAGTGGTATTGCAGTTTTATCACTCAATTTCCCATAGAGGGACGTAATAATGTAGATGAAGCAACAGAAGATAATTGCATCGTTGTGCAAAAGAATTTCCTTTCCTTTTTCGGAATGAAGATGAAAGAAGGAGAATGGATACAGGATCAGGGGACAAGAGATATAGTTATCAACGAAACCGGTGCCCGCGAACTCAACATTCCTTCACTGACAGGACGTCTTATACTCAGTGATGACGAAGATTCGGAGAATCATGCAGTACCCACCAGAATCAGCGGTATTTTACGTGATTTCTACTACTGTCCGATGCAGTACCCGCTGTCGAAGGTCTTCTTTATGTATCAAAACAATGCTGATGCAGCAAGGGGGTACCATGGATTCAGGTATTTCTATATAAAGGTACATCCGGATAATGAAAAACAAGCACTGCAATACGCCAGGAGAATCTATTCTCAATACAGCAAAAAAGAAATCTCCGAGGATATGCAGATCATTCAACTTTCCACCTTAATGGAACTGTTCAATCGTCCGGAAAAGACGATGTTCCGTATCTTCCTGTTGTTGGCAGTACTCTGTATCCTGATTTCTTCTTTCGGTGTTTTCTTCCTGGTATCGCTCTCTACCGAACAGCGTAAAAAAGAAATAGCCATCCGAAAGGTAAACGGAGCACAATTTTCAGATATCCTATACTTATTTCTGAAAGAATATTTATGGCTGACACTGGTCAGTAACGCAATTGCTCTGCCTTTAGGATATTTATTTATCAAAAGATGGTTGGAAACCTATGCGTACCATACTGATATTCACGGATGGCTGTTTGTATGTGTATTCCTCTTCACCTGCATCATCGTTATTCTCTCGGTCATGCGACAAGTGGTAGTAGCTGCCAAAATCAATCCGGCGGAGTCGGTGAAAAGTGAATAAATGATTGCAGTGCGAATACGCACTGCAATCGTGCAATATCACACAGAAACAGAGATAACAGAGAGATCCTAACAATCAAAGATACAATCATTTAGCAGTTTGGCATATTTATTGAAACTATAAAAGAGAAGTTTAACGGTAAAACACACGGTATTTACACAACAATAATTAAAACGAAGAAATCAATATATCTATGATACTACATTATTTAAAGATTGTTTTCAGGCAGATGGCTAAACGCAAAGCACAAACTGCTATATCTATATTGGGAATCACTGCCGGTTTGCTCTGTTTCAGTGTATGCAACTATTATAATCGTATTTTCAGTACAGGTAACAAGGATTTGGCAACTTACGAAAATCAAGCAGAAATATGCATAAAAGAAAGATCTTACCAAGTAAATATTCCGATAGAGGATTTTGAAAAGAAAATAGGTAAAGACAAATTTGAAGCAGTTGCTTTTTATGTAAATTCTTCATCTACAATCACATTAGATGAAACGGTATATTGTAAAGTGGACAAAACAGAATGTAATGCTGATTATTTCAAAGTATTTCCTACAGAATGTATAGACGGCTCCTTAAAACAGTTTGGTATTTCGGGCAACGAAGCTGTAGTAACGACTGAGTTTGTCAAACAATTCTGTGGAGGCGTCCCGCCGCTGGGAAAAACGATCCTTGACCAGAGAGGCAAAATACATACCATTATTGCCGTTATCAAGCCCTATCCGGCAGAGATGAATAATTATCACAGCAGCTACGATGTTTTTCTTCCACTACCTGAAAATGCTTCATTTGGGATACACAAACTACTGCTCAAACGCCCGGAAGATGCCGAACACATTTCACAATTACTGCCTAAATTGGGACTTTTTCCCAACCATCCGGAATGGATACCACAAATAGTGCTGGATAGCCAGACAGAACATAAGGCAGGCGCTGAATTATGGGTGGCTATTTTGGGGCTATTGGTCTTATTGGTAGGCATGATCAACTATTTCTCATTCAGTATAGGAGCATTTGCCAACCGTTACAAAGAGATCAGTCTACGTAATACGCTGGGTTCTACTTACTGGGGACTTTTCATATTGCTATTCCTTGAACAGGCTGTCATCATCCTGATCTGTGGAATAATTACCCTGGCCATTACTGAGAGCTTGCTACCTTGGTTTATAAGTACATTTTCTAATGAAATACAAAGAAACTTATACATAGATATACATCGATTGTGGGTTTATGAATGTCAATATATAGGAGGCTTGTTGCTTATCAGCTTACTGATCTCATTCATCTCTTCCTGGCACATTGCCCATAAGACAATAGCGCAAGGATTGAGGGGGGGGACAACTACCGGACAACGTCACATAATCCGTAACACGTTACTGAGCGTCCAGCTACTCTTCTCTTTTCTATTCATTGTAGGTACAGTCGGCATCCGTATGCAAATGAAAGAATACGATCTCTCAGCCAATCCCAATCTGAGCACAGAGGTAAAAAAAGAAGTTATGGTAGTAAATATAGGCAGATACGATCGTATTCGAGAGCATCAACCGGAACTGATAAACTTCCTGCGCTCACGCCGTTGGAATGCCGAAACAGCCTACACTAACAGGGATTACAGCCAAGAGTATGGATTTACCGAACTCTGCTTCGTTTCGGATGATTATTTTAATTTAATGAACATCAAATGCCATCACAAACCGGGAGAACCTTTTTGTTACGTAAACGAACAATTATACCAAACTTTGCAAGCAGATTCTACCTCCGAGTCTTTTCGTTTTCAAAACCAAGTATATCCGGTTAAAGGTTTAGTCCATATAGGTCCCGATTCTCCAAGTGCAAAGCAATTGGCTCTTTTACCACTTTCTGCCATGAATGACGAAATCGGGAAAATATATATACGATTGGTCCCTGATGCTCCTCGCAAGGAAGTAAAAGCAGAAATGAGCAAGGAGATGAATCAATATCTACCACAGAACGAACCTTTCGAGTTCATCAGTTTATATGAGGAACAAACCGGATTAGGAACTATCTCGGTGATGTGGCTGTTCGTTGTCTGCTCTTCCATTTGCTTAGTGATTACGGTACTTGGCGTTTATGGAGCTATCAGCATTGACACTATCCGTAAACAAAAAGAAGTTGCCATCCGTAAAATTAATGGTGCACGTTTACCGGACATCTATTGGTTGTTTGCTAAAAACTACCTGATTTTATTTTTAATAGCTTCGGTAGTAGGAGGTTTAATTAGCCTCTTCGTCATGGTCATCGGCAGCCAGCATCGAGTCATATTGTTTGATTATGCCGATCCATGGCTTTGGATGGGTCCCCTCATGCTATTAATAGGCATAATAACAGCTACAATCAGCTGGCAAATATATTATATTGCACGGACTAATCCGGCAGAAGTAATTAAAAACGAATAAATCAGAGAAAATGAACTATATGATACAGCATTATCTCAAAACAGCAATACGCAACCTGCTGAAGTATAAGACACACAGCATTATTTCTGCCATTTGTCTTTCCGTTGGTATGACTTGTTTCAGCATCATCCACTTTTTTATCAATGAAATAGATGGAGCATCACGTAACATGCCCTATTTCGAACAAAGGATTTCAATCCGGATGATCAATTCCAACCACGAAGTAGGAGGATGGGGGTGGAGTCTCAATTCTTCTGAGATCCGAACCCTGACAGAACATCCCATACCGGGTATTAAGCAAATCTGCTTCCACTCTTTCCAAAGAGAAGACGAAGTTGTATTCATCAATAGGGAGCAGGAAGAAAAGCCTTACATCATCTCATATATGGATACTGATCCTAATTTCTTTTCACATTATAATGCATCCTTCTTATATGGCAATGTTCTTCCCACAACTCCGGAAGAAGTTGTGTTGTCCGAAAGTTGTGCCCGTAAAGTATACGGAAAGAGCAACCCGGTAGGCACATTACTGAAAATAGTCAAGTTGAAGGAAAGCGAAAAAGATAAAAGCACATACTATAAAGTTGTCAATGTTATCAGGAATCTTCCCAAAACACTAAATGTTGAAACAGATATCTATTTCTCTCATTTGAGAGAGGGGAACAGACAACAAGGATATATCACAGAAGGTACACTGGAAACAGCAGACGGATTGAATAAAGCCAATGAAGGCCTAAAGGGGATAACAACTCTTCATAATAATGAAATGGCATATTTCATTGCGAACAAAGAAGCTGACTCGTATCACGATCCGCAGCGAATGATAGGCATAGCATTCATTACCTTCTTATCCTCTCTGATTCTGTTATCGGGTATGATAAACTTTCTAAAGTTCATCATACAGTCATTCTACAACCGTAATCGTGAACTGGCCCTGCGGAAAAGTCTGGGTGCCAGCCCCAAAAGTTTATTTGCCCTTCTATTCACCGAAGCTTTCTGGATGCTGACATTTTCTTTATTGCTCTCGCTGGTCTTATCCGAATGTACCTGTTTACTACTGACAACCTATATTCCGCCCAAAGAAATGATTCCAATAGATATCCAAACTCTATATGGCATTCAAGTTAAACTTTATATAGGGCTGTTACTGATCTGCACCCTTGTAATGCTATATCCCATCCGGCGTTTGCAACGGTCCGGTCTTGCCGGGCACATGAAAACTAACAGCCACCGGCACCTCTTTCGCAACATCATGATGTGCGTACAGCTATGTGTATGTATCTTTTTTCTGGGTATGAGTATCGCTATACATTTATTCAATAGTGTAGGAAGCATTTTGTACCTTCCTCTATCAGACAAAGAAACAAATTCCACGCTTTGCCTTGAAATGAATAGTGTTACTCTCGGCAAAAATAAAGATGCGATTTTATCACAAATAAAGATGTTGCCGGGAGTGGAAAATATCAGTTCAGCCTTAATGAGCGGCAACTATAATTCGTTTCTGACCAGTGACTATGAGTCTGCCGATCACCGTACTCTCACTGTCAGAGTCAGACAAGGAGATCCCAGCTACTTCCAGTTCTTCCGGATTCCTTTCCGGGGAGAGATCGTCGAACCTCATACAAGTAACGTGGTTTACATCAGCGAAGCCTTTCAAAAGCAGTTGGAAAATGATTCTGTAAGCGGAAATGTAAAATTAGGTAAAGAGAACTATCGGATAGCAGGTACATACAAGGCTTGTTACGGGGAGAACATTTCAGAACACAATCAATACAATATTTCTGTTTTCTTCCCGACTGAAGAGGCATCCGTAATTTATATCCGTTTTCGTGACGATATCAGTTTTGGTAAAGCCAAATCAGAAATAGAAAGGGTATGCCGTAATTACGTCCCAGAGTCATTGCCACTCGATATACAACGACTGGATATAAGAAGAAGTACAACACAAGGTATCAGAGACCTGATGGGCGATGCCTCACTGCTATTAGGCATCATAAGTGCTCTTCTGGTTATACTGAGCATATACTCAGCTATCTCTATGGACACAGTCAGCCGGCAGAAAGAAGTTGCTATTCGCAAAATAAACGGTGCAACTCCGAAAGTAATTGCTTTGATGTTCGGAAAAGCATATATAATCCAATTCATACTGGCCTATACCATCACTTATCCATTATTAAGGTTGCTTGTGATAGACATAACCAAGGATAGCCCGATCAGCAGTATTACCGGATTTACATGGGGGATTTACCTCTTCATTCTGATAGGTTTACTTATCTTTGTAACAACAGCCTATAAAATCTACAGAATCATGCATCTCAATCCGGCAGAAATAATAAAAAACGAATAATAATATAAACTCTTAAAAAATTACGATTATGATTAAGACAATCAATTTGCAAAAAATCTTCAAGACCGAAGAAGTTGAAACATGGGCATTAAATAACGTCAGCGTAGAGGTAAAAGAGGGCGAATTTGTCGCCATCATGGGACCTTCCGGTTGTGGAAAATCTACTCTTCTCAATATTCTCGGTTTACTGGATAATCCTACAGGAGGAGAGTATTATCTGAACGGAAAAGAAGTATCCAAATATACAGAATCGCAGCGCACCAATCTCCGCAAAGGAGTTATTGGCTTTGTATTCCAAAGTTTCAATCTGATTGATGAACTGAATGTATATGAAAATATTGAATTGCCCTTACTCTACATGGGTATTCCGGCCTCTGAACGTAAACAACGAGTGGAAAAAGCAATGGAGCGCATGGCCATTACCCATAGAAGCAAGCATTTTCCACAACAGCTTTCCGGAGGTCAGCAACAACGTGTTGCCATTGCCCGCGCCGTAGTAGCCAACCCTAAACTGATTCTTGCCGATGAACCTACCGGTAATCTTGACTCTAAAAATGGTAAAGAGGTTATGGGACTATTGAGCGAATTGAATAAGGAAGGCACTACCATCGTTATGGTAACTCACTCTCAGCATGATGCAGGTTTCGCAGACCGGGTAATTAATTTATTCGATGGTCAAGTTGTAACAGAAGTTACTATTTAACACTCCTCAGACAGAATTACTCAGATTAACACGGATACGCAATTAAAAGAGATGTACCCGGTAAATCTGAGTAATTCTTGATTCATTTTACTTCTTGACACATTTGCATAATTGAGTGCTATATTCATGCAAATGACTTCCATATTACCTTTTACTCGATATTTGGAGCAGAGTTTGTGAACACTGCATTGAATCACTTCCTGAGATGGAAATCTTATCCGATATGTGGAAAGAAAAAATTACTTTTATCGGTATAAATATTGATGATGAGAAATTATGGAAAAAGTTTTCTCAAAAAAATATCAAATGGATCACTCTAAATGATCCCAAAGAAGCATTCGGATTGTATATCCGTTACAAAGCAAATGGCATTCCCCTTTATGTACTTGTAACGCCTGATGGAAGAATTTCTGATATTTGGTACGGATATAATAAAGATAGCCTCTCTGAGAGACTGAAACAAGGGGTAAAATAAGACACTGATTTTTAGGGTAAAAATATAATCTTCCATTTCCAACACTTTTCTGGTTTCACCTGCAATAAACAAATGCAGACTTCAGAAGTAGTAGAAATACAAGAGAGTAATTTCTTTTAAAAAAGAAAGAGGTAATAAAGCCTTTCACCTTACCACCTCTTCTTTAAGCATTCCAACGCTTAAAAGAATAAGGTCAAAACTAATACCTATAGATATAAATTCTGACTTTATTTATCTCTATAATGGATTATAAAAGATCAAGTGCCTTGAAACATTTCACTAACTTACCGATAGCAAAATCAATCTGTTCTTTAGAGTGTGTAGCCATCAACGAGAAACGAATCAACGTATCGTTCGGAGAACATGCGGGAGGCACAACTGGATTTACAAACACACCTTCGTCAAATAACATCTTAGTTACCATAAATGTCTTCTCCATATCACGTACATATAGAGGAATGATAGGAGTAGAGGTATGTCCGATCTCAAAACCAAGTTCACGGAAACACTTTAAAGAGTAATTGGTTATATCCCACAAATGCTCAATACGTTCCGGTTCGTTTTTCATAATTTGAAGTGCAGCACGAGCGGCAGCTGTAGCAGCAGGCGTATTACTTGCACTAAAGATATATGAACGTGAATTGTGACGCAAATAATTAATGATGGACTCGTCTGCTGCAATAAAGCCACCGATAGCGGCCAATGACTTACTGAATGTGCCCATAATAAGATCCACCTCTTTAGTCAATCCGAAATGATCACAAGTACCGCGTCCGTGATTACCCAAAACTCCCAGACCATGCGCTTCATCTACCATGATATTAGCATCATATTTTTTAGACAAACGGACGATCTCAGGCAAATTGGCAATATCACCCTCCATACTGAATACTCCATCTACTACAATCAGTTTCACTGCATCAGGACGACATTTCTGCAACTCTTTCTCAAGAGATTCCATATCGTTATGCTTGAACTTAAGAATGGTAGAAAAAGAAAGGCGGCGTCCTTCAACAATAGAAGCGTGGTCAAGTTCATCACAGATCACATAATCTTCACGACCTGTCACACACGAAACCACACCCAGATTTACCTGAAATCCGGTAGAATAAATGATAGCATCTTCTTTACCAACAAATTCGGCCAATTCTTTCTCCAATTGAAGATGGAGGTCGAGTGTACCGTTCAGAAAACGCGATCCGGCGCAACCTGTACCATATTTGCGGGTAGCTTCAACAGCAGCTTCAATTACTTTCGGATGATTAGTCAGGCCTAAGTATGAGTTTGAGCCAAACATTAACACCTTTCTGCCACTCATTATCACCTCTGTGTTCTGTTCACTTTCGATACAACGAAAGTATGGATATACGCCTTTAGCCTTTATCTGCTGAGGGAGGTCGTATTTAGCTAACTTCTCTTGTAATAATCCCATGAATAGTTATTTATATAATTCGCTTATTGACTATCTTTTATATAATAGTCTAAATCCTTTTTCCTTAACAAGTGTTTAAAACAGGGGGCAAAGATAACAAAATATGTTTTTAGCTGTTCTTTTTCTATGAAAAAATATACTCTTTATAGTTTTAGAAAGCTGTAAAAGGGCAAAAATTAAGATATTTATATTACTTTTGCCGACCACAACATATAAATGATGGAACCAACTTGCATGAGCGAAAACAAGAAAAAAATAATATTCATCGTTAATCCAATTTCGGGTACACAAAGTAAGGAACTTGTTCTGAGTCTACTGGATGAAAAGATAGATAAGGAAATGTATACTTGGGAAATTGTGTATACCGAAAGGGCCGGACATGCAATCGAAATAGCAGCAGATGCGGCAGATAAAAATACAGATATAGTAGTTGCTGTAGGAGGAGACGGAACAATTAATGAAATTGCCCGTTCATTGGTACACACCAATACAGCATTGGGAATTATCCCTTGCGGCTCTGGAAACGGATTAGCACGACATCTTCAAATTTCAATGGATCCGCGTAAAGCACTTGAAATTTTGAATGATGGGATAATCGATATCATAGATTACGGAAAAATAAATGGCACAGACTTTTTTTGTACTTGCGGAGTAGGGTTTGACGCTTTTGTAAGTCTGAAATTTGCTAATGCCGGCAAACGTGGACTGCTGACTTATCTAGAGAAAACCCTGCAGGAAAGTCTAAAGTATCAACCTGAAACTTATGAATTGGAAACAGAAGATGGTACTTCCAAATATAAAGCCTTTCTCATTGCTTGCGGCAACGCTTCTCAATACGGGAACAATGCTTATATAGCCCCACAGGCCACTCTGACAGATGGTTTGTTAGATGTAACCATTCTCGAACCGTTTACGGTATTAGATGTTCCGGCACTAGCCTTTCAGCTCTTCAATAAAACTATTGACCAAAACAGTCGCATTAAAACTTTCCGTTGCAAAAAGTTATGTATTCATCGCAGTTCGCCGGGTGTTGTCCATTTTGACGGTGATCCGATGCAGGCTGACGAAGATATCAAAATAGAACTGATTCAGAAAGGACTGCGGGTAGTTGTACCTGGTGATAAAAAAAAAGATAATCCCAACGTATTACAAAAAGCACAAGAATACGTAAACGGTATTAAATTGATAAACGAAGCTATAGTAGAAGATATAGCACATAAAAATAAAGTTATTCTGAAGAAGAATAAGCAGCTGATACAAAAACTTACTAAAAAATAGACCTTTGGAAATAACACGGAATCCGAATTAATATGTACTTTTGCAGACTACTTTAACAAAAATATAAATAATATATTAAATATGTTCAGAACGCACACGTGCGGAGAGTTAAGAATCTCCGATGTTAATAAACAAGTCAAGCTGTCGGGATGGGTACAGCGCAGCCGTAAAATGGGAGGTATGACTTTTGTTGACCTTCGTGATCGCTACGGTATCACTCAATTAGTATTTAATGAAGAAATAGACGCTGAGCTTTGCGAACGTGCCAATAAATTGGGTCGTGAATTCGTCATACAGATTGTCGGAACCGTAAACGAACGTTTCAGCAAAAACAGTCATATCCCGACCGGTGACATCGAAATCATCGTTTCGGAACTGAATATCCTGAACTCAGCCATTACTCCTCCTTTTACTATTGAGGACAACACCGACGGTGGTGATGATATCCGCATGAAATACCGTTATCTGGACTTACGCCGTAGTGCTGTTCGTTCAAATTTGGAATTACGTCACAAAATGACGATCGAGGTTCGCAGTTATCTCGATAAACTGGGTTTCTTGGAAGTGGAAACTCCGGTATTGATCGGTTCAACTCCTGAAGGAGCACGTGACTTTGTAGTACCTTCCCGCATGAATCCGGGACAATTCTACGCATTACCGCAATCTCCGCAGACACTGAAACAGCTATTGATGGTTTCCGGTTTCGATCGTTATTTCCAGATAGCCAAATGTTTCCGTGACGAAGACCTGCGTGCCGACCGCCAGCCTGAGTTCACTCAGATTGACTGCGAAATGAGTTTCGTAGAACAGGAAGATGTGATTACTACATTTGAAGGAATGGCCAAACACCTGTTTAAGGTGATCCGTAATATCGAACTGACCGAGCCATTCCCACGTATGCCTTGGAGCGAAGCAATGAGATTGTACGGTAGCGATAAACCGGACATTCGCTTCGGTATGCAATTCGTCGAATTAATGGATATCTTAAAAGGGCACGGTTTCTCTGTATTCGATAATGCCACATATATTGGCGGTATTTGTGCCGAGGGTGCAGCCGGCTATACCCGTAAGCAACTGGATGCCTTGACCGAATTTGTGAAAAAGCCACAAATCGGTGCAAAAGGTATGGTCTATGCCCGTATCGAAGCTGACGGTACTGTGAAATCAAGCGTTGACAAGTTCTATACACAAGAAGTTTTGCAACAATTGAAGGAAGCATTCGGTGCCAAACCCGGTGACCTAATCTTGATTTTATCGGGAGATGATGCCATGAAAACTCGTAAGCAGCTTTGTGAATTACGTCTAGAAATGGGTAATCAATTGGGATTACGGGATAAAAACACATTTGCATGTTTGTGGGTTGTGGACTTCCCTCTATTTGAATGGAGCGAAGAAGAAGGCAGATTAATGGCTATGCACCATCCGTTTACCTCACCCAAACCGGAAGATATCCATCTGCTGGATACAAATCCTGCCGCTGTGCGCGCTAATGCTTACGATATGGTAATCAATGGTGTAGAAGTAGGAGGGGGATCAATCCGTATCCACGATAGCCAGTTGCAGAACAAAATGTTCGAATTACTCGGATTTACCCCGGAGCGTGCGCAAGAGCAGTTCGGCTTCTTGATGAATGCCTTCAAGTTTGGTGCGCCTCCTCATGGCGGACTGGCTTACGGATTAGATCGTTGGGTATCTCTTTTTGCCGGACTGGACTCAATCCGTGACTGCATTGCATTCCCGAAAAATAACTCTGGTCGTGACGTTATGTTGGATGCTCCCGCAGCACTCGATCCGTCACAACTGGAAGAACTGAACCTGATTGTAGATATTAAGGAGTAAGTGAAAGAGTCGGTACGCATTTTTAGATTTGTCGTAATTGGTACGCTCAATGCATTAATCACAGCTTTTGTTATTTGGTTGATGATGGATGAATTGTCATACGATTACATTCCGGCCAATATTACAGCGTACATAGTAGCCCAAATTCATAACTTTATTTGGAGTAAATATTGGATCTTTCCGATTGAAAATAAAAAGAACAACATTTGGAAGCAGATGTTGTTCTTCTGTTCTGCTTTCGGATTGGCATATAGTGCCCAGTTCTTATTTTTAGTCACACTTGTAGAGTGTGGAGATGTAAACGAGTATCTGGCACAATTCCTGGGGCTGTTTATCTACGGAACAGTAAACTTCATCGTTAATAAGAAGCTTACATTCAGATAAAATAGTGCTTAAGATAATGAAAAATCCCGCAGAGTGTAAAAAACTCTACGGGATTTTTTTATCAGAGAGAAAAATCATTTCAATCAATAAAACGTTTTGTTAAATTCCCATATTCATCTATCCTCCGATCACGAAGAAATGGCCACCAACGACGCACATTCTCCGAACGTTCAAGATCCACCTCAACAATCATATTTTCAGAGCGGTCATTTCCCGCCTGAGCCAGGTATTCACCCTGCGGTCCGGCAACAAAACTATTTCCCCAAAATAATATCCCGTTGGTCTGTCCTGACGGATCAGGTTCGTGACCGACACGATTGACTGAAATCACCGGAAGCCCATTGGCTACCGCATGCGCACGCTGAGAAATAATCCAAGCATTGAGCTGACGTTTCTTTTCGTCATCTGTATCTGTACTCTCCCAACCGATAGCAGTAGGATAAATCAAAATCTCAGCTCCTTTCAACGCCATCAGGCGAGCAGCTTCCGGATACCATTGATCCCAGCAAACCAACACACCCAACTTGCCTAAAGAGGTCTGAATCGGTTCAAAGCCAATATCTCCCGGAGTAAAATAGAATTTCTCGTAATAAGCCGGATCATCAGGAATATGCATCTTACGATATTTTCCGGCAATACTTCCATCCCGGTCAAAGACAACAGCTGTATTATGATATAGTCCCGGAGCACGTTTCTCAAACAAAGAAGTAACAAGCACTATCCGATTGGCTGCCGCCAGTTCGGAATAGAATCCGGTAGAAGGGCCAGGAATGGGTTCTGCCAGTTCAAATAAATCCGTATTCTCTGTCTGGCAGAAATACAAAGAATTATGAAGTTCTTGCAGAACAACAAGTTGAGCGCCATTAGCGGCACATGCTTCAATACTTTTAGCCAGGTTCATCAGGTTTATCCTAATATCTGATGTGTTAGCCTGTTGAATGATTCCTACTTTTATTTTTCTCATACTTTAATTTATTATTTAATCACTCCTGTCGGATATTGCATCGTCACACAATGCAAAGATCCATGCTGCTTAATAAGTGCACGGCAATCAATGCCTACCACTTCGTATGTCGGAAAAGCCTCACACAGCACTTCTTTCGCCAATTTATCATTTTCCGGTTGATTATAAGTCGGATAAAGTACAACATCATTCATTATCAAAAAATTGGCATACGTTGCAGGCAATCTCTCTCCCTCTACTTCTATTTTGTCTGCCATAGGCAATGCCAATAAACGATAAGGAGCACCTGATGTAGTGCGGAACGTTTTCAATTGCTCTTCCATTTTGCATAGCGCCTCGTAATGTTCATCTTCAGAGTCGGTACACTTTACATACGCAATAGTATCCGGAGAACAAAAGCGAGCCAATGTATCTATATGGCTATCCGTATCATCTCCCGATAAGTATCCATGATCGAGCCATAAAACCCGTTGTAAATGGAATACTCTGCAAAGATATTCTTCTATATCAACACGATTCATCGGCGAATTACGATGTGGAGACAATAAACATTCGGAAGTAGTGAGCAAAGTACCGGCTCCGTCACTTTCGATGGAACCACCTTCGAGTACAAAATTCAGACAATCTTTATATTGCCCTTTCAGTGCACCGGCTTCTACTGCCCGGCGAGTTATCTGATTATCTAAACGAGCCTCAAACTTTTCTCCCCAACCATTGAAAGTAAAATCCAGCAAACTTGCTCCACCTGTATCCATCAAAGTAATTGCTCCATGATCGCGCGCCCAAGTATCATTCGTGTCGCACTTCAGGAAACGTACATTATCCATATTCACCGTACCAATGATCTGCTTACGCACCTCCTCAGGATAGGGGGTGACAATAAGCAAAAGTTCACGTTTCGCAATCTCACGGGCTATATTTATAAAACATTCCTGAACTTCAGCCAACATATATGCCCAGTCTGTCCCGGCATGCGGCCAAGTTAGTTGTATACCACTTTGCAGAAACCACTCTGCAGGCAAGAAGGGGGCTAACATCTCTACTTGATCATTAACAGTTAAACCAAAGTTCAATTGCAAATCTTTCTCTGTGCCTCCTGAAGTAGGAAGACCAACCATTATTCCCATTTTTTTAGTTTTTAAAGAATAAATCATAAATAGCGAACGGACACTACACCAATAGTAATAAATGCCACTCGCTACCTATATTACTTAGGTTTACGATCGAAAAAAGGATTCTTGGAAGAAGCACTAACCGGGATAGCCATTACCTGATGACATCCTTTCAACCATTCAAGACGTTGGGCAGCCAATCCGGCTGAGAACATGACACGGGTATCTACGCGCAAATCAGCCGCTGTAGCACATGCCGAACCAATTGCAATGCCTACATCAATGCTATTCAACGCACAGGGGACACCTTCAGAACGTCCGGAACATGTAGCATATCCACAATGACCGCAATTCAATCCTTGAGCTTGCTCACGCGTACCTATTAATAAGATACACTCAGCCTGAAGAATATTATCTGCATCCCGCAAAAAGAATTTCATACCAAACTCTTCGAACATGGCTTTCAACGTATCCGAGAGTTGCTGTATTTCTTCACCGGTAACAATTGCAGTTTCTATGATGTCAATTCCTTTTCCCTTAGGGGCCGTACGGGCAGCAGTCATCATCTGCCGTGCCACATTTAATACATGTTCGTGGCGACTGTCTCGTTCGTTCAGTATCATATCTCGTTCATTAATTAGTGACACAAAGATAAAAGAAATCCCGCACATATTATGAATTTTGACTAACTTTGCAAGATAGATTTAAAGATACACGATGTTACAAATAGACAATGCATGCATTGCTTTCGGCGAGGATATACTCTTCTCGGAATTTTGTATGCGACTAAATAAAGGCGAGACAGCTTGCATAGCAGGTCAATCAGGACGTGGAAAAACCTCTCTACTCAATGCAATCATGGGATTTGTCCCATTAAGAAAAGGCAAAATCAAAGTAGGAGGTATCTTGCTTGAACCTACTACTATCGATGCCATACGCAGACATATAGCTTGGATTCCACAGGAGTTAGCCCTGCCCTCCGAATGGGTAAAAGAAATGATATCGCTTCCTTTTGCATTGAAAGCCAATCGACACATCTCTTTTTCAAAAGAAAAGCTTTTCACTTGTTTTGATGAATTAGGACTGGACAAAGAGCTCTATCAGAAACGGGTAGGCGAAATATCGGGTGGTCAGCGCCAGCGCATTATGATAGCCGTTGCAGCCATGCTGGAAAAACCTTTGATTATTGTAGATGAACCGACATCTGCACTCGATGCCGGTTCCACAGACAAAGTTTTAGCTTTCTTCCGTAATCAGGCAGAAAAGGGAACGGCTATACTCGCCGTTTCTCATGACCGGACATTCGCTTACGGATGTAACCAGCTAATCACACTGTAGTATATGGGAACTATTGATATATCTTACTTTAATCTGCTTATAGGGCTACTGTTATTGGTAATCCCACTTTTTTATCTTTGGAAGTTCAAAACCGGATTACTGAAAGCCACCCTGATAGGGACAGCACGCATGATCGTGCAACTCTTCCTGATAGGTATGTACCTGAAATACCTTTTCCTGTGGAATAACCCATGGATTAACTTCCTGTGGGTTATCATCATGATTTTTGTAGCCGGACAAACAGCTTTGGTACGTACAGGACTTAAACGTGAAATACTCCTGATCCCTATATCAGTAGGTTTCCTCTGTAGCGTTGTGCTGGTGGGCATGTACTTTATTGGCATTGTATTACAACTGGATAATGTATTCAGCGCCCAGTATTTTATTCCCATTTTCGGAATCTTAATGGGAAATATGTTATCAAGCAACGTGATTGCCTTGAACACTTATTATAGTGGATTGAAACGTGAACAGCAATTGTACTGTTACCTGTTGGGCAATGGTGCCACTCGTCAGGAAGCACAGGCACCATTCATACGGGAAGCGATTATCAAATCTTTCAGCCCACTGATTGCCAATATCGCGGTTATGGGATTAGTAGCACTTCCAGGCACGATGATCGGGCAAATTTTGGGAGGCAGCAGTCCAAACGTTGCCATAAAATATCAAATGATGATTATGGTCATTACTTTCACAGCCTCTATGTTATCATTAATGATCACCATCTCGCTGGCATCCCGTAAATCATTCGATGAATACGGACGTATTTTGCAAGTAACCAAAGAATCTCAAAAGTAGCCGTACTATGACATCAACCGACTCCATTTTACAATTAATAAGTGAAATACATATCCCGGGATTTTTTATTACCGTAGACTTCCTGCAAATCGGAGAGGCTATTCCTCAAGAAATAAGCGGCTTTTTAAAAGAAAAGTACGATAAAATATCTCATGGTGCCAGCGGAAGAAAATTTATTTATCAAGAATCAGGTTGGCGCATGGCATTTACATTCTATCCTACCGACCGGGTAGTCGATGAGAAATATGCAATGAAGAACAAAATGATAAAGAAGCGATAATTGCATGATTATTGATATAAATCAAAGCATAACTATCAATATTTACTATATTTGTGCAAATATTAATAATTAATCGATACTATCAGGAATATGCACATCAGCCACATTGCCATCTGGACTACCCGTTTAGAAGAACTTAGAAATTTCTATATCACTTATTTCAACGGAACAAGTAATGAAAAGTATATTAATCCTAAAAAAGGATTTGAATCTTATTTCATCAGTTTTGATCAGGGATTTGCTTCTCTGGAAATTATGCAAAGACAAGATATCACAACACCTGCATTAAAAGACTGCCTCGGGTTAGCTCATTTTTCCTTTTCTGTCGGTAGCAAAGAAGCTGTATTGGAACTCACAGAACAACTCCGTAAGGATGGTTTTGTTATCGAGAGTGAGCCACGAACCACCGGAGACGGCTATTTTGAAAGTGCTATTCTTGATCCCGAAGGAAACATAGTAGAAATCACTATTTAACGCGCCTTGCAAGTGCAGGTATATAACGGAGTTGGACGTATTGTTCACCCGGATTGATATAGCCGTTATCCATCAAGATTTTCTTAACCTTGAAATCTTTCAGTCGGTAACGGATATATCGTTGTGCATTCCCAGACTGTTGTTCCACAAACGACAGAAGCTCGATTGTCCCATCATTCCGAATGATGACTTTAGCCTTAGCCGTACGGAAAGTAAGCACATCGTCCTTTTTCAGCTCTTTCATATGATATTTATCAAGCCAAAAAATGGCTGTCGCACGGGGAAGGCTATCGGCCTCTTCCTGCAATTCATCTTCTTCATCGATAGGAGATATAGTAGCTTCTTTGTGTTGCTGGCATGAAATAATAAAGAAAAAAGAGAGAAGTAACGGTAAAAATGCCTTCATTGGTTTGAGTCTTTATAAATTAGGAGGTAAATATATTAAAAAATCAATAAAAGCAAGGCAAGGTGCTATCTTTTTCTTATATTTGCAGGCAAATTTTCTACTAAAAATGAAAATTAAAGAAATAGTAAGCGCCCTTGAACGGTTCGCGCCTCTGCCATTGCAAGACGGATTTGATAATGCCGGCCTGCAAATCGGATTGACAGATGCGGAAACAACAGGGGCTTTGTTGTGTCTTGACGTTACCGAAGCTGTGTTGGATGAAGCCATCGCGTCCGGATGTAATCTCATTATATCCCATCATCCTCTTATTTTTAAAGGTTATAAATCAATCACCGGTAAAGATTACGTTGAACGATGCATTCTGAAAGCAATCAAAAACGACATCGTTATTTATTCGGCCCATACCAATCTGGACAATGCTCCGGGCGGAGTCAATTTCAAAATAGCCGAGAAGATAGGATTAAAAAATGTACGTATACTCGACCCTAAAGAAAGCAGTCTGATAAAATTAGTCACATTTGTTCCGTCTGCCCAGGCTGAAGAGGTCCGTAATGCTTTGTTCACAGCAGGATGTGGATGTATAGGCAATTATGATTCGTGTAGTTATAATACAGAAGGGGAGGGAACTTTCCGTGCACAGGAAGGGAGCCATCCTTTCTGCGGAACAGTGGGAGAACTTCATCGCGAAACAGAAGTGCGGATTGAAACGATCCTGCCTGAATATAAGAAAGGAGAAGTTATCCGTGCATTGCTTTCCAAACATCCATATGAAGAACCGGCTTATGACTTATATCCTCTCCACAATAGTTGGGCCCAAGTCGGATCAGGAATTGTCGGTGAATTGGAAGAACCGGAATCCGAACTCGAATTCCTGAAGCGAATAAAGAAAAGATTCGAAGTCGGATGTTTGAAGCACAACAAACTTACAGGCCGCCTGATTCAGAAAGTATCCCTTTGCGGAGGGGCAGGAGCTTTCCTTATTCCGCAGGCAGTCCGTAGCGGAGCTGATGTCTTTATCACGGGTGAAATTAAATACCACGACTATTTCGGTCGTGAAACTGACATTTTGCTTGCTGAAATAGGGCATTACGAAAGCGAACAATATACAAAAGAAATTTTTTATTCTATAATACGGGATTTATTTCCTAATTTTGCACTCCAATTTAGTAAGGTAAACACGAATCCCATTAAATATTTATAAGTAAAATGGCAAGAGAAGCTAAAAATGAACCGAAAGAGTTGACAGTGGAACAGAAGTTGAAAGCTTTGTACCAGCTGCAAACAACATTATCTAAGATTGACGAGATTAAAACGTTGAGAGGTGAACTTCCATTGGAAGTACAAGACCTTGAAGACGAAATTGCCGGTCTGAGTACACGTATCGACAAAATCAAGTCGGAAGTAGACGAACTCAAATCAGCTATCGCCGGTAAGAGAGTGGAAATTGAAGCAGCCAAAGCTTCGGTTGAGAAATATAAATCACAGCAGGACAATGTTCGTAATAACCGTGAATATGACTTCCTGACAAAAGAGATCGAATTCCAGTCTTTGGAAATGGAACTTTGCGAGAAGAGAATTAAAGAATTTACTGCAGAAGAGCAGGAGAAATCTGAAGAAATAGAGAAAAATACCAAAGCGCTGGAAGAACGCCAGAAAGACCTCGACCAGAAGAAGAATGAACTGGATGAAATCATCGAAGAGACCAAACAGGAAGAAGAGAAGTTGAGAGACAAAGCAAAAGATCTCGAGACAAAGATAGAACCCCGCCTGCTTCAATCTTTCAAGCGCATCCGTAAAAATTCACGTAACGGTTTAGGTATTGTATACGTACAGCGTGATGCATGTGGTGGTTGTTTCAATAAAATTCCGCCTCAGAGACAACTGGATATCCGTTCACGTAAAAAAATTATCGTTTGCGAATACTGTGGACGTATCATGATTGACCCGGAACTGGCAGGTGTAGAAATAGAACACAAAGTAGAAGAAGCACCGGTTACCACCAAAAGAGCTATCAGAAGAAAAGCTGAATAAAGCTCGATAGTCCGATTCCGGAGGACTAGTGAGACATATTATAATACTATTTAAACCCATAATTTTACTATAATTCCTATTGAATTTTAGTAAAGTTATGGGTTTTTGTTTATGAAATACCCATTTACTTTTTAAAGAAAACAGATTCCCTTTTGAGTGTAGCCATTCTCTTGCAGAGCGGATAAACAAATACTTCTTTTCGTTGTTATGTTTTCATTTCTAAATAACCTAAGCTTATGAAACTACGAATAGGAAGTATCACGTTCTTGCTGTTTCTTTCATCCGTTGCCTTTCCACAGGCCACGAGCCGCTATCTGGACAAACCATTACCACAAGGATGGGAAGAAGATACACAAATATTTCAGCAAGTATTGCCAGTGGACGACCAATGGTGGAAAGCATTTCAGGACCCCGTTCTCGACTCACTCATCTCCGTTGCAGTCAAGCAGAATTATTCGGTACTGACTGCGATTGATCGTATCAATATGGCAAAAGCCAACTTAAGAATGGAACGTGGAAATTTTTTCCCAACAATCGGGTTGAATGCCGGATGGACCCGCCAGCAAAGCAGTGGCAACACCAGTGACTTGCCACAATCGACTCAACATTATTATGATGCCTCGCTCAATATGAGCTGGGAGTTAGACCTCTTTGGAAGCATACGCAATCGCGTAAAAGCCCAGAAAGAGAACTTTGCGGCCAGTAAAGAAGAATATACCGGCACAATGATATCACTTTGTGCCCAGGTAGCCTCAGCATACATCAACCTGCGGGAGTTGCAACAAGAATTGGCCGTAGTGCAAAAGAACTGTGCATCTCAAGAGGCGGTATTAAAAATTACAGAAGTAAGATACAACACCGGACTCGTATCTAAACTGGATGTGGCACAGGCTAAGTCGGTGTTCTTCAGCACCAAAGCATCGATTCCTCAAATCGAATCGGGCATTAATCAATACATTACGACCCTTGCCATACTATTGGGTACTTATCCCCAGGAAGTGCGGCCAGCTCTAACCGCTCCCGGAACATTACCGGATTATATGGAACCTATCGGAGTGGGGCTTCCGGCCGATTTGTTACTTCGCCGCCCGGACATACGCAGTGCCGAACGAAGCGTCAATGCACAAGCCGCTTTAGTAGGAGCGTCTAAGTCGGACTGGTTACCTCAGGTCTTTCTAAAAGGATCGGTTGGTTATGCAGCAAAGGACCTGAAAGACCTGACCCATCATAAAAGTATGACCTATGAAATTGCTCCGGCCCTGAGTTGGACGCTTTTTAAAGGAACTCAACTAGTGAATGCTACCAAATTGGCCAAAGCACAATTGGACGAAGCTATCAACCAGTTCAATCAGACAGTATTGACCGCCGTACAAGAGACAGACAACGCTATGAACGCTTACCGGAATTCTATCAAGCAAATAGTAGCTTTGCGCGAAGTGCGCAATCAGGGACAAGAGACCCTGACTCTCTCGCTGGAACTTTACAAACAAGGATTGACCCCATTCCAGAACGTACTGGATGCCCAACGCTCACTGCTCAGTTATGAAAACCAGCTGGTTCAAGCCAGAGGATATTCTCTACTCCAACTGATAGCTATGTACCAGGCATTGGGAGGCGGATGGTCCGGAAACCTGAATAATTAACTATAAAGACTTGTCATAATGAAAAAACTAATGTATATTTTCCTCATCCTCCCTTTGATAATGAGCGGATGTAAAGGGAAAAAAGAAACCGAAAGAGGAGGGATGCCTACTCCGGAAATCAGTGTGGCATATCCACTCGTACAAAACATTACCCTAACAAAAGATTATCCGGGATATCTGACTACCGAACAAACAGTAAATCTGGTAGCCAGAGTCAACGGTGCCTTGCAGTCCGCCTCTTTCACACCGGGAACTCGTGTGAAGCAAGGGCAACTCTTATTCGTAATCGAACCAACGATCTACAAAGATAATGTAACTCAAGCCGAAGCGCAACTGAAAACCGCACTTGCACAGTTGGAATATGCCCGTAACAACTATAGCCGCATGAAAGAGGCTCTAAAAAGTGATGCGGTCAGCCGTATACAAGTATTACAAGCTGAATCGAATGTAGCCGAAGCCACTGCAGCAGTCAGCAATGCCGAAGCCACTCTGAATACTGCACACACCAATCTGGGCTATTGCTATATCCGTGCCCCTTTCAACGGAACTGTCAGCCGCTCGCTTTACGATGTGGGCAGCTATATCAGCGGAGCCGCACAACCTGTCACTTTGGCTACGATCTATAAAGACGACCGCATGTACACCTATTTTAATGTTGCCGACAACCAATGGCTTTCAATGCTACTCTCTCAAAACGGTAAAGAAAAGGAACTCCCCAAAAATGTCATCGTGCGCCTGGGTGAGAACGGCACACAAAACTATCCGGCCACATTGGATTATTTATCGCCCAATGTCGACTTGAACACAGGAACACTCAACGTGCGCGCCAATCTGGATAATCCGAAAGGTATTCTGAAAAGCGGACTATACGTCAGTATCACATTGCCTTATGCCGAGGCAAAACAAGCAGTGCTTGTTCCGGAAGCTTCCATCGGTACAGATCAGTTGGGGAAATACCTATACATTGTAAACGATTCGAATATAGTACGCTACAGGCATATCGAACCGGGACAACTGGTCAATGACACATTGCGCCAGATAAAGAGCGGACTTTCGCCCAAAGAACAATATGTCACCACAGCACTGATGAAAGTACGTGATGGCATGAAAGTCAAGCCCGTATCAGTCAATCACGAGTCATCAACCTCTAATCGTTAACTGCATGTTTTCAAAGTTCTTTATCAATCGACCTATATTCGCCACGGTACTGGCATTGATCATCGTGGTGGCCGGATTGGTAACATTAAATATATTGCCTGTCGCACAGTTTCCGGAGATAACTCCGCCTACAGTACAGGTATCTGCCTTCTATCCGGGGGCAAATGCTGAGACCGTAGCCCAGACTGTCGGCATTCCCATAGAACAGCAAGTAAATGGCGTAGACGGTATGCTGTATATGAGCTCTACAGCGTCCAGCTCGGGTGCCTATTCGTTGACCATTACTTTTGCTGTCGGTACAGACATAGATATGGCCACTGTACAAGTTCAAAACCGGGTAAGCGTAGCACAATCTTCGTTACCGGAACCTGTCATCGTTCAGGGAGTAACGGTACAGAAGCAATCGTCCAATATTGTGATGTTTCTCACGATGCAGGCACAAGACTCTGTATACGACGGGCTTTACCTTACGAACTACGCTCAGTTGAATCTGGTAGACCAATTGACACGTGTACCCGGCGTAGGGGCTGTCAATGTAATGGGAGCGGGCAATTACAGCATGCGCGTCTGGCTAGATCCGGAAGCAATGCGCATCCGTAACCTCTCGCCGGCACAAATCTATCAGGCTATCCAGTCACAAAACATAGAGGTCAGTGCCGGTTATATCGGACAGCCTATTGGCAAAAACAACAATAATGCCTATCAGTATACCTTGAATGTACAAGGTCGCCTGACGTCTCCCGAAGAGTTCGGCAACATTATTATCCGAACTGAAGAAGGAGGGAAAATGCTCCGGCTAAAAGATGTGGCGCGCATCGACCTCGGCAGTTCTTCGTACAACGTAGTGTCCAAACTAAAGGGACACCCTACTGCTGCCATCGCTATCTATCAACAACCGGGTTCGAACTCGCTCGATGTCTCTAAAGGAGTCAAGGCAAAAATGCAGGAGCTTGCACAAAACTTCCCGGCCGGAGTCAGCTATAACGTGACCTTGGATACGACCGATGTCATCAATGCATCCATTGATGAAGTACTCGTTACTTTTCTGGAAACAACCTTATTGGTGGTACTCGTTATCTTCCTGTTTCTACAGAACTGGCGGGCTGTCATCATTCCATGTATCACCATTCCGGTATCACTGATCGGTACACTGGCAGTCATGGCGGCACTTGGATTTTCAATCAATACTTTAACTCTATTCGGATTGATACTTGCCGTAGCAATAGTGGTGGATGATGCGATTGTGGTAGTAGAAAATGCTTCACGTTTGCTGGAGACAGGACAGTATTCTCCCAAAGAAGCCGTCACCAAAGCAATGGGAGAAATCACAGGACCAATTGTCGGAGTGGTATTGGTATTATTGGCAGTTTTTATCCCTACCACATTAATCAGCGGCATCTCCGGACAACTTTATAAGCAATTTGCCCTGACCATTGCTGCATCTACCGTATTAAGCGGTATTAATTCGTTGACACTGACCCCGGCATTATGCGCACTGTTTCTGGAGCATAACAAGCCATCCAATTTCTTCATATACAAGGGATTCAATAAGGTATATGATAAGACACAGAATCTATATGACCGTATCGTGAAGGGATTACTCATCCGTCCCGGCCTTGCGTTGATCTCTTATGGTATTATTACGGCAGTGGCTGTTATCCTGTTCATGAAATGGCCTTCAACCTTCGTCCCTGATGAAGATGACGGCTACTTCATAGCTGTCATCCAGTTGCCACCGGCTTCAAGTCTGGAACGCACACAGGCTGTGGGTCGGAAAGTCAATCAGATTCTGGACAGTTATCCTGAAGTAAAAGACTATATCGGTATCAGCGGATTTTCTATTATGGGAGGTGGCGAACAGTCCAACACAGGTACTTATTTCGTTGTCTTGAAAAACTGGGACCAACGGAAAGGAAAAGAGCATACTGCTGCGGCTGTGGTCGAACGTTTCAACGAGATGGCTTATGGCATCCAGGAAGCACAGATATTCGCAATGGTACCTCCGGCCATTCCCGGATTAGGAGCTTCAGGAGGGTTACAGCTACAATTGGAAGATCGCAATAACCTGGGGCCGACTGAAATGCAACGGGCTGTCGAAACCCTGATGGCTACTTATCACACTCAACCCGCTCTCGCATCCATATCCAGTATGTACCAGGCCAATGTACCACAGTATTTCCTGAATATCGACCGCGATAAAGTACAGTTTATGGGCATTCAGTTGGATAACGTATTCTCTACACTGAGTTATTATATGGGAGCGGCCTATGTCAATGACTTTGTTCAATTCGGACGTATCTATCAGGTAAAGATAGAGGCCGGAGAACAAGCTCAAAAAGTAATTGACGACGTGCTGAAACTCAGCGTCCCCAACGCCAAAGGAGATATGGTCCCATTTTCATCCTTTACCAAAGTCGAAGAGCGCTTGGGGATGGACCAGATCAGCCGTTACAACATGTACTCGACAGCATCTATCACCTGCAACGTGGCTTCGGGAAGCAGTTCGGGTGAGGGAATACAGCAAATGGAAGACCTGATTAAGGACCAACTGGGTAACGAGTTTGGCTACGAATGGACCTCGGTAGCCTATCAGGAGACGCAAGCAGGCAACACAACCACCATCGTATTCATCATGGCATTATTGGTGGCATTCCTGGTACTGGCAGCCCAATACGAAAGCTGGACAAGCCCCTTATCAGCAATTATGGGATTGCCAATGGCTTTATTGGGAGCAATGATAGGTTGTTCTGTCATGGGGACCCCTGTGAGCATTTATACTCAGATCGGCATCATTTTACTGATCGCCCTTTCTGCGAAAAACGGAATCCTCATTGTTGAATTTGCACGCGACTTCCGTGCCGAAGGTAACTCTATTCGCGATGCCGCCTATGAAGCCGGGCATGTCCGGCTGCGTCCGATCCTGATGACCTCTTTTGCATTCGTATTGGGAGTGATGCCTCTTCTGTTCGCCACAGGGGCCGGGGCGCAAAGCCGTATCGCACTCGGCGCAGCTGTTGTTTTCGGTATGGCCCTGAACACGTTACTGGCAACGATATATATCCCGAATTTCTACGAGCTGATGCAAAAGTTCCAGGAAAACGTATTGGATCGCAAGAAAAAGAAATAGTCCTCTATTTCAAGTTCTCTATTGTAAAAAACGTCTTTTTCATTTCACAGCCTATTGTCACCGGACAGAGTTTCGGGTGTCAATAGGCTTCTTTATAGTTGTCAAAAAGTCAACCAAGCATTTTCATCTTAGCGCCATACCGATACAATGAAAATTAGCTTTTGAAACAAAAGTATTGATTACAAGCCGTTTATTATACGAACAATCCATCATTACGAAGTTAACTTTAATAGTGTGTTAAAGTTAACTTCGTAATGATAAACAATTAACTTCTTGCATTTACGATATTAACTTCCTGGAAAGAGGATAATAGATGCCGGAAAGAGTCATTAACATTGTTAATTTTATAAAGCGTCATAATCCGGAATATCCGACAGAAACGAATAACTTTGAGTATCATAATCCATCCGGCAACAATAGTGTTGCATCCCATTACTGACAACCAGATAATCAACTTTCAAAACCATATTATAGCGGGTGATCTGATCAAAAACAGCCTGCGTAATCTCAATGTGGGGAGCTTTATATTCAACAATCATTCTGGCACTAAGATCGCGTTTGTATAGCACTGTGTCACATCGTTTTTTAGTCCCGTTCAGGTTCAGCAGCACTTCATTTGCCATCAAAGACGACGGATACCCCTTATGAACAATAAGAAAGTGTACAAAGTGCTGACGGACCCATTCTTCAGGGGTCAATGCGACATAACGACGGCGAATCACATCGAAAATAACATTTTTTCCATTTCGAGTGGCGATTTTAGTGTCAAATACTGGTAGGTTTAACGATAACATTTACTATTTTTGTAAGTTAAATAATGGCTTCCTGCTATTGGAAGCACAAATTTAATGGAATCTTATGAAAACAAAGCAAGAAATCGTAGCTAATTGGCTACCCCGTTACACCAAACGTAACCTGGAAGACTTTGGAGAGTATATCCTGTTGACTAACTTCAACAAGTATGTAGAAATATTTGCAGAGAAATTTAATGTTCCCATTTTGGGTAAAGACGCCAATATGATCTCTGCCAGTGCAGAAGGAATCACAATCATCAACTTTGGCATGGGAAGTCCCAATGCCGCCATAATTATGGATCTGCTGAGTGCCATCTCTCCAAAAGCCTGCCTGTTTCTGGGAAAATGTGGCGGAATCGATAAAAAAAATAAAATAGGTGACCTGATTCTGCCAATTGCCGCTATCCGCGGTGAAGGTACCTCAAACGACTATTTCCCGCCGGAGGTTCCGTCCCTGCCGGCATTTATGCTGCAGCGTGCCGTATCATCGGCTATCCGTGACTATGCTCGCGATTATTGGACAGGAACAGTCTATACAACCAACCGCCGTATTTGGGAGCATGATGACACCTTTAAAGAGTATCTGAAAAGAACTCGTGCAATGGCAGTTGATATGGAAACGGCAACTCTGTTCAGTTGCGGTTTTGCCAATCATATCCCGACCGGAGCTTTACTACTCGTATCCGACCAGCCTATGATTCCGGAAGGAGTGAAAACTGATAAAAGCGACAACATCGTTACCAAAAACTATGTAGAGGAGCATGTAGAGATAGGCATCGCCTCGCTACGAATGATCATTGATGAAAAGAAAACTGTAAAACACCTGAAATTCGACTGGTAACGCCACACTTATATTTATATGGCCAAACAAGAACTGACTTGCGATGACATCCTCAAAGAACTGAGGGCCAAGCAATATCGTCCCATCTACTATTTGATGGGAGAAGAATCGTATTATATCGACTTAATAGCCGATTACATTACCGACAACGTACTGACGGATACTGAGAAAGAGTTTAACCTGACCGTAGTATATGGTGCAGATGTGGATGTGGCGACTGTGATTAATGCCGCTAAGCGCTACCCGATGATGTCAGAACATCAGGTAGTGATAGTAAAAGAGGCACAAGCCATCCGCAATATAGAAGAACTATCTTATTACCTGCAAAAACCGTTAAACTCAACAATATTAGTGGTTTGTCATAAACATGGCGCTCTGGACCGCAGAAAGAAGTTAGCTGCAGAAATTGAAAAAACAGGTATTCTTTTCGAATCCAAAAAGATAAAAGAAGCACAGCTGCCTGCATTTATCAGTTCATATATGAAACGTAAAGGGATAGACATGGAGCCTAAAGCTACCGCAATGTTAGCTGATTTTGTGGGTACGGATCTTAGCCGTTTGACGGGTGAACTGGAAAAACTGATCATCACATTACCCGGCGGTCAGAAACGCGTAACTCCTGAACAAATAGAGAAAAACATAGGGATAAGTAAAGACTATAATAATTTTGAATTGCGTAGTGCACTGGTCGAAAAGGATGTACTCAAGGCCAATAAAATAATAAAATACTTTGAAGAAAATCCTAAAACAAATCCGATACAAATGACGCTTTCTTTACTATTCAACTTTTACTCAAACCTAATGTTGGCCTACTATGCACCGGATAAATCAGAACAGGGAGTGGCTACCATGTTAGGGCTTAAAACCCCGTGGCAGGCCCGCGACTACCTGACGGCAATGCGGAAATACACTGGAGTGAAGACAATGCAAATTGTAGGAGAAATACGATATGCAGACGCAAAATCGAAAGGTGTAGGCAATACCTCGATAAGCGATGGAGATATTCTTCGTGAATTAGTATTCAAGATTCTTCATTAAAAAACAATTTATTTCAGTATCTGCTCCCTATATCATACTTTTACCAAAATCGAAGTGTGGTATGGGGAGTAAATGTATCCTCCATAATCAAATACCTTCTTCTCTGGTAGTAACTAACCTATTTTTTTACATTCTTATTTAGCCTTTTGTCATTCTGCCTCCTTAATGCCGAACCTAATCAAAATAAGGGTCTATTTCCCATAAAATAGATTTCTCAGTAAAAGCAGTATGATACATTCCTTATCCCAAAGGCAGAAAAGGATAAAAAGAATACAACACATACTATATAATAGAAACACAATGAAGCTAACCCTTATTGAAGATACCAATGAATATTCATAGCCTTATCATGATGCTAACAGAATATCATAACCTGTATCATAATGTCATTTTCATACATAAAGTATCTATATTTTCTGGAATAGAAAAAAAATCAGCCTAACAAAACGCACATATAATACTGTAGATCAATTATTTATAATAAATTAAAGCCTCTCAGAATTGAATAATTTCATTTAAACGGGCATTTATATGGAAATAATGCAATATTTTGGCATTATAGCCTATATGTAAAACTATGAGTGACAAATTTTACTTGAAGGGTTCTCCAGTGACAAGAAAAAATAGATAAATATCTACTATTTGTTGCATATTTAACGATAGGATATGACAGTTGTGAAGTATGTATGTAACACAATACACATTCACAAAAGTAATATCTTTGTTTTTATACAATAAAATTATGAATTACATTTGTGATTACAGCTTCATTACATATATACATTTACAATTGTGGATGTAATAGGAGAGTGGTTAACACTTATTTTAATACCAGCTAATGATTAAATACTCAATAAGAAAAAAACAATATATCAATCTAATATTCAGGTAATAGTCCAAGATACAGAAACATTTGTGATATAAAGAGCATCAAGGTATATAACAGAACACAAAAGCAATTGTTTTTCAGATATATACAAGTTTAATATAAACTAAAGATTTAATGGATATTACAATCATACACATCGATACCCAAAATATTAAGAGCAATATATCACACTCTCTTTACAAATCTAAAATATTAATATTGTATTTGTAATTTGCTTTTGTGATTTTTATTTTTTACTTTTGTGCGAAGTTAAATAAATGCTTTACTTTTGTGAATCAACTAATAAGTCATACATTTGTAAATCTTCAAAGGATATGGAAATAAAAGATAGGATTAAAATTATCATGGAAAAAGAGAATATGGCTTCCGGTGCTTTCGCCGAAAGCATAGGTATTCAGCAATCCACTCTCTCTCATATTTTGAATGGGCGGAACAACCCCAGTTTGGATGTTATTATGAAAGTACATCAGAAATATAACTATGTAAAATTGGAATGGCTGTTGTATGGGCAAGGCAATATATCCGAAGAAAGCATCCAATCAGCTTCTGATTTTCAACCTTCCTTATTTGCTGAGAATGCCATAATTCCGCCCAACGGGACAGTTACTCCGGAAAATCGCAGGGAAATGCCGTTAGAAAGTTCCCAAAACACCCCGAAAGAGATTGTAAAACAAGAAATTAGATACATAGAAAAGCCTTCCAGAAAAATAACTGAAATAAGAATTTTCTTCGATGATAATACGTATGAGACATTCAGAGGAGAAAAATAAGACAGATAAATCACTGTTTGCACAATTTCCCGTATCTTTGCAGGACGAATACGAATTTACTTTCAACAATACATGAAAAAATTTATTTTAGACCTGACAGTAACTGAGAATCTCAGATTGCATACCAACTATGTGCTGCTGAAATTGACCTCTCAGACCGTCCTCCCGGAAATGCTACCGGGACAGTTTGCGGAAATTCGGATAGATGGTTCACCCACCACTTTCCTGCGTCGCCCCATTTCTATTAATTATGTAGACAGACAACGCAACGAAGTATGGTTTCTGATCCAACTTGTAGGTGATGGAACAAAACGTCTTGCGCAAGTAAATCGAGGAGAGATTATCAATGTAGTACTCCCACTCGGAAATAGCTTCACAATGCCTGAAAAGCCTTCTGATAAGCTATTATTAGTGGGCGGAGGTGTAGGGACTGCCCCTATGCTCTACTTGGGTGAACAACTTGCTAAAAACGGCAGTAAACCAACATTCCTTTTGGGGGCACGCAGCAACAAAGATCTGCTCCAATTAGAAGATTTTGCCGCTTACGGAGAGGTCTATACTACAACCGAAGACGGCAGCCATGGAGAAAAGGGATATGTGACCCAACATTCCATACTGAATAAAATAAAATTCGAGCAGATTTATACATGTGGCCCGAAACCCATGATGATGGCAGTAGCCAAATATGCCAAAGGTAACGATATCAATTGCGAAGTATCATTGGAAAATACAATGGCATGTGGCATAGGAGCCTGCCTCTGTTGCGTTGAAAACACCACAGAGGGGCATTTGTGCGTTTGTAAAGAAGGTCCTGTTTTCAATATAAATAAACTATTATGGCAGATTTAAGTGTAAACATTGGTAAACTACAAATGAAGAACCCGGTAATGACAGCTTCGGGTACATTTGGATATGGTGAGGAATTTGCGGATTTTATTGATATAACGCGAATAGGCGGTATCATTGTAAAGGGTACTACTCTTCACAAACGTGAAGGTAACCCGTATCCCCGCATGGCAGAGACCCCTTCCGGTATGTTAAACGCTGTAGGACTGCAAAATAAGGGTGTAGAATATTTCTCAAATCACATTTATCCCCGTATCAAAGACATTCAGACCCACATGATTGTGAATGTTTCCGGATCAGCCATTGAAGACTATGTAAAGACTGCAGAGATCATTAATGAACTTGACAAAATTCCTGCTATCGAATTAAACATCTCTTGTCCTAATGTAAAACAAGGAGGTATGGCATTTGGGGTGACAACTAAAGGAGTATCAGAAGTTGTACAAGCAGTGCGTTCTGCTTACAAAAAGACACTTATCGTCAAGCTATCTCCCAACGTTACAGATATAGCAGAAATGGCACGGGCAGCCGAGGCCAACGGCGCCGATAGTGTATCATTAATCAATACATTGCTGGGAATGGCCATCGATGCTGAGCGCAAACGCCCCATCCTTTCAACAGTGACAGGTGGCATGTCCGGTGCAGCAGTAAAACCCATCGCACTAAGAATGGTGTGGCAAGTTGCTAAAGCAGTAAATATTCCGGTCATAGGACTAGGCGGTATCATGAATTGGAAAGATGCTGTCGAGTTCATGCTTGCAGGTGCTTCAGCCATACAGATTGGTACGGCAAATTTCATAGATCCGGCTATCACCATCAAAGTTATAGATGGTATAAACGATTACCTGGAAAGACACGGATGCAAGTCTGTTTCTGAAATTATAGGTGCACTTGAGGTATAGTCAAAAACACATCATACCCCTTCGCTGCAGTTTGACTTTAAAATGCTATCCAAATGCGGATACGCTTATCTCAGTCTGCTCACGGAACCAATCGAAGCACCCCGGACCGGAAAGTATGAGTTTGCTCAAAGACTATTCCTTTTATTAATAATATATTTCATAAAAAAAGAATGCCTTTCTCCATTAGAAAGGCATTCTTTTTTATATACAACATAAGTTAATCTTCCAACAGATCCGGACGCAGTCTCCTAGTACGTTCCAACGACTGTTGGAGTTCCCATTCCTTAATCTTCGCTTCGTGCCCTGAAAGCAGAATCTCGGGTACTTTCCACCCCTTATATTCTGCCGGACGAGTATAAACAGGTGCCGCCAACAAATTATCCTGGAAAGAATCAGAAAGGGCGGACTGTTCATCAGAAATCACACCCGGAATAATTCGAACGATAGCATCCGCCATAACGGCGGCAGCCAATTCACCGCCGGTCAAAACATAATCTCCAATACTGATTTCTTTTGTGATCAAATGCTCCCGGATGCGATAATCGATACCTTTAAAATGCCCACATAAAATGATAAGATTACCGGATAAAGACAAACTATTAGCCATTTTCTGATCAAACTGCTCTCCATCAGGTGTGGTAAATATCACTTCATCATAATCACGCTCTGCTTTCAGGGCATTAATACACCGTTCAATAGGTTCTATCTTCATCACCATACCGGCAAAACCTCCAAATGGATAGTCATCCACCCGGCGATACTTATCTTCGGTATAATCACGTAAATTGTGAATATGAATTTCAGCGAGTCCTTTGTCCTGGGCCCGTTTCATAATAGAACAATTGAAAAAGCCCTCAATCATTTCGGGCAAAACCGTTATAATATCGATACGCATAATCTTTAATTTTTCGCAAAAGTACAAATATTTGAAGAGAAACCCGTATTTTTGCCTAAAACAATCCTAAGAATATATGACTGTAAAAGAAAAAATAGAGCAACTCCGTCTCCAACTCCATCAGCATAATTACAATTATTATGTGCTGAATGCCCCGGAAATCTCAGATAAAGAATTCGACGATTTAATGAGGGAACTTCAGGACCTGGAACAGGAACATCCGGAATATAAAGACGAAAACTCACCTACTATGCGTGTAGGTAGCGATATCAATAAGAATTTTACCCAAGTAGCGCACAAATATCCGATGCTTTCATTGTCGAATACATATTCGGAGAATGAAGTAACCGACTTCTATGACAGAGTGCGTAAAGCTTTGAATGAAGATTTTGAGATTTGTTGCGAGATGAAGTATGATGGTACCTCTATCTCTTTAACTTACGAAAATGGTAAACTGATCCGCGCGGTAACCCGCGGTGACGGTGAAAAAGGGGACGATGTAACAGACAACGTAAAGACCATTCGGAGTATTCCTCTCGTCCTACATGGAGATAATTATCCGGAAGTTTTCGAAATTCGTGGAGAAATCTTGATGCCATGGGAAGTTTTCGAAGCATTAAACCGGGAAAAAGAGGCCCGCGAAGAACCTCTCTTTGCAAATCCGAGAAATGCCGCATCGGGAACATTGAAATTACAAAATTCCGCCATCGTGGCTTCCCGTAAGCTGGATGCCTATCTCTATTATCTGCTTGGCGATAATCTGCCGACTGACGGACATTATGAAAATCTGCAGGAAGCAGCCAAATGGGGATTTAAGATTTCCCCGTTAATGCGTAAGTGCCAGACACTACAAGAAGTCTTCGACTTTATCAACTATTGGGACGTAGAGCGCAAAAACCTGAACGTTGCTACAGACGGAATCGTACTGAAAGTAAACAGCCTCAAGCAGCAAAGGAATCTTGGGTTCACAGCCAAGTCTCCCCGCTGGGCCATTGCCTATAAATTTCAGGCTGAACGTGCACTGACCCGCTTGAACATGGTAACCTATCAGGTAGGGAGAACCGGCGCCGTAACACCGGTAGCCAATCTCGACCCGGTACAACTTTCGGGCACAGTAGTGAAACGCGCATCATTGCATAATGCGGATATCATTGAAGGACTCGATTTGCATATAGGCGATATGGTCTACGTAGAAAAGGGAGGAGAAATCATCCCCAAAATAACCGGTGTGGATACGTCGGTCCGCTTCATGATCGGTGAAAAGGTAAAATTCATCACTCACTGTCCGGAATGTGGCAGTAAGCTGATAAGATACGAAGGAGAAGCCGCCCATTATTGTCCGAATGAGACCGCCTGTCCACCACAAATCAAAGGAAAAATAGAGCACTTCATCAGCCGGAAAGCAATGAATATAGACGGATTAGGACCTGAAACCGTTGACATGTTCTACCGTTTAGGACTGATTCATGACACAGCCGACCTCTATCAACTGACGACAGATGACATCAGAGGCTTGGACCGTATGGGAGACAAATCTGCGGAAAACATCATTAAAGGAATCATGCAAAGCAAAGAGGTACCTTTTGAAAGAGTAATTTTTGCATTAGGTATTCGTTTTGTAGGCGAAACGGTAGCTAAAAAAATAGCCAAATCTTTTAAAGACATAGAAGAGTTGGAAAATGCAGATCTGGAAACTCTGATCAATATCGATGAAATCGGTGAAAAAATAGCTCGGAGTATCCTTAACTACTTTGCGAATGAATCAAATCGTAAATTGGTGGACCGATTAAAAACAGCAGGATTGCAACTATACAGACCTGAAGAAGACTTGAGCGGACATACCGATAAATTGGCCGGACAATCCATTGTCATCAGTGGAGTATTCACCCACCATTCAAGAGATGAATACAAGGATCTTATCGAAAAACACGGTGGCAAGAACGTGGGAAGCATCTCTTCTAAAACCAGTTTTATTCTGGCCGGAGACAATATGGGACCTGCGAAATTAGAAAAAGCAAGTAAACTGGGAATTAAAATAATGAACGAAGAGGAATTTTTAAAGCTTATATCGTAACATTTTTCTGCAATAATCTTATTTTATATATTATTATTGCTGTAAAAAAAGAAAATATTCGTACTTTTGCGAGCAAAATATTTAGAGATTATTATTAATACTCATGATACAGACTAGATTGAAAGGAATGGGGGTAGCGCTGATTACTCCTTTCAAAGAGGATGAAAGCGTTGATTACGATGCGTTAATGCGACTGGTAGACTATCTGCTGCAAAATAATGCAGATTTTCTGTGTGTGCTGGGAACTACAGCCGAAACTCCGACCTTGAGTGAAGAAGAAAAAAAGAAAATCAAAAAGATGGTAATCGACCGTGTCAACGGAAGAATCCCCATCCTGCTGGGAGTCGGAAGTAACAATACACGCGCAGTTGTAGAGACACTCAAAAACGACGATTTCACCGGAGTAGATGCTATCTTATCCGTTGTCCCTTACTACAATAAACCCTCACAAGAAGGAATTTATCAGCACTATAAAGCAATTGCAAGCGCTACAGAGCTTCCCATCGTATTATATAATGTTCCGGGACGTACAGGAGTTAATATGACCGCAGAGACCACTTTGCGCATTGCTAAGGACTTTCAGAATGTTATAGCCATTAAAGAGGCTTCTGGTAATATCACCCAGATGGATGATATCATTAAAAACAAACCGGCTAACTTTGACGTTATTTCCGGAGATGACGGTATTACTTTCCCGCTGATTACATTGGGAGCCGTAGGAGTCATTTCGGTTATTGGAAACGCCTTTCCACGTGAATTCAGCAGAATGACCCGTTTGGCGCTGCAGGGCGACTTTGCCAATGCACTGACCATACACCATAAATTTACGGAACTGTTTAACCTCTTATTTGTAGACGGAAACCCAGCCGGAGTAAAATCCATGTTGAACGCTATGGGAATGATCGAGAATAAACTCCGTTTACCACTAGTACCGACACGCATCACCACATTTGAAGCGATTCGTAAAGTACTCAATGAACTGAATATAAAATGTTAACGACCAAGGTAGTAAGCCCGAGGTATCAATAATTTTTTCATCAACTTACGGAATAAAGGAGAGTGCGTCATAACTTACCACAGAATTTTGACACATTCTCCTTTATTTTTCCTAATTCAGCTGAAGCGTCCCATTTAGTATATTTATATGATATTTATTTCTTTGTTGTTTCTAACTTCTCGATAAGTTCTGCCACATTACGCCCATCCATAAGAGCGTGATGACCGGAAATTGAAATTGGAAGCAGGTATGCACCATTCTCTTTTATTAATTTTCCAGTGGAAATGCGCGGTACAGAATCACCTCTGCCAAAAGAAACAGCATGTTTCATCTCTGAAAATGCGAACCAAGGCAAAGCCGAATAGCGGATAAGATCTAACCGGCCTATATTTTCGGAAAAAGACAGGCCAGTACTGTTTTTCACTCTTTCTATTTCTTTTTCAGCATTTTGTATAAATACTTCAAGGTCTGCATCGTATTCAAAAAAACCGAAACCGAATGTTCCATCTTCACGTCCTATGGTAGGTGATAAATGGATAAAATCATATTTCACTACTTGTTCGCCTTCAATGCGTAATTTAAAAGCCTCTACTTCATTTACACATTGCAGCAGAAAATGTACAGAATACAAAAAGAAAGACTTTTTCTCATCTTTGCTTTGATGGTAGGTATTCGTAAAGTCGACCAAAGTAGTGATCCCAAAGAATGGGTCGTCAAAAGCAGAAAAGAATTTGAAATGTTCTTTTCTATTCCAATTTTCTAAATCAATAAGCTGTTTCATGCAGTATATTTATTTTTTCGTTCAGTATATAAATGCCCGATGAAAGATAGACTTTGACACAAAAGTACTCCATATCTATAAGTAATGGTGTCATTTACATAGCTTGTAATATTTCCCTCTCTCGTCTCGCCAAGGAAGATACAACAATTTCATACGATTGCTTTACCAGGTCCTTAATCATTTTATCCGGAACGTCTTTATCAAAATAGACACTAATCCAATGTTTTTTATTCATGTGATAGCCCGGTTGTACTCCTTCATATTTGTCTAGCAAATCCTCTATCTGTCCGGCATTACATTTTATATTACAGAAATCGAATGCGTCTATATTCACAAAACAGAACCATTTATCCATTACATAAAAGACGAGTAAATCTCTGTCATATTCAGATGTTGCTTTTTTAAAGGGCATCCGGTCATGCACACCTTTAAATGAAAGGCAATATTCTCTAAATTCTTCTACATTCATAGCCTATTCTTAAATCTTCTCTGCCATATATCCTTGATATTCTGTATTGCAAATATAAGGAAAGTACCGTTTGCAACGAATAGCCAACAATACTTTTTTATTGTTTTTCAATGAGATAAAGCTGTTACAGTTTCATTCTTCTGCGCTTTTCCTTTGCTACTGTCGGTATAGAGTGGATAACACCACCATTATAAAATCCCTAAACGTTAAACAAAGTTATATCATACACCTTATAAGGTCACTACATTAATTAAATTTTATACATTTAACAGGTTACTAATAATTTAATATTCAAATAAATGAAAACACTCCTAAATATTAAACTCCATTTATCTAAAAAGAATATATTTACCATCTTAGTTTTTATTCTTGTTTTAGGTGGTACTACCGGTTGCATTCAACACAAATCCGACCAGAAACGACTGCCTGCTCTTTCTTTTACTGTAAATGGAGAGAGCTTTGAAATGATTCCGGTAGAAGGCGGAACCTTTATTATGGGAGGCACAAGTGAGCAAGGTAATGATTGCGAAAGCAATGAAAAACCAACGCATGAGGAAACTCTACCGTTCTTTTATATCGGGAAGTATGAAGTTACCCAGAAACTGTGGAAAGCAGTTATGGGGACTGATTTCGATCAATCATACAATTCAGGATGTGAAGATTGTCCGGCAGAGTATATCAGTTGGAATGACACGCAAAAGTTTATAAGCAAATTGAACACCCTTACAAACAAAACATTTCGCCTGCCTACCGATATTGAATGGGAATATGCCGCACGCGGTGGCAAGTATAGTGAAAAATACAAATACAGCGGAAGTAATGATATCGATGAAGTTGCCTGGTATATTGAAAATTATCAAAAAAGTAAATATGGAGACAAAGGGACTACACATCCGGTAGGTATGAAAAAGCCTAATGAATTAGGATTGTACGACATGAGTGGCAATGTATGGGAATGGTGTGACAATTGGTACACTCAAGAATACTCTCAAAACGGTAAATCTGTCCATCCCGGATGGCCATTTAATGGTACATCTGCCTTTTTCCGCCGGGTCTTGCGAGGTGGTAGTTGGGGTGGTACTGCAAAAGGCTGCCGAGTGTCATATATTGACTATGACGTGCCAAACTATCGTGATGAATATGGAGGTTTTAGGCTTGTTTTAGTACCGGACTCAGTACAGACTGCCAATTAAAAAGAGGAATCCCTCAGAATTTAGGTATGATCCAATAAAAGAGATAATGCAAGGAAAGCAAAAAACCTCCATAATTTGATTATGGAGGTTCTTGTGATCGCGACAGGATTCAAACCTGTAACCGGCTGATCCGTAGTCAGCTACTCTATTCAGTTGAGCTACGCGACCGTTTATCGTTATTTTCTTAGAGTGACCGCGACAGGATTCAAACCTGTAACCGGCTGATCCGTAGTCAGCTACTCTATTCAGTTGAGCTACGCGGCCATTTGTTAAACCTTAAAGTGATCGCGACAGGATTCAAACCTGTAACCGGCTGATCCGTAGTCAGCTACTCTATTCAGTTGAGCTACGCGACCATTGTTTTTGTTTAACGGGTGCAAAGATACGGCCTTTTCTTGAATTTGCAAGCTTTTGGGGAACTTTTTTTGCAAATAAATTATTCGATGAACCGGTAATTAAACAGTTGCCAGCCGAGTGTCAGCCCTACATTCCACTCCCTTCTTGGTGAGCTATAATGATTTACATATGCAGAGATAGCTCCAAATGGTAATTGACAAACCACTGAAATTTCTCCTAAATATTCGAATCGGGAAAATGCTTTTCCATAATAAGCCTTATTAATGGAGTTCCGTTCAATTGGGAAAATAGGCAAAAAACCATAAAATTCTCCACGGACATGAAACATCTGGTTTAAACGATAAATGGGACGTATTCCGGCAGCAACATATTGATTGGCACGGAAAGCTTCGTTATACGTCAATTTACTATGTGCAGTGGGGGCAAACTCACTAGCCTGCATCATAGTGGCCGTATAGTTCTCTGAGAAGTTCTTAGAGGCATAAACTGCGTCCAGATACCATCCCAATATCCAATTAGCACCCATCTTATGATATTTCTCCTTCATATATGACAACTGTAACCACGAATGCTTTTCTTTTACGGGCTTTTTATTCTCCGAATTAACCCCCGGACGAAAACTTTCATTTCCCGTAAATATCTGAGCAACCAAGGCCTCTCTTGCACCTTGAATCGGGAATTGCCTGGAGTTCAGTGTACTGCCATTAAAACTAACGGAACCACCAAACAGGCGATATCCGCTCTTATCATATTTGTCCTTATCAAAATCAATCACATTATTCTGAAAGTATCGATCCTCTATCTGCGCAATTCCAAAGCCCAATTCCAATCTTTTGCTGGATAAGAAAGGAAGAGCGACCTTCAATTTCAGGAATCGTTCATCCTTCTGATTAAAAGCCGGTTTATCGTTTTTAGAGAAAAGCTTATCTTTTTTAAAATAATCGAAAGTACTGATGGAAGCGATAAAACGATAGGATGTCGGGATAGTAGTGGCAAAATCGACTTTGGCCATGAACTGAGCATTATTATATATTTTGCCCAACTGTCCGTCAAGCGTAAACTCTTTCGAATAATAGTTCAGGTTCTGGTATGCAAGTCCCAGATAAATCTGATTGGAGCTGGTCGTAGACACATTACCTCCCACACGAACCGAAAATTCATTCTCCATCTTTATTTTAAGATGCAAATCGTACGTATCATCTTCCGGATTGAAAACGGCATGGGGAATAATCTCCGAAATCATGTTATCCGAAAGTAAACGGAAATATCCCCGTTTCAGATCCTCATACGTAAATTCTTTATCGTCCGAGGTATGAAACTCTTTCTTTATGTACACCTGTTGGTGAGTATTAGCTCCGTCGATATAGATGTTCTTAAATCTGAGTTCAGGATAATTGCTTTTATACACCAACCGCCTTAAACGGATATTATCCACATTAACCCTACGGTGAATACGGCTTTTGATGGAGTCCATCAGGCTCATTGTACGGTCATATCCTATTTTCTCGAGCTCATCGATGCGTTGGAAGTCCATCAGACTTACATCATTATATTTGAAAGTCATCAAAATACCGGCAGAATCAGGAAGAGAGTAGTCTGTCTTCTGCATAACCATATTTTCTATCTGGCTCATCAGATCATTCTCTTTCGGCTTTCCCGGATTAGTAGATACAACGCTACCGATAATGATGTCCGGATGAAAATCCTCACGCATCACGTCGGTTGGAAAATTATTATAGATTCCACCGTCGTAAGCCAACATGCTGTCTATCTCGATAGGCTTGAACATAAAGGGAAAACTCATAGAAGCCCGTACGGCGTCACCCAGATCACCACGCTTCAGAATCAACTGCTTCTTGTTATACACATCCGATGCGATACAACGAAATGGTACAAAAAGTTTATCAAAGTCACCGTCACATGCAGCCGTAGCGCGCGCATACAGATCGATAAAGACAAGGTTCATCTGGATAGGATTAACAACACTGGTCGGCAGAAACTGCGGCTTCAGGCTCAACGAGTCCTTAAAGGAAAAGCGTATATTGAAAAACTCCGGCGTGGGAAGATTCTTCTTAAAATAGTACATGTATTTTTCTTCCACCTCACCGGAATACCATCGCTTGAAATCTTCTGATTTCAGTAAGGTTTCCATGTCGTCAGGCGAATACCCCATGGCATAAAGAGAGCCCACAATGGCTCCCATAGAAGTACCGGTTATATAATCTATCGGGATATTATTCTCTTCTAGAGCACGAATAATTCCAATATGCGTCAGTCCTTTAGCACCGCCGCCACTCAATACCAATCCGACTTTCTGTGCCTGGACAAGCATTGGCAAAAACAGTAAAAAAAGAAATAACAATAAAAGATTTTTCTTCATAAGGTCCAGCAAAACACTATATAGAGGGTTAAATCATCGTTCAAATATATACAATAGTTTCCAATTTACCGACAGCTGACATACATTTCTAATGAAAAAAGAGCATTACGATACATTTTCATGCACGTAATGCTCTTTGAATGATATTATAAAATTAAAAAGCGGCTGCTTAAATCAGTTCAATGCTTCTTTTTACAAAGTTATTTAATGCTTCACCTTTCAGCATATTGTTTTGCAACAACGCCAGATCGATCAACTGACGTACCACTTTGTTTTTGCCTGCATATCCGGCAAAAATAGAATCTTTCTGCTGCTTCAACTCATCCCATTTCTTATCCAGATCATTGAGTTCATCTTTCTCCGCAGTAGGGATATCTTCGTCTTTCTTGCCTTCTTGCTTTTTCTTGAGTGCATCACGACGTTTTGTCACATCTTCCAGTTCCGTCTGTATAGGAGCAATGGCAGCACTGCACTCTTTTTCTTCATCAGCCAATACTTCTTTCACTAATTTATGGTCTGAATTCAATACCAGATTAAACATATCGGGCATTTCACCATAGAAACTCATGCCAGCCTGGATATTGGCCATTTCCTTCATACGGCGCATATATTCGCTCTGGGTTATCATCACGGGAGAGCCGTTTTCGCCTAAAGCCTGAGTCATGACATTAAATTCAACCTTTTCCATTTTCGGCAACTGACTCTTGAAGGCTGCTGACAGAGCTTCTTGTTTTGAAGCCTCAAGCACATCGCTCTTCTTATCTTCTTTCACAATCAGGTTGTCGACAACATCACTGTCTACACGGGTGAAGCGAGATTTCTCCAGTTTCTGTTCGAGCATACTTACCATGGCCACATCCAGTTGCCCGTCCATCAACAGCACATTGTAACCTTTATTTTTGGCAGCTTCGATATAGGCAAACTGTTCGTCCTTATTATTGGCATACAGATAGATCAGGTTTTTATCTTTATCTGTCTGATTATCTTTAATCAAAGTCTGGTACTCCTCAAAGGTGTAATGTTTGCCATCCGTATCGGTGAAAAGGGCGAATTTTTGTGCTTTATCATAGAAATCCTCTTGAGTGAGCATTCCATAATTAATAAAGATTTTTAAATCATTCCACTTCTCTTCGAACTGAGCGCGATCATTCTTAAAGATAGATTGCAGACGGTCTGATACCTTTTTCGAAATATAGGTAGAGATCTTCTTCACGTTCGAATCACTTTGCAGGTAAGAACGGGATACATTCAAAGGAATATCCGGTGAATCGAGCACACCATGGAGCAGAGTAAGGAAATCCGGAACAATACCTTCTACAGAATCCGTAACATAAACCTGATTACAATACAACTGAATCTTATTCTTATTCAAATCAATATTGCTCTTTACCTTCGGGAAGTAGAGGATACCGGTCAGATGGAACGGATAGTCTACATTCAAATGAATCCAGAACAAAGGTTCGTCTGACATCGGATAAAGCTCACGATAGAATTTTTTATAATCTTCGTCCGACAATTCACTCGGTTTCTTTGTCCACAAAGGAATGGTGTCATTGATGACATTATCTTCCGCCGTCTCTACTTGTTTGCCGTCTTTCCACTCTTTCTTTTTACCAAAAGCGATGGGAACGGGCAGGAAGCTGCAATATTTCTTCAGGAGGGCAGAGATGCGTGACTCCTCGAGAAACTCCTTGCAATCATCATCAATATACAATACGATATCTGTACCACGATCCGCTTTCTCCACCTCTTCAAGTGTAAACTCCGGACTACCGTCGCAAGTCCATTTTACGGCCTGTGCACCTTCTTTATATGATTTGGTGATAATTTCAACCTTCTTGGAAACCATGAATGCAGAGTAGAACCCAAGTCCGAAGTGTCCAATGATGGCATTCGCATCGTTTTTATATTTTTCAAGGAAATCGTTAGCTCCCGAAAAGGCAATCTGGTTGATATATTTATCAATCTCTTCAGCAGTCAAACCGATACCACGATCGGAGATGGTAATGGTGTCTTTGCCTAATGAAACGTGAACGGTCAAATCACCCAGTTCGCCCTTAAATTCACTGATAGAAGCCAATGTATTCAACTTCTGAGTGGCATCAACGGCATTGGATACTAATTCCCGCAGGAAGATTTCATGGTCACTGTACAAAAACTTTTTGATGATAGGGAAAATGTTCTCTGTTGTAACCCCAATATTACCTTTTTGCATAATAACGTATATTTTTTAAATGATCTTGGTTATTAATAATTGAATTTCTTTATTGCCTGAATAGAGACAAAAAAAATGCCAGACCATGCTGGTCTGACATTTTGACGTATGTTTGAAAGAAACAGTCGGATTATTCAGCCGTTTTGGCTTCATTCTTCATTTCCAACTCACCCTTTTCTTCATTCAAAGAGACAGTGATCGTATCTCCTTCATTCAGATCAGCCGAAATGATAAGTTCCGATAAGCCGTCTTCCAGATAGGTCTGGATGGCACGCTTCAGCGGACGTGCACCGTACTGGACATCATAGCCTTTTGAAGCGACAAACTGTTTAGCCTTGTCTTCAATGACCAGTTTATAGCCGATAGATTCGATTCTGTTATACAGTCCTTTCAACTCAATATCGATAATCTTCGTTATAGCTTCTAATGACAACTGGTCAAAGGTGATGATTTCGTCAACACGATTTATAAATTCGGGTGCAAACGATTTATTCAGAGCCTTCTGAATCACGCTGCGAGAGAATTCTTTATCGTCAAGACGGCTTTGAGTGGCAAAACCGACTCCACGCCCAAACTCTTTCAACTGGCGGGTTCCGATATTCGATGTCATGATAATAACAGTATTCTTGAAGTCAACCATTCTGCCATAACTGTCAGTCAGCCGACCTTCGTCCATCACCTGGAGAAGCAGATTGAACACATCGGGATGCGCCTTTTCTATTTCGTCAAGCAATACGATAGAATAGGGTTTACGACGTACTTTCTCTGTCAATTGTCCGCCTTCCTCGTATCCTACGTATCCCGGAGGCGCTCCAACCAAGCGTGAGACTGTGAATTTCTCCATAAACTCACTCATATCGATACGGATCAATGCATCCGAAGAACCAAACATATATTTAGCCAATTCCTTGGCCAAATGAGTTTTACCAACGCCGGTAGGGCCTAGGAACATAAATGTACCAATCGGTTTATTCGGATCTTTCAGTCCGACACGGCTGCGCAGAATGGCCTTGACCAGCTTTTTGATAGCATCGTCCTGAGCTATCACCTTTGATTGCAGGTCTTCTTTCATGCCTGCCAACTTGATGCCTTCCGCCTGTGCCATACGCTGTACCGGAATGCCGGACATCATTGATACGACATTTGCGATTTCTTCCTCATCCACCGTCTCACGATTATCCTTCAAACGTTCCTCCCAGTCTTTCTTCATCACATCCAACTGGACAGCAAGTTCTTTTTCCTTATCGCGAAAACTGGCAGCAAGTTCGAAATTCTGTGATTTGACAGCCTCGTTCTTGTTATTTTTAGCTTCTTCGATCAACTTCTCCTGATCTTCTATTTCCTTGGGTACACTCACATTGGTAAGATGTACACGCGAACCGGCTTCATCGAGTGCATCAATTGCTTTATCCGGGAAGTTACGGTCGGTTATATAACGGTCTGTCAACTTGACACAAGCTTCCAATGCCGCATCCGTATAATTTACGTTGTGATGATCTTCATATTTATCCTTAATATTACGAAGAATCTGCAACGTTTCGTCAGCTGTAGTAGGCTCTACCATTACCTTCTGGAAACGACGCTCCAACGCCCCGTCTTTTTCGATATTCTTCCGATATTCGTCAAGGGTAGTGGCACCGATACACTGAATCTCTCCACGCGCCAATGCCGGCTTCAACATGTTGGCAGCATCCATCGATCCGGCTGCCGATCCGGCACCTACAATGGTATGTATCTCGTCAATGAACAGAATCACATTCGGATTCTTCTGCAATTCGTTCAAGATGGAACGAATGCGTTCCTCAAACTGTCCGCGGTACTTGGTACCGGCAACAACCGCAGTCATATCGAGTGCAACCACACGCTTGTCAAACAGAATACGGGACACCTTTTTCTGTATAATACGAAGTGCCAGACCTTCCACTATGGCCGATTTTCCGACTCCCGGTTCACCGATCAAAATGGGGTTATTCTTCTTACGGCGACTTAATATCTGTGCCAGGCGCTCGATTTCCCGCTCACGTCCCACCACAGGGTCAAGACGGCCTTCCTCGGCGGCCTTAGTCATATCAGTACCAAAATTATCAAGCACCGGAGTATCATTAGTCGGCTTCCTGGAGGCAGTCTGCGCCTGTTGCTGACGTTCACCGGATCCATGGGACGAACGGGACTGATTCATCTCTTCTTCGTCATCATCATCTTCTGTAAATCCCATGCCGGCACTGATATCCGGCTGTAAGGACAATTGTTCGAATACCTGCTGGTAATTCACATGATTCGCTTCAAGAACCGTTGCTGCCAGATTATCCTTATCTTTAAGGATGGCCAGCAGTACATGTTCCGTATCTGCAACTTGACTTTTCATCACTCGTGCTTCTAAAATACATAGTTTCAATATCTTTGCAGCTCCATTTGACAATGGAACATCGGCATCAGGCAACAGCATGTCGTCTGCATGCTCTTTCAGTATGGCCTCAATCTGCTTCTTTATGTCGGTCAGGTTTGTTTTGAGTTTAGACAATATCTCGATTGCTTTTCCCTCACCATCGCGAAGCATACCAAGCAACAAATGCTCAGGCCCTATATAGCTACTTTTCAGGCGATTTGCCTCTTCTTTGCTATATACGATAATATCGGAAACTTTTTGTGAGAATTGATTATTCATACTTATCTTCCTTCTTCTAAGAGGTTATTCACTGGCAAATATACGCATTTCATATTGTTTGCATGCGCTTCATTTGCTTTATTTATTATATAACAAATGTCGTGCCATTATTTCCTTTGTTCTTATACATTATAATATAATAAAACAATTAAGTATAGAAAAAAACATTAGATACTGATAAAAGCACCTCCGACACCCGGATGTCGTGATGCCTGACACCCGGGTGTCGGAGGGTACGAGACCCGGGTGTCACAGACCTAAAGAATAAGGGTAGGGCACTCTTACAAAAAGCAAAAAACTTTCTTCGTTAAAGTTTTCGTATATCAAGGAAAAGTAGTACTTTAGCGTGGTTTTTGATAAACCGCAAATGTATAATTAATAATCTTTTTAAATGCTTGAACAAGACAGAATTATAAAGATTAACATCGAGGAGGAAATGAAGTCATCGTACATTGACTACTCCATGTCGGTCATCGTTTCACGTGCCCTTCCCGATGTTAGAGATGGATTTAAGCCCGTTCACCGCAGAATTCTCTACGGAATGATGGAACTGGGAAATACGTCAGACAAACCCTATAAGAAATCAGCCAGAATCGTAGGTGAAGTACTTGGTAAGTATCACCCGCACGGAGACTTTTCTGTATATTTTGCGATGGTACGTATGGCTCAGGAATGGGCAATGCGCTATCCGCTGGTAGACGGGCAAGGTAACTTCGGTTCTGTAGACGGCGACAGTCCTGCTGCCATGCGTTACACTGAAGCACGTCTGAACAAATTAGGTGAAGAAATGATGCAGGACCTCTACAAAGAGACTGTAGATTTCGAACCTAACTTCGATAATACGCTGATGGAACCCAAAGTGATGCCGACACGTATTCCGAATTTGCTGGTTAACGGTGCTTCCGGTATTGCTGTAGGTATGGCAACCAACATGCCGCCCCATAATCTGTCTGAAGTCATCGATGCCTGCGAAGCATATCTTGACAATAAAGATGTGACCGTAGAGGAACTGATGGAATATGTAAAAGCGCCCGACTTCCCTACAGGAGGATATATATATGGCATAAGCGGCGTACGTGAAGCCTATCTTACGGGACGCGGACGCGTGGTTATGCGCGCGAAAGCAGAAATCGAATCCGGACAAACACATGATAAGATCGTCGTTACAGAGATTCCCTACAACGTGAATAAGGCAGAATTGATTAAAGCAATTGCTGATCTTGTCAATGAAAAAAGAATAGAAGGCATATCAAATGCCAACGACGAGTCCGACCGTGAAGGTATGCGCATCGTTATTGATATCAAACGGGATGCAAATGCAAGTGTAGTGCTGAACAAGCTCTATAAAATGACAGCCTTGCAGACGTCATTCGGTGTAAATAACGTTGCACTGGTCAACGGACGCCCTAAAATGCTGAATTTACGCGACTTGATTGTTTACTTCGTAGAACATAGACACGATGTGGTAATTCGTCGTACTCAATTTGACCTGCGTAAGGCCAAAGAACGTGCACACATCTTGGAAGGTCTGATTATCGCTTCGGATAATATTGATGAAGTAATTCGTATCATCCGCGCCGCCAAAACACCAAACGATGCAATCTCCGGACTGATGGAACGCTTCAACCTGAGCGAAATTCAGGCACGCGCCATCGTTGAAATGCGCCTGCGCCAATTAACAGGTCTGATGCAAGATCAGCTCCATGCTGAATACGAGGAGGTTATGAAGCAGATAGCATATTTGGAAAGTATCCTGGCCGATGATGAAGTATGCCGTAAAGTAATCAAAGACGAATTGCTGGAAGTAAGAGCTAAATATGGTGACGAACGCCGTTCTGAAATCGTTTATTCATCAGAAGAATTCAATCCGGAAGACTTTTATGCGGATGATCAGATGATTATCACCATCTCACACATGGGATATATCAAACGTACACCATTGACAGAATTCCGTGCTCAAAACCGCGGTGGAGTAGGCTCGAAGGGTACTGAAACCCGTGATGAAGACTTTGTTGAGCACATCTACCCGGCAACAATGCACAACACGATGATGTTCTTTACTCAAAAGGGTAAATGTTACTGGCTGAAGGTATATGAAATACCTGAAGGAACAAAGAACTCTAAGGGCCGTGCTATCCAGAACTTGCTGAACATTGACTCGGACGATGCTGTTAATGCATATTTGCGTGTGAAGAGTTTGAATGACCAGGAATATATTAACAGTCATTATGTACTGTTCTGTACCAAGAATGGCGTTATAAAGAAGACATCTTTGGAACAATACTCACGCCCGCGCCAGAATGGTGTCAATGCAATTACTATACGTGAAGACGACCGAGTAATAGAAGTGCGTATGACCAACGGAAACAACGAAATCATCATAGCCAACCGTAACGGACGCGCAATACGTTTCCATGAAGCAGCAGTTCGCGTAATGGGCCGTACAGCTACCGGAGTTCGTGGTATCACACTGGATGACGACGGACAGGATGAAGTAATAGGCATGATTTGCATTAAGGATCTCGAGACAGAGTCCGTAATGGTTGTCTCCGAACAAGGCTATGGTAAACGTTCTGATATTGAAGATTATCGTAAAACAAACCGTGGCGGCAAAGGTGTGAAGACCATGAATATTACCGAAAAAACAGGTAAACTGGTTACAATCAAGTCTGTAACAGACGAAAACGACCTGATGATCATTAATAAATCGGGTATTACAATTCGTCTGAAAGTAGCTGATGTCCGCATCATGGGCCGTGCAACTCAAGGAGTCCGTCTGATCAATCTTGAAAAACGTAACGACCAGATCGGTTCTGTATGTAAAGTTACATCCGAAAGCCTGGAAGATGAAGTTCCGGAAGAAGAAAGAGAAGGAAATATTCCAAGCGATCCGGAAACGAATACACCGGTAAATGAAACAGAAGAATAGACATAATATTAATAATTAATCAAACAACAATCATGAAAAGAGTATTATTTTCAATGGTTTTACTGATGGCAGTAAGTTTTGCATTCGCTCAGGAGAAAAATGTAAAAGAAGCGAAAAGCATTGCCGGAGAAGTAAAACCTGACTTCGCAAAAGCTGAACAACTGATTAACGAAGCATTAACTAACCCTGAAACAAAGGATAATGCGGCAACTTGGGACGTAGCAGGTTATATTCAGAAAAGAATCAACGAAAAGGAGATGGAAAATGCGTATCTGAGAAAACCTTATGATACATTGAAAGTATACAATAGCGTACTGAATATGTACAATTATTACGTTAAATGTGACGAACTGGCACAGATTCCTAATGAAAAGGGTAAAATTAAAAACAAATACAGAAGCGCCAACTCAAAAACAATTCTGGCAGAACGTCCTAACTTGATTAACGGTGGTATTCAATACTTCAATTTAAATAAGAACGAAGACGCATTAAAATATTTTGCAGCTTATGTAGATGCAGCTACACTGCCTATGATGGAAAAAGAAAACTTGCTGGAAAAAGACACCATTTTGCCACAGGTAGCATATTATGCCACTTTGGCTGCAGATAGAGTAGGTGACAAAGATGCTGTCATGAAATATGCTCAATATGCTCTGAAAGACAAAGAAAATGGCCAATTTGCAATGCAATTGTTGACAGATGCTTACAAAGCTAAAGGTGATACTGCTAAATGGGTAGAAAAATTGCAGGAAGGTATTGTTAAGTTCCCTGAAAATCAATATTTCTTCGCAAATCTGGTTGACTACTATAGCAGCTCCAACCAAAATGATAAAGCAATGCAGTTTGCTGATGATATGTTGGCTAAAGATCCGAATAACAAATTATATCTGTATGTGAAGGCATATCTGTATCATAATATGAAAGATTATGAGAAAGCAATTGAGTTCTATAAAAAGACTCTCGACATAGATCCTGCATATGCAGAAGCATGCTCAAATTTAGGTTTGGTATACCTGTTACAAGCACAAGAATATGCTGACAAAGCACCGGCAGATATCAATGACCCGAATTATGCAACAGCACAAGCTGAGATCAAAAAATTCTACGAAGCTGCTAAACCGTATTACGAGAAAGCAAGAGAGCTGAAACCTGATCAGAAAGATTTGTGGTTACAAGGTCTTTACCGGGTATATTACAACTTGAATATGGGACCGGAATTCGAAGAAATCGAGAAAATGATGTAATGATCAAATAGATCTTTTTTCGCAAAGATTTTTGTGAAAGGGGTTGCCTGATTCGAGAAATTGGGCAGCCTCTTTTTTTTGCTTGATCTGATCCTGAACAATAGCGTAACACAAAAAGAGAAATAGGTGAAATCTATTTCTTATTCGTTTTATGGTGAATGAAATGACTAAAACCTGTCAGGATGCAGGTTCTTATTTTTTTAAGAGCTAAAGAAGGCTAAATTAGCAAGATGGAAATAGGGATTAAATAAAAGAGGCAATTTACTATATATAAGTAAATTGCCTCTTTATTATTAAACATAATGTTGATTATTCCATTAATTTAAAGCTTATTTTTTTAGGTGTCTGATCATCCGTTAATAACTAACAACGGTGTATCTGAATGGAAGATCATCTTACGAGCAATACCGGGATTGAACAAACGGGAAAATATATTCCGTTTATAAGAAGTTAATGTAATAATGTCAATCTGATTTGTTTTAATGTAATTATCCAAACTATTCAGAAAATCATTACTCATCACCACATCATAATGAATCTCAAGATCCGGATATTGCTTTTGGAAATAATCCTTAATACCAGCTAATTTTATTTCATTCCATGTATCTTTTACATCCGATAAATGAATAAGAGAAACAGAAAAATGAAATGGGCTAAGTCCATTGATGAATGAATCGAAAGCAATCAAATCACGTTGGTCAAAGTTCGTCATAAAGGCAATCCGTTTCACTTCATTGAAACGATTGAAAGGAGTATTTTCGGGGATAGCCAGTACTGTAGTATGACTACGTTCAATTATCTCGGCAGTTACACTACCAATAAGATCAATATCCTTCTGATTCTTACCTCGAGTACCCATTATAATGATTCTGGGACGATGTTCTTTATTATATCTGAGTATTTCTTCTTCCGGGATACCTTCGCGCAAGACACACGTATATTTGACATCAGGAAACTCTCCGGATGCTACTTTTTGCTTAATCTTCTCCGACAGAGTATTCAGATCATCATGTACTTTATGCAATACATTCTTCACAGTCTCTTCATCACTAATCTGATAGTTAAATACATCTCCATATGGCAATGATGAAGCATAAATTGGCGTAAAGTAGACATGTAGCAAGATAACCTCCGCATCAAAAGATTTAGCAAAATTGAAACCAAATTCACATGCTTTCATTGAATAGTTAGAGAAATCAACCGGAATAAGGACCTTCTTAGTGCGATGCTCCACTTTAGGGGTCTTCTCTCCTACTATACTTTCAGCAAGCCAGGCAGAACTCTCGGTAATCTTCAATGCACGCGGCAAATCACTTTCTTTAATACGTAAACGCACACCGGATGAAACAACCGGCTGTATTTGGTTTACATTGTGAATATACGTCTCTATACCCTCATTCTCAAGAACATTCTTCAATATCTGAGCTTTTGTATAAGTCAGAATAGCTAAAGTTACTAATTTCTCTTCCATAATTCGTTTATTTATTGAATTCAACAAATAAGAAATCCCAATTGTTTTGCCAATTGGGATTCTGACTTTATCTCTTATTTAAACCTGCACAGATTCGGTAGCTTCTTCTTTACTCATATTTAATTCATCCAATATTCTTAATGCCCGATCGAGCACAGTGGTATCATCAATCATAACCAATCCACCATCCGGACCAGGCTCAAGATGTATTCCGACACTTTTCCCTTCCTTAAAATTATGACCACCAAAGAAGTTTCTCACTGTATCGACGTTTAAATTGAGTTCGTCTGCTATTCTATGCATGCTACCGCTAGGCAATGAATCTTTAATTTTACGGAGTTCATTAAATGTTATTGTTCTCATGTCTCATAAATTTAATGGTTAATACTATGTGACTTTATTATCACGCTATAAACTTAAGGAAAAAAAAAGATAAAACAAAACAAAAGCTTCTCTTTTTTCGCTAAAACAATCTAAATCAACGATAACTTGTTATAATACAATAAAGTCCGCCTCCAATAAATCTTAGATTATTGAGGGCGGACTTTGATGAAATATTTATAGATTCTATTCTTAAATAATTTCAATTGAACCAACCGGCACCCATCCCACTTTTCCATCTTCAAGGCGGATTTCTTTCCAGTCTTTCATTGAATCATCTTTAATGTTAACCTTATGCCCTTCATGAAGAATAAATAGGCTGGTACCATTTTCACTAGGTGTACTTCTAACCGTTACGCTCGGACTCATTATTATCGCAGTATCCCTGTTCAACAACTCTTCTTTCTGCTTAGAAGCAAAAACATTTGCCATTACAACAACTATCAAAAAGATAATGCCTGTAATAAAACCGACTTTCTTCAACACCACTTGTTTCGAGAAAATAAAGAAATATAGAGAGACAATTAGCAGCAAGAAACTCACAATCCCCCATATGGCCCATGAATCCACGCTCATACTATTAATTAATGCCTTTGTCCATGTAACAAAGAATATCTCAGGAACAACTTCTACTTTATCTACAGTCTTACCACGAGCTATCTCCAAATTGGCACGAATATCTCCATTACCGGGTTGAAGCAACAAGGCCTTTTCATAGTTTAAAATGGCTTTTGCTATCTCATTTATTTTATAATAGCTATTACCAAGATTATAGTATACATCGGCCGACTCGCCTTTACGCAAAAGTGATTCATAAATCTGGATTGCAGACGCAAAGTCATTTCTGATATATGCACTATCTCCCTCAGCTTTTGTGGCATCTTCTAATTTGGAACCGGAAAACTCTGCATTATGGATACTGACAGTATCTCCCTGTATCATCTGAGTAGAATCTGTTGTTAACGAATCCTGCCCGAAAGAAGTTACTGCCATTAACAAACCCAAAGCAATAAACAATATTTTTTTCATGACTTATTCTTCTCTAAATTAGCGTTTTATTGAATTTTCCATCTTACTCATAACTTCCAATGACGATGAATAAACTTTATCCATAGCCTGACTCTCATCTCCTGGAGCAAAACGTGCAAACTCACATTCATTCAGAGTATTCAGGAAATCCTTTATTAGTTCGTCACTGACTCCATAATTTCTAAGTTTCTCTTCTACATTATCTTTAGACAAACGAGAAACCGGAATATTAAGTTTATCACTGATATATCCCCATAGAGCTTTAAGTACTTCATCATAAAATGCCTCCTTGCTATTCTCCGCAAGCAATTTACCAGCTAACTTCATTCGTTTAGTAGCCACTTTATTGGCTTTCTTTGTACGCATCTTGGCTACATTAGCATTCTCGGCAGCCTGTTTGCGATAAACTATAAAGAAGACAATAAACACCACGGCGGGAACAATGTAGAATAGCCAATAAAGTAAAGAGCCAAACAAAAGATTATCTTTTGGCTGAAGCTTCACATCATTTAGTTTTATATAGCGAATATCTTCACCCAATACTTTCAGATCTTCTTTATTAGTAAAGTTGGCAATAACCTGATCTGCATTTCCTGCTCCTTTTTCCACCTTAACCTCATAATCTTCGGTATTCAGTGTTTTATAGGATTTCGACTTGATATCAAAATAACTGAAGGATACTCCTGGTATTTTATAAACTCCTGCATGTCTCGGAATAGCAAGATATTCAATAACTTTATTACCGGAAAGTCCTTCTTGAGTCAAACGAACTTTGCTATCCACCTTTGGATCATATACATCAAAATCTTCCGGGAATTTTATTTCCGGATTTGCAATTAATTTTAAATTACCGGTTCCCGAAATCACTAACTTTATTGTGATAGCATCATTCGTTTTCACTTCTTTAGAATTAATGGAAGAAGTGATACTAAACTCTCCTACTCCTCCGGAGAAATTGGCAGGTTTACCTGTCGGTAACGGATTCACATTAACCGTAATCTTAGGAGTTACAATCACCTTACTTACATTCACATAATTGCTTCCACCATTAAAGAAAGCATCAAACGGATCATCAGATTGTACAGCTTTAGCAATGGTAGCATCAAAACGTGCAGGCTCAATAGTCAGTTTTCCAGACTGCTGTGGGAACAATACAAATTGACGATACACTGTCGTAAAATAGTTCTTTCCCTTATAATGTTCCTGTGACCATTTTGCATTAGCAGGCATCTCTATTTCTTGTGAATGAAATCCCTTAAAATCAGGAAGCTTCACATTCTCAAAGCGAAGTTGAGACTCTCTTGTGTAAATCTTAAAAGTTAATAGAAAGGCTTCCTGCTCATATACATTCGTTTTATTGGCCGTCGCAGTTATAAGTAAGTCTTGGTTAGAAACAGAGGAAGACGTTCCACTTTGATTGCCAGACGATGCAGTTCCTTTGCCATCTGCCGTATTCCCGGTTTTATCCGGAGGAAGAACTTTAATTTTTACCGAATTAGAAACCATCTGATTCCCGTCAGCCGTAATCGTTGCACCCGGAATAGAATACTCTCCTTCAGCCGTAGCCATTAAGATATAAGTAAAGGTAATACTATTATTAGTAACCCCATTAATCGATTGCATACGTTGTGAACGGTTAGGTCCCATTAACACCTCAAATCCTTTAATAGAAGGCACACGAAAATCTCGTACTTTTATCGTATTTACCGTATACGATAACCTGAACTGGTCACCTACTACTACAGCATCGGGGGCAGATGCAGTAAACACTACCTTTCCGTCAGCCTGCGCTTGCGTAGTCATGGCTACCAGTGCAATCAATAAGAAAATCAATTTTCTCATTTCATCTGAAGTTTTTATCATCAATTATTTTATTATTACCAGTCTTTTTCCAGACGTCTTCCTTGAAGAGTCTGTTGCTTTTTCACTTTATCCTGAACCCCTTTTTCATCTTGCATCACAGAATTGAGCAGCTGTTCCGCATTCTCCTTAGACATTTCGTTATCATTTTTCTCTGATTTAGGAGGTTGTTGCTGTTGTTGATCTTTATTTTGATCATTCTGCTTATTCTGATCTTTTTTATCTTGTTGCTTTTGTTGATCATCTTTATTCTGATCCTGATTCTGATCTTGATTCTGCTGATTTTGCTGTTGATCCTTCAGCAACTTTTGAGCTAATGCCAGATTATAGCGGGTTTCATCGTCTTTCGGATTATTTCTCAAAGACATCTTATAAGCTTCAACCGCTTTTTGATAATCTTTACCAGACTGGAATAACACTCCCATATTATGATAAATTTGTCCCAGTTTAGCTTTATCTTTTTCTATACTGGTTGCCGCAACGTATTGTTCCATCGCATCTTTGAACTTTTGCTGCTGCGACAACGTATTACCCAAGTTGTACATGGAAATAGTAGACTTAGGATTTGCCTCTAATGCTTTACGGTAATTAACTTCAGCATCCACAAAAACACTGTCTTTAAACAGACGATTGCCTTTACGGATATAATCACGCTCGGCTTTTTGTGCAAACGCACCCGCAGAAAGCGATAGCAACAGAGCAAACAATATATATTTATTTCTTGACATATACATTACTACTTATTAGAAAACAACCTGATGTTCTTAAACAATGGATTTTTGCGGTCCAGAATCAACATTTCCACCAATAACAAGAGCAATATCATCCATGCAATCACTTGGAACTGTTCATTGTAATCTGTATAAACCTTAGATTCAACATCCGATTTAGCCATTTTATTAATCTCTTGATTAATAGCTTTCTGAGCAGAATTAGAATTATCTACACGAACATAAATACCATTTCCTTCCTTTGCTATCTCTTGACACATTGCCTCATTCAGACGAGTCACAATTACATTCCCTTCACGGTCACGACGAAAGTCGTTACTGCCCTCAATCGGAATGGGAGCTCCATCGGGTAAGCCTACTCCCAATACATTCACCTGAATTCCCTTTTTAGCCGCCTCTTTGGCAGCTTCAACAGCTCCCCCTTCATGATTTTCACCATCGGTAATCACCACAATAGCACGTCCCACTCCTTCTTGCGGAGTAAAACTACGGGCAGCAAGATTGATAGCAGCACCGATAGCTGTACCCTGTTTAGATATCAACGAAGGACTGATTGATTCCAAAAACATTTTAGCAGAAATATAATCGCTTGTTATAGGTAACTGAGTAAAGGCATCTCCTGCAAAGACAATCATTCCTACCTTGTCATTCTCCATACCATCTACCAATTTAGATATAAGCCGTTTAGCTTTTTCTAAACGACTGGGCTGAACATCTTGGGCAAGCATAGAATTTGAAATATCCAATGCAATCATAACCTCCACCCCTTTGCGCTTTACTGTCTCCAATTTAGAGCCGAATTGCGGACGGGCCAATAGTACAGCAAATAGACCTATGGCAGTAAATAACAACCAGAATTTTATATCCGGACGATATTTAGATACATCAGGCATCAATTGTGCCATCAACACCGGATCTCCGAATTTACGAATAGCCTTCCTCTTTCTATAATTAGAATAAAGGTAGAAGGCTGCCAGCAATGGTAGCAGCAGCAACAAATATAAATATGCAGGTTCTTCAAATCGAAACATCTTTTTATCAATTTTATGGTATCTTCTTCAATATTGAGTTCCGTAACAGTACCTCAAGCAATATACATAAGAATGCAGCTAACGCAAACCAACGATATTCTTCCTGACGTTTACTGTACTCTTTCACATTCAGCTTTGTTTTTTCCAATTTATCAATCTCTTCATAAACCTCTTTCAGCTTCGAATTACTGGTAGCACGAAAATAGTTCCCATCCGTAGTACCTGCTATTTGAGTAAGAGTCTTCTCATCAATCTCTACCGGAGTATTAATATACTGTGTTGTACCACCAACCCGTACCGGATATGGAGCCATACCATTTGTTCCCACACCAATAGTATAAACACGTATACCAAAACTCTTCGCAATTTCAGCAGCGGTCAATGGAGAAATATCTCCTTTATTATTGGTACCATCCGTCAACAAAATAATCACTTTTGATTTTGCTTTACTATCTTTCAACCTGGTTACTGCATTGGCAATTCCCATACCAACTGCTGTTCCATCTTCAATAATATCGCACTGTATCCCCTGAAATAAGTTAAGTAATACAGCATGATCTACTGTCAAAGGACACTGAGTAAAACTTTCACCGGCAAACAGTGTAATTCCTATGTTATCATTCGGCCGACCGTTGATGAATTCCGCAGCCACATCTTTGGCAGCTTCCAACCTGTTGGGTTTCAAATCTTCTGCCAACATACTGGTTGACACATCAATAGCCAACATAATATCAATACCTTCAATTTCGCTGTTCTGCCAGCTGTTTGTTGTTTGGGGACGTGCCAAAACCAAAATAATCAATATTAGAGTGATGATACGCAGACCAAACGGTACATGAAGCAGATAATTCTTGTAACTTTTAGGGGCATGCGCATATACTCGTGCATCAGAAATCTGAAGAGTCGGCTCAGTCTTTTTCCGCTTCATTATGTACCATACAATATATGGCACAAGCAACAGCAGCAAAAACAAATATTCAATATTGGCAAAAACCATTCTATTTATAATTTACTATTTCTTATTTTAAACAATAAAAGTCAAAATCTATTACCCAAATAGATTATAGAGTTGCAACCCAATATAGACGAAAGTCGCAATAAGAGCTGCCGACAGGAATACGATACCACAGATCAGCAATATCTTCGTACGTAAAGATCGTTTCTCTATTATCGTGATTTCAGTAGGTTGCGGCTTCTGATTCTCTTCTTCCAATTGTTTTGTTTCATTTATAAAGTCAATTGCATTGATCAAATTCGCATCATTCTCATTCATCTGCGGATCATGCTTGGCAAACTTTACTAAATCAGCTGTCTGGAATAAATATTTCAAATCTGATATAGCTTCTTTATCATTAAATTCCAGCAGTTTATCTATTATTTCAGATGAAGTCATCTCCAATGCATTAAAGCCAAATCTATTTTTAATATATGTACGAAGAGCATCTGTCAATTCAGTATAATACTCCTTCGATTGTCCTTTTTGCCAAATTTTCTCAGTCTTTATTCGCTCAATCTCTTTCATCGCCAATTGATGTGGAGGCAACTTAGGTTCAACTTTCACTTTACGAATAATAGGCTTGTTATCACGGATACGGATGATCAGATAAATAAGCAATCCTAGCAATGGTAATGCCAGAAAAGAGCAAGCAATCAAACCATACCAATCCTCCCAGGCAAAGGGAGCTTTCATGACAGTCTTCTGACCAAAAAATTGATCAGGATGTAACGTATCTACAGGCATTGAATATACCTTCAATGCCAACGCCTTTGATTTATACTCTTTATTATCAATCTTTACTCCCATAGGAGGAATATAATATAATGCCGAATCAAAAGAAGTTACCGTATATTCTTGAGTAATCAGCATTCTCTGGCGATCATTCAAATATTGTGTATCAGGTTTAGCAATATCCACAATTTCCACACCACGTACCAATGTATCTGTAAATGACGGAAAAACAGCCCTCTGCTTCGCATCCATCGCTACTTGTAATTGCACTTTCGCCTGCTCTCCTATCAGAATTTGCAAAGAGTCTATTTTGGCATCCACAGTCACTGACTGTGCAGCAATTCTGCCAGAAACCAGAAATAACAATACTATCAGCAATATATATTTATTCATCTTTCCCGTTAATTTCGTTTAGCAAACAAATTCAGTAATGCTTTGACATAATCCTGATCAGTACGTACCGAAACAGAATCGACATTACTTTTGGTAAACGTTTCATCTAACTCAGTTTGTTTATTCACCCACCATTCATGATGTGCCCTACGTACTCCAGCCGAAGATGTGTCGATCCATTGTTCATGTCCGGTTTCCGCATCTTTAATCCGCATCAGACCTACTGCCGGCAACTCGGCAACTCGCCTGTCATATACTTGAATGGCAACTACATCATGTTTCCTATTCGCTATGGTCATTGCATTCTTAAAACTTTCCTGATCGATAAAGTCAGACAGAATAAAAGCGGTACAACGTCTTTTCATTACATTCGTCAAATATTCCAAAGCAAGACGTATGTTGGTCCGACGACTATCGGGCTTAAAATCAATCAATTCACGAATGATATATAGAATATGCTTACGTCCTTTTTTAGGAGGAATAAACTTTTCTATTCTGTCTGAGAAGAAAATAACTCCGATTTTATCATTGTTCTGGATAGCAGAAAATGCAAGAGTGGCTGCAATTTCTGTCACCATGTCCTTCTTCAGCTGTTTTACAGTGCCAAATTCCAAACTGCCGGAAACATCTACCATCAACATTACCGTCAACTCGCGTTCTTCTTCAAACACCTTCACAAAAGGTTTATTGAAACGCGCTGTCACATTCCAGTCAATGTCACGGATATCATCGCCAAACTGATATTCGCGCACCTCGGAAAAAGCCATACCCCTACCTTTAAAGGCTGAATGATACTGGCCTGCAAAGATATTGTTAGACAGTCCACGCGTCTTTATTTCAATCCGACGAACTTTTTTTAGAATTTCACTTGTTTCCATCTATTTAATTGAGAATTGAAAATTGGTAATTGAGGATTGTTCATTCTCAACTAAAATTAAGGCACTTCTACCTTATTCAATATTTTGCTGACAATTTCATCAGAAGTCACATTGCTAGCCTCCGCTTCATATGTCAATCCGATACGATGACGAAGTACATCATGCGCAACAGCACGTACATCTTCTGGAATCACATAGCCACGACGTTTGATAAACGCATATGTACGTGCAGCCAAAGCTAAATTAATAGAGGCACGAGGTGACCCACCGAATCCAATCATATCTTTCAATTCTTTCAAATCGTATTTTTCCGGATAACGTGTAGCAAACACGATATCTACAATATAACGTTCAATCTTCTCGTCTAAATAAACTTGACGAACCACTTTACGTGCCTCGATAATCTCTTCAGCCTTCAAGATAGGCTTCACATTAAATTTCTCTCCATTGATATTTTGGCGAATAATTAATTTCTCCTCTTCCTGTTTCGGATAATCAATAATCACCTTTAACATAAAACGGTCTACCTGAGCTTCCGGAAGCGGATATGTACCTTCCTGTTCTATCGGGTTCTGAGTAGCCAAAACAAGGAACGGTTCAGGTAACAAGAATGTTTCTTTACCAATAGTTACTTGACGTTCCTGCATTGCTTCAAGCAAAGCACTTTGAACTTTAGCGGGAGCACGGTTTATTTCATCAGCCAATACAAAATTAGCAAAAATCGGACCTTTCTTCACTTGGAAACTTTCATCCTTCTGACTGTAAACCATCGTACCGACAACGTCAGCTGGCAATAAGTCAGGCGTAAACTGTATGCGGCTGTATTTTGCATCGATCAACGAGGCCAATGTCTTAATGGCCAAAGTTTTTGCCAAACCCGGTACACCTTCAAGCAGCACGTGTCCATCAGAAAGTAGTCCGATTAACAGTGACTCTACCAAATGTTTCTGACCCACAATGATTTGGTCCATGCCTGTTGTAAGATTGGTAACGAAAGCACTCTGTCTTTCAATCCGCTCGTTCAATTCGCGGATGTCAATTGATTCAGCCATAAATACTAATTATTTTATTGTTTAATTTTCTTTTTAATAATATGAGCAAAGCCTATGTTGTAAGGCTTTTTAATTTCGATTCCAAAAGTACACTATATCTTTAACCATTCCAACTAATTTTTATTAAAAAACAATGCGAAGTCTTTAGATTAAGGTACTTTCATACGCTTTTGTATTTGTATAACATAAACACAACACCCGAATGTATAAACTTGTATACACCCGGGTGATCACATTAGACTGTCATTTTTTAACCAATTCCGGTATTTTAAGTACAGTACCATACGGTACATTATTCGGATTCTTAATCACTCCCCGATTATGTTTAACGATATAGGGCCATAAATCTTTTGTACCATAAAACCGTAGAGATACCCTAGTCAGAGTTTCACCTTCTTTAATTGTATAAGTCGCCTTAGTACCGGTAATTGTATAATTCACTGAATCCGGCTTGACCGGGATTGACACTGTTTTAGTGCTCTTTTCCCGGGATACCGATTCACTTTCTGAAGTTTTATCTACTTTCTCCGACACATTGACACGCTCAGACATCTGTTTTATCTCCTGTTGATTCGGAGTCTTTGCTATCACCTTGACAATAGTATCCGCTTTTGCAACAGTATCCAGTGGAATTTCCCGTATCGGTTCTTTTTTCTCTACAGTCTCTGTGGTTATTGACAGTTCCGATTCTTTTTTAGAAAACAAATCCGGATAATAAATAAAAACTAATGCTGCACCGCAAAGCGACATAACAACTACTATAATTACTATTAAGTAAGGAACAGGAGATTTTTGGTTTTCCGGTTTAACTTCCTTCTTTGGGCGCTTTTCCTTTTTTACAGGGATAGTCGATACTTCTGCTTTTTGAATCTCCCGTGCTATAATTTCTTCGGCAGTCAATCTAGGAGAACCTTCGTCTTCTATCACCTTTTTTAAATTATCTGTAGTTTCTTGCCCTGTATCTCCAGTGAACTGGATTGGCTCTTCAGAATTTTCCACTACTTTATCCAATCCACCCTCTTCTCGAACCTCAGCAATGGATGAACCTTCTACTACAGCTTCACTACCTTTATGTATGCTAACATCTTCAACAGTTTCAAGTATGTCAATATCATCTACAACCTCTGTCCTTTCGGATTCCTTCATAACTTCCGAAACGTCTTCTGCAACTTCCACATCTGACGACACAACATCCTGCCCTTTTGAGGTTTCCGGTTCTACTTTCCCATTCGCCTCTGTTTCAACCACCTTCTCCTCTGCTTTTGCTTCCTCTCTCTCTACGGTCTCTGTTATTAACGGAAGCTCAGTTGTTTCGGATATATTCCCTGATTCTTCCTCCAATTCCTCTATTGGCGTATCTTCCAAGACTGTATTCTCATTCAGCACTACTGTTTCGAAATGTGAAAAAGGTCTATTTATGATATCTCTTAAAGAAGGGTCAGGAGTAAAAGAAATCTTAGTATGTCCCTCTATTTTAATACGTTCACCCGTATTGACATTTACACTTTCACGACTATTGACCCCTATCAATTTGAATGTACCCAATCCTTTGATTTTCACATATTGATCAGTGTCCAAAGCTTGTTCTATCAATAAGAAAAACTCCCGGACGAAAACATCAGCATCTTCTTGAGAAACCTCATGTCTGTTAACCAGTAGTTCAACAAGATCTTGTATAGTCAACTTTTCATTCATACGGAAATGTTTCTTTAAACTTATCTTTTAATATAGGACTCGGCTTAAACGCCAGTACTAACTTGGGTGGAACCAACAGTCGCAACTTAGTGACGGGATTGATGACAATACGTTCTGCTTTCTTTTTTACCTCAAAAGTACCAAATCCCTGTATTCCTATAGCATTGCTTTCCTGCAATTCCTGAGTAATATCAGACAGCAGAGATGTTATCAGTTCAGAAGTATATTTTGTATTATACCCCAATCTGCGAGAAAGTTCAGAAGTAAATTCTTTATTATTCAAAATCCTACAATTTTAAAAATATGTTGCTATATTAATCAATCCAGATCAAAAAACAAATTCTTCAGGAAATATATTTAAATTATTTCACCAAAAAGATCGAATTCATCGGAATCAATCACTTGTACTTGATAAAAGTTACCAATCATTAAATTATCCCCTTCACACCTTATTAAAACTTCAGGATCTACTTCCGGAGAATCAAACTCTGTACGCCCAATGTAATATTCACCTTCTATACGATCAATAATGACTTTCATTTTTTGTCCAACTTTTGATGCACTTAATTCAGTAGAAATTCCTTGCTGAATAGCCATTAACTCATCCAATCGTGCCTGTTTTAGCTCCTGAGGAATAGAGTCTTCATAATTAGCCGCAGCATATGTTCCTTCTTCTTCTGAATAAGTAAAAGCCCCCATCCTGTCAAAGCGCACTTTACGTACAAACTCTTTCAATTCCTCAAAATCCTCTTCTGTCTCTCCTGGATGTCCCACCATCAACGTCGTACGCAAATGAATCCCGGGAACTTCCTTACGAAATTGTTCAATCAACCGGTAAGTCTCCTTTTTCGTCACATGACGACGCATACGTTGCAGCATATTATCACTGATATGCTGTAATGCAATATCCATGTATTTACATACATTATCTCGTTCACGCATCACTCGGAACAACTCTTTAGGGAAATGTGCCGGATATGCATAATGTAAACGTATCCATTCTACACCCGGAATCTCAGAAATGCGTTCGATCAACTCCGGAAGCATTTGCTTCTTATATAAATCCACTCCATAGTAAGTTAATTCCTGAGCAATTACCTGAAACTCCTTTACACCATTGGAAACCAAATATCTCACCTCATCCAAGATTTCTTCTATAGGACGAGATACATGTCTTCCTGTAATAATCGGTATAGCACAATAAGAGCATTTACGATCACAACCCTCTGATATTTTCAGATAAGCATAATGTTTGGGAGTGGTAAGAGTACGCTCAATATGAAGCTCCTCATGGTAAGCTTTGCCCAAATCCTGTAACAACCCCTTCCAATTGAATTTTCCATAAAACTTATCAACCTGAGGAATCTCAATCGCTAATTCCTTTAAATAACGTTCCGAAAGACAGCCCATTACAAAAAGTTTCTCCAAATTGCCTTCTTCTTTTTCTTGTGCAAACTCCAGAATCATATTAATCGATTCTTCTTTTGCATCACCGATAAAACCACAGGTATTGATAACAGCTATCTCTCCTGTCGGTTTTTCCGAGTCATGGGTTACATCATATCCGGCTTCTTCCAATTGACGCATCAACTGTTCTGAATCCACCAGGTTCTTTGAGCACCCTAATGTTATGATATCTATAGTTTTTCTTTTCATGCATTCTCTCCAAATAAGGAGTCTACAAATTCTTTCTTGCGGAACACCTGTAGGTCTTCCATACCCTCACCCAATCCGATATATTTCACCGGAATCTTAAACTGATCTGAAATTCCGATAACAACGCCACCTTTTGCCGTCCCATCCAATTTGGTTATAGCCATAGCAGTTACTTCTGTTGCAAGTGTGAATTGTTTTGCCTGCTCAAAGGCATTTTGTCCGGTCGAGCCATCAAGCACCAACAACACCTCGTTTGGAGCATCAGGCACTACTTTCTTCATTACATTTTTAATTTTCGTCAGCTCGTTCATCAAGCCAACTTTATTGTGCAAACGTCCTGCTGTATCAATAATCACCACATCAGCGTTATTAGCTACTGCAGAACTTAACGTATCAAACGCAACAGAAGCCGGATCGGCCCCCATCTTTTGTTTAATGACCGGAACATCCACTCTCTCGCCCCATATCACCAATTGCTCCACTGCTGCTGCACGAAAAGTATCGGCTGCCCCCAAATATACAGATTTACCGGCTTTCTTAAATTGATAAGCTAGTTTACCAATAGTGGTTGTTTTACCAACTCCGTTTACACCCACCACCATAATAACATAAGGCTTTTTCTCTACCGGAACATCGAAATCGGCAACATCATCCGAATTATTTTCAGTCAGTAATGCAGCTATTTCTTCACGAAGAATCGAATTCAACTCTTGTGTATTTACATATTTATCTTCTGCTGCACGTTTTTCGATACGCTTGATGATATTAAGAGTAGTCTCTACCCCTACGTCCGATGTGATAAGTACCTCTTCCAGATTATCCAACACTTCATCATCCACCTTCGATTTTCCGGCCACCGCACGGGCAATCTTGCTGAATACACTTTCTTTGGTTTTAGATAATCCTTTATCTAAAGTTTCCTTCTTTTCCTTTGAGAAAAAACTAAAAAATCCCATGATTACAATTATTTGTATAATACATTATGCTACAAAGATATAATAAAACTGGCGTAAAGTAAAAAATGAAGCGAATAAAATTGGCAAAAAAAATCCCCTCAATGAATATCAGTGAGAGGATTTTTCGGATTGCTATTTATGCAACCGGCTTATTTCTTAAAAAAGTCTTGTACTTTTTCGTTAGGAACCATTTGTTCATCAAAAATGTAAGCTCCAGTTTTCGGAGATTTAACCATTTTGATAACCTTAGTATAAGCACGACCTTCTTTAGATCCTTCGTGCAAACTTGCTACTGTTTTCTTTGCCATGGGTTATACTCTTTCTTTATTATTTAATTTCTTTGTGTACTGTTACTCTTTTCAGAATTGGGTTGTACTTCTTCAACTCAAGTCTTTCAGTAGTATTTTTTCTGTTCTTAGTTGTGATATAACGAGATGTTCCCGGCATACCGCTATCTTTGTGTTCTGTGCATTCCAGAATCACCTGAACTCTATTACCTTTTGCTTTCTTTGCCATAATCAGTTTCTCCTCTTTTTAACGTTTTAGCCAACAACTTTAATGGTTTTCCAATCACAATACCCTTTGGCAACCGCATCATTCAAAGCAGCGTCCAAACCTTTCTTATTAATAATACGCAAACCAGCAGCACAGAGGCTCAGGCTGATCCAGCAGTCCTGTTCTACATAGTAGAACTTTTTGTTAAACAAGTTCAAATCAAAGGTTCTTTTAGTTCTTCTCTTTGAGTGTGAAACATTGTTGCCAATCATGGCTTTCTTTCCGGTAATTTGACAAATCTTCGACATTTCTATCTTATTTTTATAGTTTTAATCTATACTTCTTTCAAACAGAGCGCAAAGTAAGCACTTTTATGTATATAAAACAAGTATTTCCTAAATAAATTCATTATTGAGCGGTAATTTTTCTTCATTTCACCAATTTTCGAAGCAATAGAAGGGCATTATTGCTTGCTCTCTCCACATTCATCTCTCTTCCACGATTAGTTTCCTGCTTCATAGTGCAAATTTCACTTTTATAGGCAGCAGCAATCCAAACTGTACCAACGGGCTTCTCTTCAGTCCCCCCACTGGGACCTGCGATTCCAGACGTAGCTACAGCACAGTCAGTTTTTAGCGCTTTCATCGCACCTTTTACCATTTCAATGACCGTTTCCTCACTTACCGCACCTCTTTTTTCAAGCGTTTCCATCGATACACCCAGCAACTCCGTCTTTACTTCATTGGCATACGCTACTATGCTTCCTTTAAAATATTCCGAACTGCCGGCAACCGAAGTGATACGGGCTGCAATGCTTCCACCGGTACAACTTTCTGCGGTAGAAAGAGTCAAATTCTTCTTCTTTAAAAGTTCGCCTATCAAAATTTCAATCGGAGTATCTTCCTCATCCAAAATATCTTCTCCTAAAATTGCCTCAAGTTTGGCACTCTCAGTATTTACACAAGCTTCTACCTCGCTACGATTCTGCCCGCGTCCCGTCAATCTTAAACGAATCAAACCCGGTTTTGGTAAATAAGCCAGTTTTAGACAAGCAGGTAATGCCATTTCCCAAGATTCCAATTTCTCAGCCAACACCGATTCGGGATAGTTTTGTACAGTAAATGTTCGATGAATAATTGCATCCGTACGAAACTTTGCACACAAACGTGGAATAACCTCTTCACTCATCACAGTGGTCATTTCCTGAGGAACTCCCGGCATAGAAACAAGTACCTTACCATCTTTCTCAAACCAACTGACAGAAGCACTCCCTACCCGATTATTAATAACGATGCAATCTTCAGGTACCATTGCCTGACTTTTATTCAACGCATTCATCGGTATTTTTCCCGCCAATACCCGTTTTACGTTTTCAAAGACAGCCTCGCTAAAGATCAGTCTGGTACCGAAGTATTTGCAAAGAGTCTGTTTGGTAATATCATCTTTGGTGGGTCCCAAGCCCCCTGTCACTAGTACAATATTTGCCCTTTTCATCGAAGCATCTACAGCTTCAATAATCTCATCTGCCCGATCTCGTACAGACACGACACGAATCACCTCTATACCTACTTTATTTAATTCGCGCCCCATCCATGCCGAATTGGTATCAGTCACCTGTCCTATCAACAGTTCATCACCAATAGTTATTATCTCCGCAAACATAGGACTCTTACAAAGTTACACGTGAATAAGCAGGCTGTTCTATAGAGCAGAAATCTTTATCCTGATATTTAAAATATCCGGTGATAGCGATCATTGCGGCATTATCTGTAGTATAGCTGAACTTGGGAATAAAAATTTTCCAACCATATTTCTCTGCATGCTCACGAAAGGCATTACGCAAACCGTTGTTAGCAGAAACACCGCCCGCTACAGCCACTTCATTAATTTTATATTGCTTGGCTGCTTTACGAAGTTTATCCATCAAAATGTCTACTACCGTTGCTTCAAGCGAAGCTGCCAAATCGTTCTTATGGTGTTCGATGAAATCGGGATCCTCTTTCATCCAATCACGCAGAGAGTAAAGAAACGACGTTTTCAATCCGCTAAAACTATAATCCAAACCAGAAATATGAGGTTTACTAAAAGTATAAGCCTTCGGATTGCCCTGACGTGCCAAACGGTCAATTATAGGTCCCCCCGGATAACCAAGTCCCATTACTTTCGAACATTTATCAATTGCTTCTCCGGCAGCATCGTCAATAGTCTGTCCCAGAATCTCCATATCATTATATGCTTTCACCAATATAATTTGAGAATTACCTCCGGATACCAGCAAACAAAGGAATGGAAAATCGGGCTGTTCATTTGCTTCTCCTTCCTCTTTAATAAAATGCGCTAACACGTGTCCTGTCAGATGATTAACATCAATCATCGGGATATTTAATGAACGTGCAAACCCCTTTGCAAAAGATACTCCAACCAGCAATGATCCCATCAACCCAGGCCCCCTTGTAAAGGCTACCGCACTCAGCTCTTCCTTGGTCACTCCTGCACGCTTCAACGCTTCATGCACCACAGGTACTATATTCTGTTGGTGAGCACGCGATGCCAATTCCGGTACTACTCCACCATAAGCTTCGTGTACAGCCTGGCTAGATACCACATTCGATAACAAATAACCATCTTTAATAACTGCAGCTGATGTATCGTCACAGGAAGATTCAATTCCTAATATAATTGTACTCATACGCTTTTTGATATTTAAACGATGCAAAAGTAATGATAAAAGTAGGATTCATAACGAACTATTTTATATTTTTGTTCTCAAAATCAAAACAACCGCCTATCAGAACGCTGAAGAAGACTGTACGTTGGGTTATCGGTATCATATTAGGTATATATATCGGAACTATTATTTTGCTGAATATTCCATATATTCAGCGAAATATGACTACGTTTGTCACAAAAGAACTATCCCGGACTTTGGGTACAGAACTGACTATCGGTAAGATAGACATTGGATTATTAAACCGTATCATTATAGATGATGTATTGCTTGACGATCAATCGGGAAAAGAAATGCTCAAAATTACACGTCTTTCTGCCAAATTTGATATTATTCCTTTATTCAACGGAAAAATCACAATCAGCAGCGTGCAGTTATTTGGCTTTAATATCAACTTGAATAAGCCCGCTCCGCACATGGAGCCAAATTTTAAATTCGTCTTGGACGCATTTGCATCCAAAGATACAGTAAAAACAAAAAAGGACATTGATCTACGTATTAATTCCATATTAATACGCCGTGGTAAACTATCCTACGACGTATTATCGGAAGAAGAAACGCCCGGAAAGTTTAACCCGCAACATATCAAACTACACAATATCATTGCCAACATTTCACTCAAGGCACTTCAAAACGATTCGATCAATGCAGCCATCAAACGCCTGAGTGTAGACGAACAATCGGGCTTTGAACTACGAAAGTTGAGCCTGAAAGTCATTGCTAATAACAAAGGCATGAAAATAGAAAATTTCGCAATAGAAATGCCGGGTACCGAAATGAAAATGGATACTATCCGAATGGAATATGACAGTTTGAAAGCACTCAACCATTTTGCCGATAACGTTCGCTTCTCTTTCCGTACTTTACCATCTCATGTGACTTTGAATGACATTTCAGCTTTTGTCCCGGCATTATCCAATTTTAAAGAAAAACTAGATCTCAACATTGATGTAGAAGGTACGCTCAATCAACTGAATTGCAGGACACTGGAAATCAACGCAGGAGATAAGTTCCGACTAAAAGGAGATGTATCTTTACAAGACTTATCACGTCCTCAAGACGCTTACGTTTATGGACATCTGACCAACCTCTCTGCCAACAAAGAGGGGATCGGATTTTTAGTGCGCAATCTAAGCCCGCACTATAATGGCGTTCCCCCTGTATTACAACACTTAGGAAATACCTCTTTTCATGGTGAAATATCAGGGTACTTTACAGACTTGGTTATGTACGGCCTGTTCCGTACTGACATAGGCTCCGTCCAAACCGACTTAAAGCTTAGTTCCGATAAAGCTAAAGCGCTGTTTTCTTATTCAGGAGGCGTAAAGACCACCGATTTTGAGTTAGGGCAACTGCTAGGAAACAAGCAATTGGGCAAGATTACCTTTAATCTGGATGTCCGAGGAAACCACTACAAGAGCCAATATCCTTCCATTACGTTAAAAGGTTTGATAGCATCCCTCGAATACAGTAATTATAAATATGAAAACATCACGCTGGACGGAGAATTCAAACGCGGTGGTTTTGACGGTAAAGTGGCATTGAATGACGAAAACGGTTCGGTACATTTAAACGGCAACATCAATGTAGTCGAAAAAGTCCCTACTTTTAACTTCAATGCAGTCATAGACAAAATACGTCCACACGACCTGAATCTGACAAAGGAGTATCCGGATGCAGAATTTTCTTTGAAACTAAAAGCTAATTTCCGGGGTGGTTCCATCGATGAAATGATGGGTGAAATCAATATAGACAGTTTACAATTTACCGCACCAGAGAAGAGCTATTTTCTGGATAATATCAACATCACTGCAACCCGCCAAGATAAAGAGAACCAATTGAAACTAACCTCCAGTTTCTTAAAAGCAAGTATCGAAGGCAATTACCTGTATCATACGCTTCCGGCAAGTGTTATGAACATTATGCGGCGATATATTCCTTCACTAATTCAACCGGATAAAAAGCCTATTAGAACCAATAATAACTTTAGTTTCGATATTCACATATTTAATACAGAACTGTTGTCGACAGTATTTGACATCCCATTGAAAATATATTCACACTCGACTGTGAAAGGTTACTTCAACGATCAGGCACAACGCTTGCGTGTAGAAGGCTATTTTCCACGTTTACAATATCAAAACACGTTTATCGAGTCAGGTTTGGTACTTTGTGAGAATCCTACCGATCAGTTCAAAGCAAAGGTCCGGTTCAATAACCTAAAGAAAGAAAGTGCTGTAAGCATCTCTCTGGACGCACAAGCCAAGAATGACACTATAAATGCCAATATCAACTGGGGTAACAATGCCATCAGTACTTATAGCGGACGATTATCTGCCGCCGCCAGTTTCTTCCGCGCAGCCGAAGAAAAGTCCCCACTGAAAACTGTCGTAGATATTAAACAGACAGACATCATCCTGAATGATACTCTATGGCAGGTTCATCCCTCACAAGTTGTCGTCGATTCAGAAAAAATAGATGTGAATGATTTCTATTTTTCACATCAGGACCGTCATATCCGTATCAATGGACGCATTTCAGAACAAGCCAAAGATACATTAAAAGTAGAACTAAAGGACATCAATGTAGGCTACGTGTTCGATGTGGTAAACTTTGACGATGTGGACTTCAAAGGAGACGCTACGGGAACAGCATATGCCAGTGGCATTTTAAAAGAACCGGTCATGAACACCCGCCTGCATTTTAAAAACTTCACCTTTAATGATGCCTCGTTGGGGGCTATGGATATTTACGGTGCGTGGAAGAACGACATGCGTGCTATCTTTCTTGATGCACACATGGAAGAAGAAAGAGTATCGAAGACGCATGTCATCGGGCATGTCTATCCGTTAAAACCGGAAAGCAAACTAGACTTGAATATAGAAACGGAGCATACGAATATCCAATTTCTCCAATACTTCATGCGTTCCATTGTTGAAGACCTGCATGGACGTACCAGTGGTAAAGCCCATTTCTACGGAAAGTTCAAAGCACTCAATATCGAAGGGAACCTGATGACGGACGCATCCTTAAAAATAGGAATACTGAATACTTCGTTCACCGTAACAGACACCATCCGTTTGTCCACCAGTGGCATTAGCTTCGATAATATACGCATAGCAGATATGGAAGGACATCAGGGTACTATGAACGGCAAACTGAATTTCCGGCATTTCAGGGACCTAAGTTATCATTTCGAATTCAACGTAAACAACATGTTACTTATGAATACGAAAGAAAATCCGGATATTAACTTTTACGGAAAAGTATATGGAACCGGTAATGCAATGTTGATTGGAAACCCGCAGGAATTACAAGTCAATGCAGCTGTCACTACCAATCGTAACACCAATTTTGTCTATATAACCAACGCAACAGCTTCAGCAGCCAGCAACCAGTTTATTAAGTTTGTCGATAAAACGCCCCGCAGGTTTGTGCAGGATTCCATTAATGTAATGTCAGAATACGATCGGTTACAGCAAGAGATGGAAGAGGAAGAATCCAAAACGGATATTCGACTGAACCTGTTGATAGATGCTACTCCGGATGCTACAATGAAAATTATCATGGACCCTATTGCCGGAGATTACATCAGCGGTAAAGGCTCCGGTAACATACGTACAGAGTTCTTTAATAAAGGAGATGTGAAAATGTTCGGTAATTACCGTATCAACCAAGGTATCTACAAATTCAGTTTACAAGAGGTCATCCGCAAAGATTTTATCATTAAAGACGGAAGCAGCATCACTTTCAACGGTCCCCCATTGGATGCGACGCTTGACATTCAGGCTAGTTACACGGTAAATTCAGCTTCACTGAACGACCTGATTCCCGACGCTTCGGAAACGATTACCCAACAACCTAATGTGAAAGTGAATTGCATCATGAATCTGACAGGAATTCTCTGGCGTCCTAACATCAAGTTGGGAATTGAACTCCCCAATGAACGGGACGAGATACAGACACTGGTACGCAATTATATCAGTACAGACGAACAGATGAACATGCAAATTCTCTACCTGTTGGGCATTGGCAAGTTCTATCCGCAGGAAAGTACCGGAGGTACCCAAAACTCCAACATGACATCATCGGCCCTGTTCTCTACCCTATCCGGACAGTTAAACAATCTGTTGTCACAAGTATTCGATAACAACAACTGGAACATCGGCACTAATCTCAGTACAGGTGACAAGGGTTGGACGGACATGGAAATAGAAGGCATCTTATCCGGGCAGTTGCTGAACAACCGCTTGCTAATCAACGGGAATTTCGGCTACCGGGACAATCCATTGGCAAATACCAACTTCATTGGAGACTTTGAAGCAGAATGGTTACTCAACCGTTCGGGAGACATACGCCTAAAAGCATACAATGAAACGAATGACCGCTATTATACGCGAACCAACCTGACTACACAAGGAATCGGTATCATGTATAAAAAGGACTTCAATAAATGGAGTGAGCTTCTTTTTTGGAATAAATGGAAACTGAGAAACCTGAGACGGAAGCAAGCTGCCGCTAAGGACAGCATACCGAATGATTCGGTGAAAGAGACCCTAAAAGCGAAATCGGAAATGAAAAGAGAGCATCCAATGTAATGCTCTCTGTCTTTTTACTGATGACAAAACTACCAAATAGAAGTGAAACAGCTCTTAGAGTAAAACTTGCTAAATGCGCCGAAAGAGCATTTCATTTAGAAACTTTTGTCGACAATCACCTTTCCGAAAGGAGTCAAAGCGAGTCCGGCTAACTTAAAGTGCTGCTTTCCGAACGGTATACCGATAATGGTAATACAAAGCAAAATCCCCCATCCCAAGTGAGAGAGGCTGATCCAAATTCCACCTAGAAACAACCAGATGATATTCATTATGATACTGAGGCAACCTCCAGAATCAGGAGTACTTCTCACCTCTTTGCCAAATGGCCATAAAGCAAGTCCGGCCAATTTCAATGTCTGAAAGCCGAATGGAATACCAATAATGGTAATCATCATTAAAAGACTTGAAATAAGATATTCTATCGCAGTAAAGATGCCGCCACAAAGCAGCCAGATAAGATTTAACAATGGATTCATAGAATTATCAGATTAATGATAAAAAAGAAAAAGGTCGGAAGTTCACATTTCGGGTACCTCCAACCTTTTCTTTCTATACCTTATATTAATGATTAATAAGAACGAGCAAATATCACACGGCAAGCAGACGGTTTTCCTGTCACCATACACTTACCCGGCTCTTTGTCACCTTCAACAAACGATTCGAACGGAATGCAACGAATCGTCGCCTTTGTCTCCTCTTTGATCTTTTCCTCCGTCTCCACTGTTCCATCCCAGTGAGCCAGGATAAAGCCGCCTTCTTCGATTTTCTCCTTAAACTCATCATAGCTATCCACCGTAGTGATACGTGAGTCACGATAAGTACGCGCTTTCTTATAGATGTTAGCTTGGATCTCTTCCAGCAGATTCTGAACATACGTCTCAATTCCATCGCAAGTCACAGTCTCTTTTTCCAGAGTATCACGACGCATTACCTCCATCGTATTGTTCTCCAAGTCACGTCCACCCATCACCAGACGAACAGGCACACCCTTCAATTCATAATCGGCAAATTTAAAGCCAGGACGTTTATTGTCAGCATTATCATATTTCACTGAAATGCCCAATTGCTTCAATCTTGCCACAATACCTTCTACCTTAGCATCAATCAGCTTCAACTGCTCGTCATTCTTATAGATAGGAACGATCACTACTTGGATTGGAGCCAGATGCGGAGGAAGTACCAGACCGTTATCATCCGAGTGAGTCATGATCAGTGCCCCCATCAGACGGGTAGAAACACCCCAAGAGGTAGCCCATACATATTCAAGCTTATTCTCTTTATTTACAAACTGAACATCGAATGCTTTTGCGAAATTCTGTCCCAAGAAGTGTGAAGTACCACTCTGCAATGCCTTACCATCCTGCATCATTGCCTCGATGGTATACGTGTCAAGTGCACCGGCAAAGCGCTCATTAGCCGATTTCACACCTTTAACTACCGGAACTGCCATATACTTCTCTGCAAATTCGGCGTATACATTCAACATACGGATAGCCTCTTCTTCCGCCTCTTCGCGCGTTGCGTGTGCTGTATGACCTTCCTGCCACAAAAATTCCGCAGTCCGGAGGAATAATCGCGTACGCATTTCCCAACGGAAAACGTTAGCCCACTGATTACATAAAATAGGCAGATCACGATATGACTGGATCCAGTTTTTATAAGTATTCCAAATGATTGTTTCAGAAGTCGGACGAATAATCAACTCTTCTTCCAATTTTGCAGCAGGATCGACCACCACACCCGAACCATCTTCGGCATTTTTCAGGCGATAATGTGTTACTACGGCACACTCCTTGGCAAAGCCTTCTACGTGTTCAGCTTCACGACTCAGAAATGATTTCGGAATCAGCAACGGGAAATAAGCATTAACGTGTCCGGTTTCTTTAAACATGTCGTCCAGCTGACGCTGCATTTTCTCCCAAATAGCGTATCCGTAAGGCTTAATCACCATACATCCACGCACAGCCGATTGTTCTGCCAAATCGGCTTTCACCACCAAATCATTGTACCACTGCGAATAGTTTTCGCTGCGTTTGGTCAGGTCTTTCAGTTCTTTTGCCATTATATTTTTCTTCTTTTAAAGTTTTCTATCTTCAAAACAGGATGCAAAAATACTAAAAATGGGTGAACTGTGCTCATTCTTTATCTATAATTTTAAGAGAGGTCATACCAAGGTTATATATAAATCAGCCGGTTTATGGATCGACAACCGACCGGTTTATGGTTTCTCTAAAGACAAGAGATCACCATTTCCTGCCCTTCTCTTCCAACGGGAACCATACATATTAGAGGATTAACGCATTCTTTATCACCCAAAGAACAGATCGTCAAAACAAAGAGTTGCTTATGAACGTACCTAACTTTTCACCGGTTCGTTGATACCAAATCCGAAAAGAGCAAAATCTCCCTTTACCGGATCATCCGGCCATATCTCCCGCAACGCATCAGTAATGCAACGTGCTGTTTTCAGGCATTTACGTGCATTGGTCAATCCAAGATCAGTCGAGATGCGATGTACATGAGTGTCAAGAGGGATAATTAGATCTGAGGGACTGAAACTCCGCCAAATACCGAGGTCGACAGGAGAATCCCTACGAATCATCCAACGCAGAAACATACACATTTTCTTTGCTTCGGAAGCACTTGACAAAGCAGGCATCCCATTGATATGTCCGAACACCGATTGCAATCTTTCCAATGGCGTACCGGAAGAGAGAGAATGGCACAAATAGGATTCCAGATCTCCATGCTCCCGGTAGGCAGCATACAAAGTCTGGCAGAGTATATAGAAATCATTCCAGGAGTAATAGCGATAAAAACTGGATGTTACTCCTCGATATTTCCTCCATTCTTCACTTAATATATATCGATATGGAGCATTCAGGAAAAGCTCGTGATCAATCCGGTCACCACTTTTGATAATGGCCTTTCTATTACCGGTAGCGATCCAGGAAGCGATCAGTCCGGAGATCTCAATATCAGCTTTATCAGTATACCGATGGGGAAACTGTATCGGATCGTCCATAATAAATTCTTTCACCTCATATTTATCCGCTAAAAGCAAAAGCTTTTCCTTTAGTTCTTGTTTCATATAGACTTAAAAAACTGTACATTAAAAAAACGCCACAGATTGTATGGATTCATACAGAAATAGGGAAATAAGTCTGTGGAAATCCATAGAATCTATGGTGAACAAGCCTTTTGCTACAAAGGCTTATAAGTTTATTTACTAAAATCTCTCGGAGCAGGTACCGGAGGCAACGGTTTACGATCTTTAAGCTGTTTCATAACCTCTTCGATGGCTCTGTTCAGTTGCTGGTCTTCTCCATTCCACTCCTTCACCGGATCATTGTCAATCAAAATATCCGGATCTACTCCATGGTTCTCAATAATCCATTTCCCGGTCTTCGGGTCATAGCTCGTAAAGAATGGCACACGTATGTCCGTACCATCCATGTATGGCAATGATCCGCTGATACCCACAATGCCTCCCCAGGTACGAGTTCCTATCAACTTACCCAAGCCAAGTGCGCGGAAGCCCCACGGGAACAGGTCGCCATCTGAAGCGGAGTATTTATTAATCAAACAAACCTTCGGTCCCACCTGTACAGCATCAGGCACTGTTCCCACATGGCTGGTACCTCTACCCATAGTCAGACGATAAGGTTCACGGGAAAGACGTTCCAAAATCATTGGTGAAACATTACCTCCACCATTGGCACGATCATCGATAATCAACCCTTCTTTATCAAGTTGCGGATAGAAATAGCGGGCAAACTCGTTCAAGCCTTCCGGCCCCATATCCGGAATATAAATATATCCGATACGTCCGTTGGAAGCCTGGTCCACCTTCTTTATATTATCCTGTACCCAATTGTAATGTATCAAAGGATATTCATTCGCAAGCGGACTGATCACAACCTTACGTGCTCCGGAAAGCTGAGGTTTGACATTCAGCGAAATTTCAGTAGGTATCTCTGCTTTACCCACCAGTAAAGAATACATATCTTTAACTGTATTAGTCGGCACACCGTCAATAGCTACGATGTACTCTCCCACTTTCACATCAACACCCGGTTCCGTAAGCGGAGAGCGCAGTTCTTTGCTCCAAGATGCTCCGGGGAATATCTTCTCCAGACGGAAAAAGCCACTCTTGTCGCGAGTTATTTCCGCACCAAGCAGGCCGGTATTGATCCGTTTGGGCTGTTCCGTTTCTCCCGGATTGACATAAGCATGTCCACAGTTCAATTCACCTATCATCTCACCAATAATGTAATTCAGGTCTAAACGAGTTTTAACGTAAGGCAGCAAGACCGCATATTTTTCTTTAATTGCTTTCCAATCTACACCGTGCATGCTCTCCTGATAGAATCCGTCACGATAGGCACGCCAAGCTTCATCAAAAATTTGTGCCCACTCTTTCGGATAATCCACAGTAATCTTCATATTGCTTAAATCGACCGGAGCGGTCAGTTCTGTCTTACCCGAAGGAAGATTGGTCACATAAATCTGACGGCCTTTAAAGAAAAGTGCCTTCTTACCATCGTAAGTAACATCCATCGAAGCTCCATCGGCAATCGATTCCTCTTTCTGACTTGCCAAGTCATACATTTTCGTACCACCGCGTCCCCAGTAGTACACCTTGTTGCCATCCGAATAGAAGTTACCATAATAAGACGGAGACAAGGGCAAGCGAACGATGCGATCGGTAATGCCATCCGGATCGAACTTCACCAACGAAGCATCGGCCACTTCCTTCTTATCTGCCGGTTTCTTATCTCCGCTTTTGGGGGTAGCATTAGATACAGCCACTTCCGCATCTTTCTGCATGAAAGGAGACGATGTATCCTTAGACAGCAAAGCGATGTACACACCATACATATTATTATATACATGGTTCCATTCCAATGATCCGTAAGTCGGGTTAAAATCACGGGCAGAAGAGAATATCAGATACTTTCCGTCGGCACTGAACACCGGAGAAGAAGAGTTATACCATTTGTCGGTCACCGGATATTCTTTCTTTTCCGCAATGTTGTAGACATATACGACATTGATTTCATTTTTACCCATCCGTGTATAAGTCAACCACTCACTGTCCGGAGAGAAAGTAACTCCACCCGGCACTCCCACCGGATCTTGCAATAATAAAGAAACTTTCCCGGAAGCCACATCCAGCAGATTAACTCGGTTCTTACGATCCATATACACTATCTTCTTAGAATCCGGACTCCATTTAAAGTCACGGATATATGTATCGTTCTTATGAGTAAACTGCATCGGCTCGCCCCCTGCCGCATTCTGCAGATAAAGTTCGGTTTCCCCTGTGGCATCAGAGATATAAGCAATCTGTGTTCCGTCCGGTGACCACTGTGCATCACGATCGTGAGCTCCCGGCGAACGAGTTATATTTTTTGTAACCCCTTTCTCTACCGGCAGATTGAATACTTCACCCCGGCTTGTCACTACCATCCGTGCTCCATCCGGTGAAAGGCTGGCCGCAGTCACATAATTCGCTCCCTCTTTCAAATCGGTGCGGGCATAGATATTATCAGAAGCCAGTGTAATGTTTACCTTTTCAGCTTTCCGGGCCGCAGCATCCATCTTATAAATATATCCGCCGTTTTCAAAAACGATGGTATTGCCATGGACGCTTGGGAATTTCACATCATACTCAGTGAAGTTCGTCACCTTTACAGTCTGTTTGGTCTTCGTATTGTATGCGAAGATATTCATGATACGGTCACGGTCGGAAAGGAAAAAGATTTCATCGCCAATCCACATCGGAAAAATGTCCTGAGCTACATTATTGGTTACATTCTCCACTGTTTTGTTTCCCGGATTATACACCCAGATGTCATCGGCCATACCGCCTTTATAATACTTCCAGGTACGAAATTCGCGCATCACCCGGTTGTATGCCAATTGTTTTCCGTCCGGTGAATAGCTGCAAAAGCCTCCCTCGGGAAGAGGAATGACTTCTGACAATCCGCCTTCTTTGTCTACTGTAAAGAGTTTACCGGAGAATCCGTCGCTGATGCGATTACGATACACGATACGTTGTCCGTCCGGAGTCCATGTCATAACAATGTTGTTAGGTCCCATACGGTCACCCAAGTCGTCACGGCTATTGGTAGCCGTGTAGGTTATCCGTAGTGGTTCGCCACCCGTTGCAGGCATGGTATACACTTCTGTATTTCCATCGTACTGCCCGGTGAATGCAATCGTTTTGCCGTCCGGAGAAAACCGGGGAAACATTTCGTATCCCACATGGGAAGTCAGGCGTTGTGCTTCACCTCCCGAAGCAGGCACTTTATACAAATCGCCCGCATACGAAAATACGATCTCATTTCCGTTCGTAGCGGGGAAACGCAACAACCGTGCTTCTCCTGCAGCCGACAGCAGCATAGGAGCACCTGCCAGAACGAAAATAGATAGGATTAGTTTCTTGTTCATGTGATTATCTATTAAATTGATTCACAAAGGTAAGAAAAGAACAAAGAGTGACAGAAGAAATACATAAAAAAACCGCAGATCCATCATTCTTTTCCTACAAAAAGACTGGAGAAATCTGCGATATTCTATTTTAGTTGAGGAGATAAACTTTTGAGCGGTAGGCGAGGGTCGAACTCGTGACCTGCGGCTTGGGAAGCCGCCGCTCTGCCAACTGAGCTACTACCGCATGTGTTGCTTTTATTTTGTAAAGCCATGCAAAGATAAATATTGTTTCCGAAATACCCATAGCAATGGCACAATATTTTGCATCCGGGAATGGAAATATAAAATATTACCGTACATTTGCTAACCAAAAATACACAGATAGATTCATGAAACAGATCATACTCATCACCGGAGGAGCTCGTTCGGGCAAAAGCAGCTATGCCGAACGCCTGGCGTTATCCCTCTCTCCTAATCCGGTTTACTTGGCCACCTCACGTATCTGGGACGAAGAATTTCGTCAAAGGGTATTGCGCCATCAAGCCAACCGCGGACCGGAATGGACCAATATAGAGGAAGAAAAAGAATTGAGCCGCCACTCTTTGGAAGGGCGTGTAGTGCTGATCGATTGTGTAACCCTCTGGTGCACCAATTATTTCTTTGATCTCGAAGCAGACACCGACAAGGCACTGACTGCTGTTAAAGCCGAGTTTGACCGACTGACACAACAGGACGCGACCCTTATTTTTGTCACCAACGAAATCGGTATGGGAGGAACTTCAGAAAACCTGATACAACGAAAGTTCACTGACATGCAAGGATGGATGAACCAGTATATAGCCTCCCGGGCCAATCGGGTAATACTAATGGTATCGGGGATTCCTGTGAAAGTAAAAGACGAAAAGTAAATGATAGAATAACCCTTATAAAATGAAAACATTTCAAATCACCAGACCGGACGAAACCATCCGGGAAGCACTGACCGACAAAATAAATAATCTGACCAAGCCCAAAGGCTCTCTGGGAACACTTGAAGAACTGGCCTTGCAGATCGGGCTTATCCAGCAAACACTTACTCCCGAGCTGAGACATCCTCAAAATATCATATTCGCAGCCGATCATGGCATTGTCGACGAGGGAGTCAGCCTCTCTCCCAAAGAGATCACCTGGCAACAAATCAGCAATTTTCTTCACGGAGGGGCAGGTGTCAACTTCCTTTGCCGCCAGCACGGATTCGAGTTGAAGATTGTAGATGCCGGAGTGGATTACGACCTCCCATACGAGAAAGGAATCATCAACATGAAGGTACGCAAAAGCTCGCGTAACTATCTGTACGAGGCAGCCATGACAGAAGAAGAAATGAATTTGTGCATCGAGCGCGGAGCGGAAGTAGTCCGTCAGTGTCATGCCGAAGGGTGCAATGTGCTTTCTTTGGGCGAAATGGGTATCGGCAACACTTCTTCGTCTTCCATGTGGATGACGTGCTTCACCCATATTCCTCTCGAACTGTGCGTCGGAGCAGGCAGCGGACTCGACAATGCAGGCGTCCGTCATAAATATAATGTATTGCAGCAGGCACTGGACCATTATCAGGGAGACGGAAGCGCACACGACCTGATCCGCTATTTCGGCGGACTGGAAATGGTAATGGCAATAGGCGCCATGCTTCAGGCAGCCGAGTTAAAGATGATTATCCTGGTAGACGGATTCATCATGACAAACTGCATCCTTGCAGCCTCCCAACTTTACCCTGAGGTATTGCATTATGCCATCTTCGGTCATCAGGGAGATGAAGCCGGACATAAGCTGGTACTTGATGCCATGGGAGCCAAGCCATTACTGAATCTGGGTTTACGTCTCGGAGAAGGAACCGGAGCCATCTGCTCCTATCCTATCATTGACTCTGCCATACGGATGATCAACGAGATGGACAACTTTGCACATGCAGCCATCACCAAATATTTCTAATAAGATTTGCCGATGAATATATTAGCAGCATTTATCTTTTTTACCCGCCTCCCCTTCTGGCGTATCCGCGAAGTTCCGGCAGAATGTTTTAAACACGTTGTGCCTTACTGGCCTTTGTCCGGATGGCTCACGGGCGGCATCATGGCAGGAGTACTTTGGTTGAGCGCACAGATCCTCCCCTTCTCCGTTGCCGTATTGTTGGCACTTGCCGCCCGGTTATTGATCACCGGTGCCCTACACGAAGACGGGTTGGCAGATTTCTTCGATGGATTCGGAGGAGGTACGAACCGGGAGCGGATTCTCTCCATCATGAAAGATTCGCATATCGGCAGCTACGGTGTCATCGGGTTGATTTTCTACTTCCTTCTTCTATGGAGTCTTTTGATGTCGCTCCCCCTCTCCTTCGCATGTATTACATTGATTGCAGGCGACACGATAAGCAAGCTGACCTCATCACAAATCATCAACTTCCTGCCTTACGCACGAAAAGAAGAAGAAAGCAAGGCCAAAGTAGTATATAACAGAATGTCAGGCGGAGAATTTGCTTTCGGTCTGTTATGCGGTATACTTCCTTCAGCACTCCTGCTACCGTACCGATACTGGATGGCTATCGTATTTCCGCTGGTCATGCTGTATCTGCTTTGCACACTGATGAAACGGAAATTGCAAGGTTATACCGGCGACTGTTGCGGGGCACTGTTTCTTCTAAGCGAACTGTCTTTCTACCTGGGAATAGTTATACTAATGTTTATATAGTCATGGAAGTCATATTAATCCGCCATACCTCTGTCGATGTTCCTAAAGGAGTTTGTTATGGCCAGACTGATGTACCTTTGCGAGATAGTTTTGAAGAAGAAGCCTCAATTACGGCTCAACAACTACAGAACGACGTATTTGATGCCGTATTCACAAGCCCGCTGAGTCGTTGCACCCGCCTGGCAGACCACTGCGGTTATCCGGATGCCATTCGTGATGCCCGGCTGAAAGAGCTGAACTTCGGTGAATGGGAGATGCAGGAGTTTGATAAAATATGTGATCCACGACTGGAGGAGTGGTATAACGACTACTTCCATGTAGCGGCTACAGGCGGAGAGTCTTTTATGATGCAGCTTCAACGGGTATCGGAGTTCCTGAATGAAGTGAGTGGAAAAGAGTATAAACGCATAGCCGTCTTTGCACATGGAGGGGTGCTGATTTGTGCACAAATCTATGCAGGGATACTGAGAATGGAAGACGCTTTTAACGCACTGACACCTTACGGCGGAGTGGTCCGGCTGCAACTTAACTCAAAGACAGAAGAATAGTCAGCCACACCAACACAACCATCAGTACCTCTGCCTGCCGATTGACACAGACGGCTTTCTTCATATCCTCGGTTGTCAATGCCCGTTCGTTGTTGCCTATAAAAGGCTTCCACACCTCTTCGCCGAAATAATAGTGGGGCCCGCCGAAACGGCAATTCAGAATACCGGCCAAAGCAGCTTCGGGATAACCGGAGTTTGGGCTGGCGTGCCGGCTGCCATATTTACCCACGAACCTGAGCAAAGAAAACCGTCCGCTGACGAGGATCATCAACAAAGCCGTCAGGCGGGCAGGAATATAATTGGCAACATCATCGATCCGGGCCGCTATACAGCCGAATTGACGGTAACGCTCGTTGCGGTAACCGATCATAGAGTCAAGTGTATTCACCATCTTGTACGCCATCATGCCGGGCACTCCCAACACTGCATACCAAAAAAGTGGTGCAATTACCCCATCACTCAGATTTTCGGCTAAAGTCTCCAAAGCTGCGGTACGCACCTCTTGTGCAGATAGTGCAGAGGTATCCCGTCCCACAATGCGGGCCACTTGTTTACGCCCCTCGTCCAATGAACGGTCTACGGCTTCGAAGACCATCCGGACCTCACGTATCAGGGTTGTACCTGCCAGGCAACAAAAGATCAGCAGTGTTTGTATCAGCGCTGTCAGTATGATGGAATACTCTCCGATCACTTTAAAAAAGAGGAAGGTAAAAAAGTAGACTCCCACAATCAATGCTACCGACATCATTCCCCCTTTCCAAACGCGGGCTCTCCCCGCATTCAGACACTTCTCTCCCCAAGCTATCAGTTTACCGAATCCTACCACAGGATGCGGCAACCAGGACGGATCGCCTTGCCAGCGATCGAACAACCAGGCTAACGGTAACGGAAACAACCTGCAAAAATACACAAGGCTAATATACCAAAAGAACATTCCATCCATACTTTCTCTATCCTATCAGTCAGTCATTACTCCGCCATCCACTTCGCAATCGCTCCCACCAGTTCGTCATTCTCTTCCGGTGTCTGGGTGGCAATGCGGAAGAAACGTTCGTCCAGCCCTTCGAAGTTGGAAGCATCCCGAATCAGAATCCCTTCTTCACGGGCCAGATATTCCTTTAAAGCAGCAGCTTTTCCGAAACGCAGGCACACCAGCATAAAGTGAGTATCGGTAGGCCAGACCTCTAACCCGCCTATCGCCTCGAGCGAACTTTTCAGGCGGGCACATTCCGCCAGATAATCTTTCATGGAGAGACCGGCCGGGATGCCTTCGGAAAGCAGGTAGAGTCCTGCTTCGATGGCAAGCTGATTGACCGACCAGGGCATCCGGTTCGTACGCAGACGCCCTATCAGTCCGGGATGCGCAGTGACATACCCCAACCGAAGTCCCGGAATGGCATAACGTTTGGTCATCGAATGTAGAAGGATCACATTGGAAAATCCGGCAGCTTCCTGCGCCGTAAAAAGCTCTTTCAGCGTGAAATACTCGTATGACTGATCGATCACGAAACAGACCCGGGGATGCTTTGCGATCAGTTCCGTCAGATACTTCTTATCACGCACCTCTCCGGTCGGGTTGTTCGGGTTGCAAAGCCAGACCATACGCACGTCCTCCGGCACTGCATCGAGTGTGTACAGTGATGTGACCTTGTGCCCATGCATTCGGCAGGCATCGGCATACTCACTAAACGTAGGCATCAGAATGGCCGTGTTCGTTCCCCGAAAGGTCTGCGCTATCAGATAAATGGCTTCCGTAGCACCATTCGTCACGCAAACCGAAGCGGCAGGCAGAGCGTGGCGGTCCGCCAGACGGGCCTCCAGCGTATAAGGTTCCGGTTCGGGATAAGCGGATATGGCAGAGATGCGCCCGCACAAATGTGCACGCAGTCCGTCGAGGTTCACCTTATTATATACGTTGGAACTGAAATTGCTCCGTATCGGGTGGCGGTATTTATAAGAATCGTCTCCGTGTCCTTCAATCATTGTCTGTCAATATTTGATAGATAAGCGGCAAGTCGACGTGCTTACGGACATGGGCTGCCAGTTTATCGTATTGTTCTTCTTTAAATGCTTTGTAATCAAAAGCCGTCTCTTTCAGTTTATCGGCGAAAGGCTCCAGCAGGTAATCGATAACTGAAGGATTGTCGAGAATGCCATGTACGTATGTTCCCATGCAGGTGCGGTCTACAAAATACCCATCCTCCCTTCCATCCGCCAGATGGTTGAGTGGAGAAACAGGAACATCCGCAAGGGGCGTGGTCGTTCCCATGTGTATTTCGTATCCTTCGCAGACAGCGCTGTCTTCAAGAAAACGAAACCGTACCTGGCGGGTAACCTTCTCTCCCTGCATGCGGGTGCTGACAGGCAGTAACCCCAATCCCGGCAAGCGTTCTATCTCGCCTTCCACATGATCGGGATCGCAAACCTCCCTACCCATCAGTTGGTAACCTCCACAAATGCCCATTACCGTGGCACCTTCGCGGTGAGCACGGACGATGGCCTGCGCCACTCCGTTGCGGCGCAACTCATACAGATCGGACAAAGTGCTTTTCGAACCGGGCAACAGGATGATATCCGCTTTCATCAACTCGTCCGTATTGTTGGTGTAGAACAGGTGTACACGCGGATCGCGCTCCAAGACATTGAAGTCGGTGAAATTGCTTAAATGACAAAGCAACACGACAGCCACATTCACTTTGCCTTGTCCGGCACGGATATTCTTGGTCTGAAGCATCACCGAGTCTTCTTCCTCAATATAGATATCTTTATAGTAGGGCACCACCCCAACCACCGGAACACCACAAAGATCTTCCAGCATCTTTACCCCCGACTCGAAAAGGCGGATATCTCCACGGAATTTATTAATCAATATCCCCTTGATATGCTTCCGCTCTTCCGGCCGAAGCAGCATCACCGAACCGTAAACACTGGCAAACACTCCTCCACGGTCTATATCAGCCACGAGAATCACATCTGCCCCGGCATGCATGGCCATGGGCAGATTCACCAGATCGCTGTCACGAAGATTGATCTCGGAGATACTCCCCGCTCCCTCCATCACTACCGGATTATATCGGGCAGCCAAACGGTCGAATGCGGCATGAACCTCTTTTCGCAATTCCTCCCGCCCTTCACGGCGGAAATATTCGTAAGCATTCCGATTGCCGATGGGACGTCCGTTGAGCACCACCTGTGAAGTATGATCGGACGATGGTTTCAGAAGCAACGGGTTCATATCCGTATGGCAAGGCACACCTGCGGCCTCGGCCTGCACGGCTTGCGCCCTTCCTATTTCAAGTCCTTCGGGAGTGGCATAAGAGTTCAATGCCATGTTTTGTGCTTTGAATGGTGCCGGATGATAACCGTCTTGCAGAAATATACGGCAGAAAGCTGCGGCAATGATGCTTTTGCCTACATCGCTACCGGTTCCGGCCAGCATCAAAGGGTGTAAGTTCTTATTCATATCGTGTTCGTCACGTTAATGGGTGACAAACTTAGTGAAAATATTCGGGGAGAGCAAGTGGGCGTATCAAAAACTCACCACAGAGAGCACAGAGTAACACAGAGAGGGGGTATGTCGAAACTCGTATTCACAACAGATTTATACAGATAAGTATCATTAGTTATCAACAGATTAAGTTTGCTCCATGGAACTCTGTGTCACTCTGTGGTGGATAATGACACATCTCCAATCCATGCAGTGTGCCTCCATGCGGAAGTTATAACAGTCTCAACTTTCTTGTCACATTCTTTGCTATTCCCACAAGATTCTTTATCTTTGTCACTTGAAAGCCGAAGAGAAATGCGGCATATTGAAACGTTTTGTGCGGAAAGAAAAGTACCAAATTTAATTAATGCATAAAAACAAGAACTTCAATAAATCAGTTTCATACGTGCGACGTAGGGTCGGGCGTGTGAACATATTTATGAAGTTCTAGGTATTGGTACTACCTCTTTCCGCGTAAATATGAACTCAGCGCCCGACTTCTTATATATAAGGTATACATAAGGATGTGGACGTTCATAATAATCAGAAAGGTATGAACAGACCAATCAAAGAAGTAACAAGGAGGGGCAGGCATGGCTAACTGGATAACCCTCAAACAACTGTCGGAGAAACGCGGTATTGCCGAATCCGACCTCCGCACATGGGCAAACTTGGGATATATCACTTCATCGAGGATAGAGAACGTCCTAATGATTGATGACGAAAGCCTGACCCAATATCTTGATGTTCACCAGACCAAAGATTTAGGTGAGAACTATCTGGAAAAGATTATCAAAGAAAAGGAACTGGAACGTGAAGTACTCCTCTCACAATGTGACGACGAACTATTTCTATTGAAAACCCAGAAACTACACCAACCGCTTTTTCATATCCTCATTCAGGAACTCGGCCAGTTGATTACAGACGATCATGAACGGGAAATATTCCTTTCCGTCTCCGGTGGCGAACCCATCGCACGGGTGGCGAAACGTAACAAAATGACGTATACACAAGTGGCGACTTGCTATAGTTCCATCCTCCGGACTCTGGATGAACATAAGGGACGAATCGCCACATTTCGCAGTCGGACGATGGAACTGATGTTCGATAAATGCAATGCGGTCACACCCGTAAATACTCCCCTATCAAACCTTGTCGGCGCGCATGCCTATAATGTTTTATCATTGTCCGCAAAGACGGAAACATCGAGCTGTCACCAGAGATCGCTGCACTGGTAATATAAAAAAGATAGAACCGAGTATCCCGAAGGGAATTGAAACAGATACAAAATACCCTTTTATCAAAATGATAATCCAAACGCTTCAGATTCGCTTTTTCCCGTACAAAGTACCAAGGATGGGCTAAAATCGCCGTATTTTCGCATCAAGAAAATACCGTTAGAGACCAATACATCAATTACGAGAACAAAAGGATACCTACTTTGCATTATCGTTTAACAACAGAAACAAAAACCAATAAAATATCACATTTTTATCAATCATCAACCTATCACTCTACGAGAGCAACCAGAGAAATAGGATCACTGTTTTCACTCCCAAATAAGAACAATATATGTAATGGAAGAAAACATATAGAGATATTGGGCAAAACTCTTATTCATTTTTGAAAAACACAACCGTCTTTCGGAGTAAATGCTTACTTCTTTTGGTCGAAATATCGGCTCTTCGAAGTGAAAACACAGACTCTTCCCCTTCCCAAGCCCGGTTTTCCGGGCAAAGAAGCAGAAAGTTCCGGGACATTCTCCCCTATATGGGTAAGAAAACAAAAAGGGATAGTTAGCAGAAAATGCCATTACCTGTCTTTTTGATCCAGAAAACATTTTATAAGGTACCAATTTGACAAACGAATATGTTATAATGAACTTCACCACAGATTACGCTGATTTACACAGATAAATATCATTCGCTATCAATTAATTTATTATCTTTGTATTTGTACTAAAAGAAACAAGATGTATTATGAAAGAGCCTGAAAAATACAAGCAACCAGAAGAGGAAACCACCCGACTGTCCGAGCCGACAGTAGCTTACAATAGTATGGCTTATCTCGAATTAGAAGCAGAAAAAGCAGAACTGATCCGGACTATTGCCAACATAGACAGTAAAGAAATCATCGATAAAGTGAAACAGAAACTTCACGATGTACTCGGTTTGAAAGAAAAAACTGTTGTTAAAAAAACAGTCCCTTGCCAACTCACAGAAGATGAAATTAAAGAAGAAATAGAACAAGCAATAGATGAAATACAACAAGGACAAACAATCAGTAGCCAAGAAATGCACACTACTTTTAAACACTATCTATTATGATGAAGATAGCATGGACAATTCGAGCACAAAAAAGAGTTATTGAAATTCTAGAATACAGCCAACAAGAGTTTGGCAACAAAGCAGCCGATCGCCTGGCAAGAACCATTGAGCAAAAAACGTTGCAATTAATCAATAACCCATTCCGAGGACCTGTAGAACTGATACTTGCCAAAGAAAAACAGATTAGCTGCCGATATTTACTCGTAAATCCTTATAAAATTATATATTATGTAGACGAAAAGGAAGAAACCATATTCATCGTAACTTTGTTTCATACACACCAACATCCTTCTAAGTTGAACAGAGAAGTCGGATTATAAAGACGGCATTCCTTTTATCTTCTGAACAAACCTCCCCCCTCGTCTGTTACAAGGACTCATAAACCTAAACCGTAACAGACGTATGGAAAAAAAGAAAATACCCGTCGCACTGATGATAGCGGCAGGAATGCTCTTATACAACAACACCGTCGCGGCGCAGAGCCTCCCTCCCACGCAGGAAACTTCGCAACATCAGCTTAGCTTTAACGAGGCGCTGCAACTGCTGCACAAAGGCAACCAAAGCCTGAAGATAGCCGACAAAGGCATCGACATAGCCCGTGCCGAACGTGGGAAGCTGAATGCTTTCTGGATGCCCAGCCTGCAATCGACCGGAGCATTTGTACACCTTTCGGAGAAGATAGAAGTGAAGCAACCGCTTTCTCAATTCACCGATCCGGCCAAAGACTTCGTACATTCCATCTTGCCGGACGATAAAATCATATCGTCCATACTCGATCAAATCGGAACGAACACCCTCATCTTTCCGTTGGCACCGCGCAACCTGACCACTGTCGACCTGACCGCCGAATGGGTATTGTTCGCCGGAGGCAAACGTATTCATGCCACTAAGATAGGCAATACGATGATAGACCTTGCCCGTGAGAACCGGGCACAGACCGATGCCACCCAACGAACACTGCTTGCCGAAAGCTACTACGGATTGCGCCTGGCACAAGAAATTGTCGGTGTCCGCCTGGAATCGTACAAAGCACTGAAGCTGCATTACGAGAACGCATTGAAACTGGAGTCCACCGGTATGATAGATAAAGCGGCACGCCTCTTTGCCCAAGTCAACATGGACGAAGCACTGCGTGAACTGGAAGCCGCCCGCAAGGAAGAGGCAGTGGTGCAACGCACCCTCAAGACCTTGCTGAATCTGGAGACGAGCGGAGACATCTCCCCTTCCTCTCCCTTGTTTATCAACGATACTCTTCCTCCGAAGATGGAGTTTATGCAGGTAGTGGGCATCAGCAACTATCTGCTCAACCAACTGAGTCTTCAAGAACACATGGCCAAGCAGCAGGTCCGCATCGACCAGAGTGGCTATCTGCCCAATATCGCTCTTTTCGGCAAACAAACTCTTTACTCACATGGCATACAGAGCAACCTGTTGCCCCGCACCATGATCGGGGTAGGCTTCACCTGGAACCTTTTCGACGGACTGGAACGGGAGAAGCGAATCCGGCAATCACGCCTGACACAACAAACCCTTGCACTGGGACAGGAGAAAGCGCGTGACGACCTGTCCGTCGGGGTAGACAAACTATACACCGGCCTGCAAAAGGCACTCGACAACGTACGGGCGCTGAACACCACCATCGAACTGAGTGAAGAACTGGTACGGATGCGGAAAAAAGCCTTCGCCGAAGGAATGGCCACTTCGACAGAGGTAGTAGACGCAGAAACCTTACTTTCGAAAACAAAAGTAGCCAGACTGGCGGCCTACTACGAATATGACGTGACGCTGATGAATCTGCTGGCACTGTGCGGAATACCGGAACAGTTCGGAAGCATGAAGGACGTCACCTCTCTTCCCATTACGGAGAACAGAAGAAATGAAATAGAAATCGAATGAACGGAGTAACCAATAAAACAATAATAAGAGATGGAGAATTCAGAATCTAAAAAAGGCAGAACCTTAAGTATCGCATTCATCGTTGTACTTGTGGCAGTAGCGCTCTTCACCGTCATCGGAATGATTGCCATGCGCCACCAGCCTCTCGTCTTGCAAGGGCAGGCCGAAGCTACCGAGATTCGCATCAGCGGCAAACTGCCGGGACGCATCGACACCTTCCTGGTTGAAGAAGGCCAGTGGGTGAAACAAGGAGATACGCTGGTAGTCATCAACAGTCCGACTGTAGAGGCCAAGTATCGCCAGGTGGACGCATTGAAACAAGTAGCCGTAGAACAGAACAAGAAGATTGACGCTGGAACCCGCAAGCAGATCATAGCTACGGCGCAGCAATTATGGAACAAAACTCAAAGCGACCTGACATTGGCACGGACAACGTACAACCGTATTCTCACTTTATATAAGGACAGTGTAGTCACTTCTCAACGTAAAGATGAAGTGGAAGCCATGTACAAAGCCGCACAAGCGGCCGAACGGGCTGCTTACGAGCAATATCAAATGGCTGTAGACGGAGCGCAAAGTGAAGATAAAGCCTCGGCCCGCTCGATGGTCAATGCGGCCAACAGCACGGTTGATGAAGTTTCATCACTCCTGGTGGATGCCCGCCTGATCGCACCGGAAGATGGACAAATAGCAACCATCTTTCCTAAACGGGGCGAACTTGTCGCACCGGGCACTCCGATCATGAACCTGGTGGTGATGGATGATATACACGTGGTACTGAACGTAAGGGAAGACCTGATGCCGGACTTCCGCATGGGAGGTACATTCATTGGGGATGTGCCCGCCCTGGCCCAAAAAGGAATCGGGTTCAAGATATATTATATCAGTCCGCTGGGTAGTTTTGCTACCTGGAAATCGACCAAGCAAACGGGCAGCTATGATTTACAGACATTCGAAATCCATGCTCGTCCCACCAAGAAAGTGGAGGGGCTGCGTCCGGGAATGTCGGTACTGGTAGAAATCAAATAGAGAAATGAATACGATTCACCACAGAAGACACAGAGACTCACAGAGTTTTAATCTCTTGTTTACAGGATGTTTAAGAGAAAAGATATTCTCAGTGGGACTCTGTGCTACTCTGTGGTAAATCAAAACTCAAAGACAATCTAATTATGCAACACTCCCCTATAACCCGTGTCATACAACGTGAGTGGCAACGGATGACCTCTCGACGCCTCTACTTCGGTGTCTGCCTGGTACTTCCGTTGTTCACGCTCTTTTTCATGGCTACCATATTCGGCAACGGGCAGATGGAAAATATCCCCATCGGCATTGTCGACCGGGACAACACGGCCACTTCGAGAGATATTGCCCGGCGGATGTCTGCCGTACCCACCTTCCGGGTAACCCGCCACTTCGTTGACGAAGCCGAGGCACGCAAAGCGGTACAGCAGAAAGAAATATATGGTTATCTCTCGATCCCTCCCCGCTTTGAACAAGATATGATATCGGGGCAGGACGCCACTCTGAACTATTATTATCACTATGCCCTGCTCTCGGTGGGAGGTGAGTTGATGGCCGCCTTCGAAAGCTCGCTCGCACCCGTAGCTCTCTCCCCCATCGTGATGAAAGCTGTGGCGCTGGGAGTGAACGAACAGCAGATAGAAACCTTTCTACTCCCCGTGCAAGCCAACAATCATCCCATTTATAACCCGTCGCTGGATTACTCGGTCTACCTGAGCCAGCCTTTCTTTTTTGTACTCTTTCAGGTGTTGGTACTGCTTATCACGGTATATGCCGTAGGAAGCGAAATAAAGTTCGGTACAGCCGGTCAATGGTTGCAGGCGGCGGGCGGCGACATCACGGTTGCCGTTACGGGCAAGTTGTTACCTTATACGCTTATCTTCAGCCTGATCGGTATATTAGGCAACTTTGTCATGTTTGGCATCCTGCATATACCTTTTCAAGGGAGTTGGCTGCTGCTCAACGTCATGACAGTGCTCTTTATCATTGCCACTCAGGCACTGGCATTGTTCATCTTCTCCCTGTTCCCTGCCGTGGCAATCATCATCAGTATCGTATCCATGGTCGGCTCGCTGGGAGCTACTTTATCCGGTGTCACCTTTCCGGTACTCAACATGTATCCGTTGGTGCGCGATACCTCTTATCTGTTTCCGGTGCGCCATTACACCGAAATTACACAAACCATGCTCTACTATGGCGGCGGATTTATCCACCTATGGCCTTCGGCAGTGATACTCTGTATCTTCCCGTTATTGGCGTTGGCGATGCTTCCGCACCTCAGACGAGCCATAATCAGTCGTAAATATGAAAACATCCGGTAAACTTTCGCAGATTTCCTTTATCATCGCACGTGAGTTTCGTGCCATCAGCACCAGCTATGCCGTACTGTTGGTACTGATGGGAGGTATCTTTGTTTATGGGTTGCTCTATAACTATATGTATGCTCCCAATATCGTGACCGACGCTCCGGTGGCAGTGGTCGACAACTCGCACAGCAGCCTTAGCCGGCAATACATCCGTTGGCTCGACGCCACGCCGCAAGTAGCCGTATACGCACAAGCCATGGACTATCGGGAAGCCCGCGAATGGATGAAAGAGGGCAAGGTACAAGGCATTCTGTACATTCCGCATGATTTTGAGACCCGTGTCTTCCAGGGACGCGAGGCTGTATTCTCACTATACGCCACCACAGACGCCTTTCTCTATTTTGAAGCGCTGCAAGAAGCCACTTCACGTGTATACCTTGCCATCAACGATGCCCATCGCATGGATGGTGCCGTATTCCTCCCCTCGCAGGGACTGCTTGCCGTGGCCATGGCCAAGCCCGTAAACGTGGCCGGCACCGCACTCTATAACCACACTGAGGGGTATGGTTCTTATCTGATTCCGGCTGTCATGATGGTCATTATCTTCCAGACCTTATTGATGGTTATCGGTATGCTGACGGGTGACGAGTATCAGCACCGCGCTACAGAACCGTTGCTTCCGGGGGGCAGGACAGCGGATAAAAGCGGACTCTGGGGAGGGGCAATGCGTCTTGTTGCCGGAAAGACTTTTGTGTACTGCGGACTTTATACGGTCTTCTCCATGTTCTTGTTAGGATTATTACCCCACTTCTTCAGCATTCCCAATATCGGAAACGGACTGTACATTACCGCTATGATGGTACCTTATCTGATGGCGACCTCTTTCTTCGGGCTGGCAGCCTCGCGTTACTTCACCGATTCGGAAGCTCCGCTGCTGATGATCGCTTTCTTCTCGGTAGGCTTGATTTTCCTGTCCGGAGTCTCCTACCCGCTGGAACTGATGCCATGGTATTGGCGCATGGCACATTACATCCTCCCGGCCGCACCCGCCACGCTTGCTTTCGTCAAGCTAAACTCGATGGGAGCCGATATGGCAGACATACAGCCGGAATACATTACACTGTGGATACAGGTGATCGTCTATTTCGGGCTCAGCGTGTGGGTATACAAGAAAAAGCTGGAAGCGTGAACCAGAAGCGTGAACCCTTCCCCAACTCGGAGATTACGCCAATGTGTCCGCCCATCTTCTCGATAATGCTTTTGCACAGGGGAAGCCCCAACCCGGTACCTTGTACAAAACTGTCCACTTTCATAAAGCGGTCGAAAACAGCTTCCTGATTTTCAATGGAAATACCGATACCTGTATCTTCTACGAACATTTCAAGTTGCTGCCGGGCGTCGATCCGATAGCCGACAGTGATGGTGCCTCGATGCGTAAACTTAATCGCATTGCTCATAAAGTTGGTAACCACCTGATTCAGATATCCGCTGTCGGCACTGAACCAGGCATCGAGCGGTGAGTCCTCGTCAATCTGCAGTTCGACTCCTTCGGGCACCTTGTTCCTCATCTTCTGCACCATCATGGCACAGAACTGATAAAGGCAGACAGGTTTCGGCGTATGCTCAAACGATCCCGCATCGATCTTTGAAAGATCGATGATATCCGAAAACAATTGCAGAAGCAATGTATTGTTTTTCTGTATGGTCCGGCGGAACTCTTCCTGCTCTGCCGGATCGTCAACCGTCATCAGAAGATCGGAAAAGCCTACAATGGCATTCAGCGGCGTACGTATCTCATGACTGATGTTTGCCAGGAAAGCAGACTTCAGCCGATTGGACTCTTCCGCCTTGTCCCGTGCGGCCCGAAGCTCCGCTTCCGTCTCTTTCTGAACTGTTATATCATAGTTCACCTCTACCAGTTCCAACCGTGGATTGGGTGACTGATAGGCAGTCACCATAGAAGACTTGTGTATCCAGTTCCACCGATCCGAACCATCTGCCGGACGAATACGCAGATCACCGTCAAAGAAGCGTTCCGTACCCGCTTTCGCCTTTTCATAAAAATCGAGCACTGACTTACGGTCATCAGGATGCATGTGTGAAAAGATACCGATAATGTCCGCCAAAGGTGTATCATGGCTTTCTCCCAGATTACGATACCACTGGCGGACGGCGAATCCGGTGTGATCCAGCAGATTGATTTTGGCATACCCCACTTTGGAATAATCAGAGATAATAGAGAAGAAGTTCTCAAAGTCATGCACCTTACTCAGCGCATTGTTGCGCTCCGTATTATCGATATTGACCAACAGGTAGTTTGACAGGTTGTCTTCCGCATCATAAAGCATCAGGCTCCGTATGTCGAGATCCATCACTCCTCTTCGCTCCGACTGAAAAAGCCTGCGTTCTTCATCAAAATCGTATTTCAGATGAAATGTACCGGGACGGCCTGCCCGAAGGCTTTCATGTATATCCCGGGTCATATTGGGACTTTCAAACAGGTTCAGTCCGACGATCCGGCTCTTATCGCCGACACCGAATATCTCGAGGTTGCGGTTATTGCAGTCCAGTAACACACCTTCCTTATTATATAGTTCGAGACCCACCGGAATATTGGTGAATATATCGTGAAACAATTTTTCGCTGTGCATCACCCGCTCTTTGATGATGCGCAGCTCCATGCAGATGCTAATGATATTTGCCAGCGAAGAGAACCATTGATAATCTTCACTGTTCCACTTCCGGTATCCGTCTACGATGTCGATACCCATATACCCCCATACCCCTTCCTCACGCATCAGAGGTGCCAACATCATCGAGTTTGTCCCGTTTTCGGCCAGTACTTCGCGATCACGCACGGCAAGCGGAGGCAGTTCGTCGGGTGAGTTCAAAATAACGGGACGATTAGCATGTATCTGCTGATAGAACCAAGGAGCATCTTCCGAACAGATATTCTGTAGTTTCTCTTTCAGGGTGATCACGTTACAGGCCGCCACTTCATAAAGGCAGCTTTGATTTCCGTTTTTCCAGTTGTAGCGCACGATGTAGACCCGGGCACCTTTAAAGAAGTACAGAATGTCAGCCAGCATTTCTTCAAACAATTCGTCACCGGTATCATTACTCAAAAGTTTCAGGAGCGAGTTGGCAATGGAGTTCTGGCAATAGAGCAAATTGTTGATGCGCTGATTCCATGCACATTGATAACCTTGTGTCTCCGGACTCTCTATCCGCTGGCCATATCCGGTGGCAATCAATTGCCCTTCTTCATTCTCCTCCTCCATGCTCAACGCACAATGTATCCAGAATACATTACCGCGACCGGAAGTCACAGGAAAGGTCTGTTCGAACACCCCCTTCCGAGGTATGGAGGTAAACTCATCCGTAATGCGCTTACGATAATCCTGTCGTACGGTAGACATCAGCTCGTCAATGTCTAACCATTCACTACTGACTTCCAATGATTTAAGCAGGGTTTCCGAAATAAAACACTTTCCTGTAGTGAAGTTCACTTCCCACCATCCGATCTGTGCCGAAGCACAAATCCTGTTTAGTTTGGCTATGTCGCCCAAAGGATTTTTACTAATCATCATGTTTGCTTTGTTTTGAAAGGGAAACAGTTACTGCCCGAGTGTTTTCACTTCGTTTTTATATCATCTTCCCTGTCCCTCTGCCGGAAAGGATTTGGAACGGATGCTTGTTTTTATTTCTTCTTTGTCTTATATGCGAAAGCCTGCCAGCGTTCCTCCGGCCAGTCCTGTTGTTGCATGTCGAAGCGTGCCATTACAAAAAACAGATCGGACAGACGATTGATAAAGCTCAGAATCTCTTCCGGAACAGCATCTTGCCGATTCAAGGTCCAGAGCCGCCGCTCTGCACGGCGGGCTACGGTACGGGCAAACTGTAACTGAGCAGAGACAGGTGTGCCACCGGGCAACAGGAAATAACCGTTCTCTTTCAGTCCGGCAGTCATTGTATCCATCTCTTGCTCACAGAAAGCCGCCAGTCCGGGCGACAGCACATTCGGATTCTTATCGCGAATGGCGGATGGAGTAGCCACATGACTCATAACTACCATTAACTCTCTTTGGAGGTGGTGCAGCAACTTCTGCCAGTCATGCTCCTGAGGGAGCAATGAACGGATAATGCCGATCACTGCATTCAATTCATCGATGGTCCCGTTCGCCTCGATCCGGATATCATCTTTCTCTACCCTTTCTCCGCCATGAATGCCGGTTGTTCCCCGGTCACCGGTCCGTGTATAGATTCGTTTCATCATTCAAACAATTTAAGTAAATCGATCTCTCCCCAGTATAGATGCGTATAGCTGGCTATCACGTTTTTATATCGGAACACAGGTGTACTGACAGACATTCTCTTGGCATTGTATACCTGAGTGACAGATTCCAGTGACTCTTCCGGTTTCGGCTCGAATTGTGTATAGTGAAACTCGTGTCCGCGAAGATGTTGGCCGTTATAATCGAACTGCCGGTACCCCAGGGTCAAGCGCCTGTCAGCCTTACGATTCGAGATAAAGAACGGAAGTACCCCTGCCTGCAACCCGACCTCACTGTCCGAGTGCTCCGACCGGTCAAGGAGAATGCCTTTAGAGAGATAAATCATTCCTCCGCATTCGGCAAGTACTCGTCCGCCGGACTCCGCGTAGTTACGTATAGACTGCATCCTTTGCCAAGCCTGACGCAATTTCTCATAATGCTTTTCCGGATAGCCTCCGGGAAGATAAAGCAAGTCCGTACCTTCAGGCAACGGGCGATTATCCTCCGGATTAAAGAGAATAACGGTTCCCAGGCGGCAAAGCACATCCAGATGTTCCTGATAAATGAAAGAGAAAGATTCCGAATTGCATGCCACGGAAATCTTTAAATCTTCCTGTAGAGAAAGATTTGAAACAGGAGGTATCGGAGCAGGAAGTTTCGTTTCCTCAAGCAAACGGTTATAGTCGATGTACTTTTCCATTAATCCGGTCAGCTCTTCCAGTGCGTCCGTTCCTTTCGAATGGCTGAAATCCAGCCCCAGATAACGTGATTCCTGTACCAAGCTCTCCTGTTTGGGCAAATACCCCAAACAGGCAATTCCCAACTCGGTACAGACTTCCTGCAACATTTCGTAATGGCGCGGAGACCCTACCCGATTGAATATAACACCCGCTATCCTGATCTCGGGACGAAAGTGAATGAAGCCCGAAAGCAAAGGAGCCACCGAATAAGCGGCCGATTTGGCATCGACCACCAATATGACAGGTAAATTCAGTAATCCGGCCACTTCTGCCGAGGAACCCCGGTCACGGTCGTAACCGTCATACATCCCCATCATACCCTCCGTGATGCAGGCATCGGCTCCTGTGGCATAACGGGCATAAAGCTCCTTTACATGTCCGGCCGAAGCCATAAAGGTATCCAAATTGATGGAAGGACGTCTGCAAACTGCCGTATGATATTTGGTGTCGATATAGTCGGGACCGCATTTGAAAGGTTGAACCTTCAGTCCCTTCTTAATCAACAGAGCCATCAATCCACGACTGACCGTTGTCTTTCCACTGCCCGAAGAAGGAGCCGCTATCAGAAATTGAGAAATCATCCTACATTCCATTATTGTCGGTTTTTATCCTACAAAGATACGGATATTTCTCTGTGAGGGTGCATCTTTACCGGTAAAAAGTGCTACGGCTGTTTGCCCGGCATCAACTCCAGAAACAGGGTGGTGGTAAGTAAGATTCCGATAGATACGCATACAAAGACAAGCAACCAATTAATGTACTTTGCTTTAGGCTTTGTATCGGCATGCAGGTTGTTGAGGAAATACTCCCGGAAAAAGAGATATAAGGCAGGGATCGTTGCACTGGCCAAAAGGAAATCCTCCGGAATATTAAAGAAGTAAGTCTTCGATAAGCCGATCAGCGACCAATGGCACAGGAACAGCACCAAAAACATATTTACCTTACGGGAGAACAACAAAAGCAGACCGATCGTGAAAACTGTTACCGAGCAAGGCATTACCGGAGATGTAATGCCTGGAAAAGTAAGTCCTCTCGCAATGGATACCAAAGGATATACAAATGGTAAAATCAACAATACGTACGAAAGGATATCATATTTATATGTACGTTCGAAAGTAGTATATCCGGTGATGGCATCCCATACCCATATCGTGGCCATAACCACCCAGAACATAGCCAGCGCCCCGTTGTAACTGCGCTCGTCACAACAGATGGCATAATATGCGATAGCAATCCACAAATACAGAAAAATCATATATAGCTTCATGCCCATCTTTACCCACGGACGGGGATTCTTTATAAGCATCACTGTCAACAGCAGGCCGGCGACAATGATCAGCAACTGATAGATCCATGTAGCAGAATTATAATACGCAATAGTTTTCCAGAAAATCTCCATAAAATATAGATTCTTTATTTAATAGATAAATTGATTAATGCCGTGTCAGGGAAAAAGCTTTGTGAGGAAGCAGAAACATGGGGAAGGTAGCTCCTACTGCCAACATAAAGATAACGGTACAGGTAACCAGGCCATTAGAGAAAAACGTCTCCATGTATTTGCCCAGACGCTCCGGTTCGTTCATTGTTTGCAGACTCATAATCAACGAGAACACCATATTGTAGGCAAACTTACCCGGAATCATCGGGAGCAATGCCGGTATATAAAGCACAGTCATCGGACAATACACCTTCCGCCCGAGCCACAAACTGCCAAAGCCGATAACCAATGCCCCGAACAAAGAAGCCGTGGCAATGTCGACACCCAGGAAAGTCATCAGGCAATAACGACAGGCATGTCCGGCTGCCGCAAGTATCGCAATCATCTTGAAAGCCCGCAACGGAGGATCGGATATGGCTCCAAAACCAATACCCGCTATTGCGGCAAAAAATCCATCGGAAAGAATATCTAAAGCTATCATATCAAACTGTTTTTAACCATTAACAATGTAAACGACAGGCCTATCGCAATGCTGACAATCAGTAGCGCGGCTTCCGTCAATCGGGCAAATCCCGTAAGGATGTATCCCTCTACAATATCAATCACACCGTTGATCAACGGCACACCCGGAACCAGATAAAGCACGCTGGTGGCAAGAGCTATCTCCGAAGTGGTATCAAAAATCAGTGCCGTCGATGCACAAAGCGACGCAACAAAAGCGGAAACAATGAAAATAATATAATGATTGATTTTCTTCTTCTGCATCTGTTGCTTCAGGAAAAGTCCGGTGATGGTAGCCGAAAAGACAATGCCCATAGAAATAATATCGCCACCAAACAACTTACAGAATGAAGCATTGGCAAATCCGACCAGTAAAAGAACAAATAGCGGATCTATTTTCGGTGCCGATATGATTTTGTTGAACTTATCCGACAATTCGTGTAAAGACAGATGTTTGTCGTAAACCTCCCAGCTCAAGGCACTCAACTCTGAGTTATGTTCAAAACTGATCGGATGGGGAGGGATATCAATCACTTCATTGCAGGCTTCACGCGTCTCGTTGTCGATGATAGTCAGAATGATGTTTTTGTGAAACACACTCAACTTCACATCCACTCCATAGGCTTCTCCGATGCGCTTTGAATTACGGATCACACGGGAGGTATGCACACCTGCTCCCATCAAATGGGCCGAATATCCGGCAATGAACTTGGATATGGAAATCAAAGATTCATTTGTAGTCATAAAATTGCTCACTTTTTTAAATCGGGCGCAAAAGTACAAAAAAGAAAGGAAAGAGAAAGCACATAAGTCATTTCATTTCACCAGACTCTCCTTGTCACATTGCTTATCTTTATTATTATTTAGAACTCAACCTAACGAAAGAATTAATAATTGTGCCGTAAGCACACGCAGGAACATCGTCAGCGGATAGACTGTAGCATAACCTACTGCCGGCGCATCACACGATGTCAGATCATTGGAGTAGGCCAACGCCGGTGGATTCGTTGTGGAACCGGCCAACACCCCTATCAACGTATAATAGTTCAGCTTGAAAGCATAACGTCCGATAAAACCGGCCAGCAGCAGGGGAACGACTGTTATAATCATACCGTAAGCGATCCACACATAACCGCCTTCATGGATAATGGTTTCCACAAATCCGTCGCCAGCTCCGAGACCGACACAAGCAAGAAACAGCGAGATGCCGATTTCCCTTATCATCAGATTGGCACTCATAGTGGTATAAGTAATCAGCTTATACTGCGGGCCGAAACGGCTGATAAGAATCGAAACAATCAACGGGCCTCCTGCCAACCCGAGTTTAACCGGTTGGGGAATTCCGGGAAACATAAACGGGATGCTACCCAGGATACATCCCAAGGCAATACCCAGAAAAATAGGAATCAGATTCGGATGATTCAGGCGTTTCATCGAATTACCCAATACCTTTTCTGCATGACTCACCGCCAACTCACTGCCGACAATCGTCACACGGTCTCCCATTTGTAATTGCAACTGGGGACTTGCCACCAGATCCACTCCCGAACGGTTGACGCGGGTGACACTGGCACCGAAATTATTACGAATCTTCAATTGCGCCAATGTCTTACCGTTCAGTTCGGGCTTGGTTATCAGAATTCGGCGTGAAATCAGTTCTTTGTTCAGCTGTTCCCATTCCACTTCGATCGGTTTGCCGAAAAACGCAGTGATCGCCTCTATATCTATCGGAGTCGCAATCACCAATATTTCATCACCCAGATGAAGCTCAGTATCGGAATTTACCAATTCCGACTCTTTCTTTCCATTCAAATGCCGGATACGCGATACCACAAAATTACGGTTTACCAATGGACGTATATCCTTAATACGTTTACCGTGAAGAGCTTCATTACGGACCTCCAATGAAACAGGACGGACTGTCAACTCTTGTAAATGTCCCAGTCCCTGTTCGGCTTCGGCTTCCTCCTGCTTGGTATTAATACGGAAAAGGTATTTAAGGCCTAACAGCGACATGATGCATCCCACTACGCCCAACGGATAGGCTACAGCATATCCCAAAGCAATCTCCGGTGCATCTATCCCGGTCAGGTCACTGTTGGCCTGTTGCGCAGCACCCAATCCGGGTGTGTTGGTCACCGCTCCCGATAAAATACCTACCATGGTGGTAATCGGTATTCCGGTTATAAAATGCAATGCAAGGGTAATGATGACTCCAGCAAAGACAACGATCATAGCCAACATATTGAGGGTGAATCCTCCTTTCTTAAAAGCGGAGAAGAATCCGGGCCCCACCTGCAATCCGATGGAATATACAAATAAGATAAGTCCGAACTCCTTCAGAAAGTGCAATAAATGCTCGTTCAGATTCAGATTAAAATGTCCGAAGACAATGCCGACAAACAAAATCCAGGTAACTCCCAGAGAGATGCCTGCTACTTTTATTTTACCCAGCATAATGCCAAACGCAATGACCAGCGACAGGATAAGCACGGAATGTGCCACTCCTCCACCCCAAAGGTTGGGGTATCCCTCAAACAGGTTTCTTAAAAGTTCCATAGTATAAAAAGTTATGTTGATTGAATACTTGTTTACATATCCCCGGAGAGTCGATCAGTTACTTCACCCACACCATCCGTACAAGAAAGATTTGCCTTACAGGCCAATTCCCCTTCTTGTATTTTCTTTAGGCAATCGTGACACAAACAGTCCGGGAAATGCTCCTTGATATAAGCACGTTGCAGCGAGTCGAGCTTTACCGTAGCACAATGACATAATAATATATTGTCGTGCCGGCATTGAAACACAGCACCACAACACGGACATACCTTTTTCACAGGCACACCACCTTTCTTTTTTTCCTGATTAAATACTTTTTTCGTACTGCTTTCCTAATCCCACGAGTAAAAACAGCCTTTGATGAACGGCAGGTCTTCTGACTGACTTCTAATCTTGAAGCCTTCCCGACGGAGGTGTTCCCCCCACGTCAGTGGCGAAAGGATTGTTTCAAGATATCGATGAAGCTTCACAGCAGCGGGACTGTCCGGGATTTACACCCGATTCCCTTTTAATCCGAATGACGAAAGTCTTCATTCGAAACCAATTCGGGACAAAGATAAGGATAAAAACCAATAGATGAAGAATTGTTAATGAAAAATATAAGATTCATCTTCCTTTATACACTCCGACAGCGAGAATCCGGCTCCCTTTCCATCAATGCCTCAATAAAGGCTGAATCGGCATCTTCCTCTTTTAGAGCCTCTTTTTCATCAAAATAGAGATTCTAAAAGGAGGATGCAGAATGTCAAATTTCCAAAAACAAAGCGTCTATCAGGACTTTTTTATATGTACCTATTAATCGGTATATTTTTTAATTTATTTCTATATAATCTAATAAATGTATATATTTGCAGCCGCTTAGGTGATGCATACCGGACTTTCTGTTCGTTGCATAAAAGGGAATCGGGTGTAAATCCCGAACAGTGCCCGCTACTGTGATCCCCCTGCTCTTCTACTGTTGCCATCATAATCGGAAGAAGATAAGAAAAGCATTTCTACATATACCACTGTCATAGCCTGTAAAGCATGACGGGAAGGTAGCTTTTCAAAAAGGGATAGTCAGGAAACCTGCCGAAGCAGACATAGATAACAGTGCCCTCCCGGGGTCAGGAAGGCCGTTTACTAACACATTATTCAAAAACATCAATGAACAAAAGATGCTTACTGACCATCCTCATGGGAGGATGCGCGGCAATGGGTGCATTTGCACAACAACACGCGACAGGCAAGAAGACAGAGATGAGTGTTGACCTGAATCCTGTAGTTGTAACAGGTACCGGTACACACCAAAGGCTCAAAAACACACCGGCACCGGTGGAAGTAGTAACCGCCAATGAAATAAAGAAAGCCGGTATCACAGACTTTCAGCAGGCAATGACCATGCTGGTTCCTTCTCTTTCGTTCTCTACCAACTCAATGGGATCTTACCTGATGATGAACGGACTCTCCAATAAATATGTGCTGATTCTGATCAACGGACGTAAACTGACCGGAGATACATCTAATAATATCGACCTCTCACGCATTGATATGAGCCGTGTGAAACGCATCGAAGTGCTGGATGGTGCCGGTTCGTCACTCTATGGCTCTGACGCCATTGCCGGTGTGATCAATATCATCACCAACGAACCGAAAGAACTGATGCAGGTGACTTCTACCACCCGATATGAAGATCATCGCCAACTGACACAAATGGTAAATGCGGATATTGCAACAGAAAAGTTCGGCTCATATACCTCCTATAAACACGAACAAAGTGCAGGATGGCAGAACAGCGATCTGGCATATGTTACTGATAAAAAAGGTAATGTATCGACAGTACCGACCGTATCAGCTACATCCAATGGTTTCCATTCTAATCTGGTAAACCAGAAATTCACGTTCGAACCGACTGAAAAGCTCTCGTTCTATGCTAACGGAGGATACTATTGGAAGTTGACGGACCGCCCTGTATACACAGCGGATATCGATGGAGGTTCCAAGTATGATCTACATTACGAATCGTATAACTTCGGTTTGGGAGGACGTTACAAAATCAACAAGCGTTCTTCCATCCAACTCGATTTGATGAATGATAACTATATGCAGAACTACAAATATACTGTAGCTGACGATAAAAATAAGATTGCTATTGGAGATTACGCCAAAACCAAAGAGCAGCACTTTTATGATGCAGAGCTAAAGGGAATCTTCAACTTTGCCAAAAACAACATGACGGTACTGGGAGTGGATTACCGCTCTGAAAGCCTGGATCGTCCCAGTGCAAGGGTGGACAAGTCAGTGTATACGGCATCCGCTTATGCGCAACACGAAATCAAGTTATGGAACTGTTTGACCGGTATTGCCGGCGTACGCTATGATTATCACGAGCTGGCAGGCGGACGCTTCACTCCGAAGGTGGCTGTGATGTATTCAGTAGGTGCTTTCAATATTCGTGGTACTTACTCCACCGGTTACCGTGCCCCTGGTCTGGACGAACTTTATTATTATATGAATAAAGGCAAAACGATCACACAAGGTAATAAAGATTTGAAAGCGGAACACAGTAATTATTATTCTGTTAACTTGGAATACAATACAAACCGCTTAAATGTCTCTGTTACCGGTTATTTGAATTATATAGATGATATGATTAATTCTACTACATATAGACTTGTAGATCTTCCTAACGGTGAAGAGTTACGTGCTCAGGCCCAGAAAGAATTCAATCTGACAGACTCTGAAACAAAGGCATTAGCCAATTACAAACTTTATGGCAACCTCGACAAAGGTGTTGTCAGAGGTTTTGAAGTAAACGCAGCCACCAACCTCGGCGCAGGCTTCAGCCTGAACGGAAACTATGCTTACGCTTATGCACGTGGCAAGAGTGTGGACGGTGTATGGGGTAACATTGAACGCTCGGTACGCCACACCGGAACCGTAGCAGGAAACTACACACATGCATGGAACGACTATATGCTGAACGTAAATATCAACGGTCGTTTCCAAAGCAAACGTTTCCACCCGGGACATAGCTACGGTGACGCTCCGGGCTATGGCGTATGGAACTTGAATGTAAAACACTCACTGACAGGTTTCCAACACTTGGGACTGGACTTCGGTATGGGTCTCGACAATATTTTCAACAAACGTGATACTCGTCCTAACGGTGTGAACTACGCACTCCTCTCTCCGGGACGTATGGCATATGTAAGTTTAACCCTTCGTTTTAAGAAATAAACAATGAAAACATATATTCTCTCTTTATTCTTGTTAGTTTCCCTCTTCTGCTCTGCGCACGAAGGGGGGAACTTCGTGGCCTCCGATATGCTGGCCGGCATGCAGCCGGGTGATAAAGCCGCCTTGCTTATGGTACACTTCGGCACTACCTATGATGACACCCGCACCAAGACGATCGATGCCATCAATGCGAAAGCCAAAGAAGCATTTCCACAAATGGAAATGCGTGAAGCTTATACCTCACGTATCGTAATGCGCCGCCTCAAAGCTCGTGGCATTGAAAAACCTAATCCGCTGGAAGCGCTGCTGAAACTTCTCGGAGATGGCTATACACACGTCATTGTGCAAAGCACCAATATCATAGAAGGCGTTGAAATGGAATCATTGAGGCGTGATGTTGCTTCAGTAGCCCGTTTTTTTAAAGAGATCCGGGTAGGTAACCCGCTGCTCTATTCGGTAGAAGATGCTGAGGCAGTAGTAGATATCCTCGGTGCAGGCAAACCGGAAAAAGGAAGTGTAGTACTTGTGGGTCATGGAACCTACACTCCCAGTACCGCCACTTATGCAATGATCGACTACATGCTGAAAGCCAAAGGATTAAAAAACTTCCATGTAGGCACTATCGAGGGTTATCCGACTTTCGACACCATGCTTCAGCAACTCAAAGATAACAAAACGAAACAGGTTACGCTGGTTCCGTTCATGTTTGTGGCAGGTGATCACGCCAATAACGATATAGCCGTCGACTGGAAAGAAGCCCTTGAAAAAGAAGGTTTGAAAGTAGATGTACGTATGCAGGGGTTGGGCGAAATACCCGCCATCCAACAACTGTTTATCGATCATGCCCAATTTATGCTAAAGCATGAAATGGTGGATATAATGAAGAAAAAAGACAAATACTCAAAAGACAAAGACTCAAAAGACAAAGACGAATGAAAAGAATCATATTAGCTGCATTGGGGAGTGCTTTATTACTTCCCTCACAGGCACAACAGAAAAATAAAGAATATACTAACTTCAACGATTCTGTATTTTCAATCAACGAAGTAGTAGTGGCAACCAACTACAGACGCAAGACCGATGCTTTGAAACTGGATGTTCCGGCAAAGTTCATTCCTATTTCAACCAACTCCATTACTTCCGGAATGCTTGAGAAACGAAACATCCGGGATATACAGGAAGCCTCCCGCTTCCTTCCCGGTGTGCGCTTTCGTACCTCTTACGGAGCGTTTACCCAATTCTCAATCCGTGGATTCGATAATTCTGTAATCATGGTAGACGGGGTACGTGACGAACGCTCGTCTATTGACAACTCTTATCCGTTCATGGACTTATCGGCTGTGGAAAGCATCGAACTGTTAAAAGGTCCGGCTTCAGTACTCTACGGACAATCCGCTGTGGGTGGTGTCCTCAATATTGTCCGCAAGGCTCCTGTAAGCAAGCAAAGTGTCTATGCCCGCCTGGCTTATGGCAGTTACTATAACAAGCAGGCCACAATGGCTTTGGGCGGTAAACTGATAGGACCATTGAACTACCGTGCCAGCGTCAATTGGCAGGATCAGGAAGGATGGAGAAGCAATGCTACCAAACGTCTCTCCGGCTATCTGGCCTTAGGAGGGCATTTGACAGAAAATGACGAATTGGATATCCGTATCGGAGCTAACCGCGATTTCTATCCGACAGAAATCGGTTTACCTCCCACAATGTCTTATGACATCCTCTCAGCCACAGACGGCAGCAAATATCTGAGTAAGGGGGATGCCCTGCCCGGACTGAACAAGAAAGCCCGCTACAACAGTGAATCGGACTTTATGTACAACCGTGGATTCAATGCTTCCGCCATGTATAAGCACACATTCAGCGAAGCTTTCAAATTGATGGAGAAATTGTCTTATACCTATGACGACATTGACTACTTCGGTACCGAATCACTGGACTACCTCACAAGCGACCGTCCTATCTATGATCATTATTACATGACCAAAGACAAACAGGGCAATGATACCAAAAAGTATATCTGCCTGGACTCCATCTACTACAGTTACCCGCTACGCTTTTCACATATCGCTAAAACTGTGAACAATCAATTGGAGGCAAGCGGAAAGTTCTATACGGGAGACGTTGCACACAACTATTTGGGCGGTTATTCTTTTGTATCCTTGATGCGTGACTCTTATATGGCCTATGGCAATGGAAGCACCGGAGCCACCGGTCCCGGAACCACAGGACATGGCTCGGTATACAACCCTCACAGCATTGGTTGGATGGAAGCTCCTTTCAGATTTGTTACTGCACAGAAAACATTTACCCACGGATTTTATCTGCAAGACTTGGTGGAATTCAGTGATAAACTGAAAATGATGCTGGCCGGACGTTACGATCTTTTTATGTATAAGACTGCTAACCTGAACACCAGTGACGGAGGACGCCATTATGATAAACCGGATGACGATGCTTATAATAAAATAACCAATGGTGCCTTCACCTTCCGTGCCGGATTGGTATATCTGCCTATTGAAAAACTATCTGTTTACGGTTCATACGGTACTTACTTCAAGCCTATCCGCGCATTTTATGACGCTAACACCATTTATATCGACAAGGATGGAAAAGAGTTCACTCCCGTAAATGGTAAAGAGGTATTCAAGCCGGAGAAAGGTTTCCAGGTAGAAGTGGGTGCACGATACGAGATCACACGTACATTGCAGACTAACGTAAGTTTGTTCTATATCAATAAGGATAATATCCGCCAGACTCTTGCCAACAAAGGCGATATTGCCAACGGCGTAGAACTGGACAAGAAAGTTGTGGGACAAGTAGGCAGAATGGATTCCAAAGGATTCGATATTGACATTACCTGGAGTCCCATCTACAACTTGTCGATGAGCGCCGGATACGGATATACCGATGCAAAGGTACGCGATTTAGCCGATAACCCTTATATGCCGACCACTTCAAGCAAAGGCAAACAATATGCCTACATTCCTAAAAACACATTCTATGCTTTTGGCGCTTACACCGTATCCAAAGGCGTGTTAAAGGGACTGGGAGTAAACTTTTCTACCAGTTTTCAGGACAAAGTATACCGCAACTCGGATAATACGAGCTCGTTCGATGCTTACTGGCTGACCGACCTCGGTTTCTCTTATACATTAAAGAGCAATGTGCGCCTGGGAGTCAACATCAATAATCTGTTCAATAAAGAATACTGTAATCAGGCACTTGGTAATCAGTTAATACCAAGCATGCCTCGTAACTTCATGCTTTCCGCATCTTATACTTTATAATGATGATCACGAAATTCATGTATACCATTCACAGGGTACTGGGCACACTGCTCAGTATCCTGTTTTTAGTTTGGTTCCTATCGGCTTTTGTCATGATGTACCACGGATTTCCACGTGCATCACAAGCTGAAAAATTAGAAAAGCTGGAGCCTCTGTCTCCTTCTCTGCCTTCTGTCAGTGAAATTACTTCTCGCCTGCCCGAAGGAGAAAAAGTTAAGGGAATCCGTTTAGACCGATACCTCGGACAAACCATATTCCATATCCGTACGGACAAAGGTGAACACAATCTTCCGGCCGACTCCGTTCAGGCACTTCCGGTTATAGACGGAAGCCGCATCCACCGGGTAGCCTCTCTATGGTGTAACGCACCGATAGACAGAATCGATACTTTGAACCGACTGGATCAATGGATACCCTTCGGCAGTCTGAAAAGAGAGTTTCCCATCTATAAATTTCACTTTGCCGACACAGAAAAGCACCAGCTATACATTGGTTCGCAAAGCGGAGAAGTCTTGCAGTTCACTACCCGTAACGAACGTTTCTGGGCATGGCTGGGAGCCATTCCTCATTGGGTTTATTTTACTTGGCTCCGCCAAGATGCCGCTTTATGGAGCATTACGGTAATCTGGTTATCCGGTATCGGATGCCTGATGACTATTGCCGGATTGTGGGTAGGTATTGATGTATGGCGTCGATCACGAAAGCAAAAAGGAAAATTCTCACCCTATCGTAAAAAGTGGTATCACTGGCATTATGTAACGGGAATTGTTTTTGGACTTTTTGTTCTGACATTCTGTTTCAGCGGTATGATGTCACTGGCGGAAGTGCCGGCATGGATCAGCAAACCGGTATTGGACAGGAACCCCACACGGGAAATAAAGAAGGGAGCACCCAAACCGGATCAGTATCTATTGGATTATCGGCAAATACTAACCGAATATCCGGACGTACGCCAGGTGGAATGGAGTAATTTCCGTTCAAAACCCTACTACATAGTAAAACGGAGTGAAGGAGATCTGTACATCGATGCCTCCGACTCTCTGCCCCATCCGTTGAATTTGGACAAAAAACAGGTTACTGACGCAGTAAGGACAATCCATGGGGACAGCATCCATCTGAAGGTCGAATTGATTGATAAATTCGAAACTTACTACCGCGACATGAGTAGGATGTATCGCGACCGCAGTTTATTACCGGTATGGAAAATCACAGCAGACGATCCCGACCACAGTTGTTATTACATTCATCCGGAAACAGCCACAGTCCGATACGTCAATAGCACTGCCCGTTGGAAATACTGGATGTATACCGCTTTGCACAGACTACGCATACAAGGACTGAACTCCTCTCCTACACTTCGTAAAAGTGTACTGTGGGTATTGCTGCTTGGCGGCACGGTTTGTTCATTAAGCGGAGTTGTACTCGGAGTGAGATATATCGAACGAAAATGCAGAAAGAAAACAAGAAGATAACATGAAAGTATTGACCTTATTTCGTCATAAAAGAACACTGTACATAGCCGGAAGCGTATTGCTTCTGGCTATTGCCTTTACTATCGGCTACCGCTATTGGATGGCCCCGACACGGATCCTGATTGTCAATCCGCTACCGGCACAAGCTGCCGACATAGTATTGAACAACGATAGCCGGAATATAGAAGTTACTTGCATACAAACCGAAAATTTGGAGTCCTTTAAGGGCTATGATGCCGTAGTTCTCTATGGACGCAGCCTCAACCTGAACGATCGACAAATGAAGGAGGCGGAACGTGCCGCATCGGCCGGTATTCCACTTTTCACGATTTCACTGCGTAACTTCAATACAATTATCAACAGGAATATCACCCCTGAGCAGGAAGCCATGCTTATGCAATATTTCGGGGATGCCTGCCGACAGAATTACCGGAACGGATTACGTTATCTCCGACACATTGCCACACCGACACGCTGGAACATTGAAACTTTTGATGCCCCTCTTCGCCTACCCAACAATCTATTTTATCATCAAGAATATGGAAAATACTTCGAGACTCAGAAAGCCCTTGAACAATACCTGCGTCAAAAAGGTATTTTCCATGAAAACGGACCTAAAATCGCTTTCATCTCCGGAGTCAGTTTTCCAATGGAAGGTAACAGAGCACATGTAGACACATTAATATCCAAAATGACACAAGCCGGATTTAATGTTTATCCCATAGCAGGAAAGGAAAAGCGGGAAGAGATGCTACGTTCTCTACATCCGGATGCATTGGTTTACCTTCCCATGGGAAGACTTGGAGATGATTCGCTGATTAACTGGCTGCATACCGAAAATATCCCCATTTTCAATCCTTTCCCCCTTATTCAGTCACGGGAAGAGTGGCTTGATCCGATGAAACCCGTCAGTGGCGGAACCCTTACAGCTCGTGTCCTCGTCCCCGAAATAGACGGAGGAATGACACCTTTGTTAATTGCTACACAGAATTTACACAAAAGCGGATATTATCTGCACGAACCGGAAATGGAAAGAGTGGATAACTTCATCAGCCATGTACACAAATATCTGGATTTACGTACTAAACCCAACTCGGATAAACGCATCGCCATCTGTTACTTCAAGACACCGGGCAAAGATGCATTATTGGCCAGTGGAATGGAAGTGATTCCGTCACTTTACAACTTTCTGAAAAGGCTACGCACCGAAGGTTATGATGTCAGCGGGCTTCCTGCTACTGTCGAGGAGTTCGGCAAACAAATCTACCGGGATGGAGCTGTAATGGGTTCATACGCTACCGGAGCTCAAGAAAAGTTTCTACAGACAGCCCATCCGGTTTGGCTGACTAAAACACAGTATGAAAAGTGGGTACATGAAGCAATCGAACCGGATAAATACAAAGAAGTTACTGAACGTTACGGAGATGCTCCGGGCCATTTACTGACCGGAACAAACCCTCAAGGAGAAGCACAATTAGCCATTGCCTGCCTCCGTTTCGGTAACATCCTGCTTTTCCCTCAGCCCCGTCCTGCATTGGGGGACGATGATTTCAAACTCGTTCATGGCATGCCGGTCGCACCGCCGCACAGTTATCTGGCACCTTACCTATATGTACAAAAAGGGTTTCAGGCAGACGCGTTAATTCATTTCGGCACGCATGGCAACCTTGAATATACTCCGGGGAAAAATGTAGCCCTTTCTCATAATGATTGGGCAGATGCTTTGGTAGGCGACTTACCTCACTTCTATTATTATACTACCGGTAACGTAGGTGAAGGTATCATTGCCAAACGTCGCACTCATGCTGTGCTTGTCACCCACTTGACTCCTCCCTACGTGGAAAGCGGAATGCGTCAACGATACACTTCTTTATTGGAAGACATTCACAAAATACTTTCCGAAGACATAGAGAAAAACCGGACTTTGGGAATCCGCATAAAAAAAGAGGTCATAAAGTTGGGGCTACATCGTGACCTCAAATTAGATTCTGTATCCAGTCGTCCTTATACCGCCGAAGAACTGGAACGTATTGATCTATTTGCCGAAGAGATAGCCAATGAAAAAACGATTGGAGCTTATTATACCCTCGGTGAAACCTATTCTGCGAGAGACCTGCTTACCACCACACTTGCAGTCAGTGCCGATCCTTTAGCCTATCAAATGGCGAAACGTGATCGCGATAAAGGAAAAATTACGACCGAACAGTTACAAGATTTTGGCTACATCACCCATCACTATTTACCCATAGCCAAACAACGGTTAATCCCCTTGTTACAAAATCCGCCTAAGGATACCACAGGGATCGCCCCCGAATTGCAAGAGGCACTCCGTTATCACGCGCTTTTAGTTTCATCCACCGGTAACGAATTGAACGCTATGCTACGCGGATTAAAAGGTGGCACAGTATTTCCGGCTCCCGGTGGAGATCCGGTACTCAATCCGAATGTCCTGCCGACGGGACGGAACATGTATAGTATCAATGTAGAAACAACTCCGGGCATATTGTCATGGGAAGAAGGCAAACGATTGGCAGAAGCCACACTGAAAGCCTATCGTGAGAATCACAACGGAGAGTATCCACGAAAAGTAAGCTACTCTTTTTGGGCCGGTGAATTTATCACGACCGAAGGGGCTACGCTGGCACAAGTATTCTGGATGTTAGGCGTAGAACCTGTACGCGACAAAATGGGACGTGTGGTCGATCTACGCTTAGTGCCTTCCTCAGAGTTAGGCCGGCCCAGAGTCAACGTCGTCGTACAAGTGTCAGGACAACTACGTGACATAGCGGGTTCCCGACTGACTATGCTAACCGATGCCGTTCGCCTTGCTTCGGCCGCAGACGACAAAGCATACCCTAATTATGTCTCTTCCGGTACACGCTTGCAGGAAAAACTGCTGGTAGAAAAAGGAGTATCACCCAAAAGAGCACGTGAGATGTCAGTCATGCGTGTATTTGGTCCTGTCAACAGCGGATATAGTACCGGTATGATGGCATATACGGAAAAGAGTGACCGATGGGATCATGAATCGGAGTTAGTAGACGGATATCTGAACAATATGGGAGCCGCCTATGGTGATGAAGTGAACTGGGGAGGTATGCAAAAAGACCTTTTTGCTTCCGCCCTTTCCGAAACTGATGTAGTGATACAACCCCGGCAAAGTAATACCTGGGGACCACTTTCACTTGACCATGTATACGAATTTATGGGAGGTCTGTCGTTGACAGTGAAGACACTGACCGGTAAAGAACCGGATGCCTTAATGGCTGACTATCGCAATCGAAACAACAAACGGATGCAGAATATCAACGAAGCAATCGCTGTAGAGGCAAGAGCTACCGTGCTCAACCCAACTTTCGTGAAAGAACGGATGAAAGGAGGTGCCACCACCGCGCAGATGTTCGGTGAAATATTCCGTAATATCTTCGGATGGCATGCCACCCGTCCATCGGCAATGGATAAAGAGATCTTCAACGATCTCTATAAAATGTACATTGTAGATGAAAACCATTTGGGTATCCGGAACTATTTCCAAAGAATTAATCCGGCTTCTTATCAGGCAATGACCTCAGTCATGCTTGAAAGTGCCCGGAAAGGATACTGGAAAGCGAGCGACGAACAATTGAAAGTAACAGCCCGACTACATGCGCAAATCACCCGCGAAGCCGGTGCCGCCTGTACAGAATTTGTATGCGATAACCGAAAGCTTCAGCAATTTGTAGAAGGTCACTTGGACAACAATGATTCTGAAAGTTATCGTCTGGTTATGCAAGAAGTCCATCAGACAGGAAACGAAAAAGGAAAAGATATCGTATTGAAAGAGGAGAAACTCACGAAAACGGAAAACCGGAAAAAGAATGTGGTAAATGGCATCCTTACCGGCGTTATTGTTCTTTTAGTATTCGGTGGAGTAATATACCTGCTGAAACGTAAAAAATAAGTTTATGGAACATATCATTCATTTACTAATCGGTTTCATCGTTTTAAGTTTCCTTCTCAAAACCGGTTTCTATCCGCGATGGGGAATCTGGTTGTCAGCACTTGTCTATACGGTTTTCCTTATTTGTATAGGTCCATGGGCTACGGAACAATCGCCAACAGAGATAAACTCTCTGCTGGCCTCTGCCCCACACATACTGACCCTTTCAGTATATGTCACGCTCGAAGCCTCAATAATGATCGCTTTTTGCTTCAACTGTTTTGCAGACACCTCAAAACAGCGGACACTTTTCCAACGGACAGTTACATACATATTGAATTTTTATCCCGGACTGCTAATGGCGGGCATACTAACCTATCTGCTTATACAGTTGTTCTTCGCTTTTCCGGGAGTCAGCTTCGGACTGATCACCGGCATCTCTTCAGTTACTGTTTTTATACTGATATCCGGACTGAGCCTACTCTTGAAAAACATAGTAGGAGAACGGAAATTACGACTTGAAATACTCTTTATCACCAATCTGTTTATCGTACTGCTTAGTGTCGTTAGCACAGGAAACAACTAAAGAAATAACAATTATAAATATGGAAACAATATCAAATGCGCTTTTCTGGATATCCAACGGGCTACTTGTCCCGGTGGTAGTTCTGTTGTTACTATTCTTTGCGCGTGCTGTACTGCTTGCAGGCGGCTTCTTCGGAGAATTTTATCGTAGGGTACATACTCAAAAATCTCTTGCCGAGCAGTTGGAAGAACTGACTCCCGACAATATCGAAGAAAAAGCAAATTCCCTTACCGGAGACAGAAGTACCCCCCTACAACGCTGTGTATACAAGCTTTATACGCATCGGGACAATGCAGCTTATTGTGAGCGATTGCTTGCTAACTTTGAAGTAGATGCCGAACAAGAATTGGGACGTTCACGTACATTTGTCAAGCTGGGTCCCATGCTCGGACTAATGGGTACATTAATCCCAATGGGTCCCGCACTTGTAGGTCTGGCCACAGGAGACATTGCTTCAATGGCCTACAATATGCAAGTAGCATTTGCCACCACTGTAGTAGGTATGGTTATAGCTGCTATCGGAGTGGTCACCCTGCAAATCCGGCAACGTTGGTATGCCCGTGAAATAAACGACCTTGAATTTATCAGTAAAACCCTAATCCATGGCACGAAACAAACTTCTACACAACCAGAATGATACTGACCCGATGGGAACAGTAGCCAACTTATTCGATGTAGCCATGGTTTTTGCTGTGGCATTGATGGTAGCACTCGTCAGCCGATTCAATATGACCGAAATTTTCTCCAAAGAAGATTATGCGATGGTAAAGAATCCCGGACAAGAGAACATGGAGATTATCACAAAAGAAGGTAAAGAGATTAAACGATATACTCCATCCGAACAGAAAGAATCATCCGGTAAACGAGGAAAGAAAGTAGGTGTAGCCTATGAACTCGAGAATGGAAAGATCATTTATGTCCCTGAATAAAGGGCAGAAAAAGGATTAATCCGTATCTTTGCCGTTCAAGCCGGTATAGGTATAGTTCAAGCCGGAAATGAATCCAAGAATTTCACTATAGATTATCATTATGAAACAATCCAAAATTATCGTAGCCGGCATTGGGCCGGGAAGCGAACAAGATATCACTCCTGCCGTGCTCGCCGCTGTACGCGAAGCAGATGTAGTGGTGGGATATAAATATTATTTCCGTTTTATACATGATTTTGTCCGTCCGGACGCCGAGTGTATCGACACCGGGATGAAACGCGAACGTGCCCGCGCCGAACAGGCTTTCGAATATGCCGAACAAGGAAAGACCGTTTGTGTCATTAGCTCCGGAGATGCCGGTATCTATGGCATGACACCCTTGATTTACGAAATGAAACGCGAACGTCAGAGTAACGTAGAGATCATTGCCTTACCGGGAATCAGCGCTTTCCAGAAAGCGGCCTCACTACTTGGTGCACCGATCGGGCATGACTTCTGTGTCATCTCTCTATCAGACCTGATGACACCATGGGAACGTATCGAGCACCGTATCCTCGCTGCAGCCCAGGCCGACTTTGTGACAGCTGTATACAATCCCAAGAGTGATGGGCGCTATTGGCAAATTTATCGTCTGCGCGAAATCTTTCTGCGCGAAGGACGCTCACCGGAAACCCCTGTAGGCTATGTTCGGCAGGCTGGTCGTGAAGAACAGGAAATACACATCACCACTCTCGCCGCATTCGATCCGGAAACTGTGGATATGTTTACGGTCGTTCTGATTGGTAACTCACAAACATATACATTTAACCAAAACATAATTACTCCACGGGGATACTATCGCGAAACACGCAGTGAAGCAACCGGTATCGGACAAGACATCATGATACGCAGTTTCCGCACCATCGAGACGGAATTGAAGAACCGTGATATTCCACTCGACCGGAAATGGGCCTTATTGCATGCTATCCATACGACAGCCGACTTCGAGATGGAACGTTTGCTTTACACTGATCCCAATGCTGTGGCCTCTCTCTATGACGCTATCCGCACAGGAAATCTGCGGACTATTGTAACAGATGTAACGATGGCAGCTTCCGGCATCCGTAAAGGTGCATTGCAGCGTCTGGGTGTAGAAGTGAAATGTTACTTGAACGATGAAAGAGTAGCCGAAATGGCAACTTCAAAGGGGATCACCCGTACACAAGCGGGCATCCGCCTGGCTGTGGAAGAACATCCTGATGCACTCTTTGTCTTTGGTAATGCCCCCACAGCACTGATGGAACTTTGTGATCTGATCCGGAAAGAGAAAGCGCAACCGGCAGGTATCGTAGCCGCTCCCGTAGGGTTTGTCCATGTAGAAGAGTCAAAACACATGACAAAGCCCTTCACCCGCATCCCCAAACTGATTGTGGAAGGACGCAAGGGCGGAAGTAATCTGGCTGCCACCCTGGTAAATGCCATTCTTTGCTATCCCGATGCGGAACAACTCAGACCCGGAAGAGACGTATAGCAGACGACCGGTATACAGACGTTTTATTTATTAGAATCGTTCATTATATAAAAAGAATGAAGACCTCAGAAACAACCCGACCTACTCTTTCTTCTCTCCCTGTCGGGAAGAGAGCGGAAGAGGGTACACCCCATAACCTTTTCACCGTTATAGGTCTCGACGACAGTCCTTCGCCTTACCTCTCACCTTCCGTCAAGGCATTGATAGACCAAGGATGTGTCTTTTCAGGAGGAGCGCGCCATCACGACATTGTTGCCCCACTGCTCCCTGCCGGAGCAAAGTGGATCGACATCACCGTTCCTCTCGACCAGGTATTCGCCCGTTATGCAGGACATCCCCATATCATTGTCTTTGCTTCGGGTGACCCTATCTTTTTCGGCTTTGCCAACACGATCCGCCGACGTCTGCCCGATGCGGAGATTCGGCTCTATCCCTCTTTTAACTCTTTGCAAACGCTGGCACACCGATTAGTGATGCCCTACGATGATATGCGCACCATCTCCCTTACCGGACGTCCATGGCATGGATTTGATCGTGCATTGATAGAACGTACTCCCAAGATGGGAATCCTCACCGATCGCGAACATACGCCTGCTACCATTGCAAGCCGGATGCTGGACTATGGTTACAACGATTATACCATGTACATAGGTGAACATCTGGGACATCCGACAAAAGAACTGATTCGCCGGATGACGCTTGAAGAGGCAGCCGCAGAAACATTTGAATATCCCAATTGCCTGATTTTAACTACAGGTGACGGACTGCAATCTGTAAACGGAGGAATACTCTCCCCTCGTTTCTTCGGCATCCCCGACGAAGCATTCGAACTGCTTGACGGACGTGCCCGGATGATCACCAAAGCCCCTATCCGCCTGCTCACCTTGAGTGCCTTGGAACTAAACCGACGGACTTCTTTCTGGGATATCGGCTTCTGCACCGGCTCCGTCTCTATCGAAGCCCGATTACAATTTCCCCATCTGCATGTCACATCTTTTGAGATCCGCCCCGAAGGCAAGCGACTGATGGAAATCAACAGCCGGCGTTTCGGTATTCCGGGCATTACCACCGTCATCGGTGACTTTCTTGAAACAGATACCGCCATTTATCCCTGTCCCGATGCAGTTTTTATCGGCGGACATGGCGGACGGCTGAAAGAAATCATATCCCGGGTCCGGCATAAGCTTCTTCCCGGAGCACGCATCGTTTTCAACTCCGTATCCGAAGAAAGTAAAACGCATTTCATCGAAGCCGCCAACGAATCCGGACTTTGTTTTCTCGGCGGAACAAGAGTCGCAATAAATGAATATAATCCAATAGAGATCCTGGTGGCTTCAGCTCCGGACTCTCCTTATCTATAAAAATATATGAAAACAGCCATTATTGTCATATCAGAAGCCGGCATAGCACTGGCCAAGACACTGGAACAGGAACTTCCCGAATCAGAGATCTTTTCTACCGGCACAGACACAGATTGCCACTCTATTTCCAATCTTCAGGAGGCCGTTCCTGAGATATTCCATAAATTCGATGCTATTATCTTCATCGGAGCTATGGGAATTTGTATCCGTGCCATTGCTCCCCATATTGAAGACAAGCATAAAGATCCCGCCGTTGTCTGTGTAGACAGCACAGGACGTTATGCTGTCTCTGTCCTGTCCGGACATATTGGTGGAGCCAACGGACTGACCCGGTATGTGGCAAGCATTCTGGGAGCCGAACCTGTGATTACCACCCGGAGTGACCGTACCGGTCTTTGGGCCCTCGATACTCTTGGCAAAAAATACGGTTGGCAAACAGTCCCGGCCGAATCATCGGATATGAATCATCTGATCACACTCTTTGTAGATTGCAAACCAACAGCTCTATTACTCGACATTCGCGACGAAGGCACAACACAGTTGGAACATACCTTGCCTCCTCACGTCGATGTATTCTACAAATTTGAGGATATGGATCTCCGGAAATATGACTTGCTCCTGCTTGTCACTCCATTTATTTACAACACCTCTGACACTCCGGCACTCTACTACGTCCCACCGGTATTGCATATGGGAGTCGGACTGGCCCGCGATGCCCATCCGGTGGATACCGTCATTACCCATCTGATGGATGTTGTGGTGCAAGCCAACATGATCCCTCTTGCCATACGTACCGTATCTTCCATTGAAGAAAAAAAAGACGAACCGGTGCTCAAACTACTTGCAGAGGCTTATCAGACCCGGCTTTACACCGCCAGTCAACTCAGCAAAATAGAGGTGCCCACTCCAAGTGAAGTGGTCAACAAGCACATGGGTACTCCCAGTGTATCCGAAGCCTCTGCCCTACTCTCTTCCGGAGGCGGTCCCTTACTCCTGCCCAAACAAAAAGGCGCTAACTTTACTGTAGCCATCGCCATGGACGCCGCCTCCGTACGTCAGGGGCACATCGAAATTGTCGGAGCCGGTCCCGGCGATCCGGAGCTGATCTCCGTACGCGGACGTCGCTTTCTCGAAGAAGCCGACCTGATACTTTATGCCGGCAGTCTCGTCCCCCGCGAACTGACAGAATGTGCCAAAGCCGGTGCTACCATACGCAGTTCGGCTTCCATGACTCTCGAAGAGCAATTTGCCTTGATGAAAGAGTTTTATGACCGTGGACAGTTGGTAGTCCGTCTGCATACAGGCGACCCTTGTATCTATGGTGCCATCCAGGAGCAAATGAATTTCTTCGACCAATATGGTATGCATTACCACATCACTCCGGGGATCTCTTCATTTCAGGCTGCCGCCGCTGCTCTCCAATCCCAATTCACCATTCCGGAGAGGGTACAGACCATCATCCTCACTCGCGGTGAAGGTCGTACACCGATGCCCGAGAAAGAGAAACTCAGCCTGCTGGCACGTTCGCAAAGCACCATGTGCATCTTCCTCAGCGCAGGCGTAGTCGATCAGGTTCAGCGAGAGCTCCTCGAGCACTATCCGCCCACTACACCTATAGCTGCCTGTTATCATCTGACCTGGAAAGACGAACGCATCTTTCGCGGACAATTACAGGATTTAGCTAAGATCGTAAACGAAAACCATCTGACTCTGACTACCATGATTGTCGTAGGCGATGCCATCGATAATCGGGAAGGACTGTCACGACTATATTCTCACCAATTTAAACACTTATTCCGTAAATAATCATGATACTTATATTTGGAGGAACCACTGAAGGACGGGCTGCCGTCAATGTAATCGAAGAAGCCGGGAAACCTTATTATTACTCAACCAAAGGTGACGAACAGGATATCTACCTGCATCATGGCATACGCCTGAGCGGCGCCATGACCCGGAGAACCCTGAAAGCTTTCTGTCGCCAAAACGACATTCGCCTTTTGATAGATGCCGCCCACCCCTTTGCCGAAAAGCTGCATGATACAGTAACCGATGTTGCGCATGATCTCGGCATTCCCTGCATTCGATACGAACGCATTTACGACCGCTCTTACCTCAACCCGATTTTCGAAGACAACTGCGACCCTGATGATTTGCCTTTTAAATTTGAATATGACAATCGGGATCTGTTGCGCGAGTTGAAGAAAGAAAAAGAGGGTCACAGATTTCTTTTCCTGACAGGCGTCCAGTCCATCGCCCGATTCAAATCTTTATGGACCAAGAAAAAGTATGAATGTTACTTCCGTATTCTCGACCGTGACAGCTCCCGTGAAATAGCCCGTCAAGCCGGATTCCCGGAAGATCATCTGGTGTACTATCATCCCGAAACGGAGAATCTGCCCCAACTCCTGCAAGAACTGTCTCCCCAAGCAGTCGTCCTGAAAGAGAGTGGGAAGTCCGGAGGATTCACCGAAAAGAAAGACATGATCCTGGAATATGGGGCAACTCCTTACATCCTTCTCCATCCCGAATTAGAATATTACGATATAACAGTAGACGGAGTAAACAGTCTCCGCCGTACCCTTGAGAAAATGCTACCCGATTACTTCCCATTGCGTAGCGGACTCACTACCGGGAGTTGTGCCGCAGCCGCTGCCATAGCTGCTTTTCGAAAACTGAAAAATCCCATACTCGAGGATTTTAACCGGAATATCCATACCGTCCTTCCCAGTGGCGAAACGATTGAAATTCCTTGCCAATCCGTATCCGGTACATTCTCCGACGAGAAAATTGAAGTCAGCGCTACCGTCATCAAAGATGGAGGAGACGACCCCGATGTGACCAGTGGGCTGCCGATTGTAACCACTTTAACCCTGAACCTCGCAGAAGCGAAACAGGCTAATAACGCACCTGTACAAACTCCGGAAACATGGGAGTTCGTCTTCCATGGTGGCCCGGGTGTAGGAACAGTTACCCTGCCGGGACTCGGGCTCGAAGTAGGTGGTCCGGCCATCAACGCTACTCCCAGGCAAATGATTATCGACAATCTGAGGAATTGCATCCGGTACTACTATCGATACCTGCCAAACGTTCCCATCCATGTCACCATCTCAGTTCCCGGAGGTGAAGAAGTCGCCGCACGTACTTTCAACCCCCGGCTGGGTGTCGTAGGCGGAATCTCCATCATCGGTACCAGTGGTATTGTGAAACCCTTTTCTTCCGAAGCTTTCGTCCGTTCCATTCGTAAGGAGATGGAAGTGGCACGTGCTACAGGTGCTTGCCGCATTGTCATCAATTCGGGAGCCAAAAGCGAAAAATATATTCGCAATCTCTATCCGGAACTTCCGCCGCAGGCTTTTGTGCACTATGGCAATTTCATAGGCGAAACGATCGGAATTGCAGCCGAACTCGGCATCTCGCGGCTGACCTTGGGAGTGATGATGGGTAAAGCTGTGAAACTGGCGGAAGGGCACCTCGACACACACAGCAAGAAAGTCACCATGAACAAGGAGTTCCTCAAAGAAATTGCCCGACGGTGTGGATGTACCCCCTCCAGCATAGAGGCAATCGACCATATCATTCTGGCACGTGAACTTTGGAACATCCTTCCTGAAACCGAACTGCAGGCTTTCTGTTCCCTGTTGATCGAACAATGCCACCGCCACTGCGATGTACTGCTCCCCAATGGAGAATTAACCATCCTTCTGATTACCGAAGAAGGAAAAATCATACAGTAAGTTCCTGTCTAAGTTAAATCGGTCATAAAAGATCGATTTAACTTAGACTGACAAACAACCAAGAGCATACCTTATTTTGAGGTTAATCCACTGAATGTTAGCAATCTCTATTTTTCAATTTCTATTATGATCCTTCCCATTCAATAAAATTTAAACCGAATACAATAAAAAAGCAATATAATCCAAGCAGTAATACAAGGTTTATTGTATTTATAGAATATAATTATCAAAACATGAAGTTTAATAGAAAGGAAAAAACTTTTATTATGAAGAAAACTTATTTATGGACGGCCATGCTTTGCACGGCAATAGCATTTTCGGCATGCAAATCCAATAAAGCCGGACAGGACACCGCAAGCGAAGCAAAGACTGAAGAAGCAGTTATACCGGGAAGTGATAAAGACGAACACGGTTGCGTCGGCTCTGCCGGATACGTATGGAGTGAAGTGAAAAAAGATTGTATTCGTCCCTTCGAAGCAGGACTGAAAATCAGCGAAACCCAAAAAGACAACGCTACTTACGCCACTTACATCGTATTTGCTGCCGACTCTGTGCAAGCAGAACTCTACACACCCGAGTCTGAAGGAAGTATCCTGCTCGAACGTGCGGACAACCAATGGAAAAACGATACGATCAGCGTCAGTTGCAAGAACGGTCAATGGAGCATTTCTAAACAGAAATAAAAAAACACCTCGCCCCGAAAAAGCTGTCTCAAATTAGATAATCGCTAATTTACCGGCCGGTAACATCGTCATCTCAATTTTTCTTTGCAATGTAGAAGCCCGATCCGGGCGCATCCACTCTACGCAAAATAAGTCCATCCCGGTCAGACTAACCTCGACGGGCGAGGTTTACAGTTTGTATTTGCCCCGATGAATATTTCATCAGGACAAATACAAACTGTAAACAATCAGGATAATGCCGCAATCCCCGTTCCTATCAGATTGGCATTATCCATACTATTAATATGAACTTCGACATCTTCCAGTTCAAGCTCACGAAGAAGTTCCTGCAATTTCTCCATTACAAGGATATTATAGTTTTTATCTTTCCGACTTTCACTCCAGAAAAGACTGCCCTCGGCAATCAGACAAACCCGATGGATATCTCGATTATACGATTTCAGCAATGCGATTAATCCGGCAAGAGAGGCAGCGACGAGCTGGGCCGATCTGTTATAGATCCAATGGGCTACCTGAACATAGATATCTTTGTGTATATCAGGATAATTCATAATAGCAGTCAGTTTCCTTGCATCAAATCTCTCTTCAAATTCTTCCAAAGGGAAAGCTGCTTTCAGGATATCTCCCAGATACATGCCGGATACCGCTTTCTCAAAACGCTGTTTACCCAAACTGTCAGAAGTTGCGTCAACAGTATCGTCCACCGCAGTCAGGAAGGGAGGATAAAAGTTTCCCGATTCCAGATTGACCGGAATCAAGCCTTGTACGTGACATTCCGGGTCCAACTTCGTTATCTTGTCAGACGGAATAAAAGTTGCCATATTTGTACCTGTCCCTACAATCAGGCCAATATAAGCATCATAGCTTTTGTCGGTAAGCCCGGCAAATAAACTGGCAATCGTGTCATTCAGCACTTTAACTCCTGTAAATCTGATTTTATTTTTTTCATTCAGGTAGTCGAGTAAAGGTTTCCCAACAAACTGTCCCACCATTTCCCGAATGTCTACCCCCTTGGTCCAACGAAGCAATCTTGCATCGCCTCCCGGTATCGATTCGGTCGGATAAGAAAAACAATAACCGATAGGCATTTCCTCTTCACGCTTTATTTCAACAATCAGGTCGGCCAACTCTTTGAACAACTCTTCACGGGTATAACCGGGCGACTTCATAATCGACATATCCTTCTTCCAACCATTATTGGGATAGATGATTGGCTTTTCGGTTGAGAAATCGACAATTGCCACTCTATAGTTGGTACCTCCCAGGTCCAGAACCAAAGCCTTGCCTTTAACATCAGTCGCCTTAGGTAAAATAAAGGTAGGAATACATTGTATTTCAGCATTATTCTTATTTAATCCCTCTTCCACTTTCTCCCGGAATGCGTGTGCGATTCCTTTCAGTTGTTCATTGTCCAGTTTGAAAATATTCTTCTCCATGATATTAATTTTATGTATGGATTATCTTTGTATCTGTAAATAACAACTGAAGATGAATTTTGCTCAAAAGACAATTTGTTTTAATGCTTTCATCACAGAGTAGCACGGAGTGGACCCTACAAGATCGACTCTGTGTTACTTTGTGGTAATCAGTCTCCGTTCCTATTCCTGTACACAACGAGTGGTGTGTGCATCATAATCTTCAAATGCAGCAACCTCAATTTGATTATTTGAGGGACTGACCTTCAATACACTCTTGGTGTCTATCGCATTGATATATCCCTCCTTACCTATATTATTCAACTGTGTTATGAGAGGTGGATACCCGGTGAACCTCAAATAAGTGCGGTTTTCCGTATCGTCGTACTTCAACAACATTCCTCCATCTGACTGCGCAGTGGCTGGAATACTGCTATTATCCCTAACTGTTATCTTGAAGCAACGGTAAACAGTAACAAAAAAAGGAAGCCGAATCAAATGATTCAGCTTCCTTTTTCTCTGAGCGGAAAACGAGACTCGAACTCGCGACCCTAACCTTGGCAAGGTTATGCTCTACCAACTGAGCTATTTCCGCAATGTAGTGCCCAGAACAGGACTCGAACCTGCATGCCTCTCGACACACGCACCTGAAACGTGCGCGTCTACCAATTCCGCCACCTGGGCATTGACTAATCAGAAACCTGCCGTTAAAAAAAATGGAGAGGAACAGATAACCGACGTTCTTGTTGAGCGGAAAACGAGACTCGAACTCGCGACCCTAACCTTGGCAAGGTTATGCTCTACCAACTGAGCTATTTCCGCAAAACAACTTTAATACAGAATGTGAAGAGAAGGAGACTCGAACTCCCACGACAGTAATGTCACTACCCCCTCAAAGTAGCGCGTCTACCAATTCCGCCACCTCTCCGATTCTTGATTAAAGCTTTGAACTATTCTCACCTTTGTGCCCAGAACAGGACTCGAACCTGCATGCCTCTCGACACACGCACCTGAAACGTGCGCGTCTACCAATTCCGCCACCTGGGCAAAAGGTTTCCAACATTTCAAAGAGAGCGGAAAACGAGACTCGAACTCGCGACCCTAACCTTGGCAAGGTTATGCTCTACCAACTGAGCTATTTCCGCATTTGCAACCGTTGTTTCTCGATTGCGGTTGCAAAGGTAGGCATTTTCTTGATATCTGCAAGCATTCGGAACACTTTTTTCTCAAGAAAATGTGCATTGTGTTTTTGGCAAACGACAAATGTTTTGATTATCAACTCATTCTATCGCGATAATCTTCGTAGGAAAACTGCCTGAAGATTTCGGCTTTGCCATCCGCTGTCCACAGAGCAATGGCAGGATGGTGAATTCCATTAAACATATTCGTTTTTACCATTGTATAATGTATCATATCTTCAAAGACAATTCGTTCGCCTGCCTGCAGTTCATGGTCGAAACTCCAGGACCCCATATAATCTCCGCTCAGGCAGGAATTGCCCCCGAGACGATAGACAAACGGTCCCTCCTCTCCCATCACCGCTCCGCGAACGGCGGGCTGATAAGGCATTTCAAGACAGTCGGGCATGTGGCAGGTGAAGCTGACGTTGAGAATGGCCGTACGGATGCCGCGGCTTTCGACAATATCCACCACCTCGGAGGTGAGGACTCCGGTTTGCCAGGTGAAAGCCGAACCGGGCTCGAGGATGATACGCAAATGCGGATAGCGCTTTTTCAATCCTTGCAACAAGCCGGTCAGATGCCGGGTATCATAATCCTTGCGGGTCATCAGGTGGCCGCCGCCCAGGTTGAGCCACTTGATTTGAGAAAACCACGGCGAGAACTTCTCTTCAAGATGTTGCAAAGTGCGCTCGAGCTCAAACGAAGATGACTCGCAATGGCAATGACAATGGAAACCTTCGATCCCCTGCGGCAAACGGGCGGGCAACAGATCGGCAGTGATCCCGAAACGGGTGCCGGGAGCGCACGGGTTATAGAGTTCGGTCTCTACCTCCGAATACTCGGGATTAACACGGATGCCGCAAGAAATGCCGCTGCCTTCGGCCACGGTCAGCGGATAGAAGCGACTGAATTGAGACAGGGAATTGAACGTGATGTGGCTGCTGCAACGCATGATCTCCGGGAAGTCCGCCTCGGTATAGGCCGGGGAATAAGTATGCGCCTTACTGCCGAACTCTTCGAGTGCCAAACGGGCTTCGTAGACGGAACTGGCCGTGGAGTGTCCGATGTACTCCCTGAAAATGGGAAATGAACGCCACATGGCAAAAGACTTGAAAGCAAGGATGATTTCAACTCCGGCATCATCGGCTACACTCTTTATCAGGCTGAGGTTCTTTCTCAGCAGCTCCTCTTCCATGATATAACACGGAGAGGGGAATTGGGTAAAATCTATCATAGTCAACTACAAGGTTCACCACAGAGTAACACAGAGTCTCACGGAGTTTTAAGTTTTTATCAGTGGGATCTTAAGGAGAGAAAAATTTCTCTGTGCGGCTCTGTGTTACTCTGTGGTGAGAATAAATTATTCTATTACTTTAAATCTGGCGAAACGCAGCAACAGCTGTTTATCGCCTGCATTACGGAAATGAATGGTAGCTTTGGCATTGTCGCCCGTACCTTCTACGCGAATCACCTCACCCAGGCCGAAGCGTTCGTGCTCGATGGTCTGTCCGGGCTGTACGCCGGCGACGCCGGCTCCGGAAGCCGACGATGGGGAGAGCGTAGTCCCACTTACCTTTTTCAAGTTACGGGGGACCGTCGGCGCGATGATCTGCGCCTTCGGCCGTTCGCGTTCCGGACGGTCGGCCGACGGACGGGCAGAGAAGCGTTCGGAAGACGAACGGCGCGAATACCCCTCTTCCATCTCGCGGCGGAAGCGGCCGGCCCCTTCGTCGACGCTCCGGCCTAAAGCGGCCTCCTGCGGAAGTTGCAGGAAACGGGTGTCGATGTCCCGCAAGAAACGGCTGGGGCTGCCGAACTCCATCTTACCGTAACGGAAACGGGTTTTGGCAAACGAGAGGAAACAGTGCTCTTCGGCACGGGTAATGGCTACATAGAACAAGCGTCGCTCCTCTTCCATCGCACGGGGTGAATCGCCCGCCATCCCGCTGGGGAAAAGATTCTCTTCCATCCCCACCACGAATACGTTGCGGAACTCCAATCCTTTGGCAGAATGTACCGTCATCAGAGTCACCTTCTCGCCGTCTCCCTCCTTGTCGGAATCCTGATCGGTGAGCAGGGATACTTCGGAGAGAAAGTCGATCAGAGAAACGTTCGTGTTCCCCTCTTCCTGACGCATGGCACAAAAATCATTCATACCGTTCACCAGTTCCTCGATGTTTTCTTTCCGGCTGAGATTTTCGGGCGAATTGTCCTGGCAGACTTCATTGATGATGCCGGACTGACGGATGATTTCCGTACCTATTTCATAAGCATTCTTTACGGTCACATCTGCCATAAACTGCTCGATCAGCGCACGAAAATCCTGCAATTTGGTATGTGTGCCTTTATTGATGGAAAGCCCGTACGTAATGGGTTCGCAGAGTGCGGTCCAGAGGCTGACATTGTTATCGGTGGCGGCAGTAATAATCTTGCCCACCGTGGTATCGCCGATGCCGCGTGCCGGATAATTGATAATCCGCTTGAACGCCTCTTCGTCATTGGGGTTGACCACCAGGCGGAAGTAGGCTATGATATCTTTGATCTCCTTGCGCTGATAGAAAGAGAGGCCGCCGTAAATCTTATAAGGCATGCCCCGTTTGCGCAAAGCCTCTTCGAAGACACGGCTCTGGGCATTGGTACGATAAAGGATGGCGAAGTCGGAGTATTCATAATCGTGCTCGCGACGCAGTTGCGCTATTTTATTGGTCACAATGTCGCCTTCTTCCACATCACTGTAAGCCTGAAAGACCCCGATGGCCTCACCCCGTTCCTTCTCGGAGAACACCTCTTTGGGTATCTGCCGCTCGTTCTTTTCGATCAGGCTGTTGGCCGCACGGACAATGGTCTGGGTGGAACGGTAGTTCTGCTCCAGCTTGAAGACTTTGGTATCGGGATATATCTTGGTGAAATACAAAATATTGTCAATGTCCGCTCCCCTGAAAGAGTAGATGCTCTGCGCGTCGTCGCCCACCACGCATACACGCTGATTTTCCTTTGTCAGTTGCAGCACGATGCTGTGCTGTGCATAGTTGGTGTCTTGATACTCGTCGACAAGCACATAGCGGAACTGCTCGCGATAGCGTGCCAGCACGTCGGGAAAGTCGCGGAAAAGGATATAGGTATAGACCAGCAGATCATCGAAATCCATTGCTCCGGCCTGCCGGCAACGCTCCCAGTAGCGGCTGTAGATATCCCGTATGGCAGGCATCTTTGCGGCAAGATCGCCCTCGTACGCCTCCTTGTTGGCTGCGTATCCCGAAGGAGACACCAGGTGGTTCTTCGCATTGGAGATGCGTGCCTGCACACTGCCGGGCTTATAGGTCTTCTCGTCAAGCCCCATCTCTTTGATGATGGAACGAATCAGGCTCTTGCTGTCCGCCGAATCGTAGATGGTGAACTGCGACGTAAAGCCGATATGGGACGCCTCGGCACGAAGAATACGGGAAAAAACCGAATGGAACGTACCCATCCAAAGGAATCGTGCACGCTGCTCGCCCACCTGCCGGGCAATACGCTCCTTCATTTCACGGGCAGCTTTGTTGGTGAAAGTCAGTGCCAGGATATTCCAGGGATTGTAACCGTTTTCGAGCAGATAGGCTATCTTATAAGTGAGCACACGCGTCTTTCCGGAACCGGCACCGGCAATGACCAGCGAAGGGCCATCACCGTAGAGCACCGCCGCACGCTGGCTTTCATTAAGTTCTTCGATATAGTCGGGCATAAAATTTATCTGTTAAATCTCTATTCACGGGCAAAGATAGAGGAAAGTTTGGACAACTCCGAACATTTGGGCCCTATATCCTGTTATATATTCAGAGAAATGAAATAAAAGATTTGAATTTATGAATACATTATTAATGTCTTTAATATTTACGACCATGACTTACGAAATGCCTAAACTTCCGTACGCAAACAATGCGCTGGAACCTGTAATCAGTCAGCAAACCATCGATTACCATTATGGTAAACATCTTCAAACATATGTAAACAATCTCAATAGCCTGGTTCCGGGCACCGAATATGAAGGAAAAACAGTAGAAGCCATCGTAGCCTCGGCTCCCGACGGAGCTATCTTCAATAATGCCGGACAGGTGCTGAACCATACTCTGTACTTCCTGCAATTTGCGCCGAAACCGGCAAAGAACGAACCGGCAGGCAAGTTGGGAGAAGCCATCAAACGCGACTTCGGCAGCTTTGAAAACTTCAAGAAAGAGTTCAACGCAGCTTCTGTAGGATTGTTCGGTTCGGGATGGGCCTGGCTGTCCGTTGACAAAGACGGAAAGCTGCACATCACCAAAGAGCCCAACGGAAGCAATCCGGTACGCGCGGGACTGAAACCGTTACTGGGATTTGACGTATGGGAACATGCTTACTACCTCGACTATCAGAACCGTCGTGCCGACCACGTAAACAAACTGTGGGAGATCATCGACTGGGATGTCGTAGAAAAACGGCTGTAACCTAACTCTTTTCACCACGGAGTAACACAGAGTATCACAGAGCTTTTTTTTGTTAATAATCAACAACTTAAAATCGTCTCTGTGTTACTCTGTGTTTTTTATGGTGAGTTTTGAGAAAGGGCGAAAACAAATTCCGCATGACTCCGCGATGAAATAATCCCCGATTTACTTTCTTCTTATTTTCTTTTTCACTTACTTTGCCTCCGTAAAGACAAAGGGGTGCCACCCGGTGGCTGAGATTATACCCTAAGAACCTGATGCAGTTAGTACTGCCGAAGGGATTGTGTATTTCTTCCGTTTTTTCTTTTTCCCGCACGCACCCCTCTTTGTATTTACTTTCATTTATCCCCAAACACACCTATACGAATATGAAAGTACAAGTGAACAACAAAGAAGTGGAAACAACCGCAAGCACACTGGCCCAGCTTGCCACCCAACTGCAACTTCCCGAAAACGGTGTAGCCATCGCCGTCAACAACCGAATGATACCGCGTCCGCAATGGGACGGATTCGGGCTGCAAGAGAATGATAACCTGATTGTGATTAAAGCAGCCTGCGGAGGATAGCCTATGTTAAGCCTACAATTTATCACCCATCAAACAGAGAATTACTCCTATCTGGAATCGGCGCGCATGGCTCTCGAAGGGGGCTGTAAATGGATCCAACTGCGCATGAAAGAGGCATCGCCGGAAGAGGTGGAGGCAGTGGCACTGCAACTGAAACCTCTCTGTAGAGCTAAAGAAGCGATCCTGATTCTCGACGACCACGTAGAGCTGACCAAAAAGCTGGAAGTGGACGGGGTGCACCTGGGCAAAAAAGACATGCCCATCGGCGAAGCCCGGCAGATACTGGGCGAAGCATTCATCATTGGCGGAACGGCCAACACCTTTGAAGACGTAAAGCTGCATCATGCCGCCGGAGCCGACTATCTGGGCATAGGCCCTTTCCGGTTTACCACCACTAAGAAAAATCTGAGCCCGGTACTGGGACTCGAAGGCTACACTTCCATACTGGCACAGATGAACGAGGCCGGTATCCGGATACCGGTAGTAGCCATCGGAGGGATCGTGGCGGAAGACATTCCGGCCATTATGGAAACGGGGGTGAACGGCATCGCCCTCTCCGGAGCAATCCTGCAAGCACCGGACCCGGTAGAAGAAACAAAAAGAATTCTAAACATATAAGGAAATGAACTGAATTCACCACAGAGTAACACAGAGTTCCACAGAGATGGTTTTCTCTTAATACTCCATAAACAAGAAATTTAAAACTCTGTGAGACTCCGTGTTACCCTGTGGTGAAATGAACTCAAAACAAGATCAGAAATGGAAAAGTTAATCATTGCGGGACGTGAATTCAACTCCCGCCTCTTCCTGGGAACAGGTAAATTCAGCTCAAACGAATGGATGGAACAGTCGATACTGGCATCGGGCACCGAAATGGTGACAGTGGCCATGAAACGTGTCGACATGGAGAGCACAGAAGACGACATGCTGAAACATATTGTACATCCGCACATTCAGTTGCTTCCCAACACATCGGGCGTACGCAATGCGGAGGAAGCGGTGTTTGCCGCACAAATGGCACGCGAGGCTTTCGGAACCAACTGGCTGAAACTGGAGATTCATCCCGACCCGCGCTATCTGCTGCCCGACTCGGTGGAGACCCTGAAAGCGACTGAAGAACTGGTGAAACTCGGATTCGTCGTGCTCCCCTATTGCCAGGCAGATCCGGTGCTCTGCAAACAACTGGAAGAAGCGGGAGCCGCCACGGTAATGCCGCTGGGAGCACCTATCGGAACCAATAAAGGACTGCAAACCAAGGAGTTTCTGCAAATCATTATCGAACAGGCAGGAATCCCGGTAGTGGTGGACGCCGGAATCGGAGCACCGAGCCATGCGGCGGAGGCTATGGAAATGGGTGCATCGGCATGCCTGGTAAACACAGCTATCGCGGTAGCCGGCAACCCGATAGAAATGGCAAAAGCCTTCAAGCAAGCAGTAGAAGCCGGACGGACGGCATACGAGGCCGGACTGGGTATGCAGGCCATAGGGTTCGTAGCGGAAGCAAGTTCACCACTGACGGCATTTTTAAACGAATAAAACAATAACCTCGCCTCCGGCCCCTCTCCCGTCGAGCACTCTTCGGGAAAAGAATACGGGGCTGAGAGATCCTAATAACGAATGTATGGAACAAAGAATAAAATTTCCCCGCTCTGAGAAGGTATATCTGTCCGGCAAGCTATTCCCCAAAATCCGTGTAGGTATGCGAAAAGTAGAGCAAGTGCCCAGCACAACTTTCGAAGGAGAAAAGAAGGTGATCACTCCCAATCCGCATGTGTACATCTACGATACCAGCGGTCCTTTCAGTGACCCCGACATAGAAATCGACCTGAAAAAAGGCCTCCCGCGCCTGCGTGAAGAATGGATACTGAACAGAGGAGACGTGGAACAATTGCCCGAGATCAGTTCGGAATACGGACGCATGCGGCGGGATGACGGGAGCCTCGACCACCTCCGTTTTGAACATATCGCACTGCCCTACCGGGCCAAGGCCGGCCGGCATATCACCCAGATGGCGTATGCCAAACAGGGCATTGTCACTCCCGAAATGGAATATGTGGCTATCCGTGAGAATATGAACTGCGAAGAACTGGGCATCGAGACCCATATCACACCCGAATTCGTACGTCAGGAAATAGCCGAAGGACGGGCGGTGCTGCCTGCCAACATCAACCATCCCGAAGCCGAACCTATGATTATAGGCCGCAACTTCCTGGTGAAAATCAATACCAACATCGGCAACTCCGCCACTACCTCGAGCATAGACGAAGAGGTGGAGAAAGCAATGTGGAGCTGTAAATGGGGAGGAGACACATTGATGGATCTTTCGACCGGAGAGAACATACACGAAACGCGGGAATGGATCATCCGCAACTGTCCCGTTCCGGTGGGGACCGTACCTATCTACCAGGCTCTGGAAAAGGTAAACGGAAAGGTAGAGGACCTGACCTGGGAACTGTATCGCGACACGCTGATCGAGCAGTGTGAGCAGGGAGTGGACTACTTCACCATCCATGCGGGCATCCGCCGGCATAATGTGCACCTGGCGGAAAAACGCCTCTGCGGCATCGTATCCCGAGGCGGAAGTATCATGAGCAAATGGTGTCTGGTGCACGACCGGGAAAGCTTCCTTTACGAACACTTCGATGACATCTGCGACATCCTGGCACAATACGATGTCGCAGTATCGCTCGGCGACGGCCTACGGCCCGGATCGACCCACGACGCCAATGATGAAGCGCAATTTGCCGAGCTCGACACAATGGGCGAACTGGTGGTGCGCGCCTGGGAGAAAAACGTACAGGCATTTATCGAAGGACCGGGACATGTGCCGATGCACAAGATACGCGAAAACATGGAACGCCAGATTGAAAAATGCCACAATGCCCCGTTCTATACGCTCGGCCCGCTGGTGACGGACATCGCTCCGGGATACGACCACATCACTTCGGCTATCGGAGCGGCACAAATAGGATGGCTGGGAACAGCTATGCTATGCTATGTGACCCCTAAAGAGCACCTCGCCCTGCCCGATAAAGAAGATGTACGCGTGGGAGTAATCACTTATAAAATAGCCGCCCATGCGGCCGATCTGGCCAAAGGACACCCGGGGGCACAGGTACGCGACAACGCACTGAGCAAAGCCCGGTACGAATTCCGGTGGAAAGACCAGTTCGACCTGTCGCTCGATCCGGAACGTGCATTCTCTTACTTCCATGCCGGACGGCATACCGACGGAGAGTATTGCACCATGTGCGGACCGAATTTCTGCGCGATGCGACTGAGCCGCGATCTGAAGAAAACTCAAAAACAAAAATAGGATGACCGTAACGGAAAGGACAGCGGAATACCGGAAAGCACTCGATGTGCCTATCTCCCAACTGGAGACGGACCGGATTGTAAAAGAAATCCTGGATCGACCGGAGAACTTCGACAACATTTACCGGCTGACGTCGGACGATAAATTATTGGTGTCCTGGCGGGCCTTATGGATATGCGACAAACTGTGCAGGCAGAAGCCGGAGTGGCTGATCCCTTTCAGGGAAGAGCTGACCGGAAGGTTGATGTCCTGCGGGCACGATGGTTCGAAACGACTGCTTCTTTCCATACTCTACCATGCACCCGCAACGAAGGTGCCTTCCGTGGCTCTGCTCAACTTCTGCCTGGACGCCATGCTGTCGCCCCAAGAGAGTATCGGCGTGCAATCGCTCGCCATCCGAATGGCTTACCGCCTGTGCGAGCCCGAGCCGGAGTTGCTGTATGAGCTGCGTACCATACTGGAGAGTACAGAAACGGAAATGTATTCGACCGCCGTAAAATCGGCTGTACGGAACACATTGAAGAAGATTAACCAGAAGAATAAAAAGAAAAAATAAAATGTTTTCAGATGAATTAGAAAAGATTTCCTGGGAAGAGACGACTAAAGCCATCTATTCCAAAACTGACGCTGATGTGCGCCGCGCATTGTCGAAGGAACACTGCGATGTAAATGATTTTATGGCATTGATTTCGCCGGCTGCCGCTCCATATCTGGAGACGATGGCACGTCTCAGCCGGAAGTATACGATGGAACGCTTCGGAAAAACAATCTCGATGTTCGTGCCTCTCTATATTACAAATTCTTGTACAAACTCGTGTGTATACTGCGGCTTTAACCACAACAACCCGATGAAGCGTACCATCCTTACGGAAGAAGAGATGGTGAACGAGTACAAGGCGATCAAGAAGCTGGCCCCCTTTGAGAATCTGTTGCTGGTGACAGGAGAGAATCCTGCCAAAGCCGGAGTGGACTACATCGAACGTGCCCTCTTGCTGGCAAAGCCCTACTTTGCTAACCTTCAGATTGAAGTAATGCCACTTAAAGCAGAAGAATATGAACGACTTACACATGCAGGTCTGAACGGGGTCATCTGCTTTCAGGAGACGTACAACAAAGCCAATTACAACATCTACCACCCCCGCGGCATGAAGTCTAAATTCGAATGGAGGGTCAACGGATTCGACCGCATGGGACAGGCCGGAGTACACAAGATAGGAATGGGCGTACTGATCGGACTGGAGGAATGGAGAACGGATATCACCATGATGGCCTATCATCTCCGCTACTTGCAGAAGCATTATTGGAAAACGAAATATAGTGTCAACTTCCCCCGCATGCGCCCGTCGGAAAACGGAGGCTTCCAGCCCAATGTGGTGATGAACGACCGTGAGTTGGCACAAGTGACTTTTGCGATGCGTATCTTCGACCATGATGTAGACATCTCCTACTCTACCCGCGAAAGCGCAGCCTTCCGTAACCACATGGCTACGCTCGGAGTGACCACCATGAGTGCGGAAAGCAAAACGGAACCGGGAGGATACTTTACCTATCCGCAAGCACTGGAACAGTTTCACGTAAGCGACGAGCGGAAAGCCGTGGAGGTGGATGCAGCACTACGGTCGCTGGGGCGGATACCGGTATACAAAGACTGGGACACGGCGCTGACGCTACCCCAATGCTGATAACTGAAATAAAAGGGAATTTATGGAAAGATACAGCAGACAAACCATGCTTCCGGAAATAGGAGAAGCAGGACAGCTAAAGCTAAAAGCTGCCAAAGTACTGATTGTAGGCGTGGGAGGACTCGGTTCTCCCATCGCCCTCTATCTGGCCGGCGCGGGAGTGGGTACCATCGGGTTGGCAGATGACGACGAAGTGAGCCTCAGCAATCTGCAGAGGCAGATACTCTACACGGAGGAGGAAGTGGGCGACCTGAAGGCTATCTGTGCCTCCATGCGGATCAGCGCCCTCAACAGGGAGATAAAAGTGAATGCCTGTCCGGGAAGGCTAAGTAAAGAAAATGCACGTGATCTGATAGGCCAGTATGACATCATCGTGGACGGTTGCGATAACTTTGCAACCCGGTATCTGCTCAGCGATGTCTGTTCGGAGCTCGGGAAACCGTATGTATACGGTGCTATCTGCGGATTTGAAGGACAAGTGTCCGTCTTCAACTACGGAGAAGGAACTCAACGGAAAACTTATCGTGACCTCTACCCGGACGAAGAAGGAATGTTACACATGCCTCCTCCTCCCAAGGGGGTGGTCGGAGTGACACCGGCAGTAACGGGCAGTGTGGAAGCATGCGAAGTTCTCAAAATCATTTGTGGATTCGGAGAGGTCCTGGCAGGCAAACTATGGACAATTGACTTGCGGACATTGCAATCTAACATATTTTCACTATAAAGGTTGGTTTCTGAGTAAGTTAATTAGTAACTTTGCTAAACTTAACAGTTTAACAAAAGAAATGAAACTTATCGTAGTAACGACGCCTACTTTCTTTGTAGAAGAAGATAAGATTATCACTGCTCTTTTTGAAGAGGGACTGGATATTCTGCATCTCAGAAAACCGGAAACACCGGCTATGTATTCAGAGCGCCTGTTGACACTGATTCCGGAGAAATACCACAAACGGATTGTCACGCACGAACACTTCTATCTGAAAGAAGAATTCAACCTGATGGGAATTCATCTGAATGCACGAAATCCCAAAGAACCGCATGACTATTCGGGACATATCAGTTGTTCGTGTCACTCGGTGGAGGAAGTGAAGAATAAAAAGCACTTTTATGATTATGTATTCATGAGCCCGGTTTATGACAGTATCTCGAAAGAGGGATATAACTCACCCTATACAGCCGAAGAACTGCGCCTGGCAGCCAAAGACAAGATCATTGACAACAAGGTGATGGCATTGGGAGGTATTACGCCGGATAACATACTGGAAGTGAAAGATTTCGGATTCGGAGGTGCAGTAGTTTTAGGAGATTTATGGGGCAAATTCGACGCTTGCTCCGACCAGGATTACCTGGCAGTGATAGAACACTTCAAGAAGCTGAAAAGAATGGCGGACTGAACGAAACGACAACAGACAAAATAAAATAGGGTGATTCTCCTTGCGGAGGTCACCCTATTTCGTTGAAACCTATTTGATTAAAATTCGTAATGGAATCCGAATGTAAGGTCTTCACTGCTTGCGCTAAAGCCAAAACCGTTACCCATATAATCGTCCTTATATCCCAGGAAGCCACATTTGGCAACCAGGCTGAAATGCTGGTTCAACTTGATAGCGATACCCGGTTTCAGACCGATCTCGAAACCGTTTACAGCATCACCGCCATCTTTCACCTTAGTGGTAGCAAAACCAAATCCGCCATCGACAAACAGACGTACGATCTTGTTTTCATAATAAGAAAAACGTGCGTAAGGAGCAATGGCAAATGTGTTTGTCGAGATATGCTCCTTGTATTCATGGTTGAACTGAAGCTCAACGCCCAATGCCCATTGTTCGCTCAGGTTGTATCCGATCTCCGGAGCCAGTTTAAAGGAAGTGGTATTGGCATCATCATTACGCCACAAACCTACGGTACCTCCCATGTAAAGGTCTTGTGCCTTAACAGATAAAGTTGCAATAGCAACAAATAAAAACAATACAATCTTTTTCATCTTCTTAGTAGTTTTAATTAAATACACCTATTTTGAAAACAAACAAAAGAATAATTTCACTTTTGTTTCGGGGCGCAAAAGTATATCATATTCATTAATTAAACAACTATTTCGATCATTATTCACCGGAGAGCAAAATGAAAAAAGCCGCTTGTAATTGATTTACAGCGGCTTTTCTATTTAAATATTTACCGGTTTCCCTCAGAACTTATAACCTACGCTAATAGAAAGATTCAGATTCTTACCATTTACGTTGTCCATGACATCGACAAACCCGAACTGACCGTCAAGCCCTGCGATAATCTTGCCAAACTCCGCGGCAACACCGATACCAAGACCTACATCGCCACGTTTCAGCAGACCGTCGTCACCAAAGGTATCGACTTCCAAGCGCCCTTTGCCCAGATCTACTTTAGAATTACCCGCGATGCCGCAAGCAAAATAAGGACCTGCACTCAACACGATATTAGTATTATCGGCTACTTTGAAACGCGCAGCAGCCATAACCGGCAGTTCCAGATAAACAGCATTCACACTCAGTTCGTCCTTCTTGGCACCTTTGGAAGATACAAACAAAGAGGGTTGCAACGACCAGATTTCATTAAATCCATACTCCATGCCACCGCCTATCTTGAATCCTACTTTGGCATTCATGTCAAAATCACCGGTAAAGTTACTGATATTCATTCCCACCTTGGCATTCCAGCTCACTTGAGAAAAGCCCACAACCGAAACGAGGGCAAACAATACAAACACAAGATTTCTTTTCATAATTCTGTAATTTTAGTTTGTTAAAAATATAATAAGTAAGGTTTCATAAGATAAAGGAAATATTTTTATTTGAATTATACAAATATTTACTCTACATTTTAGGTTTCCGCCGGCTTTTCTCTCCTGTAGGCTCTGTCTGCACCATACAGATATATACAAAAAGGCGAGGCTACCCTCTTGGAGTAGCCTCGCACAAACCAGTTAATCTAAAGTTATTCTTCGATGGCTGCCTGTGCCACTTCGTTACCTCTTTGATTCATAGTATTTTGTATGTCCGCTGACAAACAAAATAAAAACAAAATAACGATTTAGACAGGTTTGTGAGGGTTTATTCCTCTATTGCGGCTTGTGCGTCTTTAATACTATATTGATATTCAGAAGATTGGCATCTTTTGAAAAACAAATAGGAAACGAATACCAATTTTGAATCAATTATGAAGAATTCTTCCCTCAATAGCAGCAATCGCCACAACAATTTAATCTTTATAATCAGTTGGTTACCGTTCCGGTGTAAACATCCATATTTACCCTGCGCAAATCCTCATATTTGCCACAGTGTTTTTTGTTGATGTTACATTTTTATCTCCTTTCTTTTAATAGTTCAATAATGGCGTCTTTATCCTTTAGATTGGAATCAAGACGTTTTATTTGTGAATTAAGACTCTCAATCTGTTCCTTCAAGAGTTTGATAGTCTCTTTTAGGTTTTCTGTATTTGATTGTTCTTTCTCTAATTGCGATGCAAGTTCGGCATCACCTATTATATTATGGGCACTTCCTTGCAAAGAGACAGCCGCCCAATAAGCGGAAATCTGTTGCGGGACGGAGCAGAAGAAAGAGAAGAAATTGCAATCCAAAGCCTCGCTCACCTTGACGAGCCGATTTGTTTCCATGGTTTCCCTCTCCAAGATGCGATTTACGTGCTGTTGTGGTACACCAATCCTGCGCCCCAACTCAGATTTGGAAAGTCCGAGTTCGACACGCCGTTTCTCGATTTCGGCACCTACATGCACATGTTTGATGTTCATTTCCATAGGTTTCAATCATTAAACAGAGATTAAACCAAAAATATCAAATATTTATTTGGCTACCTAAACATTATTATGTTACTTTGCAAGCGTTATACACTTGATTAGTATATGCAAAGTTAAACATTAAACATTAAACATCCAAGTATTATGGTAGAAAATGTGGTAAAAATTCGTCCCGCTCTCACCGCCCTCAAGATCGGTGAATCAATCACCTTCCCCATTTCCAAGTTGAAAAGTGTCCGTACCCAAGCCTCCGAGTTGGGTGCCATCTATAACCGGCAGTACAAGACCCAAACCAACAGGGAGAACATGACTATCACCGTAAAACGTATTGATTAACGACCTAATTATATGGATATGAAAATACTCCAAGTATTAGACCGGTTGATTCCATACGATGCCTTCTTAAACGACCTTGCAGCCAGAATTGTCGGGATGATTAAAGCGGACAGCAACGACCCCGAATATGTTAGCCAAAGAAAGGCATACGAAATGTTTGGGAGGCGCAATGTCGAAAGATGGAGGCGGCAAGGGAAAATTGAATCCTACAAAAGACCCGGAAAGGTGGAATACAGGACTTCAGACCTTCGCATTTTACAGCGTACCGTGCAAGATTACATGGAGCCTCCATTAAAAGAAAAGATTGGCAATAACAGGAAAAGGAAGAATATATAAACAATAATGTGGTTACTTTTAACCTAAAACAAGAACAATAGCGTACCGACAAATGAAGGAATTAAAGCCAACATGCGACCCGGAAGGTGTCTATTCAGTCAAACGCACATGTGCGGAACTGGGCGTAAGCCACAAGACACTCCGTAAATACAGGGATAATGGCTATATCAAGCCGCTTAATCCCCAAAACCTTTGCCGCCCCAAATACTCAGGGCAGTCAATCATCGAATGTTGGAACCTTCTCAAAACATTATGATAAGCGAATCCACCATCAACAAAGTCAGAAATCTTCCCATTGAAGACATCCTTAAACCCTACGTCAGGTTTTCAAGAAAAGGTCTGACGCTGATGGGGCTTTGCCCTTTCCATTCGGAACAGACAGGTTCGTTTGCGATCACTCCAAGCAAGAATCTGTTCCACTGTTTCAGTTGTAACCGTGGAGGGGACGGCATCGCTTTCATCATGGAGAAAGAGAACCTGACCTTCATGGAGGCTGTGACGTTTATCGCCAAGAATAACGGCATACCGGTAGAGTATTCTGATGAAGAACGCAGTGGAGAAGAACAGTTGGAAGCTAGGCATAAAGAATCACTTCTTGTCATCCTTGACCATCTGCAACGTTTCTTTGTAGAAAACCTGAGGATGGAAATGCCGGATGAAAGCCGGACTGCCCGTGAATACGCTTACGGCAGGTGGTCGGAAGAGTTCTGTTCCATCGCAGGAATCGGTTATGCTCCCAAAGATGGCAATACATTCATGAAGTATTGCCGGGTAAAAGGACTCAATGAGGAATCTCTTTTCGAGCTTGGAATGTTCAAGCGCAGTGAGGATGGCGGTATATACGCCATGTTCCGACAACGCATTATGATTCCCGTCCGTAACAGATGGGGACGCATCATCGCTTACACTGCCCGATATATAGGCAACAATGAGAGAGCCCCCAAATACATCAACTCTTCAACAAGCATTATTTATTCTAAAGGTGAAACCCTGTTCGGTATTGACCGGGCAAGCAGGCAACGGGATGCCGACTACTTCATTGTAGTAGAAGGTGCGCCGGATGTGCTAAGAATGCAGTCCGTTGGTTATGAGAATACCGTGGCAGCTCTTGGTACGGCATGGACGGACAGCCAGTTTGAACAACTGAAAAGGTTTACCTCTTCACTTTGCTTCATACCGGACTCGGACACCACAGATGGCAAACAATACGGGCCGGGATTTGAAGCGGTCATGGCAAACGGGGCTTCGGCAATAAAGAAAGGATTCCACGTGACGGTCAGGGAACTGCCATTTGCGGAACAAAACGGAAAGAATGATGCGGACAGTTACATCCATTGCAAGGAGGACTATTCTTCCCTGAAGGAAAAACATTTTATCGTGTGGCTGGCACAGAAACGCTTCTGCATAGCCGGTTCTTTGGTGGAAGAGCGAAAATACGTGGCTGAAATCGCAGACCTGTTACGCTACGTGAAAGACCAACTCGTTTTCGACCAGTGCATTGAACAACTGGCCAAACTGCACGGCAAGGTCAAGTTGTGGCGCGACGCTGTAACACAAGCACGTGGAGAAGCGCGAAAAAAGCAAGAACATGGTTCGTCCATGAACGAAATGCAACGTGAAGCGGAACTATTACGCCAGTTCGGGCTATTTATCCGGGAAAACTGTTATTATGCCATTGGCGAAGAGGAAGAAGAACCGGCAAGAATCTCCAACTTCATCATGGAACCGTTGTTTCATATCGAGGACGAGAACAACGCCACCCGAATCTTTCGGATGCGAAACATGTATGACGTGTGCCGGGTCATTGAACTGAAAGAGTCGGAACTCTGTTCGTTGAGCAACTTCCAACAGAAAGCCGGGTCATTAGGTAACTATGTATGGCTGGCGAAGATAGACAAACTCAACCGGGTTAAGGAGTATTTATACTCTAAGACCGATACGGCAGAACGTATCCGTAAGTTGGGCTGGAATGCCTCCGAAGAGTTCTTTGTTTTCGGTAACGGCATATTGCATGGCGGTTCATTCAAGAATGTCGATGATTTGGGTATTGTCCGCGGCATCAACGGCAAGGCGTTCTATATCCCGGCGACCTCCAAGATTTATCTACACAACCAGGAAATCTTTCAGTTTGAGCGGTTGATGGTTCATGAGAACCGCAATGGCGTAAAACTGTATGATTTCGCGTCAAGGCTGATTGGGGTGTTCGGCGAGAACGCCTCTATCGCCTTGTGTTATCTTCTTGCCACCCTGTTTCGTGACATTATATTCAGGCGCACCCGGCATTTCCCGATACTCAACCTCTTCGGTGAGAAAGGAACAGGTAAGACCACTTTGGCCACTTCGCTCCAGTCTTTCTTTCTGCACGGAGTGGATCCGCCCAACCTTGGTGTTACTTCCGTTCCAGCTATGAACGACAGAGTATCGCAAGCTGTAAATACGCTTGTGGTACTCGATGAATATAAGAACGACCTTGACATCCGCAAGATTGCCTACCTCAAAGGGCTTTGGGGTGGTGGCGGTCAGACCAAAAAGAACACCAATACGGACGGAATGGCGGCACAGACCATTGTAAGTACCGGTGTTGCCCTTTGTGGTCAGGACAAGCCTACGCAGGATATGGCACTCTATACCCGTGTCATATTCCTGGCATTCTCCAAGACATCGTTCAATCAGGTGGAGAAAAGGAACTATGAGGACTTGGTCGCGCTCTGCAATATGGGGCTGACCCACTTAACGATAGAGATATTAAATCATCGGGAACTGTTCGAGAAGAATTTTCCGGAAATCTATTCCATCACCAAGAGGGAACTGGCTGTAAAATTCGAGAATGGGAATATCCATGACCGTATTTTCGGGAACTGGGTCATCCCATTGGCTGCTTACCGAACTTTGGAAACGGTATTGGATATGCCTTTCAGTTATGCAGACTTATTTGAAACGGCAGTCAAGGGAGTCCGCAGTCAGAACGAACTGGCTCAGGAAAGTTCCGAAGTGGCTGACTTTTGGAATATGCTGCAAGGGTTCCAGACTTCAGGGAAATGTGTGGATAAGGCACATTACCGCATCCGCTATATGAAATCCTTCCGTCCCATTTCTGTCAAAGAAGATATTGAGTTCAAAGAGGCACGTCCAATCCTCTATTTGAATATGGCGGCAGTGGCGTCCTTGTTCAATAGCCGGAATATGAACGCCACCGCAAACCGTTCCAACTGGTTCACTATCACTTCATATCTGAAATCCCATTCGTCATTTCTTGGATTGAAGCAGGACAGATTCACGATTTTATTACCAAGTGGCTTGCCTGATTATTCGATTGAGATTGTCAATAATGAACAGATCCGGAAAGTAAAAGTAAACCGTCCGAAAGCATTATGTTTCGATTATCTGCAATTAAAGGAGGCGTTTGGTTTGGAACTGGAAACGGAAATGGTATCTGACGCACAAGATTCAGAAGGTGTATAAAAAACTGTCATTTGACTTATAACGCTATCTTTAATGATAAAATAGAGTTGCATATAATGATAAATGAGAGATTTTCACAAAATATCACATCAGAATCGTTTTTATTCGTTATCTTTGTACGGATATTAAACAAGAATACAATGTTAGTAAACTTCACTTTCCAGAATTTTCGTTCATTCAGAGACGAAAAAACGCTTAGTATGGAAGCAGGTTCAATCAAGGAATTAAAAGAATCTGTTATCCAAAAGGAATCTTATCGCTTATTGCCGGCAGCAGTGATGTATGGTGCCAATTCCAGCGGAAAGAGTAATGTCCTATTGGCTTTAATGACAATGAGGAGTGTCTTGTTAGGCAGTGTCCGTTTGAACCCTACCGATGAATTATATTTTCAGCCATTCAAACTGGATTTGACCTCGGCTAATGCTCCGACTTCGTTTGAAATCCAGTTTCTGCTGGACGATGTAAAATATCGATATGGATTTGATTATGATAAAACCCATATTTGTAAGGAATGGCTATATGAAAAATGTGCCGGACAACGTGAGTTCAATCTATTCCTACGGGTAGATAATGAATTTGAGGTATCAAAAACCCGTTTCCCGGAAGGAATGGGCAAAGAGGGTGCCACTCCATCCAATCGCCTGTTCGTTTCATTGGTGGCCCAATTAAACGGTGCAAAATCCATGCGTATCTTGGACTGGTTCAACAACTGCAATTATCTTTCTGGAATGGATAGCCAGGGATATGAAGGTTTCACACTCCAGATGTTCAGCAACCATTTGGAGGGATGCAGACAGGCTTTGGAATTTTTCCATCATACCCAACTCGGTTTTAATGAGTTGTTGGTTACAGAAAAATCATTCTCGGACGAAACAATTTCAGGGAAGATGCAAATTCCAGAAGCATTACGCTCCAAGTTGGTAGAAGAATTGAAGGGTAAAAAAATAATGGAAGCCAAAACGACCCATAACATCTATGACGAACAAGGTAATGTAAGCGGAATTGGTACTTTTGATAAGGACGAAATGGAATCTGAAGGAACAAAAAAGGTTATCGAAATGTCCGGTCCCATTTTTGACACGCTTCGATTAGGTAAAGTACTGATTGTAGATGAACTGGATGCCAAATTACACCCCCTTCTTACTCGCAGCATCCTTCAGCTATTTATGAACCCTGAGACTAACCCTCATGGTGCCCAGCTCATCTTTGCTACTCACGACACCAATCTGCTCAACCTTGCTTATCTGCGTCGCGACCAGATTTGGTTTACCGAGAAAGACAAGACCGAATCGACTGACCTTTATTCCTTGCTTGAATTCAAGGATGAAAACGGCACAAAAATTCGGAATGACCGCAGTGTTCAAAAGGACTATATTAACGGACGTTATGGAGCCATTCCATTCCTGAATTAAAATGATTTTATTATGGGATTATTACCAAAATATAAGATTGAAGCACTCAAACGTGAGAAACGGGAAGCCAAGGCAGCCAAGAAGCGTAAAGAAAACACTCGCTCAAAAATTGTACGTTTCTTGATCGTATGTGAAGGTTCACGTACCGAACCAAACTATTTTCAGGCATTAGTCAGAGACAGGTATTCGGAAGTCCGGGATGAAAAAATAGTAGGTGAAGGTAAATCAACTTGCGCACTTGTAAAACGGACACTTCAAATCAAGGATGAGCTGGAGCGGAAACGTCAGTTGCCATTTGACCGTGTTTGGGTGGTTTTTGACAAGGATGATTTTACAGATTTCAATGAAGCAATCCAATTAGCGACATCCTATTCGTTTCAAAGCGCATGGACAAATGAAGCTTTTGAACTTTGGTATTTGCTTCATTTTCAATATTTAGATGCAGGAATCAGTCGGCATAACTACATTGAAAAATTACAAGGTGAAGTACGGAAGCATCCCGGATATGAGAATTATGAATACAAGAAAAATGATGTATCTGTTTATAAGATGCTGACTACCATCGGTAATGAAGATTTAGCCAAACGGTATGCAGAACGACTTCGTTCTTTCTTTGAAGGTGACGAAGATTATAAAGAACATAAGCCATGCACAACTGTGGATGTACTGGTAGGGGAATTGGAAAATCCTGAAAAGCTTTTACAAAGCAGATAAGACACATTATCCATCCTCTATATGAAGTCTTATAAAGAAAAACAATACTTTACGACCAAAGGGGCTAATTGCTCCTTTAGCCGTAAAGGTTGGCTACACTCATTTCCATCCTCTCGACTTTCTTGACCGTATAATACGTGCCTCCTTTGGGCTTGCCGGCATAATATGCAATAAGGCAAATGAAGGAACAGCAAATACACTCAACTTGTTTGAGGGGGATTTGCCGTTCCCGGTTTGCCGTTTGGTAATACCGACAGAACCTTTGCAAAAGAATATCCGCAGAGGTAAGCCGGATTTAATCATACAAAGAAATGGAAGCCCCCCACTCCATAGTGTAATGGTTGTAGAAACATTTGACCGAACTCCATAACGATATGGCCGTAAGCGAAGATATGCAAGTGCCGTAGCGAAGTCTCGATCAACCTGCATATCTTTTTGCGGTCTTATCGTGTTCGGTCCAAGGCAGACCTGTCGTTCTTGGCAAATAACAACTTGTTGCCATGCGACAAGAATGTCTGTATGCCTGTGTTTACCAGACTATTCCTCCCCATCATATTATTTCAACGAATAAATACTCATATCATAGACCTGTTCTTTGTGCATTTTCAAAAAATAATATGTACACATTTCACGGTTGACAGCGTTGACAAAGCATAAATCGCATTATATCAATGACTTTATATAAAAATGTTGCGTTGACAAACGTTGACAAACGTAGCCACTTTTTCCATTCCTCTTAAAATCAGGTGCCATACGTTGACAAAAGTATGTATATATACTTTTTATCCTTTTATTGAAGAAAAAAAGATAATATATTGTATTACAATGGCTTTTGAATCTCATTTTTACAACATTCAGGCATTGGCTCTTTTGTCAACGCTGTCAACCTTCAAATATATGCCTTTCTCATTCCTGAAAAATTGTACTCTTATCCGTTGACCATAGTACACTGCCGAGAATTTGAGACGAATCCAAGAAATTACGACATAATCCAATGAATTACAAGATATTCCATTGTTTAACGTCTTGTGCTATAGCCATAATCTGTTTACCTTTATGGAAAAACAGCTATGATACACAAAGATTTCGCAATAATAATCCCGGAACAGACCTACTCAGTAAGTGAGGCTGCACGATACTTCGGTGTCCACCGCTGTACCATCTATGCCTATATCAATCATCCCACAAAGTCCTTGCCATTCGTAAGGTCACCCGATAAAGTCAAGACAGCCTTCCGTGGAGCCGATTTGATAGCCTACAAAGCAGCCGGTCTTCCGAAGAAAGGGCGCAAACGACAAGGGGATACCCATTGACAGGCATCCCCGCAGTTTTCTATTCAGTTAAGCCCATTCTTGGTTAATACAGACCAAATAGGCTTTTCACCCGACAATTCAGACAGGTCGCAAGCCAACAGCCACGCTTGGGTGCGAATGTCCTCCATATCCGCCACAGCTTGCAGATACCGGGACGAGCCCATCGCCCCGGACTTTATCATCCATTCCCAAGCACAAATGTCGGGATGGATTGCATCCGCAAAAGATACAATCTCATTCGTAAGGCTGCTGACCTTATCATCTTTGACCTCAGCGGTGAAGCTAAAAGCCACACCGCTGAGGGTTTTCCGCTGAAAGTCATAACTGCGGATTCCGTTTTTCACACTCATAGATACACTCCAGCCATTCTTGGCTGCGATACCATAGATTTCGCCTACCATTTGTCTTTTTATTAGCTGTTCATACTTTATCAATATCTCTGATAGCATCAAGCAAACTTTCAATATATTTCTTCGCTGCCTCCATATCTGCCAATACATCCTTCATACGATATGGCGCACCATTCTTTCCGTGTCCGTTATCATCCAACCACAGATAAGTTTCCGAATCCACTTCGAAGCCTTCATAGTATTCCTCCATATCAGCCACTAAAGAGTCAAGACTATTATCCTTCATCGTTGCCGAAAAGGAAAAGTCCTGCCCTGCAGGAGTATATTTTGAAAACTCAAAAACGAAAATGCCTTTCTCTTGTTGGGTGTCTAAGCCTACATTCCAGCCTTTGCTCTCGGCACACTCGGTTATCTTATCAATGGTATTATTCTTGCTCATACTCATATATAATGGTTGTGTCAGCCGTAACGAATCTGCTACGGCTGACTGGTTAGTTACTATTCAAACCTTGCAAGGAAGCGTTGCAACCTTTCATCTTTCAGTTGGCTCAACTTGGTCGGTTGGAAATTCTCTTGTTGCCGAACTTGCAACTTGCCGATGTCTTGCTTCGTATAGTCAAGCTCTACTTCCGAAAGCTCGTTCAGTGAAATGTAGCCATATTCATCTTCCATCATTCCAATAACGATACCAAAGAGGATAGTGTCCTTACCCTCCGTCTCTCCTTCAAGAATGTACCACCGGATTGAACCGAGAGCGAATATCGCACGGCAAACAGCTTCTTTTCCCTTGCTGTCCTGGGAATAAAGCGGAAAATCTTTCAAGGCTTCCGCTAATTGGGGTGTCATTAACCTGCACATATCAATCAAATTCTATTTCATCCTCATATACATCTATCTCTGCGCCACTACTGAACTGCACGGTAAAACCTCTTGCAGTCTTGCCTACTATCGTACCACGATGATAGCCGCGCCACGGGATTATCAGCTCGCATTGCTGTCCGTATTCCGGAAAATCTTTCTCGTCCATATCATTCAGCTTTAGGATTAGTAAATTCGGGGTCATAGATAAGCTCACTCTCAACCAAATGTCCGTAAGCCTCGGATGCAAGTTTGGATGCCCACTCGTTGCGTTGGTCATAACGTCCTTTCTGATAGTTGTATGCCAACTGGCGCATAAAACCTATGAAAACTTTGAACATCTGTTGTTGTAGGTAGCGATGCGCTCTGGTCATTTCCCTTCCCGTCTGGTCAGCGGATGACATACCACCATTGACGAAATTGGTAAACTCTAAGGCAAAAGCCTTGTCTCTTTCGGAGGTTGTTGCTCCTGATAATTCCTGATAGTCCATATTGTTCAATTAGTTGCTTGATAATAGATTTGTGGCTGGGTGGTTACATTAAAGATGTAGTTACCACAACGCACTAATAAACAATCGTTACCATAAAACTGTCGTTTCATACCTCTGATGCTTCCTGTTGCGTGGAAGTTCGGGAAGCGGTTTATTCTTACTCGCTTGCCTTGTTCGATGGTCATTCTCTTTACTCGCATAATCCTTTATATTTTAAGTTTCAATACTTTCCCCTTTTGTTTGAAGCCTTTTGGCTTCTTGGTCGGGAGAACCGTTTTTCGTGCGGTAATCCCTGCGGACAATAGGGTGGATAAGGCAAGTGTGAGGTCAGAGAGCGCGGACGGAATACCCAAATTTTGGAAGAATGAGAAAATTTGCGGAAGGCTGCCGGCAAGCCCTCCGACCGAAAGCGAAGCATCACTTGACGTTCCTCCTGTCCGCAGTACCTTTGCACGGGAAAATGGGTCTTGACCAAGAAGAGACCTAACAAGCAATCAACAATGAGTAAAGATTTCTGTTTGGAGCTCTATTCATATAGTTTTCCAAAACACGGTTTTTATATATTCTTAGTAATCGTTCCTACAAAATCCCACAAAGGCCCAATACTTCCCATATTTAAGTTGTTTATTGTCAGACTATTTAGCTGTATATTTACATAATAAATCCAATCCGCTGGAGTAAAACAAGAGAACTTATTTAAATATATGGCAACAGTAAAAGTAAAATTTCGTTCCTCAGCTGTCACTGGGCGAGAGGGAACTATCTACTATCAGATTATCCATGAAAGAAAGGTGCGACAGCTCCTAACAGATTACAAAGTGTTATCCTCGGAATGGGACGAAAACCGCTCAATGGTAACTACCAATCAGAAAAGCGAGCGTAGCTCTACAATTCTTTCAATTCGTGAGAGGATTCGTTGGGATGTAGAACGGTTGATAAAAATTGACCGTAAACTTGATGCTAACGGATTGATATATACTGCCGATGATGTAATTGACGAGTTTAACCGTTATTCCATGGAATACTCTCTGTTTAATTACATGGAAAGCATAATTGCCAAACTAAAACAGAATGGTAATATACGTACTTCAGAAACTTACAGGGCAACCCTCAATAGTTTCAAAAAGTTCCGTAAGGATGAAGATATTATGCTTGACTGCATCACTTCCGAAGTAATGGAAAACTTTGAGGCATGGCATAAAAGTCGGGGTGTTGCCCCTAACAGCATATCGTTCTATACCCGTATTCTTAGGGCTGTCTATAATCGGGCGGTAGAGAATGACATCATCGAGAATCGCAATCCTTTTCGTCATGTCTATACGGGTGTCGATAAAACGGTAAAACGCGCATTATCTTTATCCGTCATCAAGAAAATCAAAACATTAGAGTTGTCTTTAACTCCTGCATTGGACTTTGCTCGTGATATGTTTATGATGAGTTTCTATCTCCGTGGCATGAGTTTTATTGATATGGCTTTTCTGAGAAAGACAGACCTTAAAAACGGTTACATAACGTACCGTCGTCGTAAGACCGGACAGCAATTGATTATCGAATGGACAAAGGAAATGCAGATGATTCTTGACAAGTACACCGAAAACAAAAGCGACTATCTGTTACCTGTAATTCGTAATCCTGACATCAATGAACGATGCACCTATCGTAACATCGGATACAACATCAATCATAATCTAAAAAAGATAGCTAAAATGATTGGTGTAACAATTCCTTTGACGCTGTATGTTGCCCGGCATAGTTGGGCATCTGCAGCCAAAGCAAAAGGTATTCCGATAAGCGTAATCAGTGAAGGAATGGGACATGATTCGGAAGCTACAACGCAAATCTACCTTGCCAGCCTTGACACATCAGTTGTTGATAAAGCTAATTCCCTTATTCTTAAAAGCCTTTGATTATAACCCCTTTACCAATTGGTATCGGGGCTTTTTTTGTTTAGCAACTATCCAAATCTCTTGGATAGAGATACTTATCCAAATACAAAGATAGAAAGAAAAACTGGAAAACGCACCATAATCTGTAGGAAATAAGACAAAAAAAGCAATTATCCACTCTTATATGATTTTATTTATGCCAATTTGTTGAGCAAATAGAGATTTTTCTTCTTTCAAGACACTATGTATTAGATACAAATAGGAACCTCTTATCTCTATCCAAGAGATAAGAGGTAATAACGTAATAATTTATAATGAAAATGACATCAAATACTAAAATATCGCTACTTGTAGTGGCATTGGGAGTCATCATAGCTGGTGTCTCGCTTGTGTCATGCAAAAATGATAATGTCCCGTATGACACAAAGCACATTGCAGATTTTCATAGACTTTCAAATAACGCAGAGGTAATAGATATTACCAATGATAAGTTGGCGTTATATGTAGATTATTCTAATTGTATTGCTAACGGCATGACTTCTTCGTTTTATCAGAAAATGGTTTCTCCATTAACTGCTGCCACGAAGGAATATTGGTCTATTAAAGGTAATGCCATTACTCAAGAAGATGGAGATACTTACCATCTTCTTAATAATGTGACAGAAGTTAATTATGCAGCTCTTGATAAAGCTATAGAGCAAATGGCTCAACGGGAAGGTGAATCAGTGATGCTAACCGATGGTGAACTTTTTACACAAACTGCCACCAAAAATAATCCCAACAATCCATACATGCACAACGCTTTTAAGAAGTGGTTGTTAAAAGGGCATGACATTCATATTATTGCTGAGCCATTTCAAGAAAAATATCATGGAAAAATCTACAGCAAAAAAAGATTCTACATCATCTTTACAGACGATAGAGTTCAGGGAAACATCTACGATAGAATAAAAGAAATAGTAGATATGGAGCAATTTCCACAGGTGGATGAGTTTCATTTAAGTGGTAATTATCCATGGATCGTTCCTGAGAATGGAAAGATTTCCGTATCTAATGAAATTGTAGCGGCTAATGTTACATCTTGTATGGCATATGAGATTCAAGATTGGCAAGTAGATTGGAAAAATATCATTAATCTTATCGTAAACGCATATGATGATAATGGCAATCCGTTACCTAATGGAGAGAAACTTATAGGCGGTCTGAAAATCAATAAAAATGCGTTTGGCTGTTATCGTATTTCAGACATTGATGTGAGAGTTATAAATATAAATGATGAGTATTTCAATCTTTATAATATCATTGAATCTAACGAAAAGGTAGAAAAAATTGGAAATGCCGGTTCTGCCATTGAGAACTTCTTAATTGTGGATAAAGATGAGTTCAAAAAGCATGGTATGGCAGATATTTACTTTGACATCAATAACTTCGCACCTAATGGTGATTTAACAGGTAAACCATACAATTATTTTAGAATAGACATTGTGATTAATAACCTTGAGAACATACTGGATAATAGTATTGATATGTTCAACTTTGATTCTATTACCAGTGATGGACAGACTAATATCTCAATTTCGGAAAGTTTGAAGAATTGTGTCTTTGATCCAGAACTTATTAACCAACTAAAAGGGAAGGTATTATATAGTATATACGTCAAATCAGATAAATATTAAATTCTATGAATACAGTTATCAGAACTCTGCCTCAGGTTCAGCAAGCACAAGCTGACGCATGGGTATATGGAGCGATTGTCGTTGTAATTGCTCTTGCAATAGCTATTCTCATAGCAAATGTTATTAATTGGAGATCAGACCGCAAGGACTATATTACCCGCAGAATATGGTTTATTGCTATTGGTATTATTGCGCCATTAGGATATTGGGCGTACAATATGCAGATTATTGTGCCTAAGATTCAGAATGCAGGATTTCAAAACATGTTTAAGGAAACGAACCTTTATGTTTTGTTGGCATCAATCGTTTGCTATACTGTCGTTGGTGTACTTCTCATGTTCTGCTTTAGAAATTCCAAATTAGGTTCCATTCTTGGAAAGAAAAAAGACTAATTATTATGGCTAAACAGTTTTTCGTACTTGGCATAGGTGGAACTGGCATGAGGTGTATCGAAAGTTTAATACACTTATGTGCTATGGGTATGTTTGACGACACAGACATTCATCTTCTTGCGCTTGACACCGATAAGAATAACGGCAACTTTGGAAGACTAAAAGAGCTTAAGGAAGCCTATGTAAATACCAAAGGTCTCAAAGCTGAAAATAGAGTATCTCATAAAGAAACTTTTTTCTCGGCAAACATTAAATACTACGAGTTCTCTCCGAACTACGAAACCAAAAGTACCTTTAAGGAAGTCTTTGGATATGGTGATACACAATACAACCATCGGGAAGAAACGGATTTAGCCGATTTGGTTTTGGATCGTAATGTTGAAGAGTTTAATCTTCAACATGGTTATCGTGCCCAGACCCATCTTGGTTCTATGATGATGTATCAATCAATCGTGGAAGCGGCTAATTCAAAATTACCCAATGGACTAAAAGAATTTGTCAGTGTCTTAATCACTGAAACAACATCAGGCAAAGCCAAAGTATTTATTTTGGGTTCTGTCTTTGGTGGAACTGGAGCATCTTCAATACCCATTATTCCACAAGCCCTTTCACGAGCAGCGCAAATCATTAGTAATGGAAGTGCAGACATTCTCAAAAACGCATATTTTGGTTCAACTCTTTTAACTGCATATTTCAACTTTAATCTACCGGATGCCGGTCAGTTGAATCAACAAAAAATTATTGCGACAAGTGATAAGTTTGCTCTCAATTCACAGGTTGCAATGATGTTTTATGATGACGATGCTACAGTTAGAAGCATTTATCAGCGTTTCTATATGATGGGAACAAGTGGTCTAAATTGGAATCCTATGCAAAGTGAAAGTCAAAAGACTAATAAAACATTGACTGGAGGCGCTGCACAAAAAAATGATTCTCACTATATAGAATTACTTGCAGCATGTGCGGCTATGGATTTCCTGAATAGTCGTGAAGATACGCTACAAGAAAACAAAGACAATTATAAAACTGAATATCTGTATCGTGCAGTAGAAGACAATGACAAATTTGATTTCCAAGATTTTGTAGGAAAAGATCGTCAGACTGAGTTCGCAAAGAAACTTGGATGCCTTGTCGCATTTGCCTTATTTAATAATGGAGATGATGACATAGTCGAAAAAGTTCGATCTGGAGAAGATAAAGAAATTATTGGTTTTGAGGAAATAGACCCTTCACAGGTAAAATACCTCAAGGATTATTTCCGATTGTTTTTTGCTCGTATGACGGAGAGTGGAGCCTTAGAAGAAGGTTGGCTTCGTCAACTGCATCGTTCTGCTGGAGGTGGAGATAAGTTTCTCCTCAATCCTAAACTTTTTGCGCCTCAAACAAAGAAAGAGCTTATGCGGTTTGATTGGAACAAAAACATCTATCGGAATGAAGGTATCGGTAAAGATAATAAATATTCTACCGGTTTAATTGGCAGCAAGTTCAATAGTTTCAAAAAGATGTTCATTCAAGAACTACACGGAGAGAGTAACAAAGGTATCACCAATAGAGGAGAACAATTGTACAAACTCATCTATGATACATTAATAAAACTTTATAATTTTAATTGATATAGGTTATGTCTAAAGCACTTCTCATACAGAGTTATACAACTCTAACCACCGGAATACAAGGTGACTGGAATGAGCTCAATATGGCAAATTCCTATATCCAAGGCATACAAACTGGAGATATACTTGGAAATGTGAATGCTCAGACACTGAGTGCCCTAATCTCAGGTGTTCCTTCCCCTTGGGCGAGAGCGAAACTTTTTAAGTATGCTCTTGACACTATTAATAACCCTAATCCCAATATTGACAATGGAGGATTACTGAATTTTTATCAGATATTGCACGGCGAATGGCGTGGTCTATTGGCGACAATAGCCCTGTATCCTGATAGAATCAGATTTTCTGCTCCTGTTTACATGAATATCAAGGGGGGTGATTATGACATTGCATCGGCATTCGGTCGAATGTTATTTGATGACAAGGACGTTTGGTGTAATCAAATGGATCTCGCCAAAAATCCGGATGCGCAGCCATTTATTCACCTAATATATTATCGCAATCAACTTGTTGGAGGAACTTCTCCTCTTACAGGTGTTTTCACAGGAGTAAATTATACAAATTTAGGAGACACAGCTTCTGATATTAACTGGTATAGAAACGGTAAGTTTGAAGACCCTACCAGATATCTCACTTCGCAGCAACTTCAAAAGGTTTATCTTTTTATAATGAACCTCAATCAGAATGTTGCTAAGTTTGAGAATATGATAAACTCTCAACGAAATGGCAAAATATCCATTAACTTGTCTGGTTTCAAAGGTATGGCAAGAGAATGGGAAAAAGAACTTGCTATTAGGGGAAATAACTTGCGAACTGTAGGTCCTGTTGCTCGATATAGTTCGCTACAACAGCCATTTATGGAATTGTTCAAAAGCGATGTTCCCGTATATTTGAAGCCTGATTTTACGTTTACTTATGTAAATGATGGCGACTATCAAACTATTGGCGACATACAAGAACTTCTCAGCTCTGATGAATATGTTGTTGGATGGATTGAGCCACAAAGCCAGCGGCCCAAGCTATCCGATGCACCTGTTTACTATCTTCAAGTAAAAGACATAGAAACAGGAGATACGGCATATTTTAGTGTGCCTCTTTCTGAGAAAGGAATTGACATATTCAAAAATAAACTTGATACTATTCTTGAATATGCTGGTAATGCCAACACCAAACTTACTGCACATATTACGGATGCAGGAATGCTTGCGGTTTCTCTTGTTGTTGAGATTGATGGCGAAAGTGTAACACTAAATGACCGTGAATACAAAATTCAATGGGTTCAAAACCAAGGAAAAGTTATCGCTTGGCCTAATTTCGTTTCAGAGAAATGGAATAAGTATTATCTCTTCTCTGAATATACAGATGGTGATACAGAGCAGTTTTTCCCAATTTTCAAAATTGGAGGTGAGATTGTTAAGACCATTGATGGTAATTTCCTTACTTCAAGGTATAAACCCACTCCGGAAGAAGAAAGACGCGTTGACATTAAACAGTTAGCGACTTACCCGTCTGGTCAAAGTGAGAATCTTCCTAAATACAACATCATATCATCTAATAAACCAATATGTGGCTTGTCTGCAATCGTTAAAATTGCAGGCAAAAACATTGGTGCAGGATATTTAATGTTGCGTCAAGATCTTGTTAGGGATTTAACAACGGTTGGCACTAATAGTGAAGCGGTAGTAGGTATCGACTTTGGAAGTAACAATACTTGTATGTATTATAATACTCCCAATCGAGGAACAAATCCAATTGTTTTCGGGAACTACCGTGCAGTTCTTGTTGGCAGGGAAAATAATAATCCAAAAGCAATTGCCGAGAATAACGAATTACTATTTTTCACGAACTATCCATCTGAAAATGGTCAGCTAAAATCATGGCTTCATGAACATGATTCTCGCTATGTCGGAGCTAATCAATCGTCAGAGGTAGCTGGAGGTGTCCCAGTAAATCGTCCGAATGTCAGAGTTCAGGAGATGAATGAATGGGAAATTAAGACGCAAGCAGGAATACTGCATTATAATATGAAATGGCTTGATGATGATAAAGGACGTGAGAAGAAACGTGCCTTTTTGAAATCTATATGGCTTCAAGCTTGTGCATTCCTATATACAAATAGAGTTCATCCTGAAGAAATCTTCTGGAGTTATCCTGGTTCAATGATGACTTCTGATCGCGATGAATTGGAGGGTATTTTTGAGGATTTATGTAAAATTACGCCTTTTGGACGAAAACCAGAGTTGGCAAACAAATTGTTTACCGAAGCCGAGGCTGTATGTAGCTATGCCATGTCTCAAGAATTTGGCTTAAATAGCAACAATATGTTCCTTGGAATAGACGTAGGTGGTAGTACAAGTGATATTCTGCTTATAGCAAAGAACCCACAGAATAATAACAGATACTCATTATTCCGTGAAAGTTCTGTACGACTTGCGGCGGGTGTATTCTTTGATGCTGTAAAAAAATCAGAGCAATACCGACAAGCTCTTGTGGATTTTCATGAGGGACATGATACTGCTGTCTATGTAGAGAATATCAAAGAGATAATAGATCATCCGGATAAGGCTCCATACTATCTTAATAGCATTTTTGACCAACTTAAGAATCAGGACGACTACGATGCGTTCTATGCTTCACTAAGTTCAAATGCAAAGTTTGTCTTTACAATTCCAGCCTATGTATGCGGTTTGTTGCTTTTCTATTCAGGAATGCTTATCGGAAAGACAATCAAGTTAAACCGTTTAGGAAATATAGAACGTATTGAGCTCATGCCATTTGGTAAAGGAGGCAGATTATTCCATTGGCTTCGTCACGCATCAAGTTCACGAACTACTAATGAGTTCTATAACAATTGTGTAAATGCCGGACTTCAGTTGATAATTCCAGATAAAACCGTAAGTATCAAGTATCACGAAGAAATCGAGAATGATAATAAGACAGAGGTCGCTCGTGGACTTTGTGAAAACAATGAGCTTGCAATAGTTGATGCTCTAAATGATTGTGACATCTGTGGTGAGACTGGTGTACGATTTATAAAAGATGGCAACACTATATCCATCGCTCCCGATGATGAAATCAGTGGAGAGCAATTCTCGGACGATATGAGCTATTTCGATTTTTCTGGTGTTCAAAACTTTGAGAAATTCATGGATATTTTCATCAAGTTCGTAAGCAAGGATACCAAATTATACCATAGAGCAGAAGATTCATTGCGAGATGAAATCTGTGAGCTTCCTACTCGTATAATCTCTTTTTGCACAAACGACCCAGAATATAAAAAAGCGTCTAAGAACAATAAAAATGGTGAAGGATTCCATTATCATCAGCCTATTATTATTGCAGAAGGTGCTTGCTTCTTAAAGTCCCTCATTTCAAAAGTATTCAATCAGTAGCAATAGAAAAATATGAAATCACTGTCCTTATACATTGACAAATGGTTTATCACAGTTGCCATCAATTACGATGGCAATGTGTTACCATTGTCTCTTCCGAATGGAGAGGATAGGATTTGGCTATATTTCCATGAGGACATAGCCAACAGCAGAGTAGAGTACGGCAAGTCATTTGAAAATAATTATAGAGACAAACTCCCGCACTACTTTGGTGACATATTCAATCTTATTGAGGAAGGAGAGCATTATTTCACTCGATATGAAAGACGGCGAGAAGATATGCGAGAAATCTTTAAGGTTGCTGGTATTTTTAACCATCTTCATCAAGCTGTGAATGAAGAGGGGGCTATTGATACTTATATATCGTTCTCAGCTGATATACCTGACGTGGCTCGTTTGCGTTTTATCGAAGAACTCGAAGAATCTAACTTTAAGGTTATTGAGAATGTTGCACGTATATCTCATCTTGCATTAGAAGAATGTAAAAAACGTAATGTCTTTACAAATCTCGGTACGTATCTTGTATTAGCCGCTACCAACGATAATTTTCATTTCTCACTGTATGAGAATAAAGGCAATATTTTCCTTCGTAAAAATGAAGGAAAACTTATAGGTCTTGGTTTGGATGTACGTCGCAGGGCTTTAGTTGAAACCATTGTTGAGAATATCAACAAAAACACTAAGTTACTGAGGAGTCGTGAGGAATTTGATCTGGAATGCGTAAGGCAAGATAGATTTGCTTCTGTGTGGCTTGACAAAATAGCAAAAAGCAAGCCATATATGCCAGTGGCATTTGATAACATAACTTTTGCTGTTGCTCCTAATAATCCTGCGATAGTACAGATTTTTCCTAATGTGTTGGACAACCGCACTAACGGAATAGTTGAAGATGTGGTTCGAAAAATAGCAGAATTTGTAAAAGAGAATCAGCTACAACCGCATGAAATAGAAGGAATTGTATTTATCGGAAATACTTTTACTAACCAAACCTTTACAAGAGCTATCAACAATCGGTTTATTGTTGATAATGATAAGATTGTGATTTATCGAGAAGAAGAACTGCCCAAAGTGGTAAGTGTCTATTCTCAGATAGATTGTGATCAATTTAGGGGAGCTACTGCAAATTTCTTGAATGATGCAAAAACTCAAGAAATCTTAAACAAGCAGGCAAGAGAAGAGGAAGACAAAAGACAGAAAGCAGAGGCGAATGCTCGACGTCAGCAAGAACTTATTGATAGTCAGAAAAAGGCGAATCAAGAATATGAAAATGCTGTAGAAAATATAGAACGTCATGAAAGTGACCACAATTATGAGGAAATGCTTGAGTGGGCGGAGATAGCTTTGACAAATAGACCCGATGATGAATTTGCAAAAGAAAAAGCGGCATTAGCTCGTCAACTCCATGCTGAGCAAAAAGCAGTTAATAAGCAATTTAATACTGTTCTTCTACGTGCGAAAACAGCTTTTTCAGAAGAACGATGGACTGATGCTGTTTCACAATGTGACATGGCACTTGAACTTAAACCCGATTCTGATGAAGTGTCTCGCCTGAAAAATGAAGCACGTCGTCGAATGGAGATTAAAGAAAAAGTTCAAACATTCTTAAATCGTGCCGATGTGTTTTTTGCACAGAAATTATATGCTGAGGCGCTCAAGGAAGTGAACAAGATACTTGCTCTTGATTCTTTTAATCATGATGCGAAGGAAATAGAAAGAAAAATTTCAGAAGTTCATGCTCAACATGAAGAAATCATAAATACTCTCGTTACGAAACTCAATGAGGCAGAACAAGCAAAAGACTATGTTTCTGCAATTAGTATTTGTGAGTCGCTTATAGAAGAAGATTCTGCAAATATTCGCAAATGGACAAGTCAAAAGGAGCGTCTAAATTCTCAACGAAAAGAAATTGAAGAAAACAAGCGCAAACTTGATGAATTAAAGAAAAACATCAACAAGGCGCATTTCGATGAGGATTGGATTCGATTAAAATTGCTTTGCGAGACTTATCTTAAAGAGGAATCTGACCAAGATGTTACTCTATTTCTTACGAAAGCGAAAAAACGTCTTGAAGAAACAAAGGTTAAGGAAGCTAAAGAGAAAGCGTTGGCTACAATTAATGGCTTAATCATTGATGGGCACATAAATGAAGCGAAAAAGGAACTTGACCGATTTGCGCAAAACTACCCTTCTGAGCATTCCGTAGTAAAAGACTTACGGAAGAAACTTTTTTCATTTGATTCGGAGATAATTTCGCAGAGAAATTCAAATCCTCCTCGTAAGCCAATCGGATTTGGTGCATCTAACATTAGCGGAACGAAAGAGGAAAATGACTTTTTTGAGATAGGAACAAAAGAAATCCATCCTCAAAAAAAGAATATAACGAAGAGAGAACCTACAAAAAAATATCCTAAGAAGGATGACTTTTTTGACAGTTCATCAACTTCAAATCCAGAGAAAAGTTCAATAGAACCTCAAATTACGAATAATGACTTTAATTTCTAACATTAAAAAATTATGGCAGAAGAAGTAAAACTTAAACGAAAAATTACCCTCCGTCGCAAGCAGGAGGAGGCCGCCTTTACATTTGGTGGCAAGCTCAAGGTCAATCTTTATTGGACCTCTGACACAGACCTTGACCTCTGTCTTTTCTTTCGCAAGAAAGATGGAGAAGTCGGTGGAGTTTTCTCTAACGAGTACCGCCAGAAAAAGAGCGATTTAGGTTCGCTCGAAAAGTTCCCCTACATGCTTCATCTCGGTGATAATAAAGAACCCGCACCCGGTGGTGAAGAAAGCGAGCAGATCAACATCGCCAAATTAGATGAAATCGATGAGGCTTTTGTATGTATCGTGAACTACGGAGCTGCAATCGAAGGCGAAGACGTAACCTATGCCGATGAAGGTGGACGTATCGAAGTAAAGAGCGATAGCGGTGACTATCTTGAAGTATTGGCAGATTCTGCCGATGAGGGTCATGTGTATTGCGTTTGTTCAATCAAGAATAAAGGCGGAGAATTTGCTCTGAAAAACGAAAGCCGAGTTATGAGCTTAAGCAAGGCCTTCGATGAAATTCCCGGTTTTGCTCTCATTTGTGAAGACTAATGGGTAATTCTGACGTAAGACTAAAACATAAAGTACAGCTTCGCAGAAAAGTAGATGACTCTAAATTGGCAGATAAGAGTTCAATAGAGAATTCAACAACGCGACCTACTTCGGATGCTCCTAAATCAAGAAAGATGATTTGGCTTATTATAGGAGTCATAGTGTTGTGCTTTCTTGGATACTTTATATTCTCTAAACCTGATAATGATGGTCAAAAACCTGTAGTTGTAGAAGACAAGACAGAAGTGGAAAACATTTCTGTTCCGTCTGATACCACTAATTCTAAAGAAGCGGTCAAAGAAGGTGTCGGAGAAACTGAATCCGAGGTAGTAGAAAACAGCAACAACAATGTTGATGAATCTACTGCTATGGTAGAGTCTGTCAAACCGACAGAAACTACAACAATAGATAATGCGAAAACTTCTGTTAGGACGACTAATGTTTCCAACGATGTTGAAGCAGAAGCTATGAAGGTTATTCGTGGCGATTATGGTATTGGTCAAGAACGCAAAAATAAACTTGGTGATAAATATCAAACTATTCAGAACCGAGTAAATGAGTTGAAGCGAGAAGGACTATTCTAAAAAATCGGCAAACGTTTATTAGGTGAGGAGGTATAGTTTTATACTAAGCTTCCTCACCTATGTAATAAAAAAACAATGGATATTGTCAAAATTATAATCGGTCTTATCATATGGTTTGTAGTTCCAATACTAACCAATGATGCAATTAAAAAGAAAGCTTATAAAAAAGCTGTTGCAATGTTATGTCAAATTATTGGCATAACAATAATTGTGATGTCTATAATCAACTATATAATGTCCCTATTCTCATGAAACGAATTAGTCGATTTGCCATATTAGTATCAATCGTATTGGGAACCATAGCGACAGGTTGCAATCACAATAGAATATCAACGAATCAACAAAATACATCGAAGATTTCTGAGGTTCAAGAGAATCTTATTAACGATGGATGGTACATACCCAAGTCTATTCCATTTGGAGAATTATCTAAGGAATATGGGGTTAAAAGCAAATTTGGACAACAAGATAACTATTTTGACATTGAAATAGGTTCCGGTTTTGATGTTGCAATAAAAATAGTCAATAAGGCAAACGAGCAATGTATTCGATATGTGTTCGTACCTGAAAATACAACTGCAAATATTCAGATGATTCCTCAAGGGCAGTATTATCTAAAATTAGCTTATGGCAAAGACTGGATGGAACATGATAACGGTAACGGAACTGTAGAAGGGAAATTTACGTCAAATGTTTCCTATGATAAAAGTGTAGATGTGTTTGATTTCGGTAAAAAAAATTCGTCTTCAATTATCAGTTATGTTCTTCAAATAAACATCAAGGATAGTTGTCTTCAGAATAATTTTGAAACCGTATCCATATCAGAAGCAGAATTTATGAAATAATTAAAATCAATCATATGTTACAAAACAAAAATTACACAGGCTTGACCGATGCCCAAGTGCTCGAAAGCCGCAAGAAGTATGGGGTCAATATACTGACACCACCAGAGAAAGAAACATTATGGGACACTCTAAAAGAAGCGTGTACGCATTGGATAACCAAATCGATGTTGGTTCTTTTGGTTCTGTCTGTAATTGGCGCAGCGATGCTGAGCAGTAGTCTGGGGGCTATTGTATGGTCTATGCCTGCTATTATTGCTCTTGCAACGGTGATGATATTGGCTGTTGGCTTCTTTGGAGGTTTCGGTGATCCTCTTTTCAAGATTCTCATAATGGCGTTTGTCCTTTCAATGGGTATCTCCATTTATGAGTTTATATGGGTCGGTGCTGGATTCAAAACTTTCTTTGAGCCGATAGGTATTATTGTTGCTCTGATATTAGCAACGAGTATCGCTTTCGTTTTGGAGAGAAAGAATGAAAAGACATTCCAGAGCCTTAATGAAGTGAATGACGACACGCTCGTAAAGGTGATACGCAACAGTAATGTATGTCAGGTGCCACGTAAAGATATTGTGGTTGGTGACATTGTGTTGCTTGAAGCAGGTGAGGAAATTCCTGCCGATTGTGAACTGTTAGATGCGTTAAATCTAAATGTCAACGAGTCATCACTTACTGGTGAACTTCAAGTTTACAAGACTACTACCCCAGAGGAATTTGACAAGGAATCAACTTATCCTTCAAATCAAATTATGAAGGGTACTATAATCCTTGAAGGCTATTGCACGGCCAAAGTGTTGAAAGTGGGTGATGCTACAGAGAGTGGAAAGGTCTTTGAGGCTGCACAAGTGGAAGAAGGAGGTTCAACTCCATTGAGCGAGGAACTTGATGGACTGGCGGATTTGATAACAAAAGCAAGTTATGTGTTTGCCGCCCTTATCGTCGTTGGACGTATCTTCATCTATTTCTATATGGGTGATGCCGACTTCTCTTCCGGCAATGGATGGATAGGATTTGTCACGTATGTACTTAACACCGTAATGATTGCCGTTACCCTCATTGTTGTGGCTGTTCCAGAAGGATTACCTATGTCCGTCACTCTTAGTCTAGCATTCAGTATGCGCAAGTTGATGAAGGAGAACACACTCCCCCGTACCATGCACTCTTGCGAGACTATGGGAGCAACATCTGTGATATGTACCGACAAGACCGGTACATTAACACAGAACAAAATGCAGGTGGCAGAAAGTGACCTCAACGAGGTTTCCGATGAACTGCTTGCAGAAATGATTGCACTCAACACAACTGCCAACCTTGACTTTACAAATAAGAACAACGTCAAGACCGTAGGTAATCCTACAGAATGTGCACTTTTGTTGTGGCTCAACGGCAAAGGACAGGATTATATGTCCATACGTGAGAAGTCTATGATTGTTGACCGTCTTCCTTTCTCTACTGAAAACAAGTATATGGCAACGATTGTTGATTCTGCAGCCTTGAATAAAAAAGTGGTTTATGTGAAAGGTGCTCCTGAAATTCTGCTCTCAATGTCAACTGTTGGTGAATCCCAAAAGCAGAAGTACAACGAAGAGTTGCAGAGTTATCAGAACAAGGCAATGCGTACTCTTGGTCTGGCATATGTAGAAGCTGACAATAATGAAGAGATTTTCAAGGATGGCAAACTCAACACAAAGAGTCTTACCTTCGTTGGTATCTTTGCTATTTCTGACCCTGTTCGCAAGGAAGTGCCTGCTGCAATCAAAGATTGTGTCAATGCCGGAATACAAGTGAAGATTGTAACAGGTGACACAACTGGTACGGCAAAGGAAATCGGAAGACAAATTGGTCTGTGGAATAACACGGATGGCGACAGAAACATCATGACAGGTGTGGAATTTGCAGCCATGAGCGATGAGAATTTGCTTACACGTGTAGAAGACATTAAGATTCTGTCCCGTGCCCGTCCTAATGACAAGGAAAGGTTGGTAAGACTGTTGAAACAAAAGGGACACGTTGTTGCCGCTACAGGTGACGGTACCAATGACGCTCCAGCGTTGAACGTCGCAGACGTCGGTCTGTCAATGGGTGACGGTACTGCTGTGGCTAAAGAGGCTTCGGACATGACCATCCAAGACAACTCGTTCTCTACGATTGCCAACGCTGTAATGTGGGGACGTTCTCTTTACAAAAATATCCAGCGATTCCTGTTGTTCCAGCTTACAGTGAACGTGACAGCTTGTTTCCTCGTACTTGTCGGCGCGTTTATGGGCACGGAGTCTCCGCTTACTGTTACCCAGATGTTGTGGATCAACCTTATTATGGATACTTTTGCAGCTATCGCTTTGGCTTCACTTCCGCCATCGCAGAAAGTTATGCAAGATAAGCCTCGCAACAGAAAAGCCTCTATCCTCAGTCATTCTATGCGTATCAACATTCTTGGTGTAGGATTCTTTTTCTTCTTCTTGCTTGTAGCTATGCTTTATATCTTCGAGCATGGTGAATATACAAGTATGGTAGATTTGCTGAACTTTCATATCGGTGAGCGTGACGGATTGAGTACATACGAATTGACTATGATATTCACCACGTTTGTTATGACTCACTTCTTCTACCTCTTCGATGCTCGTGCATTTGAAACGGGTCGCAGTGCATTACATTTCAAAGGATGTCAAGGTCTGCTTACGATAGTTGTCGTTGTATTCTTGGGTCAAATACTTATGGTGGAAAATCTGTTTGAAATTCTACATAAACTATTTAATACGCCTCTGTCTTGGACTCAGTATTGGCCTCTACAAGATTTCTTCAATGTCTGTGGATTGAGTCTGCAGGATTGGATAATTATTATCCTTGGTTCTTCACTTGTACTTTGGGTACATGAGGTATGGCATTTGATAACAAGAAAGTAAAACAATGTATAGGTATGCCTGATTCTTATTAAGGGCATACCCATACTTTTCAAAATAACATAGAATGGTAAGAAAGATAGCATGAGTAATAACAATAATCATCCCTTAGGTAAAGCACCTTGGTTTCATATAATCGTTTCCACAGGGTTGGGAAGCGGATTTTTTCCCGGAGCACCCGGTACTTTCGCAGGCTTTATAGCATTAGTGATATGGTATGCACTTTATCTTGTCTTATTACCACCAACTCTTTTTTATATTACATTTGCTCTAATCATAACCACAACTATTGTTGGGGTGTGGACTTCAAATGTTATGGAAAAATATTGGGGCACAGATCCACGTGCAGTTGTTATTGACGAATATGTTGGTACTTGGATTCCGCTTTTAGCAGCCCCATGCGGTGAATATACATGGATTCTTGCATTCATTGGATTTGCTCTCTTTCGTATAATTGACATCTTCAAGCCTTTAGGATGTAGAAAAGTAGAACAGATAATGCCCGGAGGATGGGGTGTGATGTTTGACGACATATTAGCTGGAAGTTATGCTCTTGTTCTTGTTATTATTATAAAATATATCTGTTTATGAAAAATTCCAGAATTATCATTCTCTCTAAAAAGAGCATTGATTTTTCTGTTCCCATAGCATTTCTCCTATCATAATATAATAAGGTTACTTGTTTCCTCTGCAATTTCTTCCTATGAATATGTAACATAATCATAATAGCCTCCTATATTCCAAACAACTCCGACCCACGCCTCACGGCGGAAGTCGGAGTTTCAACATATATAAAGGAACTTATGCGGATGCCCTCTTTGCCTCCAAGAAGCGGTGGGCATTATCATTAACCATCTTGATAATCCTATCGTGAAAATCTGTATTGCTGTTGCACACCCCATGGCTCTGAACCACTTTTCCCTGGCTCAAACTGAACTCAACGGTCTCAATGCGATTGCCCAAACGGTCGTGAGCCGACAGAATAACAGAGTCAGTCTTGGCATAGTATTCACATTGGAATACACAATGCTTCATCTTGTTGCCCTCTTCCTTATAAGCCTCCAATGAGTCCAACACGGAAATCTCTATATCTTCATCACTTATCACAATACCGAAGAAGCAAGACTTGCTCTTGTAAAATTCAGCTTCGTATGTCTTGGCTTTTGCCATTCGTTCCATATCCCTACGCTTTTGCTCTATGGCATCCGCTTTCTTCAACCAATGGTTGTGCTCGGCTTTCAAGTTTATCGGACAGATGTACTTGGCATTATGAATGTCCTTACCGCACTTGTCAAGCAAGCGGATGGTATCGCACCAAGTACCAAAGTCCTTAATCCGATAATGATGTCTTGAAGCTACCTTGTAAGATTGCCAACAACTATTGAGGTCTAAGGGATGGTAGGTAAAATACTCAACTGCCTTGTAGTCCTTTGCCTTCATCAGCGTTTCCATCCGATGGTCAAACAAAAGAGACTTCATCAGTTTAAGCGGATGACAGTCAGGCAATTTGCCTTTCATTCCGTTCCGTCTCAATTCGGGAAGGACTGAATAGTGGGGATAGGTATAAGTGTCGGATATGACCATATAGACATCTGACATTCTCCTTAACTCTATCAGACTGGCAAAACTAAAGCTGTCTTGATAATAACCTCTGGCTTTCATTCTTGAAGTAACCGCCACTTGTCCTTTGGCATTGAGCCACAGACGGCATACTTCATCATAGTAAAAATCCATCGGCTTCCCTTTGCTGTATAGGATGGTCAGCAAGAATACTCTCTGTACTTGTAAGTTCCCAATAACTTCAAGGGAAGAAAAGTAGCTTTTCTCTTGGTGTATGCGTTTCAACGTATCAGTCACTTGCAAACGGTGTCCGCAATGGGGGCAACGGACAGACTTGCCTTTTCCCTTATAGTCAAATTTCTTACCGCAATCGCCACACGTGCATTTGTGTTCGGATGTACGGAACGCAATATGCTTCACTACGTTTCTTACTGCCCACTCCACGGCTTTAGAGCCGATGGCGGTCAGCTCCTTGTTGGAAGCTGCCACCAATTTCTCAAACTTGTTTCTCGGCTTCATACGCTTAAAAATCAAATAGTGATAACTCGGCTTGTTGGGGAACTTTGGGTTTGCTTGGTTTGGGTCGGGAGTTTCTGACTTGTATCTTGCGAAGCTCCTCCTCTTGGTAGCGTTTGAGGGCAATGTCCCTCTGTTCTGCTTTTTCCTCTTCGGTCAGGTCTATATGATGGTTCACGACAACATTACAAGATAACGGCTCACCAATTATCAATGTAGGTTCTTCTGCTGCGTGGACTGCCATAGAAAACACCTCCATATCGGAAAAACCGCAACAACCTGAATGTTGAACTTCATTGATGATATAGGTTACTATATCATCAATACTACGTGCTGTAGCTTCATATTTCACTCGGAAGAGTTCATCCTCCTTTGCCCTGTTGTCAAGATAGTTCTTGATAATTGCCTTGAATTGCTCTGTCCCTTTCATATATGTTCGTTTTAAGTTATTATACATTGACTACCATATCGGCAGCCTCTCCAAAAGTTCCTCCAATGGAATGGTATTGATGTCCTCACTGCGGAACAACACTTCCCACTCCGGCTTAACCAACAAGCGATGGAAACTCACCACCGAAAAGCCTGTATCATTGGAGTAGCAAGTAATGCAAGCGAAGTTCTTGCCGTCCTTGCGGATATGGGCATAATCGGGAGCCATACCGAAAGTACATCTGCGGATGTCCTCTCTGTTCCACAATAGGGTCAGTTCGTAAACATTCCCTCTGAGGTTTATCGTTTCCTTTCTGTCTTTAAGTGTGATGCTCATACGTTTTAATTTTTTCCCTTTTGTTTGAAGCCTTTTGGCTTCTCGCTTCCGGGTGTTTTTTACGATGCCCCACATACGGAGGGAACAAGGGGCGTAAGGCAAATGTGGCAAGCGGAAAGAGACGGAATACCCAATTTGGCACAAAAATTGCGGAAGGCTGCCGTCCGCTTTCCGTGCAGGCAAGAGAAACGGCATTTGCTGTCGGCACCGCCCTCCGTTACTTTGTATCGGAAAATCGAACCGGGAGCGCGGATGACCGAATGAAGATAACAGGCACAAAAATCCCCGACACCCTTGACCTCTTTGGTCCCGGATGCCGGGGATGAAGAAAAAGTATTTGCTGTATGGATTTACATCAAAGGAATCTCAAACGACTTGATAACAAATTGCGCCTCCTTGTCCAATATGAACCAGTATTCGGAGTGATAAGGCTTGCCACCTGAATCCTTGCCCTCATACTCAACCTTGACTTTCCAACCCGTAAATGATTTTACAACATTATCATTTGTTTGTGGAGTCATAGCACGGAGAACCGACATCGCCTCCATCTGACGCTCCATCAGCACGGAAATCTCCTTGTCATCAGGATTGAAGTTCTCCAACCCGTCAGTAAGTTTCATCACCTTCTCGTTGATTTTCATCATCATCATAGAGATAGACATCTTCTCGTCCATCGTGATATACTCTCTGCCAAACACAGAATCCGGCTGGCTGATACCGATAATCTTGACAGACCTCGGATTATCCACCGAAGCCTTCAATGCCAGTTCCGCCACCTCAACAGCACGCTTCTTCAGATTATCGCCACAAAACACAAAGTAGCCCACGACACTCCAAAACAGAATAATCGAAGCCAAAATGATGGCTAATCTTGTACCCGGTTTCATATCTTCACAATTTGGAGTTTGTCAGGAGAGACACCCAGACGCTTGCGGTACACTGCACCGTCCTCACGATACATCTCCAGTTCAGTAGAAGTGATACCTTTCTCGCAAAGTTCCTTGGCTTCAGCCAAAGTCACCTGATGCCCACCGATGTTCCGCCAGATGGCAAACGAGCAAGGTGCTTCCTGATTGCCATAGTTGGAACAATTAAATGCCCGGCTGCCTACACGGATTTCACCGCCACAATGAGGACACTTGCCAATAACCGACTGCATATTGATGTTGCCGTCATCAGCCAGTTCAAGCACAGTAGGGAAAGTCTTTCCTTCCTTAGTAGCGAAGCCGTCCAGTAGCACCGAGCGATTGGCAAGCAGTTTCGCTATCTCATCGTCAGCCATCTTGCGATTACCGAGAATGGCATTGATGTTCAGTACACACGAGGGATTATCTCCAATATTATTCTCACAGCGATACCCCTTGCAGGTCTTCACCACGTTGCCGCCACAGAGGGGGCAGCTACCTATAATTTTCTTTTCTGTTGTCATCATACTCTTTGAATATTGATTATTACGTTGTTCGATTATTATTCTAATTGCATTCTGATTCTAATTACCATTTAAGCAAGTAGCCTTGATTCCACTCCGATACGATACCGTCAATGACATTCTTGCCGGACATCACATTTGCCCAACCCTCCGGGTCAAGAGAGAACCAAAGGTCATTCCAAGACAAGGTGCGAACCTGCCAGGCTAAGATGAATAAGTCAGTATTTATTGCTTCCAATCGGGTCACCACCTCATTGGCAATATAGTACCTTTCGGAAGAGTTCAACAAGTTCACCTTGTGCTTCTCGTTCTTCCCGTCCCCACCGGGTACGTTGTAACTGCCCGAAGTCACCAACTGCTTCATAAACGGATAGAGTGCCGCCATTTGCGTCGCCGCATCCGTCAGCTCATCCGACACGATGGCGGCAATAGCCGTTCCTTTCAGATTACGACCCACAGATTTGGTCAACAAACTACAGTTCTTCGGTATCTCAGTCGTAACCAATTCCCCTGCACGTTTAATCTGATAGAGGTTCTGCATCGCACCCTGCGCATTGGAGAGGTATTCCAGCATCTTGTTCTCCACAGAGTGAACACGATCAAGAGCCAAGGTTACGGCAGTCTCGGCAGCGATAATCTGTTCCTGTCTTTTCTTGCGTTGCTTGTGGAGATTCTTCAACTCCACAGTCTGCGCAATCACCGCACCTGTCAAAGCCGGATCTGTCTGTTGGGCAAATGAAGGCAAGCCGTTCATCAGGGAAACTGATAGAATGGCCAATGCCGCTACTTTTGATTTTATTCTTTGCATATACTTCACATTTTAAGACCACTATTTCTGCGTCCAGTCAAGTTTTGTTCACGTTCCTCCTTGTGCGGAGAGAGAATCGGCGCCATTGGTTTGTTCATAAGACAATCATTCCAGTCCTTGAAAGCCTTGGGCGGTAGCCATTGCCCCATCTTATAACGGATGGATAGCTTCTCGCAGATCTGTGCCGTCAGTGAGCGTTCCGTGTTCAATTCAAAGGATTTTCCTTTGGCTTCCACTTGCAGTTTATTGTCTGTGCGAGTGATTTTCATCGGAATGTCCTCTAAAATTGCCATCATACGCAATCCGTAGATACGTCCGGCTAAATCATTGTCGAAACAATCAAATGCCCTCGCATTTGGGAAACGAGCCATCGTTCCGGTTATCTGCTTGTCAGAGAACGTACCACCCAATGATACCAAAGCCATATCCGTACCTAATTGAACTTTGTTCATCTGATAGAAAGCCATCGCATCAAGAGCCGACTCACAGAAGAACACGCTTCGGACAGCCTCATGATTGCCACCTGTCAAATCTGCCACCCAAGCCGAAGAGGAAGAATCCGTACCGGCCGCCTTGGACTTGTAACCGCCATATCCACGAATCTCGTAGCCGTTGGCTTCATCACTATGCTCATTCGTATAAGGGAAACCGATATTGTAACCTTCAAACTTTCCATTCTGCTTATCCCTGACAAGAGAAATAAAAGAAGATAGTTCTTTCACTGTATCATCGGATATGCCTCTTTGAGAAAATAATCTCGGAATCTTGTTGGTATCAATCGACTTGACCTCATAACGCGACTCATCGAAGACGGCATCATGCTTGATGGACTTGATATATTCTCTATCTTCCCGATATTCGGGTTCGGGCATATTGGCAAAGCGTGCCATCACCTTGGCAATCTTTTGCCAATCGTCCTTACCCGATACCAGGAATGAATTCAGATTCTCACGGATGAGAGTGACCACATCGCCTTTGGAGCCATCCCTGCGGAAGAAAGTCTGGGCCACCTTGTTATGCGGATGGCTGACGATAATGGTGTCACGTCTGTCATTGCCTTCACCAAGCACCAGTTCAATGTACCGACCCACACCCGCTTTCCGGTCCAGACGATACCCCAACGCATAGGCGATGTCATCCACACCCACACGGGATTTCATCTCCTTGAAGTTTACTTTGTAATCACTCATCATCTGTCTGTATTAGTGATAACCCCCAATCAAAGAGAAATACCCGTGCTTACTTTCTGATTTCTCCGTATCACAGTCAACTCCGGCTCGTAAGTCTTTCGTGCCGTCATATTCAGGAACGCTGTCTTATCTTTCTGGTCAGTAAGCTGGAAGAAGGTCTTTGCCGTGTCTTTGGTGACTTTCTTCAATCCCAACTCCACACCATCGTATGAGACACGGATAGCATAATCGCCGGAACGGGTCTTGATAATGGCGGCATTCTTGAAAGGGACTTCCTCACTTGGATCCATTGGAGTAAACGGGTCGTTCTTGGCAAGGTAAGGTTGTTCGCCCAATGCCAACCGTTGCTTGTCCACGTGGTCAAGTATGAGGTCGGATGCCTTGTTTACGTCTGCCATAATGGAAACAATGAACTTAGGTTCCTTCTTCAGGACACCAATCCACGAGTCCAAATAGGCGGCGGAGTTGTCCGTTATCTTGGAATCGAATCCCATCGAGTGGCTGATCATGGCAGCCGTCAGTTCCGCCACCAGTTCCTCCTTCGCATATTTCGGATCTCCAAACTTGCCACCTATCTCACGATTGAGTCGGTCTGCCGTCATGGTCGAGTGGGTCATTTCGTGTAGCATGGTCGAATAATACTCCATACCGCCACGATAGACTTCCTCCGGAGTTTTGCCGATATTGAACTGCTCCTTCATGGGAACAACAATCCTGTCTGCCAAGGGAGAATAATAAGCACCGTCCACTCGTTTGTCCGCCTGTATCGGACAGAGCCATCCCTGGGTCTGCACCATACGGTCAAGGGCGGCATGGGCATACATACCTTCAGTGTCTCTAAGCTCCGGCACTTTGAACTTCTCCAACAGCTTTTGCATACGCTCCGGCTGTATCTCTGCCAGATTGGTCTGTGCGACATTGTAAACCGGAAAAGCCTTGATAAAAGGAATCGCTTCCAAATCTTTCCGCTCCTCCCGACTCATGGCACGGTATTCATCCGAACTGATTTTCTGCCCGTTCTTGTCCTTTACCAGCATATCCCAATAGACCACGGGAAACGCCTTTTCTCCTTTCAAGACGTGGGCTTTGAGGTTATGCGCCTGCTTGAAAGTCAGATAGACAGGTAGGTCATACCCATTCGCCGCCGTATGTAGTTGCAAGAATAGCGAGTTGGAACCGGAATAGTTCCTGCCGCCCACGTTCTGCGGCAAGCCGGCATAACCCGAAGCACCACCAATCCAGCCTTTCTTCCAGTCGGAGGCTTTCATCTGCTCCATGCGGTCAATCATCATCGCCGCGAACTTATCCAGAGCGACCTGACCGGCATTGCCCGAAGCTGACGGATTGTAACTAGTTCCAGATGCCATAGTCCTCGTCATCCATTACCTGACGGTCCATCTGCTCGATGTCCGTCTGCTCGATATAAAACTCTGCGGATTCGTCCGAGGGGTCTGTACCGTGGGTACGGCACCACTCTAAATAACCCTGTTCGTTCTCACTCTCCAGGACAAAACGGAGATAACCGATTTTGCCCTCCTGAAGGAGTTCCACCAACTCCTCATGCTTCATCTTTTTGTTCATATATAGTTTTTCTTTTATCGTTAAACTGTTGTTTGATTAGTTACCTTTTCATGGATGCGGATTTCTCCACCTTGACACTCTTTGCAGCAAGCATACCGCTGATTTCCGTATTGAGATACTTCGCTGCAATCTGTTCCCGTGTGGCGGTCTTTGCCTTGAAAAGGGAATAGCCGTCATCAAAGGAGATTTCATGCTTGGTGGTGCGCCCCTTGTCGCCCATATCCACGGACACCTTCCACTTGTTGTCACCACGGTCTTTCGCCACACGCACACCTTTCGGGTCTATGCCTTCGGGAAGCTGGTACTTCTCGTAGGCTGATTTCAAGTGCAGGCGTTCCCCGAAGTTCTTTTCTACAAGTTGAGTAGGAGTCATCACCCGATCGAAGTAGGCGTTCAAGTCCTGACGGGAAGCGACAGCCGACATCTTGGAGTCACCGATTTGCGCATAGAACTTGTACTTGCCATAATCGGCACGCTGCTCGTCCTTCTCCTTATAGACATTGAACTTCTCCACGGAGATATTGCCTTCCGGTCCGGCAATGGACTTGGGCATCTTGAAGGATTCCTCCGACACCTTTGGCATCAGTTTGGTCGGATAATAGCGTTCCATCAACTGGGGCACCGTCATTTCCTTCTTCTGGTAGGCGGCTAAGTCGGTAGCGTCCATCCGTTGTGGCTTCAACTGTTTACCGTCCATCTTGGCGGTGAAATACCACTCTTCGGGGTTGGCTTTGCTTTGGTAAGCGTGACCGTGGGTCACTTTCTCGCCGGCAGCAGTTACCATCTGAGGCTCGCGTGGTTTCTTCTCCTGCTTCGCCTCGGCTTTCTGTTCACTCTTGGCTTCCGCTTGCGCTTCCACCTTTTTCTCCTTGGCAGGTTTCTCCCCGGCTGTGTTCTTCACAGTCTTGGCAGGCTCTTCCTGCACAGCCTTCTCTTTCTTCTCTTTACTCTTCTTTGCCATATTGGTATTGTTTGATAGGGGTGGTTCTTCGTTCTTCCTTACTTTCTCTACGACTTCAAGCTTGTCACAGATGGCGACCCGTTCTCCGGCACGGATGAGTTTGGGCAAATAAGTGTCCAATGCAACCGTAGGGAACTCAGCGGTCTTTATCTTCTTCTCAATGCCCGAAGTCAGCTTGTCTGCCGTGGCTATGCCGAGAATCAAGGCGGCTTTAACAGCATCCTCCTTGTAGAGCCGGTAGAAATCGCCCTCCCGAAAAAGGAGCATCGCATCGGGATGCTTTTGTTTCAGAGAGTCAAATTGTCTCAGGAGTCCGGCATCCAGCTCTTTGTCTGTTTTCTTAGCCATGACCGTCAGCGTTTAAGGATATTGTTTGCTTTTTCCTCACGGGAGGGTTTAAGGTGGATGGCACGTTCCTTGGATTGGGCATCCACGACCTTCTGGTATTCCCAACGGTTCTTGTCTGTCATTACCAGACCCAAGTATTCAGGATGCTGCTCGTCATAACGGAGCTTCTGCTGCCGTTCCCACTCTTTCATATCGCCTTGGATGACCTTGAAGCCTTGCGGTTCTCTCAAGTCCACACCCACGGAAACCTTCTCACCGCCTACATTGAGTTCGATGGGCTTGCCCTCACGAACCTGTTGCTTCTGCAGGGTGCCCAACTCGATGTCATTGACTTTTTCCATGTCTTTGAGTTTCTGCTCCAGTTGGATGTCCGTCACTTTACGATGGATGACCGATTTGGTTTCAGGGTCTAATTGGAGGTACTGCTTTGTCTTCTCGCCGTTTACCTCCACGGCTTTTTGAAGCACCTCGCCATTCCGTAGCCGGATGGCTTCCTGCTCGGTTAAGCGTAGAACCTTGTTACGCTCCACTTCAAGCGCCGCTCTGACCGGATAGGCGATAAGGGCAGGATTACCGTTTTTGTCGGCAGTAAGCTGTAACTTAACCGGCAAGGTGATGATGTCGCCATTACGGGCGTTGATAGAGACTTGCATCAGCGGAGTGACCTCGCCGGAAGCCAGTTTTTCCTTTACCTCCTGAGGCAACAAATCCGCTTTCTTACGGTCGATGCCCAATACCGCCAACTTCTCGTAGGGCAGCATTTCGGATAAATTTCTGTTGTGTAATTCCATTTGAATGATGTTGAACTGTTAATTTTGCGGTGTCGTTACCGCTTGGATGTCACAAAATTACCCACATCAAATTCCGGAAAAGAAATGCGCAACACTATTCTGACAGCGATGTTCTTGATGCTGATGCCGGGCATGGCATCGGCACAGTTCTATACGATAACGAAAGAGGCAAGAATTGAGTCGATTCGGGCAAACGACAAAGAAAAGGTTATTGATAATAAGAAGGATACAACACAAATAGGCTCAAATAATGAACCGAAAGATACATTGAAAGTTCAATCGTATATTAGAACAAACAAACGTCTATGTACCCAAAAAGTGGACGGTAAGACGTCCCAAAAATTCAAACGGGTTAAATCAAACGGGCATCTTCCTGAATTGACGATTCCCAACCTCTATACGGAAATCAAGAAGAACGGCATCCTATATCCGAAAGTGGTATTGGCACAAGCCATTTTGGAAACAGGATGGTTTACCTCACCACTGTGTAGGGATAGGCACAACCTCTTTGGGCTGACCAATCCACGTACCGGAAAGTATTATGAGTTTGCCCATTGGTCGGAAAGTGTCCGCGCCTACTATACCAAGGTGCAGTACAAGTACAAACGAGAAGATGGGAACTATCTGCTTTGGTTAAAAAAGATTGGGTATGCGGAAGCACCTGATTATATTCCGGCAGTTATCAGTGTGCTAAAAATGTTATAGCGCACCATATTAGTAGCAAGTGCATCGGATAGAAAGCATAAAATCCATACTTGGCTGCATTGCCCTTGATAAATCCCCTTGTGCCATCGTATAAGAAGATGACCATGCAAGCCAGCAAAGCACCGATGCTACCATAGTGCATCATCAATGGGAAAGCGCAAAGTATCTGCATTATCCGACCATAGGGAAAAGGAAGAATCTTGTTTTGATTCCGTAACAGATTGAAAACGACAATTATCAATATTCCTCGCCACTCATAATCCGTTCCAGACCAAGTGGCGAAGCAAGCAATAGAGAGAATAGCCACCCCACAAAGGATGCTATTCTCTTTCAATTTCTCCAATACCGCCAAAGCTATCACGCCTAAAGCCAACGTGAACATTACGTTGTGCGTACCGTCCGCTCCATTCAGCAGATACCAAGGAACTTCACTGATAACGGCAAATACCAATAGCTGTGCAAAGTACCTCTTTCGGTTATGTGTATAACCGAAACCTTCCACAATCAAGAAAGCAAACACAGGAAAGGCGATTCGACCTACACAGCGCATGGCATTGTAAAGTAGTGTGCCGTTCTCCATCAGAAAATAGGCACAATGGTCTATCACCATAGATATAATGGCGATAATCTTCAACGTGCTACCGCTAAAGGTGGGTATCTTCGCAAGTCCTTCCATAATCAACTCATTCCAAGCAGTTCCTTAACCATATCCTCCACCTCCTGATTGACACGCTTGAAGTTGCGGTTCAGCATAATCTCCTTCTCCCGGTCATTCTTGAACTCATAGATTTTGGGCAGAGCCACATAGTGGTCTTCCTCCGCCTTAATCTTCTTCATATCAAAGTGCGTCTTGCAGAAATACTTCGTGGTCTTGAACTCCTCCGACTGCTCTATGTCGAAGTTGTCAAGCATCTTGTCATTGGTGGCGGTAAAGTCACGTGCCGCCTGACCAGCCAGCCATCCCGTAGCCATATCCGCTATCTTGGCTGCCGGAACAAGGTAGTCCATCTTCTCGGAGATGGTAGTAGATACCTTTTGGTCATTGATGGAGATGGAGCGTGAGGTCTGCTTCGCCTTGCCGAACACATCATTCTGCGCCCACTCCAAGGTTTCCTTGTTACGTGCCGCTCCCATAAAGATGTTACCGCAGGTAGTGATAATCTTCTGCATACCTACCTTGCCATAGTCCGCTTCCAACTGAGGCAACTCCTGAAAGCCAAGGGTCACGGCAACCTTATTGGAACGTGCCGTACCAATCAAACGGTCTATCTTATGGAAGTACAGAGTGGGCAGCTCATCCACGATGATGCTTACCGGGATGTTCCCCTTGGAGTTTACACGTGTAATCAGTCGGTTCAGCACCAAAGCGTTCAGCGAACCGATGACCTGTTCCTTTTCCGGGTCATTTGCGATGACCAAATAACTCGGATGCTCCTTGTCTGAAATCTTCAAGTCAAAATCATCACCTGTAAAGACCCAATAGGCTTCGGGAGATACCAATCTTGCGGCATTGACACGAAGCGTACCCACCATACCTTCCAACTGGTCATTCGCCTTGTTCTCGAAAGCACTCTTGAACGGAGCCATCAAGGATGCAATCTTATCATCCTGCATCAGGATGTTGAACACTTGGTCGTATGACCTGCCTAAGAATGATAGTACGTGCGGCATATCTGAGAACTCACCTGTGATGGTGTCCGGCTCAACCTCGTTTCCGTGCTCATCCTCATACCAACAGCGGTCTATTTTTCTAAGTGTTCTTGTCCGGTCTTTATAAGAAAACCCGTTCAAGTCCACAAACATCCTATCTTCATCGGTAGATACATCATTGCCGTTCTCATCCACGAAGTCCAGCACCACATTTCCCTTCTCGTCTATGGCATTGAAGTCATCCCAATTCCGAATGACAATCTCCAATTTCTTTCCCTCCAGCAAAATATAGCGTTTCAGTTTCTTTCCATTTCTGAACCCGACAGGGTGGAAGTTTACGAAGAAATAAATGATAGCCGCCAAGAAGTTCTCTGCCGAATTGGTGAAGAACGCTTCCGAACCGCCTTTCTTTTCTCCACCTCCCTTGTTTAAGGAAGCAAGTAAGGTAGCTGCCGTTTCCGAAGCTGCCGCCAAGTCAGGGATATACTTCCGTTGTATCGGATTGATGCGGTCAGAGTATTCCACATCCGTGAAGTTGATGGTACGGAACCCACAGTTAGCAGGAAGCCTTCCGGCTTTCCGATTCTTACAGAACTGATAGAATAGCGTTTTCGCCAATGTGGGGTACTTGAAATCGTACACCATCATGGCAAAACCTTTGGCGGCATGTTGCCGTATGAACGGGTCAATGATACCGAAGGACTTACCCGAACCCGGTGTTCCGAGAACAATCGTGCCACGGAACGGGTTGATGATATTGATCCATCCCTTGTGCATCTTCCGTTTCCAATAATAAATCATCGGTATGTTTACCGAATAGTCGTTATTGGCAAGTACCTCAGACTGTTGGAAGGACTCGTTCTCGAAATTGAAACGGTCATCACCAACCTTATAGTTGTAATACTTGGCAATGCCGTCCAATCCTTGATGCACCAACATGGTGCCAACTACTGAGCATACGGCATAAAGAATACGGTTGGCAGGGAATCCCATCCAACTCATTCCGAAGTCCATCTTGTGAAAGAGGAAGCAGAGTCCGACAAGGGTCAGACCGGCTAATACAGGATAAATGACCATTGTCTTGACATTGAACTTCAATGCTTTCTTCGCCTTTGTACCGATGCAGACCACACAGATGCAGACCAGTTCCACCATCTTACAACCCGAAACGGACGTGAACACGGGGAATCTGCCTAACAGGTCAAGAATGAACTGCGTAACACGGTTGTCTGCCGTAATGGGCAGGTTCATAATAATCTCAATGATGAGAAAGATGTAGATGCAGCTACGGAAGTAGTTATACATCTGCTGCTGTTCCCTTGTTTCTTCAAATGCCATAGCTCAAAATCAGTTAGTGGTTCAAAAAGGTATCTTCATACCAAGCAACAATCCATTTCTAAAAGTGTCCCCATGAACAAAATTCACGTTATTCTTTTGGGTAATCACAAACTCACAACCGTTTCTGAAAACGTAGCTGTATTCAAAGCTCGCTTCCAATCCGAGAAAGAATTTTCTTTCCACCGCACCGAATTGAGGGCCGAAACGGAAGCGAAGCATACCGTTCTTGTATCTTGCCAGCCGTTGCTTATAGACAATGCCGCCATCCCAGAAGTAACCTTTCCAAAAGTCATGCTTCCTCCAATGGTTGCCCACCTCGCCATACAACTCCACGGCATTACCGTAGGATAGCGGATGTTCATAGCCGACCGTAGTGTTCAACGTAGAGGGGAACTGAAAGCCTGCATTTATTGATAGCTTGGCATCTTGCGCGGATGCACCAATGGTCATAACCGCACATACAAAAAGGAATAATAGCTTTTTCATTGTTCGACAGAGTATTTGATGTAATAGTAAGGATAATAATCGCTGTTTTTCAAGATGTCCGAGTCAAAACCGTCGGCATTGAGGATGTCCTCATATTCGATGGTCAGCACGATGACACGTCCGCTGATTTGGTTCTCTGAAATCTCCAGTCTCAACACTTTCTCGTCCGGGAAAGTCAGTTTGGGAAGCACCAACACATTGCGGTAATTCTTCTGGAACTTCTTGGCATAGTTGAGTGAGAATACCGGAGTCAGTTCGATAGTCTGTGAGTTGGTAGCCTTGCTCTGCTTCTTGTCGGTCAGCTTCACACGCAGTTCCTCAATGTCGTAAGGTATCTTCGTCTTGTTCTGCAGCGAGTAGTCAATGAAGAAGTAATCCCCAATGGCATAGATATTATTGACCACCGCTTTCATGCCGTGCGCCTTTGACACCACCTGATTGAACTTGCGGTCACTGCCATAAACTGCCCACGCATAGCGGGCCATTTCCGACATGGGCATAGACACCTCCGGGTTGATGTAGGATTGTGTATCGCTGTATGGTACTTGGAAAATGGATGCCGCATTAGCCGCACACTCCGTATAAATGATGTCATATTGGGCAATGTGTCGCTCGCCAATCAAGGTAAGCGTACCTAACAGTTCTTCTTCCTTATAATTGCATACCGTAGTGGAATCGCTCTCTTGAAAAGGCTTGATGCGCACAATGTTGTCGGCACACTGGTTGCCGATAATCTTGGGAGTGGATATATCCACCAACTTGATGTTCTCCGGCATGACGATGTGGGTGGTCACTCCACTATTGACATAGATTCTTTCGTTGGCAGATGCGTTGCCTACGACAAAGAGAACACTGAGAATGAAAAGAATAATCTTGGATTTCATACTGGGAAATTTTAATGTTTTCTGTAAAAAAGTTCTGTTATTATTTATCTTGCTTCATCCGAATTTATCAAATAGACAATGGTATTGTACTTGATTTTCGCCTTGTTCTTTCGGATATTGGAGGATATGGCCGACGATGCCGAGTTATACATATTCTGCAAGGTTTGCAAGGCAATGGCTTCAGCCGATATGCCGGTTTCATATCCGCTTCCCGATTCAAAACTGATATTCTGCTGCACCGCATTGGAGCCTGCATCTTTCACAAAGTCACGGAACTGTGATTCGGGGACATAGAAGCCTTCCATGCCGTCATTGTCAAAGACGGACAGATTGACCTTTACGAACTTATCCCCAATCAGGATGCTGGTGATGGCCGCACGTACACGCTGCTGCCCGAAACCTGTCACTGTTCCATAGAGGTAAGTGCCTTTCTTCAAATTGATGCCGCCAACCGTCACATCATCCAATAGCTTGAAGCGAAGCCGGGTGCCTTCACGAGCCTTGGTGGTCTGGTCAATCATCGCACGGATCAGTTTGGCATCCACTGCATCGTCCGAAGAAGAGACCGTGTGGAACTTGTCTGCATTGGTATCAGAGGATTTGATAACCAGCTTGGGGCGGTTACGCTCTTTTTCTTCCTGCCGTACTTTGGCAATGGAATCGGCACGTTGCTTTTGTAGGGCTTCTTCTTGCTCCGGGGTGGTGATACCCAGTCCGCTTTCGATTGCCTTCTGCCGTTCATAGCTCCTGCGTTGGATTTCCTCCAAATCTTGGGCAAACTCGTCCTTAGAAGTATAACCGTTGGTCGGATTATCGCCATAGGCATATTCATTGATATGCTTTCGAGATTCCGCAAGGGAACGCTCCAACTCCTCCAGTTCTTTCTGCTGACGGATGCGTTCTGCCTCGGCTGCATCAAGCATATTCAACTCTTCCTCGGTGTAACCGTGTTCCAGTTCCTCGGTCTCATTCTTCTCTTTGCCGATAGCACCGACGGCAGTAAAGGCATCCTCGTCACCGAAACGTCTTGACATCTCATACATCTTATCTCCGGCTTCCTCCACTTGGGCTTCGGGAAGTTCCATGTTGATGCGGTCAGTGGCTACCGACTGTTCGGTATCACCCGAACCCTTGAAGGTCTGCATCACGAAGTATATCAAGGCGCACAGCGGCACGAACACCACCAGCGGAAAGATATACTTGGGTTGTTTGAAATTGATTTTAATCATTTGCTCTCGTTATTATTAAGGGATTTGACAATGTTTTCAAGCTGACGGTATCGTTGGATGATACGGGTGGAATCCATCCTTGACTTGTGCGGGACAGCAATCATGGAATCCAGTTCCTCACGGAGTTCCTGCCCTTGGGCTACCAAATCCATCAGCCTGTTGCGTTGGATGTCCTTGTTTGCCTGTATGGTATGGAAGCCTGTGAAAAGCGGTTCCATATTGGAAACCATACTGATATTGGACTCATTTAATTTTTCCAATTCATTTGACTGGTCTTGTTTTGCGCCACTAATCCAAATGTTGCCCATCAAAACAAAAGCCAATGTCCCGGTTACATAAGCGAATGTCCGCTTCGGATGTTTGGCTGCCCATGCGTTAGCCAGACGTATTCTTGCCGCCAGCCGATACTTCGTACCGATTGCCCCCATCTTGGGTTGCAGCCATGCCCGGACTTGCTGGTGGGTCTTCAAGCGGCTTTCATGCAATGTCTTTCTGAGTGATTTCATTGTTGTCTTATTGCAGTGCTATTCGTTAATAATCCAAATCCTTGTTCTCAATGGTGCGCCAGTTGGTAATCATCAGTCCGTGGGGATTGTTCCGTGTCCTCGGCACATTCTCCACATACCCGGTCGTTACCATCGTCCGTTTCAAGTCGCGGGTGCGCCGCTTGATAAGCTGCGTTCCGTAGTAGGTGAACTTCCGTTCATGTTCGTCAAACTGGATGGAGTCGCACATAATTGTGCAGACAGCCGATGACGATATGATGTCGGAATAAAACCCGTTCTCGTCCATCGCCTGTTTCTGTTTCAAGGCTGTGCCGTCTGCCATATACATCGCCTTGCCGACCGTCCACTTGATATAGTCGTTGTCGGGTGGCAGGTTGAAGAAGTATTGATGAAAGAGTTGGATGTGTGCTCTCGCCTCCATCGTGAAGTTCGCTTCCAATTTGGCCCGTTCCGCCAAAAAAGGAATGTCGCCGTCCAATACATATATCTGTTGCCGCTCCTTGGTGACCAAAGAGATGCAGCACCAGACCGTGACGCCGCAGATGACGGCGCAACCTCCGATGGTTGCGAGTACCGTCATCATGGCAAGTTTTGTTTTCTGCGCTAAAGATTCTATAAGCATATCGTTTTGTTTTAAGATTACATTCACTTGGATTTGATGACCGAACCTGCCGCACCAGCCGTAGCACCAACAGCACCTCCGGCGATAGAACCAGCCGTAGCAGCCATGCCTGTAACAGTGGAACCTGCAGCGGAAGCCGCACTTGAACTTACACCGCCGGGAATCAGCCAAGAAGCCACTTCGGGAACAAAGCGGATGATGTAGGCACCCACCAACATACCCATCGCATACATACAGTTGGAGCCGATACCCTGCAATCCCAATGCACCAATCTGCTCCCACGAATTGACTGAGCCGTGCAGGAGGTGGTTGTAGGCTACCATGTCCTGCTGGAGATTATAAAGCAGGATGAAGTCAATGTAATAAAGGCACATATAGGTGACGAAGCCCCATAACGAGAGGGAAAGGAATTTAGACATCCATTGGCTCCATGCCGAATTCCAAGGCGGTGCAAGTGACAGAGCGAACATTATCGGGCAGAATATCATCATAATGGCGATGAATATCCGTTGCGCCACCAATATGCCGTAATAAGACATCTGGAATATCAGTTCTCCGATAAATCGTATGACATCGTTAATCCACTCGCTGACTTTTGTCTCGGCAGCTACAGCCGCACGTTGGGCATAGTTGTTGATGGTGCTGCCCAAGTTCTCCACATTATAGATGAGCTTGTCCCACCAAGCCGCATCTTCCCCGATGGCAGCCACTTGTTTGGCAGTTGCAATGGAATCCTGAACGGCTCTCAGCCGGTCCAGGTATTCACTCTGCTTTTGTGCTACCTTTAGCTCGAAAGCGGCCACTTCTTTGTTTTTGGAGTGTGCCATCGCTTTGGTGGCTGACTCCAATCCCTTGCCCGGTACTTGCAATGCGGAGCAGATCCACGAAGAGGAAGAGATACAGATGGAGATGCCGACAATACGGAGCAGCTTCATTACATCCATGCCGCGCCGTCCGAGTATCATCATCCAACACTCGTAAGAACCAGCACAGAGGGCAAGCAACAGCCCGATGATACGTGCCAATCCGACCGCATCACCCAACACCGCCACATTCGGGAAGGTTTCCATTGCGACCAACAGCTTGTCCAGACTCTCGTCAATGGCAGGCAAACCTATGGTCAGGAAAATTGATAATACATTCATTGTTATTCTTATTTTACAGTTAATAATGCGTTGCTGCCACAGCACACAGATGGGCGGTCTGATTTACCAGTTTCTGCATCTTCGTCTTGGCTTCCTCGTAGGCTTGCTGCCGTTTGGCATTTTCCAATCCGTAGCCGACACCCGTCTTGTGGATATAGGCGATGCCGGAACAAAGAATTTCATTCTGCCGGCTTAACTCGTCCACCTGATATTTGAGCTTACCGTTACTTTTCTTCATGCAATAGAGCAACCCGTCCGTAATGCAGTCCTGCATACGGTCAAACTCGTCCTTGTAGGAGGCGTAGGTCAAATCAACCGACCTGTCAGCCTCGCGAACCAGCTCTTCCTTGTATAGTTCCTCGATGTATTTGCACTCCGTTTCCACCTTCTTTACTTTCTGCCGCTGGGTCTCTTCTGCCGTCACACGGGTAGGCATGATACGCTTGACATCAGAGTCCTTTTCCTTAAAGCGAACCCGGAAACCGGAATTGAAGCCTGCCCATTTCCAATACATTTCCGCACCGGAATACTTGTTGTGCAGGAAGTAATAGTACCAGTCGGGAGCGAAATCCCAAGGCCCATTCTCCATAGACTTCCATTGTTTCTCTTTCTCCTTGTCACGGGCCGGGCGTTGGGAAAAAGAACTGAATGGAATTGCCAGTATCAGCATACAAAGCAATGCCCTTGTTATATTTCTAACCTGCATATCCTTGATTCCATTTATTGATTACTTTATTCGCTATCTCGTCCTTGACATTGGAGTTCAAAATCTCCCAGATATAATCCGGTTTCCAGCCGCAATCCGTTATTAGGAAGCAATACAGATTGGCATTATCAATGATGTGCCGCGCCCTGTCGATGGATGTTTTGAGAGTCATCACCAGATTCAGTTTCTCATCCATACTCGCCTTCATCAGGTTGATGCCCGAAGCAGCCACGGAAGCATAGAGCTTGTAACAATGGCTTATCTCCCTTGATATGGCTACATTGGCATCCGCATAGTACCAACCGACAAACGGCTTCTTTGATGCTTGCTTGAAGGTGTTGCTCGTAAAGTCCTTATACTCTTTGACTAACTGATAGAGCGAGTTGGCGGTGCTTGATATGGCTCCTGCCAATACAAGGTACGAATGGGCATTGCCCAACTTGGTATCGAGGGTAGTCCGTACATCGTTGAACTTGATGGCTCCCTTGGTTACAAGCGACTGCTCCCCGAAACTGGTAGCCACCCGTTTCAATGCCTGGTCTTCATCCTTCTTCACGGCTTTGTGAAGAGCAATCAAGGCTTCGATGGTCGGAAGGTCTTTCGGAATAACAAAGGCGAAGGACTTTGTAGACAATAAAATTGACAATGCAACATAGATGATAATTCGATGTCTCATACCCATACGCTTTTAGTTGTTAGCCGCCACCAGTCTGTTCCAGTCATTGATAAGCCCACCAACATTGTTTTTCATTGTCACCACATTTGCCCAACCCTCTGGGTCAATGGCAAAGAACAAGTCATTAGCGGTAGCATACTGAGCCATCAGTATCATACCTTCCACCTTGTAGCGGATTTCCAGTAATCCTGAATAGATGCTGTTAGCCAATGAGAGCCTTTCGTATCGGTCAAGCATATTATAGCCGTCACTTTTCTTCTCAGCCGTACCTTGTCCTTTGAGGGGATTCTGTATCGTTGCATTGTTCACGATATTCACGAAGTTGCCCACCAACTGCTGGGTTTCCGTCACAAGGTTGCCCAGTTCATTCAGGCATAGCAACTTGTTGGAGAACTTTGCCTTGCTTACCGTTTGGATAAGCTCCGGCACATCTTTGAGGATGTCGTATGCGCATAGTCCAATCTCCTTGTAGTATTTGCTTTCCGTACCGAAGCCCGACACGTTCTGCATTGTCACCTTATAGAGTTCCTTGATGGTAGCCATGCTCACGGTATAGAGTTCCACCTTCTTCTTTTTCTCGGCTATTGAGTCCAGCCTTTGGTTATGCTGACCCTCAATCAGCTTTTGAGAGGCAAGGTTGCTACTTACCACCTTGATGCAGTTCTTGTCTATGACTACCTTCCATGCGGCGAATAAATTTGGAGTGGCCACTATTATTATGAGTGCCACAAGCATCATTCTAATTCTTACCATAACGACATTACTTTTTGTTGTTGATTGACTTTTCTTGCGAATACCAGATACTTGTCATCACCGGCTTGCTTCCTGTCCGCCTCGATTCTCGTGATTGCCTCCTGCATATTGCCATAGTAGGCAAGGTAAATCTTCAGGGCTTCCTTCTCTGTCCGCTCGGTGGTGTATGCCCAATAACATTCGGGCGGTTCCTCCACACCATAGACATCGGAGTTCTGTCCCCGGCATATCCATACCTCCTTGAAGTAGTTGCGCCCCTCCCGGTTGTTTAGGGCGTTGATGGTAAAGATCTGCTGCCGCTGTATTTGGGTCAGTCCCAATATAGCGGCTATCTCATCGTACCTGTCCTTAAACTTGGTCTGGTCTAACAATATCTTCACATCGGAGTTGTTGATGATGGCTTCCTTTACGATGGGCGAATCTATCACGTCATTCAATTCCTGAGTGACCACTCCGGCAATGCCGTGGAACTTCCTGACCGTTTTATAGAGGTACTTGATATACTCTGCCATCGTAGGCGAAGCGATAGCTTTCCACGCTTCCTCGATTATCAATGCCTTGCGACCTTTCTTGATACGCATCTTCTGAAGGAATACGTCCATGATTATCAGCACCACGATAGGGAAAAGCACGGGATCATCCTTTATTTTATCAATCTCAAAGACGATGAACCTTTCATCAAAGAGGTTTACATCCAAGTCGGAGTTCAGCGTGGTTCCCAACTCGCCACCCCGGTAAAACTGCTTCAAGATGGCGGCGAAGTCCCGGATGCCGAAACTGATTTTCTCCTGCGAGGTGATTTGCGGGATGCGCTCCAAGGCAAACTCATAGTAGGAGTTGAAGGACAGTTCCTTTACCCTGAGCCTGCGTTTCTGTACTTCCAAGTAATCAATCTGTTTCTCAATCTTTATCAAGAAAGAGTTTTCATAGAGTTCCTTCTTGAATTTCTCCATAATGCACAAGGCACGCTCCCTTTCTGCCTGAGTAGCCCCTTGGTCATGGGCAAGCGCATTTAGGGAACGGTATTGACGAATCAGCTTTTGTCTGTGAGCCTCGGTAGGCAACATCAACATACGGTTCTCCTCAATCTTGGAAGGAGGCTCTTCCGTATTTATCAGTTCGTCTATGTCCTCCATTCTGGTGGAATAATTATCATAGTCTTCTTCCATCTTTGCGTCCACCAGCAACTTCTGACGTAAGCCTTCACGTTCCTTCTCTGTGAATTTCTCAAAGGGATGGAAATAGGCATCGTAATACTCCACGATGGTTTGGTTTACTAACATATCCTCTATCTTCGTGGGCAATTCGTTCCCTTTGAATATCAGAAATATGAGTGATTTCAGGAAGTTCTTCTTCTCGCCAAAGTTCAGTTCGTATTCTTCCTTAGTCACCTTAAAGGGATTCATGGAGATAGGCTTCTCCTTGGTATAGGAGATATACGTGCCACCGAAGTAACCGCAGATTCCTTCGTATGAATCGCCCGTATCTACCATCACCACATCCGTATTCTGTTCCAACAACTGACGGACAACCGAGTTTGTATGAAAAGATTTTCCGCTTCCGCTCGGACCAATGCAGAAGAAATTGGCATTGTCGGTCATTTTGACTTTGCCTTCCTTTCCCGTGAAGTCTATGCAGACCGGCAGTCCTTGTCGGTCTGTATAGTAGGTGGTCAAAGGTGTCTGTTCAGACTCCTTTAAGTGTTCTTTAAAGAAAAAGCACAATGCTGCATCCGAGAGTGTAAGGAAGAGGTCATAGTCAGGATTAAAAGCGTATGCGTTTCCGGGAAAGCTGTCTGTGAATAGCTCCAACTGGTTATAGGCTGTCCGTGACGGCATAATGCCGCACTCATATAACTTGGTCTCTATATACGAAGTAACCGGGGTTACTTTATCCACGGGACAACTGACCAGAATATTGAAGTTCGTATATACCAACATGGAACTGTCCACGGCAAGTCGGTTCAACACTTCCTCGATGTCAGCCTTGGCAATCTTGTTGCTTGGGTCAGGCATGGAGCCGTGACGCTTTGCTTTGCCTTGCAGCTTACGGAGTAACTTGCGTTGGTTCGGTATCTGTACTACCTGGTTAAACACCACACAATCCGAAAAAGGTATGTTGGTCAGGAACGAGAACAGGTCGGTAGCAATGCTGTAGCCGTTGATGTTGGTCTCAGTATATGGTTTGATAATCGACGGCAGGTTTATCTCGTCTATATCCACCAAAGGGTAGGAACGGATAATGCGTTCCCCTGTTCTCAGGTATTCGTCCGAAGCCTTGAAGTTGGTCATGGAGAATGCCCCGTGCCGGAACTGGAATGCCATGAAACGGTGGCAATACTCGTCAGTTTCGGCTTTGGAGAGCTTGCGGTGCCGGATGCCCCGTTCCGTCAGGATGTCATCCACCTTAGAGACTTTTGTATGAAAGTCCAGCCATATCTTCGGGTCGTACTGCACGAACTGGCTGCGCTGCGCCTCCTGTGTTACTATCAGGTACGTGCATATCTCCGTGAACTCCCTTCCCTCGAAATAATTGAAATAGCTCCGGGTTAGGAACTCCGCATCTTCCGGCACGTCATGGTGGTAGGCTTGCTTGCAGAGGATGTCCTGCTTTTGCAAGGCATAGCCCTCACCGAGGGTCTGCACCACATTGGATAGCACATCCTGAAAGCGTATGTACTGTCCGGCATCGGTGCAAAGCTGCTGCACCGGGTTGGTCATCTCGAAGATGACGGACGGCTCGCCCTTGGCTGAAAAAAGGACGACATTGCCGTCCGTTTCCTCCAGCCCCGTATAGAGGCCGTCAAAGACTTTTTTCTTGTTTTGTGCCATAATTAGGAGCTTTTTCTCAGTTTGTTATAAATATAAATGCCCTTGTCTCTCCGCTTGTTGTGCAGTCCTCCGCGCTGTTTGATGAAGATGGTCACCAGCCCGATGACTGCCATGACAAACATGGCGATGAATCCGGCGAGCTTTCCCAATACAATGGAGAACAGTATGAATCCGACAAACGACACACCGATGGCCAATGCTGCCAACGTGAGGAAGCGTCCACGGATGCCCATGAATTCCAGCGGTTTTTGCAGTCCCTTGAATACGGGAAATCCCTCCTGATTCATCGTCATTCTATTGTTACGTCATTGTTATTTGAAGAACAACGGAAGAGCCTCGGAAAGCGCGATGAAGGCGATACAGCCGCCGATGGTGAGCATGATGGTCTTCTTCACGTCCTGGTCGCCGTTTGGTAGGCTTGGTTCAGAGCGCCTTACGGCATTACTGCCGCAGGTCTCTCCAAACCTGCCCCCGAACCGTACGTACATGTCTCCATGTATACGGCTCTCCGTTATTGAATGCACTTTATTTCTCATGGTCTTTCTCTTTTATCTTGGTATAGCAACTTTCGCATACTGCGATAGTTTTACGATTTGAACCCAACATTATCTTACCCCATTCCGTCTTGTCATTGATAGATTTCAGAGTGCGAACATGGTGCATGATGAGCTTATCGTGTCTACCGCATAACTCACAGATTTCACTTCTTAATCGTTCCGCTAATGAACGTTTCGGGAAGCTAACGTGAGGCAAGTTGTCACAATCAGCCATTTTGTTAGGTTGTTTTTGCGCAAATCCACCATTGTATAGGACACGATATTTTTGATTTCCCTTTTTATCGGTGTATTCAATCTTAAATTCCTTGTCCTTTCTGTACTTTCTTACAATCTTCGGCATAGTACTGTTAAGTTTCTGTGCCAATGTCTTGTAGAGACTGTACTGCATGATGTAACCAAGTTTTGAGCAGGTTGCAGATACATTGTCAGCTATACAGTAATAGTTGTAGAATCCTCTTATCTCAAGGTTGAATTTTGCAAGGATTCGGTGGCTTTCCATACCTATCAAGTAGCTTCTTGACTGTGGTAGCCATACCGTCTTACCGTTTTGCTCTGTGAATTTCACAGCACCGTAGCTCATCAGCTTGTCTTTTACCGTTTCCGATGAAAGCAACAATTGAACTTTACCTCTGAATGCTCGTGATAGGATTCCTTTGCAGTTTCTTTTCATCACATCCAGGGTTTTTACGGTTATCCGATAACCAAGGAACTTGGCTTCTTCCCTTGCATGGGTAATCAGCGTCTTTTCTGCTGAAAGTTCGAGTTTGAGTCTATCACGCATGTAGTTGGTAATATCCTCTTTGATTCTCTCACAGTCTTGCTTTGAGCCTATCACCCCGATAAGAAAATCATCAGCATACCTTACATATTTGAGACGGCGATAGTTTTCGTCCATCTCATCTCTTACGGGCATACTCCGCAACTGTTTCTGAAGTTGTTTGATTTCTGCATCAAGAGCGGCTGCTTCGACAGGGTCTTCAGTAGCCTTTCTTTTCTTTCGCTTGTTTACAGTACGCATGTTCAGATTCATGTATTCGTTTCGTATCTTCCTGCTTTCTCCTTTATCAAAGAGGGTGGCATATTCTTTCATGTACTTGTCGAACTGGTCAAGGTAGATATTAGCCAATATGGGACTGACTATCCCTCCTTGCGGTGTGCCCGAATAAGTTTTGTTAAAATACCACTCTTCCAGATAACCAGCCCTTAGGAACTTCCATATCAAGCGAATGAAACGCTCATCAGCTATTCGCATCCGCAGAATATCTATCAGTGTTGCATGGTGGATATTATCGAAAAAGCCTTTGATGTCTCCTTCTATAAACCACCGCATACCGGTAAATGTCTTTTTGATGCTTATGAGGGCTGTGTGGCAGCTTTTGAATGGTCTGAATCCATGTGAAGCGCTTTCAAAATGACCTTCATAAATGGCTTCGAGAATCATTCTCGTTACCTCCTGCACCAACTTGTCTTCGATGGTAGGGATTCCCAAAGGACGTTTCTTTCCATTCTTCTTGGGAATGTACACTCTCTTGGCAGGTTTGGGAGAATAGCTCTCATCTTTCAAGCATTCAATGAGTTTTCCAATGCGGTCGATAGTCATTCCGTCAATGGTAAGGCCATCTGTACCGGGAGTCATGTTGCCGGGTTTGGATTTAATCCGTTCGTAGGCAAGCATGAACATTTCCTCGTTAAAGAGAATACGGTAGATACGCTCATACTTATAGTCTGAAACTTTACTGTGTGAGCTTAAAGTGTTCAATATTATCTCGGGATTTCTCATACGTCTCTCACGTTATCCGTTAATACTATTGAAATCAATAACTGTTCCCCTTCGCCATGTAGAAGGCTTTCCCTTCTTCGGACTACTATGGGAACTCCGTTGCCGTACCGAATATTCAGAACCTTTGTTCATAGCCAGTTGGCATTTCGGGTTAGGCAATCTCCGTTTAGTTTGCGTGATAACTGTTGGCACGACTGACTGTCGGATGCGACTTACACCCTTTTCTCCGCTTACTGCGGTTACGTTGCGGCAAGTTCCTGCTGTACCAATAAATGCAGGTTGGCACAGTACCGCAATATGGCGTATGTAACTGCTTTCCGCCATAGTCACTTCAAATACCGTTGGATTATCGTTAAACCAATCAGGCTTCATCCTCATGTCAGTCTTTATCCCTTGCAGCTGCGTCTCGGCTTTGCAGTTCGCCGACTTGCCACTTTTCCAGCCTGCTGTTTTCCCCTTATGGATTTCTCCGCAGGGTATAGCTGATGGGATTAGGATGTTGTAAAACATACAGTTAATCTTTGTTATCTACTTGTTAGTAGAGGTTAAATACTAAAATTTGGACCGTCCATTCTACATGGAACACTATCCTAACTTCTTGCCAAAGAAGTATTTATCACGCAACCATTACGGACGCACACATCTTGAAATACACGTTGAAAGCTCCCACCAAGGCGATTACGGCTGCGATTGCCTTCATCAGGTTGGAAACCGGGGTCTGGTAGGAACTGATTTCGGTGGTGGCTTTTGTGAAGCCGGCCGCACCTTTGCTTGCCGCCATCATGTCACCTACGGAGATTGTCAATGCGGCTACCGCCAACAAGCTTTTGTGTGCGAAAGAGGAACCCATGAAGCGGTCATACGCACGTTTAAGTCTTTTCTTGAATTGCATTTTTTGAAATTGTTTATCTGATTTCATCACCAAAGGAACAGAGGTCGCTAAAGGAACGGGGGGCTTCTTTGGGGAAGCTATATATGGTTTGTCGGGTAAGTTTGCCTTGCTATTTGGCATTCTCACAGTCGGCTATAAGTGAGCCTAAATCGCAAATGCCGTTTTCCACCATCTTGTTGACTTCCACAACGAGGTCTTCCACAAGGATGCCATCCGTCATAATGGCTTCACGGAAACCGGGGCGGTGGAATGGCTGTTCGGAGTTGGATTCAGGTTGCTCCCGATCTGATTTTGTCTCAGAGTCAGAATTTTCCTGTTCCTCTGGTTCATTTTCTTTCTGCTTCGGTTCATCCCGGCTGATTCTGAATGGCTTGAAGGTCTTTGCTTCATCCGATATGTCTATGTCTTCTTCTGATTGCGATTCCAGTTCTACCGCCTGTGCAGCCTTGGCTTTCAGGATGTCAAGGACTATCAACGCGGCATAGTAGAACAGGAGGGCGATGAAGAGCAGGAATACTATTTGTCCGTATTGCATGGTGCTATGTTGTTATAAAGTGAATACTACGTGTCAATTATTTCCTGTGATTGGCAGGAAACTCAGTCCCAACTTGACGGCTTCGCTCTCCAATTTGGTTTTGCGCTCGAAGTTGTCCGTGGCATATAGCAGGACACGCTCGTCGCATACGACATACCCCAGGCTTTTGAGCCGTGAGCGGATTCTTACCCTTGCACGGTTGGAAACCACTTTGAGCTGCGTCAGCGGTTCAAGCCCGAATATCACGTGCCGCCTTTCCCGTTTGACCAGTTCAATACGGGTTTGGGATATGATGCAGGAAGTTTCCGTCCGGCTACGTTTCAGTCCCAGCTTGACGGCGATGTTACATACATTCGACCGGCTTATCCCCAAATCGCGGGCCATTTGCGTGAATGACTTGTAATGGAAATGCCTGCGGATATAGTCGGCACGCTCCATCCATTTCGTCTTGGCGACTTTTACCAGCCCAAGTTTACGCGCTTTCTGCTTGACAAGGGTTTCGCTTATTCCCAATGCCATGGCGGTATGGAAAGTAGTTTCCACCGGGTAGAGTTCTATCAAGAGAGTTGTCATCCGGTCAGTCCATTGGATTGTTCTCATGCTTTTGCCTCCTTATAGTTGGTGAAAAGCGACTTGTTGTCACGGCGGTACTGTGCAAGCTGTGGCAGGTAGGTCTTGAAGAAGGTGCGGACAATGGCGTTCACCATGTCGGAACGGCTACGATTATGGATGTTGCACTCGTCCAATGAGTCGGCAAGGTCACGGTCTAACTTGCAGATCATCCTTTCTCCTTTATCTTCCTGGGCATTGTTTTCAAGACAGGACAGGAAGTCTTGCCAATAGTCGGAGTTATCCAATACCGGGGTAAGCCATTCTTCTACACTTTCCGATTGCTTCTCAATAGTCGTTTCCGTATGCTCATCCGTAAGTGTCATTTCGGGGTCATTGATGCCTTTGAGAAGGTCATCTATTTCGGGTATGTCTTTTGTCATTGCTATATATGTTGATGGTTATTGATTCTCGTTTTCTTCGGGTTGATTCTCTTTCGCTTTGCCTTTTAATTCCGCTTCCAGATTCCCGGTCAGTTGTATTCCCGTCAATTTAGGCTCACGGATGGGTGCCGTCGTATCGAAGATGTAGGAATAGATACGTTCAAAGACAGGGGTAACGATGCCAACCTGCTTATCCAAAGCCGCCATCGTACTGAAACGCTCCATGTCGGCACGCTTGGGAATCCTGCCCGTCACGACTCCGTAGTTGCAGAAGGTCTCTCTGGTGTTCTCCCAAATGACCAGTTCGGAGCGTTTTCCCACTCTGCCGTCATGCAGGTTGGGGACAATGAAAAGCTGTGCCTTCATATTTTCGCCAACGGCTTTTCGCAGACGGTCAATAAACATAAGGAAGCTGGCGGTGGAGGGAACGGTCATCAGATCGTAATGGAAAGGCACAACGATAATGTCCGAGTTTACGAACATCGGCACCAGTCCGTCCGCTTGCAGGCTGCCGGGGGAATCCATCAGCACGACATCCAGGCTTTGGTCATTGTGCATTTTCTCTATAAGGGAAATAATCGCTTTTTTGTCGTTGGCCTCGTATGACAGCACATCATAGGGCACATGCTGCACATCGTATTTCTTGATGTCAGCCTTGCGGCACTTGATGATGGAGTGCTGGAAGTCGCAATCGACTATGGCAACACGCACTCCCTTCGTCACCAGATAGTTGGCGAAGATCACGCAGAGGGTGGTCTTGCCCACGCCTCCTTTTTGATTGGCGAATGTGATGATGACCGGTGTCTGTATCATTTTTCCGTGCGATGAATTATTTTTAAGGCAAAATTATCGCACGTGTAACCCGGAAAACGAAATGCGCAACACTTATATGCTCTTGGTTAAAGTAACCGGGGTGCAAGGGTTCGTGTTATCGGGGTATCACGGTTTGATGCGCCCGAAAAGTGGACGGCAGCACGTCCCTGTTTTATCGCTTCAAGGTACGTCCGTCGTCAATATCGTCATAGTTGCCTTTCTGTCCGACTTCCCATTCCCGTTTTTCATCGTGGCTGCCTTCTCCGTGGTCTCGCATCTTGTTATGACGGAAGAGTGGATTATTGGCTGGGTGCTTCGGGTGTGGTTGTTGCTGTTTAATCGGTTTTCTTTTCAGTCGCTCCAGATTGAAGCCTTCTTCTGAAAGGTTGATGATGATATGCTTCTTGAAGTTGATGGCGTATGTGGCATCTTCCTCTTGACGGATGATGAAGCCTTCTTCACGAAGGGAGCTTCTGACAGAGGTAATGGTTTCATCATTAAAAATTTCTCTCAGGCGATTGATGGCATCCGAATGGGATTGTGGCCTTTCTGACGAGAGGGCAACAAAGTCGGGGCGGTTTACCTTATAGATTTTGCAAAGCAAATCACATTCTACCTCTGTGGTGGGTTGGTATTTCTCTACAAGCTCGATGCGGTTGTTACGGTCTATGGCTTCTGCCATAAATGGTTTCAAGGGGCGGGATTCTCCGTTGAAGTAGATGACACCTTTTTTGATATAGGCATGATGCTTCTTCAATTTCTGGAATATCTCACCTTGGGTAATCTTAGGATTGAGGGTAAGCAACCGGTCAATGAAATCCTCCATGCGGTCAAAGCGTTGTTCGGGAGTGGCGAAATCCAACAGTTCTTCTACAGCCAACACTCTTGCACCGTGGATGACGGTCTTATTGGCGTGGTCAACGAGTATGTAGCCGTATGCTGCATCCTTCTTTCCGAAAAATACGATGTCAATGCCGAACTTGGTTTTCAATTCCTTTTGCAGTTCTTCCTTGTTGGAACTTATATCACGATACTTTTTGAGGATGCTCCGAAGCTGGCGGTTACGTGCTCTGTTGTAGTAGCCTTTCTTATACAATGCCTCAATGTCGCTAAGAGGAAGTTTCTCCTGTACCTTGCCGCCATGTTTGACAAAGACGGTGCCGTCTTTCTGATAGACCTCGTAGCCCATCGAAGTCATTATCGCTTTAAACTGGGCAAAAGAGGAGAAGGTGTATTGTTTGGCGACATCCAAATCTTGCTCCACTTTCTGTTTCCGGTCATTGCCAAGTATGCGGTCTATCACTTCCTGTGAGCGTCTGCGCTCATGGTCATGCTGTATCTTCTTGCCATCGGGAGCGATGCGGGAGGTAACGATATGCAGATGGGTGTTATCTGTATCATAGTGGGAATAGACTAATAAGGGTTGTCCTTCCTCTCCATATCCCATTTCTGAAAGATAGCGGTGGGCGAAGTCCAGTAGTTCTGCCTCTGTCATTTCATGTCCCTTGCAGGAAAAGGCGACGTGGAACTGTGCCTTTTGGATTCGGGTGTTTCGGGAAGTGTACTCCTGAAAGTATGTGACCAGTTCCTCCGGGGTAGGCTTTCCGAATGTGCCGAGTGTGCCGAAGTTCTGCATTTCGAGCATACGGGCAACACCTTTCGCTACTTTACGTTCATTATAACCGACTGCATGGAAGTTCGAGCTTCCGGGTAATATGGTGACTATCATACTTGGGTGACTTTATCTTTGGATAATATGACTATGGTGTTTTGATAGGATGTAACCGTGGTTACTCGGTTCATAATATCAAGAATACTATATAATAAGGTATAAGGGAACTCTAAAACTATAGTTTGATAGCCCTGCGAGTCACGGTTTCAAGGTCTCTCTTTATCTCGTTCAGTGTTTTCTGGGTTTCAAGTATAACCGGCATCAAGACCTCACGGATATAGCTGGGTGGAAGTAACCCAGCTACCGCAAGTTCATTAGCTCTCTTAACCGACTGGTTCAGGTTACTGCCTGCCCAAGATAGTTCTTCCCGGAACTTTCGGTAAAACGTACCAAGGTTATTGATTAGTTCTAACCGTTGTCTGGCATCGGTGTTTGAATACTCAGCCATTGCAGAACGAACATAAGTTGCAATGGTCATCTTTTTCTCTTTCAATTTCTCTTTGAGCGTTGATTGCTCCTCCGGGGTCATTCGTACCTTTATGTACTTGGTCTTTTGAGTCATCATACAATAGTCCTTTAGTAAAATTGGTTTCCTGAACCTTCTTTCGCAGGGCGAAACAGCGAGAAATCGCTCCGATGCGGCAGCAGTCGGCAAGTCACCTTTTCAGGACGAAACGGAGTTTTGTGGCCACAAAGGTACAACTTGCTTGACAAATCCTGCAACGCAGTTCGATGTCCTCCAAGGTTCGTTTTACGACAAAATTACCGCTGAAACTCCACCCGGAAAGAAATACGCAACAGAATTTTTTGAAAGCGGTGTTCTCTAACCGAGATTACTTTAACCCGATAACCAAGGATATAGGATTGCTCGTTTCCCATAGTGCGAAGTGTCTTGATACGGTGCTATCAAGTTACCGTGGTTACTATAACCAAGAGGATGACCTATGCCGATAGTTCGGTGTCTGATGATGGAGGTTATCAATAACTCTGGTTCTATGGTATCGTATAACTACGGTTACTCGAAATCTGCATAACTGAGTAACATAACCCAAAGGTAGCTTTACCACCAAACCAAGAAGTCTGTATCTCACTACATCTGATGATGTAATACTCGATGCGATTATTCCCAAGTTTCCGTAGATAGTTGATACGATTAACCCTATGCTCATCATCCAAGGATAACATGGTATCATTTACCAAGACAAAAGGGAAAAAGAGTATTCCAACCTATGTATTCAGAGTAACTGATACTTTGGACGGAGAGGTACTTTAACATAAATATCAAGGTATAGGAAACCATAGTTCGATATAATCTAAGTGCTTGAAACCGAAGGTAAAAAGTCTATTGAATTGCTATAAAAAGTAATGATATTTCTTGGTTATATCACTGATTTTCATTATATTTACATATAGAAATAGCCTTTGATTGGCTACATTATTTACGCTAAAAATTGAAAGTTATGTTGTTTGAATTGCTATTCCTTATATACTTGCTACCGGTGGTGTTCTTGTTCGTCCTACTACTTAGGTTTGCGCGTTTTCTTATTGTCAACGTGTTCAGGACTGCTATCTGGATTATCAAGAAATCGTTTGTCCTTTTGTGGAAGGGACTGGTTTTGCTCGCTGTCGTGACAGTAGGGAATATTACTGCCAACCGCAATCAAACAGATAGTGGTAGGTACTGAAAAAGCCGCACCAATCAAATAATGACTGATACGGCTCATTGGGGAGTAAACTAAATCTTCCCTATGGTTAAGGATTAGCTTCTACACATCAACTAGAAACCTTTACCTTTGCTTCTTTCATAAACGACTTCCTTTCTTGAATCGCAATTCAGCAGGCGAAATTGAACGGTGCAACCCGTAGGAATGTCCTTGGGTAGTTGTTTGACAAGTTCCGCAATGACTTCATCCACATTGCTGAAACCTATATCCGTAAGTTCGCTTACCACATCACCCTTGAAATAGGCACGACCATAAATCATCATCTTCTTTGAGATACGGAACAACTTGTCTTCTGAGGTTTCAATGTCCTTTGCTTTTCCTTGCTTGCTCTTCTTGCTGCTAAAGAAGATGAAGTCTATGACCTTTGCGTTCAGTTCCCATGCTGGAGTGAAATCCAACTTTACATATCCACGGGTAATGTTAAGACCATGACTGTGATTCATTCCGAAAGCCACTTCATACAAGTTGGCATCACAATCATTTTGGGCAATAGTGCCCCAAGTATGCCGGAAGGTATAATAGCAGTAGTAGTCCTCTTTCTTCATCCCCATATCCATACAGATTTTACGGATGCCAATATTCACATTTGCGTTAAAACTATCGGAGTTGCTGTACCGCTGGTGGAAATTGAACAGGTATTCATCCTTTTCGTCTGACAGGTACTTGTCAAAAGTAGATTGGATGAATGGTTCAACTCGCATTTCTATGTAGGCTTCATCCCGACGGCTATGCTTGGTCTTGGCTCTCTTATAGCCGATGACACCATCTTTGTAATCCTCTTTTTTGAGTTCATACATATCAACCGTGTTGATTCCACCCAAGCAGAGGGAGAGAAGCGCCACGTCTCTGCCCAATTCAGGAAGAGAAGAAATCATCTTGCTTTGAGGAAGAGGACGATTGAAAAACTCACGGCAAGCCTCGGCACTGATGGCACGTTGAACAGTGCTATCAGACTTTGGAATTTGTATCTTATTCCAAGGGTTGAACTTAATGCGAATCATTCCACGTTCTTCATCATTCAGCTCCATGATGGCTTTTTTGTAAATCTGCCGAACACAAGTAGGGTACATTTCCTTTGCGCGATTCGTCTTAGACAACTGTTCAATCCATAAATTCAATACAGTAGAAGTAAGCTGGCTAAACATGAGTTGGTTTGAACCTACATATCGCTCCAAATGATTAACGGCAAGATGATAGTTCTTAGCCGTCCGTTCATGTCCGTTCTTTTCCATTTTACCAATGAAGATTCGAGCATATTCGCTGAAACATACATCAGCATCATTCTTTAATAGATACTCGATAACCTCTTTTATATCCCAGTGGTCAGCACACACTCGATTCAACCGGTCGGTGTATTGCCGAATGAGCATTGCGCAATACTCATTGACAACCGGGTCTGTCAATTCACCATTTTTTGCGATGTGGGCTTCATCAACGATTTTGTTCGTCTTGATGTAACTTGACTTACGCTGATGCGTCAGTCTGATGTAAACCGTGTAAAAGCCATCGCCTCGCGGTTTCTTTACCGTTGCTTTTAATGTCGTCATATCCTTCTTTTAATTTTAAGGGGTAAATACTCTAAAATAATCCGGGGTAAACAGGGGTAAACATGGTGATTTCCGGGGTAAACATATGGAAAACATTTCCGTTCATTTGGCTCATTTTTTGCGGTCAAGTGTACGAACCGTCCAAGCGCAAATCAGGCTGTAATCACCGTTAAAACAGTAGATTACAGCCTGATATAAAGATTTTCTATTTAGAGTATTATTCCTCTATTGCAGCCTGCGCCGCTGCCAGACGTGCGATAGGCACACGGAACGGAGAACAGCTAACGTAATTCAAACCTACTTTATGGCAGAACTTAACAGATGAAGGCTCACCGCCATGTTCACCACAGATACCGCACTTCAAGTCCGGACGGATGGCACGGCCTTTTTCGGTTGCCATACGTACCAACTGGCCTACACCATTTTGGTCGAGTACCTGGAACGGGTCTACTTTCAGAATCTTCTTCTCCAGATAAACCGGAAGGAAAGAAGCTATATCGTCACGAGAGTAACCGAAAGTCATCTGAGTCAAGTCGTTGGTTCCGAACGAGAAGAACTCGGCAGACGAAGCGATACGGTCGGCAGTCAGAGCTGCACGGGGAATTTCGATCATGGTTCCGACTTTGAAGTCGATGCGGTCTCCCACCTCTTCAAAGAGCTTGTCTGCTTCGGCACGAATCACACTTTCCTGCTGTTGGAACTCGTAAAGAATACCTGTCAGCGGCACCATAATTTCGGGATGTGTCTCTATTCCTTCTTTCTTCAGTTCAAGAGCGGCACCCAGAATGGCACGAGTCTGCATCTGTGTGATTTCGGGATACGTATTTCCCAAACGGCAACCACGGTGACCCAACATCGGGTTGTGTTCGCAGAGCGATTCGACACGCTGCTGGATATATTGCAGGCTTACTCCCATTGTATCGGCCATCTCCTGCTGTCCTTTCAGATCGTGAGGAACAAATTCATGCAAAGGAGGATCGAGCAGACGTACAGTCACCGGACAACCGGCCATTGCCTTGAAGATTCCCTTGAAGTCGGCTTGCTGATATGGCAAGATCTTGGCAAGAGCTTTGCGGCGTCCCTCAGCATTTTCTGCCAGAATCATCTCACGCATGGCTTTGATCTTTTCACCTTCGAAGAACATGTGTTCCGTACGGCAAAGACCGATACCTACCGCACCGAAATTACGGGCAACTTCGGCATCATGCGGAGTGTCGGCATTGGTACGAACCTGCAGACGGGTATATTTATCAGCCAACTTCATCAGATCGGCAAAGTCGCCTGACAGTTCGGCTGCTTTCGTTTCTACTTTACCCTGATAAACCTCACCGGTACTACCGTTCAAGGAGATGAAATCTCCCTCTTTCAGCAATACACCATCCACTTCCACTGTACGGGCCTTGTAGTCGATATTCAATGCACCGGCTCCCGAAACACAGCATTTACCCATACCACGGGCAACCACGGCTGCATGTGAGGTCATACCTCCACGGGCGGTCAGGATACCTTCGGCAACTGCCATACCGGCCAAATCTTCGGGTGAAGTCTCGATACGAACCATCACAACGCGTTTTCCGGCAGCATGCCATTCGGCTGCATCGTCAGCAAAGAATACGATCTGACCGGTAGCAGCACCCGGAGAAGCCGGCAAACCGCGAGTCAGCACTTTAGCCTGTTTCAAAGCAGACTTATCGAATACCGGGTGAAGTAATTCATCCAGTTTATTGGGTTCTACACGCATCAGCGCGGTCTTTTCGTCAATCATGCCCTGGCGGAACAGATCCATGGCGATTTTTACCATGGCAGCACCGGTACGTTTACCGTTACGTGTCTGAAGGAACCAAAGTTTGCCTTCCTGAACGGTGAACTCCATATCCTGCATGTCTTTGTAGTGATTTTCAAGCTTGGTCTGCAATTCATCCAACTGCTTGTAGATTTCCGGCATAGCCTCTTCCATAGAAGGATATTTTGATGCACGTTCCTCTTCGCTCACACCGGCAAGCTGAGCCCAACGCTGGGAACCGATCTTAGTGATCTGCTGCGGAGTACGGATACCCGCAACCACGTCTTCACCTTGTGCATTGATCAGATATTCACCATTGAAGAGGTCCTCGCCCGTAGCGGCATCACGGGAGAAGCATACACCTGTAGCGGAAGTATCGCCCATGTTACCGAACACCATTGCCTGAACACTTACGGCAGTACCCCATTCATCGGGAATTCCTTCCATCTTACGGTACAGGATGGCACGTTCGTTCATCCATGAATTGAACACAGCGCAGATAGCTCCCCAAAGCTGTTCGTATGCACAAGTCGGGAAGTCCTTGCCTGTTTGTGCCTTTACGGCAGCTTTAAATTTCTTCACGAGTTCCTTGAGATCTTCCACCTCGAGCTCGTTGTCCAGCTTCACGCCTTTGGCATGTTTCACTTCTTCAATGATTGCCTCAAACGGATCCTGGTCTTCTTTGTTAACAGGTTTCATACCCAATACTACGTCACCGTACATCTGTACGAAACGGCGGTAAGAATCCCATGCAAAACGAGCGTTTCCGGTCTTACGGGTCAGACCTTCAACCACTTCATCATTCAAACCCAGATTCAGGATCGTATCCATCATACCCGGCATGGATGCACGTGCACCCGAACGCACAGAAACCAGCAACGGATTCTCTACGTCACCAAATTTTGAACGCATCAGGTTCTCAATATTTGCAATAGCTTTTTCTACTTCTTCTTTCAGGAGAGATACGACCTTTTCCTGTCCCATCTCGTAATATTCGGTACAAACGTCAGTTGTAATTGTGAAGCCCGGAGGTACGGGGACACCGATCAGATTCATTTCGGCAAGGTTCGCACCTTTGCCCCCAAGTAAGTTTCGCATACCGGCCTTTCCTTCTGCCAGTCCATTACCAAAGGTATAAACTCTTTTTTTGTCCATAATACGATTTTAAAGTTATTAGTTGTGATTCTTTTCTGTTCGCAAATCTAAGGATATTTCGCAAACCAGAAAACTTTTATATGAAAAACTTTCTATCAAAATGCAATTTCGACATTGCAATCTGCATTATTTCACTTCATATAGAGAAATACGAAAAAAAATACCTACTTTTGCGAAAGATTTTATTAATATGGCGTAGAATGGTGATTTAATAGATTCACGCTTTATACTCAAAGAAATCATTTTAATATAATTCAAGGAGTACTGTGGCTAGAAAGAAAAAAGAACTTCCTCTGCTGGAGAAGGTGACAATAACGGATGTGGCTGCCGAAGGAAAAGCCATCGCAAAAGTAGATGACCTGGTCGTTTTTGTACCTTACGTAGTGCCGGGCGACGTGGTAGATTTGCAAGTAAAAAGAAAAAAGAATAAATACGCCGAAGCTGAAGCGGTGAAGTTTCACGAACTCTCACCGGTACGTGCCGTTCCTTTTTGCCAGCACTATGGCGTATGCGGCGGGTGTAAATGGCAGGTATTGCCCTACGCAGAACAAATCAAATACAAACAGAAACAGGTGGAAGACAACCTCCGCCGTATCGGAAAGATCGAATTGCCGGAAATCTCTCCTATCCTGGGATCTGCTAAAACAGAGTTTTACCGGAACAAACTGGAGTTCACCTTCTCGAACAAACGCTGGCTGACAGCGGAAGAAGTGAAACAGGACGTCAAATATGACCAGATGAACGCGGTGGGATTCCACATTCCGGGAGCATTCGACAAGGTGCTCGCCATCGAAAAGTGCTGGTTGCAGGATGATATCTCTAACCGTATCCGCAATACGATCCGCGATTACGCCTACGAGCACAACTACTCTTTCATCAATCTCCGTTCGCAGGAAGGAATGCTCCGCAACATGATTGTACGTACCTCGAGTACCGGCGAACTGATGGTGATTCTGATTTGCAAGATAACGGAAGAGCATGAAATGGATCTCTTCAAGCAGTTATTGCAATATGTTGCCGACCAATTCCCGGAAATAACCTCTCTCCTATACATTATTAATAATAAATGTAACGACACGATCAATGACCTCGATGTACACGTATTCCGTGGCAATGATCACATCTTCGAGGAGATGGAGGGACTTCGTTTCAAGGTGGGACCGAAATCGTTCTATCAGACCAACTCGGAACAGGCATACAATCTTTATAAGGTGGCACGCGACTTTGCCGGACTGACAGGTGACGAACTGGTATATGACCTCTATACGGGTACCGGAACCATCGCCAACTTTGTGTCACGCCAGGCACGAAAAGTGATCGGCATCGAATATGTTCCCGAAGCCATAGAAGATGCAAAAGTGAATGCCGAGATCAATGGAATAGAGAACACCCTGTTCTTTGCCGGAGACATGAAGGATATCCTGACACAGGATTTCATCAATCAGTACGGGCGTCCGGATGTAATCATCACCGACCCTCCCCGGGCGGGAATGCATCAGGATGTGGTAGACGTAATCTTATTTGCCGAACCCAAACGGATCGTATATGTTAGTTGTAATCCGGCTACACAAGCGCGTGACCTCCAGTTGCTGGATGTCAAATATCGTGTGAAAGCAGTGCAACCGGTAGATATGTTCCCCCACACCCATCACGTGGAAAACGTAGTGCTGCTTGAACTTAAATAAAAAAATGAATATGAAGAGAATCAAACGAACTCCGGCCGAGAAGGCCCGTGCACAATATACCGGCTATCTGGTGAAAGAACCGATGGAATTAATGGATTTCCTTGCGGCCAAAATGCCCGATGCCAGCCGTACCAAGCTAAAGTCTCTGTTGAGCAAACGAATCGTGCTGGTCGACAATGTGATCACAACACAATTCAACTTTCCTCTGCAACCGGGCATGAAGGTGCTTATCAGCAAGGACAAGAACAAGAAAGAATTCCGCCATCCGCTACTGAAGATAGTTTACGAGGACGCCTATATCATCGTAGTGGAGAAAAAGGAAGGATTGCTTTCCGTTGGCACAGAGCGGCAGAAAGAACGTACTGCCCAGCATATTTTAAGCGAATATGTAGGTCGTTCGGGACGCGGAAACCGCATCTACGTGGTTCATCGCCTGGACCGGGATACTTCGGGATTAATGATGTTTGCCAAAGACGAAAAGACACAATACACGTTGCGTGACCATTGGCACGACATCGTGACGGACCGTCGCTATGTAGCGGTGGTTACCGGCGAGATGGAGAAAGACAGCGACACGGTAGTGTCCTGGCTGACAGACCGTACCTTGTACGTCAGCTCAAGCAGCTATGATGATGGCGGTTCCAAATCGATCACCCACTATCGCACCATCAAACGTGCCAATGGCTACTCGCTGGTAGAATTGCGATTGGAAACCGGACGTAAGAATCAGATACGTGTACACATGCAGGATCTGGGGCATCCTCTGATCGGAGACGGACGTTATGGGATAGACGGTGGGCCCAATCCTCTCGGGCGCCTGGCTTTGCATGCTTTCAAACTTTGTTTCTATCATCCGGTGACAGATCAGCTAATGGAGTTTGAAACCCCTTACCCTCCTACATTCAAGAAGCTATTTCTGAAGAAATAATATAAATAGGGATGTATCAAAACTCGTATTTACCACAGATTAAACAGATTTACACAGATAAATAGTATTGGTTATCAGTAAATTAAAAATCGTTCTGTGTAAATCTGTGTAATCTGTGGTGAGTTATGAAACACCTTCATTTAATATTTGCCGGATATAAGTTTATTCCATTCTTAATTCAAAGTTAAATCCCCGGGCATCGTCCGAAAGATAAAAGGCACCGGTTATCCGATCTCCGTATATCCTTACGTCGTCCATATAAGAGATACCGTTCTTACCGTAATTCAATACTAAATTACGATTATAAGAATCTTCCCAATACCACTGAAAGCGAAACTGATCATACAAAAGACCGTCTGAAGCATAGAACTGGGTCTCCACTCCAAAACCGTCGTTCCCGAACTCAAAGGTACTGAACAGGGGTTCACCATTATGGGCATTCATCCCTACATCGCCGGTCCATGCCCGCCCGGTAATGACATATTCAATCTCTCCCTGATCGTCCTCGCAAGACGCGAACCCGACAGCGAGCATCAGTATCAGTAAAATCTTCCAATAACCTTTCATTTCTTCCTATCTCCTTCTCTAATTAGTTTCTGTTATATTTTGAATCGACAAATACAACTACCTTTCCGTTCAGCTTCCCGGACATATTATGCTCACGTACCCACACGTTATCGAAATAAGTCACCCCGTTCACTCCATAGTCAAAAACAATACCTTCCATCGTATCGTCTATCCACGACCAGGTCAGATTATTGGTCTCCGTGCGGTAAGGCTGACTTTCATTTACATGATAATAGGCATAAGTCTCTGCCAGCCGGCCGTTATCATCAAACTTCAATGTATGCCGAACCCACTCGTCTACATCATTCTTCTCCGAATCATTCACCCAGGTTTTGCCACAGAGCTTTGCATTGCTATTTCGTAGATAATCATCTGAATAATACTTGTCACCACAAGAGCTTAGGCCTACTATAGCTACCAATAAGAATAGCGTTTTCATAAAATTCAATGTCTTCATAAGTGTCATTTGTCATTAAATTAATAATACACGGACAAATATAAGGATTGTTTTCTAATAAAAAGGAAATAGGATAAATAAAAACATTTCAGACAAACAAAAACCATACGATGTGCATCGAAAGTATTCCATGTGGCTTACTGTGAATTTCAAAAAGTAACTTAAAAAAAGAAATTGACTACAGATTGCTTTATTTACAGATAAATTGCTAACTCTATTCAGATACAAAAGTTATCGGATAGAACTTTTATTTAAAGCAAAATGAATAAAAAGAGAAATAACATGCAGTTTCAGTGCTGTCTGAGGATAAATATGCAAAAACACTCGGACGTTTATTAATATCGTTTAGGTCTTTTGTTAACTTCCTCCAAGTCTTTTATTAACTTCGTTCAAGTCTTTTGCCAACTTCGTCCAAGTCTTTTGTTAACTCCATGACAAGAGAAGAGATATATGGCTGCATAAAAGCACTTTTCCCATTTATTGGCACTGAGAGAAGCAACCGAAAGAAGATGGCAGATACATGCAAAATCGTTAAAACAGACAGCACTATAATATAAACAGAAACGATAAACGATCCATATCACAAGAAAAACGTATAATCGGCATCATCTTGAATCGCCCTAATGCTCCTATTTAGCGTTTTTTTCCGCAAGAGTGGATACGGAGCTTAAAGAATCAAATCTGAACAGCATTAAAATACAAAATGACAAAATGACTAATTAGCCTTTATTACTTTTCCTCACCTCTGATTCCCCGAAATTATCTTTCCTAAAATACCGCATTCCCCTTTTTATTCCCTACATTTGTACTACGAATAAAAAATCAAGATAGTAAAATGAAAAAATTTATCAAAGGAGTCCGGTTTACTCCTTCCAATTATCCGGATGAAATAGAAGATAAAATACAGAAATACAGAAAACAAGGTTACAAACTTCCTCCACGCAAGGTATTGCGCACACCGGAACAAATTGAAGGTATCCGTGAAAGTGCAAAGATCAACACAGCTCTGCTGAACCACATTGCAGAAAATATTCGTGAAGGAATGTCCACCGAAGAGATCGATCGTTTGGTCTACGATTTCACCACATCCCATGGGGCTATTCCGGCTCCTCTAAACTATGAAGGATTTCCCAAAAGCGTCTGCACCAGCATCAACGATGTAGTGTGCCACGGAATCCCCAGTTCAACCGAAATTCTAAAAAGCGGAGATATTATCAACGTAGATGTTTCTACCATTTACAATGGTTATTTCTCTGACGCATCACGCATGTTTATGATCGGCGAAGTCAGCCCTGAAAAACAGAGATTGGTACAGGTCACTAAAGAATGTATGGAAATCGGCATAGCTGCCGCACAGCCTTGGGCCCGTTTAGGTGACGTAGGTGCGGCTATTCAGGAACATGCCGAAAAGAACGGTTATAGTGTGGTACGCGACTTATGCGGACATGGAGTGGGAATCAAATTCCATGAGGAACCCGACGTAGAGCACTTCGGACGCCGCGGTACCGGTATGTTGATTCTTCCGGGAATGACTTTTACCATCGAACCGATGATCAACATGGGAACGTATGAGGTCTTTGTCGACTCTGCTGATGACTGGACAGTCTGCACAGACGACGGATTGCCGTCTGCACAATGGGAAAATATGATTCTGATTACTGAAACCGGAAACGAAATACTGACTTATTAAATGGAACTGACTCTCCTCTTGATTATTGCAGCCTTACTGGTTGCCCTGCTTGTATTGACACTTACCCGCAACAATCGCGCACAAAGCGAAGAGATGCAACGGGCATTGCGCCAACAAATGCAGGAAAACCGGGAAGAGTTGAATCGCAGTATTCGCGAGTTACGCATGGAAATGACGCAAACCCTGAATCAGGGTTTGCAACAGCTGCAAGATGCCATGCATAAGAACATGATGACCACCGGAGAACTGCAACGCCAAAAGTTCGACGCAATGGCACGCCAGCAGGAAACGCTGATACAGTCCACCGAGAAGCGTCTGGACGACATGCGCGTGATGGTTGAAGAGAAATTACAAAAGACTCTCAACGAACGCATCGGACAATCTTTCGAGATAGTCCGTTCGCAACTTGAAAATGTGCAAAAGGGCTTGGGCGAAATGAAGTCGCTCGCACAAGACGTAGGCGGTCTCAAGAAAGTTCTGAGTAACGTGAAAATGCGCGGAACGTTCGGTGAGGTCCAGCTAGGCGCACTTCTGGAACAGATGATGAGTCCGGAACAGTATGAAGCGAATGTCAAGACCAAGAAAAGCGGAACCGAATTTGTGGAGTTCGCCATCAAACTTCCGGGAAAAGATGATGCCAACAGCACTGTTTATCTGCCAATCGACGCCAAATTCCCCAAAGATGTTTACGAACAATACTATGATGCTTTCGAAGCCGGAGATGCCGCATTGATGGAATCGTGCGGACGACAACTGGAGACAACCATCAAAAAAATGGCGAAGGATATCCACGACAAGTATGTCGATCCTCCGTTTACAACGGACTTCGCTATCTTGTTTCTCCCCTTCGAAAGCATCTATGCAGAAGTGATCCGCCGGACAAGCTTAGTTGAAACACTACAAAAGGATTACAAGATTGTAGTAACCGGACCGACTACTTTGGGAGCTATCCTGAACAGTTTGCAAATGGGATTCCGGACACTCGCCATACAGAAACGCACAGGCGAGGTATGGACCGTACTGGGAGCTGTAAAAACCGAATTCGGAAAATTCGGAGGACTGCTTGAGAAGGTCCAGAAGAATCTGCAAAGCGCAGGTGACCAGTTGGAAGAGGTGATGGGAAAACGTACGCGCGCCATCGAACGCAAACTCCGTCAGGTCGAAGAACTCCCTCACGAGGAAAGCCGGAGAATATTACCGATAGACGATGGCGGAGAAGACGACTGACCGATAAAAACAAAGAAGTATACAGCCATGGAAATAACACTTAAAAATCAGTTCATTACTTTGTGGAATACTTATTTTCCACAAGCCGGACTTCCGATAACATTCCAATACTCGGCAGATACACAAAATCTCCCGATAGTGGAAGCTCCGAAAGGACATCGGTGCATCATTGCACAGTTGACCCAGGTACAGCGTGGAAAAACTCTCTGCATGCAGGCGGATTCTGTGGGATGCCGGGGTGGAAAACGGTACACAAACTTCACGGACAAGATGTTTCCCGGATTCGAATGTTTCCTTTCACACAATGAACAGGGCGAAGGAGAACGATACAAGCAGACTCCGGAGCTGGCAGCTGCCGCTCTGGCACAGTTGCCTGCACTTCCTGTCAAGGGAGAAAACCTGATCTTCAAACGTTGGGATAAGCTGGAAGCGGAAGACATGCCGGAAGTTGTTATCTTTTTTGTATCTGCCGACATCCTCTCCGGTCTGTTCACATTGGCTTGTTTTGACAATGTAGCTCCTGATGCAGTGATCGCTCCCTTTGGTGCAGGCTGTGCTTCTATTATCTATCATCCGTACCGGGAACAACTGGACGGAACCAATCGGGCGGTATTGGGATCATTCGATCCTTCTGCACGCAAATGTATGAAACCCGATCTCTTGTCTTTTGCCATTCCGTTTAACAAGTTCAAGAGTATGGTGTCACAAATGGAAGAAAGTTTCCTAAAGACAGCAACGTGGGATGTAATCAAAAAGAGAATGGGTTCGTCATAATACTCCGGAAGTTCGCGGACAAACATCGCACCTTCCTTCCAGAATATCGCATGATTTCTATTAAAAGGTTCGTGATACCGCAAAAACAATAAATCATTCAGAACAAACAACTAACACTATTAGTTATTCAACTAACAGCATAAATTATTTACCTAATCTTAGCAGGAGATTAGAAAACGGACCTTATTACAGGTGAAAGTTATCTTCTTTGGGGTAAGACCCAATGCAAAACCAGGTATCCCAAGATACCCGCCATTACCGTACCGGATAAAACACCGAGTTTGGCCTGGTTCAATAATACAGGATGGGCGGAGCCGAACGAAAGATTGGCGATGAAAAGCGATACCGTAAAGCCTATCCCACCCAGTAACGCCACTCCGGATATATTCTTCCAGTTCATCCCCAAAGGCATCGGAGTAAGACCGCTTTTGACAGCCAGCCAGGTAAAAGAATAAATCCCCAGAAATTTGCCTGCCAATAATCCCAAAGCAACCGCAAGGGTAACCCCGCCAATAACTTCACCTTCGCCACTAAACATAACACCTGCATTGACAAAAGCGAACAACGGAAGGACAAGATAATTCACTGCACCATGCAGGTTATCCTCAAGCGACTGAAGGGGACTGATGACACGGTCGGAAGCCGACTCAACCTCTTTCAGCTTGGCTATCTGTTGATTGGTCAGTACGATGTTGTTTGCTCCCATTTCGGGGAATGTACTGATAATGCGCCGGATACGCTCAATATATGTACCGACGTTCAACTGTGGTTTGGCCGGAATGACAAAGGCCAGAATAACACCGGAAATCGTACTATGGATACCCGATTGCAGGAAAAGATACCAGATAACCACACCGACAACTAAAAAGAAAATCTTATTGGTAGCTCCCTTCTTACCTATAAAATATAACAGAACGTAAAGCAGCGCCGCCCATAACAAATATTCATAAGCCACGTGTGAACTGTAGAAAATGGCAATCACCAATATACCGCCTATATCATCGACTACCGCAAACGCTGTAAGGAAGATTTTCAGACTCAACGGAACACGCTTGCCCAACAGGCTGAGCACTCCCAAAGAAAAGGCAATATCGGTTGCCATAGGGATAGCCAGTCCTTGCCCGCCTTCAGTGCCCGGAGCACAAACCATGGAATAGATGACAACAGGCACTACCATTCCGCCACATGCGGCAATGAATGGCAGTGCAGCTTTACGGAACGAGGAAAGCTCGCCTACCAGTAACTCTCGCTTAATCTCCAGTCCGACCATTAAGAAGAAAATCGTCATCAGACCGTCATTAATGAACTCAATCATCGTCAGATTGTGTCCCGCATGCGAAAGTAAATTAAAGCCTCCGATGCGAAAATGAAGTTCATGCGACAAAAACTCCTGATACACCGATGCTGCCGGAGAGTTAGCGATTACCGCAGCGGCAATCGCTGTGACAAACAATAAAATACTCGCCGTAATATTCATCGACGAGAAATCCTTCATCGAACGTAAAACTGTCATAATAGGTATATATAATATTAGATTTAAGCAATTCTATGACACGGCTAAGTTGTATAGCTTCGCAATGCCAACTTCTTCACCCATAGTACAAAGATACCGGTCAGAATCAAATTCAATACAATGGTCAGCACTGAAATAACCAATGCAGGACCACCCAAGTTGTATCCGAGGGCAATAAAGATGACTCCGGCTCCTACTTCACCACGGGTAAACATACCGATAGAAAGCGCCAGGCGTTCGCTGAACTTCCTATCCCGGTAAAAGAACACAGGAAACAGCTTACCGATATTTGAAAGCAGTGAAACAATCAATACGTGAAGTGCTATCATTCCCCACGACATCATTTCCTGCGAACCTGTCACCGAATGGGTTCCGGCATGTGTCTCGGCAAAGTTCACCCCAATGAAATGCGGCATGCTCATACCTACCAAGAACATAAACAGGAACGAAACCCCTGTTGAAACTTTATGCTCGACAGGAGTATCTATTTCTTTGTGTTTCATGATCATACCCAGCACGAAAGCCGGCAACAACACCTCAATGTGAATACTCCCCTCTTCGCCATAGAGCTGCTTGCTAAAATAGTAAACGGCTTGGGTAGCAACAAACACAAGCACCGAATAGCCCATTATCGCTTTCCAGTCCTGACGCCAGTTATACCTTCCCAACTGTTTCCAACCCAATGAAAGCAATAAGAAGACAATAAAGACAACCACGATCAGCTGCCAGCGCAAACCAATCATCATTATCTGCAGGGGAATCATTAACAAAATGGTATCGAGGTCATCAAAAATTGCCAGGACCTGAATCTTTTTATAAATCCAGCTTGATTTAAGTCCGATAGCGGCAAGCATCGTGAAAAGAATACCGGCCGATGTAGGAGCAGCGAAACGGCTTAACAGCAGATTCTCTTTCCAAGCCTCCCAACTGTTCCAGAATTCTGGCGGCAAAAGCACAAATACATAATAGATAGCAATCAGGAACCAAGGCATGGCGGCAGTAGCCATCGCAATGAAGTAGTCTCCGGCATAACTTCGCCAACGGGTCTTATCAACTTCAAATTCACGCCCTACGTTAATCATAATAAAACTCAGGCAGATGTAAAGAAGAATGTTAGATACAATTTTTACGGTAGCATATCCTTCACCTGCCAATAACGGCAAGTATTGTGATAGCAAAAGGCCAATAATCAAAAAGGCCGAAAAAGACAGAACTTTTCTCATTTTTATTGTTTATCGTTGTTTTAAAGGCAATTGCCAGGGAAAGCTCTGCGGACAGATGACAATTGCCTGGTATATTAGAAACTGGCTGCAACAAAATTTGTTCAGAAAGATTCCTGTTTTTTTATTACGTTGCAGCCTTTATTTCCTAATCCAGTTTAAGCACGGCAAGGAATGCCTTCTGCGGCACTTCCACATTACCGATCTGCTTCATACGTTTTTTTCCTTTTTTCTGCTTCTCAAGCAGCTTACGTTTACGGCTGATATCACCTCCGTAACATTTTGCCGTAACGTCTTTACGCACCGCTTTGATCGTTTCACGAGCTATAATCTTAGCACCGATAGCGGCCTGAATAGCTATTTCAAACTGTTGTCTCGGAATGAGTTCTTTCAACTTCTCACACATCCGACGCCCCATATCGTAAGCATTATCGAAGTGAGTCAGGGTAGAAAGCGCATCAACCGATTCACCGTTTAACAAAATATCCAGTTTCACCAATTTGGACGGACGGAAACCATCCGGATGATAATCGAACGAAGCATAACCTTTCGAAATACTCTTCAGTCTGTCGTAGAAGTCGATCACAATTTCACCCAACGGCATATTATAGAACAACTCGACGCGGTTTCCCGAGATATATTCCTGCTTCAACAATTCGCCCCGCTTACCGAGACAAAGCGTCATGATAGGTCCGATATAATCGGTCGTTGTAATAATAGAAGCTTTGATATAAGGCTCTTCTATATGGTCGATCATAGTCGGATCGGGCATACCGCCGGGGTTATGCACCTCCGTCATATTACCTTGTTTGTCGTAAATATGATAAGATACGTTAGGAACTGTGGTGATGACATTCATATCGAACTCACGATCCAGACGCTCCTGTACAATTTCCATGTGAAGCAATCCCAGGAAGCCACAACGGAAACCGAAGCCTAAGGCCAACGATGATTCCGGTTGGAACGTCAGTGAGGCATCATTCAGCTGCAACTTCTCAAGTGAAGCTCGCAGATCTTCAAATTCTTCGGCTTCGATAGGATAAACTCCGGCAAACACCATCGGTTTCACCTCTTCGAATCCCGCAATCGCTTTATCGCAAGGGCGGGCTACGTGAGTGATCGTATCTCCCACTTTCACCTCTTTCGAAGTCTTAATTCCCGAAATGATATAGCCTACATCTCCCGTCCGGAGTTCCTTGCGTGGAACCATTTCCATCTTCAACACTCCGATTTCGTCTGCAACATACTCTTTCCCGGTATTGAAGAACTTAACCTTATCACCAGCACGGATGACTCCGTTCGTTATCTTAAAATAAGCGATGATTCCACGGAATGAGTTGAATACGGAGTCGAATATCAAAGCTTGCAACGGCGCACTTTCATCACCTTGAGGATGAGGTATACGCTCGATGACCGCTGCCAGTATCTCTTCCACACCCATACCGGTCTTACCGGACGCACGGATAATTTCATCCCGCTTACATCCCAGCAGCTCTACGATCTCGTCTTCCACCTCTTCGGGCATGGCACTTGCCATGTCGCACTTGTTAATGATCGGAATGATTTCAAGATCGTGCTCAATAGCCATATAAAGATTCGAGATGGTCTGTGCCTGGACTCCTTGCGACGCATCCACAATGAGTAACGCACCTTCGCAGGCAGCTATCGAGCGGGATACTTCGTATGAAAAGTCAACATGCCCCGGAGTATCGATCAGGTTCAGAATATACTTCTCCCCCTTATAAGTGTACTCCATCTGTATGGCATGACTTTTAATCGTAATCCCCCTCTCCTTTTCCAAGTCCATATCATCAAGCATCTGCCCTTCTGTCACCTGAATGGTATTAGTGAACTCCAACAAACGGTCCGCCAATGTTGATTTACCATGGTCAATATGAGCAATGATGCAAAAATTTCTGATTTTATCCATCTGATACTATTATCTTAATTTAATTTGGTGCGCAAATATACACAAATGCCAGAACATAAAAAAATGCGCTGATAACATATCATAATGTATCAACGCATTTTTTTATTGGGGAAGTAATTCACTCCTTAGTTCAATGTAACGAAGAGTTCACCTTCGATTTCCTGAGTAGAGATCTTATCTTCTCTCAACAGCCATCCGAGGCCAAGGAACAAATCTTTATCCACCAATTTAGTTGCTTTCTTAATCTGCTTGGCAGTCAGTCCTTCTGTTCCATTCAGTGCATTCCAGATTTTACCTGCAATTTCACCTGCTTTTTCTTTCAACATTTGCTTTAGAAATTTAAGTTAGACATGAGTTAAAACCCGAACAATTCAGGTTTTATTTCGACTGCAAATATAGTTATAATTATGTTATATAACAGATTATTAGTAACTTTTTTCTCTTTTTTGTAATGAAAACATCAATTTGAAGACTATTTCTTCTCTTTTTCGAGATATTCTGCCCAAATTCTGGCTGCCTCCTCTACCATTTTCGAACAAGGTCTTTTGGCATAATACTGTTCTGTCCGGGCTTCCGGCTCGGACGACACCGGTGCTTTCTTCTTTAAACCAAGCAGTTCGCCACAATTCAACGAACCATTTCGTTTCTTGAATTCGGCCGCAAGCTCTTGCACCAAAGCATAATTGGCAGCCTTTCCCTCACGATCGGCTCCGTCAATTGCCCCCTTCTCCAGTCCGGCAAGTAGAAACATGCCACAGGCAGCGCCACACGTTTCACGCATGCGCCCGATACCTCCGCCAAACGAAGCTGCCATACGCAGCGCCTGCTCTTCAGTAAATCCATACATATCGGCAAATGCAGCTACTACAGACTGCGAACAATTATAGCCGCTCTTGAAAAGCTCAGTAGCACGGCTTATCCTTTCTTCCTTTGTCATTTTATATTTTTTTATTTCTTGCAAAAATATTAAAAAAGTATCTTTGTCGGCAACTAATCAATGATTTTTATGGCAACAACCTTTGACATACAATTGCCACACTATCCACGTGGCTTCCATCTGATCACCCGTGACATCCTTTCTCTCCTTCCGGACCTGCCGGAAAACGGACTGCTGGTTGTGTTCATCAAGCATACCTCAGCAGGCATCACTATCAACGAAAATGCCGATCCGGACGTGCGTCATGACTTCAATACGTTTTTCAACAAACTCGTACCTGACGGTGCCCCTTATTTCGTCCACACCCTTGAAGGCCCGGACGATATGAGCGCACACATTAAGGCTTCACTAATCGGAACCTCAGTCAGTATCCCCATCCGGAATCACCGTCTGAACCTCGGAACCTGGCAAGGGATCTACTTGTGTGAATTCCGGGACGGGGGCGACAAACGCAAACTGAGTATTACCATTTTGGAGTAAATCAGCCGATCTCCAACGCCATCGGACAATGATCGGAGTGAACGGCGTTGTTCAGAATAACGGCTTCTTTCAGCAAAGAGCGTACCGGCTCGCTGACCATACAATAATCGATTCTCCACCCTTTGTTCTTGGCACGCGAATTGAAACGGTAACTCCACCAAGTATACTCTTGCTTTTGAGGATAAAGCGTACGGAAAGAATCAATGAAGCCCGCCGACAGGAAACGGGTCATCCATTCCCGTTCTTCGGGCAAGAAACCACTGTTGGTAGCATTACGAACCGGATCGTGAATATCGATCGGTTCATGGCAAATGTTATAATCTCCACAAAGAATCAGATTGGGACGTGATTTACGCAATTCCGTCACATACTTCTGGAATGCTTCCAGCCAGACCATCTTAAAAGCCTGGCGTTCGTCTCCGCTTGTGCCCGAAGGATGGTAAACGCTCACCACAGACAAATCACCAAAATCCGCACGAATAAAACGCCCTTCGTTATCATATTCTTCAATTCCCATGCCATATTCTATGTGATCGGGCTCTACTTTGGTCAAGATGGCTACTCCGCTATATCCTTTTTTCTGTGCCGAATAGAGATATGCTTTATATCCAAGTGCCTCAAAAGCCTCTGCCGGATATTGTTCGGGTTGCAGTTTGGTTTCCTGCAGACAAAGCACATCGGGATTTTCCTCGGCCAACCACTCGGGCAGCCCCTTGTTTACTGCGGCACGAAGTCCGTTCACATTATAAGTTATAATTTTCATCTTTTATATTTTACGAGAACAACAACATTATATTCAACACTGTCACTATCACGGCAATGGTATAAAGCACAAACGTGCTCCATTTACTATTGACATAATCGCCCATCACCTTACGCGAGGAGGTCAGACCGACCTGCAAAAAAACCGTAAACGGCAACTGGATACTCAGCACCATCTGAGAGATGATCAGACCCTTAAACGGATCGCCGATAAAGAAAATCAGTAGCAATGCAATGCCCAACGACAGGATAACCCCTACCTGAGAGTGGCTATCCTTAATGTGGTATGATTCGCCAAAGATACCGGCGAAAATAGATCCGGCCGCCATCCCGCTGGTAATCGTAGACGAGATACCCGCCATAAGCAGGGCTAAAGCAAAAACAATAGCCGCATTACTTCCCAACAGGGGTTCGAGCAATGATTTCGCCTGCTGCAGCTCTTCAACCTGAATGCCACTTTTAAAGAAGGTAGCGGCTGCCAACAGAATCATGGCACTGTTGATGGCCCATCCTATAATCATTGAAAAGAGCGTATCAAACAATTCGTACTTCAACACTTTCTTTATGGACGCTGTATCCTGCTTATTGTATTCGTGGCTCTGAATCACCTCCGAATGCAGGAAAAGATTGTGAGGCATCACCACAGCACCCAGCACACTCATAATAATGAGCATGCTCCCCTTAGGTATAGCCGGCGTCACCCACCCTTCTACTGCCATAGGCCAGTCAATATCCACCAAAAAGAGTTCATAGATGAACGACAAGCCGATCACCGATACAAAAGCAATGATGGAGCGCTCTATTTTCTTATATGAATTTGTAAAAAGCATGATGGAAACAAAAACGGTAGTCAGAACGGCCCCCCAGACAATAGGAATGTCGAGCAACATTTCCAGCGCTATGGCCCCTCCCAGAATCTCGGCCAGTGATGTAGAGATGGAAGCAAGTACGGCCGTCCCCAGTATGGGACGCGATACCCACTTGGGCGTATACTGCGTTGCCGCCTCCGAAAGGCAAAGCCCTGTCACGATTCCCAAGTGAGCAACATTGTGTTGCAATATGATCAGCATGATGGTGGACAGCGTAACCACCCATAACAGTGAGTAACCAAATTCTGAACCTGCCGCAAAATTAGAAGCCCAATTGCCCGGATCAATAAAACCTACAGTAACCAATAAACCGGGACCAATATATCTGAAGACGTCCAAACCTCCCAGATAGCGTTTGTGGTCTTTACTTTTTAAATCTTTAAAAATATTTTTCATAAGGATGTCATGTCTCTTGTTTTTCTTCTAATTCATAAAATCTATCTACAAAGATAGTTATTAATAACAAGCGAGAACCTTGTTCGGTTCACTTTTAACAACTATCTTTGCCCAATATTCACACATTAAAAAGATTAAGCAAATGAAAAAAATTATTCTCGGAGCATGCGCTGTTCTTTTCACGCTTGCTTCTTGCCAACAGGCCAAACAAAAAGTTTTCGAACTGGCTGCCGAACAAGTAAACAAACAATGCCCCATCACTGTCGATGAAATGACAAGAATGGACAGCACCACTTATTCAGGTAAGGACAATACATTTACCTATTTCTATACCTTAAGCGGCCAGGCTGACGATCCTACCATGTCAGAACAACTGAAGAAATCATTGGAAGAAACCCTGCCGGAAACAATAAAGAACACTGAAGAGATGAAAGTGTACAGAGAATCGGATGTGACCATTAAATACATCTATCTGTCAGGCAAAACAAAGGAAGAGCTGATTCAAGTAACAGTTACTCCCGATATGTATAAATAAGAAATCGGTTTATATAAAAATAAGAGAGGCGGCAACTCAAAGTTGACCGCCTCTCTTATTTTTATATACAGCCTCTAAATGATGTTTACAGAAGCTTTGTTACTCCGTAACAGAGTCTGCGTTGACATCAAATACAGCCTTTATTTTTCTTAGAAACCCATCTCGTGCAAAGCACGGCATAGTTGGTCGGGACATGAAGTAGAGCGAGCCCCACACCGGATCCCTTCAAGCTTCGTAATGACATCCGACACAGGCATTCCGGTCACCAGACGTGAAATTCCTTGCAGATTACCGTTACATCCACCCCAAAAAGCTACTTCCTTCACAATATTATTCTCCACCTCCAATTCGATGTTTGTGCTGCAAGTACCCTGGGTTTTATAAACGTATTTCATTACTCTTCGCCTTCGTTATCTGCAGGCTTCATGTTAGTGTACACATTCTGTACATCCTCGTCTTCTTCCAGGCGTTCTACCATCTTATCAATGGTGGCACGTTGTTCCGGTGTCAGATCTTTTTCGTCATTCGGAATACGGGTAAACTCAGCACCTTTCACCTCGAAGCCATTCTCTTCAAGATATTTCTGAATCTGGGCAAACGACTTCGGATCACCGTAAAGCGTGATTTCATCTTCGTCTTCATCATACTCTTCCTCTACCCCGTAATCGATCAGTTCCAGAATCAGATCGTCCATATCCACGCCTTCTTTCTTTGTAATGGTGAACATTGACTTCCAGCTGAACATAAAATCAAGACTGCCTGAAGTACCCAGTGTTCCGCCAAACTTATTGAAAACGCTACGAACATTGGCAACAGTACGGGTTGTGTTATCTGTAGCCGTTTCTACAAATACCGCAATACCGAAAGGACCATAACCTTCATAATTCATTTCCTTATAGTCCTTCTGGTCTTTACCCATGGCATTCTTGATAGCGCGTTCCACGTTATCCTTCGGCATGTTCTCACGTTTTGCAGTAGCGACAACTGCACGCAGATGCGGGTTGTTTTCGGGATCAGGACCGCCGGCTTTTACAGCGATAGCAATTTGTTTACCGATTCTCGTAAATGTACGGGCCATGTTGCCCCATCTTTTCAGCTTGGTAGCTTTTCTATATTCGAACGCTCTTCCCATTGGTTTAAAATATTTGCCTCACCCCGCTTCTAATTCAGAGAAGAAGCGGGCATGAGTTTTATTAATTATTTAATTGTTGTTTCTATATTATATGTTTATCTGAGTTTGGCTCCCAGTTTGTCTTCCAGGTTCTTCACCAGTTTCGACATGATCTTATCAATCATCTTATCGTTTAGAGTCTGGCTTTCATCCTGAAGCAAGAAGCTGACAGCATAAGATTTCTTTCCGGCTTCAAGATTCTTGCCTTCGTAAACATCAAACAAAGAAACCTCTTTCAAGAGTTTCTTCTCTGTTTCATAAGCGATCTTTTCAATCTCGGCAAACTGTACCTTCTTATCCAGCAACAGAGCCAAGTCACGTTTCACAGCCGGGAACTTAGAAATCTCTTTATAGCTTACTTTCACTGAACGAATCGCTTTCATCAACTCTTTCCAGTTTAAGTCAGCGTAATAGACTTCATTATCAACATCAAAAGCTTTCAGCATCTTCTTGGTAACGACACCGAATGTAGCCAGTCTCTTGCCACCTTTAGTATTTACCGTCAAGGCCGTAGAATAAATATCATCACTCAGGTTGCCCACTACCAGAGAGTGCAAATCCAATCCTAAACGTTTGAAAATATTCTCCACATAAGCCTTCAATTCGTAGACAGAAGTGTTTTCATCTGCGTGTGCCCATGAATTTGATACCATTTTACCGGTCACCCACAGTCCCAAATGATAATCCTCCGAGTAAGGAGCCAAAACCTTCTCAGGATTCTTCTTCTCCGCGTCAAAGTGATAACAGTTACCGAATTCAAAGAATTTCAAATCCGCGTTCTTACGGTTAGCATTATGGGCAATGCTTTCCAATCCACCGAACAACAGTGTCTGTCGCATACAATTCAAATCTGCACTTAGCGGATTCAGCAACATAACCAGATTCTTGGAAGGATAGCTTTCCAAACCATCGTAATAAGCGGCACGAGTTAAAGAGTTATTCAGAATCTCGTTGAAACCACAACCTACCAACTGTTCAGCCACCAGGTTCTGCAACTTATTCGACTTGTCACAATCTCCTTTTGTAGTCAGGCTCGACTTCAGTGTCGATGGAATTTCCACATTATTATATCCGTAAATACGCAGGATATCTTCAATCACGTCGCAGTCACGCTGTACATCCACACGGTATGGAGGTACGGCCAATGTCAGCCCTTCGGCCGTCTCGTCCATAATTTTCATTTCAAGACTGGTAACAATGCTCTTTATCGTCTCTACCGGAATCACTTTACCAATCAGGCTGTGTACCTTCTCGTAAGTCAACTCGACAATAAAATCCTGTGCAGGAGCAGCACAGACATCTTTAATCTCCGAAGAAATGGTACCTCCGGCAAGTTCCTTTACCATCATAGCCGCCAATTTCAGGCAGTAGATCGTGATATTAGGATCAATACCTCTCTCAAAACGGAAAGAAGCATCTGTATTCAAGCCATGACGACGGGCCGTCTTACGCACCCATGTCGGATGGAAATATGCACTTTCGAGAAACACATCCGTTGTGGCCTCTGTAGAACCGGAATCAAGACCTCCGAAAACACCGGCAATACACATAGCGTCTTCTTTGTTACAGATCATCAGATCACGTTCATTCAACTTACGTTCAACGCCATCCAACGTGACAAACGTTGTGCCTTCCGGCATTGTTTTCACAATCACCTCGCCCCCTTTTATTTTGTTTGCGTCAAAGCAATGAAGCGGTTGCCCGAAAGCATGCACAATGTAATTTGTGATATCCACTACATTATTAATAGGACGCAAACCGATGATGCGAAGTTTATTTTGCAACCATTCCGGACTCTCTTTAACAGTAACCCCTTTCACAGTAACACCTGCATAACGTGGACATGCCTCACTGTTTTCTACAGTTACCTTGATATCCAGATCATGATTTTCGACAGCAAAAGCATCGACAGACGGTCTGGTCAGTGCAGCCTGTTTGCCATTCTGTACCAGATAAGCATACAAGTCGCGTGCCACCCCATAGTGTGAACAAGCGTCAGCACGGTTCGGAGTAATATCTACTTCAAGTACATAGTCGCTCTTTACATTATAATAATCTTTCGCAAGAGTACCCGGTACGGCATCTTCCGGCAATACGATGATACCGTCATGTGAAGTTCCGATCCCGATTTCATCTTCAGCACATATCATACCGATCGACTCCACGCCGCGAATCTTTGATTTCTTAATAGTAAAACATTCGTCACCATCATAGAGCTTCGTGCCCAAAGTGGCAACAACGACTTTCTGTCCGGCAGCTACGTTTGGAGCTCCGCACACAATCTGAGTAGGTTCGCCGTTACCCAAATTTACGGTTGTGATGTGTAAATGGTCTGAATTGGGATGTTCCACGCAAGTCAGCACCTCGCCAATCACGAGACCTTCCAACCCGCCTTTAATCGTTTGAACTTCTTCTACTCCACCTGTTTCCAGTCCGATAGAAGTCAGCGCAGCCGCCACTTCATCGGGCGTCAGATCGAAATTGACGTACTCTTTCAGCCAATTATAAGAGATATTCATATCATTAAGTTTTTTATGTTTTCAAAAGTGACCCGCAAAGTTAATAAGATTTTTTGGTTGATGGGGAATGAATGGTTATAAAAAAACTCCCGGTCAGCTTTAAAAAAGATGGCCGGGAGGCATTTTCTATCGGAGTCGATATCGTGATATCACTTCATAGCCGGATGCAAATGGAAATATTTCTTCATAAATAAGATATACACCATACTAAGTATGACAATTGTGCCCAATAAATAACAATAGCCCCAACCGGGAGTTAACAGATAACCAACAATAATTATGGCTTGTGATGTCATGTAAATCAGTGAAACCATCACATGCGGGATCTCCAGTTCATTTGCCATCAACTGATATAAGTGTTTCCGATGTGGCAAACCAATATTTTCATGTAGCATAAGCCGATGGATAATAGTCAGCACACTATCTACTCCATAAACCACAAGCAAAACAATCCAACTGAAATTCTCTGTTCGAATTATTAGTTTACCTATCAGGAAAAGAATCACAAAGGCAATACTGACCGATCCCACATCCCCGGCAAAGCATTTGGCCTTCTTGCGAAAATTGAAAAAATTAAATACCAACACAGCACAAAGCATAGTGTATATCAGATCCTCCTCCACAAAACGGACAATTTGCACATTGATAAAAGCTAAAGCAAGTAATACAACCCAAGAATACCCTCCCGTAATGCCATTAATCCCATCCATAAAGTTATAAGCATTGATAATGCCTGTACATACAATCAAGGCAACAAGGATAGTCCACCAAGGCAGATTGAATAATCCCCATTGATAAAACATCAAGGCCATTGCAGTAAAATGAAAAACTAAACGCAATCCCTGAGAGGTAGAGCGAATGTCGTCCACAAAACTAATAAAGGTTATCAAAGTCAGAGCCAGCATGAACCAAGGATACTCAAACTGATTTGTCAGAAAATAAGCCAATGCACCCAAGTAGAAAATAATACCTCCACCCCGTAGCGTGATCCGGGTATGCGAACTCCGTTCGTTCGGTTTATCGATGATATTGCATTTATCAGCAATATGAAAATAAAAAAGTTCTGCCAGGAATAGCAGAACTAAGATTATCAGATAGTACATAAGTTATTCATTCTTGTCTATTAAATGAAACCAAAACTGAAGCCCTAAAAAGGCTAAAGCTGCCAATCCGGTCAAAATGCCCATAATCCAAAGAAAAGTTTCCATCCACACTTTCTTCTATTCTATAAGAAAAGTCTCCAGCACATTCATGGGCTTCCACTTGAGTTCTCGTACAGCCTTTTCATTACTAAAGGTCAAAGAGCTTGTGATTTTACGAAGTTTCAATGAATTGATCGGAGCTTTTTCACCCAGGCAATCTCCAATGACAGCCATACTTTTAGCTAACCAATAAGGAATAGATATTGGTCTTTTTTTATTCAATTGCTTACATATCACCATCTCCAGTTCACGAAAACTCGGCTGGTAACTGTCACAAACATTATATATCCCACCCTTTTCTATTAACATAGGAAGAAAATTTGCAATATCCTGAACCATCAGAACACTTTTCCGGGCTTTTCCCCCGGCAATACTTAAGTACTTACCATTTCTAATCCCACGAATCATCGCTCCTAAATTTCCAGGAGGATTAGGTCCGGCAATCAATGAAGGACGAAGTATACTTAACTTTACATTATGCATAGCACACCATCCCTGCAGGTATTTCTCAGCCTTAATCTTACTCAAAGCATAAGGAGTAGTTCCATTTAAAGGATGCTCTTCCGTGATATTCTCACCCGAATCACAACCATAAACGGCAACGGTACTAATAAAAATGAAAGCTTTAGGAATACCACTATTCTCTAAAGCAGTACATAAATTCTTGGTACCCTGAAGATTTACATCAAAAAAAAGTTGTTTCTCTTCTTCTGTTTTAGGAATAGAATGCGCTTTACCTGCAGCATGCAGCACAACATCGTACTTGATATTCAGTTTAGGAACATCCGACACTAAATTTATAGTATAATTATCCCGAGGAGTCAGCCCCACAGTCCTAATTTGATATTTATCTTTCAGTAGAGAATAAAGATTGCTGCCTAAAAAGCCAGAAGCACCAGTAAAAAGTAATTTCATAAAAATGTTATATAACACTTACGACATATAAATATCTACATATTTATTTACCATCTTATTAACAGTTAAATTTTCATTGAAAAATTTCCGTGAATAAGTTCCAAAATCATGGCATCTATCTGAATCGTCTAATATATATTTAATTTTATCAGCAAAAATATCAGGAATATTATTCACAACATAACCATTTTTACCGTCAATTACTATTTCATTTATCCCCCCAACTTTTGACGCTACAATTGGCTTTCCATAAGCCATTGCTTCTAAAATTACAATAGGAAGACCTTCGAAATCAGAAGAAAGCATAAATATATCCACTAGCTGATTATATATTCCTGCATATGGAATATTCCCCATAAAAAAGATATTAGGTAATGGAGATTCAATCTCATTAGTATTACCAATCCATATAAAGGCATATTGAGGTAATAGTTTTGCAGTTTCAATAAATATATCCAATCGCTTAGGTTTAGCAACACGTGCTATACACAATACCTTTTTCTTGAATGAAGAAAAAGGTAAATTTTCAAAGATAAGCTTACTCATATTTACCTCTATACCATTACGAATAAGATGCACATTTAATTTTAGACCTTCTTTATACATATTTCTTCTATCATATTCGCTTACAGTGACTATTGCCTTACACTTGTATTTCAACAATTTTTCAAGATACAAATATTTTCGATAAGCTATACGTATAGAATCAAATCCATGAACAGTATAAACAGTTTTTGATTTTGGGAAAATAATTCTCCCCAAAATTCCTATTTTAGAAGAATGTAAATGAATAATATCCGGCTTATATTTAAAATATAATTTTAATAAAGAAAATAAAGTCATCAAATCATAGATAAAAGAAAGCTCCCGCCTTAAAGTTTTGATGGGTTCTTGCTTTATTTCTGGATTAAGCAAATCCCACATTTTTCCATTTTTATCGCCAGCAGCAACAATTATTTCATGATTTCTACATAAAACATTTGCTAAATTAATAACTACAGCTTGTGCACCTCCTAATTCACTAAGAGTTATAATTTGTAAAATTTTCATTTCTACTTTTTTTATCAGAAGAAAAAAGAGAATATATTTGAGTCCATTTTTCTCCAATAATATTAATATCAAATTTCTTAGCCCGTATACTATTCATATTTCCCAACATATCTCTTTCTTCCAAAGACATATCAAAAATTTCTTTCATTTTTAAAGTTATTTCTTGAGGATTTTGCAAAGAAATTACAAAGCGAGAATCTTCTACTACTTCCCTGCAGCCTCCAGCATCAGTAGTTATAACAGGAAGTCCACAACTCATAGCTTCTGCTAGAACTATACCAAATCCTTCCCAAAGAGAGGATAGTACAAAGCAATCTGCCGCATTATAATATTCAGAAACATTCGAATGAAATCCGGCAAGAATAACATTTTCCCGAATATCCAAGTTATTAATATAATTACATAAGTTATCTCTCAATGGTCCCTCTCCAACAATTACCAATTTGGCATTCAATTTATATGTTTTTAAAAAATCAGAAAAAGCCAACAACAATGAAGTTTGATCTTTAGCCTGTACTAATCTTCCAACATTTAAAAAAACAAATTCATTATTTTCTAATCCAATTTTATTTTTCAAAACAAGTTTACTCTCATTACTTTTCTCAAATTTTTCCAAATATATTCCATTATACATTGGAAATGATTTTAAATCAGAAAAGGCATGATGAGAAATAAAATATTCTGTTGCTTCTCTTGATACATTGGTATTTACATCAGACAAAAAATCTGTTATCTGATAAAGTCTCATTCTTATCTTACTCTCAATATTTTTACTATGTTCGGTACATATTAAAAGAGGTATTTTATAAAAAAAACGGAGAAAACGAGCAAAAATATTAGCATGAAACATTTGTGCATGAACAACATCTGGCCGAAACTTTTTCAAAATCTCCCTTGCTTTTATCAATGACAAATAAAAGCTCTTTGGTGTTTTAGACATAGACAGTCCCTTTACAAATATAGATTTGTATATAAGGGATGTATATTGATTATCACCATATAGATAAAGTATAGCAACATTATTACCCTTATCTTGCATTAAATTAGCAAGATCAACCGTTACTTTTTCTGCACCTCCAATACCAAGACCTGTAATTATATACAATATATTCATTTAGAATTAAGTAATGTAGAAAATAACTCTTGCCAAAGATTAAAAGCTCCATCTATTGAATATTGATAAGAAAGTTCAATGGCTTTTTTTTGCATATCAAGCCTATCGTCTTTACTTTCAAATAACCGTATCAATTTCTTTATAAAAAAATCTTTTTGGTCTACTGGAATTATGTAACCATTAATATTATCGCTTACAATTTCTCGAGGTCCTGTCAAACAATCATAACTCACAATTGGTAATCCATAAGAAAGAGCTTCCAAAAGAACCATAGGAAGTCCCTCATAACGTGAAGTCATCACATAAATAGAAGAAGTTATATAATAATTAGATATGTCTTTTTGAGCAGTGCAAAACTCTATAGAAGATAATAAATCCAGACTCTTTGCTTGTGCTATCAATTTTTCTCTATCTTCCCCATTACCAACAATTCTTAGTTTCCAATCTTTTGCAATAGGATATGTTTTAACTTCATTCCATATTTCTATTAAAATATCAAACCCTTTTTGGTAAGTATATCTTCCCACAGCTAACACTAACTTACTATTCATATTAGCATATCTACTGGGAAACGAATCAAGAAAATTAGGTATAGCATATACTATTGCTCGATTATACCTTTTTTCCAAATAAAAAGAGCGATCTTGCTTAGTTAGTGTAACGATAGCATTTGCATATTTTTGCGATAGTTTACGTCCCCAATCACGCCGTGAAATTCCCAAATTTGACTTATAATTAAAATGTTCCCATGAAATGATCTTTATACTCGATAAAAAAAGCTTTAGTGGAATACTAAATATAGCCAAGATAACATCTACATTAATTAATATATCCACTCTCTCTTTCTTCAAATAAAGATATAAACGTCTAACTATTTGAAAAAAGTATAATGTGAAAGCACATGGCTTAGTAAATATACAATAGGTATTGATTTCACGATGCACAGAAAAAAAAGGAGGGTCTGATTGGCATAAACTTACGACAGAAACTCTATACCCTCTTTTAACAAAAAGATTAGCTAAGGAAATTGTAATACGCTCAGTACCGGCACCATTAGAAATAGAGCCTATAAAAAAACAAATATGTTTACTCATGTGGCAATGTTATCCCTTTGTAGACAATCTGAGCTGTAAAGTATAATACAACAAAAACAGCGAAAGTCCAAAAGAAATCATTAAGAAATATATTTAAATCAGATATAATCGATAATATGCTAATATACAAAATTGTAGAGACAAAAAACACAAACATATTATGCTTATATTTTCCGTATTTACAACGAAAATAGCCTATATAATAACCAATCAAAAAACAAATAAAACTTCCACCTAATGTCCCCCAAAAATAGTAAGTAAGAAAATTTAAACGAGCATTTGGACCAGCATCTGCAGCATTATAATAATAATCATAAATATCAACGCCTATAACAACAGGTGGAGTAATTGAGAAACCTATTGTTTTTAAAATAGAGCCCCAACCAGGATATAATATATACTGTAAAGACGAATTAGCTGATATATGACGAATAACATCATCATTATACCCCATTACAAAAATATCTCCTGACCCAATCAAACGTGCCCCAAATAATATAATTGCTTGGAACATATCTACATTGTCTAAAATGACAATTACTAATAAAGGAAAAGTACAAAGAATCACAAGATTATACCACTTAACATGCGCAATAGTCTTACCTGTTCTTCTATAAAAATAATATTCAACAATAAAAAAAATTGATATTGGCCTTAAAATTCCTGACTTTGAACCAGATAATATAATAGCTAATAACAATATAAAAAAAACCACACAATCAAAACGATTAAGAATAGCCAACTTTTTTTTATAAAAGAAAGAGATAAAAGCAACGGTAGAAAAGCCACCTTGAGAAGCTTTCAGAAATCCAAACCCGTCGTAAATTGAAACATGATTAACTCCTTCCTTAAAAAGTCCAATTCCTAATTGACTAAAAATGAAAAACTGTAAAGCAAGTGCCATTATATTAACAATCAAAGAAAATATACTAATAAATCCTTGATTTACATTTAAAACATTAATTTTGTTAGAATATGTTTGTTTTGTAAAGAAACGAGTTGATATAAAAAAACCAATAATAAGACAAATCTCAGTAAAGCAAAAAGAAATTAAATATTTCGTATCCGCCCAATGATTCAGCCACAAACTAAATACAGCAAAAGCAGCTCCCCCCATCATGACAACAGTAACAAATAAAGGATCAAATATTCCCCAAATCGCTTTTCTAAAAACAATCAAATATAAAACTATAAATAAAATAAGTAATGGTAGATACAAATACCACTGCTCTAATATTTCTGAAATATAGATTCTAAAATCCATGAACTAATCTTGACAAGAAGTATCTAAACTTCATTATATACTTCATTTTCTTACCCCAAAGTGTCTCAATCAAATCCAATCGATTTTGAATAAACAATAAATCTTTAGATTGAGAACCTCTGCCTTGATCATTGAATATTGAAATAATGAGATCTAAATATTTAAATTTAGTAGAATCAAGTGCATATAAATTCAAATTATAAACATAATCAGCCCACAATTTGTATTTCACATCATAAAAATAGTATTTATAAATTGTACGTGGATAAAATATAGCTTGGTGACAAAAATTGTTTAAGCACAGTTGATATGCAGACTTTATACTAGTAGGGTATAATTTATGAGACGTCTTAAGTATTACATTCCCATAATAAATGTTATCAGGAATAAGTATCCTCTCAATAACCAACATAATAACTTTGTTATTAAAAAAAACATCATCACTCCCCATAAAAATAGCCCAATCACCATTTGCTACTTTTAGCCCTTTATTCATAGCATCATAAATACCTTTATCGGGTTCGCTAACCCAATATGAAATTCTATCAACATATTTTTCTATAATATCAACAGTTCCATCAGCACTTCCCCCATCTATTATTATATATTCTATATTAGGGTATGTCTGATTTATTACACTGAGAATAGTATCTTCAATTGTAGATACAGCATTGTAAGATACTGTTATGACAGAAATAAGGGGATACTGTTTTTTCATACGTTTTTATTTATTCCAAATTCCAGTGGCACTCTTTGCCAATAATAGTTTCAATTGTATTGGCATAAGTACAGCCGAAACCAACAAAGAAAAACACATAGATCCAATAATACCAACAAGCCCCCACAATTGCCCTAATAGTATTGCCAAAGGAATAAAAATTCCACCCGAAATGACAGAGCAATATAATTGAAGACGTATTTTCCCCATTCCGTTCACAAAATATGCGAACATATTATTCCAATTAAATATTGAAATATAAACGAATAATAAAAGGGATAAATAAAAAGGAATGCTCATATTCACCCAAAACGAATAAACCCAACTAGCAACAAAAAGCATTACTAATGAACATAATAAAAAGAAGAGCCACACCTTCAACATATTAATAATGCCTTTCCGAATCCACAAGAAATCTTCTTTAATAAGAGCATCCGTAACTGCAGACCAAAAAGGAGTTATAACTATCGTAAACCCCATTGTTATAACCGAAAAATATTTATAAGCAATATTATAGGGAGTAACTTCTTCGGGACCACACAATTGAGCTATTAATATATTTGAGGTAGCAAACATCAATAAACAAGAAACCTGAATTATAAAAAATTGAAAACCTAATCCCAATAAACCTTTCGCATAATGAAAATTAATAGCAGATATTTTGGGAGCTAGATTGGGATATTTATAATAAAATGTGAAAGGATAAGCTAATAAATAAACAACTGCAGGTGCAGAAGAAAACACAATGGCAACATAAGTAAGATTTCCGTCCGTCACTAATGTTAAAATATAAATAACAATAAGAGACATCAAATTAGCGATAGCTCCAAATAAATCATTTATAACAGGTTGCTGTTTAGCTAAATATATAATTCCTACAAATTTTAAAACAAATGATATACAAAAAAAAGCGAATACGATCAATACTAAATAATTTAAATCAGTAAAAGCATGATTTGTAGAAATATTAAGTATTGATTTCCAACTAATAAAATGTTGCAAAAAAGCATAGAGCAAATATATAGTCAACATTAAGATTAATAATATTGCAAAAGTAGTGCTTATATAAATGCGTCCTTTTTCATAATCACCTATTGCCAAAGCTTCTGTTAAACGGTTGCGTAGCCCATTGCCCAAACCAATATCAAAATAATTAATCCAAACAAGAATAGAACTTAGCGTTAGCCAAACTCCGTATTCATAAGAATTAAGATAGTTCAAAGTTACAGGCACCAATAACAATAAAATAATAATTGACAACATTTTCACCAACAGGGAGGCAATAATATTTTTCTTTGCCTTTATTGTTCTCTCACTCCCAACAAAAAACTGTTTTATCTTTTGTATTATCACAAAGTTATATTTTATTCTAAAATTTAAACACGGATAAGTAATAAACGAAACACTGCTTGCAAGATGTATTTATTATACGATAACGATTTACAAATATTTCTAAAATGTTTATTTTTTACCGAAAATTTAAAAAGTAACATTTTTTTTGCAGAAATAAAATAAGAATCCCTCAATTCCGAATTTATAAAATCCACTTTAGCCCATTCATAATACAAATTTAAGTCGGAAGCCACTGAGAATGATTCTTTATGTGCCCTAAAATAACTAACACTATTGGCTACCACTCCTATATAGGGATAATGTAATGCAATTTTCAAAAAAAGATATAAATCATTTCCTGCGCCATTTTTTTTTGAGTCTAAACTATCCGAATTAGGAATATCAACAATAAAGTTATTTAAAACATCTTTTGTTCTGAAAATAGCACAACCTGGTGATAATGGGAAGTTATATTTATTATAGAGTAAAGCATTCTCCAAATATTCACGCTGGGAATATCTATCCTTCAAATAAGCAACATTAGAAAGTATTTCCTTATCATTTGTGATAATCTGCTGAGCAGATATTACAAATGATATATCTTCATTGAAAGCTGAAAGCGCATTTTCAACAAAATCTAATGACATCCAATCATCTGACCACAAGATCTTTGAATACACTCCTTTCGCTCTTTTAAAACATTCAATCCAATTATAAACAGGACCTAGATTTTTTTCATTTTGAAATATATGTATCCTCTTATCTTTGCATTGATAATCCTGAAGTATTTTCCACGTATTATCAGTACTACAATTATCAACAATAATAACCTCAATATTTTTATAAGTTTGGTTGATTGCCGACTCTATAGCTTCACCAATATATTTTTCTCTATTATATACTGGTATTAGGATTGAAACTAATGGATTCTCATTATTCATAACTTTTAAGCCAATTTATCATCAATTGTATTCCTTGATCCTTAGACACTTCAGGAATCCATCCAACAACCTTAGATACCTTTTGTATATCTGCTACAAAAACTTTCTGATCACTTTCTCTCCAAGGTAATTGAGTATATATCATCTTTATATTTAGCTTTCTCTCAAGCATATCAAATAATTCCAATAAAGAAAGGCTATTCTCTATACCACCACCAATATTAAACACTTGTCCATAAGCTTGACGCACATCTTTAGCTTTGAAATAAAGATTTACCACATCATTTCCATGTAACACATCCCTCACCTGTTTACCTGTACCTGAAATAGTAAAAGGTTCTTTCAATGTGCTATTCTTGATTTCTAAAGCTTTCTGACAAAACCAACCAATCCATCCTTGGTCATAAGTAGCATGCTGATTATTTCCATACATTGATGAATGCCTAAAGACAATCGTTTTCAATCCATAAATTCGATAAAAGTCTAAAAGATATTGATCAGCACATCCTTTAGAACAACCATAAGGGGAATGAAAATCTAAAGAGATTGACTCAGGGAAGCCATTTGGATATTCCTCACATGTATAACGAGTTTGTTCCTCCATGAAATGCAAATATTCAAAATCCCCATATACTTTATTGGTTGAAGAATACAAAATAACCGAATTAGGAGAATACTTGCGAACAGCATCTAAAAGATTAAAAGTTCCTAAAGCATTAGTTTCATAGTCTAATCGAGGATTAGAAATTGAAGTAGTCATAGCCACTTGACCTGCTAAGTGAAAAATATAATCCGGCTGAGCCTCTTTTACAACAGTTTCTACATCATTATTATTTCTTATATCAAAAGGATAATATTTAAATTCACCTAAGGTATTTACAACCGATTATTACTCAATATTTTATAGATAATAAGTCAGAAATATGGTTGTTATTTTTAATTGCACATTCTAAAAGGTGAAGATTTAACGCTTTTATTGATTATTAACTCAAAAAGGACATCAACTTGGGTCGTTTCTTCTCTTTTCCTTGCTATTCGTTTCCGATATTCCACTTTTGTTTTGGTCTATCTCATATGTACTGCAAAGGTATTGATTTTTGTTTGATATTGCTCCTTGCTTGCTCCTTGTCGTAGATTAATTTTCACACAGGAATTTTTGTTCTCTTTCTATAGGGGCTTGAAACAATCCATTTATTGGAAACAATTAAAGACGGAGCTGGTTTGCCCCAGTGCTTTTTAAGAAACAGGGCAATTATTTTATCTCCACAAAGGCTCTTGTTCCCAATTATGAGGAAAGCCTAATAAACGAGTTCTTACTGATGGGTATTTCGATAAAAGCTGCTTGAAATCTGCAACAAAAGTGTTGCCCATAGAAATGGAGTTAAGCCAATACACCACATAGCAGAGTTGCGGATAAAGTGTTTGTTCACGGAACGAGAAATCCGTAATCCATGTGTTTGGCATACGCATAGGCATCATTGGCTTGACAGGAAAGACCCGATTTGACAGTCTTGAATGATGGGCGCAGCAATTACGAAGTACGGGTCTGGGTACGGATTAAAAGGCTAAGTGATTATTTTCAGTCATTTAGCCTTTTTAATTATCTAATTTTTCCCCACATTTTCCCCACAGCTGTCTATTTATATATTTTTATATATTTTAGAAACATATTTTTCCGTAAAGTTATGTACCTTTGTCGGCAAATAAAGATATTCTCGTCAAACAAATATAAATAATATAAACATGGAAAAAAACAGAAAAAAACAAATCGTAGTTTTGAGTATAGCTTTAGTTTGCATTTTCATCTTGGTATTTTCATTGTTCCATAAATCAGCGACAAAAGATAGCGCAAATCCTCCTTTAACAAATGTTTTGACTGATAGCATTTCTCAAATTGTCTCAGCTTGTCCTGGCGAAATTGGTGTGGCGGTTATTGTTAATAACAGAGATACGGTTAAGGTCAATAATAAGAGTGTTTATCCTATGATGAGTGTGTTTAAGGTTCATCAGGCATTAGCTCTTTGTAATGACTTTGACAATAAAGGAATTTCACTTGATACCTTAGTAAATATAAATAGGGATAAACTTGACCCAAAGACTTGGAGTCCTATGCTGAAAGATTATTCAGGGCCAGTCATATCATTGACAGTGAGAGATTTGCTGCGTTATACTCTTACTCAGAGTGACAACAATGCAAGCAACCTTATGTTTAAGGATATGGTTAATGTCGCTCAAACAGATAGTTTTATAGCCACACTCATTCCTCGTTCAAGTTTTCAGATAGCTTATACGGAAGAGGAAATGTCGGCTGACCATAACAAGGCTTACTCTAACTATACATCTCCTCTTGGTGCTGCAATGTTGATGAATCGTTTGTTTACTGAAGGTCTTATCGATGATGAGAAACAAAGTTTCATTAAGAATACGTTAAAAGAATGCAAAACAGGTGTAGATAGGATAGCAGCTCCACTTCTTGATAAAGAAGGGGTTGTTATAGCGCATAAGACAGGTTCAGGTGATGTTAATGAAAATGGTGTTCTTGCAGCTCACAATGATGTTGCCTATATATGTCTGCCTAATAATATCAGTTATACCTTAGCGGTATTTGTTAAGGATTTCAAGGGAAATGAATCACAAGCGTCACAATATGTTGCGCATATATCAGCTGTAGTATATTCTTTATTAATGCAAACTTCAGTAAAATCTTAAACTGCACTTGCTTTGATAATTAATGATAAACAATCTAAAAGCACTCTAATCGTTATCGGAGTGCTTTTAGATTACTAATCAAATTGCTTCTATTATAATTTGAATCCTCTACTTTTTCTTTCTTCCTGTTGCGGCACTCTTGCTCCATATCTAAGCCTGTGCCATTGCTCCCTGAACCAGTCGGCAATCGGCTTCCTGTTTATTGTCAGGTTCAGCCTGCTTTCATCGTCAGGGTCATTTTCCACCCTTAAAATATCATCCTTTATATCAAAGTTCCGCCTGTGTTGCTCGGAATAGATTTTACCGCTACATTTCAGGGCTTCTTTTTTGACTATAAGACTTTCAGTCATTTCTTTAGAGAATCCCAGCATGGCACAAAACTTTTCCATGCGCAGCATTTCCCTGAACATCGGAAACCACCTGAAAGCCTTGTCTATGATTCTGGCGAGCCGTGACAGTTCTTTTTCTTTCATGTCAAGTTCCTGCCTGTGCATTTCTCTGAGATTGTGGATTTGCGTATCATGCTGTTTCTGCATCTGCTGTACTTGGCTCTGCAATTTTTCAATATTGGTGTTCCGTTTTGAAACCTCGTCTTGCAGTTTTTCGTTGGCACGTTCCAGTTCTTTCAGTTTTCCACTCCCGAAAAGAGAAGCAACTCCACTAGTTATGGCTGTCGCTGCCGTGGTGGCTGTCTTCTTTAACTTGTCAGTGCGTATTTCTGATTTCACCTGTTTCAGTTCCTGCTCGGCAAGATTTATCTGTTCTTCTTTGTGCCGTTTGGCTGCATCCATGCGTTGCAGTTCAGCTTTCTGCTTCTCAATGATAAAGTCGTTCCGTTCCAGATGCTCCTTACCAGTGACAGCCTTTGACTGCCCGCGTTCCATCAGCAGGATGTCGGATGCAAGGGTCTGCATCTGCATCATGTCATCGTCATTGAGCTTTCGGCTCTTTCCTGTTTCGTGGTTCATCCAGTCGAAAACGATATGGGCATGATAGTTCGGCTTGAACCATCTGTCCCCGACTTTGAAGCTTTCCCTGTCTTCCGCTTCCGGCTGACCGTTCAGCCAATGCCCTTCATCCTTGTGCAGGAAGATTTGCAGCGGTGTGATTCCCCACCGTCTTTGACACTCCTCACCGAATTTACGCACGTCTGCCAGTGTGGTGTCCGACCTGACAAGCAGCACTCCTTCACGTATGGGGGAGCATCCCGCAATCTTGACTATTTTACCGTTCTTGCCTTTGCGTTCACGCTCCTTTTCCTGCATGGCACGTCCGGTCTTTTCCTTTACCATCTGTCTGATATTGTCATAATGCATCCGCAAATCCGGACTGCCGAAGTCGGGATTTATCCACTGTTCGTTATCGGTGGATAGTTCAGGAACGACATAGATTCTGGACTCTCCGATGTGGCGCATGTATTCGGCAGTCCTCCTGTTGTGAGCCTCGCTCGATGCGATGTTGCAGGGCTTGATATGTATGCTTGATTTTGTTGCCATAGATACTTGTTTTTTGGTTTGTACTTTATTGTTTGCTTTTCCGCTGTCCGTAAACGCATGGGGTTCTTAGGGGTGCAACCCATAAGCGGAGATTGCAAAGAGAGGGTCACTCTTTGCTCTGGGTTCTCAGGGGAGAAACGCCCTGAGTGGGTCATTAGGGTAAAACCCTAATCCCCTCGGGAGAGCCCACAACTACGTAAGCGGAGCGTGTAGTTATAGTGGGCTATATCAATGGCAAGCCATTGTCTGCAAACTCCAGCCTACGGCTTCCGCTCTCCTCCGTCAGGGAGGTTTTTCATCATCGTTGCCGATTGGAGATGCACCGACCAGCACAAGGTCTAAATCGTCTATCAGTTTTTGCAGGACGGGATTCTTCTCTATCATCCGCTGGAGGATTCTCTCAGCCTCGACCAAGTGGTTGGCTGTACTCATCACCTTGCCCTCCCGTATCTGAAAGATAATCCAATCGGCTATGTCGATATGGGCTTCTTTTTGTTTCGGGGTGGCATTCCTTTCGATGATGTCCGAAACCACCACCTTACAAAAGTACATGCTCTCGGCTCGCTGTTTCCACTCGGCATAAGCATCGGCATCGGGAAAGAGAAGCACGGTTCGCCCTGACAGTACACGGAGTTTCTCTTCTCTCATCTGACTCTTACCACCCGTAGCCAGCCATACATAATCGGGGAAGATAGCAGAACCGATAACGGCACTCTTCTCGGATTCCACCAAGACCACCACCTTGTCGGGATGCGTTTTCAACAAGTGTTCCCCGAAAAGGCATTGGGATAGTTGCCAATCCTCTGCCAACACACGCTGCTTTTTCAATATGCTGTGTATCCAGTTCACTGCCGATGTCTGTCCTCCCTTGATACGGTGTCCGTCTTCGGGATTGTACTGCATCACCTTTCCCGTGCGTACCTTGCCCGTCCTGTCTATCTGCCAAAAGATAACAGAGCCGTCACGGGTAGCCCCCAAACGGTATTCCTCCAACAACCGCTTCAACACCTCTTTCGCCTTGTCGCCATAGTAGGAAGTAAGGAGTGTGAAGAGGAAACGGAAGAAATTGCTACGCTCGCTTTGCGACTTCTCCACATAGTGAGGGGGAATATAGCCGATGGCTGTCGGCTTACTTTGCTGCTTCACTTTCTTCTGCTCTGCTCTTTGCCTGTCAAAAGAGAAATCATTGGTAGTTCTGTGTTCAGGATGCTCTTGAAAATACTCTTTCGGAGTGTAGTGATACCCACAACCGCTTTCGTGGTTACATCTGCCGACCGATGGATGCAACGGCACATTATTTTCGTCCACGTAATAGACGAAAGAATGCCTGTCTCCGCATTTGGGGCAGGTATGCCGTGTTGCCGTTCCTTTATACTTCTGTAATGAATAATTGCCCATAGCTTAGTCCGTTTTTGATGGTTGATTGTCGGCTGTCCCATCCTGTCCCATTGTCCCACACTCTAAGGGTTGGGACAGTGGGACACTTGGGACACCTGCGTTTTTACTCTCTTTGCTGCGCTGGATGATACGGTTTACGGTGGACTTGCCACAATTCACCTGTGAGGCTATCTCCCTGACGGACTTGCCCGATTGGGAGAGTTGCAGAATTTGGCAATCCCTTTGGCTTGATTCATTGTCGCCCAATTTTTTCAAGTGTTCCTTTTCCGTGGAATAGCCCCTGAACACGAACTGCAAGAAAGCATCCACCTTGTCAATCTCGTAAACGATTACATTATCCGCATCATGAGAGAACGTGCCATAGCGCACTTTAAGCTGCTTCACATAGCGAAGCCCTCCGTCTTGGGCACTTTTTCCAATGGTGAACACGCTGTCAAAGAAATTGTAGAGCCGTTTGCTTCCGGCAAGGTCGTTGGATGTGATGGGACAATCCAAAGAGCGTTTGGGCGTATGTGCCAGGACAAGGATAGAGAGCGCATATCTCTTTTTGAGATTGTTCAGCTGAATCATCAGCCGTCCTGCGGCATCGCCTTTCTCCATGGCGCAACACAGGTAGGTAAGATTGTCAATGATGAAAATCTTGCAGTCGGTCTGCACAGCCATCTGTTCAATGCCGCCTATGATAGCTTCCTCAAAGTTGGCATCCAAAAGCTGGTTGCAGTCAATAGACACCCGATAGATTTTGTCGGGAAAGGTGTAGAGCTCTCCATGCTCGTTGGTATAGCGGAGCTGGAACTGCTTTTCGGACAGTTCAAAGTCCAGATACAGCACATTGTCGGTTCGGGCGATGCGGTCGGCTATCTGCACGGCAAGGATGGACTTGCCCACGTTGGAATCGGCAAACAAGCAGGAGAGTTCCCCCTCGTACCAAAAGCTGTCCCACAGCGCACGGGGCGTAGGCAATAACGATGCTTCAAGAATGGTTTGGTTTGCCGTCTTGATATTCATCATGCCTACACTGTCGGGCATACCGTTATGCGCTTGGGATGCTTTTGTGAGGTCGCCACGTATCAGGTTGATATAGTTCTTATCCTCTTCCATATCATTCACCAGTTACGTGGGTTGGGCTTGCGACGGTGGGAAGAGGATAAGGACTTGTTCAGTTCCTCGTCTGACAACGGTATGGGATTCTTTCGGGCGGTTTCCAGCCACTTGTCCAGTTCGTCACGGTAAAGGCAATAGCGTTTGCCGGGCTTGGTGGCAGGGATTGTCCCTTCTGACAGTTTCATGTAGAGCGTACCCTTAGGGATACCTAAATACTCTGCTGCCTCGTCCACAGACATGGGCACGTGGGTGTCCACCGTTTTGGCATTGTTCACACTGCGCTGCTCGGCGAGCAGGCTTTTCAGGCTCATCACTTCGTCTCGAAGCTGAGCGACAACCTCGGGGAGGTCGTTGAAGGTAAGAATTGATTTTTCCATTCGCGTACTCGTCTCTTTTGTAAGACTTGGCGCAAAGGACTGAAATGATATATCCGTGAATATCTCCACGACACGTCATTGCAAAATAATTCCCGAATAATTAAGCCCAGCCATAAATGACGGGTAAAATTACTCGGGAAACGATGTAAAACAGGCGGTTATGAGTTACCGGATGGTTGTCGTTGGTGTCGTGATTATCCTAATTCCGCACATAATCCTCGGGATAGTGGAAATCAAGTTTGCCGTTTTCGGGTTCATCAATGGGAATTTCCGTCTTTAACGGCTCTACCTTGAAATTCTTGATGGTTGATAAGTCTGTATCAGCAAACGATTTCGGGAAAAGGGCTTTGATGAACTTGGCACGGTTATCCCCATTGTAGTATCTCTTGTACAGGAAACGCTCAGAGATATTCCATACGAAGTGACGGAGTGGAATGTTGTTGATGTCTTTGGTAAACGGTCTTTGTATGGGCTTCGGGGTATAAGTGTTAAGATTCATCCATTTGTCCACCTCAGTACAGATGTGGTTCACGGTTTCTTGGTCGGCAATGCGAGGCAGGTAATAATGGCAATACTCCATGACCATGCGGATGCGCTCTTCCTTTTCCCGTTGCTCTCTGCTTGCGTAATTGGCACGGTTCTTTTCGTGAAGATCCGGGGCGATAGTAAGCTCTATCGGTTGTGTTTGGATAAGTGTCTCTTCTTTTGTCGGGGATGATTCGGGTACAGGCTCAGGGACTGATGTAGGTCCAGGCACAGATGTGGCTTCTTCAAGTGTATTTTGTGACAGTTCTTCCTGCACCTCTATGGCTTCGGCAATCGTTTCTTTCTTGCCGAACTTGATTTTGTAGATTTCGTATGTATCAAAGATAAGTGTCTGAAAGGAGAGATAGAGCAACCATCCCAACAGGTTACAGCATACGAATACTATCCACCTGACAAAGTTGTCTTGGTTGAAGCTGTCCGCTATTACCAGCGTGGCAATGGAAGATATTAGGACGATGGCGAAGCCGACAAAGCCCAAGATGATGTATTTGTCCTTGATTGATGATTCCATATTTCGTTGAGAGATTGAATGTTCCTGTATTATTTTGTGCAAAGTTAATGCTATTTTTCCCAATTACTGCCCGTTATTTGCGGTTAGAACGGTCTTTTTCAATGTATTTCACGAAATGTCATCATATCATACTCTGTTTCATACTCTGAGGGGCTTATAAATGGTGGCATCAAGCCAAAAACATAGAGGGGCGATTATAGCCTTGTAGCCATAACCGCCCCTCTGAATACCTGTCAATGTGAGACATTTATGCCTCCTTGCGCTTCAAGGTTATCTTGTCCACCACCTGACACATCTGCTGCGCTGCTATCTTGGAATAGATTTGTGTGGTGGTAATGTTCTTATGTCCGAGATAGGCTTGGATGACAGCCATGTCCGTTCCCATTTCCACGTGCAGGCTTCCGAAGCTGTGGCGGGTACAGTGAAAGGTGATTTTCTTGGTTATCCCTGCTGCCGTGAGCCACCGTTGGAGTGGTCCTTGCAGCATCTTGTCCTTGAAATCCTCAAAGATAAGTCCCTCGCCCCGTTCTCCCAGCAGTCCATAGGCTTCATCACTGATGGGGTTATGCACTATTTCTTTGGTTTTCTGCATACGGGTGGTAACGAACATCCTGCCGTTGGTGTATGGTTGTATCTGCTGCCACGTGAGCTGTCTGATGTCGCTCTTTCTCAGTCCCGTAAGACAGGCGAAAAGAAAAGCTTTTTTCAAGACCTCCTCCTCACAGGGTGTTTCGGCAAGCCGTATCAGTTCCTCTTGGCTCAAATGCTCCCTGATGGTGGGAATGCACTCGATGCGGTCTAAGAAGCCGTTTGGGTTCTCCTTTATCTTCCTGTCACGGTAAGCGGTGTGCAGCACGGCACGGAAAGTTGACCAATAGCCTGCTGCGGAGTTGATGTGCAGCTTTTGGTTGGTGTGGATGGATTGGGGTGCATCAAGCAGGTATTCCATGAACTTGCGGCACAAATCCACATCCACCTCCTCAAAGGTGCATTTGCCGTTCACGAACCGCTGGAAATGCTTGTATACGTGCTGCCACTTGATATTCTTGCGGTCAGCCAGTCCTTTGAAATAGGCAAGGAAATCGCCCTTCATCTTGGTCTTGTCAAAAAAGCCGTTGTTTTCATTGAAAATGGCTTCGTAGCGCTGGTTGCGCAGGATGACCGCTTTCTTCATCATGCGTGCGTTGAAGTCCCGTTCCTGCTGGTTTGCAGGTTTGGCGAAGATGTAAATTCCTAAGGCTTCACGTGTAATCACTCTCATGGTGACATTGTCACGGTAGCCGGGATAGTAGTCAAGGCATAGTGAATACTGTGTCCCGTTCTTAATCTTGCGCTTACGCAAGGTAACTGTTTTGCATTTACTCATAATAATTATGTTTTAATTGGTTGTATACATTTTGGAGTTGTATCCATGTTTCCGATGGCAAAGGAACAACGTGAAATATCCGTGAATACCTCCACGATACATCATTTTGAAATAATTTTCGATAATCCCGATTTTTCACGGTTATTTGTTCCTTTCAGCCATGACACGCTCCACATCTGAGCGCAAAAGCAGGTTTTTCACACCCACCTTTATCTTTTCGATGTGCTTCACCTTGACGATATGGCAGATGTTGGCTGACGAAAGACCATAGATTTGCTGCACCTGCTCAACGGTATAGTAGCGTTCATCGTTCACAAGGTCAGTTCTGCGGAGTTCGTTCAAATGTGATTTGGAGTAATAGGTACGCCCGTACTCTCTTTTAGTGGGTATCTTATGGCGATAGGTGTAGGCACGGAGTGCGGTCGGCTTCATGCCGAACAGTTCCTCCACCTCCTCGGTCAGTAGCCAGTCGGTAATTTCGCTAATATCAACTGCCACACCGAAAAACTCGTCAATATGCTTCTTGCTGTAATAGTTCTTTCCTGCGATACGGCAGATGGGGATATGGTTACGCTTGGCGGAAGTGTAAAGCCATGACTGCTTTACCTTAAAAAGGGACATCACCTCCTCGCCCGAATAGAAGTCCAACACTTCTTCGCTTTCCTTTTCCCTTTTTTCTCTTTTGGCAGGTAAGGAAGATGAAGATGATTTCCTTGGTGTGGAGGTGTTGCCGGGCAGGATGCGGTGATAGGGATTGCCCTCCAACATCTGCTCGATGTCGGCTCTGCGGATGAATGCCATGCGGTTGCTGATGCGTGAGGCTTTCAGCTTGCCGATGGCTACAAGTTTGTAAATGTACTGTCGGGAACAGCCCATGAGGATGGCTGCTTTGGAAAAGGTGAGATACTCCTGATGCTGTATCTCCATCAAGGGTTGGGCGACTTTGAAGAGGTTGTTCTTCTGCATCACTCTGGCTCGTTTGGCTTCTGCCTGACAAGCCTCACTGCAATATCTTTGCATACCGCTTCGGGTTACAAAGGACTTGCCGCAAAAACTGCATTTTCTGGTTGCTTTCATACCGTTTTATCGTTTAATGGTTCATTTCTTCAATCCTATATCTCTGAAATGGTAAACGGATGTGAACGGAAGTCAACCATTGTCGCTTTTCTACACAGTGTGACTGTTTCCGCATATCGGGGCGGTTATTGTCGCTTGTCGTAAACGGTTGTAAACCCTTGTCAACTGTCTGCACGGTGTGACAAAAAACAAGCCCCGCAAATTCTCCACGTCAGAAATACGTCTCAAAAATATGTGGAAATTTGGGAAGCGACAAATGGCAACCGAAAAGTGTTAAATTTTAGAATATGCTGGTAATTAAAGATTTACACTCGGATATTTCTGATTAGTTTTGGTTGTTCTATGGTTATAAATACGAAAATAGTATGTAGCCATGCAAGATTAGCTGCACTTCCAAAACGAAATAGATTATCTAATACAAACAGTTCCTCTCCTTGCTTTAAAACTTCAGCAGCTAAATTACTACCAATAAAGCCACACCCTCCTGTTACTAAATAACGCATATTTTATTTATTTTAAATATTCTAAAATACCTGTTTTAACTTTCTCTTGACCAATAATGCCGTTCAATTTATTTATTGAGCAACATAAATCCATTGCTTCATTCTCACGATATGCCAAAGCGCCATAATTGACTTTTGAAGTCGATTGAAGTTCTTCTTTACATGTTTCAATAATTTCCTTCAAAGAAATACTACACCCACTACCAACATTGATTATTTCTCCTACAGATTTTTTGTAATTTACCAAAAGTCCATTAATAGCAAAAACAAAATCATCGACATGAATAAAATCGCGTTTTTGCTCACATGGAGATACATCTAAAGGTTGATTAGTTTTCAACCTCTCTACGATATACGGAATAAATTTACTCGCACTTTGATATGGACCAAACAAATTAGCGGGACGAACAACCATTACAGGAAAATTATAATTATAATATAACATCATAGCTGTATTAGTTGTCAATTGTTTTACCAAGGCATACGGAGAACTAGGATACTCACGTTCTTCCTCCTTGAAAGGAGAAATCTTTGCTCCATACTCTTCAGAACTACCAAACTGGATAAATAGTTTAAGGGAGAAATTTCCTTTAAAACGCTCATACAAATTCAAAAGTATCTTCAGGTTTGAAGAAATCAAATCATCAAATAAAGTCAAATCTCTTTCTGCTGTGACAATAGAAGCCAAATTAACTATATAATCTGGTGATACCACTGATTCTGGAATCTTATCCTGTACTAAATCCAATTCACTAACATTGACTTGGGGATAAGCCTCAAAAAATACATGATCAATATATTTGTCAAATACATATATCTGATATTGAGCATATAAGTTGCGGATTATATTTTTTCCTATAAATCCGCTTCCGCCTATTAAAAAGATTGTTCTTTTCATTTACAAACAAAATCCGCTATTTGATTTACACAAATACTGTAGACACTTTCTTCTTGGTAACGTTTGTACCAGTCTACAGTCAATGCTACTGTCTGATTTATATCCATTCTGGATTCCCACCCCAACATAAATTTTGCTTTAGAAATATCCAACATTAGTAGTTTAGCTTCATGCAAAGTATTGGGATCGGATAAATCTCGCAATTGACCACTCCCATAGTTTTCCACCACTTTAGTAGCCACATCCCATACTGTGGAAATAGATTCTGCTCTCGGGCCAAAATTCCAACCTTCACAATATTTTATAGGCTCTTTCCACATCCTTAGGGCAAGAAGCATATAACCGCTTAAAGGTTCAAGTACATGCTGCCATGGACGAATCGCTTTAGGACTCCTAATCTCTATTTCTTTGCCGGCTTCTAAAGCCTTAATACAGTCTGGAATAATACGATCTAATGCCCAATCACCACCACCAATCACATTACCTGCACGTACACTGGCGATGCTTTTACCATGCTTCTCATATTGCTCGGGATGGAAAAAAGAGCGACGCCAAGAGGCTATCGCTATTTCAGCTGCCCCTTTACTACTTGAATAAGGATCATAACCTCCCATCGGTTCATTTTCCCGATATCCCCAAATTTGCTCTTTATTCTCATAACATTTATCTGTGGTAATCATCACCCCCACTTTTACACTATCGGTTACACGGATAGCTTCAAGGACATTAATTGTTCCCATAACATTGGTTTCGTACGTCTCAACCGGAATATCATAACTAAGCCGTACTAGTGGTTGGGCTGCTAAATGGAAAACAAGTTCAGGCTCGTATTCTTTAAAAATGGCTTTCATACGTCCCCCATCACGAATATCAGCACGGATATCAGCTTTTATGTTCTTTCCTATGTCGGAAAGAACATAATTATCTCGCTCTGTGAATGGTTCTAAGCCCACACCTATCACCTCAGCACCCAATTCGTGCAGCCAAATCGAAAGCCATGAACCTTTGAAACCGGTATGACCAGTAACAAGTACTCGTTTACCTTTATAAAAGTTATTAAATATATCTATACTCATATTCCTACCATACTTTCCAGGGAGCTTTCCCATTATCCCACATATCATTTAATTCTGTATTATCTCTGAGTGTATCCATTGGCTTCCAGAAGCCAGTATGTCTAAAAGCATGCATCTTACCGTCTTTAGAGATAGACTCCAATGGTTGACGTTCAAATATCGTAGAATCACCGTCCTTTATATAGTCAAATACTTCTGGTTCGCAAACAAAGTAACCGGCATTAACCCAGTTACGATCTCCGTCAGGTTTTTCTTGAAAAGAAAGTACTTTATCCGTAGCTAAATCTATTTGCAGAGCACCAAATTTTCCTCCTGGTTTATAAGCTGTTAGAGAAAGGATTCCTCCTGCAGCTTCGTGTGACTGAATTGTATCAGTTATATTCAGATCAGCCACCCCATCCCCATAAGTTAATAAAAAGCGTTCATTTCCAATATATTTTTGAACTCGTTTGATACGACCACCAGTCATAGTATTTAAACCGGTATCAACCATAGTCACTTTCCAGTTCTCTGAATGATTATCATGAATAGTTGTACTATTATTAGACAAATCAACTGTCATATCGCAATTGTGTCTAAAGTAATTAGCAAAGTATTCTTTGATTACATATTGTTTATAACCACAGCAAATAACAAATTCATTGATTCCATAATGACTATAAATTTTCATTATATGCCAAAGGATGGGTTTACCACCAATTTCTACCATCGGCTTAGGAATCAAATTGGTTGCTTCACTCAAGCGAGAACCAAAGCCACCGGCAAGAATTACAGCTTTCATTTGTTACAAAATTCTTTTATGGTTGTAATCATATGATCTAACATTTCCTTCGTCATTCCCGGATATACTCCTATCCAAAGAGTATTGTTCATCACAAAGTCAGTTCCTTTCAATTCACCAACTACCCGATATCCTTCTCCTTTTTTGCGCATTTCATCAAAGGCTGGGTGCTTTAACAGATTTCCGGCAAACAGATTACGGGTTTGTATTTTTTTACTTTCTAAATGGACAGCTAAATCATTACGAGTAAACCCTGCATCTTCTTTTACCGAAATAAGGAATCCGAACCAACTGGGATTAGAGTTTCTTTGAGGTTCCGGCAGAATGATATTTCTTGTTCCTGTAAGTCCTTCTTTAAGATAAGTAAAGTTATGACGACGTGCCTCCACAATATCATCCAATTTATCCAACTGCGCACAACCGATCGCTGCTTGCATATCTGTTACTTTCAGATTATATCCGAAATGAGAGTATACATATTTATGATCGTAGCCAAGTGGTAATTCACCAAACTGCTTACTAAAACGATATTTACAGGTATTATCTACTCCACCGACACACCAACAGTCACGTCCCCAATCGCGGAATGAATTAACCAACTTGTGGAGTAAAGGATCATTAGTATAAACAGCACCACCCTCTCCCATAGTCATGTGGTGTGGAGGATAGAAACTACTGGTACCAATGTGCCCAATTGTACCAGTTTTCTTTTCTACTCCATCAATCATATAAGTAGAACCAAGTGCATCGCAATTATCTTCTACCAACCAAAGATTGTGTTTATCACAGAATGTCTTGACAACTTGCAAATTAAATGGATTTCCCAAAGAATGAGCAATCATAACCGCTTTTGTTTTTGACGATAAAGCTGCTTCTAACTGTTCTATATCAATATTGTATTCAGGAATAGTAACATCCACAAAAACAGGAATAGCACCATATTGAATACAAGGTGTTACTGTCGTAGGGAATCCGCAAGCAACCGTAATCACTTCATCACCACGTTTTACCCTACGTTTTCCCAACTGAGGAGAAGTCAAAGCCATAAATGCAAGTAAATTAGCAGAAGAACCGGAATTAGTAAGTGAACAGTAATCTACCCCTAACCATTTAGCAAAACGGACTTCAAATTTATGTGCCCACGGACCGGCGGTCAGCCAGAAATCAAGGGACGAGTCAACCAGGTTCACCAATTCGCGGTCATCGAAATAACGGCCGCCATAGTTGACAAAACTCTTACCGGGTTCGAAAGAGCGGGAGGACCCGTGAACCTCTTTGTAGTATTCCCGGGTTAAATCGAGAATTTGTTGCTTGAGTGTTTCTTTTTTACTCATTATAATATATCGTTTATATCAAATACTCCTCAACACTAATTAATCTAAGTATAGATATCAAGTAAAATATCATTAGCAAAGTAAGGAAATAGTATATACCAATTCCTCATTCTAAAAATACACGTCTTTTCATTTTGAATAAAGAAGATATTTTTATATTAAAAAAATATTAATCAATATAACTATTCGGATACTGATTTTCCTCTATCATCTTCAGCATATCTACAGTCTCCTGTTCATCTATCGATAAAGTTTTATTATCCCAGTAATCTATAATTGCATGAGCTTCCTTTGCCAACTCTTCTTCAAAAACTTCTCCATAACAATATGTCAAAAGCTGACACTTGAGCAAAGAAGACGGGAGAGACTCTAACACAAGCAAGGAACGATCCAGAATAACCTGTTTCTTAGACTCCTTGTCGCCATAATCATAGATTGTTGCATTGTAGCCCATCAAGAGAGCCAGGCAAAGTCGTGCTTCTTCTTCCGGATTTTCTCCTTTCAAAGCAAACAAAGCATCAGATTTTTGAAGCACTTCAGTGTTTAATTGACGGAAACTGTCGGTATAGATAGGAGAACCGTCAGCACCCAAATACAATAATTCGTGAGCCACATGTTGCAGCTCATGAATCTGGGTCATAAGAGTATTCATTTTATATGATAAAATATTACTGATTACGGTGCGAGAATGCGAAGGTAGCTTTTAGGAACCTTGACACTGGCAGATAAAACGCCACGAATTCGGATAGTGACATAAGTACGATTAGAAAGACTGGCCAGTTCACCTTCAACTCCACAAAAATCTCCCTTGATGACTTGTACTTTGGTGCCAACTGCGAAACAATCATCGTTGAGGATAACAGCAGCAGGATCGAGATTCATGACAAACATAAAATCTTTCATCTGCTTATCGGGAACAATAAGCATACTCTTAGTGTCAAAATCACGCATATAGAAAAGACGCACCCCGTATTCATTGGCAATAGCACAAGCAAACTCTTTGGTAGCATGTACAAAAATAAGATTACGAATGACAGGAACTTCTACACGACGCCGACGATATTTCAATTGACGAATGACAAATTGGGTCGGCAAAAAATACTCGACACCTATTTTCTCTAATGCGTCACGAGTAGTAAGCTCCTGATCCTTACGGGTACGGGCAGCAAACCAATATTCTTGTTGTTGAGACATTTAGAAGGATATATTCCTGAGTGATTTACTTAAGTCCGGGTACGCTTCGCAGTTGGGTGAGACTCTTTTTCTCAGCCAAACTGCAAGATTTTTTATGACTTATTTTAGGTGGAAACGAACGGATTCGATCAATTGATGTTTCAAAAAACGTTCGTCTTTTGAAACATCAATTATGGAGATAAAAGCCCACATACAAAATAAGTAAAAAGCTGTTTTTATTACCAGATTATTATCTGATAATCAGTACATAAAGAAGTCTATTTAGTTTTTCATCTAAAAATATTTTGCACATCAAAATTTAGTTTATACCTTTGTGCTATTAAACGAACGTCTTTTGAAACACATTCACTACTGATTATCAGTTAATTACAAAAGAATTCACCCTTTTTATCCTTTTCGCATTTGCCACACAATATACTGATTATAAACAAATTACACAATAAGATAAACTCTTCATTATTCTATCTATAAAGGTTTAGAAACTATATACTCCCAAAAGCATTCTGTCACATTGTATTTTGAGTAGCCTCAGGAATCCCTTATTTACGGACCACTGACTAAGTTGTTATAAAAAACACCGGGATCCTATTTTCACCAATATCATATCTCCACCAGATAAATCAGATCACCAGTCAAAAGATCGATAAACATGCACTAATTTCAATCAGTAAGCAACGGAAAAGGCATCCTATACCTCCAAAATAACATTCAGGAATGATTCATATTGACCTATGCTACAGAAAAGAATTCTATAGTTTTTGTTCAATAAATGAAACCGCCAGGCAAAAAGTAGGAGGATTTTCAATGAAAATGAATTTCGTAACTATACGAAGTTAACTTCGTATTTTCTTATAACTAACTTCTTCTTCACAAGAAGTTAATGTTTTGCAAAGACGAAGTTAACATCGTATAAAGAGTACACGTATGAAGAAACGAATTAAAGGCAAGTTAATGCTCCATCATTTGCTATTTCATCACTTTCTCAAGACAACAAGGTTTTTAAAACAAGAAAAAAGCAGACTTAAAGATATCAGAATCTCTATTTTACTATCAGAATAACAGAAGAGGCAAACTTAATGAGGAATGGAAAAAGAAGTCGACGAGAGATAAAACCCTTACCTCTCGTCAACCAATACTATTTTTATGATCGTGATACTTGGAATCCCTTATCAGATAACGTCATTTCGACAAAACGTGCCCGCGGATTCGGAGCGTTTTCTGTCAGTATCTTACGAATACGAACAGCAGCTTGCGGATCTTTCGCTACCATATATAAGTACCCGCCACCACCGGCTCCCGGCAATTTATATCCCAAGGTATAATCTTTTATCAGATCGATAATTGCCTCCACAGCCGGAGGATTTGTTCCGCTATCCAATGCTTTGTTTTGTTCCCAGGTTTTTCCTACCAAACGGCCAAACTCAACAAAACTTCCACGCTGTATAGCTTCATTCATATCCAATGCATGCGCCTTCATTTCCGAGAGTAAATTGAGATGCAACGATGAATTGAGGAACATGGAACTGACTATTTCTGCCAAGATCCCTTTTGCCGTACGAGTTATACCGGTATAATAAAGCAAGTGACAGTCTTTGTATTCAGGATGCGTAAATAAATGATCGGGTAGCCAACGCACCAATGGACTTTGAGCAAAGCCGGCCTCGGTCTGAAGAAGCTTCACACCCTGCAACACACCTCCATACTGATCCTGCCATCCACCGCCGGTAGTCAGCAATTGTTCAAGGACAAGAGTACGTTGACAAATCTCATTTTTATCCCAGGCTAAACCACAGAAATCGTTAATGGCACCAAGTACGGTAGAAGCCAGAATGGAACTGGTGCCCAAACCGGAACCGGCAGGAATAGCAGCCAATAAAGTCACTTCAATACCTGCACCGAAATCTTTAAGCTGTTCCTCTAATGAAGCATAAGATACAGCAGAAAACGCAGGTGCAAAGCCTGCCAATGACAGAGCAGCTTTCGGAATAGAGAAAGGTGAACCGATCTTCTTATAATCTTGCAATTCATCAAACGTAGATACTATTTCCATAGCACCCATATCGATAGAACGCAGGACGATATGGAAGTCTTTGCACGGCTTCACATAGACCTGTAAGGGAGGTTGTCCGTTCAACTCAATGGCCAGATTCACCACATTTCCTCCCGAATAAAGTGAATAAGGAGGAGTATCGGTCCATCCACCTGCCATATCGATGCGCACGGGGCTACGTCCCCAAACAATCTGATCGGAATATACATCCAATTTTGGGGTACTCTTACGATTACTGATCCCGTCCAGCAAGCCGTCACGAAGCAAATCAAAAGCAGCCTGTTCTTCCGGACGATAATCTTTCCCGTCTAATTTCAAAATACGCGCACGCAACATCCGGTTATGGATGCGTGACATCTGCAGAGCATCCTCAGGCAATAATTCAGGCATATCCAAACCAAGACGTACAAAATCTTCAGCTGCATCGGCCAAATCAAGTTGATAGAAAACACTTTTTTCATGATTAACGGCCAATGCTTGCCAGTTTCCTTTTCTGAACTCTTCACGTTGTGCATACAAACGCTTCAGATTGGCACCTGCCGAAATTTCGTCCGCAGAAAAATGTTCGGAACGTAACCAGATATTCTTTCCTTCCTCCAGTTCGGGTTCGGACAACATCCACCTCAACACCAATCCCAACTCTTCTACAGAATTAACCATAGGGAATACGGAAACTGCCTGTAAATCGTCCGTACGTCCTTTCAAATCTGTATATGACAAACCGCGTTTGGACATCCATTCACCAAAAGGAATACCCGTCAGGGTTGTTTTGGAATCTCTCAAATCTCCTTTGAAAACATCGTCCAGACCGTATGGACGGGCAACAAAGCCCTTATCACCCATCGGAACCACATCTACACACACTCCGGCAGGCACAGCCAATGACCAGTCATTTTCCGGAACCCCGGTAATAATATGTCGTGAAGCAATCTTCCACTTTGGTCCGATATGACTGTTCTCGATCCATAAATCAGCATTCTCGGCACAAAGAGGTATCCGCACGACAGCATTTTGGACAAACATAGCCGGATTGGGCTTTACTTTACGGTGCATGATACGACGCTGATCGTAAACCTTATTCTGTACGGAAAGAGTTGAAGAAATCAGTTCTTTACTGGTCCCGTAATGATAGAACTCTCCTCCCGGCAAAGGCAGAATAGCAACGGATAGCGTATTGACCTCTTCGTCTTCAATACGGGGATGAGTTCCCAAAGCTAATCCAAAATCGGAATAAAGATCATAATACTTTAGTTCTTCAGAGCTTTCTTTATGAGAACGTTTCATCAAGATTTCTACGGCACGGTCACTCAAAAGCCATATACCGATGTCCATCAGGAACAAATGGGTCTTCGATAAAGATTCCAATTCTGCCAACGAAGGCTTCTGAAGCATAAAGTCGAGTTGTTCGGGATGTTTGCGATCGGAAGCAAACACGCCATGATGGGTAGCCAGAGACGGATCTACCCACAGTCCATAACAAACCACATCCGCTTCGGGAATACTCTGCAAAGGTTTCTCCGAACGAATATAGACATCACCACTCGCAATCAGTGTATGGAGTTTATCCGGAGCCAAAGACATGATTTTTTCATATAGGGGAAGTTGCAGAGAAAGCAGATTTTGTCCCAGATGTTGCCCTCTCTCCCACCGGAACACAGGAACCGGAGTGAGAATCTTTCCAGAAGGTGCATAGCCGGGTAAACGGCGGCTTTGCCCACCCGCATGAAGAAGAATTCTTTTTTCTTTTTCAAGCCACTCTCCAAAAGTAGCACCATCTGAATATTCATTATAACATTCTTCAAGCAGCCAGGATGTTCCACCACCGGAACCAAGTTTCTTACCTACCGGGTCGGAAGTATAAAACCAATCGGTACGGTTCACCCTCTCCAGTTCATGAAAAGACTGAACCAGATTGGGCGGTAAAGATAGTAGTTTTTGCATATTGTCAGAGTTTAAATATACGTTCCATCATTTTCCACTTCTCATGTGACGCTTGTCCGGGCAATGAACGCTGAAAGCGAGACATATAAGCCTCCCATTCTGCCTGCCGGGGAAGTTTAGCCAAGCGCTCGTTATCTTTTATCCAATCGAATTCATCTACCGTATCGACAATCATAAAGAGTGTATGTTCGTGGATATAAATCTGCATATCGAGTATCCCGACTTCACGGATACCGGCTTTAATTTCTGGCCACACATGCTGATGTTCTGCGACATAAGCACGAATCAATTCCGAATCATTATATAATTCGAGTGTTTGGCAATATCTTTTCATGGTATTATAAAATTAAATAAATATCTCTTTTAAAAAGGCAGAGGTCCGTCATTTCCACCTCCGAACGGATTACTATTCTGAGGGGCAAATTCAGCAGGAGGCGGAGGTACTGTTCCGGTATTATTCATTCGTGATCCAAGCATGGCCCCGGCATCAGGCAACGGAATTACCATATCGTCATCCGGATTCTGGAAACGGGTATACTCACCTTTAAATCGTAGCAGAACATCGCCAACCGCACCATTACGATGCTTAGCGATAATAATTTCGGCCATTCCACGGAGATCGTTTCCTTTATCATCCTGAAATATCTTGTAATATTCGGGGCGGTGAATGAAACACACCATATCGGCATCCTGCTCGATTGCACCGGATTCACGAAGGTCACTCAACTGAGGACGTTTTCCTTCAAGCCCTTCACGACTCTCGACACCACGATTCAACTGAGACAGAGCTATAATCGGAATATTCAATTCTTTAGCAAGCCCCTTCAACGAACGTGAAATGGTACTAACCTCTTCCTGACGGCTGCCAAATGCCATACCGCTGGCGTTCATCAACTGCAAGTAGTCAATGATGATAATTCTTACTCCATGCTCACGAACCAATCGACGTGCCTTGGTTCGAAGCTCAAATACGGACAGAGAGGGAGTATCATCGACATAAAGCGGTGCATCCAGCAAATCCTTCAATTTATAATCGAGCTGTTGCCATTCATAAGCTGCCAATTGTCCGCTCTTGATTTTTTCACTCGGAATTTCACAAACGTTCGAGATCAGACGATTGACCAACTGAACGTTACTCATTTCAAGAGAAAACAAGGCTACCGGATTCCTGAAATTCACGGCAATATTCTTAGCCATTGAAAGTACAAAAGCCGTTTTACCCATGGCCGGACGGGCAGCAATAATTATCAAGTCGGATTTCTGCCATCCGGAAGTCATCTTATCCAGTTTGGTATATCCACTCTCCAATCCGCTCAGACCATCGGTACGTGCGGCGGCTTTCTGAATCTGTTCATAAGCCTCGGCAATAATCGGATTGATCTGCGTATAGTCCTTCTTCATGTTCCGCTGTGAAATCTCAAAGAGTTTCCCTTCGGCCTCTTGCATAAGATCGTCCACATCGAGAGTTTCGTCAAAAGCCTTACTCTGTATGTTACTTGTAAAAGTAATGAGCTCTCTTGCCAAATATTTTTGTGCAATAATACGGGCATGATATTCAATATGAGCGGAAGATGCCACTTTACTGCTCAATTGAGTAATATAAAACGGTCCTCCGACTTCTTCCAGCTCGCCACGCTTACTGAGCTGCTCCTTCACAGTAAGAATATCTACCGGTTTTTGATTAACGGCAAGATCGGTAATAGCTGCATAAATCAATTGATGCCTATGTTCGTAAAACGATTCCGGACGGAGAATCTCACTCACCAGCGAATAGGCATCTTTTTCAATCATCAAGGCCCCGAGCACGGCTTCTTCCAGTTCCGGCGCTTGCGGTTGGATGCGCCCGTAATCATTTACGGGTTGCACCTTAGACTTAGCAGTACTGCGGGTATTTCTTCTTTGTTCGGCCATCTGTATTTTATTGAAATATAGAAAATGAATAGTGGATGGCTGCGCACATCCACAAAATGTAGGCAAAGATAATTCTCTATTATCAATTTTCCATTATCAAATCTGAATTATTTATTTAACTTTGCGTCCATTAGACAGCATTAATCATTAATCACGAATCACTAATAGCCCAAAGACATGATTACATTTCCGAATGCCAAAATAAATCTGGGACTGAACATTACCGAGAAACGTCCGGACGGATACCACAATCTGGAAACTGTATTTTATCCCATACCTCTGGAGGATGCCCTTGAAATCACAATATTAAATGACTCGAAACAAAAATTTGTCCTGCACCAATCCGGCCTGGAAATCAGCGGGGAGCCGGAAACCAACCTGGTAGTAAAGGCATACCTGCTGCTGGAACAGGAATTTCAATTACCTCCGGTAGACATTTATCTATATAAACATATTCCTTCGGGTGCCGGTTTGGGAGGTGGCTCGGCAGATGCTGCTTTCATGCTAAAATTGTTGAACGAAAAATTCAATTTACATCTGGCAGATGAAAAATTGGAAGAGTATGCTGCCATATTAGGAGCTGACTGCGCTTTTTTTATTAAAAACAAACCAACCTTTGCAGAGGGTATCGGCAACATTTTTTCCCCAGTCGATTTATCATTGAAAGGATATCAGTTGGTACTTGTAAAACCGGATGTCTTTGTCTCGACCCGAGACGCCTTTTCACAAATACAACCTCACTACCCGGATCATTCATTGAAAGAAATTATAAGACGTCCGGTAAGCGAATGGAAAAACTGCATGTTCAATGACTTTGAGAAAAGTGTTTTTCCACAATACCCTGTCATTGAAGAAATAAAAAAAGAATTGTACAGCAAAGGAGCCATATATGCCGCCATGTCGGGTTCCGGTTCATCTGTTTTCGGTTTATTCTCTCCCGAAGAAAAAATAACGAAGATGGATTTTGAAGCAGCATTCTGTTTCCAAACCGAATTGAAATAATCTGATCATAAAATATAATACCATGAAAAACTACTTAATAACGTATGGTTGTGCCATGTTTCTATTAGCCTCTTGCGGATCTCCATCCCAACAGCCCAAAGCACCGGGACAGATAGATATTGCCGGAAAAATAGAGAGCCTGACGGAACTTAAAGCATCTGATTTTATTAAAGAGATCAACTATGTGGCATTGGAGACTACAGACAGTTGTTTAGTAAACGAGAATCCTAATATACAGGTTTTCAAAAATAACATTATTGTAAATACAAACAAACAATGTTTGGTTTTCGATAAAGAAAGTGGTAAATTCCTGCGTTCTATCGGTCATATAGGTAATGACCCGGGAGGGTACAGCGAAGCAACCTTCTGGATTGACGATATAACAGGAGAACTGTATTTCATAGGATGGAACGGTACTCTTATGCGATACGACCTGCAAGGCAACTACTTGGGCGACGTCAAGGTTGCCCCAAACCTGGGAGTAAGAAATCCTGCTTGTTTTGTTTTCACAGATTCATTAATTGTCAGTCACCAATTGAGTCTCCTGCCAATACAAGGAAATGAAAAGAAATCTCCTTTCCTACTTCTTGACAAACAAGGAAATGTGATAGATAGTATCCCTTCTTTACTCCCGGTTATACCTGTCACCACTAATGTAGTACGATTAAACATATTAAAAAGTGAAAAAGCACGGGAGCTTTACGGTAATATAGGAGTTCATGGTATGATGACAGCATACTTTAATAATGATGACGCAATTGAATCACCACGAGTGCTTTCAACACTATGGAAACATAACGGAAAAGTACGATTTAAAGAGGCATATCTGGATACAATCTATACTTTATCCGAAAATAAATTATCTCCTTATCTGATTTTCAATACAGGCAAGTATCATTATCCGGCAGAAGAAAGATATCAGCAAAAAGAAAATGACGAAAGAGTCAAGATCGACTATGTGATGGAAAGTACCACTCTGATCATCTTCCAGTTCAGACAACGAGGAGAAGTGTATACCGGTATATATAATAAAGATACTCAAATAACTCAAATAGCCAAAGGACAGAATTTTGTAAACGATATCGATCATTTTATGCCATTAAATCCCCGGAATTGTAATACTGACAATGAATATGTAGATCTCGTTCAGGCAAACACTATACTGGAATGGATGGAAGAACATCCGGAAGTAAATCCAGATGGCAAATTCTCTTTCATCAAAGGAATAAATGAAGAATCCAATCCGGTCGTTATCTTAATGAAATAGATCATAAAACAATAACAAACTAAATATTTTGGTTATTTAACTACATATAATAGTTTAATCACTAAAATATTTAGTTTATTTGTCCTTCATAACAAACAACAGGTATTTTACGACCTGATTAAATGATAAAAACATGAAGAGACAAATTGTATCATGCGGCATTTTTGCTATGCTATTGTTAGCCTCCTGCAATGGAGCGCAGCAAACCTCTGAAGTCGATCTGATAGATATTGCCGGAGGAATGGAGAAACTGACAGAACTAAAAGTATCTGATCTCGGGAAAACAATCCGATACATTCCTTTAGAAACAACGGACTCCTGCCTGATCGGAGATTTTCCTAATATCAAACTTCTGGATGATAAAATTATGGTCTATAACGGCAAACAGTGTTTGCTGTTTGACAAAGAAACCGGAAAGTTTATTTGTTCTGTAGGGCACAGAGGAGACGATCCTGAAGCTTATAGCAGTACTTGCGGATATCTGAATCCCAAAAACCAATTATTGTATTTTAATCGCGATCCCAACCAATTGGTAAAATATGACCAAAAAGGAAATTTCGCAGGAGTCATCACCATCCCTTCGCCGGAAACTTCAACGGGCAATATACAAATAAACCGTCCCGGAATGAATGGGTTTGTATTCTCTGATTCCATTATTATAGGGCATTATGTAGGAGGATTAGGGCAAAGATGTCCCAGTTCGGTATTATATTTCTCTGATAAAGGTAATTACATAGATACGATCCCGAATATCATTCCCGAATTAGGAACAGGACAGGTTGGAGACATCAACAACATTTCGGTACGCAAGGGATTCGGACTGTTAGAAGGCATTATTCAAATACAGTATAACAACGGAAAACAAAGTATCTGTGTACCCGGATATACGGCACTGTGGAAGTGTAATGACGAAATCCGATTCAAAGAATTATTTACCGACACCATCTACACATTGAAACACAATCAGCTGGAAAAGTACACAATATTCAATACCGGTAAATATTACTGGCCGGCTTCCGAACGTACGCTTACAGACAATAACAGTGACCGAATTATGATCAGCTATGCAATCGAGAATGACAAGTTACTCTATTTCCAGTTCATCAGAGGGCTTTACACAGACAAACACATCTTGTACAATGGAATTTATGACAAAAATACAAAAGTGACTAATATAGCTTTAGCTGAAAATAATTTCGTTGATGACTTGACCCATTTTATGCCTTTTACTCCCAGCTTTCTTAATGAAAAAGGTGAATGTGCCTCTTTGGTTCAAGCTGCTGACATTCTTACTTGGCTAGAGGAACATCCGGAAGTCAAAATAGAAAAAGAACTAGGCGTCCTGAAGAATTTGAATGAAGAATCAAACCCGGTAGTAGTATTGGTAAAATAATAACGACTCTCCTCTTTGAAGGAGTTCAAAGAGGAGAGTTTTTTCTATCCAATAGTCAGACAAAATAAAATCTCATAGATAAAATAAAGTTTATAATAAAAAAAACAGTACCACGACTCACGTCGTAGTACTGTCACAACACAAACACAAAATAAAACACGACAAAACTACTATGCAATCTTACCTGTCTATGCCGGGGAGGCATAAGTACTAATTATGGATATTCACATACACATAAACAGCTTCAGGCCGATTTGCATCCTATAAACAAATGTATAAAAACATTTGTTCATGTCTTATATGTTAATTAAAACAATATTCTTATTTATTGGATACCTCTTTCACGAAGTTTCAACTGCCATGCCCAAGCAGAACGCAGTGTATCTTCCAGAGTTTCCTGAGCTTTCCAACCCAATTCATTGTTCGCATAATCAGGGTTAGCCCATACCTTTTCAATATCACCGGCACGACGTCCAACAATCTGATAGTTCAGTTTTACGCCGGTAGCTTTCTCAAATCCGTTGATCAGTTCAAGAACTGAAACTCCACGTCCTGTACCGATATTGAAAGTTTCAACTTTATCTTTTTGTTTCTTTTCAAGAATACGTGCAATAGCAATTACGTGTGCTTTAGCAAGGTCGACTACATTGATAAAGTCACGGATACATGAACCGTCAGGTGTATCATAATCATCACCGAAGACACTCAATTTTTCGCGAATCCCGATAGCAGTCTGAGTTAAATACGGAATAAGATTTTGAGGTACGCCATTAGGAAGTTCTCCTAACAATGCTGTCGGATGAGCACCAATCGGATTAAAATAACGCAGTAAAATTGCATTAATCGGAGCACCGGAAGCTACTGTATCTCTAACAATCTCTTCATTAATCTGTTTGGTATTTCCATAAGGAGAAGTAGCTTTCTTTATCGGAGCATTCTCTGTTACAGGCAATTCATCCGGTTCACCATATACAGTACATGAAGAAGAGAATACAATGCCCTCAATGCCATGTTTAGGCATTAATTCAAGCAAGTTAATTAAAGAAACGAGGTTGTTGCGATAATAAAGCAATGGCTTTTCTACAGACTCACCTACTGCCTTGCTGGCCGCAAAGTGGATAATCGCTTTAATACCTTTATATTTATTGAACACGGCATCTAAACCGTCAAAATCCAAGCAATCCAGTTTCTCGAAAACAGGACGAATACCTGATACCTTTTCGATATTATCTACGACATCAGCATTTGAATTAGATAAATTATCAATGATGATTACTTCGTATCCACTGTTTTGCAGCTCTACCACAGTATGAGAGCCGATATATCCGGTTCCGCCTGTTACTAAAATTCTTTCTTTCATAACGTGTATAATGGTTAGTTTTTTCGGTTTACTTGTAAAGTGTTTGCAAATGTAACAAAATTAATTTAGATAAATGCACAAAAAACGAATATTATTTCATAACGCAAACAGGGATTAAGACAAAATAACAGAAAAAGCGGCGGAAGAACTACCCCACCGGTAGCCTATCCGCCGCTCCATCCTTCAGTTGTTTGTCGTCAGGATTTATACAACTCCGGAGAATCCCATAAATGCCATAGCCAGCAATCCGGCTGTAATTAAAGCAATCGGAGTACCTTTCATTCCTTCGGGAATTTTCACAAGACTCATCTGCTCACGGAGTCCGGCGAAAAGTACCAGGGCCAGACCGAAACCAATAGCGGTAGAGAATGCATATACAACACCCGTCAGTAGGTCATAATCTTTTTGGATAACAAGAATTGCCACACCCAAGATACAACAATTCGTTGTAATCAAGGGAAGGAATACGCCCAATGCCTGATAAAGTGCGGGAGAAACTTTCTTCAGAATAATTTCTACCATCTGCACCAATGCAGCGATAACCAAGATAAACGTGATAGTCTGCAAGTACTGCAACCCGAAGGCATCGAGTACAAACTTCTGGATCAGGAACGTTACGATCGTAGCAATGGTAAGCACGAAAGCTACCGCTGCACTCATACCCAATGCAGTATCCACCTTCTTGGAAACACCCAAGAAAGGACAGATTCCCAGAAATTGCGACAACACAATGTTATTAACAAAGATTGCCGAGATAAATATCAATATATATTCCATAATCGTTTATATTTTAATTCGCTTTCTTAAGGCTGTTAATCAACGCAATCAGATATCCCAATGCGATAAACGCACCCGGAGCAAGCACAAAGACAAGCATACCGTATTCTTCCGGAATGATTGACAAGTTGAATACCTTGCCTGTACCCAGGAACTCACGAACAGCTCCCAGCAATGTAAGGGCAATTGTAAAGCCCAATCCCATACCGATTCCGTCGAACATAGAAGAAAGTGCATTATTCTTGGCTGCAAATGCTTCTGCACGTCCCAACACAATGCAGTTCACAACAATCAATGGAATAAAAAGTCCCAATGTAGCGTACAGTCCGGGTACATATGCTTGCATTACCATCTGAAGCAAAGTCACAAAAGATGCAATGACTACAATGAATGACGGAATACGCACCATGTCCGGAATCAGGTTCTTTATCAATGAAATCACTACATTGGAACAGATCAATACAAACATAGTGGCAAGCCCCATGCCCATACCATTAATGGCCGAGGAAGTCGTACCGAGTGTAGGACACATACCAAGCAGGAGCACAAATGTCGGATTCTCTTTAACAATCCCATTCATTAATACTTTAAAGTTATTCATATCTTTATACTCCTTTCTTATTTAATGACTACTGAATCGACAATCGCAGTTTCGGACTTCTGCACAGCTTTCTGCGAAGCACCGGTCGTACCATTAGCACCGCCATCGCCTTTATAAGCACCATAGGCAGCATTCACAGCATTCAAAAATGCACGTGAAGTGATAGTAGAAGCAGTAATGGCATCTACCTGTCCGCCGTCTTTACTTACAGTCAGCGGTTGCTCACCCGGATTCATTCCCTTAATGCTGCCTTTGTTTCCTTCTTTGAACCAGTCGGCCGCCTTGGAACCAAGTCCCGGAGTTTCGGCATGTGACAACAAAGAATAGTTGTAGATTTTACCTTCAGCATCAAAACCAACAAGTACTTTCAATTCTCCGCCAAATCCCATCGACTTGGCTTCTACTGCTGTTCCTACCCATTGATCTCCGTTTTTAGCCGGATAAATGATAAAGTCAACAATCTTCTTGCCATCTTTCTCACTAAACACGGTATCACACTCTGCGACCGGATTATTTGTAAATTCGGGCAAAACTTCTTTTAAAGCTTCATTCAATGTCTTCGCATTCGCCTCTGCAATGGGATCTTTAGTCAACTCATTCACATAAGCCAGCAAAGCTACCGAGATAGCTGTTACTCCGGTGAGTACCAGCAACATATTTTTCAATGATGATTCTAACTTTTTCATTTCTTCTTCGCTACCTCCCCAAAGCGTTTTGGTTTGCAATACGTATTGATTAGCGGAGTGAATGCATTCATAATCAGAATAGCAAACGACATACCTTCCGGATATGCACCAAACAGACGGATAACAACCGTCAGCAAACCGATGCAGACACCATAAATCAACATACCTTTTTTACTCATCGGAGAGGTGACATAGTCTGTTGCCATAAAGATAGCACCCAGCATCAGGCCTCCCGAAAGCAACTGGATCACCGGAGAAACATAAGCTTCGGGATTTGCCAGATGCATGATACCGGAAAATACAAATACAGTAACCAGAATGGATACAGGGATATGCCATGTAATGATTCTCTTCCATAACATATAAAGAAGCCCCAAAATCAGGGCAGCAGCACTCACTTCACCCAGACATCCACCATTGTTACCAATAAACAGACTCCAGGCATCGGGCAGTTGACCAAAAGCCGAGACATCCCCATGGATAGCCTGTTTCATCAATGCCAAAGGAGTGGCGGCAGTAGTAGCATCGGTATAAGCAGTCAACTGACCGACCACCGGCCAGGAAGTCATCTGTACCGGGAATGACAATAACAGAAACACACGCCCTGCCAGTGCCGGGTTAAACGGATTGTTCCCCAAGCCGCCAAATGACATCTTACCGACACCAATAGCAAACAAAGCACCTAAAATAATAATCCATACAGGTAAGTTAGACGGTAGATTGAACGCCAGCAACACTCCCGTGATGACAGCAGAACCGTCACAAATAGTAGTGGTTTCTTTCTTCAGCAAGAACTTACCGATTGCCCATTCAAAAAACAAACAGGCTATCACAGAAGTAGCTGTGACAATCAGTGCACCCAGTCCGAAATATACGAGCGAAACGATAAAGGCAGGAATCAGCGCAATCAGCACACCGTACATATTCTTTTGTACGCTGTCTCCACCATGAACGTGAGGCGATAATGATACAATTAATTTATTTTCCATACTTATTATTTTTTAGCTTGACGTGCACGAATCATAGCTCCTACTTTCCCCTTACCCAGACGACAGTAGTCAAGTAACGGACGATTGGCAGGACAAGTGAACTGGCAAGAGCCACACTCGATACAATCCATGATTCTTTCTGATTCCATTCTTTCAAATTCTGTGTTCTCAGCCAAAGCGGAAAGCAGATACGGCTCCAGTCCCATCGGGCAGGCACTCACACACTTTGCACAACGAATGCAGTTCTGTACTTCTCCGCGTTTTGCCTCTTTCCGGTTCATAATCAAAATACCGGAACTTCCTTTAGCAGTGGGCACATCAGTATTAACCAATGCTTTACCCATCATCGGACCACCGCCAATTATTTTTCCGGTATCCTCCGGCAAACCGCCACAGGCATCGATCAACTGCTGCATCGGAGTACCAATACGCGCCAAAAAGTTAGAAGGCTGGGCAACAGACTTACCGGTCACCGTAATGACACGCTCAAACAAAGGCTTATTTTTCTGTACAGCTTGATATACGGCAAATGCAGTACCTACATTCTGCACAACTGCTCCTGTAGAGATAGGTAATGCGCCGCTTGCAACCTGGCGCTTCGTAATAGCATCGATTAACTGCTTCTCACCCCCTTGAGGATATTTCACTTTCAAAGGAACAACTTCAATACCGGCATAACTGGATGCGACTTTCGTCATCAGTTGGATAGCATCGGGTTTATTGTTTTCGATACCTATAAAAGCCTTATTGACTTTCACCGCCTTCATCAGAATAGCCACCCCTACCATTACCTCCTCGGCATGCTCCAACATCAGTTGATGGTCGGCTGTCAAGTAAGGTTCACACTCTACAGCGTTGATAATCACGCATTCTGCTTTAAATGAAGGAGGCGGACAAAGTTTGACTTGAGTTGGGAAACAAGCTCCTCCCAAACCAACAATGCCTGCATCTGCTATCTTCTTCACAATCTCTTCCGAAGTCAATTCGCACTCTTTTACCAATTCAGGACTACGATCGATAGACTCTTCCCATTCATCCCCGTCTACATCAATAAAAATAGCAGGTTTAGCATAACCGCTCGCATCGACAATAGAGTCAATCTTAGCGACTTTACCACTGACAGAAGAGTGAATGGCTGCCGAAACAAAGCCATTAGCTTCGGCTATTTTAGTGCCCACCTTCACCACATCACCTTTTGCCACAATAGGCTTAGCAGGCGCACCGATATGCTGCCCCAGCAGTATCACAGCTTTTGCCGGAACCTCTGCCGTAACAATAGGTTGATGTGCTGAGAGTTTATTTTCGTGTGGATGAACACCACCAATTGAAAATGTCTTCAACATACAATTCTGTATTTTATCTGTTTATTACTCGTTTTTTTAAGCTTCGGCAGTTTTGGCAGCTTCGGCAACAGGCGTTTCCTCTTTAGGTTTACGAGGAGGGAAATTCAACTCGATGATAGTGTGCTGCGGACAAACTTCAACGCACTTGCGACAAGACTTACATTTATTGTAATCGATGTAAGCGAGATTGTTTTCAAGTGTAATTGCCTCGAACGGACAAGTTTTGACACACTTACCACAACCGATACAACTTACCGTACAGGCTTTGCGTGCGACAGCCCCTTTGTCTTTATTGACACAAGATACATATACACGACGCGATTTCTTACCTTTGGCACGAAGCTCGATTATCGCTTTCGGACAGGCTTTTACACAAGCTCCGCAAGCCGTACACTTTTCTTCATCCACCTCAGGAAGTCCTGTTTCCGGATTCATGTGAATAGCATCGAACTGGCAGGCAGCCACACAGTCGCCACATCCCAAACATCCATAGCTACAGCCGGTCTCTCCGCCATAAAGCGAAGCAGCGATAGCACAGCTCTTTGCACCGTCATACATATTTGTACGCGGACGGTTCGTGCAGGTTCCGTTACATCTAACCACTGCAACCATCGGTTCTGCAGTTCCGGCGTCCAATCCGAGAATAGAGGCAACCTGAGACATCACAGGTTGTCCACCCACCGGACAAAACTTACCTTCCAGCGAACCGGCTTTGACGCAAGCATCGGCAAATCCGCTGCAACCCGGATAACCACATCCACCGCAGTTAGCCTGAGGCAACACTTCGGATACCTGGGCAATTCGTGGGTCTTCGTACACGGCAAATTTCTTAGAAGCAACATACAATACTGCAGCCAATACAAGCGCAATAGCTCCCAAAGAAATCACTGCAATCAGAATCAAATTCATAATTTTTAGTTATTTATTGGTTTTATAGTAAAAGAAAATTTTTGTTTCAACCGAGTTCTGTTCAACCATATTATATAATAATAAGGAATAAGCACCGCCAAAGCAGCAAATGCTCCATATAGTTCACTATGAAGAACTGTCTTGAAAATGAAAAGGCCAAAGATTAAAAGAAAGAGAGGAATGAGAAAAGCCAGAAGAACCGCTTGCATGCCCATGGAGGTGGCACCAATAATCGTCACCTCGTCCCCTATCTTCCATGCAGACGAAGTATCGGTAACTTCAATTACCTTCTCCTTGCTATCTGCCGAAGAGCAATGTCCCTTGACACTGCAAGTCGAGCAAGCCGATGTCTGGATGATCCTCACAAAAACCTGAGAACCACTTATGTTTTCCACAATACCTTGATGAGTTATTATATTAGTCATTTTGCAAACTGCACATTACAAATTGCGGCAAATTTAAGCATAAGTTTGAAAATTACGAAGTATTTGAATGTTTTTTATAGTGCAATATGAAGTCTTTTTAAAGTAATTTTTGCTCTATCAATCGGGTATGGATACAGAAAAAGCAGGCTTTTCACCTGCTTTACTAAGAAAATGTTATCATCTTCTGATATTTTTAAAGAAATTAGAAACAAAAACCAATTCTTTTATCACTTTCTGTTTATTTCCCCTTCTACATTTTAAGAGATTCATTAATCTCAATCATCCGAATCAAATTCGTCCGCTGAATTGAAAAGGTACTGCTTTCTTTCTGAACATATTTTAGCAAGGAAAGCCCATCCTGACGTAATTTGGACTTTTGCAAAATATCAGATTCCACCTCGTCCGAAACTTTCAATAAAGTCACGGCCGCCAATTCTATCTTCCCCATTCTATTAGGATCTCCTTCATAACAGTCAATCATTTCATCCAGGCTCATACTTAACAATTCCTCTTGAGAAACTCCTAAAATCTGTCTCGTCAGGCAATCATATTCAGTCCATTCATCCTTACGGAACTTCTTTTTATTCAATATCGCATTTACAATTAACGAAATGATTTCCTGAATCATCCGTATCAGATAGTCTTGTTTAATCATAATATCCTCTTTTTGAATTAGAACTTACTTACCACGGGGAGAATTAACCTCACCGGAAAGAAGAGAGCCGACTGAAGATTCCAGTCGGCCCCTATTTCATATATTTACATTATGTCAATTATTCCCGATTACCATTTATAATTCAGACCAAAACTTAGCAACTCCTTCAGCTGGAAATAACTGCTGCCAGTAGTCGGCTTCGCACTGTCGTCAAAGCGTGCATGTACAAATAGTTTGGTAGAAAGATAACGGTTCAATACGAAGTTGAAAGTATTCTCCCACTCTACACGCACCCATTTATAGTTCGTCAGATAGTTCAAACGGGAATCGACTACAATAGACGGAATAATAGTCCATGAAATAGTAGGTTGAACCTGTGCACCGAAGTCATTCTTCGAGCATTTGCCTTTATCCAATCCAAACTTGGTTTCGTCCACGTTTTTGTTACCTATATAACGAAGGTTATAAGTCAACGGAGACATGAATACAGAAAGATTGAATTTTTTCTTTTTCAACTTATAGTCCATACCGACACTGACTATCACATCTGCAGGAGCAAGGAAAGCAGCTACCAACTCTTCACTGTTAGCCTTATATCCCTTTACGAACTGGGTTTTAAACTCTCCTGTAATAGTATAGTACCAATTATTGGCAGCCTGAATACCTAATTTAGAATACAAACGCAACTGGTCGGTATTAACCAGGTATTTATGATATTCGTCTGACGGAGAAGAATTGAATCCTAATTTAGCTTCGAACAGATTTTCAAACTGTACTTTTTCACGGTCATTGTAGTTAGCGAACAACTGCAGATTGGCCATTACGGCATTATTGCTCTCACCTCCCTTGTACCAGTTGTCCGAAATATAGTTCTGGGTAATCTGAAGCGAACCGTTACCTCCTGTCACCCACCAATTGGGCTTGGAGATCACCATTTCCGCTTCACCCACATTGTCTTCCACCTTATCCGCACGGAACAGGCTTTTCACTTCTGTTTTCGGGACTTCAATCTTCTTATCGCCATGATACAACTTACGGCTCATGATATGATCTTCGGTATTAACGACTAAATTAGGATGGTTCAGATATAGATCCATCAAAGCAACATTCACCAGCCGGGAAGCTCTCTCAGCTTTAGAAAACTGCAATGTGTCATACGGCGGCAATAATTGCGAAGAAAGGGAGGGAGTAACAAAAGGTTCCTTAAACTTCCAGTGCATGGTAGAATATTCCGCGATGGGAGAGTTATAATAAGTCAGCGGTACAAACAGTCGGTAGTAATCCGGATCCGTCTTAATATAACGCATGGGTACAGAAGGATCATTAAGATATTCCAACTCTCCTATATACTTATTATATAAGATGGACACCGTATCTATCTTAGGCTTCGGACCATCCAGATTCAGTTTCAGGACAAGGTACTGTTGAAGCGTCTCGGAAAGTGTATCTGCTTTCACTTCACTCTGCACTGTTTCAGAAACCAGTTTGTTCGTCTTCTGCGCCATCACTGACGAAGAAAACAGGATCGCAAATGCTAATGTTGAGATGTGACTAGTCTTCATTTTTATAACAAATTTGGGGCAAATTTACATTAAATAGTTTAGATTACATAAAATTTGCTCGATTTTAATAGGAATAACCTATCAAATGAATCTATACAACAATTCAGTTGTTTTATTGGAACGTGCGTTATCTCTCAGAATAATACAGATCGAACTGAGAACCGCCTTCCCCCGGCTCGATAGTGCAAGTTGAATAAAGGCGTGCTTATATGCCGGCAAACATGTGACTGTTTGTCGTTCAAACATTTCGGTACCCGGAATTGCATTTTTTAATAAATTTGTTTTGTAGAAAGCATCCGTTCTTCCCCATTTTTTTGTAATTTTGCGGTTTTTAAGATTCAAATCAAAGGATTTAGAAACAAATTATTAAAACAGTTATAGCTGTGGGAGAAACAAAGTATATTTTCGTCACCGGTGGTGTTGCCTCTTCTTTAGGAAAAGGTATCATTTCATCTTCCATCGGTAAATTGCTGCAAGCAAGAGGTTATAAAGTAACTATCCAGAAGTTTGACCCGTACATCAACATTGACCCGGGAACATTGAACCCTTATGAACACGGAGAATGCTACGTGACTGTAGACGGCCATGAAGCCGATCTTGACTTAGGACACTACGAACGTTTCCTGGGCATCCAGACAACGAAGGCCAACAACATCACGACAGGCCGTATCTATAAGAGCGTCATCGATAAAGAACGCCGTGGAGATTATTTGGGGAAAACCATTCAGGTGATTCCTCATATCACCGATGAAATCAAACGTAACGTCAAGTTACTGGGTAACAAGTATAAGTTCGACTTTGTAATCACAGAAATTGGCGGAACAGTAGGTGATATCGAATCTTTGCCTTATCTGGAAAGTATTCGTCAGTTGAAATGGGAACTGGGTCAGAATGCCTTGTGTGTACACCTGACTTATGTACCTTTCCTGTCCGCCGCCCAAGAGTTAAAAACCAAACCGACTCAACATTCCGTAAAAGAGTTGCAATCACTCGGTGTACAGCCGGATATCCTGGTGCTACGTACCGAACATGACCTGAATACCAACTTGCGCAAGAAGGTCGCTCTGTTCTGTAATGTAGCCGAAAACGCAGTTGTTCAGTCAATCGACGCTTCAACTATTTATGAAGTACCTCTGTTGATGCAAGAGCAAGGCCTGGACGAAACCATACTCCAAAAGATGGGTCTGCCTGTAGGCGAACGTCCGCCGTTGGGTCCTTGGAAAGATTTCCTGAACCGTCGTGCCAATGCAACTGAAACAGTAACCATTGCAATGGTGGGTAAATATGTTGAATTGCAGGATGCCTACAAATCTATTCTGGAATCCTTGTCACAAGCTGCTACCTACAATGACCGTAAAGTAAAAATAGAATATGTATCATCCGAACATCTGACTCCGGACAATGTAGACGAACAATTGGGACATGTAAACGGAGTAGTTATCTGTCCGGGATTCGGTTCACGCGGTATCGAAGGTAAGTTCGTAGCTGCCAAATACACCCGCGAACACAACATTCCGACATTCGGTATCTGTCTGGGTATGCAATGTATGGCTATCGAGTTTGCCCGTAATGTGTTGGGTTATGCCGATGCCAACTCCATTGAAATGGATGAAAAGACCAAACACAACGTGATCGACATCATGGAAGAGCAGAAAGCCATCACCAATATGGGAGGTACCATGCGTCTGGGAGCTTACGAATGTGTATTGAAGAAAGACTCTAAGGTATACGAAGCCTACAAAGAAGAACACATTCAGGAGCGTCATCGCCACCGCTACGAATTCAACAACGACTATCGCAAACAATTCGAAGAGGCCGGCATGAAGTGTGTAGGTATCAACCCCGAGTCCGACTTGGTAGAAATTGTAGAGATTCCTACATTGAAATGGTACATCGGAACACAGTTCCATCCGGAATACAGCAGTACCGTACTACACCCGCATCCGTTGTTCGTGTCGTTCATCAAGGCTGCAATCGATAAGTAAAGATCGTTATCGTATAGATTATTAATCATTAATCACTTAAAAAAGAGAATGGATAAAAACACCATCACAGGCCTCGTTTTAATAGGTATATTACTGGTAGGATTCAGTTTTCTGAGCCGTCCCAGCGAGGAGCAAATAGCCGCTCAAAAGCGGTATTATGACTCTATAGCCGTGGTACAGCAGCAAGAAGAAGCACTGAGAGCCAAAACCGAAGCTGCGCTGGCTAACGAAAAAGAAGAAACAGCAGCCGACTCAGCATCGCTCTTCTTCAATGCCACCAAAGGTAAAGAGGCGTTTACTACTATCCAGAATAATTTGGTAGAAATCACTCTGGATAACAAAGGCGGCCGTGTTTACTCTGCCCTGTTGAAAAACTACATGGGACAGGATAAGAAACCGGTTGTGTTGTTCAACGGCAGCGATGCTTCCATGAACTTCAACTTCTATAACAAGAAGGGGGCCCTCCAGACAAAAGACTTCTATTTTGAAGCAGTCAATAAGACAGATAGCAGTGTAACGATGCGTCTAGCTGCCGACAGTGCCAGCTATATCGATTTCATTTATACACTGAAACCTGATAACTACCTGATGAGCTTTGTGATCAAAGCTACGGGAATGGACGGAAAATTGGCTGCCAGCACAAACTATGTGGACATCTCATGGTCACAACGTGCCCGCCAGATCGAAAAGGGATATACTTACGAAAACCGTTTGGCAGACCTCACCTACAAATACACCGGTGATGATGTGGATAACCTTTCGGCAAGTAAAGACGACGAAAAGTCCGTTTCGGAACGTCTGGACTGGATCGCTTTCAAGAATCAGTTCTTCTCTTCCGTATTCATCGCAGAACAGGATTTCGAAAAGACTACGGTTAAATCGAAAATGGAGAAACAGGGAAGCGGTTACATAAAGGACTATTCCGCCGAGATGAGTACGTTCTTTGATCCGACCGGTAAACAACCTACCGATATGTATTTCTACTTCGGCCCGAACCACTACAAAACGCTGACTGCGTTGGATAAGGGACGTGAAGAGAAATGGGAACTTAACAACTTGGTATACCTGGGCTGGCCGTTGATTCGTTGGATTAACAAATGGATCACCATCAACGTGTTCGACTGGTTGTCCGGCTGGGGATTAAGTATGGGTATCGTTCTGTTGTTACTCACCATCATGGTGAAAATAGTCGTTTTCCCGGCAACATGGAAGACCTATATGTCATCAGCCAAAATGCGGGTGCTGAAACCGAAAATCGATGAGATCAACAAGAAATACCCCAAACAGGAAGATGCGATGAAGAAACAGCAGGAGGTGATGGGATTGTACAGCCAGTACGGTGTAAGCCCGATGGGTGGCTGTCTGCCGATGTTGTTGCAATTCCCTATCCTGATGGCATTGTTCATGTTCGTACCGAGTGCTATCGAACTTCGTCAGCAGAGTTTCCTTTGGGCGGATGACTTGTCGACTTATGACGCATTCATCACTTTCCCGTTCCATATTCCATTCTTGGGTAATCACCTCAGTTTGTTCTGCTTGCTGATGACTGTTACCAACATCCTGAATACGAAGTACACAATGCAACAGCAGGATACGGGTGCCCAGCCGCAAATGGCTGCGATGAAGTGGATGATGTACCTGATGCCGATCATGTTCCTCTTCGTCTTGAACGACTATCCTTCGGGATTGAACTATTACTACTTCATTTCGACTCTGATCAGTGTAGTAACCATGATCATATTGCGCCGGACAACTGACGAAAACAAATTGCTTACCGAACTGGAAGCTAAGAAGAAAGATCCGAAACAGATGAAGAAGACCGGATTTGCCGCACGCCTGGAAGCTATGCAAAAACAACAGGAACAATTGGCAAAAGAACGGGCTAATAAGCAGAATAAGAAATAAGAGATAGAAATCAGCTTAAATACCGAAGAGCCGGACAAGCAGTGTATGTTTGTCCGGCTTTCTTTTCCTTTATTGAACAGATTACAACATGACTACTAAATACACATACAAAGAAATATGGATTATCGCCTACCCCATCCTGATCAGCCTGATCATGGAACAGCTGATAGGCATGACCGACACTGCTTTTCTGGGACGTGTGGGCGAAGTCGAACTGGGAGCCTCGGCCATTGCCGGTGTATACTATCTGGCTATTTTTATGATGGCATTCGGATTCAGTATAGGTGCACAAATCCTGATTGCCCGTCGTAACGGTGAACAGCAATACCAGGCTATCGGGCCCATCTTTTATCAGGGTGTCTACTTTCTGCTTTCACTCGCAGTGGTAGCATTCACTCTTTCGCTGTGCTTCTCACCGCACATACTGAAAAAGGTCATTAGCTCGGAGCATATATACGATGCGTCCATCAGCTACATCAACTGGAGGGTCTTCGGCTTTTTCTTCTCCTTTGTCGGAGTAATGTTTCGTGCATTCTTCGTGGGTACAACTCAGACCAAAACCCTGACACTGAACTCTGTGGTCATGGTATTATCCAATGTGGTGTTCAACTACATACTGATTTTCGGTAAGTTCGGTGCTCCACAGTTAGGTATCGCCGGAGCCGCCATCGGTTCGTCACTGGCCGAAATGGTTTCGGTCATCTTCTTCGTCATCTACACCTGGAAACGGATAGACTGTAAAAAGTATGCCTTGAATCATCTGCCCGGATTCCGGCCGGAGATGCTGAAACGGATCCTGAACGTATCCTTTTGGACAATGATTCAGAACTTTTTCTCACTGTCCACTTGGTTCATGTTCTTCCTATTTGTCGAACACTTAGGCGAACGTGCACTGGCCATAACCAATATCATCCGTAACGTATCGGGCATCCCGTTTATGGTCACCATGGCATTTGCAGCTACTTGCGGCTCCCTGGTGAGTAACCTGATCGGTGCGGGCGAAATCAAGTGTGTTCCCGGAACGATCCGCCAGCACATCCGTATCGGTTATATTTTCGTGCTGCCGCTGGTTATACTCTTCGCACTGTTTCCTAACCTGATATTGAGTATCTATACGGATATTCCCGATTTGCGGGAGGCCTCCATCCCTTCTTTATGGGTACTATGCTCCGCTTATCTGATACTCGTACCTGCCAACGTCTATTTTCAGGCAGTATCCGGAACGGGCAACACACGTACGGCGTTGGGATTGGAACTCTGTGTACTGGCCATTTATCTGATCTATATCACCTATATGATTCTCTATCTGAGAGTGGATGTAGCCGTCTGCTGGACTACGGAACATCTGTACGGAATCTGTATCCTGTTCCTTTCATACCTTTATATAAAGAAAGGAAACTGGCAGAAAAAGCAGATTTGACCTGATTTTTGCTTATCTTCGCAGCACTATTATGGAAGAGAACACAAGTAAATTACTAATTATTAAAATAACTATGAGACAAGTAAACCTATTTATTATGTCGGCAGCAATGATGTTAGCATCTTGTGGTGGAACCAAAGATGCAGGCAAAACAGATCAGGCGCTGATCGGTAAATCCGATATCAAGATCGAAGGAAGGCGGATGACTCCCGAAGCGCTTTGGGCGATGGGACGTATCGGCGGACTGGCCGTATCGCCTGACGGAAAGCAAATAGCCTATACTGTGGCTTATTACAGTGTCCCCGAGAACAAGAGCAACCGGGAAGTTTTTGTGATGAACGCGGATGGAACGGATAATCGACAGATTACCCACACTCCTTATCAGGAAAATGAAGTGACTTGGGCGGCAGATGGAAGCAAGCTGCTCTTCCTGAGCAATGACAACGGCAGCAGCCAACTGTATGAAATGAATCCGGACGGTAGCGGACGCAAGCAGATCTCCAAGTATGACGGAGACATCGAGGGATATTCCATCTCACCGGACGGTAAAAAGATACTCTTCATCGCTCAAGTGAAAACAGTAAAGAGCACGGCTGATAAATACCCCGACCTGGATAAAGCGACCGGAATCATCATCACCGACCTGATGTATAAACATTGGGACGAATGGGTGACCACCGCTCCACATCCTTTCATCGCCGACTTTGATGGCAAATCAATCTCCAACATCATAGATGTGCTGGAAGGAGAACCTTACGAAAGCCCGATGAAACCTTGGGGAGGTATCGAACAACTGGCTTGGAATACGACTTCGGACAAGGTGGCTTATACCTGCCGCAAAAAAACGGGACTGGCTTATGCCATATCTACCAACTCGGATATCTATGTATATGACCTGAATACCAAGAAAACAGTAAACATCACCGAAGGTATGATGGGTTATGATACAAACCCGCAATATTCTCCGGATGGAAAAAGCATTGCCTGGCAAAGCATGGAGCGCGACGGTTACGAAGCTGACCAGAACCGCCTCTTCGTCATGAACCTGGAAACGGGCGAGAAACGTTTTGTAAGTAAAGCTTTCGATTCGAATGTAGATGCATTCGTATGGAGCCGGGATGCCAAGACGATCTACTTCACCGGTGTATGGCATGGCGAGACACAAATTTATTCACTCGATCTGGCTAACGATTCCGTACGCCCCGTCACTTCGGGTATGTACGACTACGAAGGCGTTGCCCTCTTTGGAGACAAACTGATTGCCAAACGCCATTCAATGAGTATGGGTGACGAAATTTACGCAATAGCTTTGGACGGACAAACCACGCAACTGACCCAAGAGAACAAGCAAATCTATGACCAGATCGAAATGGGTAAAGTAGAAGGCCGCTGGATGAAAACAACTGACAGCAAAGAGATGCTGACATGGGTCATCTATCCGCCTCAATTCGATCCGAATAAGAAGTACCCGACACTGCTCTTCTGCGAAGGTGGTCCTCAGAGTCCGGTAAGCCAGTTCTGGAGTTATCGTTGGAACATGCAGATTATGGCCGCCAACGGTTATATCGTCGTAGCTCCGAATCGTCGCGGACTTCCGGGCTTCGGATTGGAATGGAACGAGGCTATCAGCGGTGATTACGGTGGTCAATGTATGAAGGATTATTTCACGGCTATCGACGAAATGGCCAAAGAGCCGTTTGTGGATAGTGATCGTCTGGGTTGTGTAGGTGCCAGCTTCGGAGGATTTTCTGTGTATTGGTTGGCCGGACATCACGACAAGCGCTTCAAGGCATTTATTGCCCACGACGGTATCTTCAATATGGAAATGCAATATCTGGAGACAGAAGAAAAATGGTTTGCCAACTGGGATATGGGCGGAGCTTACTGGGAAAAGCAGAATCCGACAGCCCAACGTACATTTGCCAATTCTCCCCATTTGTTTGTCGAAAAATGGGATACTCCAATTCTCTGTATCCACGGTGAGAAAGACTACCGCATCCTTGCCAACCAGGCAATGGCTGCATTCGATGCTGCCGTGATGCGTGGTGTACCTGCCGAATTACTGATTTATCCGGATGAAAACCACTGGGTACTGAAACCACAGAACGGTGTACTGTGGCAACGGACTTTCTTCGAATGGCTGGATCAATGGCTGAAACCAAACGAAACGGCACAGAAATAAAGGCTGTGTTGTCAACAAATAAAGGCTCTGTCCCTGCCGGACAGAGCCTTTATTTGTTGACAACAGAAACTCTATTTGGAAGGTAAGAAGTACCCAAAGTCTACATCCGCTTCAACTTCACCACCTCTCCCAGTACGGGGATATATACATCTATCTTTCGCTTCTTGGCTTCGGCAGCAAAAACCAGAGGAGGGTCATGCAGAGGTTCATCGGACAAATCGAAAGTTCCGTAATGCATCGGAATTGTGAGAGCAGCCTTCATATCGGTCGATGCAGTCAGAGCATCATAAGGCGATATATGATTGGGTTGCATAAACCAGCGCGGTTTATAGGCCCCGATACCCACCAAAGCATAATCGGGAGCTCCAAAAAGATCGGGTATTTCACGGAAATGCCTGGAGTAACCGGTATCACCACTATAATAGAGGGAAATACCATCGGCCTGTACCATAAATGCCCCCCACAGCCTGCGCCCTCCATCGCGAACGGAACGTTTACTCCAATGTTGTGCGGGAAGAAACGTTATTTTCAGCCCGTCATCTTCTATCTGCTGATACCAGCCAGCCTCTGTCACCTCAAGCTCAGGAAACCATCCTTTGATTAGCTCCCCGGTGCCCAGACCACAAAAGAGTTTCATCCCCGGATTGTTTTTTACCAACCGTGCCACACTTTGCTTATCGAGGTGATCAAAATGATCGTGACTGATCAGCAGATAATCGATATCGGTAAATATATCGGGATTGGCCGGAAAATCACTTTGCCGCTTAACGAAAGGAATATCACCGAAAACGGGGTCGAACATGATCCGCTTCCTAGCTAACTGCAGGAAGAAAGAATTATGCCCGAGCCAAATCAGTGAATTGCCTACCACGCCATCCAGCGAACGCAGATAATTCAACTTGGGACTCCACTTCACACTCTTTTTCTCTTTCCGCTGCGGATTGGGCGAAAGACGCCACTTCAACACACTCCCCATTCCGGGACGAAAACGATGCTGGCGATTGACAAACTTTCCTCTTACTACAGGATTGCCCCGCCAGTGAGGATTGACCGTTGCCAGTCTTTCATTTCTTCTGAAACATATATGCTCGCCCATATGATACGTATTCTTTTCGATGAGTAACAAACAAAAATAACAAAAGATTTGTGGTTCGTTGCACAAAACCGTATTTTTCTTACAAAAAAAATGCCTCCCGGACACACTACGGGAAGCATTTCTATGATCATCAACTAATTGGCATTTCACGTCATCCGACCCAAAGGAAAGGATAAGGCCATCCCAGGTAAGAGAGGTTGATGACAAAAATAACGACAGCCAGTATCCATATAATCAACAGTGACCATTTCAGTCCGGATGACATAGGAGACCAATTGAAGATTTGCCGGAGAATCACGAAAATAATGGCGGCTAAAGGAATACCTGCCAAGACAACTCCTGCAATGCTCCCGGCGATAGTCATCATCGGAGAAGTAGAGATCAATGGTGACCAGTCGACCGAAGGCAACATCTGATAAAGAGCGGCTCCACCTCCGATGGCTACTGCAATGGCAGCAATCACCAGAGCAACGAAAACGATAGCAAGAACAAAAAGAACAGGGCTGCAAATAATGGCAAGAACCACCAGGCAAGCTTTCAGGAAGAATCCGGCAATGGACACCAATGCGTCTCCTACTTTCTGCAGAAAGCTACGGGGTTTACCTGAGTTTACGTAGTTGTTTACACCGTTGGCCATCCTCTCAAAGCCATCGGTCACCGTCCTGCCAATGTTCTCGATAGTGATATCCTCTCCCCGCATGTTCAGCTTCTCGGCTGCCGTACGAGCTTCGGGAATAACTAACCAACAAATAATATAGATAGGAATCAATACGCCATATCCGCAGATAAGTACCACAAACATGATAAGCCGGAGCACCGTGACATCCCAATTAAGATAAGCTGCCAACCCGCTGATTACACCACCCAGTATCTTATCGTCAGGATTACGATATAATCTGCGCCGAATGGTCGCACCTTGCTGTGCCCCCGTTTGTCCGGTTGTCTTTTGGGGCTCCTCTTCTCCGGTATCCTCGCCGAAGTCTTCCGGTTTACCCATACGTGCAATCACCTCTTCCACATCCGCAATCGTAATAACCTGCGAACCGGCTGACAGCTTTTCGGCAAAAAGCTCGGAAATGCGGTTCTCTATATCATTTACAATTTCCTCTGCTCCTTCTTGTTTGTGAAAGTGAAGTCTCAGGTTGCACAGATAATTATCAAGCAACCGATAGGCATCTTCGTCAATATGAAAAACGGTTCCGCCTAAATTTACGGTTAATGTTTTTTTCATCTTTATTTCTTTTTAAATGGATTCTCTATTAGCTATATGATTCACGGTTTCATTCAGTTCTTTCCAGGAAGCCTCCAGTTCACCAAGAAAAGACTCCCCTTTCCCGGTTAGTTTGTAATATTTGCGTGGCGGTCCTTGTGTTGACTCAACCCACTCGTAACTGAGCAAATCATCATTTTTCAGTCGGGTCAGCAATGGATATAAAGTCCCCTCCACCACAATCAGCCTCGCCTCTTTCAGTTTCTGAATGATATCCGAAGCATAAGCCGGCTCTTTATGCAACAATAACATGATGCAATACTCCAGCATACCCTTTCGCATTTGCGACTTTACATTATCTACATTCATAAGTTCTATCTTTTAGATGTAGCAAATATAGGCATTGCTAAGGTACTATGCAATACAAAGTACCTTATTTTTATACTAATTAACGCATTAAGTCCCTTTCACCTTATTATAAATGCAAATTATCACTATATTTGCCGTATAAATTGAAAAATACAACAAACATGTTTACTATCCGAAAAGCAACCTCAGATGATTGCAAACTGATTAACGAACTGGCAAACCAGGTATTTCCCGCCACTTACAAAGAAATACTTTCGACCGAGCAACTTGACTACATGATGGAGTGGATGTATGCACCCGAAAACATCCGTAAACAAATGGAAGAAGAAGGGCATGTATACTTTATCGCCTATCAGGGAGACGAACCTTGCGGCTACGTCTCTGTCCAGCCCCAGGATGCCGATGTGTTTCATCTCCAGAAAATATATGTTCTCCCCGGCTTTCAGGGGGCACATTTAGGCAGCAAACTATTTGATCACGCAGTGCAATATATCAAAGAGATACACCCGTCTCCCTGCCTGATGGAACTAAATGTAAACCGAAACAACAAAGCGCTGCACTTTTACGAACATAAAGGGATGAAGAAATTGCGGGAAGGAGACTTCCCTATCGGAAACGGATATTATATGAATGACTATATTATGGGATTGGAACTTTGATTTATCTGTAAAGAAAAGGCCAATAGGAGAAACGCCCCGTTACATATATTGTTATCGAAATAACAAGTAATGTAACGGGGCGTTTGGTGTATAGTCAGTAACCCGAAGGTCTTATGCTACCTTTTCAAGTTTCTTCATGATAGAGAAGATAAACAGGGCGGCCAGCAAACAGCATACGATAAGTACACTCCATACCATCCACAATTGCATGCCTCCCCACAGATAACCGATGATGGCAACCAGGTAGTTACCAATGGCAGTTGCAGCAAACCAACCACCCATCATCATACCTTTGTACTTGGGAGGAGCTACTTTCGAAACGAAAGAGATACCCATCGGCGACAAGAAAAGCTCGGCAAAAGTAAGAACCAGATAAGTGGAGATCAACCAGTTCGGAGAAACCAACGCATCCTTCTCAATGCCACTGGCAGCCAAAGCGTCCGGAGTAGGCAGACCGATAGAGCCGATAGCCATGATCAAGAAACCACATACGGCAATCATCATACCGATACCGATTTTACGCGGTGCAGAAGGTTCTTTTCCTTTTCTGGCCAGATAGCCGAACACTGCCAGCGAAACCGGAGTCAAAGCGATCACGAAGAACGGATTAAACTGCTGGAAGATCTGTGGCAGGATGTTGATTGTAGGATCCATAGAAGTATAACTCCATCCCAAGCAGAGGAGTGCCACCATAACTACTACACCGGCAATCGTTTTCGACTTTCCGGTTTTACCCTGAAACAGTGAAAACAGTCCGTAGATAACGATCAGCAAGAAGGTCAGGTTCACGATATTGAAGCCCAGACGGTCGAGACCGGTCACCTCTTGTGCCGTATAGTCACGAGCGAAGAATGTCAATGTCAACCCGTTCTGATGGAAAGCCATCCAGAAGAAAATAACTACGGCAAACACAAGCAACAGAGCTACGATACGTTGTTTAGTCTGTTCCGGAGTCAACTTCTCTTCTACCACGTTGGCCGGCTTAGCCTGTTTAGAGTTATAGTCCGCATGTTTGAATGTAGAACGGAAAGCTACATAAATAAGCATAGAAATAATCAAGGACACACATGCCACACCAAATCCATAGTTGTAAGCTTCGGAGAGCTTATCGATATAAGTAGTACAGAAAGTGGCAATGTCACCGGTAAAGTTTTGTGCAGCCTGCAAGGATTCGAGAGTAGCCTGGTTGGCAGGAGTGATTGTTCCATCGAGATATTGATGTGCCAATGAAGGAATCTGAGGGACATACGACAGACCTGCCTTGCCCAACATATAATTGGTTACTTTCGTTGCGGCTGTCGGAGCATACATTGCGCCAATATTGATAGCCATATAGAAAATACTGAATGCAGTGTCGCGTTTGGAACTATATTCGGGGGCATCATACAAATTACCCACCATCACCTGTAAATTACCTTTAAAAAGACCGGTACCGCAAGCAATCAGGGCCAACGCACCGAACATCATTATTTTGCCGGAGTTATCGGAAGTCGGGATGGCGAGCAGCGCATAGCCAATAAACATGACCACAATACCCATTGTCACCATCTTACCATAACCAAACTTATCGGCAAGAATACCGCCAAAGAAGGGGATAAAATAAACAGCAGCCAGAAAACATCCGAAAATAGTAGAAGTTTCAGCAGCAGTGTAACCAAACTTTGCTTGTAAAAACAAAGTAAAAATCGCAAGCATGGTGTAGTAACCGAATCGCTCGCCTGTGTTGGCAAGTGCCAGAGCATACAAACCCTTAGGTTGTCCTTCAAACATAAAATTAGAATATTAGATTATTAAATAGATATTTTTTGCAAATATATACTTTTTACTGAAATTAAACAGTATATAATACACAAACTTCCGCCCGAACCTCGTTTATTAGCTCTTTAGGGTCTATTTTTATCTGCAATCCTCTCTGCCCTGCACTTACATAAATATACGGAAAGCCCAGACAGGTTTCATGAATATAGGTAGGAAAATGCTTTTTCATTCCGATGGGCGAACAGGCACCCCGGATATATCCGGTGACGGACAGAAGCTCTTTCATAGGGATCATATCGCAACTTTTATTGCCGGACACTTTAGCAGCAAGCTTCAGGTTCACTTCCTGATCTCCTGGAATTACACAAACAAAATATCCCGTTTTATCACCGTGAAGTACGAGGGTTTTAAAAACCTGATTAATATTCTCTCCCAAACTTGCCGCTACATGCACGGCACTCAGATCGCTTTCGTCTACCTCGTAAGGAATAAGTTCATAGGCAATCTTGGCCTTATCCAGTAGACGGGCGGCATTGGTCTTATTGATTTTCATAGACAATATGTGTATTTCGGCAGCCACAGAAAGGAGCTGCCCATTAGTAAGTTAATAATGTAACTTTACGAAGTTAACTTCCTGCAATCACGAAGTTAACCTCGGAAAAATACGATGAAGGTGTGTCATAACTCACCACAGGTCACACAGATTTACACTGAACGTTTTTTAGTCTACTGACAGCCAATAATATTTATCTGTGTAATCGGTGGCGAATACGAATTTTGACATATCCTCATCATACAATATGAATTTTTAATTGATTTTCAATTCCTCGCGAAGAAACTTCGGAGTATATCCTTTGTTGCTCTTCGCAACTTCTTCCGGTGTTCCGAAACTGAGAAGTTCTCCTCCTCCCTTACCACCTTCAGGCCCCATATCTATTATGTAATCCGCCATCTTAATCACATCCAGGTTGTGTTCAATAACGATCACGGTATTGCCTTTATCTACCAATTTATTCAGGACTCCCATCAACACACGTATGTCTTCAAAATGCAGGCCGGTAGTCGGTTCATCAAGAATATACAAAGTCTTTCCGGTATCTCGTTTTGAAAGTTCAGTAGCCAATTTCACACGCTGGCTCTCACCTCCCGAAAGAGTTGTTGACGATTGCCCCAGTTTGATATACCCCAATCCTACATCTTGGATGGTCTTGATCTTATTCAGGATCTGAGGAACATTCTCAAAGAACTCTACTGCACGATTAATAGTCATATCCAGCACATCGGCAATAGATTTTCCCTTAAAACGTACTTCCAGCGTTTCACGGTTATAACGTTTACCATGACAGACTTCGCACGGAACGTATACATCGGGTAAGAAATTCATTTCAATCGTTTTGTAGCCGTTACCAGAACATGCCTCGCAGCGACCACCGGACACATTGAAAGAGAACCGGCCGGGCTTATAACCGCGGATCTTAGCTTCCGGCAGTCCGACAAACAGGCTCCGGATATCAGAAAAGACCCCGGTATAAGTAGCCGGATTGGAACGTGGGGTACGCCCCAAAGGGGACTGGTCCACATTAACCACCTTATCTATATTCTCAAGTCCTTCGATCGAATCATATTCCAAAGGATCCTGCAAAGAACGATAGAATTTTTGCGAAAGTATCGGTTGCAAAGTTTCATTAATCAGAGTCGATTTGCCACTACCGGAAACTCCGGTTACACAAATTAATTTACCCAACGGAAATTCCACATCCACATTTTTCAGGTTATTCCCTTTCGCACCCCGTAACCATAAAGACTTGCCGTTTCCGGGACGTCTCTTAGAAGGTACTTCGATAGCCGTTTGTCCGTTAAGGTACTGCGAAGTCAGTGTACTGGTCTTCAACATCTCTTCAGGAGTACCGGCAAAAACGACTTCTCCTCCCAATCGTCCGGCCTTAGGTCCCATATCGATCACGTAGTCGGCAGCAAGCATCATGTCTTTGTCATGCTCTACCACGATCACGGAGTTACCCATATCACGCAGTTCTTTCAGAGAATTAATCAGCCGCAAGTTATCACGTTGATGCAATCCGATACTCGGCTCGTCAAGAATATAAAGCACATTGACCAACTGAGACCCAATTTGTGTGGCCAGACGGATACGCTGACTTTCTCCTCCGGACAGACTGACCGAGCTGCGATTTAACGAAAGATAATCCAACCCCACATCCAACAGGAATTTCAAGCGGGTACGTATCTCCTTCAGAATCTCGGCGGCAATCGTTTTCTGTTTATCTGTCAGGAACTTATCTACTTTCATCAACCAGTCATACAGCTCGTTGATGTCCATATTAGAGAGTTCATTGATGTTTTTGTCATGGATACGGAAATGAAGCGCCTCCTTATTCAACTTCGCCCCCTTACATTCAGGACAAACCGTAGTTTTAGCGAACTGTTCCGCCCATTTCTGAGCAGTGGCCGAAGCGTCTTTCTCTTGCAACATCTGGATATACTTCACAACTCCTTCATACGTTATAAAATAGTCGGAAGAAGTACCTATCAATGAGCTTTTTATTTTGATACGTTCATCCGAACCATACAGAATTTCATCAATAGCATCATTGGGCAGGTCTTTTACCGGAGTCTTCAGTGACGCATCGTACTTCTCCAGCAGAGCACCGATCTGCCAGAAAATCATCGCATTCTTATATTTACCCAAAGGAGCTATTGCCCCTTCATAGATCGACATCTCTTTATTGGGAATCACTTTATCCACATCAATCTGGCTAACTACTCCCAATCCTTTACAACGCGGACAAGCACCTTGCGGGGAGTTGAACGAAAAATTATGCGGAGCCGGCTCCCGGTACGACAATCCCGTAACAGGACACATCAAGCGTTTGCTATAATGTCGGATACTCTCTGTCTGCGCATCGAGAATCATCAGCAATCCGTCTCCCTGACGCATAGCGGTGGCAACACTCTGTTTCAGCCGTTTATCATCCTTATCTTCTACGATCAGTTTGTCAACGACTACTTCAATATCATGATTCTTATAACGATCCAGTTTCAGACCATGTGTAATCTCACGAACCTCCCCGTCGATACGGACATACAGGTATCCTTTTTTCCGGATTTGTTCAAAGAGTTCTTTATAATGTCCCTTACGCGAACGCACCAGAGGGGCCAGCATATAGATTTTCTTCCCTTTATAATCTTTCAGAATAAGTTCCAATATCTGTTCTTCGGTGTATTTCACCATCTTTTCTCCCGAAAGATAAGAATAAGCTATTCCGGCACGGGCATAAAGCAAACGTAGATAGTCGTAAATCTCCGTAGTGGTTCCGACCGTAGAACGGGGATTTTTGTTCGTAGTTTTCTGTTCAATGGAAATAACCGGACTCAATCCTGTTATCTTATCTACATCCGGACGCTCCAGATTGCCCAAAAAGTTGCGGGCATAAGCCGAAAAAGTTTCAATATAGCGGCGCTGTCCTTCTGCAAATATCGTATCGAAAGCAAGAGATGACTTCCCGCTTCCACTAAGTCCGGTAATTACAGTCAGGCTATTACGTGGTATTTCCGCATCAATGTCTTTCAGATTGTGTACGCGCGCACCATACACATTTATATATTCTGTTTCCTGCATATTCTAACTTTTATTGAGCTGCAAAATTAATGTTTCCGCCCGAAATATAGTTTTAAAAAACACAATATTATTTTCTTAACTCAATATATTATGTGAATGTATGACATTATTCGTACCTTTGCCGTAATCAATTGAGAATTGAATAGTAAAAATTACAAATTAAGATTAATAAATTGATGAAATCAATCAAACGAATCTTCTTTCTCCTGTCCTTTATAAGTGTTTCCTATTTAAGCACCTTTGCACAAGAGAACCAATCCTACTTCCTGCACACCATTGAAAAGGGCCAAAGTTTATACTCCATCTCAAGCATGTATGGAGTCAGCAAAGCAGATATTATCCGACTGAATCCCGGTTGTGAGGACAAAATCTACGCAGGACAAGCCATTAAAATCCCACAGAACAAAACTGCTCAAAAAGGTGAAACCTTTCATACGATCCAGCCGGGCGAGACACTCTATCGGCTGACAACGACCTATAAAGTTTCTGCCAAGGCTATCTGTGACGCTAACCCCGGATTAAGCGCGGAGAACTTCCGCATCGGACAAGTTATCCGTATTCCTTCGGCTGCCGAGGCTATCGATTCGACCGTAGAAGCTGTAGTGGCAGCTCCCTCAGAGCCTGCTATGCAACCGGCCGTCAAGCCACGCTGTAAAGATATGCATAAGGTGAAACGCAGAGAAACCATTTTCAGCGTCAGCCGTGAATATGGCATTTCCGAACAAGAACTGATTGCTGCCAATCCAGAATTAAAGAATGGCATGAAAAAAGGGCAATTTCTCTGTATCCCCTCCCCGTCTGAAAACCCGACAGCCACTGTCCCCAAAACAGATGCCAACATCATACCGCCAAGTGACAGCGAATTGTTCCGTGAAAACAAAGAAGTTCCTAAGAGCATTTCTACTATCAAAGCGGCCCTCCTGTTACCATTTGACGACAAACGGATGGTAGAATATTACGAAGGTTTCCTGATGGCAGTTGACAGTCTGAAACGTACCGGAACTTCAATCGACCTGTATGTATACGATTGCAATAAAGAAAGTTCGTCGCTGAACAGCATTCTGGCCAAAAGCGAGATGAAAAATATGAATGTGATCTTCGGTCCGGCGCAACAACAACACATCAAACCATTGGCAGCCTTTGCCAAGAAAAACGATATACGCCTGGTCATTCCTTTTTCCTCAAAAGAGGGAGAAGTATTCAACAACCCGTTTATCTACCAGATCAATACTCCGCAATCTTATCTGTATTCGGAAGTATACGAGCACTTTACACGCCAATTTCCAAACGCCAACGTGATTCTTCTGGAATCAGCGGTTGTAGATAAAGATAAAGTAGAGTTTATCAAAGGTCTGAAACAAGAATTGGGAAGCAAAGGTATACCCGTAAAGACATTGAAAGAAAATGCCCCGGTAGAAACTCTAAAAGCAGCTCTGCACAATGACAAGGAGAATTTCTTCATTCCGACTTCGGGCAATGATCTGACACTTCTGAGAATCATTCCTCAATTGACATTACTCGTTAGAGACAATCCGGAAGCACGTATTCATTTATTCGGTTATCCGGAATGGCAGACATATACAAAAGACCATTTGGAAAGTTTCTTTGAATTGGATACCTATTTTTACTCGTCATTCTACACGAACAATCTATTACCGGCCGCCATCAACTTCACTCAGGCATATCGCAAATGGTACAGTAAAGAGATGGAGGAACGGTATCCGAAGTACGGTATGCTGGGCTTTGACACTGGATACTTCTTCCTTAAAGGACTGTCTAAATACGGTTCCGAACTGGAAAAGAACCTTCCGCAAATGGATTTGACTCCTATCCAGACCGGATTTAAATTCCAACGTGTCAACAACTGGGGAGGATTTGTGAACAAGAAAGTATTCTTTGTTCATTTCACAAAGAACTTTGAATTGATTAAACTTGACTTCGAATGAAAAGGGATCAACTGAAATCACTCTTACTGGGAGCCATTTTGCTGGCAGGCATTACCCTGCCGGCAAAAGCCCAGATAGGCGAACAACGACATAATTTTGCAATCGGAATCAATGGCGGTGCTAATTACAGCACTGTTTCTTTCCAGCCCACCATCAAGCAAAACGGTCTTTTGGGAATTACCGGAGGTGTCACAGCACGCTACATTTCCGAAAAATACTTCGCTATGATCTGTGGTGCACAATTGGAACTTAACTTTTCTCAACGCGGATGGGACGAAAAATTCGATCCGGAACAGGGATTCTCTTCCGAAGACTCTTATGTCCGTACCATGAACTATCTTGAGATTCCTTTCCTTGCCCATCTGGCCTTTGGCAAAGACAAAGGGGTACAATTTTTCGTGAACCTAGGGCCACAAATCGGCCTCTTGTTAAACGAGAGCGAAAAAAGAAAAGGTACTTGGGAAACCGCGAATCGGGCACCCAATGAACAATACGGTAAATGGGTTGAAAATAAGTTTGATTACGGAATTGTAGGAGGAGGAGGCATTGAAGTCAGGACTAAAGCCGGTAATTTCCTTTTGGAAGGCAGATATTATTTTGGACTGGCCGACTTCTACAACAGTACCAAAAAAGATTATTTCTCGCGCTCTGCCAATAGTACCATTACAGCTAAAATCACTTATCTGTTTGATATAAAGAAGTAGAAAAGCATATATACAAAATCGCCACAAAGGATTTAGAGTTTATAGAGAATAATTTCTAAATCCTTTGTGGCGATTCTATTTTTATCGGAGACGATCGGCAGCCTTTACCATCACTTCATCTCGTCCAATCGCACGGACCGCCAGCCAATTCAGAATAATCGAAATTAACGGCAGGCATAATGCCCATGATATCTGGAAAGTAGCACTCAGATCTTTCTTCAGGACAAACATGAAGGCAAGAAAAGTAAGATAATAACCAATCAGCAGAATACTATTGAATATCGTCATACGAATTTGCAACATACGGTTCTTGAACAGAAAGATCGTAGCGAATGCAATGATTGCACTGAGCAACAAGATACCAAATACCCCCCATGTAGAATAAAGTGTACCGTTCATCTCTACCCCCAATGGTTTAAAAACATACATTGCAGCATCAGCACCTATAAAGCTGCCCACAGGCAGACACATACTTGTTATCAATAATGCAGTAACAAGTAAAAGATAAATCGTTTGAATTCGTTGAATCATAGTTTTTAAAGTTGTGTTTAATCCGGAATAAAAAAGTCAAGCAATAAGAGATAGAAGAATAGACTCCTACTTACTACTTGACTCTTAGCTCTTCAATCAGCGAAGTAAATTACTGTAATTTTTCTTTCTCCTTCGCCGGGTTTCTATAATAGATCTTTCCTTCTACATATTCCTGCGCAGCAATCAGATTGGGTTTCGGCAATTTCTCGTAATAACGTGAAATTTCGATCTGCTCTCTGTTTTCAAACACTTCCTCCAGGTTGTCGTTGTAAGAAGCAAACTCCGCAAGTTTCTTGGAAAGGTCATTTTTTATTTCCACACTAATCTGATTGGCACGCTTACCAATGATAGCCACTGTTTCGTAAACATTACCGGTATCGGCACACAAGTCCATCATATCACGGGTAATGGTATTCGTCGGAGCATTTGTTTTTTTGTAATCCATAAATCTATTTATAATTTAGTCTTTAATTACTTTTTGAGAATCTTTGAAAATCCTTTCGGCTTCCTTCAGATATTTACTTTCCGGAAATTCATTTTTGAAAGCATAATATTCGTCTACCGTTTCGCGATAACGATCCATCTTTTTATCTTCTACACTATTCACTGCCATCTCATATTTGGCACGGAGAATCAAAATAGATAAATCCTCACGATAATCAGTATAAGGATAATCTTTTAAAGCATTCTGTGCTGTGATTACACAAGACAGATAGTTGTTGCCCATATAATTACCCAGATTATAATATAATCTCGCTGAATAAAGTTCTTTCAAAACCAACTTATCCTGCAAAGCAAAAATCATATTCTGTGCCTCTTGTTTTCTGCTGCTTTGAGGATAATATTCCAAGAACATCTGCAACTGCTGGATAGCCTGATAAGTACTTGACTGATCCAATCGAGGTTCTGGAGTATCCAAGAACAAAGCTTTGCCTGCATGAAAACGAGCCAATTCAGAGAACTGACCACGTGGATATGTATTAAAATAAGTGATAAACGACTGTGCGGCAGTAGAATAATCTTTCTGATTATAATAACTCATAGCCAACATGTATAATGATTCTTCTGCCTTATCACCACCTTTCAAGATAGTTATCAACTCGTTCAGCAATGTAGCCGACCGATTATACTGACCCTTGGCGAAGTAGTTCTTAGCGGCCTCATACTTGTATTCGTAATCAGTGCTTTTTAGCAACTTATTGTACTCTCCACACGAGGATAAAACAGTAGCTGCAAGCAGCGTTATAATGATGTTCTTCTTCATTCTGTATTTAAATAATGCGCAAAGTTAAAGATTCGCGCTGAATAAACCAATTAATCAATGTTTTTTAAGATAAAAAAGAATGGAAGAATAGAGTTTAGTTACGAATGGCGAATAAGCATTGATGGATGGTTAATTTATAAACAATATAGCAGCTATTCATTAACCATCCACCACTTAATCACAGATTTTACAGTTTATACAAGTCGCTTGCCGCCAACAAGTCAACTTTCTTTTCCGTCAACACACGGATACAGTTTTCCATATCATTAGGACGGATAATCACATTTGCAGAGTTATTATTGGCAAATGAATACATATATTCAATAAAAACTCCTTCATTGGAAAGGTATTGCAATACTTTGGCTAACGCACCGGGCACGTTAGGACAGTTGATGCCTACCACTTCTGTCACATTCACTGCAAAATGATTATCTTTTAAAGCTTTATAAGCTTTATCCGGATCGGAAACAATCCCCCGGAGAATACCAAAGTCGGCATTTTCAGCAATGCAAAGAGCAGAAAGATTAATACCTTCCTTTGCCAATACTTCAGTCACCTCTGTCAGTCGGCCTGATTTATTTTCCAAAAAAATGGAAAGTTGTTTTGCTACCATAATAAATGACTTTATATTTAATATTCGTTATAGTTTTCTATTATCAATCACACGCTTCGCTTTGCCCACACTGCGTTCAATGCTGCGCGGCTCTACCAGCTTCACGTCTACTCCCAGACCTAATACACTTTGTAAGCGGCCTGTCAATTTCTTCTTTAAAGCCAGCATCTTGTTAATTTCATCCGAATAATAGTCAGGACGAACCTCAACCTTCAGTTCCATAGTATCCGTATTGTTCTTGCGGTCAATGGTCAACAGATAATGTGGCTCGAATTCCGCCATTTCCAGAATAACAGATTCTATCTGTGTCGGGAATACATTGACTCCACGGATAATAAGCATATCGTCACTACGTCCCAAGATGCGGTCCATACGCACCAAAGTACGTCCGCAAGAACATTTTTCATAATGCAAAGCCGTCAGATCTTTTGTCCTGTAGCGCAATAAAGGCATACCTTCTTTCGTCAGATGGGTAAAAACAAGTTCCCCGGTCTGTCCGGGTTCTACAGGCTGCAATGTATGCGGGTCTATTATTTCAGGGAAGAAGTGATCTTCATTCAAGTGCGTACCATTCTGGCATTCACATTCATATCCAACACCGGGACCTGCAATTTCACTCAATCCATATATATCATAAGCCTTAATGCCCAATTTGGTTTCGATGTCTTTACGCATACTTTCCGTCCAGGGTTCCGCACCGAAAGCACCCGCCTTCAGTTTAAATTCTTCGCGTGGAAAACCTGAGTCATTAATCGCATCAGCCAGATAAAGAGCATAAGACGGTGTACAACATAACACAGTCGAGCCAAAATCATGCATCAATGTAATCTGCTTTTCCGTATTACCACTTGACATGGGGATAACCGACGCTCCGATATTCTCGGCACCGGCATGTGCACCCAGTCCGCCCGTAAACAAACCGTAACCGTAAGATACCTGAAATATATCAGAACGGCCGGCACCATAAGCTGTGAAGGCACGCGACAGACATTCTGCCCAAGTCGATAAGTCCTTACGGGTATATCCCACTACAGTCGGTTTCCCGGTAGTACCGGAGGACGCATGGATACGAACGATCTGGCTCATGGGTACAGCGCATAAGCCAAACGGATAATTGTCGCGTAAATCTAATTTAGTGGTAAATGGTAATTTGGATATATCTTCTATCCCGTTAATATCATCGGGTGTGATGCCCAACTCTTGCATTTTTTTACGATAGAACGGCGTATTATGATAAACGTATTCTACTATTTTCTTCAGTCTAATGCTCTGGATTTTATGCAAATTGTCGCGTTCCATGCATTCGATGCTCTCATTCCAAATCATGTCTTTCGTTGTATTTTGTTAGTTATGTTGTGCAAAGTAAAGGATTTATTTTAAAATTTGATTTGTTTATCTCAACTATTTTGCCGAATATTGTCTTCTGAAAGAAAAAAAGAAGCATGAATTTTGAATTAACATCCGCATACAAGCCGACTGGAGATCAGCCGGAAGCAATTGCGCAACTGACCGAAGGGGTTCTTGAAGGCGTACCGGCACAAACGTTACTGGGAGTAACCGGTTCCGGAAAGACATTTACCATAGCCAACGTTATTGCCAATATCAATAAACCAACATTGATCTTAAGCCATAACAAAACACTGGCAGCCCAGCTCTACAGCGAATTTAAAGGATTTTTCCCCAATAATGCTGTCGAATATTATGTATCTTATTATGATTATTACCAGCCGGAGGCCTATCTGCCAAGTTCGGATACATATATAGAAAAAGACCTCGCTATCAATGACGAAATAGATAAGCTCAGATTGGCTGCGACTTCGGCTCTTCTATCCGGCAGAAAAGATGTAGTGGTTGTATCCTCCGTATCTTGTATTTATGGTATGGGAAACCCATCCGATTTTTATAACAATGTAATTGAAATAGAACGAGGCCGGACCATCAACCGCAATGTATTTCTTCGCCGGTTGGTAGACAGCCTGTATATGCGCAACGATATTGAACTGAATCGTGGAAATTTCCGGGTCAAAGGAGATACGGTGGATATATATCTGGCCTATTCGGACAATCTGCTCCGGGTAACCTTTTGGGGAGACGAAATTGACGGTATCGAAGAAGTAGATCCGGTATCCGGAGTCACCATCGCACCTTTTGAAGCCTATAAAATATACCCGGCTAACCTGTTTATGACTACTAAAGAAGCAACTTTACGGGCCATCCATGAAATAGAAGATGATCTTACCAAACAAGTTGCCTATTTCGAGTCTATCGGCAAAGAGTACGAAGCCAAACGTCTATACGAACGAGTGACATATGATATGGAGATGATTCGGGAACTCGGTCATTGCTCAGGTATTGAAAACTATTCACGATATTTTGACGGCCGTGCTGCAGGTACACGTCCATACTGTTTGCTGGATTTTTTCCCTGACGATTTTTTGATTGTAATAGATGAAAGCCACGTCAGCGTACCGCAAATACGAGCTATGTACGGAGGTGACCGTGCCCGTAAAATAAACTTAGTGGAATATGGTTTTCGTTTACCGGCAGCTATGGACAACCGCCCCCTGAAATTCGAAGAATTCGAGTCGATGGCTAAACAGGTGATTTATGTCAGCGCTACTCCTGCCGATTATGAATTAGTACAGTCCGAGGGTATTGTTGTCGAGCAGGTGATCCGTCCTACCGGTCTGCTCGATCCGGTGATCGAGGTACGTCCCAGCCTGAATCAGATCGATGATCTGATGGAAGAAATACAGATACGCATTGAGAAAGAAGAACGCATACTTGTCACCACACTGACCAAACGTATGGCCGAAGAATTGACAGAATATCTATTAAACAACAACGTACGTTGCAACTACATTCACAGCGATGTGGATACATTGGAACGGGTCAAGATCATGGATGATCTCCGTCAAGGAGTTTACGATGTGTTGATCGGGGTGAATTTATTGCGCGAAGGTCTCGACCTTCCGGAAGTGTCACTGGTTGCCATCCTCGATGCGGACAAAGAAGGATTTCTCCGTTCCCACCGTTCATTGACACAAACTGCCGGACGAGCAGCCCGAAATGTAAATGGAATGGTGATCATGTATGCAGACAAAATCACAGATAGCATGCGACTGACTATTGATGAAACCAATCGTCGCCGTGAGAAGCAACTTGCATACAACGAAGAACATGGTATTACTCCGCAACAAATTAAAAAGGCCCGTAATCTGTCTGTTTTCGGAAACGGAGCAGAAACAGAAGATACTCAAAAAGGTACCCGTGCATACGTGGAGCCTTCTTCACCCAATATTGCAGCTGATCCGGTCGTACAATATATGAGCAAAGCCCAACTGGAAAAAAGTATGGAGCGTACTCGCAAGTTAATGCAGGAAGCAGCTAAGAAACTTGAATTCATTGAAGCAGCTCAATACAGAGACGAATTACTTAAGATGGAGGACTTAATGAAAGAGAAATGGCCCGGATAAGAATATCCAAGTAATAAACTTCCAGAATATATCAAAGTGAACTCTTTAACTCTTAATTATCCTAACAAATTAAGCTGATAAATAAAATAAATGTTATAAAAAGAAAGGTTTTCTATGAAACATTTGCCAAGATCTCAAAAATTTGTATCTTTGCATTGTGTTTTTCATAGTATTAGATTTAAGGTTAACAAAGGTTGGAGCAAGGCGTTGCTCCTTTTTTTATGCTTTCAAATCAACTTTCACACCAAATCCTTATCTTTGCACAGCATCCTGAATATAGAAAAATGAAAAAGATCGTCCTTATGGGAATACCTTTATTGTTGATAGTCCTTGTGATCACCATCTATGTTTGCAACCGGACTATACAGAAAAATAGCGAAACATATATCTATTCGACTGTTTCCGATATTCCATATAATAAGGTAGGACTGTTACTGGGAACTTCACCTAAACTGAAAAGTGGAAAAGCCAACCTATATTTCGACTATAGGATTAAAGCTGCCACAGAACTCTACAATGCCGGAAAAGTCAAATATATACTGGTTAGCGGTGATAACCGGAGAAATAGTTATAACGAACCGGAAGAAATGAAAAAAGCACTTATAGCAGCAGGAATACCTGACCAACGGATTATACTGGACTATGCAGGTTTAAGAACATTGGATTCTGTGGTAAGAGCACATTTAATTTTTGGTTTGGAGCGTTTTACTCTGATTTCACAACAGTTTCATAACGAACGGGCAATTTATCTGGCTCAGCAAAGTCACCTCCAGGCTATCGGATACAACGCTCAGGATGTGAGTGCGTATGTCGGCTTTAAAACGAATCTTCGAGAATTATTGGCAAGAGTAAAAGTCTTTGTGGATATAGTTACCAATAAAGCTCCCAAACATCTTGGAGAAAAGGTAAAGATACCCGAATAATAATTGTATATTCCCCCCTAATAACATCATTATCATATAATACATGCAAAAGTTACTATTTCTTTTTTTACTGCCACTGATACCATTTTCGTTCCCGTGCCATGCTCAAACGACTTATCGAATGGTGACAAGAAATTACTCTCCGGTTACAGATTCTTATCCCCAAGAGGTTTCTAATTTTAAAAAGGCAGACAGTGTCTACTATTTCACCGTAAAAGTATCCAAAGCTTATGACGATACCTTAAAAAGAAAAGTAGCAGAAAAGGTTCTTTATAGCCCCAATGACATCTATGACGGAGAGGTCGCTTCTTATCTAAACCCCACCCGACTCATTGACTATTCTTCTCCTACTATCGAACTTATAACAGACTCTTTATTCAAAGGCGAAGACAGTATAATGACAATTATAAAAAAGGGCTTGGAGTTTGTATCCCATTATATAAGTTTTGATGATTCTCTAGCCACGGCTATTTCAAGAGGTGATTGCAAAACATTGGATGTAAATCATATCCTTCAAAGAAAGAAAGGTACTTGCAGCGAATATACTAATTTATTCACGGCACTTATGAGAAAGAAAGGAATTCCTTGCCGGTTTGTTGCCGGTTTTATTTTTATACCTGAACAAAAATTCTATGGATGTCATGCCTGGGCCGAATGCTACCTCAAACAATACGGATGGATGGCAGTAGACCCCCAATCCGGAAAAAGCTGGTTACCAACAACTATAATCCGACTTTTTGCCGGAACAGATTATACAGACTGTGGATTAAACTCTTTTATGGACCTAGTACCCAAGTCTATAGAAATAGTAAAAGAATAAATGTACATCAAAAATATAAAAAGGAAAATAATGCTCAGATAATCATGGAACAACAACCTCAACTCAACGACCACAATAAACAAGAATATCCCCCGATGCATACAGCAGAGATAAACACACCCTTAATTAATCAGCTATAATACAGAGAATTAAACAATATACTAAAAAATCATAATTACGCATTTATCTTACGCAAATCAATTTACGCACTCTTTTGCGCACTTGTTTTACGCAACTCGCTTAGAAAATATAAGCCAATAAAGAAAATAAGGTCAGTATTATCAACACCTATTAGGAAGCTAATATTCACAAATATACAATATACTATAAAAGTGAATGCCTGCAAATTACGATTTCACGCAGAACCCCATAAACAACTAATAATCAGCAATCTGCATACATTCTTAATATTCATTTCTATTCTTTGTGTATGTTGGAGCCATTTATTTGCATTTATGTACTCATTGATAAATAATGCCATATTTCTGGCATACATTATTAATATTTGCTTTCTTTGCTTCATGTTATTTTATTTAATTTTCATTATTGATAAAACTCTATAGAATTATGTCACATATTGATAGAATGAGGCAGTTAGGAAATATTGCACTACCAAATGAGGATAGTCCACTTCATGATATAATAGTGAAAAAGTTAAAAAAACATGATTCACCCGATATTCAAAAACGAGTTGGAGAAGCTTTTAATAAAGCTTTTGCTATTGTCGATGCACAAAGAAAGAATGGTGCAAATTTACCTATTGATATAGAATTGCGTTATTATTTAGAAGAGTTTAATTCAAGAGCATGGAAATATGGATTAAGAACGATGCCATCCTCTTTCAATGTAATGGAGGCTTTCTTTACATATAATCCTCAATTAAATTCTTTTTTCTTATTAGACGAAGAGGATTTTCTAATTGATTTTATTGACTTTATCGATTATGCTACTTCCAAAGATTGCCCAAATAAAATCGAAGAATCATTAAAATTATTTGATGAAGATAGAATTTACAATTTCACAGTAACTAATAACCCACCAGACATAGATTTTTCATTATTGGATAATAAAATAAAATATGCAATAGGTGGAGTTTCTATGATAAAACGAGGAGATGAGGTTTCTATGATTCTTTTAGCTGGGGAGAAAAATTCGGACTTAAGTTTACCTCCTCTTAAAGAAACCAAAAGAATTCCTGGTAAAAGTCGCTTGGAATATAGCCCAGACAGAGTGCAAGAAAAAGTACGTTTTTGGGATGACGAAGGTTATTGGAAGACAATAATCCTTTTAAGATTTGATGTTTTAACCATGGAGCTAGACGCAAAATTCATAAATAAAGATATGGGTAACTCTTTTTCTGTATTGACAGATTATATTGAGTCGTTTTTATCAGAAAAAGGGGAGTTCCTGTTTCCAGAAGCTGAAAATTATCTAAATGAACAAAAGGTAAAAATACAAAATTATTATCCTTTGTTTGAGATTGCTAGAACGTGTTTACATCTATTGTCTTATGTGGAAAAGTACACAGACTCATTATCGTCGGAGGAGCATATAACAGTATTAGGACATGAACCGATAAAACCTAGATTTTTCAAAAAAGATAAAATGGTTCCACCAAAATATGAGTTGCGAAAAAGAGATGTATGGAATTTAAAGAGGCAAAGGGATAATTATTCCTCTAGCATAATAACATTTAATGATGACTTCAAATTGGAAACTAGTGGCTATTGGAAATCATTGAAACCTAACGAAATAGGTCAGAATAAAAATGGTGATGAAATACATGGAAAAACATGGGTAAGCATAACAAAAACTTGGCATGAAACAGAAAATAAACCTATAAAAATAACGAATAATATAAAGACTCTCGTAAACAGTGTTAATAGTGGATTTATTTATATAATGAGAAATGCATCTCACGAAAAAAATATATTTAAAGTAGGCTTAACTAGAAGAGATTGTGAAACTAGGGCAAAGGAACTTTCATCTGCAACAGGTGTTCCAGATAAATATTTAATCGTAGAAGAATTTGCAACCGCTGATTGCGTTCTAGCTGAAAAATTGATACATGAAAAACTAGATGATTATCGATTAAATAATAAACGAGAATTTTTTAAAGCGAATTACTCTTTCATTAGAGCAACAATTAATGAGATTGTCAATGAAATAAATAGTAATACTTAAACCAATCTTCACTTTCAAGATTTGTGAATATGAAATAGAAAAACATACCGATACCTACTTTTCATTTTTTAATGGTGTATCAGGCAAGAAGTCTTTAGGAGAGCAACTAAAAACTTTAGCCAACTCATTTAAATGATTGAGATTATATTTCGCTCTCCGTTTAGGATTCTCAATATCTGCAATGAAACTTGGAGAAAGATTCATATAGTCTGCCAATTCTACTTGTGACCACTTTCTTTCCATCCTCATAGCCTTTACCTTTTGTATTACAAAATCTTCTATATTAGTCATATATGCTAATTATTTAAGTTGGTAAAGGAAAGATTATTGCAGAAATATTTTGAGCGTACATGTACGTGTATTATCTTTGCACCATCAATTAAGCAAGAAGTATTTAACTAAAAAAAGAAAAATGAAAAAGAAAGCTATTTTTTTATTGACCATTTTATTAATGGCAAGTTTCGTAACAAGCTGTTCAAGCGATGATGATAATGAAAAAACAGAGTTCACATCAACACTAACAGCGAATGGAAGTGCAGTTAAAATTACAAATCTCGAAGGTAAAGCAATAGCAGGCTCTATATACGAGTTTTGGATAAATGATGCAACATCTGATTTTTATATTCAAGGGAATATCACATCTCATGAAGTACATACTTCGGGAAAGGACGTTACCAAAGACTGTAAAATGATGATTGCTTTAGTGAATAATGAAGAATGGTATACCTCCGAAAAAGAGTACGTTTCTGGTACTGTTACAATAGAAAAATGGGATTTGGAAAATTTCAAAGTTACACTTGTATTTAAGGATTATAAATGCAAATCGGGTTCAAAGAGTATTGTTTTGAACGGCAGTGTTACCTTTCCAACATCCATAAATATTTAATCAATAGAATAAACAACTTCAAATTGAGGCTTCATTATTCCTATGAATAAAATTGCACTTGCACTTATTTTATTAATATTACCATTCTCTTTAGCCTATACATCACCACGAAAAAAGGTAGGCATCGTTTTAAGTGGTGGTGGAGCTAAAGGGGTTGCGCATATTGGGGTAATAAAAGCTCTTGAAGAATTAAATATACCTATTGATTATATCGCAGGAACAAGCATCGGAGCTATTATTGGCGGATTGTATTCTATAGGTTACACATCCGAACAATTAGAAACAATAGTAAAACAAACAGATTGGATAAATTTGCTTACTGATAAAGTTTCACGCGAAAAAATTCCTTTTCCCTTTAAATCCAATGATAGCAAATACCTTGTATCATTCCCATTCAACAATAGTGAGAAGAATGGAGGCATAATAAAAGGAAAGAATATATCACAGTTATTACATCAACTTACAGAAGGTTATCAAAATGTAACTAATTTTGATAGCCTTCCAATTCCTTTTGCATGTATTGCCACAGATATGGCAAGAAACCAAAAAGAGGTCATTCGCTTTGGCAAACTTTCAGAGGCAATGCGAGCTAGTATGGCTGTTCCCATTGTTTTTTCACCAATATATTCAGGACAGAAAGTTTTAATTGACGGAGGATTTAAAGATAATCTGCCAATTGATGTTGTTAAATCTATGGGAGCAGATATTATTATCGGTATTGATGTACAATCTGAATTATCAGATGCAGACAACTTGCATTCGATTGCAGGAATAGCCAACCAGCTTATGCTAATGATTTGCCAATCATCGCTTGATGAAAGCACTAAGGATATAGATGCTTATATAAAAGTTGATGTAGAAAACTATAATGCTGCAAGTTTTACAAAAGCCGCAATAGACACTCTTATTATAAGAGGAGAAAATGCCGCAAAAGCCAATTACAATACATTATTATCAATCAAGAATAGGATAGGCATAGTAAATAATAAAAGAAATAATAAAGCCCAATTACCCTTGTTTTATCCGCAATATGTTCCAAGCAATGATAATCAACTAAGAATTGGATTAAGATTCGATAGCGAGGATATTGCAGCAGTGATGCTTAATATCAATTTGAATAAACATAAATTCGGGAAAGCCGAAATAGCGGTAAGAGGAGGAAAACAATCTTTCCTCAGAACCCAATATCATTTCCCTATATCAAAACCACAATGGATAACACTTTCAAATCAAATTGGTTATAATGATATATTTTTATACAGTCATGGATACAAAATATCTAATCCAACCTTTATACGGAATACTAGCAGTCTAATTTACTCTATTATACCTTCAAGAAATCTTCAAATAGAAGTTGGAACTTCATTAGATTATCATCAGTATTATAGGACATTAGTAAATGAAGATGCAACACCAATAAAACGAAAAAATTTATTTCTTAATTATCACACAAAATTGAAATATGAAACTTTAAACAAAAGATATTTTCCTACTAAAGGTCTGAAAACTAATATTTCTTATACAATACATACCGATTTGCATACCAACACTGCATACTCATCACTTGCTACCCAAATCACTAAGATATTTCCAATCGCACTAAATACATTTATTATACCGACAATATACGGAAGATTTATTTTTAATGATGGTATTCCGTTTATGTACAGTAATGTCATCGGTGGAGAAGGATATAATCCACATTACGAGCAACAAATACCTTTTTCAGGGCTGCCCCATACAGAATCCACCCTAAAATTATTGGGAAATGCACGAATCCAAATAAGACATAAATTCCATGGAAAGCAATACCTTACCTTATCAGGAAATTATGCTATCCATCAAAATCAGTTTTCTAATTTTCTTCAAGGCAAAAAAATATATGGAACAAGCATCGGATATGGTTACGATAGTCCATTGGGACCTATAGAAGGATTTATATGTTACTCCAATAGGACTAACAAACTGGGATTTTATCTCAATATCGGATTTGGATTTTAAAAAATATAGATTTAAAAACTGAGCATATCATAGGTTTCTAACAATTCTTGTGTCCGTAACCCTAAATATCTCCGTGTAGTCATTACATCAGCGTGATTAAACAATTCCGATAGTTTGATAAGAGCAAATTCCGAGTTTTCCCCAGCAGCTTCAACAACTTTTCTGCCAAATGTTTTTCGCATACTGTGAGTAGAAAAATGTTCCACCTTCAATCCATATTTGCTTTTTATTGACTTGAACAACACATTAATTCTTTGCGTACTATACACTGTTTTTTTACGACTGAGGAAACACTTCTCATTTTTATCTGTCACACCTAAAGCCATATAACAGTCTGCAATATGTTTTTGAAAATTTGAATTGATTTTTATTTCTCTTCTTTTACCCGTTTTCTTTTCTATAATAACGAACTTTTCATCATCCAGCAACATAGACCATGTAAGAGTAAGAATATCCGATATGCGCAGCCCAAAGAAACTGCCACAGCCAATAAGTAAAGACATACGGTATTCCTTGTCACGATACAATTTTCGAACTAATGAAAGCATTGTATCCCATTCAATATAATCACTTGTTACATAACTGTTCTTTAGGCTCATAATATTCTCTTTTAATTAAAATTCATAGTTTTTGAATGTACTGCAAACCTACTCATTGTTAAAATTCTGATAATCAATCCATATTCAAAAGTTATATTAGTGAATATTAAAATACCGCTATTAGGTTCTCCCATCGGAAGGAACGCCAATCACATTTTTCTAAGTCGAAATACGCAGTAGTAGCATAACTTTCACGACTTGCGCCCCACCCACAAACCTTATCCTTCACAAAATCGGGATGGGTAGTGCCAAATGCCACACGAACTTCACCGTTACTTTTCAAATAGGTAAATTTGACAATTTTTCCACTCTTTAATTTCTCTTTTAACTGTTCAATCAAAACAGCTTTGGAAATCCCATCAATTTTGCGCGCATTGGTACGGATAGTAATAACTTCTGCTCTAATCGCAGTATTTGAACTCAAAATAATAGCCTGCATATCGTTATTATAAATTGATTAATACTCTTTTAATTAGTCACCACAGTAGAAACCATTGCCACGACCATAACCCATCGCATAAGAAACTGCATCAGAAGATAAGTCTTCAAACTCTTTTTTATTGGACTTTTCATTCTTGTGTGCATTGTGCGCAGCCCAACTTGCAGCTATCATAGCATCAAGCCTTGCCGCTTTCTCTTCACGAACCCGAACAGCATCTTTTTCCCAACTCCAAGCCGCTTTCAAGCATTCACCCCAAGAACGTCCTCTACGTTGGAAATCATTCTTATAAAGTCTGTGAGCGTCTTTCATCACTTGTTGTTTATTATACCGTTTCATATCATCTTCGTTTTAATTACAATGCAAATATATGACATATACTTAATACATGCAATTTATTTACGCTAGAAATAGTTAAAAATATGACATTTATTCATTTTATGCAATATAATTCCTATTTTTGCAATAAAGCTATTTTAATTATGACTGAAAAAGAGAAAAAAGAACGAACAGTTATTCATCTTTATATAAAAGAGAATGACACTCACCACTATTTTGGCTCAATTGCCAATGTATTTGAATACTTTTCACCCGAAGAACTTGGAATAACTTACGGCTCGTTAAGAAATTATGGACTTTCTAATGAAAATTCATACCAAAATAGCAAATGTATCATTAGGAAAGGAATACTTCTATCAAAGTCGGGAAATAGGGGTAAAAATAGATAGATAGCTAACTGTTATCACACCTATAAATCCACACTATTAAGTCTATATAAATAAGTTATAACCAATTTATTATAAGGCACATAAACGAGATACATAATATAAAAAAAGAAAACATATTCTATATACCGTACTTGCGTATTTTTCTTTAACTCAAAAAGATTTTTTTGTCAATTCTAATTAAAAAAGTGGTAGTGATATGTTCTAAGTTGTATATTTGCATTGAAAATACTTGAATAGGAATCCTTTCAAGTCAGCGTATAGATAAAAAGCTATTACGCACATAATAAAATGTTTAAAAACAGCAAAAAGAAAATCACACTTGGCGTTAGTGTGCAAAAATTTGAGAACAAACCTAATAATTGGAAAATACTAACCTATAAACGCCATACAATAACCATAGAGGAACTTGTAAACCTTATTTGCAAAGGACACTGCATTTGTCAAAACTTCAAAACAACAAGCGAAATATTTGGACTTAGAGAAAAAACGATTGCCAATTTTGACTTTGCAGATTGCGTAATATTGGATATTGACGATACATTTCTATCCATGAACGACTTTTACTTATCATTAAAAGATGAACACAAGCCGACCATCATTTATACTACGTATAGCAATATTGATAATATAAATAATAGATTTAGACTGATTTATGTTTTTAATGAGCCGATAAGAAGCAATGAATATTATAGGGGGATAGCTAATACTATTGTTTATAATATCCAAAAAGAGATTGAAGGTTTTGACTTAAAAGACAAAACATGTTTAAATGCTTCGCAACAATTCGCTGGTAATGGTAATGACAACATTGTGTATTACTATAATGATAACATATTTTGTCCTACGGATTTTGGATTTGATGAAAACAGTTTTTCCAATTCAGATAGTATATTAAAAAGAGAGAGGAAGAACAACATACAAATTGACTTGGAAAGTCTGATTGGTAATTCTGAATTTATGAAGGACTTTTGGAGCATGGGCTATAAAAAAAATGAAGAAATTTTCATACGTAAGTATGCCCCAATATACCCATTTATTGAAGCCACCCCATTACCTGAAACAGATTCAGATACACCTTATATATTACTGCCCGACAATTATGTAAAGATTGCCCGATATTGGTACAAAGAGCCACTAACTAAAGGTGACGGAACAATTGTCTATAAAAGCCATGCAGTTAAATTAAAGTCAGGACACAGAAGGAAGTTACTATATGACGGTTGTCTGCTTCGCAAGATTATGTTACCTAAAATTACAATGGAACATTTGTTGTATTGTCTTGTATGTGAACGCAGATACTACGTAGATAACCAAGATAAGGTTATTACCAACAAGATACTGTACCAAATTGCAAAAGACGCTTGGAATGATACCAAACGAAGTATTAACCCCAAAAAAGAAGAAAGACAGTTTGTTGTTAATCCTAAGTATTGTGAGAAATACGGAATAAGCAAACAAGCAGCTCGAAATATAGCTGCCAAAATGTTATTGGACTTACAACTCAAACAATTATACGATACGAATTTATCGATTAAAGAGAATTTGGAATCGCTAAAAAATCAGGGTATCAAAATCGGCAAAAGTAGCCTCTATAATTGGGTAAAATCACAAAAAATATAGTAAAAATTTGGGACTCCACAAAGCAAACCACATGTAAAATATCCCCCATAGGGAGGGATTCCTCCTCCCTAAGTGAGGGGTTACGGTGGTAGAGATTTATCTATGACTTGGATAATAAACGTTCCAAGACCTTTTCATTGTGTGCTTTCCAATCAATTCTATTCTCTTGTAAAGATTTTCCAAAATCTTCATTAGAAGGTACACTTAAATCCTTACCACTATCTTCATAAGCATAAAAAGGGAAACATCCCATCCACCCTGTTTTTTGTATCATTTGATTAAATGTATCGTAATCATACTCACCTGATTTAAATTCCACATATATTTTACTTTCACCATTATAAGTAATAATATGTGTGCTTTTATCATACGAAAAACAACGTTCCGTATTATTAAGTAACCATCCCTGAAACTCAACACCATAATGACAATGCAATTCATCATAAAACATCTCCTCTTTTTTATAACGAGCGCATTTAATTGTCCCCCACATCTCCTCACCTCCTTTATAAGATACTACGACCAACAACCAAAGTTCATGTAAACGAAAGATAGTAATTTTATCAATATATTCATCAACCATAGTCTTTACCAAATTCCTATCCTTCCTAATCTCATCCATTTTATTAATCAACAAAGGATTGGCATTCAAGCGCTTCAAATTATCAATAGTAATTCTCTTTGTTATGATTTCTCGTGACAATTTATCCATAGTTTTGTTCAACATGTTTTTAGTTTCATCATATTTATGTTTTGCATCTGAAATCAAATTCTTTGCGACCTCATCGTCTTCAATCGCAATAAGACGTTTAAGTGTCTTTTTATAAAGATTCTCCGCTTCAACCAATTCTGTATTCTTTGATGATTTTATTTGAACCAACTCTTCGATTTCTTTCCCTAAATTTTCTATCTTTAAAATATTGGTCTGCTGAATATTAATCTCAGCAAACATTTGAATTGACAACTGTAAAACAAGTCCATCCAATTTCCATTGTCGAAGTTCTGCCCCATTCGTACATGTTCGTGGTTTATCTTTACGATTCACTCTACCATAACATTTGTAAGTACGTCCACCACTGATATAATTTTTAGATGTTTCATTTGATTTCCCTACAGAAAAATTAGCACCGCATTCGCCACATACCATTAAATGTTTCAATAAATTCTCATGCCTGACTGCATTATTCTTATTATAATGCGCTTTGGAAAGTTTATCTTGGGCTTGCTGAAACAACTCGTCTGATACAATTCGCAGACCTTCCACATGTTCCGAATATTCATAAACAATCTCTCTATCTTGCCTTTCGGATAACGGAAGTGGATTTGGTAGGGTCTGGTTTATAAAATGTTATTCTACGATTTCCTTTATATAACTCATTGTGCATAAGTCTGTTTATTGTAGAAATACGCCATTTTAAATTATCTGTATCAAATTTGTACTCTTTCACCTCTAATCCTTTTGCTTCTCTATTCTTCTTGTACTCATTCAATTTCCTTACGTATGGAGCAGGTACTTTCTCAGCATTCAATATCTCTGATATTTGAATTGAAGAATATCCTCCAACATACATTTCAAAAATACGGGCAACAATCTTGCTTTCGATAGGATTTATAACAATCTGTTTATTTTCATTGTGCATATACCCATACGCACGTTCATCCCCTCCTCCATGACCAGCTTGAACTTTTGTTATCTTGCCGCTTAATGAACGTTCAACAAACAATTCTATCTCATAGCTTGACATAACAGCAAGCACATGCAATAAAATAAGACTACCTACATCTTTATTAGTATCTTTTACCCACAACTTTTGTTTATCAAAATACAAGTTAATACCTTTATCTATAAACAATTTGATTTGTTCTAATAACTCCGTAGCATTTCTTGCAAGACGAGAAAATTCAGAAAATAAAATTATGTCAATATCCCCATATTCAACTCTTTCAAGCATCTTGGCATATTCAGGACGAAACTCTCCCTTTTTAAAACCACTAATAACATCTATGAAAATATCCTCTTCTGCAACGTTCCAATGGTTGTCTTCTGCAAACTTCAACAATTCCTCTTTTTGTCTATCAGTTGTTTGTTGTTGCGTACTAACACGACAATAGATTAGTATCTTCTTATCCATATTATTCATTATCTTTGCGCTGTTAATTACATCAATATCAATTAATATGGAAACAAATATACTAATAAATAAGCCAAGTCCCAAGTTTCAGGATGTGTCAATTGCACCTATGCATACAGCAGAGCATTTGCTCAATGCCACTATGGTAAAAACATTCGGATGTCCTCGTTCACGAAATGCACATATCGAAAAGAAAAAAAGCAAATGTGATTACGAACTTCCGACTTGCCCAACGGAGGAGCAAATTCATGCCATTGAAGAAAAAGTAAATGAAGCTATCGATCGCCATTTACCTGTAACCTGTGAGTTCATGACACACGAAGAAGCCAAAAGCATTGTGGACCTGAGTAAGCTTCCGGAAAATGCAAGCGAAATATTACGTATTGTCAGAATAGGAGATTACGATGCTTGCGCTTGCATCGGGCAACACGTAGAAAACACATCAGAAATAGGTCTTTTTAAAATTATCAGTTACGATTATGCCGACGGAAAATTACGCCTCAGATTCAAACTGATAAAATAGGTATGTAACAGTCTCAATCAACTAATAGATTATTAACAAAAGTCTTATCAAAGTATAAATTTATGAACAATTTGACAGCAAAATGGTAAAATTGGCATTATCTCCCTGACATTTAGTCAAACTAAGGAAGAATATGGCACTGGCACAAATTTTGTAATTTCTTTAGTGAACGACGGTTCGAAACGACGAACCGAGATTCAAGAATTAATCTGAATGTTTAACTAAAAGATAGGAGACTAAATTATGATGCCTGTTAGAAGATCTCAGAATTGGTTACCAAGTATCTTTAATGATTTCTTTGATAACGAATTAATGGCTAAAGCAAATGCTACCGCACCTGCTATTAATGTAATTGAAACCGATAAGGCCTATAAATTAGAGTTGGCCGCACCAGGGATGACTAAGGAGGATTTCAGCGTACGGATTGATGAAGAAAACAACCTGGTAATTTCAATGGAAAAGAAAGCTGAAAACAAGGAAGAAAAGAAAGACGGTCGCTATTTACGCCGTGAATTTTCATATTCTAAATTCCAGCAGACAATGATTCTGCCGGAGAACGTAGATAAAGATCACATCTCCGCGCAAGTGGAAAACGGTGTTCTGAACATCGAACTACCCAAGTTGAGTGAAGAAGAAGTGAAGAAACCTGACAGAACCATTGAAGTTAAATAAACTCATTGAATTAGTGGAAATTCCTTAATACAAAGGGATTAAAGATCACCCCGGAATCATCTCCCCATTAGAGAGAAAGATTCCGGGGTATTCTTTTATAAAACAAGAGTTGAAGGGTGGCAGTATTTGCGCAATACAGACATTAGTCTTGCTTTATCCACCGGCTTCACGAGATAATCATTGCAACCGGATTTCAGCGCAGCTACCTTGTCGGACTCGAAAGCATGCGCTGTAAGAGCTACAATAGGAATATTCGTATCAAACTTCCGAATCTCAGCTGTTGCCGTCAGTCCGTCCATTACCGGCATTTTCATATCCATCAACAAGAGATCTATTTTATACTCTTTTACCATCGCTACAGCCTGCTCCCCATTCACAGCGTGAAGCAAATTATAATGTTTGGACAACATAGCCGATATCAGCAGATAATTACTTGAAATATCTTCTACAACCAAGACCGTTTTTCTATCCAAAGCCGAATGCTGATTTCCGCTACGTATCAGATCATCTTTACCTGTATTCTGTCCAATGGCGATATTGGACTCCCGACGCATTTGTACCTCCGGATCGCAAGGTAGAACAGCCCAGAAAAGAGATCCCCGGCTATATTCCGATTCAAAACCGACACTTCCTCCCATCGATTCGGTAATAGCCTTACATATAGAGAGTCCAAGACCGGTGCCTTGTGCAAATTCATCCAATTTCTCAAACCGATGAAAGACTTTTCTCTTTTTCTCCTCCGGTATACCGATACCGGTATCCCTTACATAAAGACGGATTCCGGCGTCTACCACCTCGTATCCCATCTCGATAGTTCCCTGCGGCGTATATTTGATGGCATTAGTTACATAATTAGTCACCACTTGTGCAACCCGATTTTTGTCAAGTCTCACCCGGCACACACTATAAGGATTCACCGCGACCAACTGCACTTTAGGATTTGTCACCCGTTGCTTCATTGAAGATGCCATACTATCGAAATATTCTGCCAGATCAAATTCCTCATATTTCAGCTCCACCGAACCGGACTCCAACTTCGACAAATCCAGAATATCATTAATAAGTTTCAGCAGCAATTCGTTATTGGTATTGATAATCTGCATGTATTCTTCTTTATCACCCTGTTCTTCCGAATTCATCAATAGGTCAGAGAAGCCGACAATAGCATTTAGTGGAGTACGGATTTCGTGACTCATATTGGCAAGAAAGGCCGACTTGAGCTTATCCGATTGTTCGGCCAACAATTTCGCCTGTCTCAACTCCTCAATCATCCTCTCCCTGTCAGTAATATCATCCACACGAATGACAATACCGTCGATCTCTTCACTTTCATTAAATACAGGAGTAGCCAGCACTTCTACAATCCGGTTATTCTCCAGATGAAACTTGATCTTTTCCATCTGTCTTGATACCAATACTTTGCTTAGCACACAGTTGTCACAAGGAGAAGTCCGATTATGAGCACTTTTATAACAGCATTCTCCTCTTTTATAAGCCTCAAAAGAGAGGCTGGATGAACAGACAGACACATTTTCCCATTGTACTACATAATCTGTCGTGATATAGGCCAACCCCGAATTAGTGTTATTCAATACCAGTTCATTCTGTCGGATAAGTTTATTCAGCTTTTCTTTATTTTTCAGCAGAGTCAACTCTGTCTGTTTGTAGGATTCGATGCTGATTGACATTCCGGAAACATACTGATAAGGATGATCATTGAGTATGGAGGTTTCAAGTACTCCGCGGGTTTTCCACCATTCATAGTTTCCGTTTCTTCTCAGATCAGCACGATATTCTATATCCCATTCGCCGCTATCCTGTTTGAGCACCGCATCCATTGTATCGACAAACCGTTGCCGATCATCAGGGTGCACACACTCTGCAAACTTTTCAAACGAATTGATATCCAAAGCATTCCGCCCGATCTTATCAAATCCTTCACCAAAGCTTACCCTTTGTTTTGACGGCTCGTAAAACCAGGTATAAGCGTTCATTACTTCCATTGACATAGAGAGCACTTTAGCACGGCGCTTAAGATCATTCTGCAATTTCTGATCCCAGCGGATATTAAGCAACAGACGCTTGGTGCCATCATAGATGATATTCTTGCGCACGATGGTATCATAGCTGCGTCCGTCTTTCAATATGATTCTTTCTACCCCAAAATAAGGCTTTCCAGTAGTGAAGACTTCCAGATCTGTTTTCTGCATACGTTCCGCCTGTTCGCTATCCAGAACGCTACATACGGTTTCACCCTCATGGGTGCCGAACATCCGCATGCTTTCTTCATTGCAGAAGACATAACGAAAATCATCTTCCACATCTTTTATATGAATGGGAAGCGGTATGCTGTTCAAAATATTCTCTTGTAGCAGCTTGCGCCTTTGCAGCTCCGTATTGTTTTTACGAAAACCCACATATTTAATTACCTTTCCATCCGTCCCTCTTTCATACGGGGTACAGTTCAGTTTACAATATTGCCATTCGGATGTATCGGACAACCTGATCCGGAAATCTATTTCATACAGACAATCGCAACCACTGAGCATATCCAATAGGATAATCTCCGCTTTTTTCCAATCCTCCGGATGAATCTGTTTCTTATAGTCTTCGATGGTGAGTGCTTGGGTAGGATCGTAACCATTAAGAGGTTCATTCTCCGCATAAAACAACCGGGTACGAACATCAAATTCCCACAACATCACCTCAGCAGCCTGCATGGCCAATGCCGTTTTTTGCTTGCTTTGCCGCAATATCTCTTGAGTATGCACAGCTTCAGTCACATCCTGTGCTATGAAAAGAAACTTATCAATCTCCTTATTTTCATCCAGAACGACCGATACAGTAATTTCAAAATAACTGATTCCTGATAAAACAGTCGGATAATGGGCTTTTGCCAGGTCAAAATCATATTTGACCGTAAAACGGATATTCTCTCCCGCACGTAGACGCCTCTTCATCTCCACCGGAATATTCGGATTCTCAAAGATATTGATTCCCAACATATCTTGTTTATCCTTCACTCCCATCATCTTTAGTCCCACACTATTAATCTCTATCAGATACCCATCGCCATCGTACAATTCCATTCCTACAGGAAGATTTTCATAAATGGTCTGCTGAAGTCGATGAATCTGAGAAGGGGTTGATGTTTGTTTGTTCATTACGTAATAACTTTGTATATCTGTTTTTTCCTTCTACAAAAATACACATAAGTTACAAGCTAACGTACATTTACAGAGAAATTTAAGTCTCTCAACCACTTTTCGGAGGCTTTTGAGGCCCTCTTCCATAAAGTCAACCGCTTTTCCGATAGCTCTTCACTGCCCAAACATTGAAAAGCAGTGCAAAGGCCAGCAACGCCCCCAGCTGTGGCAACAAATCAATAAAGCCACTCCCTTTGAGATAAACCATACGCATCACTTGCATAAAATATTTCAGAGGATTGAGCATTGTTATCCATTGCGCCCATTCGGGCATACTACGAATAGGGGTAAACAGCCCGCTCATCAGAATCAGGATCAACATACAGAACCACATGACAAACATAGCTTGCTGCATCGTAGCCGAATGGTTGGAAATGACCAGCCCGAGGCCGGATACAGCCAGGACAAATACAATGGAGAAACAATAGATGACCCAAAAATGCCCCACAGGAAAGATACCATAAAGTGTCCATGCCAAAACAAAGCAAAGAGTCAGGACAACAAAACCGATCAGCCAATAGGGAATCAATTTGGCAAGAATAAAGGTAAACTTTCCGACAGGAGTTACATTGATCTGTTCAATCGTACCGGCTTCTTTCTCCCCTACTATATTTAATGCAGGCAGAAAGCCGCAAAGCATCGTAAGCAACATCACCATCAGGGCCGGAACCATAAACAGCTTATAATCCAAACGGGCATTAAAAAGATTCTGGGTGAGAATATCAATCCGGGGCAGATTTCCGTCGGCAGAGAAAGAGGTGGTACCGCTTTCAGTCCGTAATTCTTCTCCATAGTCATTGACAATGGCAGACAAATAGGAACTTCCCAAGCCACCCTTGGTACCATTCACGGCATTGACAGCCAAAAGTACGTTGGCAGCACTGCCATTCACCCAATCCTTCTCGAAGCCTCTGGGTATTTCAAGTAACAGGTCGGCTGTTCCCGCTTCAATCGCCTCCATACCTTTTTCGTAAGAATCCGGCAAAGCAGTGGTCTGAAAGTAAGTTGAAGCCGTTATTTTATCCACCAGCCTGCGGGAAATAACCGAATGGTCATTATCAATTATATTCATCCGGATATTTTTTATCTCAAGATTGGCCGCCCAAGGCATAAGAAGCATAATCATGCAAGGGAAGATAAATATCAACCTCGGCAGGAAGGAGTTGCGGAGCAACTGCTTGAATTCTTTCTCTATAAGATATTTAATCATAACCTGTTTTTGAATTTCTTGAAGCTTATTGTTATCAACAGAACTGCCATCAAAGCCAGAATACTGACTTCAGACCATACAAACGAGATGTCCACTCCCTCGATCATCAACTTACGTACAGCCTGAATATACCAGCGGGCAGGCAGTATATCAGAAATTAATTGCAGCACCAAAGGCATACTTTCTATCGGAAATATCATACCCGAAAGCAACATGGTAGGCATCATCAGTACCAAACCCGAGGCCAGCATGGCAGCTACCTGTGTCCGTGTCACCGTAGAGATAAGTAATCCCAGCGACAACGATACAAAAATGAAAAGCAACGACACCATAATCAGCCAGAACAGGCTGCCTGCCACAGGCACATCGAGTACATAAACAGAAAGCAACAGAATCGTCGTAAGATTGACAAATGACAATACAAAATAGGGAACTGCCTTGGCCAGAATAATAAACAGCGGTTTCACCGGAGACACCAACAGGATCTCCATCGTGCCGGTTTCCTTCTCCCGGACAATAGAGATAGAGGTCATCATGGCACAAATCAACATCAAGATAAGCCCCATCACACCGGGTACAAAATTGTAAGCACTCTTCATCTGAGGGTTATAAAGCAATTTCACATTGGGTACGACAGAAGGCACTGACATTCCGGGAGGAAGCATTTCCTGCCGGACAGCAGCAATCACTCCTGTGGCATAGCCGGCTTGTGTGGTAGCCATATTCGGATCCGTTGCATCGGAAACCACTTGCACACGGGCATCACCTGTATAAAGGCGGTCGGCAAACTGCTCACTGAAAACGAGTGCCATATCTATCTCGTTTTCCTGAAACGCCCTTTCCATCTCTTGCGGAGAATGTAAAAGGCACTTCACGGAAAAGTATTCGCTGGCATCCAGACGATCGATAATTTTGCGTGTGACGATGTCATTCGACGGATCGAGTACGCCCACTCGTACATTTTTCACTTCTGTAGTGATGGCAAAGCCAAAAAGGATAATCTGCACGACAGGCATTCCCAATAAAATCAACATAGTCCGCCGGTCACGGAATATGTGGAAGAATTCCTTTTTTACAAATGCTATAAATTGTTTCATATACTAATCAGCTTTACGCACTGCCTTACGGGCCAGTTGTTGGAATACATCATCCATCGTATCGGCATGAAAATGCGCCTTCAACCCACGGGGGGTGTCAAGTGCTTCGATACGTCCGTCCACCATGATAGATACACGGTTACAATATTCTGCTTCATCCATGTAATGGGTAGTCACAAAGACCGTTATCCCCCGGTCGGCAGCCTGATAAATCAGTTCCCAGAACTGACGGCGGGTAGCCGGATCGACTCCTCCCGTCGGTTCATCAAGAAACACGATCCGGGGATTGTGGAAGATTGAAACGGAAAAGGCCAGTTTCTGTTTCCATCCCAAAGGCAGGCTTTTCACAAGTGTGTCACGCTCTCCGCTGAAGCCCAGGCGATCAAGAAGAGCATCTGTCTTTTCGGCTATTTCCCGATCCTGCATTCTGTAAATTCCGGCAAAGAGGCGGATGTTCTCCCACACTTTAAGGTCCTCATACAACGAAAACTTCTGGCTCATATAACCAATATTCTTCTTTACCTCTTCGGGGTGAGCCGCTACATCAAAACCTGCTACCCGCGCCATGCCCGAAGTAGGCTTACTCAGTCCGCAAAGCATGCGCATAGCAGTGGTCTTCCCTGCACCGTTTGCTCCGAGAAATCCGAAGATCTCTCCACGGTTTACCCGAAAGGAGATATGATCGACTGCGGTAAAATGACCGAAACACTTGGTCAATTGATCCACCTCGATGGCAAAATCGTTTCCGGCGTGCACTTCCGTACGTTCCAGACCGGGCGGGCAAAGAATATGGCTGAAACGTTGCAGGATACGTTCCGGCACATCGATACCTTGTATCTCGCCCTCATTGATAAAAGCGATACGGTCGCATTGACGGGCTTCGTCCATGATCGGAGTGGAAACAAGAATTGTGATACCTTGATCCTTAAGATGCCTCAGCATTTCCCAGAACTCCTTGCGCGAAACAGGATCCACACCAGTAGTCGGCTCGTCCAGAAAAAGAATCTCCGGCTTATGAATCAACGCACAACTCAGAGCAAGTTTTTGCTTCATTCCCCCGGATAAAGCTCCTGCCCTGCGTTTACGGAAAGGCTCTATTTGCTGATAGATATCTTTCACCAGATCGTAGTTTTCACGAATGGTCGTATGAAACACGGTAGCGAAAAAGTCAAGATTCTCCTCCACTGTCAGATCCTGATAGAGCGAAAAGCGTCCGGGCATATATCCCACTTGTTGCCGGATTTGTTTGTAGTCTTTCACGACATCGAGTCCGTTCACTGTAGCTGTCCCGCTATCGGCCAGCAACAATGTGGTCAATATCCGGAAGAGAGTGCTCTTACCTGCTCCGTCCGGGCCGATAATACCGAATAATTCGCCGGGATTTACAGAAAAGGTAGCACTTTTCAGGGCTTCTACCTCCCCGTAACGTTTCGTCACGTCATTTACAGATACAGCTGGTTTCATAAGCAGGCATCATCTATAACTTCACTCCTCCGTACATACCTATCTTCAGAAGTCCATCGTTCTTTACCGCTATCTTAACGGCATACACCAGATTGGCACGTTCTTCTTTTGTCAGAATCGTTTTAGGAGTAAACTCCGAACGATCTGAAATCCATGTCACGACACCCGGATATTCCTTACGCTCATCTCCCCCATAATCGGAAAAGACCGTCACCCGATTGCCAAGTTTGACTTGTGAAAGCTGTTCGGAAGTGATATAGGCACGAAGATACATCTGATCGATATCTGCCACCTTAAAAAGAGGTTTACCCACAGCAGCCAGCTCCCCGGCTTCGGCATATTTTGCCAATACAGTACCACTGATAGGCGAAACGACGTGACACTTCGCCAATTGGTCTTCTACTTGTGCCACCTGGATTGCGACTGATGATCCCTGTTCCGTCAAACTGTTCGTACTGTTCTGTAAAGACGACATCTGGGCAGTAAGCTGCCGTTCGAGCAATGCGATCTGTGCCTCCCAATCATCCAGTTGCTTCTGATTGGCGGCTCCGGCTTTCAACAGGTTTTCCACGCGTCTCTTCTCTCTCCGGGCGGTAGCGATCTGCTGCCGGGTAGCAGCAATCTGTTTGTTAACATCCGGACGTTGGCTTTCAACCGACTTCATGCTGGCCTGCAATTGCAGTTTCTTCAGATAGAGTTGTAGCGTATCGATCAGCCCTACTTCTTCGCCTGCTTTCAGCCGGGTACCTTCTTCAACATGAAAGTACAAGAGTTTCCCCGAAGCTTCGGCCGAAACCAGAACTTCCGTAGCTTCGAAAGTTCCCGTGGCATCATAATCCGAAGTTCTGCTTCCACAAGCGGAAAGTAAAGCCAGTAAGTATAGACATCCTATAAATTTCATTGATTTCATAACTGCTATTCTATTTTTGTTTCAGTAATAAGAGAAGTTTAATTATTCGTTGTATACTTCAGTTGATACATGTTCATCAAGAGCTGTACTTCATGCAGCGCCTTGGTTTGTCGCGCCAGGTTCTCGGAAGTCATGTCCCGAAGCATATCGGTTACGGTCATGGTACCATTGGCCACTTTGGCTTCCGAGGCCTTGCGGATACTGGTTCGCAAACGGATTATTTCGTCATCGTCCGCCATCTGCCGGCGCACACTCTCTACGGCACTCCCCTGCTGGGTTGCCTGAAGGCGGGTATTAAACAGGAACACATCCCGGTTACTGTCCAACAGCTGACGATTGGCAGCTATCACCCGCCGGTCGTTGCGTAAAGTATACAAACTACCGAAGTTCCACGACAAGCGGACTCCTGCCACATAGTAAGGCGAGAATTCATTTTTCAGCATATTAAGTCCCGGATTACCGTATGCTCCCTGAACAAACAGCCCGAAACGTGGCATCAGCTGAGTTTTCAAAGCTTCTTCCTGCACTTGTAAACGTCCGTTTTGCGCATCAAACCATATCAGCTCCGGACGGTTATTCGCTATCACCGGTATATCCCATTCCGGCACCGGCTTCTGCAAAGAGATCCCGGCAGGCATCTCTTCGCCTGTCAGCAATGCAAGCATAGACAGATAGGCCTGACGAGAGGAGGTCAGTTCTATCCACTTTTGCCGGGTATTAAGCTGTTCCACACTGACAGCATCCAGATCGGACTGGCTGGCTATGCCATTCTCAATGTACGATGAAATCTGCTTATGGGTACGTTCCAGATCTTCCAGAAAGAGTTGGTTTTGCCTTAACTGTTCGTCCAGTAACAGAATTCCGAAATACACTTGATTCACCCGCTCGGTAAGTGCATACATATCTACGTTCAATTTCTCCCGGTCCACATCCGACGATGCCTTGACCTGCTCTTTTCTCGAACGAATCTCACCGCCGTCCCAAATGTTCTGTTTCAGTTCCAACATCACCTGATACTGGTCTTTCGGCAAACCTTTGATATCTACTCCGGGAACCTGTACAGGCAATTCCGTAACCTCACTCTGCCAACTGGCCTTACCCGAAAGGGTAAACTGAGGCAGATAACCTTTCGACGCATTGGCCAGATTATATTCTTTTGTCTTCTCTATCAATCCATACTGCCTTACCAGCGGATAGTTTTCCCGGGTTTTCCGTTGACACTCTTCAAGGGTGATCTGTCCATACATCAGCAGGGCAAACAGGGAAAAAGACAAAGAAAAGATAACTCGTTTCATATTCCTATTCCTATTAATTCTTCTTTTCGACAAAGATAGGAAATAAGAACACGCAAGCAGGTTCCAATTGTTTGCAATAATGTTCTATTTGTTCGATTCCCACATAAAAAAAGTATGGGGATGTGTCAAAATCCGTATGATGACACCCCCCCATCACATCTGGGAATAATAGTTTCTAAGTCGGTATCACCCTCTTCTGTATACCGGCTCTTTATTTCTTAACCTTTCCGATAAACAGAACATTATTATCATTCTCAGTCAAAGTAGCCGCCAGTTCCTTGAGTTTCTGTTCATCCTGACCGGAGCATTTGCCGGAAGCGATCTGTTTTTCTATCTTTTCAATCAACTGTCCCGGTTCCAGACTCTGTATAAAGTATCCACGATAAAAGCTATGGCCCGGAGCCGGAATAGGAAGGTTACCGTAAAAGTCGTTCACAAGGCGGAAATAAGAAGAAGCATTCTTCTCAGTGTCTACCAAGACATCTCCACCTCCCTCTCCCTTATTACCCCAGTAGGTGACAATGAAATGATGGGGAAGTCTGTAATATAAATGTATCGGCTTCTCATTCATATTCGGGAAAGTCATCGTGAATTTCGGCAACAGTTTATTGCCGGCGGAATCGTAAGTGAAAAGAGTATCTATACCGGTATGGAAGAAATCGAAATCGCCACAGTTCCTATAAGAGAAAACCTCTCCGTCGAAGTTCATCACCTTCGTTGCGGCAGTTGCCGGAATTTGGTTCAGTATATTCCCTTCGGTATCCACCCTGAAAGCAAGGGGCTCACCTTCCTCGAAAGGCATGTGTACAACAGATAAGCTTCCGTCTTCATTCACCCATATTTTCGCTTTATTAATTTGCATGGGAAGCGGAATATCTTTAATCCATTGCCCGTTGATATCATACATCATGATTCTTTTCCCCACAAAAGGTGTGAAGAAGATATGGCCGTTCTTCTCATCAATACATTCATCGTAGAGGGTGGTGTCATATTCACCGGGACCGCTTCCTACGGAACCGACATTATACAGGAACTTACCATCCCTGTCAAACAGTTTAAACACATCCTGGTTTCCCTGGCGGATACCGATATGCTTATCGGTAGCATTGATAAACCAGGCTTTGAAGTATGCCTCTTCAGAGGTCTCAAAACGCACGATGCGACAGTCTTCCACAAACTCGCTGAGCGGCACTTCTATCGTGTCTTTTACAGCCGATAAGTCACATACCGTCAGTTTGTTTCCGTTGCTTTCGATAGTAGTTACGCTTCCATCGTTTGCTTCCATAACTTTAGATTCCCGGGGGGAAGTGTTGCAAGCGGATAGGCATCCCAGCAACAAAGCGGAGGACAGGAGTAGATAAGAGGTTTTCATGCAGAATTATATTTAAGTTATTAATTACTAACAAATATACGAATAGTTCGTAACTCCGGATTGTTTGTACGGATAAATTTGATTCCGATTAAATTATATTAACTGTTTTGAAACAAACTCCACACTACCGTCTGCCATTCATTACCCCAATGATAGCCACACTCTTCAGCCCGGCCGGGAGATCAGGTTCCGGTCCGGATGTATCTTTCGGTTCGCGGGAGCATGCATTAAATTTCATTCTTTTATGGGATAAAATATGCTATTCTTTATATCGGGCCTGCTTATAAATCGTATATTTTACCTAAGTTTGCCGTGTGATAAAAACTGATTTATGGAAAAGAACAAACCTCTGGAACTGGCGCTCGACCTGCTGAAACACAGCAATATCGTATGCAATAACGAATATCGCTTTGTCACCCCCGATTTCGGGATCGTCATCAGCTTCACCCATATGGAAAGCCGCCTGTTCCGTCTGGGACAGCCCTATCGACTGAAAGAAGGAAGAATTATCCGGGGACTACGCGGCAAAGCCCGGATCACAATCAACCTGATAGAGTACAACATATATCCCCAAACCATTGCCACATTCCTCCCCGGCTCTATCATCGAACTTTTGGAGTTCACACCCGATTGTGATTTTCAGATGATTGCAGCCGACAAAGATTTCCTTCCGCTCCTGCGAGGCGACCAGCTCTTTGAATCGCATACACGGCAAAACCTTGTCATGCAGGTGACGGATACCGAATGGAAACTGTCAGATGCATATTTCACGCTGATATGGGGCACGGTTCAGGAAGTCCCTTTCCGCCGGGAAGTGGTGCAGCATCTGCTTGCAGCCTTGTTGCACAACATAAAGTATATACGCACGGAAGAAGCGAACGACACTTCCCGCAGGTTTTCACATCAGGAAGAAATATTCTGGCGGTTCATCGCATTGGTGAACGAGTTCAGCAAAAACGAACGCACCGTGGGCTTCTATGCCGACAAGTTATGCCTGACCCCACGTTACCTGAACACCCTGATCCGGCAGGTCAGTCACCAGACAGTAATGGAATGGATCAACCAGTCCGTTATTCTCGAAGCAAAAGTGTTATTGAAACACAGCAATCTGCTTGTTTACCAAATCTCGGACGAACTTCATTTTCCGAATCCCTCTTTCTTCTGCAAGTTCTTTAAGCGAATGACGGGAATGACTCCACAGGAATATCAAAAAAGGTGAATTCACCTTGATATCCTTACTGCATATTTACCTGCCATTTTATTGTTATTTCCACTTGTTTGCTTACTCACACTTTTATCAAAACAGGTATAATAGAGGACAGTATTGCATACAGAACGCATACAAAACGCAAAATAATGCAGAATCGGATCGGAATATTCAATAAAGATGCTCTTTTCCTAAGGAACCAAAGTGGTATTTCTTTAAAAGAGAGGCGGCATTAGTTTAAAACAAAAGCTCTATTTCATTAAAACAAACGTTGCATCAGGTATAAAGAAAGCGTAAGAAGCTTCCTATCGTCCGCTTATCTACTTTTCAGCATAGACAATCCCTCTGTTTACCCAATAGCAATCGGCGTGCAAAAGCGCGATGCAGACAACACATGCAACAAGGAAAGAGAAAAACAGCCGCCATAATGCGACTCTACAGACAATAAAAGTAACTTATTGAAAAACAGGAACAGGAATATAAGCCGTTATTTGATAGCCCATAAACAAACTACCCGATGTAGCATAAGCTACATCGGGTAGAAAATACAAAACGGCATAATCAGCACTTTGCTATTTAAACTCTTCCAATACCAGTTTAAGTTCATCGATGGTCAGTTCTCCCACTTGTCTCCACAATTCGTGCCCGCGCTGCAAGAGAATAAAAGCCGGGGCTGTCTCGATATTGAACGAATCTGCCACTGCCTTGTCCTCCACGATATTCACTTTAATCACCTCGGAAACTTGCTTCTCGTAAGTCCGTACTACAGGTTCCAGCCATTCATAATGAGGAGACCAGTCTGCATAAAATTCCACCAACACCAGACGGTTCGTTCCGGATACGGCATCCAATTGCTCTGCTATATTCATTATTACACTCTTTATTGATTTATATGTACTCTCAACAACAGGCAGCAGAAAAAGTTCCGGTTTTCAGGATTGTTAAGCAAAAGTGAATGTACCGGAAGCTCCACCGCAGATTAACCGACGACACAGATTCATAATTCAATCCGATTTATATCTTCTCCGTGCATTGTGTCTGCCAATCTGTGGTGAAGCCCTAAAGTCCTTACTTATACTCTTCCCACGACTTGATCGCTATATCGTCAATGTCCATCGTGCAGAACGCATTGATAAACGCGCTCGCCAGGCGGGCATTAGTGATCAGCGGGATGTTGAGGTCGATAGCGGCACGACGGATCTTGTAACCATTGTCCAGTTCACCGGCAGTCAGATTCTTGGGAATATTGACCACCATGTCGATCTCTTTCTTATGCAACATCTCGAGTGCCTGGGGATGTCCCTCTTCACTGGGCCAATAAACACGGGTGTTCTCCACACCATTCTCGGTAAGGAACTTGCTGGAACCTCCTGTCGCGAAAATATCATATCCCTTCTTCTGCAACATACGGGCCGCCTCGAGCATATCCACTTTCTGCTTCGGTGTTCCGGTAGAAAGCAGAATCTTCTTCTTCGGGATGCGATAACCCACGGAAAGCATAGCCTTGAGCACGGCACAGGAAGTATCGCTGCCAATGCAACCCACTTCACCGGTCGAAGCCATATCCACTCCCAATACAGGGTCGGCTTTCTGAAGGCGGTTGAACGAGAACTGGCTCGCCTTGATCCCGACATAATCGAGTTCGAACAGATTCTTCTCCGGCTTCTCAACAGGCAGGCCGAGCATGACTTTCGTGGCAAGTTCGATAAAATTGATCTTCAATACCTTGCTGACGAAAGGGAACGAACGGCTGGCACGAAGATTACACTCGATCACCTTTATATCATTGTCTTTAGCCAGATACTGAATGTTGAACGGGCCGGAGATATTGAGCGCCTTGGCTATCTCACGACTGATGCGTTTAATGCGACGAACCGTCTCTACATACAACTTCTGCGGCGGAAACTGGATAGTGGCGTCACCGGAATGTACTCCCGCAAACTCAATGTGTTCGGAGATTGCATAAGCGATGATTTCACCGTTCTGTGCCACAGCATCCATCTCCACCTCCTTGGCATGTTCGATGAACTGGCTGACCACTACCGGATGCTTCTTCGATACGTTGGCCGCCAGTTGCAGAAAGCGTTCCAGCTCTTCTTGGTTGGAGCATACGTTCATTGCCGCACCGCTGAGCACATACGACGGACGGACAAGCACAGGGAAACCTACCTTATCGACAAACGAGTTAATGTCCTCGAGTGAAGTAAGGGCACGCCACTCCGGTTGATCCACTCCGATACGGTCGAGCATGGCGGAGAATTTGTCGCGGTCCTCGGCATTGTCGATGCTCTGGGCGGATGTTCCGAGAATGTGGATGTTCTGGGCATCGAGACGCAGGGCGAGATTGTTAGGTATCTGTCCGCCGGTGGAAACAATGACTCCGTGCGGATTCTCCAGTTCAAGGACATCCATCACGCGTTCGAATGTCAGTTCGTCAAAGTAAAGCCGGTCACACATATCATAGTCGGTCGATACGGTTTCGGGATTATAGTTGATCATCACCGAACGCCATCCTTCCTTACGGATCGTATTAAGCGCCTGCACCCCGCACCAGTCGAACTCTACGGAAGAACCGATCCGGTAGGCACCCGAACCGAGAACGACGATAGAACGATGGTCACCCAGGTAAGTGACGTCGTTGGCTGTGCCGCTATAGGTCAGGTAAAGATAATTGGTCTGTGCCGGATATTCGGCAGCCAGCGTATCGATTTGCTTCACCACGGGAACAATGCCCAGGCTCTTACGGTAATTGCGGACATAAAGGCTGCCGTCTTCCATATCGCCTTCGTAGCCGATGGCACGTGCAATCTGGAAATCGGAGAATCCCTGACGCTTGGCTTGCTTGAGCAGGTCGGCAGGCAAGTCGGCTATCTGCTTGTGATTGTTCCCCCACTGATGGAGTTCCTCAGAAGTATTCATGATATTCATCAATTTCTGGAGGAACCACTTGTCGATCTTAGTCAGTTCGTGCACCTGATCGATGGTATATCCGGCACGGAAAGCCTTCGAGATGACAAAGATACGTTTATCGGTCGGTTCGTGCAGTGCTTTGTCGATGTCGGGGATAACGAGTTCCTTGTTTTCCACAAAACCATGCATCCCCTGTCCGATCATTCGCAAGCCCTTCTGAATCGCTTCCTCAAAAGTGCGGCCAATGGCCATTACCTCACCGACGGACTTCATCGAAGAGCCGAGTTCCTTGTCCACACCGTGGAACTTACCGAGGTCCCAACGCGGAATTTTGCAGACTACATAATCAAGTGCCGGCTCAAAGAAGGCACTGGTGGTTTTCGTCACAGAGTTCTTCAGGTCGAACAACCCGTAGCCAAGTCCGAGTTTTGCAGCCACAAAGGCAAGCGGATAACCGGTAGCCTTGGAAGCCAGGGCAGACGAACGGCTCAGGCGGGCATTCACCTCGATCACGCGATAGTCTTCACTTTCGGGGTCGAAAGCATATTGCACGTTACATTCTCCCACAATGCCGATGTGGCGGATGATGCGGATGGCGAGCTCGCGCAGTTTATGATACTCCTTATTGGTCAGGGTTTGTGAAGGAGCTATCACGATAGACTCACCGGTATGGATGCCCAGCGGGTCGAAATTCTCCATATTGCAGACCGTGATACAGTTGTCAAAACGGTCACGCACCACCTCGTACTCCACCTCCTTCCAGCCACGGAGGCTCTTCTCAACCAATACCTGCGGAGAGAAGGAGAAAGCTTTTTCCACGAGTAGGTCCAGTTCTTCTTCATTGTCACAAAAACCCGAACCCAATCCGCCCAGTGCGTAAGCTGCACGGACAATGACCGGATAGCCTAATTCCCGGGCAGCACGACGGGCGTCTTCTGCGTTCTCCACCGCCTCGCTCTTGATGGTCTTCACATCGATCTCGTTCAGCTTGTCGACGAAAAGTTCACGGTCCTCGGTGTCGATAATGGCCTGTACGGGAGTTCCCAGAACTTTCACATTATATTTCTCCAGAATCCCTTCGCGGTAAAGGGCGACCCCGCAGTTCAATGCCGTCTGTCCGCCAAAGGCGAGCATAATGCCTTCGGGACGTTCCTTCCGGATCACCTTCTCCACAAAGTAGGGTGTCACGGGAAGGAAGTATATCTGGTCGGCCACGCCTTCCGATGTTTGCACGGTAGCGATGTTGGGGTTGATCAGGATGGTTTCAATGCCCTCCTCTTTCAAGGCTTTGAGTGCTTGGGAACCGGAATAATCAAATTCACCGGCCTCACCGATCTTCAAGGCACCGGAACCAAGCAGCAGTACTTTCTTTATATTGTTTTCTTTCATTATTATAATGTTTTTGAGTTTGGTTTACCACAGAGTAACACAGAGTTCCACAGAGATTATTTTCTCTTAACATCTTATAAACAAGAAATTAAAACTCTGTGAGACTCCGTGTTACTCTGTGGTAAAACAGATTCGTTTCTATCTCTTTATGCAGAATATACTTTAGAGCAACTTCACGAACTCGTCGAAGAGGAACTCCGTATCCGTGGGTCCGCTGGCTGCTTCCGGATGGAACTGTGCAGAGAACCAGGGATTCGTCTTATGGCGTATTCCTTCGTTAGAGCCATCATTCATATTGATAAACAGCGGTTCCCAGTCGGTGCCAAGTGTATTATTGTCTACCGCATAACCATGATTCTGCGAAGTGATGAAACAACGTTCCGTGCCAACCATGCGTACCGGCTGGTTGTGGCTGCGATGCCCGTATTTCAGCTTGTATATTTTAGCCCCTCCGGCTTTGCTCAGCAACTGGTTACCCATGCAGATACCGAAAATAGGTAACTTGGGATTCTGCATCGCTTTACGGATGTTCTGCACGGCAGCATCACACGTATCCGGATCACCCGGTCCGTTGGAGATGAAGAGTCCGTCGAACTTCAGATGATTGAAATCATAATTCCAGGGTACACGGATCACTTCCACATCCCGGCGAAGCAGGCAACGGATAATGTTCGTCTTCACACCGCAATCCACAAGCACCACTTTCTTCTTGTCCGCCCCCTCGTTATAACGGATCACCTCTTTGCATGAAACCTTGTCTACGTAGTTCACTCCACTGTATACAGCTTCCGGAGCACTCTCCGGTTCATCGTCAAATACGATCCGTCCCATCATCACCCCATGTTCACGCAACACTTTGGTCAGCTCACGGGTATCGATCCCTGTAATGCCCGGCACCTGCTCACGCTTCAGCCAGTCAGCCAGACTCTCAACGGCATTCCAATGACTGTATTCCTGTGAGTAATCGCTTACGATAATAGCTTCGGCATGGATGCGTTCGCTCTCCATAAACGTAGCCAGTCCGTTGGGCTCTATGCTAAAAGGAGGTACACCATAGTTGCCCACCAGCGGATACGTCAGTGTCATCAACTGCCCCGCATACGAAGGGTCGGTCAGACTCTCCGGATAACCGGTCATGGCGGTATTGAACACTACTTCACCTGCCACGGGCTTTTCGTAACCGAACGACTTACCGTGGAAACGGCTCCCGTCGTCAAGGATCAAAGTCACATTCTTCATTCTTATCTTTTCTTTATTTAAGTTCACCTTTCTTTTAAAATTGGTACACCTGCTCGATGTAGTTAATAAATGCTTCGTTCAGCAGCTTCACCCCGCCCGGTGTAGGATAGTTGCCACTGAAGTACCAGTCTCCCGTATGATTGGGACACGCCTCGTGCAGCCCCTCGAGCGGCTGGTAGACAATCTGCACTTTCGCTTTCGTTCCTTTCGGCGTCAGCAGTTCCACCATCTTTTCCGAAATCTCCTCATCGGTGAAAGGAGCATAAATATCCTTCACATAGTTTACCATCTGCTCTTTCGGCAGTCCCACCTGATCTTTCGACTTCCGGTAAGCCGATGCGATCACATCTTTCATATCCCGGTCCTTCAGCAATTCAATTGCAGCTTTAAAGGCGATGAATTCGGACATCTTCGCCATATCAATACCGTAATAGTCGGGATAGCGAACTTGCGGAGAAGAAGAGACGATGACTATCTTCTTCGGTCCCAGACGGTCGAGGATACCGATAATACTCTGTTTCAGAGTAGTACCGCGAACAATGCTGTCGTCGATAATCACCAGATTGTCGATACCGGAACGGAGACTGCCGTATGTGATGTCATATACGTGTGCTGCCAAGTCATTCCGGCTATTGCCCTCGGCAATGAAAGTGCGCAGTTTGATATCTTTGATAGCCACTTTCTCCGAACGGATACGGCGGGACAGAATCACTTCCAGTTCATCGTGATCCGGATGATGTCCCAGGCTCGCAATCTGCCGCACCTTCTCTTCATTCAGATAATTGTCCAGCCCCTGAAGCATACCGTAAAATGCCACCTCTGCCGTATTCGGGATGAACGAGAAGACGGTATGGTCGAGGTCATTATCAATCGCTTTCAGGATGTTCGGAACCAGTTTCTCACCCAGTTGTTTTCTCTCCTTGTAAATATCCGCGTCACTGCCTCGCGAGAAGTAGATCCGCTCGAACGAACAGGCTTTCTTCTCCCGTGCCTTATTGATCTGTGCCGTACGCAACTTTCCCTCTTTACTGATCAGGAGGGCCTGTCCCGGCAGTAATTCCCTGATTTCTCCTATCGGAACATTGAGTGCCGTCTGAATCACCGGACGTTCGGAAGCAAGCACCGCAATCTCGTCATCCTGATACCAGAACGCCGGACGAATCCCCCACGGGTCACGCAATGCAAAGCTCTCTCCGCTACCGGTCAGTCCGCACATCACATACCCCCCGTCCCATTCTTTACTCGACGTGCGCAACACGTTGGCAAGGTCGATGTGGTCCTCAATGTAATGCGTCACGCCCATGCCGGTCAGGCCTTCAGCCTCAGCCAGGTTAAAGAGACGTTCCACTTCACGGTCGAGCCTGTGCCCCACTTGTTCCAACATAATATACGTATCGGCATACTTACGGGGATGCTGGCCGATGGCTGTGATACGGGCAAAAATTTCATCCACATTAGTCATGTTGAAGTTGCCGCAAAGAGCAAGATTCTTCGCCCGCCAGTTATTTCTTCTGAGAAACGGATGAACATAAGATATCCCGGATTTTCCGGTAGTCGAGTAACGCAGATGCCCCATATAAGCTTCTCCGGCAAAAGGCAGCGTCCGTTTGGCAAACGCGGCATCGTGCAACTGTTCTTTGCTCAGATCCTTGAAGTTGCTTTGTACTGTCTCAAATATCTCGGTGATGGCACCGGAACCCAATGCCCGCTCACGGAACATATACTCCTCACCCGGATTTGCTTCCAGTTTCACACACGCCAGACCGGCACCTTCCTGACCACGGTTATGCTGCTTTTCCATCAGCAGATAGAGCTTATTCAGCCCGTACATCCACGTTCCGTACTTCTTTTCATAGTACTCCAGCGGTTTAAGCAAACGTATCATGGCAACGCCACATTCATGTTTCAGTTGTTCCATCTATTCTCTATTTAGCAGTTTACGCGAATCAAAAATTAAAGGACTTATCGTTTTTCCCAAGAGTTCAAACATATCTGCTCCAACTCTTGATTCGTATTATTTATACATGGGTTATCGAACTCACTCCATAGTCACACTCTCTTCCCTTATCCCGGTCGCTTCATCTTTCCCGCCTTGCAACAGTGTGTCAGAAAAAGCCTCTCTAATTATCAACGAATCAGAGCACTTTAATGTTTCCGGCCTCACAGCACGAGAAGCCGTTATCTTACAAAACTGATGCATCGGGCGGAAAGAAGAAAAGGAATAAACGGGTACCTCTGTATAGGTACTGTTACGGAAGATGTAACTTTGGGATGGAAATTCTTGGAGGATAACGGTGGGAGTCTCGATAATGCCGTCAGAAGCAAACACGAACGTTTCGCCTTGCGGCCGATATACATTTAACAGCTGGTTGTCGTTGATGATCGCTACCCCGGCGCTGTCGTATCCGCGATACTTCAGTCGCTTCAGCCCCTTGATAAGGATGGGGTAGGCTTCTCTCTTACCAATGTAGCCTACGATTCCACACATATTATCCTTTTTTGTTTTCGCGTGCAAAGATACACAATCTATATGACATAAAGATAAGCTTTCCTATAAATATTTGACATAAACGTACAAAAAAGTTGTTTTAATACCAAAACGTTAATTAATCTATTATTTCAATCTCAAAAAGAAAGAGATTATAATTGTTTAACGATAGAATGGAAGCAACTTACAGATCGAAACAAAAAGTAGTTAATTCGCTTACAGTCCGAAACATTCTAGTTTAGATAAGATAATTAGTGTCAAGCAAACCAATTAAATATTCATCATAATGAAATTAAATCTCTATATTTACCAGACATTTTGATAGGACAATCGAGTATTATCATATAATAAAGCTAAACAGAATGAAGAAACGAGAACTTTTTAACAGCAAAGTCAAAGCAAAGGGGCAGGTAATAGAACCGCGAGATGGTTCCCGGCCCATCGTGTATGTCATGGCAGCTACATGTATGCCTGCGGTGAAGATAGAGGAATATTTCAGATGAACGGTGAAGTTATTATCATAAAAACATAAATCCTTTAAAACAATTACAATTATGTGTGGAATAGCAGGAATCTTCAATATAAAGATTCAGAGCAGGGAACTCAGGAACAAGGCTCTCCGAATGGCACGCAAAATACGTCACCGCGGGCCCGACTGGAGTGGAATGTATTGTGGCGGAAGTGCCATCCTGGCACACGAACGCCTTTCCATAGTCGATCCGCAAAGCGGAGGACAGCCTCTTTATTCGTCCGACCGGAAGCAAGTACTGGCGGTTAACGGCGAAATCTATAACCACCGTGACATCCGCGCCCAATATGCCGGCCGCTACGAGTTCCGGACCGGGAGTGACTGTGAGGTGATCCTCGCCCTTTACCGCGACAAAGGTATTCATTTCCTTGAAAAGCTGAACGGCATCTTCGCCTTTGCCCTTTATGATGAAGAAAAAGACGAATACCTGATTGCCCGGGACCCCATCGGTGTAATACCTTTATATATAGGAAAGGACGCCGAAGGACATGTCTACTTCGGCAGCGAACTCAAAGCGCTCGAAGGGTTCTGCGACGAGTACGAACCCTTCTTACCCGGACACTACTATCACAGCAAGGAAAGGACGATGAAACGCTGGTACACCCGTGACTGGATGGAATATAAAGAGGAGAACGACAAGCAGGCGGACAGCCGCTCTCCCACCCGGCAGATTCAGGACGCCCTTGAGAATGCCGTACACCGTCAACTGATGTCCGACGTACCTTACGGAGTGCTTCTTTCGGGCGGGCTGGACAGTTCTGTTATCTCTGCCATTGCCAAAAAGTATGCCGCCAAACGCATTGAAACCGATGGCGCGAGCGATGCATGGTGGCCGCAGCTACACTCCTTTGCCATCGGACTGAAAGGTGCACCGGACCTGATCAAAGCACGTGAAGTAGCCGAATACATCGGTACGGTTCATCATGAAATAAACTACACCCTTCAGGAAGGGCTCGATGCCATCCGGGATGTTATCTATTTCATTGAGACATACGACGTAACTACCGTCCGTGCTTCCACACCGATGTATCTGTTGGCACGTGTCATCAAGTCGATGGGCATCAAGATGGTATTGAGCGGTGAAGGTGCCGACGAGATCTTCGGCGGCTACCTTTATTTCCACAAAGCACCCAATGCCCGTGCCTTTCACGAAGAGACCGTACGCAAACTGTCTAAACTGCATCTATACGATTGCCTTCGCGCCAATAAGAGCCTCGCAGCATGGGGTGTGGAAGGACGTGTCCCTTTCCTCGACAAAGAGTTTCTGGATGTGGCCATGCAACTCGATCCCGAAATAAAAATGGCTCCGGGAAAAGTCATCGAAAAGAAAGTCCTGCGCGAAGCCTTTGCGGATATGCTCCCTTCCGGCATCGCCTGGCGCCAAAAAGAACAGTTCAGTGACGGTGTGGGATATAGTTGGATAGATACGCTGAAAGAGATTACCGCAACGGCTGTCAGTGACGAACAGATGGCACATGCCGCAGAACGTTTTCCCATCCACACCCCTATGAATAAAGAAGAGTATTACTACCGCAGCATCTTCGAAGAGCACTTCCCCAGTGAAAGCGCCGCCCGCAGCGTACCCAGTATCCCCAGCGTAGCCTGTTCGACAGCCGAGGCACTGGCATGGGACACCGCGTTCAAGAACCTGAACGATCCCAGCGGACGTGCCGTAAAAGGAGTACACGAAGAAGCATATTAAAAAGGGTGTAGCTCCAACAGGCAAAGGGTGTAGCCATCGGACGCCCTGGGTGTAGCCCCGACAGACGGATGGCTACACCCTATCCACGGAAGCGTTTCTCCTATTCATACTCCCGTTTCCGGTACACAGGAATGTATTGTAAAGAGATTTAAAAGAATTTTATAGCTTTGTTTAACGCAGATTAGCATCCTTATCCGGCTAAATTGCGTTACTTTTTATATCTTTGAAGGCGAACCAAAAACTGAAATATATGAAAATTAAAAAACTTCTGTTTGCCTCTGCCCTGCTTTTCTCAGCATACAATGCCTCTGCGCAAACTCAGGTCATTGCCCATCGCGGATTCTGGAAAACCGAAGGTTCTGCGCAAAACAGTATCGCCGCCTTGCTAAAAGCCGACTCCATCGGATGCTACGGTTCGGAGTTTGATGTATGGCTGGCAGCCGATGACCAGTTAGTGGTCAACCATGACCCCACATTTAAAGGGAAAAGGATGGAAAACTCACCTTCCACCGCACTGACAGCCATCAAACTCGATAATGGGGAAAGCCTGCCTACCCTTGCCAAATACTTGAAAGCGGCACAACCGCTACACACCCGGTTAATTCTTGAACTGAAAGCACACAGCACCCCACTCCGCGAAACGAAAGCCATCGAAAAAATCGTTGCCCTGGTCAAAGACATGGGACTGGAGGAACGGATGGAATATATCACCTTCTCCCTGCATGCCACCAAAGAATTTATCCGCTTGGCTCCGGAAGGCACTCCCGTCTACTATCTTGACGGTAATCTGTCACCCAAGGAGCTGAAAGAACTGGGGTGTGCCGGTCCGGACTATCATTACACCGTATTCCGCAAACATCCCGAATGGATTCAGGAATGCCATGATTTGGGCATGAAAGTGAATGCCTGGACCGTGAACAAGACGGATGACATGAAATGGCTGATCGATCGTAAAGTAGATTTCATCACCACCAACGAACCGGTACAGCTGAAAAATCTACTGAAAAAATAAATCTCGGTATCCAATCATTTTTTACATTCTCCCTTGAGTGAGTATCTACCCGCTCAAGGGATTTTTTTTCGGGCCCCCGAAAAAGTATGTTTGGGGACATGCCTATAATAATTCAAAACCAAGTCTTCCAATATTTCAAATTAATTATCTACATTTACGGTCATGCAAAAAGACATGGCATTTACAAACAGAACGTACACAACATAAAAAACATCTAAAATGAAAAAAATCCTATTCTTATTAACGATCCTTGTTTCAGTTCCCGCTTTTTCACAAAGCGCCGATGAACGTATAGGAGCTTTTTTAAATCAAGCGGATTGGTTCGGACTTGAAAAAAACTATCCGATACTAAAAGACTCCATGCAGGCGGATTTCCTAAAGCTAATGTCCGAGGCACTGATCGGCTATTACTTCAATCGTCCGGATGAAGCCCTGCAAAACATCCATAAACTACTGGTCAACCACCAAGCCGAGATTGGCGGTCAAAATGCACTTAACATGGCTATCCTTGCATGTCAGATTGATGGTCTCAAAGGGAATTATGCCACAGCCGCACAAAACTCGCGAAGCATTATGAAACAACTCAAACAGCAAAATGCAGAACAAGGAATGTACAAAAGCCTCGAAGGTATCTGTTATTTCTATGATCAGTTGAAGAACATTCCGGCTCCGGGCATCACATGTCCGCAAGAGGATATCATCATTCCTGTCGATATCGAGAAAGTGAAGTTACCGACAAGCATCGAGCCCAAAGGATGGCGCGGTACGACAATTCTAATACCTGTGACCATTAACGGAAAAACCTATCAATTTATTTTCGATACAGGAGCCGGAACAAGCTACATGTCGCAACGCATGGCTAAAGAAACAGGTGTACGCATTTTAAGTGATTCTTTGGAAATAAATTCCAATTTACCCGGAGCCATGACGGGAAATTTCGGAACTTTGGAGAATATGCAAATCGGGAGCATTACTTTCCATAACTCCCTCATCACCATAGCACCCCCCAATGCGTTTGACAGTATTATGATAGTTGACGCGGTTCTCGGTATGGATTTTATCGGCTTATTCGATGAAGTCCGCATTTATCCCAAAGATAAAAAAATCGTTTTTCCCAAGAGCTCCACACCTCTCCCATCTTACGGACGTAACTTGATGAAGGTTGACCGTGCACTGAAGCTGAAAGCCCAGGCAAACGGCGAAACACTTATGCTGCATTTCGATACGGGCAACAGCACAGCCGGATTGTTTTATCAGTATTACGAAAAGCATAAGACCGAATTCGAGAGTATCGGCAAAAAAGAAAAAATAACCGGTGGCGGATTCAATCATGTCGTTACAAAAGATATATTACGTTTGCCTTCATTCGATATGGAGATTGGAGATGCAACCGCCCACTTAAAAAACCTCGCAGTGGATATTACCCCCAACGGCATCCCGGCCGAAGATGACGGAAACATCGGCATGGATATGATCAATCAATTTGATTGCGTAACGATCAATCTAAAAGACATGTTCTTAAAACTCGAATAGTGTCTCAATCAGGACTACTGTAAACAGGGGGGCTTCGGACAATGCCGTCAGAAAAGACGAAACAGAGTACCGAAGCCCTCATTATTTCTTCTTTTTCTTTTCGGAATCCCAACAATGAAAATGCAAAATTCATCCTCCACGCCTAACATTCATAAAAATATTTCTATATATTTGTACTTAATTACACTTACATAAATTAAAAATAAAGATGAAAAAGTTATTTGCATTATTATTCATTTCTATGATTTCGGGAATGATAATGGCCCAGATCCCGGAGATTTCGGGCACTATTGTGTTTAAAAAGGACGGACAGCCCGTCGTTGGAGCATTGGTGAGCGTATTAGGAACAGATATCAGCACCATCACAGACGTCGACGGACGTTTTACTTTAAAAGAAATCCCCGAAAAGGCACAGAGAATACGGGTAAAATACATCGGTATGCAACCCAAAGACGTAAAAATAAGACCCATAATGAATGTTACCCTCGACTTAGAGAAAAAACTGGCATTTTTTATACAAGCCGGGGTTGGAGTCAGCGGATACAATCTTGAAAACAATAACGAAGACATCTATGGAGGCAACAATCATTTATACATCCAGGGCGGAGTCGGATTGAACTATAATTTCTCAACCTATTTTTCATTGCAGCCTTCTGTCAATGTGGTGGCCAAAGGTTGTAAGAACATGGGCAGAAGAGGCTCCGATGGCCAAGGAGAAATCACTGTCGACCCTGTATATCTGGAAATCCCTGTCCTGATAGCCGCTCGCTTCATCATATCGGATTTCGGCCGACTGATTTTCAATGCAGGCCCGTATGCCGCCATCGGAATAGCCGGCAAAGGAAAATACACCGACGAATGGGAAGGAACAAGCATGAAATTCGATCTGTTTAGCGGTGACGAAGCCGTTCTCAAACGGTTCGATGCAGGAGTGCAGGCAGGGTTTGCTTACGAAATCAAACACATCGGTTTCTCGTACACTTTCGGATACGGACTCCTAAAACCATTTAAAGAATGGAATAAAGAATGGGGAGCGACTCCACACAACATCAGCCACAACTTCGGACTTAAATATATATTCTGATACAGTCCGGATAGCGTCATAGAAAAAGGAAGCACTTGAGAAAGGGTGTTTCATAACTCACCACAGATTACACAAAACGATTTTAATCTACTGATACCAATACTATTTATCTATATAAATCCGTGTAATCTGTGGTGAATACGACTTTTCGACACATCTCCTCTTTTATAAAAAGATCCAATTGACCTGAATCAATCCATCCCTCCCATTACAAAATTCCCCCAAAGGACACAGAACAAAATCGCTTTATTACAGTTTATTAAAATACGAAGTATTCTTATTTCGATCCGGAAGCAAAAACGAGCAAAAGTATTGCAGAATGGAAGACCAGATAAAATAAATAGATATAAGACATGCTTTTTATAAAAACAAAAGTCAAAAAGACATATCTTTGTGCGGTAACAATACAAAAGGATACATAAATCAATCAATATTGATAAAAATGGCAAGAGCGATTCAATTCACCAAGATGCATGGAACAGGGAATGATTACATCTATGTAAATACTCTCAGATTTCCAATCGCCCGTCCTGAAAAGGCAGCCATCGAATGGAGTGCTTATCATACGGGAATCGGGAGTGACGGACTTGTGTTGATCGGACACTCGGATAAAGCGGATTTCAGTATGCGCATATTCAATGCCGACGGTTCGGAGGCCATGATGTGTGGCAATGCAAGCCGATGCATCGGCAAATATCTCTATGAATACGGACTGACCTCCAAAAACGTTATCACACTGGACACCCTCTCGGGCATCAAAATATTGGAACTACACCTTGAAGGACGGACCGTAGAAACTGTAACGGTCGACATGGGGGTACCACTGGAAACCGGTACGATTGACTTCGATGGCGAATTTCCGTTCCTTTCTACCCAAGTGTCAATGGGCAACCCGCATCTCGTCACTTTTGTGGACGACATCCGGATCGTCAATCTTTCGGAGATGGGACCGAAGCTGGAAAAACATCCTCTGTTCCCCGACCGTACAAATGTAGAGTTTGCCCAGATAACGGGAGAGAATACAATCCGGATGCGGGTTTGGGAAAGAGGATCGGGCATCACACAAGCCTGCGGGACAGGTGCCTGCGCTACAGCCGTAGCCGCACACCTCACGGGACGGACGGGGCGAACCGTTAACGTAGTAATGGACGGAGGCACACTGACCATAGAATGGGACGAAGCAACAGGCCATATATCTATGACCGGACCGGCCGTAAAAGTTTTCGATGGAACCATAGAACTGAGAGAATAGTTACCCATAAAATCAGGTATCAACCCAACTGAAAAGCTAAAACAAGAACAATATGGCATTAGTAAACGAACATTTTTTGAAATTACCGGGAAGCTATCTGTTCTCGGACATAGCAAAGAAAGTCAATACTTTTAAAATAACGCACCCGAAGCGGGACATCATCCGGCTGGGGATCGGTGACGTGACCCGTCCCCTGCCCAAAGCCTGTATCGAAGCCATGCACAAGGCAGTCGAAGAGATGACATCGGCCGAAACTTTCCGCGGATACGGCCCCGAACAAGGATATGACTTCCTGATCGAAGCCATCATCAAAAACGATTATGCTCCGCGCGGCATACATCTTTCACCTACAGAGGTATTTGTCAACGACGGTGCCAAAAGCGATACGGGTAATATCGGAGATATCCTCCGGCACGATAACAGCGTAGGTGTCACAGACCCCATTTATCCGGTCTACATTGACAGTAACGTCATGTGCGGACGTGCCGGAGTATTGGACACCGAAAGCGGAAAGTGGAGCAACGTCACTTATATGCCCTGCACTGCCGAAAATCATTTTATTCCGGCCATTCCGGAGAAGCGTATCGACATTGTATACCTCTGCTACCCCAACAACCCGACCGGTACGACGCTGACAAAGGCGGAACTGAAGAAATGGGTGGATTACGCATTGGCCAACGACACCCTGATTTTGTTTGATGCAGCCTATGAAGCTTACATCCGGGAACCGGACATCCCCCACTCCATCTACGAAATAAAAGGGGCCAAGAAATGTGCCATCGAATTTCGCAGTTTCTCAAAAACAGCAGGCTTCACAGGAGTGCGTTGCGGATATACCGTCGTACCGAAAGAGCTGACAGCAGCCACGCTCGAAGGAGAACGCATCCCCCTGAACCGGTTGTGGAACCGCCGGCAATGCACCAAATTCAACGGTACGTCGTACATTACGCAACGTGCGGCAGAAGCGATCTACACTCCTGAGGGAAAAGAACAGATTCAGGAAACAATCAATTACTACATGACCAATGCCCGGATCATGAAAGAGGGCCTGGAATCTACCGGCCTGAAAGTGTACGGAGGGGTGAACGCACCCTATTTATGGGTAAAGACTCCAAAGGGAACAAGCTCGTGGCGCTTCTTTGACCAGATGCTATACGAAGCCAACGTAGTAGGAACTCCGGGAGTCGGATTCGGCCCCAGTGGAGAGGGATACATCCGCCTGACAGCATTTGGCGAGCGGGATGATTGTATCGAAGCGATGCGACGCATCAAGAACCGACTGTAATGACAGGCAGTCATGTCACCACAGATTACACGGATTTTCACAGATTAATAATTTATTTCATTGAAAATCAGATTAAAGCATCTGTGTTAATCCGTGTAATCTGTGGTGAATACTTGCCCCATCTTTCTTCTATTATTCGATAATCTCCGCATCCTCAATCTCTCCTTTCAGGGGAGTCTTGGGACGACGGCGGGCAAACTTGAACCAGTTGATCAGCTCGGAGACGGCATAAACCAAACTACTGACACCGATAATCATAAAGGCCGTATTACGTGCTCCGGTAGGATTAAACAGGGCTACGATACCCGCTATCAGGATCAAGACCGGTATCACATAGAAACCTCCCGGAACGGGCGTCCAACGACGTGCCATCGAAAGAGAGGCAATCTGCTGCACACCTCCCATAATCAGGATAAAGCCCAACAGAAACATCAGTACGTCGGCAAAGAACCCCGGCATCGTGACCAGCCAAAGTCCGAATAGCAGACTGCCCACTCCCTCGATGGGGAAACGGCGGGACACACCCGGTTCCGGCTTTGTTCCGAAATAGCCGATCAGCACAATAAATCCCGGAATCAGGAACAGGACGCCGATGGTTATGACAATATAGTTAATTGCCGCATCCGGCCAGAGTACCAGTACCAGACCGATGACAAGCGCACAAATAGTGCGGATAAGAGAATAATTCATTGATTTCATATCTTACATTTTTTTAACGGGATATCCCGCATACATTCTGCGAATATACGTGTTTCTGTCTACATATAAAAAGAACAAATGAATTTTGTAATAAGTTCATAGCAAGATTGTAATATCTATTACATCATGCAAGCGTACTTTTGCAAAAAAATAAGTAAACTCTTATCCGAATGAAATCAGACGAAGCGAAACGTAAAAAGCTTTATGTAGAACGGGACATCAGTTGGATGTATTTCAATCAACGCATTTTGCTTGAAGCTGCCCGCCCGGAAGTTCCGTTACTGGAACAACTTACCTTTCTGGGCATTTACTCTAACAATTTAGACGAGTTCTTCCGCGTTCGCGTAGCTACACTGAACCGCATTGTAGAGTACGATGACAAGAACATCCGTGAAGAGCGTGACACGGCCGCACGCACCTTGAAACAGATCGGAAAGCTGCACAATCAATACTACCGGCAGTTTGAAGAAACGTTCGCTTCGATCATGGAGAAGTTAAAGCAAGAAAACATCCACGTCATCAAAGATACCGAACTGACACCGGAACAGGAACACTTCATCACTTCACTCTACCGGAACCGGCTGAATGGGTCTACCAATCCGCTCTTTCTTACTAAAACGTCCCGTCATACGGACGACCAGACCGATGAAGACATCTACCTTGCCATCCGCCTGTTGCGCAAAGACAGTGAGGGAAAAGTGAAAATGAAAGATTATGCCGTCATCGGGCTCCCCACCGCCGAGTTCGGACGCTTCATCCGCCTGCCGGATTCGGAAGGCAAAACCTATCTGATGTTTCTGGACGACGTTATCCGCTACTGCTTGCCGATGATCTTCATAGGCATGAATTATACGGACTATGAAGCTTACACTTTCAAGTTCACCAAAGACGCCGAAATGGAGATAGACAGTGATCTGCGTACAGGTGTGCTCCAAAAAATATCGAAGGGGATCAAAAGCCGGAAACGGGGCGAACCGATCCGTTTCGTCTATGACAAAGAGATGCCGAAAGATCTGCTGCGAAAACTGACCGACCGCCTCAACGTGGATAAAAACGACACCCGTGTAGCAGGCGGGCGCTATCATAACTTCAAAGACCTGATGAAGTTTCCCGACTGCGGACGATCCGACCTGAAATATCCTGCCTGGCCTCCCGTCTTCAAACAGGAACTGAACGGGACGGAAAGTATCCTGAGACTGATCAGAAAACAGGACCGGTCGCTGCATTACCCCTATCAATCGTTCGATACCGTGATCCGTGTATTGCGCGAGGCAGCCATCAGCAAAGAAGTGAAAAGCATCAAGATGACTCTCTATCGCCTGGCCAAAGACTCGAAGGTAGTGAAAGCTCTGATCTGCGCCGCACAAAACGGAAAAAAAGTAACGGTTATCATCGAATTGCTCGCCCGTTTCGACGAAGCGTCCAACATCAGCTGGAGCAAACGCATGCAAGAGGCAGGAATCAAAGTGATATTCGGAGTGGAAGGTCTGAAAATCCACTCCAAGCTGGTACATATCGGAACACGGTTTGGCGACCTGGCCTGTATCAGCACCGGAAACTTTCATGAAGGAAACGCACGGATGTATACCGATTTCACCATCATGACAGCACATCGCTCCATTGTGAGGGAAGTAGACCGGGTATTCGACTTCATAGAGAAGCCCTACCTCCCGGTGAACTTCAAGGAACTGCTCGTGTCGCCCAACGATATGCGCAAACGGCTGACAGCCCTGATCAACCAAGAAATCAAGAACAAGCGACAGGGAAAAGAGGCATACATCCTTGCTAAAGTGAACCATATTACCGACCGGATACTGATACAGAAACTCTACGAAGCTTCGACAGCCGGTGTACAAACAGACCTGGTGGTCCGGGGCAACTGCTCCCTGGTGACCGGCATCCCGGGAGTCAGCGACAACATCCGGATCAACGGCATCATCGACCGTTATCTGGAACATCCGCGCATCTTCATCTTCGCCAACGGAGGGGAAGAAAAATACTATATAGGATCGGCCGACTGGATGCCCCGCAATCTGGACAACCGCATCGAAGTGCTTACGCCTGTATACGACAAAGTGATACAAGCAGAACTGAAACGTGTGGTCTGCTACGGACTTCGCGACACGGCCAAAGGGCGAATCGTGGACGGAAGCGGCGAGAACAAGACTTGGGAAAATAGCGATGCACCTTTCCGCTCGCAGGAAGAATTATACAAATACTATAAAGAATCAGAATGAAAAAGGTAAACTATGCCGCCATCGACATTGGCTCCAATGCCGTGCGGCTACTGATAAAGAGTGTAAATGAAGAGGGTTCGCCCGAGGGTTTGTTGAGGAAAGTCCAACTGATACGCATTCCCCTCCGGCTGGGCGAGGACGCTTTCACCACCGGAGAAATATCAGAAGGGAAAGCAGAAAAACTGATCCGGCTGATGAAAGCCTACAAGCAACTGATGAAAATATTCGAAGTTTCGGATTACCGTGCCTGCGCCACATCTGCCATGCGCGATGCACGCAACGGAAAAGAAATCACGCGCAAGATAGAAAAGAAAACCGGTATCCGCGTCGAAATCATCGACGGTCAGGAAGAAGCGCATATCGTCTACGATAACCACATCGAACAGCTTTTTGCTTCGGGCCAGAATTATCTGTATGTCGATGTCGGCGGCGGCAGCACAGAAATCAATCTGATCTGTGACTCCGAACTCAAAAGTTCACGCTCCTACAACATCGGAACCGTGCGCATGCTCAGCGGCATGGTGAAAAACGAAGAAAAAGAGCAAATGCGAACCGACCTCCAGGCATTGGCTGCCGAATATGCTCCCATACAGATCATAGGATCGGGAGGCAATATCAATAAGCTTTTCCGGCTGGCGGACAAAAAGGATAAGAAACAGTCTTTCCTCCCGATTGAATCGTTGAAGGAAATCTGCGAAACCTTGAAAGCGCTATCAAAAGAAGAACGGATCAAGCAGTTCAAACTGAAACCCGACCGGGCGGATGTAATTGTTCCGGCAGCGGAAATTTTTCTGGAAGTGGCAAAACAAGTAAATGCAACGGGGATCACAGTCCCGACAATCGGACTGTCGGACGGTATCATCGACAGCCTCTATACCAAGAATATGCGCATGGAAACGGACGCTAAATAAAACGGGGCACCACAGATTACACAGATTAACACAGATTATTTATCGTGTTGATTCATGGTATAAAAGAATCTATGCAAATGTGAGCTATGATTCACCACAGATTACACGGATTTTCACAGATTAATAATTTATATTCATCGGGAATTAAATAATCTGTGTTAATCTGTGTAATCTGTGGTGAAATGCAAAAGCCTATAGCGAGCTTTTCAGTATTTCCTTTGCAACCGCTCCGGTGACATCTTCATTCTCGCCATATCTCACGCCACGTTCATTGAAGCGGCGTTCTATTTCGTCAATTGTTTCCATGCCGATGCCCTCTTCACTTAAGCGGGTGGTCAATCCCAGTGAACGGAAAAATTCTTCGGTGCGGCGGATAGCTTCATCGATGCGTTCGTCACGGCTTCCGGACGTAATGCCCAGCACCCTCTCTCCATATTGCAGAATCTTGTCGCCTTTTGCTTTACGGAGCACACGCAACGTACCGGGGAAGACAATGACCAGTGTGTGTCCGTGGGTCAAGCCATGCAACGCAGTCAGTTCATGCCCGATCATGTGTGTAGCCCAATCCTGAGATACTCCCATGGCGATAAAGCCGTTCAGTGCCATAGTGGCCGACAGCATAAAATCGGACATCAACTGATAATCGTGCTGATTCTCACGGATCTTGGGAGCTATTTCCATCAAGGTCTGCAAAATGCCTTCCGCCCAACGGTCCATTACCCGGCTCTGTCCCGGAGTAGTCATATATTGCTCCATCACATGTACAAACGTATCGGCAATTCCACAAGCCACCTGATGGGGCGGCAAAGTAAACGTCACTTCCGGATCGAGGATAGAGAACAGAGGATAATTGGAATAGAAAGGATATTTTTCTTTGGTTTCATGGCGCGAAATCACGGCTCCGCTATTCATCTCCGATCCTGTGGCAGGCAGGGTAAGAACAGTGGCAAGAGGGACGGTGTGGGTCACCGGACGCCCGGCAAGTACCAGATCCCAGGCGTCGCCGTCATACAGCAATCCGGCGGAAATCAGCTTGGTGCCATCAATGACCGATCCTCCTCCTACTGCAAGCAGATAGTCCACCTTTTCCTCCTTTCCGAGAGCGATGGCCTTACGCAAGGTCTCGATGGAAGGGTTAGGTTCAATTCCCCAAAACTCTACTGTGAAATGATTCTTCAGTGCTTCTTTCACCTGGTCATATACACCATTCTTTTTCACACTACCACCACCGAAGGTAATCATCACCCGTTTGTCCGCCGGTATTTCTTCACTCAAGCGACCGATCATCCCGCGTCCCATGATCAGTTTTACGGGATTCTGAAAAATAAAATTATCCATAGGTTATTACTTTATATCGTCATTTGTACAGAATTCAATCTGATACAAAAATAATCGCTTCTTTCCAGAAAACAAAAAGATTCGCAAGGTATTCCATACGGAAAAAAGACTTAAGCGTTTCCCGCAAAAGACTTAAACGTTTTTTGAAAACGCTTAAACGTTTCACCGAAAAGACTTAAGTGTTTAGTATGAAAGATTCAAGTCTTTAGTTTACAGGCAGCCAGGCATTGATATCTTCGGCTACAAAAAGCCAGTAAAGCAGCAATAGGATGAATATGACAACGGCAATCGCAATTAAAACTTTTCTTTGTTTCATAATGTTGGTTTCTGTTTTTAAATAAATTATATCTGAGAAACAATATAAATAACAAAATGTTTAAAAAGAGTTTCCTTTTCAAACGATCAATAATTCTTCCTTACATCTCATGTACATATAATGTACATCTGTTAGGGCCAAAAGTCCAAGGGCCATTCTATGCGCCAATTGAATCGGAGAAGAAAGATAAAAAGACAGCAATAACATCTAATAATCAAATAGTTACAAATAACAACCAACAAAAGCAGTGGACTAAAAGAAGCAGAAAGGTGAACAGTAAAAAGAATACGATTTAAAGTACATGTATAATATAATATATTTTACATTTTTCAAAAAATAAAGCGAAGTGTCCCCATGACTCATAAAAGTTTCTTTTCACAACACACTAACTTCCTTTAGGGGGGTAGACTGGCACATAGAGTGGCCCTTGGACTTTTGGCCCTTGATTTTAATTTCGAAAAAGAATTAACCATCTAATAATTAATAAATTAAACTTAAAAAGAAGCCAAAACAATGTGGTCACGAATAGCTAAACGAACAACCACTACAGATGGGTGTACAAAGAGCAAAAATACATACAATAGACACTTTAAAAACAATTCGTTTTTGGGGGACAAAACAAAAAATAAAAAGGAGGGCAATAAAAAAAAGAAAGATTTTATTTGTTATTCCAAACAAAGTATCTATATTTGCCCCCGTTAAATAACAATTAGCAATGATGACAATGCAAGTAAATACATATTGGTGGTGGCGCCCGTTACAACTCCGACAGTCGTAAGGGAGCAGCGCTCGTATGTATATACCTCATTAAAGATATAACAGAATTTAGAAAGAGCCCTGTCGCAACCTGCGACGGGGCTCTTTTTTTTAACCCCAAATACAAATAACAAATAAATATAGGATTATGAAAAGTTTTTTAGTTGATCAGGATGGCTATTACGGAGAATTTGGAGGTGCTTATGTACCTGAAATCCTCCACAAGTGTGTAGAAGAGTTGCAGAATACTTATCTCGACGTAATAGAGAGCGAGGACTTCAAGAAAGAGTTCGACCAATTGTTGCGTGACTACGTAGGACGCCCTTCCCCACTCTATCCGGCCCGCCGCCTGTCAGAGAAGTACGGTTGCAAGATGTATCTGAAACGGGAAGACCTGAATCACACGGGTGCCCATAAAATCAATAACACCATCGGACAAATTCTACTGGCAAGACGCATGGGTAAGAAACGTATCATTGCGGAGACCGGTGCCGGACAGCACGGGGTGGCAACAGCCACAGTCTGTGCCCTGATGAACATGGAGTGCATCGTATACATGGGCAAAACGGATGTAGAACGCCAGCACATCAATGTAGAAAAGATGAAAATGCTGGGAGCGACAGTCGTTCCGGTCACTTCGGGCAACATGACTCTGAAAGATGCCACGAACGAAGCCATCCGAGACTGGTGCTGCCATCCCTCGGATACGTATTACATCATCGGTTCTACCGTAGGGCCGCACCCATATCCGGACATGGTGGCCCGTTTGCAGTCGGTCATCAGCGAAGAGATAAAAAAACAGCTTCAGGAGAAAGAAGGACGTGACTATCCGGACTATCTGATTGCCTGCGTGGGCGGAGGAAGCAACGCTGCCGGAACCATCTATCATTATATCGACGACGAACGGGTACGGATCGTATTGGCCGAAGCCGGCGGCAAGGGAATTGAAACCGGGATGACGGCAGCCACCATCCAACTCGGAAAAATGGGGATCATTCATGGGGCACGTACGTTTGTGATCCAAAACGAAGACGGACAGATTGAGGAACCTTATTCCATCTCCGCCGGACTGGACTATCCCGGTATCGGCCCGATGCACGCCAACCTGGCAGACAAAAAACGGGCAATGGTACTGGCTGTCAATGATGACGAAGCCATCCGTGCCGCTTACGAGTTGACCCGGCTGGAAGGAATCATTCCTGCCCTGGAATCTGCCCACGCATTGGGAGCCTTGGAAAAAATAACTTTCAAGCCGGAGGATGTAGTCGTACTGACGGTATCGGGACGGGGAGATAAAGATATAGAAACTTATCTGGGATAAATCATTTCACCACAGATTACACAGATTAACACAGATTTTTAAACTCTCGTTTGTGGAATATCAAAAAAAACTCTCTGTGAAACTCGGTGTTACTCTATGGTGAATCCAAAATCAAATTAAAAAGAAATGAAATTATGAATGCCTTCAATTATACCACCCATAGCAAGCAAGTCCTGGGCGACCTGCACACTCCGGTAAGCATTTACCTCAAAGTACGTGATATGTATCCGCAATCCGCATTAATGGAAAGCTCGGACTACCATGCCGGAGAAAACTCTCTCTCGTTCATCGCCCTCTGCCCATTGGCAAGCATCGGCATCAACAGTGGAATCGTAACCACTACTTACCCCGACAATACCCGCCGGGAAGAACCGCTCAGCCAATCGTTCCGGGTAGAAAATGCGCTCAACCGCTTTATCAACCGGTTCCATGTGGAAGGAGACGACAAGAAATTCTGCGGGCTATACGGCTACACCACGTTCAATGCCGTGAAGTATTTTGAACACATCCCCGTGAAAGAAAGTCATGACGAACAGAATGACGCTCCCGACTTACTATACATATTATATAAGTATATCATCGTCTTCAATCACTTTAAGAATGAACTCACTCTGGTAGAGATACTGGCTGAAGGAGAAGAAAGCAATTTGTCACAACTGGAATCGGCCATTGAAAACCGTAACTATGCTTCATACAATTTCTCTGTGACCGGCCCTGTCACCAGCACCATCACCGACGAAGAACACAAGGCAAACGTACGCAAAGGCATCGCCCATTGCCTGCGGGGAGATGTCTTCCAGATTGTGCTTTCCAGACGGTTTATCCAACCTTATGCGGGTGACGACTTCAAAGTGTATCGTGCTTTGCGAAGCATCAACCCCTCTCCCTACCTGTTCTATTTCGATTTCGGCGGCTACCGCATCTTCGGCTCGTCACCCGAAACGCATTGCAAAGTGGAAAGCGGACAGGCGTATATCGACCCGATTGCCGGCACCACACGCCGCACGGGAGACACCATCAAAGACAAGGAACTGACGGAAGCTCTTTTGGCTGATCCGAAAGAAAACGCAGAACATGTAATGCTGGTGGACCTGGCACGCAACGATCTCAGCCGGAATTGCCACGACGTACGGGTAGTATTCTACAAAGAACCCCAATACTACAGCCATGTCATCCATCTGGTGAGCCGCGTCAGCGGTGCTCTGAACAACGGAGCAAATCCGCTCAAGACCTTTATCGACACTTTCCCTGCCGGAACCCTGAGCGGTGCGCCCAAGGTACGTGCCATGCAGCTTATCAGCGAAATAGAACCTCACAACCGCGGAGCCTACGGAGGTTGTATCGGCTTCATCGGCCTGAACGGAGAATTGAACCAGGCGATAACGATCCGCACTTTCGTAAGCCGCAACAACGAATTGTGGTTCCAGGCCGGAGGCGGTATCGTAGCACGCAGTCAGGACGAATACGAACTGCAAGAAGTCAATAATAAACTGGGGGCCCTGAAAAAGGCAATAGACCTGGCCGTAAAACTAAAAAACTGAAGTAAAATGAATAGGTTCACCACAGAGTAACACAGAGTTCCACAGAGTTTTAATCTCCTGTTTATAGGATGTTTACGAGAAAATATCTTCTCTGTGAAACTCTGTGTCACTCTGTGGTGAATCCCCCAAACAATTTCAAAACAATGAACAACGAGATAAATACCCTTAACAGACAGAAAGGAGCGATTCTCCTTCTGGACAATTATGACTCTTTCACCTATAACCTGCTGCATGTGGTAAAAGAACAGGGAGTGACCGACATTGAAGTATTCCGCAATGACGAGATAACACTGGACGAGGTGGAACGTTTCGATAAGATCATCCTCTCGCCGGGACCGGGCATACCGGAAGAAGCCGGACTGTTACTGCCCATCATCCGGAAATATGCGGCAACCAAAAGTATCCTGGGAGTTTGTCTGGGCCATCAGGCCATCGGCGAAGCATTCGGAGCCACACTCCAAAATCTGACGGAAGTATATCACGGGGTTCAGACTCCGGTCAGCATATTGAAAGAAGATATCCTCTTCAGGGGATTGGGACGTGAAATTCCCGTAGGACGCTATCACTCCTGGGTGGTGAGCCGCAAGGATTTCCCCGGATGCCTGGAGATCACGGCCGAAAGCCGGGAGGGACAAATCATGGCATTACGGCACCGGACGTACGACGTACATGGCATTCAGTTTCATCCCGAATCGGTGCTGACTCCACAGGGAAAAGAGATAATCAAGAACTTCTTAAACAACCGATAAGCGCGCCTTATGACCGCGCATGCGTAACATTGAAAAAACAAACTATATGAAACAGATTCTATACAAATTATTCGAACATCAATATCTGGGTCGCGACGAAGCCCGCACCATATTGCAGAACATTGCACAAGGCAAATACAATGATGCACAGGTGGCCTCGCTGATCACCGTCTTCCTGATGCGTAACATCTCGGTAGAGGAACTTTGCGGATTTCGTGACGCACTGCTTGAAATGCGGGTCCCGGTAGATTTGAGTGAGTTTGCCCCAATAGACATTGTGGGAACCGGAGGGGACGGCAAGAATACCTTCAACATCTCCACCGCGGCTTGCTTCACAGTAGCCGGTGCCGGATTTCCGGTAGTCAAACATGGGAATTACGGTGCCACTTCCGTCAGCGGAGCCAGCAACGTGATGGAACAGCACGGAGTAAAGTTCACCGACCATACAGACCGCCTACGCCGCTCGATGGAGAAGTGTAACATCGCTTATCTGCATGCACCTCTGTTCAACCCGGCTCTGAAAGCGGTGGCACCGATACGCAAAGCATTGGCCGTACGCACGTTCTTCAATATGCTGGGCCCGTTGGTAAACCCTGTCATCCCCACCTATCAACTGCTCGGAGTATACAACCTCCCGCTGCTCCGCCTGTATACCTATACCTATCAGGAAAGCGCTACCCGCTTTGCGGTAGTACATAGCCTGGACGGATATGACGAAATCTCTCTGACCGATGAATTTAAAGTGGCGACATGTGGAAACGAGAAAATCTACACTCCGGAGAGCCTGGGCTTCAACCGTTGTCGGGAATCCGAACTCGACGGTGGAAATACCCCGGAAGATGCCACAAGAATATTTGACGCCGTAATGGAGGGAACAGCCACCGAAGCACAGAAGAATGTGGTGATCGTCAATGCGGCCTTTGCCATCCGGGTGATTTGTCCGGAGAAACCGATAGAAGAATGTATCGCCCTGGCACGGGAATCACTGGAAAGCGGCAAGGCACGGGAGACTTTAAAGAAATTTGTCGAACTAAACGGATAGAAAAGCTATCACCCATCAAAGAAACATGAAAGATATATTATCTGAAATCATTGCCAATAAACGTTTTGAGATCGACCTGCAGAAACAGGCCATCCCATCGGAACAGCTTCAGGAGAAGTTATCTGACGAGGTACAGCCGGGCTACTCCATGAAGCAGGCACTGGCCTCTTCGGCTACCGGTATCATTGCCGAGTTCAAACGCCGGTCTCCGTCCAAAGGCTGGATCTATGAAAATGCATGTCCGGAACAAGTCGTGCCGGACTATATAGCCGCCGGTGCTTCGGCGCTTTCTATACTCACGGATGAAAAATTCTTCGGAGGAAGCCTGAAGGATATTCGCACAGCACGCCCTTTGGTGAATATCCCGATCCTGCGCAAAGATTTTATAATCGATGAATATCAACTGTTCCAGGCCAAAATTGTGGGAGCCGACGCCATATTGCTGATAGCTGCCGCACTGGAGGCCGATCAATGTCATGCGCTTGCCGCAAAAGCCCATGAATTGGGACTGGAAGTCTTGCTAGAAATTCATACTGCCGAAGAACTGCCATTTATAAATAAGGAGATAGACATGATAGGTATCAATAACCGCAACCTGGGCACTTTCTTCACAGATGTAGAGAATTCTTTCCGGTTAGCCGGACAGTTGCCTCAGGATGCGCTGTTGGTATCGGAAAGCGGCATCTCGGATCCGGAAACAGTGAAACGCCTGCGTAAAGCCGGGTTCCGGGGATTCCTGATCGGAGAAACGTTTATGAAAACCCAACAGCCCGGACAGAAATTAAAAGAATTTATAAACGACCTGAATTCACCACAGAGTGACACAGAGTCTCACTGAGAATTTTTCAAAGAAAACATTTATAATAAAAAAAATAAAACTCAGTGAGACTCAGTGTCACTCTGTGGTGAACCCAACTTTAAACCCAAAATGATGAACGACAAATTAATAAAAGTCTGCGGGATGCGCGAAGCTGAAAATATTCGTGAGGTAGAGCAACTAAAGGTGGACATGATAGGCTTTATCTTCTATCCGAAATCTCCCCGTTGCCTCTACGAACTTCCTGCCTACATGCCGGTCAAAGCAAAGCGTGTCGGTGTCTTTGTCAACGAAGACAAAAAGGAGATCGAAATATTTGCCGACCGTTTCAGCCTGGATTATATCCAGCTGCATGGCAATGAATCGCCGGAATACTGTCATTCGCTCCGGGCTACCGGACTGCGGCTGATCAAAGCGTTCTCCATTGCCCGAAGAAAAGACTTTGAAAACATCGGAACTTACGAAGAGTCCTGCGACTATTTCCTGTTCGACACCAAATGCGAACAACATGGCGGCTCAGGAAATCAGTTCGACTGGAGCATGTTAAACAGCTATAAAGGGAAAAAGCCTTTTCTGCTTAGTGGAGGCATCAATCCATACAGTCCGCCTACACTGAAAGAGTTGCGCCATCCACAACTGGCAGGCTTCGATCTGAACAGCCGTTTCGAAACAAAACCGGGATTGAAAGATGTGGAAAGACTCAGGCACTTTCTGGAGGAACTGAGGAAATAACCCGCATCTGCACCAACCCTATATTCACATAAGACAGTAACAGATAAAAATAAAAGTATATGAACAGAATAAACCAACTTTTCGACAGCAATCCCAGGGATTTGCTATCCATCTATTTTTGTGCCGGCTATCCTACTCTCGAAGGGACAACCGAAGTAATCCGTACTCTTGAAAAACATGGAGTGAACATGATTGAAATCGGTATTCCTTTCAGCGATCCGATGGCTGACGGTATGGTGATTCAGAATGCCGCCACGCAGGCCCTCCGCAACGGAATGTCACTCAGACTATTGTTTGAACAACTGCACGACATCCGTCGGGATGTAAAAATCCCATTAATCCTGATGGGATATCTCAACCCGATCATGCAGTTCGGCTTTGACAACTTCTGCCGGCAATGCGCCGAATGCGGCATTGACGGAGTCATCATTCCCGACCTTCCTTTCAAAGACTATCAGGAACATTTCCGCACCATTGCAGAGCGGTATGACGTGAAGGTAATCATGCTTATCACCCCTGAAACAAGTGAAGAACGCGTACGCGAGATTGATGAACACACCGACGGATTCATTTATATGGTTTCATCGGCTGCCACCACAGGAGCTCAACAAGACTTTGATGGGCAAAAACGTGCTTACTTTAAAAAGATCGAAAAAATGAATCTTCGCAATCCCCGGATGGTCGGTTTCGGTATCAGCAACGAGGCTACCTTCCGTGCCGCTTGCGAAAATGCCTCGGGAGCCATCATCGGCAGCCGTTTTGTCACTCTGCTCCATGAAGAGAAGAACCCGGAGAAAGCAATCACACGCTTAAAAGCTATTTTGAATTTATCATCCAATGATTTGAGATAAATCAATCCCCCAAAAAGATGTATCCACCACAGAAGCTCACACAGATTTGCACAGATAAATTTCATTAGTTATCAATAGACTAGGTACACAACATGGAATTCTGTGTGAACTTCTGTGGTGAATGCTCCCCCCTCCCCGCCGTTCATCATCGAAAACCGTTTGTCATTGAAAGTTTATTGTTTTTCATTCGCCGTTCATCACTTAAAATTGTTATCTTTGTCGGGAAAATAGCAAAAATGACACAGATATGAAAGCAGATTACCCCTCCGTACTACTTATTTATACGGGTGGAACTATCGGAATGATAGAAAACCCAGAAACCGGTGCTCTGGAAAATTTTAATTTCGACCATCTACTAAAACACGTACCCGAACTAAAAAGATTCAATTATCGTATCTCTTCTTACCAGTTTGATCCCCCCATCGACTCCTCGGATATGGAACCGGCATTTTGGGCCAAACTGGTTGAAATAATCAACTACAACTACAATTCTTTTGACGGCTTTGTGATCCTGCACGGCACCGACACAATGGCCTATACAGCTTCTGCTCTCAGTTTCATGCTCGAGAATCTGAGTAAGCCCGTCATCCTGACCGGCTCTCAGCTCCCGATCGGTACGCTGCGGACGGACGGTAAGGAAAACCTGATTACAGCCATTGAAATCGCGGCAGCCAAAAATCCGGACGGTACGGCCATCGTTCCCGAGGTCTGCATCTTTTTTGAAAACCATCTGATGCGTGGCAATCGCACGACTAAAATCAATGCCGAAAACTTTAACGCTTTCCGTTCATTCAACTATCCGCCACTGGCCCGGGTAGGTATACATATTAAATATGAACCCAACCTGATTCGCAAACCGGATTTGAGCAAGCCCCTGAAACCACACTATCTATTCGATACCAATGTAGTAATACTCACGCTTTTCCCCGGAATACAAGAGGGCATTGTTTCGGCACTGCTTCATGTACCGGGACTCAAAGCAGTGGTACTCAAAACTTTCGGATCGGGGAATGCTCCCCAAAAGGAGTGGTTCATCAGAGAACTGAAAGATGCCACCGACCGGGGAATCATCATCGTCAACATCACCCAATGCGCTTCCGGCGCCGTCGAAATGGAACGTTACGGAACAGGAATCCAATTACTGCAGGCAGGGGTGATCAGCGGCTATGACAGCACGCCGGAATGTGCAGTGACCAAATTGATGTTCCTCTTAGGACACGGACTCGATAATAAAGAGATCAGATACAAGATGAACTCTTGCCTGATCGGTGAAATAACTAAAAGGGTCGAATAAAAAATGTTTTATTGATCGCTTCCACACAACAATAACCTGTTTGAATTCCGCTTTTCCGTCTCAGGGGAGTGAAAGGGCTCTTTTCAAAGCATGCCCCTCCCCTTGATAAATTTTGTTAATTGAGTTATAGATAGTTATTAACTAAACCATATACCTCAATTTATAGTTGTATATTTGTATTGCATATTTGCAAATATTGAGCAAAACAAACAGGTATGAAAACATCAATTAACAAACTATGTATTGCTGCGTCGATACTGGTTACGGCTGCGGGCATATCCGCTTGTGTAGACGACAACAAAACTCTCTATGATCCGGAGTATAAGACTCCTAATCCGATGGAGGAAATCAGTGCACCGACCGGATTTGACTGGTCGTCGACCCATGCCATTAAATTCAATGTAGAGGTTAACGACGAATTTGACGGACAGTATTATTATACCGTAGAAATAGTAGATAAAAACCCGCTTGAAGCAACGGCAGAAGAGCCCTATAATACCTTAGCCAAAGGAGTTGCCAGGAAGGGAGAAACTTATCAGACCGAAGTGGTATCTTCCAAAGATACCAAATATCTTTATGTCCGTCAGACTGACCCACGTGGCAGAGACCGGATTAAACAGGTAGAAATCGACGAGTCAACCTCCCATATTCAGTGCTCTTTTACAGGTACATCTGCAATCAAAACGAGAGCTTTTGCAACCACCAGAGGGAATAACGGAGGAATTGACATTCCGAAAAGAACAGAACAAAGCTATGACATCAGCCGGGCTATCCCGGTAACAAGTCCTTCACAGGTTCTGCAAGGAGGCCAAGCCTATATTGTTACGGGAAACTTTTCAGGTAAATTCACAGATACCTCTCTCAGCAACTCGAACAAAGCGACCGTCTATATACAAGGAACCTGGGAACTGGCACAGGTCACCCAAGACTTCCTGGATATTATTGTTTTGAAGGATGGAAAGATTAATGGAAAATATCTGATGCTGCAGAATACAAGTACTTTAACAATCCAATCCGGAGCAGAAGTATCTTTATCCGATCAATTGATATGTAACACATACAGCACTATTTGCAATTTCGGTGATCTGAAAACAAAGAATATGAAATTGAACACCAACGATATTCTTTACAATGGACACAAAACGGACATCACGAACAGTCTGGATGCTTCGCAAGGAGGCAACATCCACAATTTCGGAAAACTGGATGTAGAGAATACGATAAAGCTAAATACGCCTTCCATTGTATATAATGCGCCAGAATGTAAGATAGAAGCTAAGACATATGAAGCTGCGGGAAGTACGAATGTGAACTTCGGCGAAATGGAATTTGATACTTATGATAGCGGTGGAGCGGGAGGTTCGCTATATAACAATTGTATGCTGTTTGTAGAGCACATGAAGGCAGGCGGCATCGTTTATCTGGATCATGGAGTGATAGCCGAAGAAAAAGAAGACGATGAAGAGAACGAACTCTTCGAAGAAGCCGATGATATTGAGTTCTATGACAATGCTAAAGTGACTTTAGCGAATGGTTCGATGATAAAAGCCAAAAATATAATTGCTAAATCCGGTTTATCGGTTAACGGTGAAGGCAATGAAACCTCTTTATTAAAAGCGACCGAAAAAGTACAAATCCAAAATTGGGATGTCCGTTTTAATGGCAGATTGTGTATCACCGGAAAGATCAGTTGCTCCAATCCGGACATGTATCAGGCAGGAAGTGAAGTGACCTTCTCCGAAAGCCCGGACGTAATCATTACCGGCTGCAACGGAAAAGCAGAGGTACCCGATCCGGCTCCCGAGCCTTCCGATCCGGTGTTCCCCATCATTGTAGATGACAATCATAACTATACATATCTGTTTGAAGACCAATGGCCTTTGTATGGAGATTACGATATGAACGATATCGTACTGGAGGTTAAAAAGAGGAAAATAAGCATCGATAAACACAATAAAGTCACCGAATTCGATCTGTCTGTCGAACTGCGTGCAGTCGGTGCGCAGAAGACAATTGCCGCAGCGATCATGTTTGATGAAATTCCGGCATCTGCCGTCACACAAGCTGTCACCTACGCCGACAATTATCAGCCGGTATCTTTTGAGCTGACAGACAAAAACATAGAGAAGGGACAAGAGTATGCAGTAGTTCCTCTATTCGACAATGCACATACATTGATGGAACGTCCGACAGGTTCGTTTGTCAACACGGTATCCGGAAGTGACAACAATCAAAAGAATACCAAGACCATTCATTTCACACTCAGATTCGACTCGTCTGTTGCACCAAGCAGTGATGCTCTTAATATCAATAACTTGAATATTTTTATCATCACAGACAGGGGAAGCAAACGAAAAGAGATCCACGTAGCCGGATACCGGCCGACCCTACTGGCAAACACTGAGTTATTCGGAGGGAATAACGACGCCTCTTCTCTCAATGGAAAGAAGTATTACATCAGTAAAGATAACCTGGCTTGGGGAATCATGGTTCCGACCCAATTTAAGTGGCCATTGGAATATACACAGATTCAAAAGGCATATTCTCAATTCGCCGGATGGGTCACCACGGGCGGAGCGGATAACAAGAAATGGTGGAACGATTTTGATAACACAAAAGTGTTCCAAACCAATAAAAATTAAAACAAACAATTGTGTGAGCCGGGCAATAAACGTTTCCCGGCTCTTTTTTATGTCTAAAAGAGAGTCTTCATATAAAAACACTTCTTTTAGAGAACATTGTTACAAAAATATTATATATATTTGCAGTATAGAGTAAGCATACTCCATACATATCAAGAGAACAAACAGCAAGACAAACAACATAACTCTTACTAATCACATTATGAGAAAGCTAATATTACTTGTTGACGATAAAGAAACTATCGCTAAGGTCGCATCAATCTATTTAGGAAAAGATTATGATATTCAATATTTTCCCGACCCCATCCACGCACTTGAATGGCTACATGAAGGAAAAACACCCGATCTGATTATATCGGATATACGCATGCCGCTGATGAGAGGTGACGAATTTCTACATTATTTAAAATGTAATGAGTTGTTCAAAGACATACCCGTCATCATGCTTTCCAGTGAAGAAAGTACCAGTGAAAGGATCAGGCTGCTGCAAGAAGGAGCTGTAGATTATATCCTGAAACCTTTCAACCCAATGGAACTAAAAATACGTGTCAAAAAAATCATAGAATAAATGTTACATCTCATTTATATTGGGAGACATGCTGATACTATCGAACAATTCTCTAAGATAGCTGAAGGGGCATTTTATGCCATTCAAAACAGTAGAAAAGCAAGCGAATTTATCGATAAAATACGTGAGAAATATGACATAGTGATTCTTTTCGAGCAACGGATCATCTCAAAAGACATCCCCGAAATCCAATATCTGAGAAAGAAATTTCCGGGAGTATATATCGCTCTCGTTACAGAGGGAATCAATAAGGAAGACCGACCCGCTTACCTGAAGGCCGGTATCAATAATTCAATACCATTTAATTCTACCCCCGAAACTTTTAAAGACATAACGGAGTTTATGATGCGGCGCAAGCAGCAAAAGATTAATGATATCCACAAAAAAGGAGCAAATCTACAGTTCTTCAAGCTCCCTTTATGGAAAAGATTATTTGATATCGTCTTCTCTTCTATCGCCATATTATGTTTGTCGCCAATACTGATAATTACGGCTGTAGCCATCCGCCTGGAAAGTAAAGGTGCTGTGGTATACAAGTCGAAACGGGTAGGAAGCAATTATAAAATATTCGACTTCCTGAAGTTCCGCTCCATGTACACTGACGCAGACAAGCATCTGAGAGACTTCAACCAGCTCAATCAATATCAGACAGAAGAAGAACCGGAACTGAGCGGAGAAGAGTTCCTGATCGGTGACGATATAGAACTGAACGAAGAAGAGACCATGCTAATTTCAGATGACTTCATCATATCCGAACAAAACTATACAAGCAAAAAATCGATAGAAAAAAAGAATGCATTCGTTAAATTGGAGAATGATCCCCGCATCACCAAAGTAGGACGCATCATCCGCAAATACAGTATCGACGAGTTGCCGCAATTGGTCAATATATTGAAGGGAGATATGTCTATCGTAGGCAACCGACCCCTCCCGCTTTACGAAGCGGAACTGTTGACAAGCGATGAATATATTGACCGCTTTATGGGACCGGCAGGACTAACCGGGCTTTGGCAAGTAGAAAAACGCGGAAGCAGTGGAAAGTTATCTGCCGATGAACGTAAACAACTGGACATTAAATATGCCCAAACGTTTTCTTTCTTACTCGACATGGAGATTATCCTAAGGACTTTCACCGCGTTTATACAAAAAGAAAACGTATAACCGTACGATATCGGATCATGGATACTTTTATTCAAACAACAGATTTCATCTTATTTCTATGCTTCAGTCTGATGACTGTTTATCTGGGAGTTTTGGCAATAGCAGCTTCTCTAAGAAACGACACTCCATATCCCCAAGCAGGAAAAAGACATAGATTCGCCATTCTGGTTCCCCCGGGTAGCACTTCCCTCCCCTTACCCCATTATCCGGAAGAGTTATATCAAGTATTCACTTATGAAGATCTGACAGAAGCTATAGCCGCACTGAATGAAAATGATTTCGATGGTGTAGTCGTCCTGGGAGAAACCACCCGGATCGAACCTGCCTTCCTGGAGGAAATCAACAGCGTTTTCGATGCCGGCATCCAAGCCATTCAACTCCGTCACATCACGGAAAAACGTTCGACCCGCAAACAATACTTTCAGGCTCTGAACGAAGAAATCACTCAGGCCCTGTTCGGGACAGGGGCAACCCGCCTGGGAGTGTCGTCGGCTTTATACGGTGCGGACATGGTATTGGACTTGAAATGGCTGAAAAAGAATCAAAAGAGCCGCAAGAGCAATCTGGAAAGAAGATTAGTCCGGCAAGGTATTTTCGTGGAATATCTGGAAAAAGTGAAAGTTTATAGCAGCGACATACGTGCTCCACGCTATAAAGTAAGATTTTCCAAAGCGCTCCGCGCACTTCCGGAAGCAATATTCACTGCCCACTGGGATTATTGCAACAAAATACTCAGATGGATTCTTCCTTCCCGGAAAACGAATTTAATAAGTATTGCACTTATTGCAACGGCATTGCTTTGCTACGACTGGAGCCTGTCTCTGAAGTGGTGGAGCTTACTTTATATACTGATGTTCATCATTTGTCTGGCTATCCCGGATTATCTGGTACGACAAAAAACAAAAAAATAACCAACTCTCCCGATTATGGCACTGAAAGAGAAAATCAAACAGAATCCCGCACTGAAACAAGCTGTACACCGTTTTATTATGCATCCGGTAAAAACACGTCCCAACTGGTGGATACGTATATTCTCTTTCCTCTACCTAAAACGTGGAAAAGGCTCTGTGATTTACCGTAGCGTACGCCAGGATCTTCCCCCATTCAATCTCTTCTCTCTCGGGAAGTATTCGGTAGTGGAAGATTTTTCGTGTCTGAACAATGCTGTAGGCGACCTGATTATCGGGGAATATACCCGAATCGGACTGGGCAACACCATTATCGGCCCCGCAACCATCGGCAACCATGTAAACCTGGCACAGAATGTAACCGTAACCGGACTGAACCATAATTATCAGGACGCAGACAAGCGGATAGACGAACAAGGAGTAAGCACACAACCCATCACGATTGAAGATGATGTATGGGTAGGTGCCAATTCGGTGATTTTACCCGGCGTGACACTGGGCAAACATTGCGTAGTAGCTGCCGGAAGTGTAGTCAGTCGCTCCATCCCTCCCTACTCTGTCTGTGCCGGCAGTCCGGCTAAAGTAGTCAAACAGTTCAATCCGGAGAGCCGAACCTGGGAAAAACAGTCTCAAAAAACGGAAAGTAACTACATATAGTGAGATACTCTACATAATATACCCTAAAAAGGGGATTGTGGCAACCGCCGAAACCGCCTATCTTTGCAGTATCAGAATTTAATTAATTAGTCATAATTTTATTACGTAGCCACATTTGAGTAAAAGAAACAATCCCGCCGAAGTGATTTCGTCGGGATTTTGTTATGAATCTATTTCACCACAGATTACACGGATCAATACAGATTCCATCATCTGATTCTCAATGAAATAAATTATTTATCCACATAATTTGCAGTGAGTTCCGAGCATAAAAAAAACGAGTAAATTCTTAAGTAGAATTACCCGCCCCACATCAGAAAAGCCATAAAGGCTTTTCTTTATTACCTCAAAATTCCTAAAAACACAATCTTCTTTTTACCTAAAAAACTTTCAATAACCTATTCTTCTTTTACCTTTAAAAATCTTTACCTAATTGAAAATCACTTGAAACTTTTTAATACCTTAAATCTTTATCTAATACCTAATATTCTATTTTACCTTAAATAGCAATTTCTCAACTGCACTGCAAAGGTACGGATTTTTTCGGATTCAGCAAACGCTTTTATGTTTTATAACATTCTTTTAGAGCTATAAATCCTTCACATCACTAAGCTCAACCAGCTTATTTACAATAGCATAGATGGTCAGACCGGCCGCACTGTGTATTTGCAACTTCTTGCTGATGTTTCTGCGATGTGTAATCACAGTATGGATGGAGAGGAACAGCTTTTCGGCTATCTCCTTATTGGTCATTCCTTTCACCACACAAATCACAATCTCCTTTTCACGCTGGCTCAAATTCTCTTGACTGTCCTCCTCTTCTTCGGGCTCGATATTCTGCAAAAGATTGATTTTATTGGCCAATGCCTCCAAATCATCGAAAATAGAAAAAGACGCATCGTATTTACTGAGCAACGAAGCATCGATAAACGAACTGACCAACGCTACTACCCGGATTCCTTTGCCGGCAGTCTCTTCACGGAAACGCGCCACATCAAAAAAGTCACCAAAGGTGGGATTGACAACCAGTATGTCAGGAAACTGCGTACGCAGACAATCATTAAGCGCCTCTACCGACAACAACTCCACCGGTTGAATCTTTAAATTGGGTAAACGTTTCAGGGCCAGTGTCAGACCACTGCGTATGATCACCGAAGTCTCGGCGACAGCTATACGGATTGATTCATTATTTTTCATTTTCTCGCATCCTCCTTTCCAATTTCAGAATGGCAGGAACAAACAGATAATCTTCTACTTTGCAATGTGATTCAAGTCCCTCTTCGCAAGCATATATATCGAACAAGGCAGCATTCAGCACATTGGTATTGGCCTTGGCAGGACAGTATTTAATAATAATGTTCTTCAGTTCCGTTAGGCGTTCCCCTACCTGATCGTGATGTTTCGAGAAGGTGCTGATCTGATAATTCTTGGGAGCATTGCCATGAATCAGCGTATCTACATACTTAAACACTGTCTTTTCTTCATACTCCATGTGCTTGCGTACCTCCCGCATATATCCGTCAAAGAACTTTAGAATAAGGAAGGAGACATCGTCCTGCGAACAGTCAATGGCTTCAATCAGTTTCCTCCGGATGGCAGGCAGGCAGTAATCAAGGAAATAAATATGCGCCTGTCTCAGATAATCGACCAGGGCCGGTATCGAAATATCATCGGCACTGCCGTCCATACGCGAGAATCCCTCGGCCATGAAGTTAACGACTACCAGAAACGTCTGACAATCGACATTATTCATTTCGCAGACTTCTTTCACCGTTTTGTCACCAAACCCCAGCGACAGTCCAAACCGGCTCATAACTTGTAAAAGAGAATAATTATCACCGATAAGGTCGATCATTTTATCGGTAGGCTTATATTTTTGCAGTTTATCCATCAAACACCTTATTTATATTACGGGTGCAAAGAAACACAATATTTTAATGGTATACAATCACTATAAATAGGTATTTTCACTATAAACAGACTAAAAAAGGACAAGAAATGACTAAACAGGACGGTCTGCAAGCAACAAAATCACAGATTATTATTCATCGTTCACCACTATTTTTTACCTTTGCACAATTCAACTAAAACATAAACAATATGACAAACGAACTGGAACTGAAATACGGTTGCAACCCCAACCAAAAGCCCGCGCGTATCTTTATTAAAGAAGGTGAGTTGCCTATCGAAGTCCTGAACGGACGCCCCGGATATATCAATCTATTGGACGCCCTCAACAGTTGGCAATTAGTGAAAGAGCTGAAAGAAGCGACCGGACTTCCGGCAGCTGCTTCATTCAAGCATGTAAGCCCGGCAGGTGCTGCGGTAGCAGTAGAAATGAACGACACGTTGAAGAAGATTTATTTCGTAGACGACATGGAACTCTCTCCGATGGCAACTGCATACGCCCGTGCCCGAGGTGCGGACCGAATGTCGTCATACGGAGACTTTATCGCCCTTTCTGATATCTGTGACGAACCGACTGCCCGAATCATCAACCGTGAAGTATCGGATGGCGTGATTGCTCCCGGCTATACTCCGGAAGCACTTGAGATCCTGAGAAACAAACGTAAAGGTACATATAATGTCATCAAGATCGATCCGGCCTACCGTCCGGCTCCCATCGAACATAAGGATGTATTCGGAATCACATTTGAACAGGGACGAAACGAACTGAAGATAGACGAAAGCCTGCTAAAGGAAATGCCTACCCGTAACCGGATCATCCCGGCCGATGCCCAACGCGACCTGATTATCGCACTGATCACTTTAAAATATACACAATCCAACTCTGTCTGCTATGCCAAAGACGGACAAGCTATCGGCATCGGTGCAGGACAGCAATCACGCATTCATTGTACCCGCCTGGCCGGAAACAAAGCCGATATCTGGTATTTGCGCCAACACCCGAAAGTAATGAATCTGCCCTGGAAAGAAAAAATACGCCGTGCCGACCGCGACAATACAATCGATGTATACATCTCGGACGACTACATGGACGTGCTGGCCGATGGTGCATGGGAACAATTCTTCACCCGGAAACCGGAAGTGCTGACCCGTGAAGAAAAACGTGCATGGCTCGATACCCAATCGGGCGTAGCTTTAGGATCGGATGCTTTCTTCCCGTTTGGAGACAACATTGAGCGCGCGCACAAAAGCGGTGTGAGCTACATTGCCCAACCGGGAGGTTCTGTTCGTGACGATCATGTGATAGAAACTTGTGATAAATATGACATAGCAATGGCCTTTACAGGTATCCGCCTGTTCCACCATTGATAACAATCGCCCCCCTCCCCTCCCCATTTATAGTGATAGCTACCCTGCTATTTCCATTATAAATGGGGATTTTCTATTTCTGCCGGACCGCCTATCTTTGCCGTATCATTTAAAAACAAGATCAGAAATGAATAAGATTGGAGTATTTTACGGTTCCACAACGGGGACTACCGAAGATGTAGCCCACCGGATTGCAGAAAAACTGAACGTTCCCAATGGTGACATCCACGATGCCTCAAAACTGAACGACGAGTTAGTGAAAGAATATGATGTATTAGTACTGGGCACCTCTACGTGGGGAGCAGGCGAGCTTCAGGATGACTGGTACGACGGTATCAAAGTGCTGAAGAAGGCTGACTTGTCTCACAAATTCGTAGCCCTCTTCGGCTGTGGCGATTCAGACTCTTACAGTGACACCTTCTGCGACGGTATCGGCATCTTATACGAAGAACTTAAAGACACCCACTGCACCTTCTGCGGAGCAACCGATCCGTCGGGCTACACATTCGACTCTTCTGTTGCGGTAATCAACGGCAAGTTTGTAGGACTTCCTTTAGATGAAGTGAACGAAGATGGCAAAACCGACGAGCGTATCGCTCAATGGACTGAAGCCTTGAAAAAAGAATGTATCAACTAATTTAAAAACTCCAACGAACGTTATGGCTATCGAACGAAAGGTTCCGGGTGAAATACGAATTTTCCTGAACCATGTATACGAATTCAAGAAGGGAGTACGCAACATGGTACTCTATACGATGAACAAGGAACACGAAGCCTTTGCCATACGCCGTCTGGAAAGACAGAATATCAGCTACCTGATACAAGAAGTAAACGCCAATAAGATAAATCTGTTCTTTGGTAAGGCCGAATGTATGGATGCCATACGACATATCATTATTCGGCCTTTAAACCATCTCACTCCGGAAGAAGATTTCATTCTGGGTGCCATGCTCGGATACGACATCTGCCAACAGTGCAAACGCTATTGCAACAAAAAAGGGAATATAAAGATTGCCGGCTGAGTTGCAGCTTGCTTTCAGTACAGGTAACAAGGTTCATCAGGCCAATGCATTAATGCCATAGGGAGATGAACTATTAGAAAGTTCACCATCACAGGGTAACACAGAGTTCCACAGAGAAGAAAATAACAGAAAACTCCGTAGAACTCTGTTTCAATTTGTGGTGAAATCAATTCACCCCCCAACCGAACTACCTCTCTACCGGATACAACACACCTACTACCTCCTTCCTTCTTCATTTCATAAAGAATGTTATTCCCGTAGTATTTTCCGTTGGAAATTTGTTTTATAAGAAAACAATTAATTAAGAACCTGTTTAAATTTTCCTGGAATAAACTTTTATATGGTTTTTATCGATCTGTTTTGAGTCTCTTTTTCGATCTATTTCCTTGTTTTCATGCGTCACATAGCCCGCTATGCCTTCACAGAGACAAGAGAATATCCTTGAAAATAAATCTCAAAACAATCTCGAACAAAATTCAGACAGATTCTAAAACACCCTGAAATAAAGATGATTAAAGCATTTTTGAAAAAGAACCGACTCACATTTATCGGTCTCGTCATTGGAGCTGTAGGAGGATTCCTGTATTGGAAATACGTAGGTTGCACCAGCGGAACTTGTCCCATTACCTCTTCACCGGTCAACAGTACCCTTTGGGGAGCTGTTATGGGCGGCCTGCTCTTGAATCTGTTTAAAACAGACAGTACCCCTAAAAAAACAAACTAATCACACCTCTTATGACAACCACAAACGAACAAGAACAATCGAGAGCCTACATACTTGCAGGCCTCTTTACGCTCTCACTACGTCTTGTAGTGGGATGGACTTACTTTTCGGCTTTCTGGCGACGCCTCGTACTCGAGAATAAGCTGATACCGGACAGTGCCGGATACATCGGAGAGAAGTTTAACCATTTCCTTCCCAATTCGATAGGTATCCGCCCGGTCATCGAATATCTGGTATCGACACCTGATATGTTATGGTGGGCAATGGTGATTTTTACTCTTGTAGAAGGTATAGTCGGACTGCTTTATATGTTGGGGTTCTTCACCCGTCTGATGAGTATCGGCGTATTCAGTCTGGCCACCGGCATTCTCCTGGGGTCAGGATGGTTGGGAACCACCTGTCTGGACGAATGGCAGATCGGTATTCTGGGTGTAGCCGCCGGTTTCACCATCTTCCTTTCCGGCGGAGGAAAGTACTCGGTCGACCATCTGATAGAGCGGAAATTCTCTTTAAAGAAGAAAGCAGCCTGGCTGTCATGGCTGACTTCCGGAGAATTGCCTGTAAGCGCCAAGCGATTTGCCAATGTCAGCGTGGCAGGTGCCATCGTTATCTTCACACTGAGCCTATATACCAACCAAGAGTTCCACAATGGCGTCTGGGGCCCCCTTCATAACAAGTCCGTCAAACCGAAAATTGAAATATCCGACGCACAAATAGAGAACAACTCTCTGTCATTCAGTGTTTATCGCGTTGAAGGTGTCGATGTATACGGTTCTTTCCTGATTGGTATCAGCCTGAAGAATGCCGATGGAGACATTGTGCTGGAAAAGAAAGGAGAAGAATTAGCAGACTTCCCGATCGGAAATATCGATAATAAATACATTGCCCGGGTAGCTCCGGGTAAGCACAGCCTGGTAATCCCACTCGGAAGCAAAGCGACCCTTACAGTCGATGATACGGCTATAGGCGGTTTGCCCAAAGGAAAGTATGAATTAGTACTGACCGACATCAGTGGTATCACCTGGAAAAAAGAAATCATCCATTAATAACCATTAAAAAGCATAAAAAATGAAAAAGAGCATTCTTATCCCCTTCCTATTCATGGGACTGTTGGCTTTCGCATCTTGCAAAGGAACATCCGAGAATAAATCGACCACCGCTACAGATACGGTACAAGCCGAAAAGCCACAATCGGGCACCATTCACCTGACCCGTGCGGAATTTCTGAAAAAGATAGCCGACTACGAAAACCATTCCAAAGAGTGGAAGTATCTGGGTGACAAACCGGCTATTGTCGACTTCTACGCCGACTGGTGCGGTCCCTGCAAAATGGTGGCCCCGATACTTGAAGAATTATCCAAAGAGTATGCCGGAAAGATTTATATCTATAAAGTAAATGTCGATAAAGAGCCGGAACTGGCAAGAGACTTTGGTATTCAGAGTATTCCTACCATTTGGTTTGTGCCGATGAAAGGCGAACCCCAAGTCAATATGGGAGCTTTATCCAAGGAGCAATTAAAAGGATACATCGATAAAGTATTATTGAAACAATGATTCCTGACGCGGCCTCTCCTTCCAACAGGTATCGAGGCCGCTCTTCGTGTTTCTAGCGCTTCTCCGATTTATGCACTTTCATATAGCCGTCGGTCAGTGTTTTCATAAATGCCACGATATCGGCTTCTTCTTCCTGTGTCAGTCCGAGGTTTCCCAGTTCCTCCTTGTTCACGGTGGCAGGATACTCGGCAGGAGGAAATTCATCACTCACATCCCGCACGTTATAGAAATGTACAATCTCCTCGAGTGTCTTAAAATAGCCATTATGACCATACGGAGCCGTCAGTTCGACATTTCGCAACGTGGGTACACGGAACTTGCCATTTTCGCTTTCGGCATTCACAATGGCTCCCAGTCCCAGATCAACAGAATCCGCAGTTAACAGAAAATATTCTGCCGCTACCTTATAGTGAGGATGATCCGGCAACTTCGGAATGCCCAGATTATCATAAGTATGATCGGTAAACAGCGTGCGATGCGCACGTTTGTCACGGTCCAGGATATGACATTCGGCACACTGCCCCTTATCTTTGAACAGTTCCTTGCCTCTCGCTTCCTGTTCGGTCAGCTGATAATTTCCTTTTTTATACGCATCATACTTGGATGTAAAGGGATTGATCTCCCTGGATGCCTGATAAGCGGCCAATGCGTCCGTAACATGGGCAAACAAAGAATCGGCATGTTCTGTCTCTCCATATATCTGCACTATCCGGTCATAATACGGAGTCCGCCTCACTTTCTCCGCCACCATCTGTTTGTCCCTATTTCCCATTTCCACAGGATTCAAGAGCGGAATGCCTGCCTGATCCTGCAAGGAGGGAGAACGACCGTCCCAGAACAAACCTCCCACATAGTTTTCGTCATCATCGTCATAATGCAATTCGGGCACAAAGGCCGCATAGCACACTGACATGGAGTTGCGCTGGGAAAAGAGTCCCTGGACGGCTCCTTCGGATATGGCACGGGCTTGTTCATCGGCAAATCCCTTGGAAGAAGCATGGCAGGTGGCACACGATTGCCCGGGTGGCTCGGACAGTGAAGTATCATGAAAAAGGAGTTTGCCCAGCGCTTCCTTCTCACTTCCGGTTTTGTGAGACGGATGACCACAGGAGATGCAGACAGTGCCCAGCAGTGTGACGAATAGCAGTTTATGTGTCTTCATAGTTGTAAAAACAGAGATATGGTTATTTCAGAGGTCAAAGATACATTATTTTCCGGAAAGAGATAAAAAAGTCCGGTCGAAATCACATCGCCCGGACCCCTCTAAACAGCTTCTCACGAATCTGTTCCACGAAAATATACTATAGTTATAAAGAATTTCTATCCTTCTTCCGGCCAGAGTTCTCCAGCAACCATTTCAGCCATTTTCAATGTATGCCACTGTTTTTCTTCGGCAGCTTCATAAGATTCCGAAGGCAACACTTCGGCATTGGGTATGCACAGCGAGAAACGGTGCGAAGGAATATAACGTATGATCTGGTCGATCTTGGCTCTCAACTCTTCCAGCTCTTCCTCCACGGGATAATGGGAAAGTACGAAGCCAAACACAGATTGCTTCTCGCGGATGAACCACAACAAACGGTTCTTGCCGCAACATTCCGAATCGTAATCGAGGAAAAAAGCATGAATCCCCTGTAGCGAGAAAAGCATCTCGGTAGGTGAATGAAAAGCAATGAAAAGATCGGCGGGAAGATTCTCCAATGCCATGTTGTTGACACGGATCGCGTTATCCGTCACCGTACGCGTTGCATCATCGAGTTGCAGATAACGGCATCCCGATCTGTACAGTTCCATAATCAGTTTCTGATACGTCTGTGCAAGGTCTACCAACAGTATCTCACGGTCGGGATAGACCGAATCGAGTTCGGTCCGGTTTGCGTCTTTCATTAATTCTGCCAGCAGGCGCGAAGGCGCAGGAAGCACTTGCTTAGCTATTACATCTCCACCGGTCACCCCGGTAAGAAAGACAAAATCATCGAGCACAGGATGGTGATGTACATCGATCCGACCGGTCAGTTCGACAGAGGTCTTTCTGTCATCCCGGAACCGGATACCATCCAATCCGCACATAAAGTCGAGCGGCCACGCATCACTGCGGAAACGGCCGTCAGTGACCACCTTCAACCCTTCTGCCTTCAGTCTGTCTACCAGATTCCGTATCTCGGCATCTTCGACAGCACGCAAGGTCAGCAGGCTGATTTGTTCGTTTCGATATTGCTCACGGGCTTCTCTCAATGCAGCGGGCAAAAGAAAAGTACCGGCAACGTCTACTTTGAACGGAGGAACTACGTTTTCCATACGTTCTACGTTTTTAATATTGATTGTTACTATCGTGCTTCGCTCCTAACCCACGAGGAACCAAGACTTATCAGCGAGAGTGGCAGGTCTTCTGACTTAGCTTCCATTCCGAACGCCTTCCCGACTACACGAGTCAGTGGCCAAAGAGTATCCTGTCGGAATGTTTATAATAAAGCTTCACAGCAGCGGGACTGTCCGGGAGTTACACCCGATTCCCTTTTAATCGCCCAAAGCAGGAAAGCTTCGGCGAACCAATCTGCCGACAAATATAAAAACAATAAATCAGATATTTGTGTTCAACATGATACTTTTTTCAATCAGAGCCTCCGTCCGGGCAAAATAAAGGCTCTGTCCGGTCGGAACAGAGCCTTCATCTCGACCGAACAGAAGCTCGGTTTCCATTCAAATGTAACGGGGTTAATAGCTGATCTTTATTCCGGCGAAATAGCTTCGCGGAGCAGCCGGACCATAAATATATCCGGAGTCACGCTCCACTCCCTGGTCGAAATCGTTCTGATAAGCATTGAACACATTCTGCACACCTGCACTCAATTGCAGGTCCACCGATTTATAAAGTTTGAAATCATAGGCCACCTTGACTCCCATATCGAAGAAATCGCGCGTATTCACCGCCACATCCTTGTCAATATAACCGGCCATGTGCTGCACCAGCATCGATCCGGTGTACGTGCCCGACAGGGATAATGACAGAGGCTTGATCGGCATATACGTTGCCGTAAAGTACCCATAGGTATTCGGCGTACGGAAAATCTTCTTCTCGGCCGGTGCCGTTTCGCTCCACTTTTCCGGTTCGTCATAACGGCTCTGTTGCAACGTGACTCCTGCCTGTAACTGGAACAAAGAGAGATAAGCCATTTTTCCCTCCATCGACAGTCCCAATACTTTGGCTCCCGATCCGTTACGGCGCTCTTTGATAAGAATGCCGTCCCGCTCTCCAATGTTCTCGAGTACAAATACATCCGACAGTCTGGTATAAAAACCTTCAACCAGGAAGTTTACCTGAAAAGCACCGAAACGATGATACATATCGGCTGAAGCGCTGAAACTCTGAGATTTTTCCTCTTTCAGATTCTTGGCACGCTCAATCATCGACACCGTTCCGCCTACATTCTCAATATGCAGGTCTTCGTCGAAAGCCTGCGGGGCACGGAAGCCCGACGAATAACTCAGGCGAAGATTAATGTCCTCGGAAGGATTGAAACGGAGATTGGCACGAGGGCTAAAGATAACATGGTTGATCAGATTGTGCTTATCCAGACGTCCGCCCAACAGAATGCTCCATTTCTCGTTTTTCCATTCATTCTGCAAAAAAGCACTACCAATATTTACCGTCTGCTTCGTATAACGGTTGTATCCCCACATATCGTCCTTCAGGTTATCCCGGTTATACTCCAATCCCGCAGTCAGGTCGGCAGGCATGAAAAGGCATTTACCGAAACTGTACACATATTGAGAACCGCCGATAAATGTCAGGTCCGTTGTCTTTCCATAGGCGTTCTGGTCTTTTTTGCTGCCATAATAACTGTCGCGGTCCGTATGCTGTGCCGAAGTATAAACGGTCAGACGGTGTTTTTCATTCGGAGCAAAATAATCGAATTTCAAGCCACCACCGTTGATGGAGTGCTGAATCTGCTCGGCAATGTCAGCCTCGTGAGGCGGACGGTTCAGCAGGTTTCCGCCACGACGAAACTCCTGTAAGTGATGATACTCAAATGTCAACTTAGAATAAGTGCTTGTCTTGAGGAACGAACGGAAGCCGACTGTCTGGTTTTTAAGTTTCGGCATTTCGGAATAACCGTCTCCATCATGATCGTACGCATCCCGGTGACGGTTCTGTCCGAACACATAAAGTCCCGCCCGATGATCATCGGTCACCAGCGATGCGTTCAGCGAAGTATTATTATCGAAAGACGAGCTGCCGCCGATAGAAGTAAGAGTATGTGCCAACTGCCCCGAATTGCGCAATGGCTCCTTGGTGATAATATTAATGGTTCCGGCAATAGCGGACGAACCGAACAGGGCAGAACCTCCGCCTCGCATCACCTCTACCCGCTCGATCATATTGGCAGGAATCTGTTCCAACCCGTAAACACCGGAAAGGGCACTGAAGATGGGACGCGAATCGATAAGAATCTGTGTATACGGACCGTCCAGTCCATTGATGCGCACCTGCTGGAAACCGCAATTCTGACAGTTCGTTTCGACCCGGACACCGGGCTGGAAGTTAAGCCCCTGCGAAAGTGTAGGCGAGTTTGTATTCTCAAACATCTTCATATCTACCACATTGACCAATGTAGGTGCCAAGCGCCGTTTGGTCACGCTGCGATTGGCCGAAACTACCACTCCGTCAAGCGCTACGGCATCTTCTTCCAACTCAAAATTTTCTTCAAGTGTCTTTCCTTTCCTGAGACTGACATTGCGACTGATGGTTTTATACCCCACCGAACTGGCTTCGAGCACAAAATTCCCTTCGGGAAGGTTTTTCAGGAAATAGTGTCCGGTGGCATCCGTCACCGTACCGATGGTAGTTCCTTTCAGGGCGATTGTTATATAAGAGAGGTGTTCACCTGTTTTTTTATCGAGTACATGGCCGATGATATTGGCATCAGACGCTTTCAGTTCCGGATGTTCCGGTTGGTCGGCCATAGCAGGCAACAGGGCACAGCACAGGCTAACGAGGAAAAATATATATTTCTTCATTTTCATTTTTGGATAGTAGAATTACTAAATAAATTTCTCTAAATAATGCAGTGAGAGTGAGAGAGATGTTCTATCTCCCGGCAGGAGGTGCCCGCAAAGATACCACGCCCACGACGGACGAACAGTATCCTGCCCTATCCGGACGCCACGAAAGGGTATAGAGCAGACAAGCAATAAACTGAAGAGAGAGAAAAAAGATACCGGCTCCGGTAGTCACCACGTGATTCAGCAAATGAATCAATTGAAATTCGACCGTGGTGTGACTATGGGGAGAGTCTTTCTTAAACGGGTGCGAATGGACAATGGTCACCCCATTCACTACATGCGAGTGAGTAAAGAGTGTGATACCTGCCATGTACGATATAAATAGCACAGGCAGAAACCATCTCATTATTTTCAGGCACCCTTGTTTCATCCGTTTAGTTTTGTGGCAAAGATAAGAAGTATTCCATAATGGAACAATCCCCATTTATAGGGATAATAAATGTAACACCGCATCCGGACAGATTGTTCACACATTTTCAATCTTATTGGATATTTCCGGTCTCCAGGCGGCATATATAAAAAAACGGGGTGTGTCATCTGTGAATAATGACACACCCCGTTTCCATAGATACGGCCGATGGACGAATCCATCCCAGCCGTTATTCCGAACGAATCCAGGTCAGTTTATGCCAGATGCTTTCCAAAGGTCCCTGCTTATGCGCCTTCAGCCACCATTTACAGAAACGAACCTGCAAAAGGAAGAATGCAAAGCCTATCAGCAGGCTGACGGTATAACCGCAATAAGGGGCCAGATACAGCGCGAACGGGAAATAAATAATAGCTCCGGCAATAGACTGGGAGATGTAGTTCGTCAGACTCATCTTACCATAAAACCGCAAATCGGCTGTCAGCTTCCTGAATTTCTCCGTTTGATATAGCAGCACGAACGAAGCGACCAATACTATTGTGAAAGCAAACTTTTGCCACATATCCATCACTACCCCTACCGTCTGGCGTATCATATCCGGCTGTCCGGCATCCATCAATTGCACTTTCAACTGATAGAGAGGACCAAACAGAACGGCACTCCAGATCAGGGCTTTCACCCAAAAGCGGATCGTGGCCTCCGAAGCAACGAAGAGTTGCTTTCGTCCGATCAACATTCCCAGCAGAAACAGTCCGGCTGTCTGCAGGAAGCGTCCTGCACCTATTGCCCAGAACAGGCTCGCTTTTTGTCCCAAGGTTACATTTCCCCAGATAAACTTCCAGAAATCTCCTTCCTTGGTATATTCGGCTACTTCGCCATACATCTGACCGACTCCCAGGTCGGGCAAAGAATGGGCGGGATTGAAAAGATTCATCACGTAATGATACCATTCCACCGGTTGCAGCAGCAGGAAAATGGCCAGGATAAATACCGTACGGTCACTCCACTTACGGACAATAAACAGGAAAATACCTACCACACAGAATAGCAGCAACACATCTCCTGCGGGGAAGAATGCCGCATTCAAAGTGGCAAAACCACCCAACAGGAGCAGACGCCAAAGAAAACGGTAACCAAAATCCTTGCCTTTCTTCTGTTGGTTGGTATACTGTATGTAGAACGTCAACCCGAAAAGCAAAGCAAAAATAGCATACGCTTTCCCGGCAAATAAAGAAAATATTACACTGAATACCCCTTCGTCGAGGATATTGAGCCATCCCGGTTGGGAGGCTGCGTCGGGATATACAGGAAAGATAAAGTGCTCAAGATTATGAACCAGCAGGATCGCCATCACGGCAAAACCGCGCAATGCGTCCACTACCTCGATACGGGGAGTTTTTGAAGCAATTGTTTGTCGCATGTTTTTGTTGTTTTTATAATGTGATTATTGAATTAGGGACAAAAGTAATAAAATGAATCTGAACCGGGAAAAATAAAGTCAATAAAGTAGATAACCTTGCAGCACTCCTTACAGAAACAAAACTCAGGCCTCAACTCCCGGCCTGCTTCATGCTATCCTTTCTTCGTCCTGAGAAACAATACCGGAACGACACACAGCAACGTGACGATAAAGGCGATAAAGAAATCGTCGTTAATGGCACTGATGTATCCCTCCAGATCGATACGCTTCAATATCAGCATCTCCGCCACTTCTTTGGCTGTATCGGGCGTTCTGCCCCCTGTATGTTCTATAAACCGGCTCAAGGAATGAAGGGTCTGCCGGTATACGTCTCCTGTATAGTTGAGTGCTTCGCCATATCGCTGCGTGTGAAAAGCCGTACGCTGTGTCAGCAGATGACTGAAGATGGCTACTCCGAAACTTCCTCCCATCTGCCGGACAATGTTCGTGATACTGGAAGCCTGTGCCATATCACTGTTACGGATATTCACCAGCGACAGGGTCAGCAACGGGGTGAAGAGCAATCCCATACCCAGTCCGCGCAGATAAAGACTCAGCATGATGTACCACTTCTCGGTCAGAAAAGACAGATAATAGTTCATATAGAAACTCAAAGCCATCAACAGGATTCCCGACACGATAAAGACCTTGGGGTTGATCCGTTGCATCAGTTTGCCGGACAAAGGAGAAGCCACTCCCTGGATAATCCCCACTGGCATGAAAAACATACCGGCCTGCAAAGCCGAATAGCCCAGATTGTCCTGTAAATAGAGCGGAATCAAAAACGTACTGCCGAACATGCCGATACCAAAAACAAACAGAATCAGGTTGGACAACGCAAAGTCCCTGTCGACAAACAGGCGCAGATTGATCAGCGGTGTCTTGACGGTAAACTCGAAATAAAGGAAAAGAATAAAAGTGACCACTGCAATCCACATGGCACCAAGTACTACGGGACTGCTCCATCCCATAGAATTGGTTGACGAATTGACTTCGGAAAGCCCGTACATGAAGACAGGCAAGAAGATGGCTGAAGTGATGAAACCCGGGATATCGAAAGGAACTCCGGTTCCTTTCACATGTTCCTTTTGCACAATGGCAGTGACGATCAGGGCCAGGATTCCTATCGGGATGTTGACATAAAAGATATAGTTCCAGTCCATATAATCTACCAGGTATCCACCGATAGCAGGCCCGAAAGAGACCGAAGCGGCAGAAGCGATGGACCAGAACCCCAATGCCGTCCCCCGTTGTTCGGGAGGGAATACATCGCTCACAATAGCCATGCCGACAGGAAGGAGCATGCCGCATCCGAAACCTTCGATCACCCGCCAGAAGATCAGCTCTCCGATGGTAGATGAACTGCCACACATGAAGGAACCGGCCGTAAATACGAGTAGGGACAAGAAATATATCTTTTTATAACCGAAGCGTTCGGACAGCCATCCGGCAGCAGGAAGAATACTCGCCATCGAAAGCATGTATCCGGTCAGTACCCATTCGGCCACATTGATATCCGCACCGAGCGTACCCATAATTACAGGCAGCCCGGTATTGACGACTGTAGAATCGAGCACCGCCATAAAGGTGCCTATCATGATGTTGCCTAATACGATCCATTTATAAGAAGAACTTTCTTTCATTCTTTGACGATCTTCACGTTAGCAGACATCCCCGAAAGCAGTCGGAGATTGGCTTTCAGTTTCTCTTTACCTTCTACCCGGTCGATTGATATCTTCAGGGGAATCCGCTGGGCCACCTTTGTATAGTTGCCCGATGCGTTATCAGGGGGAATCAGAGAAAACTCGGATGCAGTATTGGCACCGATATAGAAGATTTTGCCGTAAAACGTCAGTCCGGGATAGGCGTCGAGGGTGAAAAGAGCCTGTTGTCCCATACGGACTTCATCAAACTTAGTCTCCTGCAAGTAGACAGTCACCCAGAGTTTCTTGCCCTCGTTCAAGGTAAAGATGTTCTCGCCCGGCTGCAACAGATCGCCGGGAACCACCCACTGCTTGGCTATCAAGCCATCGACAGGTGAAACAATCCGGTAATCCTCAGTCATCGTGCTGTCGAGCACAGCCAGCAGTTCACCTCTCTTCACGCTGTCACCCTCCTGCTTGAAGACAGCAGACAAAGGGGCCATCGCACGGACGGACACATTCACACGACTGCCATCCAGGTTTGCATCTATGGTAGATACGTATTTTCGATAGTTCCACCACCAGACAACGGCTACGACAATAGCGATGATAAGCAATATCACCAGCCAGATAAACTTTTTCTTATCAGAGGGATTCGATGTATTTGCAGCGTCCATAATTCTTGAGATTAGTTACAAGGGTGTAAACAAAATCCGCAAGAAAAGGTTTGCTGGCTGTGGGAAAGGAATCACTGCCGGCTATGAAAGACACGGAGGGCACAGAGCGCTATTCCTAAGAATAGTTATGCTCTGTGCCCTCCGCAGTATCTTTTTATGGTCAGCCGGCTTAGTACACCACTGTCGCAATCACCTGTATAAACAGGATCAGGAATACCATTGCAATCGGATATACCGTCGCATAGGCTACACTCGGGATATTGCTGTCTACCATCGAGTCGGCAGCCGCAAGTCCCGGCGTACTGGTCATACCGCCGGTAATGGTACCCAGCAAATCGAGCAAGCTGATCTTAAACACCAGACGTCCGACGAACGCAGCAATCAGCATCGGCACTAAAGTAATGGCGGCACCTACTCCGAACAGCAGCAGACCGCTCTCCTGGAAAGTAGCGACCAGATTCTTACCTGCCGACGTACCTACCTCGGCAAGGAAAAGCAACAGTCCCAACTGACGAAGCAATTGGTTGGCAGGTCCGGACATAGACCAAAGGATAGGCCCGGTCTTGCCTATTGCGCTCAGCAGCAAAGCCACCATCAGCACACCACCTGTCAATCCCGGTGAAAAGGATAATCCGCCCGGGAACGAGATATTGAGTTTGCCAAACAGAACTCCCAGCACAATACCCATAGCAATGGGGAAGAAATCCGTGTCGGAAAGTTTTTTGGCATTATTACCCAGCAGACGGGCTACTCCCTTGATGCCTTCTTTCTCACCAACGACCATCAGTTTATCGCCAAACTTCAATGCCAGGTCGGGTGACGGAGAGAGGTCGATACCGCTTCGACGGACACGTGTCACGGTACAACCGAAATTCTTCATCAGGTTCAGGTCGCCCAACTGCTTATTGATCATATCCTTCTTGGTCAACAGCAATGATTCGATTTCTTGCGTGTTTTCCAACGGAAGTTCACCTTCTTCACGTTCACCTACCAACACGGCAAGTTGTGTCAGAGCTTCTTCGCTACCCACTGCCTGAATGTAGTCCCCTTCATGGAGTACCGTATGGGCTGTCGGAATGGATATCTCTTCCTGATGCTTCAGGCGTGAGATAACGGCTCCTGTCATGGCACGTGCATTGATCTGCATCAGGCTACGGCCGAATACACTCGGATTCGTGATACGATAAATGCAGGTTCCCAGTTCCGGAAACTGTCCGCGACGCTCTATCTCAAGACGACGGGCCTCTTTGTCAAGGTCGATACGCATTATCTTCGGCAGCAACTTCACAAACAGGATGACACCAATCACGCCAAACGGATAAGCAATACCATAAGCGATAGAAGCCAACGGAGAGTTGGTGCTGTCGATGGCAACGGCCAAACCCGGTGTACTGGTCAGCGCTCCGGCTACCAGCCCCACCACACTCGGTGTATCGATGCCAAACGCATACTTTAACCCGACAGCAGTCAGACAGGCAGAACTGATGATAAGCATGGTAATAATGATCAGCGTCTTCCCCTTACTGCGGAAAGAATCGAAGAATCCCGGCCCCGCCTGGATACCGATGGTAAAGATAAAAAGTACCAATCCGAAGTTCCCCAGTTCCTTGGGAATAATCACACCGAAATGCCCGAAAAGAAGGGCAATGAAGATAACCGCCGACACGTCGAGCGATAGCCCCTTAATCTTGATTCTTCCCAACATGAAGCCCAACGCAACAATAAGGAAGAGAGAGAAATAAGAGGAGTGCAATAAATCAGTAAACATAAATAAAAAGGTTAATTTTAGTTGTTATGTGCGCAAAGGTACGTAAAAAACTGTTTTCGACTATAGCAAAAGAAGAAGTTATTTTCTTCGCCAAACCCCAAAGCCTTCACATAAGGAAAGCGGAACGGATATTTCACAATCAAAAAGACAGAAATTAAAAGATTCTGCTAACGCACCCTCTATTTAAAAACGGGCATATAGGGCAACCGGAAGACTTAGCAGCCAACTTCACCCCTTCCAGAAGTCCTGAAAACGGGGTTCTGTTTTTCACTTTTACGGAAAAACAATAAGGATAGACAAAAAAGGGAGTAACCATCCGGCCAGTATGCCGTAACCATACTTACCGGATGAAGTAATCATCCGGTCAAAATGGTATAACCTAACCGGAAAAAGGCTTTGAAAAAGACTGTTTTACTCTACTTCGTCCACGCTTCCGAACGGCGACCAAGTGTCAGAAAGCAACGATATAGGTAATAAGAGATCCATATTTCACATATTACAACCGAATCAGCGACAGATAGCAGTTCATGCGGCACATTAAGTATCCGAACACAAAATCGCCAACGGCATTTCCCGGTGTTTTTCCGAACAACTCCCAACGAGGGATACAAATACGGGATTCTACAAGATTTTAAATATCAATTTGACAAATTGCTCTTTTCTTCGAAAATATACTTTAAGAAATACAATCCTCCCCTTCGCAACATGCTCCTTTATACTCAAATTCTAAAGTGGCATGAGTGATCCCGACATGTTCCAGTTCATGCTTAACCTCGCGCTTTACCTCTTCCATACGGCGGAGATCGCCTATCACGATATGGGCAGTCAATGCTGTTTCGGTAGTGCTCAATGCCCAGATATGCAGATGGTGATAACTCTCCACACCGGGTTGCTCCAGGATAACCCGCCCGATCTTTTCACTATCTATTCCCACCGGGACTCCGTCGAGCGAAAGGCGGAGGCTGTCGTGCAGTAAGCTCCAGGTTGAGATGACAATGATGACGGCAATCACCAGGCCGATGATCGGATCGACAAGTGTCCAACCGGTGTACATGATGATAATACCCGAAATGACCACTCCCACCGATACCAACGTATCGGCAGCCATATGCAGATAAGCTCCTTTCACGTTGAGGTCTTTTTCCTTATCTTTCATAAAAAGCCAGGCTGTAACGGCATTGATAACCACTCCCACACCTGCCGTCCAGGCAATGGCAGCACCTTCAACCGGAACGGGATGGAACAACTTCTCTATACTCTCGGTGATGATAATGCCGACGGCAACCAGAAGAATAACGGCATTGAGCAGAGATACCAGTACCGTACTCTTTTTATAACCGTATGTATAACGACTGTTGGGATGCACCTTTGCCAACCGGAAAGCAAGCATGGCAAGCACAAGGCTTGCCACATCTCCCAAGTTGTGCCCGGCATCGGAAAGCAACCCCAAAGAATCATAATAGAAACCGATGCCGAACTCAACGAGGACAAACAGAATATTCAGCGTAATGCCAATTATAAAAGATTTATTGAGCGACGTCAGTTCGTGGACGTGCTCGTGATGATGTTCGTGAGAATGTGCCATGCTCGATTAAGATATTTATCTATTCTAAAAACAGACAAACCGGCAGATTAGTTCAATGAAATATCATGCATAAAAGGTATCAAGCCATCCGTTTCTTCAACGGCCGGCGACTGCAGCAAGACCAGAGACTTCAGTTCTTCAAGTTCGGCCGTACAGACACAGAAATAGACATTCTGGGCCGGCAATTTCAGAAAGATCTTCCGGTTGGCATTCATTTTCCTGTTCGACCTCTCACAGTAAGGTCCGTTAATCGATACAATATAATTGCGTAGACACTCAAATCCGGCTTCGGACAGACGAAAGAAAAGGTTGCCAAATTCCAGATGATACACTTTACAATGGGCACAGTAAGTGATCATTCCATTGCGGGTTCTGCTGATTAGTTCCATCATAACTTTAACGTTTTGGTGATGGCACAAAAGTACGCAGATCACCAAGTGAAGGCAATACCTACTAATATCTAATTATCAGACAACCGATAGCCACATATGGGGAGACAAGTCTGCCGTACGATTCCGCACACCCGTTCCCGGTCTCCCGATAACATGAATTAAGCATCTCTTTCGCGGTATAACTCTCTTTGAAAGACTTCCGGTGGATACACCGGTTCTATAAATGAAACCGATAAAACAAGGGGGACGGCATCATCAATCATTTGATTTTACTAATTAGTATTACTTATTTATGGGTATCCGCTAAGTCCTTTTTCATACTATTTAGGTATTGTCAACCCTTTTTATTGCCTCTAACTTTGCAACCGGATTTATAAACATCCCGACATAGATAAAAAAAACGCATTTATTAAAATACTAACTACTAAAATAAAATGCCAAATGAAAATTAAGAGTTTACTGACTATGATGTTTGTGCTGTGCGCTTGTGCAGCTTGTAATGACGACAAAAATGAAGAAACACCTCTCAATCAAGTAGTAGCCGGAAAATACGACGGATACACCAAAGCTGTGGCGCAATACTTCCCCGCAGGACAATATGCTGACAAACAAAGCATCACACTGACTCCTAACGACAACGGAACAGTAAACATTGCCTATACCTCCGAGTCATTCGGTGAATTCAGTATCAGCAATGCCACTGTGGAATTAAAAAATGACGCGTACCTCGTTAAAGGAGACGGGAAAACAACCATGGGTATGAATGGGGGCACCCCTAAAGAATATGATTGCACATTTGAAGGAACAATCAGCAAAGACAAGAAAACATCTGCCCTCGAATTCAATGTACCGGCAGTAATGAACGGACTGACTGTCACTTTCACTCAAGGAGAAGCTCCGGCAGCAGTAATGGCAGCAGGCTCTTATAAGGGATATACTAAAGCCGTTGCCCAGTATTTCCCTAACGGACAATATGCTGCAGACCAGACTATCAAAGTGACCGCCAATGAAGACGGTACTGTAAACGTAACATACACTTCGACTTCGTTCGGTGAATTCACCATTAACAATGCAACTGTAAAATCAGAGAACAACGCATACACTATTAATGGAGAAGGAAAAAGCGTAATGGGCATGGAAGGCAAAGAACCTAAAGAGTATGCCTGCACCCTCAAAGGAACAATCGATGCAGCCAAAGCAACCCCCACTTTCGAAATATCGGTACCTGCCGTAATGAACGGACTGACCATTACTTTCGCCACAGGGGACGTACCGGAAAATAAATGAATTAAAACGAAATAACTAAAACAACAGAACATTCTCAGTTACATGAAAATAAATTCTCTGTTAATAGCCATTACTCTGCTGGGAACGATGCTTATATCGTTCTCAGCTTGTAATGGGATATTGAGCAGCCTATATGATGAACCGGAAACCGCAAAGGATTTCGGCTTCATTACGATAGATCATGCCAATCATAGCGGTACGGTACGGGTGGATGCTACCCAATATACAAAATGGAACTACATCAATCTGCACACCCTGCAGATTGACTCGGCCAAAGTTACCGCAGAAGGTGCGGATGATCCGGACACATGGGACCTTGCCATTCATCGATACGATGTAAAGACTAATGGCGGTGAGGTGCTTGAAACCGATTACCAAAGCCTGAGTGCACTGAAAAACGCAGGCAGCATGCCTCAAGGTACCTTTGTCGCCGACGAATGGACCACAAATAAAATAGCTGTCGACGTTTCACACATGATGGAGGATAACGGTTATCTGATTTATGCTCCGTCTGACTTCAATCCGGAACTTTCAAAATGGCTCAACGTCGATACCAGTGAAATGCCTCCCATTTACACTCCGTCCAACAAAGTCTATCTGCTCAGGATGAAAGACGGCACAATGGCTGCCATCCGCCTGGTGAGTTACATGAATGCTGCGGGCATAAAGGGATACATGACTTTTGACTACATCTACCCATACGAACCATAATGCTTTGATAAAGACAAATAAAAATAAATATGCAAAGACTACTAAAATCGGCATATTGCTTCTTCGCAGCCCTCTTGTTGACGACAGCAGCTGCCGCACAACATAAAATATCCGGCAGGGTGATCGATACCACCCAGGAACCTCTGGTGGGTGCCACCATCACCCTGAAAGAAAAACCGTCTGTCGGCACCACCACCGATACGGAAGGACGCTACACCCTGACACTGCCGGACCAGAAAGAATATACCGTACAGGTCTCTTTTGTGGGATATGTGACCGCTACAAAAAAAACAACAGCTGCCCGTCAAAGTCGTCTCGATTTCATTCTGAAAGAAGATCAGATGAATCTGAGTACCGTAGTTATCACCGGAACACGTACTCCGAAACTACTGAAAGATGCTCCGATCATCACCCGGGTAATCACAGCCGGCGATCTGAAGAAAGTGGACGCAACCCATATCGGACAATTGCTTCAGGTAGAGCTACCGGGTATCGAGTTCTCTTATTCAATGGATCAGCAGGTAAAGCTCAACATGCAGGGATTTGGCGGTAATGCCGTCCTCTTTCTGGTAGATGGCGAACGTCTGGCCGGAGAAACACTGGATAACATAGACTACAACCGCCTCAACCTGGACAATGTAGAACGAGTGGAAATAGTGAAAGGCGCGGCCTCTACGCTGTATGGTTCAAGTGCCATCGGGGGGGTAATCAATATCATTACCAAAGCTTCGGACGATCCGTGGAATCTGAACCTCAATACTCGTTTCGGAGTACATAATGATCAGCGGCATGGGGGTACGGTAGGATTCAATGCCGGCAAGTTCTACAGCCAGACCAACGTACAATATACCAACATAGACTCTTATAACGTAAAACAGGGGGATTATACGACCATCAACGGCAATAAAACCTGGAACGTGAAGGAACGCCTGATGTTCACCCCGAACGAGCAATTGCGACTGACGGCACGTGCTGGCTATTATTTCCGTGAACGGGATGCCTCCTCGGAAACCAAGAACCGTTATCGCGGATTCAGTGGCGGGCTGAAAGGAAACTACGACTTCAACACGAAAAGTAACCTGGAACTGGCCTACACATTCGACCAGTACGACAAAAGTGACTATCTGGTATCGTATAAGAATGATATCCGCGACTACAGTAATGTGCAACACAGTGTACGCGCGCTTTACAATTATACGTTCAACGATAAGAACACGCTCACCGTCGGAGGAGACTATCTACGAGATTATCTGATGTCGTATCAGTTCAAAGAAAACGCCGATTATACCATGCATTCCGCCGATGCTTTCGGACAGTTCGACTGGAATCCCACGGAACACTTCAACGTGATTGCCGGATTGAGGTTCGACTACTTCTCCGAATCGAACGTGCGCCATTTCTCACCGCATCTGGGATTGATGTACAAGATAGGAAACTGCTCGCTGAGGGGCTCTTATGCGCAGGGGTTCCGTTCGCCCACCTTGAAAGAGATGCACATGAACTTCTATATGGCAAACACCATGATGATTTATGGTAACCCGGATCTGGAGCCGGAAACCAGTCACAACTTCTCGCTCTCCGGAGAATATACCAAAAACCGTTATAATTTTACGCTGACAGGATATTATAACTTGGTGCACGACCGCATCGAGTATACCTCTTTCAGAGATACCGACGGAATGATCGCACAAAAATATATCAATACCCCACGGGTAGACATTGCCGGAATCGATGCCAATGCCTCTGCCAAATATCCTTGCGGTATAGGTGCACGTATCTCGTATACGTACATCCACGAGTTCATGCGTGACGGACAGACCAAACTCAGCTCTACCCGCCCCCATTCGGCTACGGTACGGTTGGAGTATGGCAAGACATGGGATCATTATGACTTCAATCTGTCACTCGACGGACGGGCCTTGTCACAGGTGAAAACCAATCAATATACTTCCAATGACCCGAATGCGGGAACGGAAAAGGTTACTTATCCGGGATATACCATGTGGAACCTGACGCTCACACAAAGAGTATGGAAGGGGATCAATGTGAATATGGCCGTCAATAACCTGTTCAACTACCGACCTGACTATTATTATGCCAATTCACCCTATACGACGGGAACCAACTTCTCCGTAGGGCTGTCGCTGGACATTGACCAAATGTTCAGAAAATAGCGGAAAAGGCTAAGCCAGCGGATATCTCCGATCGTCCGGCCGGCATTTAGTAAGAACGAAATAAACCAAAGAACAAAAAACAATATGAAAAAGAAACAAATCATCACCACTTGTTGTGTGGCTGCGGCAATACTCGTCGGGGTATTCGTCTGGCAAGCCTACTTCAGTGCCACGAAGATTGCCTTTGTCAATTTCCAGACCATCAACCTGGGAAATATTTCGAAGGCGAACGACAATTCATTTGTCAAACTAAGGGAGGTCTCTACCGATCACCTGGACGAACTGACGGGCTATGATATGGTGTTCGTCAACGGTATGGGATTGCGCATCGTCGAAGAACAACGCCAACAGATACAACGGGCGGCCGACAAAGGTATACCGGTGTACACCTCCATGGCTACCAATCCCGCAAACAATATCTGCAATCTCGATTCGGTACAGATGAGTCAAATACGTCAATACCTGACTAATGCGGGAAAAGTAAATTACCGGAATCTGCTTTCGTATGTCCGCAAAGAGATTGATGGTAAGCTGATCTCCGCCCCCGTACCGGAAGCACCGGTAGAAAAGCCGACCGACATTCTTTACCACGCCGGAGTGAAGAACCCGGATGATGAAATGGAATTTCTCAACGTAACCGATTATGAAAAGTTCCTTCGTGAAAACGGACTCTATCATGAAGGTGCCCGCAAGGTTGTGATCACCGGGCAGATGGCGGATGCCACAGGACTAATCCTGGCACTCGAAAAAGCCGGACACAATGTATATCCGATCTCTTCTTTCACCCGTTTCATGGAGTTCGTCCGTGAAATACGACCGGATGCTGTTATCAATATGGCACACGGACGCATGGGCGACGATATGGTGGAATATCTGAAAGAACGCAATATCCCTCTCTTTGCACCACTCACAGTCAACAGCCTGGTAGAAGAGTGGGAAAACGATCCGATGGGTATGTCGGGAGGATTTCTTTCGCAAAGCGTAGTGACACCGGAAATTGACGGTGCCATCCGTCCGTTCGCCCTCTTTGCCCAATACAAGGACGATGAAGGACTGCAACACTCTTTCGCCGTTCCGGAACGGTTGGAGACATTTGTCAACACAGTGAACAATTATCTCACCTTGAAAACAAAACCCAACAGCGAAAAGCATATAGCCATCGTCTACTACAAAGGCCCCGGACAAAATGCCCTCACAGCAAGCGGAATGGAAGTAGGCCCGTCACTCTACAACCTGCTGCTGAGAATGAAGAAAGAAGGCTACCGGGTAGAAAACCTTCCGGAGAGCGCCAAAGAGCTGGAAAAGATGATCCAGGCACAGGGAGCCGTATTCGGAATGTATGCAGAAGGCGCATTTGATGAATTTATGAAAACAGGGAATCCCGAACTGGTGACTAAAGAACAATACGAGAGCTGGGTAAAAGCATCGCTACGCCCCGGAAAATATGCTGAAGTGGTAGCCGCCAACGGTGAATTCCCCGGCCAATACATGACTACGCCGGACGGACGCCTGGGCATCGCACGATTGCAGTTTGGCAATGTGGTACTGATGCCGCAGATGGCAGCCGGTAGCGGAGACAACGCCTTTCAAGTGGTGCATGGAACCAACGCCGCACCTCCCCACACTTATATCGCTTCGTATCTTTGGTTGCAGCATGGTTTTAAGGCAGACGCAATGATCCACTTCGGTACGCACGGAAGCCTTGAGTTCACTCCACGAAAACAGGTAGCGTTGTGTAGCGATGACTGGCCCGACCGCCTTGTAGGAGCTCTTCCACACCTTTATATATATTCTATCGGCAACGTGGGGGAAGGCATGATAGCCAAACGACGTTCGTATGCTACCTTGCAATCTTACCTTACACCTCCTTTCCTCGAAAGCAGTGTACGGGGCATCTACCGTGACCTGATGGAGAAAATCAAGATTTACAATAACACCACAGGAGCGAAAGAAAAGCAGTCGCTTGCCGTAAAAGCACTCACCGTGAAACTGGGCATCCATCGTGAACTGGGGCTGGACAGTTTGCCGACCCGCCCATACAGCGAGGACGAAGTGGCACGTGTAGAGAACTTCGCTGAAGAACTGGCCACGGAAAAAATCACCGGACAGCTTTATACCATGGGGGTTCCCTATGAACCGGAGCGTATCACCTCTTCCGTACTTGCCATGACAACCGAACCGATCGCTTACAGCCTCTTGTCACTCGACAAACAACGTGGCAAAGCAACAGCCGATGTAGAAAAGCATCGCTCTCTCTTCACCCAACGCTATCTGAATCCGGCCCGTGCCTTAGTAGAGAAACTGATAGCCAACCCTGCTTTGGCAACAGACGAACTGATCTGCCGCACTGCCGGTGTCAGTCCCGAAGAACTGGCAAAAGCACGAGAAATAGAGACCTCACGCAATGCTCCGAAAGGAATGATGGCGATGATGATGGCTGCCGCCGCCAAAAACAAGACCGGGGATAAAACCGGCAAAACAGCCGATAAGATGCCGGAAGCCATGAAGAAGAAAATGAAAGAAATGGGCGCACATATGGATTCATCCAAAGCCATGGAAATGGCAAAAAAAATGGGTGCCGATCCGGAAGCCCTGAAGAAAATGGAAGCAAAAATGAATGCCTCAAAGGGAGATAAGCCGGAAGCGGATAAAGCTAAAGGCATGTCGGACATGATGGCCGCCATGGGGAAAAAAACGGCTCAAAAGGAATACAGCAAAGAAGAAATCAACTTTGCCCTTGCACTGACGGAGGTGGAACGCACCATCCGCAACGTAGGCAACTACCAAACGGAACTGACTGCCAGCCCCGAGAAAGAACTTGCCAGCCTTGTCAATGCCCTCAATGGAGGATACACCGCACCTTCACCGGGTGGTGATCCGATTGCCAATCCCAACACCCTACCCACAGGACGCAACATGTATGCCATCAATGCAGAAGCCACTCCGTCAGAATCGGCTTGGGAAAAAGGAGTTGCACTTGCCAAGCAAACCATTGAAACTTACCAACGCCGCCATAATGACAGTATCCCGCGTAAGGTCAGTTACACGCTCTGGTCCGGCGAGTTTATTGAAACGGGAGGAGCTACCATCGCACAAGTATTGTATATGCTCGGTGTAGAGCCGGTTCGTGATGCATTCGGACGTGTCAGCGATCTGAAGCTGATTCCTTCTGCCGAATTAGGCCGCCCACGCATCGACGTAGTAGTACAGACATCGGGGCAACTACGCGACATTGCGGCCTCCCGCCTTTTTCTGATCAATCGTGCGGTAGAGATGGCTGCAGCTGCCAAAGACGACAAATATGAAAATCTGGTAGCGGCAAGCGTAGTAGAAGCCGAAAAGACACTGACCGAGAAAGGGGTAAGTCCGAAAGATGCCCGTGAAATGGCTGCATTCCGTGTGTTCGGCGGTGCCAACGGAATGTATGGTACGGGCATTCAGGAGATGGTTGAATCCGGTGACCGCTGGGAAGATGAATCAGAGATAGCTGCCACCTATCTTAATAACATGGGTGCTTACTATGGCAGTGAAAAGAACTGGGAAGCCTTCCGGAAATATGCCTTCGAAGCCGCACTGACCCGCACGGACGTAGTGGTTCAGCCTCGTCAAAGCAATACATGGGGCGCATTGAGCCTCGACCATGTCTACGAGTTTATGGGAGGTATGAACCTGGCCGTACGCAACGTGACCGGCAAAGATCCCGATGCTTACCTGAGCGATTATCGCAACCGTAACCACATGCGCATGCAAGAAGTCAAAGAGGCTGTCGGTGTAGAAAGCCGTACCACCATCCTCAACCCCGCTTACATCAAAGAGAAGATGAAAGGCGGCTCTTCCTCTGCTGCGGAATTTGCCGAGACAGTCACCAATACATATGGCTGGAACGTAATGAAACCTGCCGCCATCGACAAAGAGCTTTGGGACAACATTTACAATGTATACGTAAAAGACGAATACAACCTGAACGTGAAAGAATTTTTCGAAACACAAAGTCCCGCAGCGCTTGAAGAAATGACTGCCATCATGCTCGAAAGTGCCCGTAAAGGTTTGTGGAAAGCAAGTGCCGAACAGGTTGCCGAACTGGCAAAACTGCATACGGAGACGGTAAATAAGTATCGTCCGTCGTGCTCGGGCTTTGTATGTGACAACGCCAAACTGCGCGAATACATCGCGTCCAAGTCAGACGCTCCGGCTGCCGCACAGTACAAAGAAAATATCTCTAAAATACGCGAAGCGAAAGTTTCGGGCGATGCCAAAGGAATGGTGATGAAGAAAGAAGAGATAAACCGGACACCGGAAGAGCAAAAGACAACCCTAAGCAACATTGCCGTGGGTGCAGCCGTTGTAGTGGTAATACTGGCACTCGTACTCTTTGTCCGTAAACGTCGTAAAACATCAGAATAATCAGAAGTATGGATACAGTCGTACTTGTATTAATGCTGTTAATAGCATTCAACTTTCTGCTGAAACAGACTTTCTGGAAAACGGTCGCAGTCGGCATCATAGCCACTGTTGCCGCCCTGTTTGCAGGACTGATGTGGCCGTATGCCATCGAGCAATCGAAAACACAGATTGCCGACTGGCTGGGTAACACAGCCCTGATGCTGGACACTTCCGTTTTGCTGACCATCGAAGTCAGCCTCCAGATGGCCTATGCCATGCTGGCGGTACATGTTGCCAGTGCCTATCCGGTAAAACCGCGTACACTGCTCACCTACCGCTTCCTGAGATGGTTTCCGGGACTGCTCATCTTTCCGGTACTATTCAGCGGGCTGGTCTATCTTATCTTTGCCTTCCCAGGGACACCATTCACCACCGTGGCATGGATGTATGCCGCTTGCGTGCTGATAGCCATTCCCGTAGGACGTTGGCTACTGCTTTACCTCCTTCCGGAGAAGGAGTTGCGGCTGGAACTCTTCTTCCTCACTAACGCATTGGTGGCCATTCTGGGAATTGTCGCTACCGTAAACGGACGGACCTCCGTAGCCGGAGTCAGTGAAGTAAATTGGGGAGCACTGGCCGGCGTCGGTGGAATAACCATCATCGGCAGTGCCATCGGACTCGTTTGGCGAAGGGTGAAGAAAAGAATCAATTAATCACAAAAATAATAAGTAAATCAACTCATTAAAACAGATCAACAATGAATATTATATCAGACATTTTATATTGGATTTCTACAGGACTACTCGTTCCTGACATCGTATTGCTTATCGTATTATTCGGCCGTGCACTTCTGTTGGTCGGCAGTTTCTACGGACAATATCTCTCAATACGCAAAACCGAGGCACTACTCCGTAACGAACTGAATGCACTCACTCCTGCCACCGTTATGGAACTGGCAGACAAGCTTCCGGAAAAATCATCATCATTAGTCATATCGTACATACGCCAGGTGCTCCAGGCACATGAAAGCCCGGCACAGATACAGAGACTGCTTGCCAACTTTGAGATAGCCGCCGATAAAGATCTGGCTATCTCTAAAACTCTGACAAAGCTCGGACCTATCCTCGGTTTGATGGGTACGCTTATCCCGATGGGACCTGCCCTTGCCGGACTGGCAAGCGGCGACATTGCTTCAATGGCCTATAACATGCAGATTGCTTTTGCCACGACCGTTGTCGGACTGGTAGCAGGCGCCGTAGGTTTCTTGACCCAGCAGGTGAAACAACGCTGGTATCTTCAGGACATGACCAACCTGGAATTCCTTTCTGAATTGTTGAACGAAAAACGTGCGGCCCGATGAAACGAAACCTACTCAGAAAAGAAGAAGATGCTGACCCGATCAGCGTTGTATCGAACCTGTTCGATGTAGCCATGGTTTTTGCCGTAGCCCTGATGGTAGCTCTTGTCAGCCGCTACAACATGACCGAAGTTTTCTCTCAGGAAGACTACACGATGGTGAAAAATCCGGGAAAAGAGAACATGGAAATTATTACCAAAGAGGGACAGAAAATCAACCGTTATACTCCTTCGGAAGACCAGCAGAAAAGCGGTAAAAAAGGAAAGAAAGTAGGTATCGCCTATGAACTCGATAATGGGGAAATCATCTACGTTCCGGAAGAATAATAAAGAATAGATTATCCTTAAAATGCAGACAAACGCATCTTTCATCCGCCCATCCGGCAACGAAAGATGTATTTGTCTGCATCTCTTTTACAAGTCAACAATACACCCGCTCTTTTATGAATAGTTGTTGTTTTTTAAAACACACTCTCTGCACAACCATTCCAAATTCTATTATCTTTGCTCCCTGATCGGTTCCGAATAGTCATTCCTCTATCCGGATTAAAAGGGAATCGGGTGTAAATCCCGGACAGTCCCGCTGCTGTGAAGCTCCGTCTGAATTTCCGATAACAACTGTTGCCACTGGGATACCTTTTTGTAAATAGATAAGGAGTCACCGGGAAGGCGTCGGAAACAAGGAGTCAGTCAGAAGACCTGCCGCTTATCAAAGGCTGTTTCCACTCGTGGGATTAGGGAAACGGTACGAAAAGATTCTATAAATATTTAGTTAGAACATAACTCATGGAAATAACCAAGAGGAACGGAACGACGGAACCCTATGACAGGGAGAAAATTGCCGTCGCCATACGAAAAAGTTTTGCCAGTACAGGGCAGGAAGTAAGTAACGAAATCATCTATTCGGTGGTAGAAGAAGTGGAGAATTTTGTCGGGAAAGATACCGCAAACCGTAGTGTCGAACAGATACAGGACAAAGTGGAGCAAAGTCTGATGGAACACGGCTTTTATGCCGAGGCCAAAAATTACATACTCTACCGCTGGCAACGGACTGAACGCAGAAAAGCACTCAACAGCATAATAAATGAATTGGGCGACGGAACTGTGATGGATGTCCTGAAAGAGATTCAGAAAGACTTCACCACCCACGAATACAGTCTCGTTGTACTCTATGAAAAATTTTCAGGGTTTTGCAAACAGGAAATGCCACATTCCGAACGTTTGGCAGCATTGATTAAGGCTGCCGTGGAACTGACCACTCAGGAAGCACCTGACTGGGAGTTTATCGCGGCCCGTCTACTCAATTTCCAACTATCGAAGAAACTGGAAAAGCAGGCGGCATCGGCAGGCATCCGTTCGTTTTACGACAAACTGCGCTATCTGACGGAAGAAGGACTATACGGTAGTTACATACTGGCGGCCTACTCGCAACAGGAGATTGAAGAAGCAGCCGGATTTATCTGCCCTGACAGGGACAAACTATTTAATTATTCCGGACTGGATCTGCTTGTCAAACGCTACTTGATCCGTACCCGACTCCATGAACCGGCAGAGTCCGTACAAGAAATGTATCTGGGTATCGCCCTCCATCTGGCTATGCCCGAACAGAAAGAACGGATGACTTGGGTGAAAAAATTCTACGACTTACTAAGTCGTTTGGAGGTGACAATGGCCACTCCTACCCTCTCGAATGCCCGGAAACCTTATCATCAACTTTCAAGTTGTTTCATCGATACGGTCCCCGACAGTTTAGAAGGTATCTACCGCAGTATCGATAACTTTGCCATGGTAAGCAAATTTGGTGGCGGCATGGGAATGTACTTTGGCAAAGTACGTGCGGCAGGAGGAAATATACGGGGTTTTAAAGGTGTAGCAGGAGGAGTAATTCGATGGATGAAGCTTGTGAACGATACGGCTGTAGCTGTTGATCAGTTGGGTATGCGTCAAGGTGCCGTCGCTGTCTATCTGGATGTATGGCACAAAGACCTGCCGGAATTCTTACAATTGCGGACCAACAACGGAGATGACCGGATGAAAGCTCACGATATTTTTCCTTCGGTATGTTATCCGGACCTATTTTGGAAAATGGCTAAGGAAGACCTTAACCAACCATGGTACTTATTCTGCCCTAACGAGATTATGACAATCAAAGGGTATTGCCTGGAAGATTATTACGGAGAAGAATGGGAAAAGAGATACCATGACTGTGTAAACGATACCCGACTTTCCAAAAGAAGTATAAGCATTAAAGACATTGTCAGATTGGTGTTGCGATCGGCAGTCGAAACAGGTACTCCCTTCACCTTCAACCGTGACACAGTGAACCGGGCCAACCCCAATGCTCACCAGGGCATCATTTATTGTTCGAATCTTTGTACGGAAATAGCACAAAATATGGCAGCTATCGAAACGGTATCCACCGAGATACGTACGGAAGAGGGTGACACAGTAGTGGTGAAGACGGTACGGCCCGGCGACTTTGTAGTTTGCAATCTTGCCAGCCTCTCGCTGGGGCATCTCCCATTGGAGGACGAAGAACAGATAAAGGAGAAAGTAAGCACCGTAGTGCGTGCTCTCGACAATGTTATCGACCTGAATTTCTATCCACTCCCTTTTGCGCAAATCACCAACCAGCGTTACCGCAGTATCGGACTGGGAGTAAGCGGTTATCACCACGCACTTGCCATACGCAATATCCGCTGGGAAAGCGAAGAACATCTCCGGTTTGTAGACCGAGTATTCGAACAGATTAATTATGCAGCCATCGAAGCCAGTGCCGACCTGGCAAAAGAAAAAGGACGCTATGAATACTTCGAAGGAAGCGACTGGCAAACGGGAGCATACTTTGGCAAACGGGGATATACTTCCCCCGAATGGAATCGGCTGGCAGCCAAAGTAGCGGAAAACGGTATGCGAAACGCCTATCTTCTCGCTATCGCACCGACCAGCAGTACCAGTATCATCGCGGGAACCACTGCCGGTACCGATCCTGTAATGAAACGTTTCTTCCTTGAAGAGAAAAAAGGGGCCATGCTGCCACGTGTGGCACCGGCACTGTCAGACAAAACCTTCTGGTTATATAAAGATGCCTATACACTCGACCAAAAATGGAGTATCCGTGCGGCAGGCACCCGGCAGCTGCACATCGACCAGTCTCAAAGCCTAAACCTGTATATCACCAATGAATTTACCATGCGACAAGTACTCGATCTCTACTTACTGGCATGGGAATGTGGAGTAAAAACGGTATATTACGTTCGCAGTAAATCATTGGAAGTGGAAGAATGCGAAAGCTGTGCATCTTAAATAAACGAATAAACAAGAAAACGATATGGAAACAAAAAAATTAAAGAAAAATGCCCTCTTCAATCCCGAAGGTGATACAGAAACCCGTCTCAGAAAGATGATCGGAGGCAATACAACCAATCTGAATGATTTCAATAACATGCGATACAAATGGGTAAGCGACTGGTATCGTCAGGCCATGAATAACTTCTGGATACCTGAAGAAATCAATCTGACACAAGATACCAAGGACTATCCCCATCTGACCCCGGCCGAACGAACAGCGTATGATAAAATTCTGAGCTTCCTCGTCTTCCTGGATTCTTTGCAGAGTAACAATCTCCCGACACTCAGCGAATACATCACGGCAAACGAAGTCAACCTCTGCCTGCATATTCAAGCATTTCAAGAGTGTGTACACAGCCAGAGCTACAGCTATATGCTCGACTCTATCTGTAGTCCGGAGGAACGCAATGACATTTTGTATCAATGGAAAACAGACGAACATCTGCTAAGGAGAAATACGTTTATCGGCAATTGCTACAATGAATTCCAGGAAAATCGTGACGGATTTGCCTTGATGAAGACCCTAATTGCCAATTACATCCTTGAAGGTATTTACTTCTACAGCGGTTTTATGTTTTTCTACAATCTGAGCCGTAACGGAAAGATGTCCGGATCGGCTCAGGAAATCCGTTACATCAACCGGGATGAAAACACCCATCTCTGGCTATTTCGCAACATCATTCTGGAGTTGAAGAAGGAAGAACCGGAACTGTTTACGCCTGACAAGGTGAAAGTGTATGAAGAGATGATGCGTGAAGGAGTGAAACAGGAAATCGCATGGGGACAATATGTAATAGGCGACCAAATCCAGGGCCTCAACCGACAAATGATCTCTGACTATATCCACTTTCTGGGTAATCTCCGTTGGAGTAGCCTGGGTTACACTCCTCTGTACGAAGACAACCGAAAGGAACCGGAAAGCATGCATTGGGTATCGCAATATTCAAATGCCAACATGGTAAAAACGGACTTCTTCGAAGCGAAAAGTACGGCGTATGCCAAAAGTACTGCGCTGGAAGATGATTTATAAATAGTCTATGTTTCCGGGCAATCAACGATAAACAATGGATCATTCATGTGAATCAGTTCTTGAGAGACCTATGCGGTATGAAATTCAATTACTGATTCACATTATCAATGAATACCCGAACAATGGGATATATACATGACCACATTAAAAAAATATTCATCAGCAATGGTTCCTCGTCCATCATCAATCATTCAAATCCTTTCTTCATTCAAAAAACTTTTGACCCCTGATTTTTTTAATTACCTTTGTACCCCGAAAAGACGCAATTCAAGGGTGTGTCATTATTCACACATCCTCTTCCCCCACTCAAAACCTGAACCGAAATCGAAACACTGTACTGACACATTAACCACATTTCCTCCCATACGCCGGAAATGCGGAAAAGCAACATGTATGTATCACACAGATTTAAGAAAAAGTAAAAAGAAATGTTAGTAACCAACACCATGGAAGCTACAGCTTCCACTACCGACAGTTGCCAGGTCAGTGAACCTGTAACGGCAACACAGGAAACTCCCAGGACCATCGCCACTTACACCGCCACAACACCGGCCATGCACCGGAAATCATTTAAAGAGCAAGAACCGGCTATTTTTTCCATTATCGGATTCGCCGTTGCCTATATTGCTGCCCTGATTATCAACCGCATCATCAAGACGAGAAAAACTCACCATTAACCCAACCTTATGGACATCCACCAAGAACTAAAAGAACTATCTAAATTCCTGTCTGAATATTCGACCAGTCTGATGGCCGTAGGCGTACAAACATCACGAATCGTACGAAATACATCACGAATCGCTGAATCTTTCGGCTTCTTCTGTGACATGACAATCTTTCAGAAAACCATCATCATGACATTACGCGATGCCGACAATTCGCATTCATACAGTACGGTAAACAAGATCAAGCCCATGGGACTGAACTTCGCCATTAATTCAGCACTCAGCACGCTGAGTTGGGAAGCATATGACGAACATTTGTCTCTCAGAGAGCTCCAACGTCGCTATCACGAAATTGTCAGCAAACCACGTGAAAGTAAATGGCTTGTATTGATTCTGGTTGCCTTTGCCAACGCATCTTTCTGCCGCCTGTTCCAAGGTGACTTTATTTCCATGGGAATCGTATTTGTAGCCACCTTGGCCGGATTCTTTGTCCGTACCGAACTGATGGGACGTCACTGGAATCATCTAGCAATATTCATCATTTCGTCGTTCATTGCTTCCATGATCGGTAGTACGGGCTATCTGATGCACTGGGGTGACACTCCGGATATGGCTTTAGGTACCAGCGTACTTTATCTGATTCCGGGTGTACCGCTGATCAACGCCATCATGGACATCATCGACGGACATGTATTGGCCGGAACATCGAGATTTATTAACGCCTGTCTGCTTATCATCTGTATAGCGATCGGCCTTTCAATGACCCTTTTAATCACCGGAATCAGCACCTTATGATGAATATAGATTTTATAACAGCCACCGTACTCGACGGTGCATTCGCTGCCGTAGCCGCTATCGGATTTGCTATTATATCGAATCCACCACGAAAAGCCATATTGATCTCTGCTTTCCTGGCGGCTGTAGGTCACGGATTACGTTACTTTCTGATGCATGCACATCTGTTTACGATGGACATTGCTACGGCTTCATTCTTTGCAGCTGTTTCCATCGGTTTATTAGCCATCCCTTTTGCCAAAGCGATTCACTGCCCGGCAGAGGTTTTCTCGTTTCCGTCTCTCTTGCCCATGATTCCGGGAATGTTTGCTTATAAAAGTATCCTTGCACTGACAAAGTTCATGCAGACTAAAGATGAAACCGATTCACTGCGATACCTGGTAGATTTTTGCCACAATGGCAGTACCACCATCTTCGTTTTATTTGCCTTGGTCGTAGGGGCAGCCGTACCGGTATTCATCTTCCACCGCCAATCATTCACAGCTACCCGTTTACTGAAAAAGTTGGTAAAAAAAGGATGACGGTATTCATATTATAGATAAATATCTAAAATGGCGAATAGGGATCTGTTTTTACAACGTCCCTATTCGCCATTTTAATTACTTTCTTGCCTCAGCAATGTATTCTAAGGCTTCGGTACATTTCTTGGTAACATATCCCCAATCTTCGGCTGCTACCTTATCTTTCGGAAATAATTTAGATCCCATACCGACACAGAATGCACCCGCTCCAAACCATCCTGTCAGGTTCTCCCGGGTAGGCTCTACCCCACCGGTCACCATTAATTTGGACCAAGGCATCGGAGCCATCAAGCCTTTCACAAAATTTGGTCCGTACACATCTCCGGGAAATATCTTACAAAGATCACAACCGGCTTCCTGTGCAAAGCCCACTTCCGAAACCGAGCCACACCCCGGTGTATAAGCGATCAGCCGGCGATTGCATATCTTAGCAATCTCCGGATTAAACAAGGGACCTACCACAAAGTCAGCCCCCGATTGTATATACAGAGCTGCAGTAGCCGGATCAACCACTGATCCGACTCCCATAGCCATCTCCGGGCATTCACGGACAGCAAATTTTACAAGCCCGGCAAATACTTCCTGGGCAAAGTCCCCCCGATTGGTAAACTCAAAAGCACGAACTCCACCTTCATAACAAGCTTTTACCACTTTCTTCGCTATTTCCACATCTTCGTGATAAAATACAGGAACCATACCTGTCGAACCTATTTTGTTCAAGACAGCTATTTTATCAAATTTAGCCATAAGAATATATACGATTTAAAGATTGACAACCCACTATCACCCACGATTATCTTTGTACACGTCCGCTCGCATCTCCTCCGACAAGCGCTTCGACCTCCGCCACAGAAACAAGATTGAAGTCACCATTAATGGTATGCTTCAATGCCGATGCTGCCACTGCAAATTCAAGAGCCTCACCCTGGGTTCGCTTTGTAAGCAGGCCGTGTATGACACCGCCGGAGAAAGAATCCCCCCCTCCCACACGGTCAATAATCGGATCAATATCGTAATGTCTGGAAACATAGAATTCCTCACCATTATAAATCATGGCTTTCCAACCATTATGTGATGCTGAGAAAGATTCTCGCAACGTCGAGATCACATAGCTGAACCCAAACTCATCCATCATCTGCCGAAAAATTCCCTTATAGCCCTCTGCATCTGTATGTCCGCCTTCCACATCCGCATCAGGTTTAAATCCCAGACAGAGTTCCGCATCCTCCTCATTACCAATACATACGTCTACATACTTCATCAAAGGTTTCATGATGGACTGCGCCTTCTCCTTCGTCCATAGTTTTTTACGAAAGTTCAGGTCGACCGACACCGTCACTCCATGACGCTTGGCAGCCTCACAAGCAAGCCGGGTCAATTCGGCTGCTTTGTCTGAGATGGCAGGAGTAATACCAGACCAATGGAACCAGTCGGCCCCCTCCATGATCTTGTCAAAATCAAAGTCCGCTGCAACGGCCTCGGCAATGGCAGAATGGGCACGATCGTAAATCACTTTACTGGGACGCATAGCTGCACCGGTTTCCAAATAATAGATCCCTACACGTTCGCCTCCCCGCGCAATATAGTCTGTCTTTACACCGTATTTACGGAGTGCATTTACTGCCGACTGCCCGATTTCATGTCCAGGCAGTTTGGTTATAAAATAAGCGTCGTGACCATAATTGGCACAGCTCACCGCCACGTTAGCCTCACCTCCACCATATACCACATCAAAAGAGTCCGACTGGACAAAGCGGGTATTTCCCGGAGGAGACAACCGAAGCATGATTTCGCCTAATGTAACGACTTTCTTTCCCATAATTTAATATTTTAATGAAACGAGCAATTTAGATTATTCAGTTATAATTTATCGTCACCCCCTATTTTTAGCGATAATAAACTGGTAATAGGAGAAATAACAACTCATAAAACTTACACCGAACAAGTTCCGTGTGCGGACACAAAGATACGTAAATTTTCAGGATTACAAAAATTGTTATATATTTGTGTCCATAGAAATAAAACTATTAGTGTGTCCGGGCACAAAACCTCACACAAATAAAGGTGAACGCATGAATAAATTGCCAGAAAGAATCAGAATTAAGGATATTGCCCGCTTGGCAAATGTATCTGTAGGAACTGTAGACCGGGTGCTCCATGGCCGTAGCGGAGTGTCGGAAGCAAGCCGTAAACGTGTAGAAGAAATCTTAAAGCAACTCGACTATCAGCCTAATATGTATGCCAGCGCGTTGGCTTCCAATAAGAAATATACTTTTGCCTGTCTGCTACCCAAACATCTGGAAGGCGAATATTGGACAGATGTGCAAAAAGGGATTCGGGAAGCGGTTACCACATACTCCGACTTCAATATTTCGGCAAATATCACCCATTATGACCCCTACGATTACAATTCGTTTGTGACAACCAGTCAGGCCGTTATCGAAGAACAACCGGACGGAGTAATGTTTGCTCCCACTGTACCACAATATACCAAAGGATTTACCGATGCACTAAATGAACTGGGTATACCATATATATATATTGATTCACAAATCAAAGACGCCCCTCCACTTGCCTTCTTCGGTCAAAACTCACATCAGAGCGGATACTTTGCAGCACGCATGCTGATGTTACTCGCCGTAAATGACCGGGAAATCGTAATTTTCCGCAAAATACACGAAGGAGTGATCGGCTCGAACCAGCAGGAAAGCCGCGAAATCGGATTTCGCCAATATATGCAAGAACATCATCCCACCTGTAACATCCTTGAACTCAACCTGCACGCCGACCTGAATATTGAAGATAGCCGGATGCTGGATGACTTCTTCCGCGAACATCCGGATGTCAAGCATGGCATCACGTTCAATTCAAAAGTATACATCATCGGTGAATACCTGCAACAACGCAGGAAAAGTGATTTCAGCCTGATCGGTTACGACTTGCTCGAGCGAAACGTAACGTGCCTGAAGGAAGGCACTGTCTCTTTCCTGATTGCACAGCAACCGGAATTACAAGGATTCAATAGTATCAAAACTTTGTGTGATCATCTGATATTCAGGAAAGAAGTGACTTGTACCAACTATATGCCCATCGATCTCCTGACCAAAGAAAATATCGACTATTACCACAGTAAGTAATGTAAACACTGAAAAGAGTTCAGGCTGCAAATAAAAAAACAACATTCTTGCAGTCTGGGCTCCTTATTTTTCCCTCTTCAAATAAACCATATCCCTGAGCCGGATGCCGTTCTCATAAATAGGATGATCATAATGGTCGGTGAAAAAATTCTTAATACGATGGGAAGGAACAAATCCGCAGGATTGATAGAATAAAAGCGTATGTGGAGTATCTCCTGTTCCCACAAACATGACCGAGCATCGGTCCGAATAATGGTGAAACAGATATTCAATCAGGCTTTTACCATATCCCTTACGCTGGCTATCCGGACAAGTTGCGATATTCTTTAATTCGTAAATTCCTTTCCCCTCGTTAGTAACCACACAAACCGCCCTGAGCTTGTCTTCATCATATAGAGCGAACATATCTCCACGTTCCAGATACCGGTCTATCATATCTTCCTGCTCATCTGCCAGCAAGAGCAAATCGAGGAAACGCTTCCTGTCTGAAAATACCTGTTCGACTTTCATAACCCTTTCTGTTGTTCTCTATGTTCAAAAATCATTGTCATATGATCCAGTGCCCATCCAACCAATGCTTCGACGTGCGGAATCAAACTATGTCCCATTTCCGTCAGGCAATATTCCACTCTCGGTGGTACTTCCGCATATGCTTTCCGTTCCACCAACCCGTCGGCCTCCAACGTACGGAGAGTGACAGTCAGCATCCGTTGCGAAATATCGTCTATTGTTTTATGAATGTCACCAAAGCGCATCGTTCCGTTCGCATTCAGCGTCACCAGCACCAGCATCGACCACTTGTCGCCCAGCCGGCATAATACGTCCCTGATGGGACAAGTTCCCGTAGGATGGAAGTTCTTCATTCTCTAATCGTTTCTGTCATATTAAAAACCTGCAAAGTTAATTTGATCCCCTGATATTAAGCCACATTCACATCTATCAGCACAGAATAATACACCTTTGCAGGCACAAAGATAATAAACTTACGAAAGAGAACTATTGTTTTATTTAATCAATTCACAGTCGATGTACTTGCAGAGGACGCAAAGATATTATTTGATTCATAAAAATAATCAAAGAGGGTATGTCATAACTCACCACAGATTTTACCGGATAAACTTTAAATTTAGTCTAAACAAGAGGTACAATCCATTTATTATTAATACTTTTGTACACGATCAAACAAACATAAATACTTTTTCATCAAAGATATGACCCTCTTCACAAACATCAAATCCTTCGACAAATCATTTTTGTTGAAGTTATGGCTATCCCTTATTCTCTACCAGTTGTCCGTATGCCCCGTATCTGCACAAAAAGACACGATGGATATCAAAGACTACATCTTAATCATTAATACATATACCGAATCATTCCCTTGGAGTAACCGCTTGATCTCAACAGCAACCAACTTCGTAAAAGACGACCCCAAACTGGCTGTATACACCGAACATATGAACATGATAATGATAGATAATGACAGCATTCTGGACCAATTCAAAGACAGTCTTTTCGACAGATACGGTTCCCACCGCCCACGTATGCTGCTGTTATTAGGCAACTCTTCTCTCATATTGAAAGATGATCTTAGAAAAATGTGGGGTGACATTCCAATGGTTCTCTGTGCCGGAAAAGACTATACCGGGCCTGAGCACTATTATCTGACGAAACAACCCATTCCTCTTTCCGAACGTGTACCATTGGCAGAATTGTCCCAATCCTGCAATCTCACCTACCTCTATGCCAATCTCTATATCCACGAGAATGTAGAAATGATGTTCCGTACACTCCCCCGGATGAAAAGATTCATCTACGTGGGCGACGAACGCTTTGTCAACCAAGTCAACAGTCAGGAGATTCAAGAAATTCTACGGACCAAACATCCGGATGTACACTATACCTTCCTGTCTTCCCGTGACATAAAGAAAACCAACCAACTGATCGATTCACTCAACTTTGTCGATCCCCGGACCACGGGTATTCTGTTTTCCAGCTGGTTCCACAAACGGCAGTTTGCCGGCAACATGATGTTGACAATGATCCTGCCTGAAATCGTTTCCACCGTATCCCCTCCAATATTCGCTCTCAATATGATTGAACTGAATGACAAAGAGAGTGGAATGGTGGGTGGTTACACCTACGACCAGAATCACTTCAATGAAAAGCTGTCCAACATGTTTTCGGAAATCCTCAGCGGGAAATCTCCACGGGATCTTCCACATTATCTGCCCACAGACGGTACACCACTCATCAACTATCAGGTATTGGTCCGCAAAGGTTTGTCTCCCGACGAGTGGCCCGCTCACACCCGTTTTCTGAACAAACCTATCACCTTTTGGGACAAATATAAATATTTCCTGCCGGGAACAACCGTTTGCATCGCCCTGCTCGTCTGGTTTTTCCTCTATCGTATCCGTACGCTCACGCATCTCAGACAGATCCAGTTGAAAGAAATCGAGGCTATGGCTAATTATAAAAATCTGATCGATAACATGCCTTTGCTCTACATGCAGGAGAAACTAATCGTAAACGAACAAGGTGTAGCCGACGACTTGATCTACCTGAACGTAAATCCCCATTTCGAAAAACATTTTTTCCGTAGAGAGGATGTCGTCGGTAAGCGGGCCAGTGAACTGTTTCCTGAATCTCTACCTGAATTTCTACACTTCATCCAGATCTCCCTGAAGGAGAACCGTGCCATCACATTCCCTTATTACTTCAAAAAGATAGACAGATTCTACGACATCGTATTAAAAGGTGCACATCAGGAGAATGTCATCGACATCTTCTGCGTAGACAGCACTGAACTTCATCGTGCACAGCAGAAGTTGAACGCCACAAACCATAAACTATCTATGGCGCTGGAAGTAGCCGACATCATTCCCTGGAAATGGGACTTACTCAGCAAAACCATTCTTTGCGACATCAATAAGCCCATTGAACTCAGTGCACAAGGTAATAACGTAAGCGAAGAACAGTTGGCTGTACCCGACTCACAATACTTCTCGAAAATATATAAGGAGGACCGCATACGAGTGGAACAAGCTTATAAAGACCTGATAGAAGGGCGCTTGGAAAAAGTAAAAGAAGAGTATCGGGTGATCAACATCCGGAATCACACTCACAAAATAGAGTGGGTAGAAGCCCAAGCTGCAGTGGAAACCCGCGACGAAAACGGAATTCCGGTGACACTGGTCGGTTCTTCACAGGTAATCACCGGACGTAAAAAGATGGAAATGGAACTGACTTCGGCCAAAGACCGGGCCGAAGAATCCAATCGTCTTAAATCTGCCTTTCTTGCCAACATGAGTCACGAAATCCGTACTCCGCTCAATGCCATCGTCGGATTTTCGGGAATACTGGCATCCACCGAGGAAGAAGAAGAGAAACAAGAATATGTCAGCATCATTGAGAACAACAATGCATTATTGTTACAACTCATCAGTGACATCCTCGACCTGTCGAAAATAGAAGCCGGTACACTCGAGTTCCAGTACTCCGACATCGAACTCAACACCGAGCTTAAAAAACTGGAAAGCACCCTAAAACTGAAATTAAAGTCGGACGACGTACAACTGGAATTTGTTCCCGGCCTCCCTGTGTGCCCGGTATGTACCGAAAAGAACCGGCTCTCACAACTGATCATCAATTTGGTGACCAATGCCATCAAGTTCACTTCCCGGGGAAGTATCCGCTTCGGTTACGAACACCGTGGCAAAGAACTCTATTTCTATGTCACCGATACCGGATGTGGCATCCCTAAGGACAAACAGGAAAGCATCTTCGGACGTTTTGTCAAACTGAACAGTTTCGCACAGGGAACAGGCCTAGGACTCTCCATCTGCCGTACCCTCGTCGAACACATGGGCGGACATATCGGTGTAGATTCGGAAGAAGGCAAAGGTTCCACGTTCTGGTTCTCCCTCCCTTATAAAGCGGCAAGCACTTCCGCCGGAACAATGCAAAAAACCGAGATTCAGCCCATCTCAGTAGAAAAAGACAAACTGACTATCCTAATCGCTGAAGACAATGAAAGCAACTACCGCCTCTTCGAATCGATCCTCGGGCACGACTATCATCTGATTCATGCCTGGGACGGACGCGAAGCCGTCGAAAGATTCAAAAGAGAAAATCCACAGATTATTTTGATGGATATCAATATGCCGGTTATGGACGGATACGAAGCCACGCAGGAAATCCGTAAATACTCAGCCAAAGTTCCTATCATAGCAGTTACGGCCTTTGCCTACGCTTCGGACGAGCAACGGGTGATGGAAAACGGATTCGACGGATATATGCCCAAACCGATCAATGCACGGCAATTAAAAGCACAAATCACGGAGATTATGCAAAAACGGATCATTTTGTTATGACAACAACGCGATATACCGCCCCATTATGACAGTTTCACTCCATATTCACCTTGATGCAAACCTCCTCAATTTGTTTGCGATCAACTTATACCACAAGGGGGCGAGGCGATCGATATACAATGACGAAAACCTGAGGATGGCATTCATGTCGGATATACAAGAGATTGTAGAGATTGAAGTGCATCGAACACGGATATTGCGTCCTGACTCATTTTATCAAAAGCTTCAAACGATTTACCGGAAAAGTACCGTTGCAATATTACAAACAGAATATAGGTAATGATCGAAAATAACCGGTATGTATATATCCAAAAGTTCCACAGATTACACCGAATCACACAGATTAAAAGTAAATATCCAGCTATTTATCGAAGTTTCTGTGCAAACCCGGGTAATCTGCGGTGAACCATATCCGGTCGAGATACAAATTTTCCATTATTCCTCTACGACATAAACCACCTCGTGGGCTTCTGTCAACTGAGGAACTTCCAACCTACCTAACATCTTATCCAGAACCGTTTCCGGAACTTCATATTCGCGTGTACTGTTCTGTCGCCGCCAGACTGAATAAGGTTTCTCTATATAGACAATTTTAACCCGTGCCCCATACGTAATGAACAAGTCGATCAACTGAGTACGCCTTTGACGGCTCACGTTGGTAGCATTCCAAATGAAGTCTTGTCCCTTGCGAAGATAGATCCGGGCCTGTTCTTTAGCAGTTTGTGCCACCCAGCCATTGGCCGCCTTGTCAGTGGGACTAAACTTATGTTTACGCCGGATGGCATCCAAACTGACAACCGGCATATCGGCACATCGAGATTCGATATAATAGTCTTTTCCCACACCGGGCAGACCTACAAGCAATGTTACCTCATATTTAAAATCATCGTGGGGAACATAATCGATATAGGATCGGGGTGTATGAAAGTAGTGAAAACTGGCTGTGCCATTGGCAAATTCCCGTGCCTTTCCCCAACATTGCTGCTCCCGACAGAACATCTCAAAAAATTCGGTAGCCTCCAGCAACACTTCTTTGTCTGTACTGATACGTCCGCAAATATCAGCAAAAGTCAATTGTTTCAGCAACGAGGTGTCCAGCCTCAGCGAAGCCTCACAAGCACGCTTTAAAGGATCTTCGCGTTCCATCAACCAAATAGGCAGACCATGATGGCGTACCAGTGAAGCTATATGCTCGCGTATATTGAAAGGAGCAGGTATATCTCTATAAAGAAGAGTACGGACAGTAGTCTCCCCACGTTTAGCATGGTTCTTAGAGGTAACCTGTCCATTACCCTCATCGACTGAAGTCGAACGTTTTTCCACATCGTGAAGTAAAGCGGCTGCCCAAAGTATTTCCCGTTCCTGTTCCGGAAGCATCAGATAGGCAGGTTGTCGCAGCAATGCTTCGAGCACCATGCGGGTATGTACAGCCACACTTCCTTCGGCATGATGCACCGTATGCTGAGGAACTTGGTTCATATCCCGTACCCACCCAAACTGTTGTTCCAACGAGTTCCAGTCTTTCCGTTCGCTCAATTTCCAAATCATCGATTACCTCCTTTCTCTTGTTTCAACTCCCATACCAGACGGGCACGTTTCCAATGACGTGTCCAATGCTCCCCTGTTTGTACATGACCTTTACGGACATACTTAAACACATTGTGAGCAAAATCGGCAGTAGCATATTCACCGATATTCCGGGTAACCACTCCTTCCCGGGTACAGTCCAGACCGGTCTGTGCATCACAGGAGCCGAAGACACTCGGCTCCTGCGCCAAACAGACAACATGCTGTTCCAAAGATGCTACTGTTAATCCGTCCACGCACTCCGTACACAATTCAGGCACGGTTGGCAAATCGAACAGTGCAGCATAAAATTTCACTTCATCCCATGACAGCCATTTGTCCAGGCAACGGACAGCAAATACATAAAAATGTGTTTCCAGCCGCTTATACTCAATGGAATGAACGGCATACAGATTTTCACCGAACAGTTCAATATCTCCCAGATCGTTTTTCAGCAACTCCCAGCGTTGACGCAACTGGCTTGTCCATGGCGAAGTGGTAGGTGCGACATGCGAACGGGCAAAGACTCCATATCTGCTCAAACAATTATTCTCTCCATCCAGCTTCTCGGTATGCACCAAGGTGCTTATCTGCCGGATATCTTCCCAATATGTATGATTGATCCGGTCGTCACTCGTCGTCCCGGGAGAGAACGGATAGTGATAGGTACGACCATATTTTTCTGATAACATAGTTTTTTCTTTTAATCGTTAATACTTAAAACCGGAGTTCTTCCTGAATGATCTTCACCGGGTTTCCCCTTTGAAGGCTGTTGTGATTGCTCCAATTGGTCTGTGCCTGAATCATCGCTTGCTCTATGTTCCAAGCGGTCAGCTTGACCAACAATCGTTCAGTAGCCAGTTTTTTATTCTGCCATTGCGAACGCTGGTCGGATGCCACTACACTGATTCCGCTGGGGATATGAACAGCTCTTACGGCAGATTCTGTCTTGTTGACATGTTGCCCTCCGGGCCCGGACGCCCGTAAGGTTTCATACCGGATATCATCTTCGGTAGCCTCACGACTTTCGGACAGGAGAAAAGTCTGCACACCGACAAACCAGTTCTTCCGCCTGTGATGAATCCGATACGGGCTACGGGCAATCCACAGCACAGTCCCTTCCCATTCGTCAGCCAATACATCGCAACCTGCACCTTCGAGTGCAACGACTGCCGACAACAAAGTGCGATTGACAGGACCAGTCTCTTTTTCCAGGATTTCTACTCTCAATTTCCGTTTCTGTGCTTCTCTCAATATTTTTTCGAGTACCAAAGCCACTACACGGCAACACTCTACAGGACCACGCCCTGAAGTGATTTGTAAATACGTCTTTTCCATTATCCTATTCTTTATTCATTCGTACGATGCAGGGCATGAAGGTACCTTGGACTTCAACCAGTTCCTCCTGGGTCTTCATCACCCGGTCAATATCCTTGTAAGCCAACGGCATTTCTTCGACACTGCCACCAATCAGCGTGACTCCGGCCTGAGAAAGATACTTTCTCAATGCCGACCGGGTAAAGTTGTCTTTTGCCTTTTGGCGGGACATAGCTCGTCCCGCTCCATGCGAGGCAGAACAAAGGGCCTCACTTATCCCTTTACCACATACCAAATAACCGGGCGTTGCCATACTTCCGGGGATCAGTCCCGGTTGGCCTTTCTGTGCAGGTGTTGCTCCTTTACGATGCACAATGGCTGTCTGTCCGGGAGCGATTTCCTCTTTCCATGCAAAATTGTGGTGATTGTTCATATTGGCCAAAGGTTTCAGCCCCAAAGCTTTTGACAAATTCAGATGAATCCGCTCATGGCAGGCACGAGCATAATCACCCGCTAAATTCATACTAAGCCAGTATTCCTGTCCTTCTTCCGTATCCAACCCCAGCCAGGCAAAGTGCTGAGCCTCGCGAGGCAGACGGCAGAGGTCGCGTGCCAGCATACTATAGTGTTTCGCAATGGCAGCACCCAAACCACGCGAACCGGAATGGGACAGCAAAGCCACGTAGTTTCCTTCCGGAACGCCCAAGACATTACCGGCCTGTAAGCTCATCTTACCAAATTCCACAAAATGATTTCCACCACCGGAGCTACCTAATTGCCGTACCGCCTTGCCATGAAGTCCTCTCAACAATTCGGTCATTCGGAACTCTTCTCTGTCAAGCACCTCATGCTCTTGTGCAAAAGACAATCCGCCATCCATGCCAAAATGAGTAAACTCCTTCAGCGCTTCTTTAATATGGTGCGAATAGCGTTTCAGAAAATCCTCCCCGGCATCAAACAGGGTGAGATTCATCCGACAACCGATATCAACCCCCACAGCATACGGGATAACCGCATGATCTGTAGCCAATACTCCCCCTATCGGTAACCCGTAACCGGCATGTGCATCGGGCATCAATGCTCCGGCAAGAGTAATCGGCAGCCGCATGGCGAGATTCATCTGCTGTTTGGCTAATGTTTCAATGTACTTGCTTCCATATGTTTTATAACCCAAGGGCTCATCAAGTAAATCATACGGCGTCAATCTTTTTTCGATAAATACAGGAGAAAGATGTTCGGCCAGTTTACTCCATATCTCACTGTTTTTATACACCTCGGGATTCTTGAGAATATCGCCCAAGGCGGCTAATATCTGCTCTTTTGTTTCGTGTTTACAATATTTGCCAACGAGAGCAACAGCCAGACTACGAGCTACATTATCTCTATATCCCAGTTTACTTAAATCTTTTAAACGTATTCCCATACTGTTTTCTCCATTCGCATACAAGACACCGGTTGCCTGCCATTGGACAGACAAAGGACAATATGCGAGATACCAATACTTTAGAAAAGGATATAACCACTCCTCTTCACAGCATTGAGGTGAATAATAAATAAATTAAATGTGATTGTGGAACTAATCAACTTGCATCGCCAGCAGCAGAATTGCGACGCATACTAAAAGATATAGTTATAAAGACCCATCCTCCCAATGGGGCAACTTAGTTCCGATACTGAAGATATTATTTCTCTGACATAATTAAAAACCCTTTCCATCATTTAAAGGGTGAATACTCTGTTTATCGGCGGCAAAAGTAATGGTTCTTTTGATTTTCACAAAACGAAAAGACATTTTTTTTCAGGCACAGTAGTGATATTTATAGAAAAACGGCACGAATCACTTCGCACCGCTCCTATTGCTAACTCGCGCCAAAGGTTCCCGCCTCACAGCGTCCGCCTCCGGAGATTTATTTTTAAATGCATGAAGCGGTTAGCGTTAATCTTTATATTGTCGATGCAAAATTACCGTTTTTCTCCCTATCATTCACTATCTTTGCACCTCAAAATTTTAAGAACTATTCAATGATAAACGAAGAAAAGATACATAAAAGCACTTCCGGATGGTGGGCACTCAGCCCTTTATTTGTATTCTTGTGTCTCTATTTGGTCACTTCTATCCTGGTGAACGATTTCTACAAAGTACCTATAACGGTAGCCTTCCTGATTTCATCATGCTACGCCATTGCCATCACGCGAGGACTGAATCTGGAACAACGGATCTATCAATTTTCAGTAGGAGCTTCCAATAAAAACATCATGCTGATGGTGTGGATATTCATCCTGGCAGGAGCCTTTGCACAAAGTGCCAAGCAAATGGGAGCCATTGACGCTACGGTAAACCTGACACTCCATATTTTGCCGGATAACCTTTTATTGGCAGGCATCTTTCTGGCCTCTTGCTTCATTTCGCTATCCATCGGTACCAGTGTAGGCACTATCGTGGCTCTGACTCCTGTCGCTATCGGGTTGGCAGAGAAAACCGGAATCGATCTGCCCTTCATGGTAGCAGTGGTAGTGGGCGGCTCCTTTTTCGGTGACAATCTATCGTTTATCTCCGATACAACCATTGCTTCGACCAAGACTCAAGGATGCGTCATGCGCGATAAGTTTCGGGTCAACTCCATGATTGTGGTACCTGCCGCACTGGTCGTATTGGGTATCTATATCTTTCAGGGGCTTTCAGTCTCTGCCCCGCCACTGGTGCAGGAGATTGAATGGGTCAAAGTGATCCCCTACCTTATCGTATTGGGAACGGCCATAGCCGGAATGAATGTTATGCTGGTTTTGATAATAGGTATCTTTACCAGCGGTGTTATCGGTATTGCTACAGGCAGCCTCGGATTCTTCGACTGGTTTGGTGCTATGGGGACGGGGATCACCGGAATGGGCGAACTGATTATTATTACCTTACTGGCAGGCGGAATGCTTGAGACGATCCGTTACAATGGAGGAATAGATTTCATTATCCGCAAATTGACCCGCCACGTAAACGGAAAGCGGGGAGCGGAACTCAGTATTGCCGCTTTGGTAAGCATCGCCAATCTTTGTACGGCTAATAATACGATTGCCATCATCACTACCGGACCGATTGCCAAAGATATTGCAAAAAAATTTCAATTGGACCGGAGAAAAACGGCAAGTATCCTCGACACATTCTCGTGCCTGATACAAGGCATCATCCCTTATGGAGCACAAATGCTGATTGCTGCCGGACTGGCACAGATTTCCCCGCTCAGCATCATCGGGAATCTGTATTATCCGTTTACAATGGGTATTTGCGCACTATTGGCCATCCTATTCCGGTATCCGAGAAAGTATTCCTGAATAAAGCCCAACCTACTTTTTGATATTTTGCAAATAGGCTTCAAGAGATTCATCTTTGCCCAATCCCAGTTTCTTGCGTATCCGGCTACGGCCGGAATTCACGCTGGCACGCGAAATCCCCAGAGCGAGAGCTATTTCATCAGTGCTCTGATTCAACCGGATCAACATACAAAGCAATTCGTCATTACGGGTCAACTCGGGACATTGACAACGCAAAACAGGTAAATAGTGGGGATAAAGTGCTGCGAACGACTGACGGAACCGTATCTCGTCATCCCCACTCAGCAGCATCGGGTTCAGTTTCTGGCGCACATTATCAATCACGTCCGCATGTGCCACCTTCTCTAATTCGTTATTGAGAGATTCGTAGCGCCCGTTCAGTTCCTGATGGATGGAAATCAGACGGGAAAGCCGTTCTCTATGGAGATGTGCTTCACGCCGGTAATGGCGGCGGCGTTGTAACATATATACCACTACCAGTCCCAACAACATGAAAAGTAATACAACCACAATTCCAATGTAGGTCAACGTACGCTCCTTCAATTCGACCTCAGCCATCAATGCACGGTATTCCTGCTCTTTTCGTCCGGTATCGTAACGCACATTGGCCGCAGCGGTATAGCGCAACTTGTCTTTTTCATTCAGCGAATCTTGCAAAGCGGCATATCGGGGATAAAACTCCAACATCCTCGAACCCAAATGGCGTGAAGCATAGATTCCCAAAAGTCCTTTTGCCGCAAAGGCTTCCATTTCATCCCAGTCCATATAGGCAAATTCACGATGCGCCTGTTCCATCATGGCAAGACCACGCTCTTCCTGTCCGTCTCTTACCAGAGCCAATCCCAGCCAGTATCGGGTGCCTGAATGGGTGGCAGGACGTACACCGGCACTGTCGGCAAAAATAGCTTCCATATCACGCAGTGCCGCCGCATTGGAGTCGGGACACATCTGTAACCAATATTTAGCCCGGTCTCTGCGCCACGTCTTTAAACTTCTCTCTCCCATCCGTTGCGCCACTTCTCTCTCTTTACCCAGATAAAAAGCAGCCGAATCAACCTGTTCCAGATCCATAAAAAAAGAAGAACGCACACGATAGGCCCCGCACAGCGCCATGCTGTCTTCACGGGCAGCCATCCGAATCACTCTCGCATTGATCTCCAAAGCTTTCTCGGTGAGGGCAAGGGTAGAATATAAGGCAGCAAGATCGGCATAGGCTCGTATCATGCCATCCGTAGCAATACCGGGATGTTTATCATACCATTCAACAGCTGCGAGGGACAGATCAACAGCTTTTACATATCGCCCTTCGCGCCTGTAATAGTATCCCAACCGTGCCAATATGGCTCCCACATCTTGGGTTTCCCCACCCCGCCGATAAGCCTCTACAGCCCGTTCCTGCATCCGGCACGCTACATTCGGGCGAGCACTGCTGAAGTGGTAAGCCCACGAAACCATGTGGCAACACAGCATGACGACCGACTGATCGTCCGGTGGCAATAGCACGGCAAAAGAATCGGCCAATGCCTCTGTGCGTCTATTATCATCCGTCATCAAACTGTTCTGCGCTTCGAAAGCCCAAAGAGGATAAGCACAATATCCCGTCAGAAACGGGTGTCCGGAAAGACGAATACTGTCGAGCAACTGTACGGCAGCTTCATAAGCTCCTGTTTTTGATAAAACTTGATTGTACAACGGCATGATACGCAATAATTGTCTGCGAAGTGTATCCGGATTACCATCCGGATCGGAAGGCATATAGAGAAACATCCCGCTGTAAATGTCCGTGAGCATATCATAACGTCCCGCTTCGAAAAGCGAATCGTGCAGCCCCATATAATGTTCGATACACTCCCCGGGATGATGGGTCATCCACTCTTTAAAAGAAAGTGGTGTCACTGTGGATGATTGTTTACATCCGACAGGCAAAAAAAAGAGTAGAATAAACCCAAATATCAAAATACAATATCGCATATAAGAAGTACAATAAATGAATGACAGCAAATATATGCTATTTGTGCGAGAAGAGAACCAACCTCAAAGCGGGAAAGTCCGTATATAGCCTCAAATAACGTGTTTTAAACCAATAATCTATTAAACCATCTATCGTCTTTTCTACCGGACAACTCTCTTTATGTGTACTTTTGCCCCCATAATCAAGCCCCTTAAAAACTACAAGCAAAACAATGATTAAAGAAAAAGCAACTCCGCATATCGGTCTGGTAACCGATCTGACAACAGGACAAATAGACGGAAAAATCACTCCGGGTGGAATGGTTTTAGTTACCGGATGTAATATTAAAATAGAGAACGGAAACAAACCTGTCTGTGAAGCAATCCAACTCTCCCACCAAAATGGAGAAGTTATCTGCATCGACCCACCGTTCGAAATGAACGAACCCCATATCCTCAAATTCAAGATACCGGATTCACTGCCCACCGGAGAATATACGCTAACCATCAAGACTCGTTTCGCAGGTAAGGATAAACGGCTTCTGACCCAAGAACAGACTTTGGTGTACATGCTAAAATTAATCAGAGAAGAATAATCGGACAGAGTGAAAAAGCTCCGAACATTCCGATAATTATAAAAAAGAACCGGAAGTCTTTGTCAATCAAAACAAAACCCTTATCTTTGCACCCGCTATTACGAGTTAGTAGCATTAATTCAAATCATTCATTAAAAAAACATTTATTTAAAATGGCAACAAGAATTAGATTGCAAAGACATGGACGTAAAAGCTACGCTTTCTACTCTATCGTTATTGCAGACAGCAGAGCACCACGTGATGGTAAATTTACAGAGAAGATTGGTACTTACAACCCTAACACCAATCCTGCTACAGTAGATTTGAATTTCGAACGTGCCTTGCACTGGGTGCTGGTAGGTGCACAACCTTCAGACACAGTTCGCAACATCCTTTCACGTGAAGGCGTTTACATGAAGAAACACCTCCTCGGCGGTGTAGCTAAAGGCGCATTTGGTGAAGCTGAAGCTGAAGCTAAATTCGAAGCTTGGAAGAACAACAAACAGTCAGGTCTGTCTGCTCTGAAAGCTAAAGAAGAGGAAGCTAAGAAAGCTGAAGCAAAAGCACGTCTGGAAGCTGAAAAGAAAGTAAACGAAGTAAAAGCAAAAGCATTGGCTGAAAAGAAAGCTGCTGAAGAAGCTGCTAAGGCTGCTGCTGAAGCTCCCGCAGAAGAAGCTGCTCCGGCAGAAGAAGCTGCAACTGAAGCTGCTGCTGAATAATCGGCAGTATCTATCATTCGTAAATAGGATTAAAACAATAAAATCCTCTCCGGTCCGCCGGGGAGGATTTTTTATTGGATCATCCCGGCTACGGAATGGCCCACAGAGAACGCTCTACTTCAGCACGACATAACGCAGAAAGACCACCTGATCGCCGACCTTAACTCTTCCATCTGCCAAAGCCTCCTTGTCTACCCTGAAAGTTTTCAAGTATTTTTTTAAACTTTTCGTTACCGTATAGGGCTGTTCTTTTTCATACCCGAGAATCTTTATACTACCATCCTCGTTGATCGTCACTTTACATTTTATATTGAAAGTCAACCCGCGCAATTTTTTGGCTTCCGTTTTGTTTATCCAAAAGATATAGGTTGCCTTCCCGATATTATTCTTTTTCTCTACCTTCTTCTCCTTAGAGTATTCATCGTACACTTTAAATGAAGGTTCACTTTTATCGCCACACGAAGTGCAAACGAATAAAACCAACAACAATATTCCAAATGCTTTTTTCATTACTGAACTCCTTTCTGTTTAGCGTATATCACATAACTATTATCTTCCTCACCGATCGACTCACACAATTCCTGTAACTTTTTCCTATTCTTCCCCTTCCTACCATCTGTCGAGGAGAGATAAGACTCTATTTCCGCTTTCAGCACTCCCGGTTCCACCAGCCTTATATATTGTTTGTTACGGAGTGACCAAGGGGTCCACAACCGATCCGGCATCCCTCCCGCAAAGTCATTGATCACCCGGAAAAAAGTTCCGCGCAACGATGCCTTATCCACTATAAAGTTCGAAGGTGATTTCGTCTCCCACATTCCATCACTCACTTGTTCCTCTACCATCAATCTGCCTACATAGGCCTGAGGCAACTCATAGAATGTGGTTATCGAACGTTTCCTGTCTCCAATGTTGAGTGTGAAGCGGGGCTTCAGCCTGCTTTCCGAACGGATATAATGATAAAGCGTATCGGGACGCAGTTCAAAGAAGGTGCTGATATAAAGATCGAATACTTCCGTATTGGCACCGTACATCACCTCATTGCTATAATCGGGAAGAACAGACAGATGCCTGGCAGCAGGAACCGAATCGAGCAGATGTCCTTCAAAATCCTGTACCCATGCCACAAAAGGGTATCCGGTAAAGGGAAGTGCCCCCACCGTAAGTTCACGTTTATCGGCATCGACTTTGAATACAGCCTTGGAGACCGACTGATGTAACGGAATGGAACGCAACGGTTTCCCAGCCAGATCATAGACATAGATGGCATTGCTGTTAGCGAAAGGCATCAGATAGATACAATTATGTTTTTCGTCAATCTCCGCTTTGTATACGGCACGATACTCTCCCGGCCCTTGCCCGATAGCACCTATATTGGTAACAAACTCTCCTTTTTTAGTAAATAACCGGCAGGGATGGAGTTCATAAACAGAACCGTAGACAAGGATGTAATTTTCGGAAACACACAGATTGTTTTCTCCGACCATCGCTTCATCACGGTTATCGAGCTTGATGATTTGAAAGTCTTTCAAAAAGAAACTGAACGGTAAGTCAACCGTATCTTTCAGCAAGCTGAGGTCACATACCACAACCGAGTCTTGACCGGCCCATTGATAGGAAGCGACCACCGGCCATTGCTCCGAAAGATTTTTCTCTTCGGCCTTGGGAACGACCGAACAGGAAGAAAATAAAAATACTCCCCCCAGAATTGAACTTAGGAGATGAAATTGCCTGATATTCTTCATAAACTCTCCATTTCTATATCATGCAAAGATAAAAATAAAAACGAATAATCTACGAATACTCCGTAGTTTTTTTTGATTCGTTTCAGAATTTATCTATATACACGGAAAGGGAGTAGCGACAAAAATCATAAAAAAAGATGCCCGGAACAAATCCCGGGCATCTCCTCTATAAGTCTGTTTTGACAAACAGGTAATCTTGTTCGATTAATATCTGTCACGACCGCCGCCATAGCCGCCGCCACGATTACCACCACCGTAACCACCACCACGGTTGTTACCATAGCCGCCACGATTACCACCACCGTAATTGCTGTTACGACGCGGGCCTTCTTCTCTCGGACGTGCAACTGATACGGCAAGTGTCTTTCCGTCTATTTCTTTTTCGTTCAGTGCTGCGATGGCAGCATTTCCCTCTTCGTCATTAGGCATTTCTACAAAACCGAATCCTTTAGAACGGCCAGTTTCTCTGTCCATAACGATTTTGGCTGAAATAACTTCTCCAAACTCTTCGAATAATTCTCCTAAATCAGCATTGCTAAGATTATAGCTGATACCTGCAATAAAAATGTTCATTGAAAAAATAATTAATACAATTAATAAAATTTGTTATCTTAGAGAAGTCTTAATAAGGAGATAAATTACTCTACAAGTACCTTGGAAATAAAACACATCCTATCAGAAATCTTTAATACGCGGTAAATATAGACATTTACAACAGACTGAGAAACAAAATCATCATTTTCTTTTATTTTTTTTATTAAAATTGAGATTTTGACGATGCTTTAGTCTCACCTCTGTTTCTTCCGCCTACAGCTCCGGCGCCTCTGCATCTTCTTGTGTTTATAGCACTGTATCCGTTTATAAATCATCCAGCCGCTCATCACACCTACTACCACGAAGATCAGGATCGTAATGCCCACTCCCAGATTGTCTCCCTTAATGCGCGACCAGATTTCAAGAACATCTTTCGTCTTATCGCCGAAATCACGAATCATGGCACAACGTTCTACCACCTTACGGTCCGGGTACTGTATCTTGTCAATCTGCAGGCTGTCTGCTCCCGGTCCGAAGAAATAGCTCAAATCCGAATAATAAGTCAGGGTGGTGTCTGTCTTCGCCTCCATGATTTCAGGCGAAGCCACAGCACTCACATAACCGCTCGCTTCCATATTCCGCAAAGCAATGTCGGGACGGCACATAAAGTTGATGAAATAGCTGGCAGCTTCCGGATTACCGGCATACTTAGGAATCACCCAGCCGTCATACCAGATGTTGCTTCCTTCCCGAGGCACTACATAGTCCAGGTCCACTCCTACCGCATCCGCTTCTTCGATGGCCCATTTGGCATCTCCGCTCCAGGTCATATTGAGCCATGCTTTATTTTTGGTCATCATCTCTTTACCGAAGTCTGCCTCCCAACCGGCTATATTGGGTTTCATCGCCTTGAGGTATTTTTCGGCAATCTCCATTGCACGGGGAGAATAGTCGTTCATCAGATCCTCTACTGTCACCTTGCCTCCGGCCAGATCACGGGCATGTGCGTAAATGATAGCCGTCCCGTACGCATCGCGGTAACTGTCTTTCATCAATATCTTGCCGGCATATTTCCGATCCCAAAGGCAACTCCAACTTTCGGCATCCGCATCGGGAACAAAAGCCTTGTTATACAGTATCCCAGCCGTTCCCCACATGTAACACACGGCATAATGACTGGCAACGCGTCCGGGTTGACTCAACTTATCGATCTGTTCCCGGATATAAGGAGACACGTCATTCATGTAGTCGGGCGAATGGGGAAAAACGGTGTCGATGGGCAACAGCAAGTCTTTCTTCAACATCCGCTCGATGATGTATTCCGAAGGGCATACCACATCAAAATCTTCGTGCCCTTTTTCGATCTTGGTCAACATGATTTCGTTGATATCGAAAGTTTGATAGACAATACGAATATCCTCGCCTGTCTGCTCCTTATAATATGCCTGGAAATCTTCCAGCACTCCGTCGCCGATGTAATCGGCCCAGTTATAAATTTTCAATACCTTTTCGCGGGGCTCACCGGAATTGTAACAACCGGAAAGCATAAACGACGCTGCAAGGCAAAGAGTTATTAACAGCTTATTCATTAACACTTTATACTATTTCTTGATTCTCGTAAATTCTCTTCTATTTTGGTTTAAAACCCAAAGGACGTGGGTTTCAAACCAACGGACACTATCTTTAAAAGCAATGACAGTTGGGGTTTAAACCGGCGGTCTCTCGCTTTAAACGGCGAGGCCGACCAACGTCAGGTATCACTTTTTCTCTTTTCCGGCACGCCGGTTAATGACAATCAGCAAGGCCAGCACCACCACGAAAATAATGGTCGAAAGCGGACGCAGTTCCGGAGTCAGCCCTCCTTTGCGGGCATCGGCATAGATATAGGTGGAAAGTGTCTCAAGACCTTCGTTACCGATCGTAAATACCGTTACTGCAAAATCATCGATAGAAAGTGTCAGCGCAAGCATGAAACCGCTAATCATTCCCGGACGAATCTCCGGAACAATCACTTTGCGGAGTGCCTGCATCGGAGTCGCTCCCAGATCGAGGGCGGCTTCGTAAATATTAGGATTCATCTGCTTGAGACGGGGCAACACGCTGAGTACCACATAAGGAGTACAGAAAGTGATGTGTGCCAGTACAACGGTCGTGTATCCCTGCGATATCCCCAGCGACACAAACAACAGAAACAGTGAAATACCGGTAATAATATCCCCATTCAGGATAGGAATGCTGTTCACAAAGCTGATGGCCTTCCGCGAACGTGCCTTCAGGTTGAAGATGCCGATAGCGGTGATACTCCCCAGCAGGGTGGAAGCCGTAGCTGCAATCAAAGCAATGGTCACAGTATTGATCAGCGCATTCATCAGCGAATGGTGAGTGCCGGTAGTGAACAGTGACGAATACAGTTTTGTGGAGAATCCGGTCCAGTTGCCCAGCACTTTTGCCTCGGTAAAAGAGTAGATCATTATAATCACGATAGGCGAATAGAGCAGCAAAAGCAGAATCCACAAATAGGTCTGAGCGAAAATCTTCTTTACCATAGCCCACCTCCTTCGTTCGTATTATCTTTGTCGTCGGTGCTGAACAGAGAGGTCGCGGCAATCAGCAGCAACATAATCAGCGACAGGGCCGCGCCATAGTTCCACATACTGTTATTGATATTCTCCTGGATTGTGGTACCAAACAGTTTGATATTGTTCATCGTCAACAACTCGGCAATGGCAAAGGTTGAGATAGTAGGCATGAAAACCATCATGATGCCACTCATCACCCCCGGCATGGAAAGCGGAAGCACGGCCTTAAAAAAGACCTGAACGGGATTGGCACCCAGATCCTGCGCAGCCTCAATATAACTGTGATCCATCTTTTGCAAAGTGTTGTAGATGGGGTAAATCATAAATGGTATGAAGTTATAGACCATACCGAATATCAGGGCACCCTCACCGAGCGGAACACTGAAAAAGTCGAACAAGGCTACCGTAGCCAACGTACGTACCAGAATGTTGACCCACATGGGAAGAATAAACAGTACGACCATTGTTTTCGACCGGTTCAGTTTTGCGTTGCTCAGTATCCAGGCTGCCGGATAGCCCAGCAGGATACAGACAATGGTGGTAATAATGGCAATACCGATGGAATAGACAAAGGTATTGATAGCTTCGTGGTGCTGAAAAAACTTCGCAAAGTTTTCCAAAGTCAGATGTCCGCTGTCATCGGTGAAAGCATAGACCACGATAAGGAGTAGCGGAATAACGACGAAGATCGCCGAAAAGATAATGTAAGGGAGTGTCCAACTCTTACGTGATGAAAAAAAGACCGATAATCTTTTCACTCTTAACTCTTATTTTATTAGTTCTTAATTACTCTGATACCGTCCGGGGGGATGGTGATACCTACACGGTCGCCATCGTCCCATACGTCGTTCGTATCTACAAACACATTCTCGTCCCAATCCGAAAGCACAGTCAGATGATAATGGTCACCCTTATAAAGGATAAACTTCACCTCTCCGGTCAGTGCACCGTCTTCTTCGTTGTCCTGAAGAATCACGTTGTCGAAACCGACTTCCACCTTCACCTCGCTGCCTGCTTCGATCCCCGTGACAGGAGCACACTCGAAGTTGCATCCCAAAAACTCCACATGGGTTTCGTCGATCAGCTTGCCTTCAAAAGTATTGCACACACGCTCTTTCTTCATAATATGAATATCGAACGGCTTCACCAGCAACCCGACGAGAGCCCCGACTTCAAAATGATGATAGTCTTGTACCAGAAATTCATAGCCATTGCAGAGAACCGTCATTTCGTAATGTACGCCTTTAAAGACAGACGATTGCACCACACCGGTCAGTTGCGCCGCTTCCGAAACCGGAAAGATGTAAAGGTCTTCCGGACGGATCACTACGTCCACGGGCATGTTCTCGCCAAAACCTTCGTCTACACACTCGAATTCGGTATTACAGAAACGTACCAGTTTGTCGTGGATCATCACTCCGTTCAGGATATTACTTTCTCCGATGAAATCGGCTACAAACGAATTGATAGGCTCGTTATATATATCGATCGGAGTACCAATCTGCTGGATGCGTCCCTCGCTCATGACTACAATCGTATCGCTTAGCGTCAGTGCTTCTTCCTGATCGTGAGTGACATACACAAAAGTGATCCCCAGAGATTTGTGCATCTCCTTCAACTCCATCTGCATGTCTTTACGCATTTTCAGGTCGAGAGCTGCCAAGGGCTCGTCAAGCAGCAACACTTCCGGTTCGTTGACGATGGCACGGGCAATGGCCACACGCTGCTGCTGTCCGCCGGACAGCGAATCTACATCACGATATTCGTAATCGGTCATCCCCACCATCTTCAAAGCGGCTTTTACCTTCTTCTCAATGGTCTGCTTGGGCATTTTCTTCAGTTTCAGCCCAAAAGCGATATTATCATATACATTCAGATGCGGGAACAGAGCGTATTTCTGGAATACCGTGTTTACCGGACGTTTGTGTGGAGGAGTTTGTGTGATTTCTTTCCCCGATATTTTTATCTCGCCTTCCGAAGCTGTCTGGAAGCCGGCGATAAGGCGCAACAAAGTAGTCTTGCCACATCCCGAAGGCCCCAGAATGGTGACGAACTCACCTTTCTTTACATTCAGGGTCACATGATCCAAGGCAGTCTTCTCACCGAAGAATTTAGACACACCGTTCACCTCAATAATGGATTTGCTTTCTTGCATATTCATACTAATTTGGGGTGCAAAGGTACACATTTATCCGATTCGTACATACATGTTAATCTAATATAACAGAGAAATTCTATCCGGAATTAAAAAAACACCTATCTTTGCATAAATATTTATTCACTAAACATACTAAAGCAATGAAAAAGTTAACTTATCTGGCTGTTGCAGCAGTTGCTCTCGGAGTGGCATCTTGTAACACCAACAAACCCGGTTATGTAATAACAGGTACTGTGGAAGGCGCTGCCGACGGAGATACTGTATTTATCCAGGAACGTGTGAACAGACAGTTCAACAAACTGGACACAGCTATCATCGCTAACGGAACATTTACATTCGAAGGTGCACAGGATTCCGTAGTGAACCGCTACATCACTTATTCTAAAGACGGCGACGGAGTCTATGTGGATTTCTTCCTCGAAAACGGTAAAATCAAGGTAAACCTGTCTAAAGACGATAAATCGGCAACCGGTACTCCGAACAACGATGCTTATCAGGAGATACGGAACAAGATAAATGCAATCGACCAGAAACAAGCCGCTATCTATCAGGCTATGGGCGACAGCACATTGACCGATGACCAGAAGATGGCTAAACAAAAAGAATTTTCAGAACTGGAAGAGGCGTACAGCCAGGCTATCAAAGAAGGCGTACAGAAGAATATCACCAATCCGGTAGGTATCATGTTGTTCAAACAAAGCTTCTATGAAAACTCTACCGAGGATAACGACGCTCTGCTGAAACAAATTCCCGCCAACTATCAGAATGACGAAACGATTGTGAAAATCAAGGATATCACTGAAAAGCAGAAAGCTACTGCCGCCGGACAGAAATTCATCGACTTCGAAATGCTGACCCCTGACGGAAAACCGGTGAAACTGTCTGACTATGTAGGCAAAGGCAAAGTGGTATTGGTTGACTTCTGGGCAAGCTGGTGTGGCCCATGCCGCCGCGAAATGCCTAACATTGTAGAAGCTTATGCTAAATATAAAGGCAAAAACTTCGAAATCGTAGGTGTATCTCTGGATCAGGATGCCGATAAATGGAAAGATGCCATCAAGAAGCTGAACATCACATGGCCTCAGATGTCCGACCTGAAAGGCTGGCAAAATGAAGGTGCACAGTTGTATGCTGTAAACAGTATCCCCCACACCATGTTGGTGGACGCTGACGGAACGATCCTGGCACGCGGCCTGCACGGCGAAAAGCTTCAGACCAAACTGGAAGAAGTGCTGAATAAGTAATCAGCGGAATACCATATCATAATTCACCACAGATTACACAGATTCACACAGAATAGCTTTAATCTACTGACAACCCATCCTATTTATCTGTGTAAATCTGTGGTGAATATGAATCAGGTACGGGCTTTCGATTTATTTCAGTGAATCGGCATAAGAACAGAGCTTCACAATCTGATCCACATCTTCAAAATTCACCTTATTATCTTCAATATACTTCTCCACCTCCGCACGATGTTTTGAGTAGATTTTGGCAAGTTGCTTAAAGTTACGGAACTGCTTCATTTTATCATCCTTCTCCACCCAATAGACATGGTGCCGATTGCTGACAATAATTTTTTCACCTTCCAGCTTGTAAGACTGTCCGTTGCTCGTTATGGTGCCATAGCTCTGAACTGCCGTTGTTTCCGAACGGGTACCATAAGCCCCCATGGGAGCTTCCTTACGGGCGGTAGCTTTATACTGAACGTAAACCACCGGTTTGGTCGGCAACATTTCTATACCGGCTCCGTTGGATTCGGGATAAAATGTACGTCCCGCTATCTTGATCAGCAGAATATCTCCCGGATTGGCAAGCTCTTTCACCTGCTTATCCTGAGGGTCTATAAAATAAAACTTATTGACTACTATACTGTAGTTCATTTTAGACTTCAATTCGCCTCCGGCTCTCAGGAGCACTTGGGCATCTTCATACTTATCAAACAGGAACGAAGCCGTATCAGCCTGAGCTCTCAATTGCCACAAACTGCACAGTGCAAAAGCAATAAAAATAAAAATCCTTCTCATAATACATCGACTTTAAGCAATAAAGGGCTGTCTTGACAGTATACACTTCAAAACAGCCCTTCAAAATAAATCTGGTAAATCTCTCTTTACTCTACATCAATCAGACGAACCAACGTACGTAGCAGAAGTCTTGACGGTGAGGCAGATCCTGATTTTTCGGGAACATACGGTATGCCACTTTAAAGCTTCCTGCATTCGACAAGCTGTGCTTAGCCTGGAATGTATACAGGTCGCCTTCTTTCTTGATCACACTGAATGGTTCTACCGAATATACATGCTGCTTGCCTTCCGGAGTCGTATAAGTTGTAACCAACTCCAGTCCCACTGCATCGTTCAATCCTTTCTCGTCAACGACAACTGTAATGGTATACTCTTTGCCGCTTTCGATATCGCCTTGTGCAATGTCTGCTTCCCTCTCTTTTGAAACGATCTCGATAGAGTCCCACTTAGCAACGACTTCTTCTTTCCAGGCTGCTATCTCTTTTGCCTTTGCATTGTCATTGGCAGACAGTTCTTTGAAACGTTTAGCTTCCTTGCAGTAGAACTTACTGTAGTAATCGTCGAGCTGACGCTTCATGGTATAGTGAGGAGCGATCTGGGCGATCGAGTTTTTCACACTCTTAATCCAGCCTTCAGAGTATCCCTTCTTGTTGCGTGCATAATACAACGGCAGGATTTCTGTTTCGAGGATACTGTAGATAGTAGCTGCGTCGAGCTGATCCTGATGTTCCTGGTTCTGATAAGTACGTTTTTCGGTCAATGCCCAACCTGCACCTTCGCGGTAACCTTCAAGCCACCATCCGTCGAGTACAGAGAAGTTCAATACACCATTCATCAACGCTTTCTCACCCGATGTACCGGATGCTTCGAGCGGACGGGTCGGAGTATTCAACCAGATATCAACTCCGGTCACCAGACGACGGGCCAACTGCATATCGTAGTTTTCAAGGAAGATGATCTTACCCAGGAATTCCGGACGCTGAGAGATCTCAACGATTCTCTTGATCAGTCCCTGGCCTGCACCATCGTGCGGGTGAGCCTTACCTGTGAAGAGGAACTGTACCGGATAATCGGGATTGTTAACGATCTTAGACAAGCGTTCCAGATCGGTGAACAACAAGTGAGCACGTTTGTAAGTGGCAAAACGGCGGCCGAAACCGATCAGCAATGCATTCGGATTGATCTTGTCCAACAGCGATACAATGCGTGAAGGATCTCCCTGGTTCTTCAACCACGTTTCACGGAACTGCTTACGGATATAATCCACCAGCTTGTTCTTCATCGTCACGCGAGTCTTCCAGATCTCTTCATCGGGCACATTATAGATAGCTTCCCAGATCTTCGGATTTGACTGATCGTACAGGAAGTTTTCGTTAAAGTATTTAGCATAAAGCTGTTTCCATTCGGTAGCGCTCCAGGTGGGGAAGTGTACACCATTGGTTACATAACCCACATGGCTCTCTTCGGGGAAGTATCCCTTCCAGATAGAAGAGAACATCTCCTGAGAAACTTTTCCGTGCAGCCAGCTTACACCGTTCACTTCCTGAGAAGTGTTGCAAGCAAATACAGACATACAGAAACGTTCGCCCTTATCACCCGGATTGTTACGTCCAAGGTCCATCAGGTCGTCCCAGCTGATACCCATCTTAACGGGATATCCGCCCATATATTTACCGAACAAGCCTTCGTCAAAGTAGTCGTGACCGGCAGGCACCGGAGTGTGAACCGTATACAGTGAAGATGCACGAACCAACTCGATAGCCTGGTTGAAAGTCAGGCCGGTAGCTACATAATCGCAGATACGCTGAACATTGATCAGGGCGGCGTGTCCTTCGTTACAGTGATAAATATCTTTTTTGATACCCAATGCCTTCAGTGTCAGCATACCGCCGATACCCAGCAGGATCTCTTGTTTCAAACGGTTTTCCCAGTCACCTCCGTACAGCTGGTGAGTGATAGGACGGTCAAACTCGCTGTTCATTTCATTGTCTGTATCGAGCAGATACAAAGAAACGCGTCCTACGTTCACTCTCCATACATTTGCATGTACGTAGTAATCCATATAAGGCACATCTACTACCAACGGTTTGCCGTCTGCATCCATCACGCGGTCAATAGGGAGTTGTCCGAAGTTCTGTGCCTCGTAATTGGCAATCTGCTGTCCGTCCATCGACAGGGTTTGTGTAAAGTAACCATAGCGATACAGGAAACCTACTGCACACAGATCTACATTACTGTCCGAAGCTTCTTTCAGATAGTCGCCGGCCAATACACCCAGACCACCGGAATATATTTTAAGAACATGATTCAAACCATATTCCATGCTAAAGTAAGCCACTGACGGACGTTTGTTATCGGGCGTCACATCCATGTAGTCTCTAAATTTAGCATATACATCGTTCATGCGTTTCAGGATTACTTTATCTTTTGATAAAGCTTCCAGTTTTTCGTAACTCATACGTTCAAGCAAAAGCACAGGATTCTGACCGGCTTCTTTCCAGAGAGTCGGATCCAAGTCTCTGAAGAGTTCAGTAGCTTCATAATTCCACGCCCACCAAATGTTGCGTGCCAGTTCAGATAGTTTCTCTAATTCCGCAGGAACACGTGACTTTACAGTTACCTCCTTCCAATTCGGAGTATTCACATTACTTACTTTAATTTTCATAATGTTATTGTTTACTTGTTGATGAATAAATACTTAGTTTAGTTGACGTTTCATGGCATTACGCAAGGCGATGTCATAAGCCTCGTAATAATATTTGATGAAATGCTTCCATAGAGCCTGTTCGGCCACAGCCGCAGCTTGTTTGCGGATCTCTTTCACCTCATTATCTGTTTTACCCGAGAACAGTGCGATCGTATCTTTGATACCGTCGGCCACCTCTGAGTAATTATAGTCCGAACGGTGTAACACCTCTACCCCATTATCGATGCCATGCTGATTTTTCAGGCTGTTCACCCAAAGGCCGAAGCCTGCCAGGTCTGTTGTAATAGTAGGTACGCGGAATGCCACACTCTCAAGCGGAGTGTATCCCCAAGGTTCGTAATAAGAAGGATAGACACTCAAGTCTTCTCCCAATATCAGATCATAATATTCTTTGTTCAGGATTCCATCTTTTCCATCCAGATAGCACGGAACGAAAATCACCTTCACTTTATCTTCCGGACGATTTCCCATACCAAGATATTTGAGCATATCCAGAACCTGGTCGTGGGTCATGTTATGCAGCCAATGGGTAATGAAAGGTACTTCGAGCGGAGTATCGAATTTTTCTTTGCTTTTCAGCCGTGTCTGCAAATCCTCGCGGGGCTCTCCCACCCAACCCGGTACATTGACAAATGCCAGCACGTTCTTCTGCAGGTCCTTGTCCCGGTTCAAACGGTTCAATGATTCCAGAAACACGTCGATCCCTTTGTTCTTAAACTCGTAACGTCCACTGGTGCCGATAATTAATGTGTCATCGTCCATATGGGTACCCAGAAGCTTATTGGCCACATTCAACATCAATGCACGCGCACGTTTGCGCTTACCGGTGAAAGCGCTTCCCTGAGGAACGAAATCGTCCTCGAAACCGTTCATCAATACTACATCGGCGGCTTTATCAAGCAGTTCCTTACACTCGTTGTTGGTGATTTCGCTCACCGTCGTAAAGCAGTCAACGTGATGCGCAGTCTGCTTTTCAATCGAGTGCTTCGACTGCATATTCAGCTCCTGTGCCATCTGATCGCCGTTATAAGCAAACAGATAGTCATATAAAGGTTTATCGTTTCCGGCAATGCTACGGCCGATAGAAGTGGCATGGGTGGTGAAGATGGTTCCTATTTCGGGAACAGCCAATTGCAGATACAGTGCTCCCAGGCCGGTCATCCATTCATGTGCCTGATAAATGACCTTATCATTTTCGGTCAGGTTGTAGCGATAGAAGCTTTCCACCACTTTTCCGGCAGCATACGAAAACATGGATGCTTCGTCATAATCGCCGTAAGCATGCAATGAATCGACCTGAAAGTGATTCCACATTTCAGTATAGATTTCATTCTTTTTCTCAAAAAAAGGCTGAAAGTCAACGAGAATAACAATGGGTTCACCCGGAATATTCCAACGTCCGACACGGACAGAAAGGTCATCTTTCTTGAGGGCATGTTCTTTCCATGCCGCACAAAGATTGTCAGATTCTATAAACAAGGGATTGTCCTTTCCTTGCCATACATCCGGCCCTATAAAAAATAATTTGTCACGGAAGTTAGTTTGCAACGTATTTGCCCTTGTAGACAAAACAGTATAAATTCCTCCTACCTTGTTGCACACTTCCCAACTGGCTTCGAAGATATAATCGGGGGTTAATAAATCTTTTACCATATAAATGTTTAAAACTCTTTTTATTACGCAGGTGCAAAAGTACGCATTATTTATTGAAAAATAATGCTTTATGCAAAAAATATAAGCAAAATAGCACAAACAAGCGTTTACAACGAGATTTCAGAGCATAAAAAAAGACTTAAGTGTTTTCGAAAAACGCTTAAGTCTTTTCAGAAAACACTTAAACGTTCTGTCGAAAACGCTTAAGTGTTTTTTATAAATCATTAGTTTATGCAAGCGCACTACCGATAAGGAAGGTAGCAGCCAATGCCACGATAGCATAAAGTTCGGGGAACACAGCAAGAATCAATGTGTTGCTGAATACATTGTGGCCTTGTCCGATGGCTGCAATACCATTGGCGCAAACCTGTCCCTGACGGATAGCGGAAAACAGAGCCACCAATCCGAGAGCAATACCCGCACCCAAAACGGCAGAAGCCTGAATGGCGGTAATCTGCGGAGTAAGGATACCGAAAATAGTCTGGAACATAAAGTAACCTGCGAAACCATACAATCCCTGTGTACCCGGAAGAGCTGTCAGTACGAGGAAGTTACCGAATGCACTATCGTTTTTCTTCAATGCGCCGATAGCAGCGTTACCTGCAATAGTCACTCCGTAAGCACTTCCGATGCCTGACAAACCAACCATAACCGCGATGCCAATGTAAGCAATAAACAAATTCATTTCCATAATCTTAATTTTATTTTTTAATTTATTATTCTATTAATTTCTTTTTATTTTCTGAATGGTTTGTACTCTTTGCCACCACCTTCGTAACCGGAATTCTTGAAAAACTCCACGAAGGTCAGACGCATAGGATGAACCATGGCTCCGAGCACATTCATAAAGATATTGATGGCATGGCCGATTACAAAAATCAATACCATCACAATGGGGCCGGCAATCACATTGTCCGGACTCATGCCCACTGCCAAACTATTGAATACGCCGGCAAGGATACCTCCCGACAATCCCAAAGCGAACAAACGGACGTATGACAGAACGTCGCCCAACAGACCTGTCGCCATGTTATAAGAATCCCATAAGCCCAGCCCGATATTCAGGAAGATGTTCTTCCCCGGACTGTTAAACAGGAAAATCATAACGCCGGCAATACCCATGATGATCAAATGAACCGTACTTCCCATCGGCATCACTTTCGGCAACAGTGCCGAGAAGGCTAACGATAGCAAGAGGATGATCCATCCGATTGTAGCAATGGCATACTTGAAGCCAAACTGGATAGTCTGATTGACAGCTTTCAGTACCATGCCGAACAAGATCTGTACCGCACCCAGAATCAGTGAGAGTTGGAACATGTCATTATTATCCATGAAAACGGCACTCTTCAGGCGCTGGATGAACGGCCAGGGCAGATCGTAAATATTGGCTCCGAAAAAAGTCCCGGTCAGCAATCCGCAGAAGAAAGTGGAAGTTGCCAGTATCTGAATCAGCGAAATGATCGATTTAGCCGACTGACTCAGTTTTTTCGCCAATAGACGATAAGCCGTAGCTCCTACAAACAGGAATAATCCATAACCGGAATCTCCCAGGCAGAGCCCGAAAAAGATCATAAAGAACGGGGCAAAGAACGGGGTCAGGTCCAGTTCATTATACTTGGGCAACATGTAGAGTTTGCAAATGGGCTCGAACCAGGCAAAGAAACCTTTGTTATTCAGTTCGATCGGCACGTTGTCTTCCGGTGTCGGATCTGTGATCTCATAATAAATGTGTGCATCGTTCAGATAAGCCTCTATCTCTACCTTGCTGGTAGCAGGGGCCCATCCTTCGAGCAACATCAATTTGTCACCCGCAGTCTGCTCTGTACTCAATACGACTTTTGAAAATTCTATTTCAGTCTGCACCTGTTTCAAAGCCTCCTTCAGCGAAGGGATATCGGTTTCGGACAAAGCGACCAACTTCTTTTCATTCTCTTCAAGTGCGGTCTCTGTATTCGCATACTGCGCCTCGAGCTGGGCCAGTGACTGCGATGGCAGTTTAGCTTGCTCTACATCCAGATCGACTTCCTCCCCGTCCTTGGTCACGGTGATGAAAAAGACTTTTGAGGATATGCGGCAGATGATCATAGCGTTGTATTCCGCTTCCCATTCTTCCTTGTAGTTACCTTCGGAGCAGGTATAGAAGCCGACTACATAACCGGCATCTTTCAAACGCTGTATGCCTTCCGGCTCAAAGTTGCCCCAAGCCTCCAAAGCGTCTTTCTCCTTGCCACAGGTTTGCTGCTGTTGCAACAGTTTACTGTGTTCGGCCTGCAAGCCATCTATTTCATCGAGCACCTGCAAACCACGTTCGGCACTACCGCCATTGGCAGCAATGACCGCATCCTTCTCGTGCTTCTGGTTCTGAAGCAACTTCAATGCGGCGGCCAGACGGGCAGAAAGACGAATATTATCTTGCAGTTCGGCATTCTCCGCCGCTCCCTGCTGCTTCTCTACAATATGGACCACTCCGAGTTCACGAAGACTGTTCAGGAAATCTTCGTACTCCTTATGATAAACCAGGAACGTGAGTTTCTTCATTTTCGTAATCATGCTTCTGCCTCCTTCCTTTTTTCCTGCTGTGACTTCAGAATCTTTTGCGACGACTTAGACAAATTTTCTTCATCTTCCATGAATCGTTTGATCTTGCGCAAAGCATCCTGATACCCCGGTATCTGAACCTTCTCAAAAAGATTCACTTTCTGAGTGGTCTTTTTCCTCGCATGTTCTAACAAGCCCAACTTGGCCAGCGTAAACTCACGCTCTATAGCGGTATGTGCCAACTCCTTAAGCAGGTGTATACCATCGGCATACCACTTAGGAGCATTAAACAGACTGTACGGACGGATCTCGAAATCCACATTTTCGAGCAAAGGCACCCGTACACCGGCTATTTTCTTGACACCAAGATGAACATCATTTACTTTTATCAATGAGGTGTCAAACTCATTCCAAAGTGCGAACATGGCTTCATAAGCCTGGATTTGTTTTTCCAGCCTTTCCTCCAGATCGGCAGCTTCGCTTTTACAGCGCTTCACTTCCATGCGAAGGGCACTCTCCTTGTTTTTGATAATCGGGAGAGTACGTACCCGCACTTTCAGTTGCTTCTCAAGTTGCTGAAGGGAGGTTTTGTTATATTGAAACTTTATAGCCATCTCGTTTATTTACTATTTTTTCCAATACTGATCTACCAGTTCCTTCTTGATATTTACTTCTTCCGGACGGAAGTATTTGCCGAACAGTCCCCAGGCTACATCGAGCATTTCGGTCGTATCCAGATTGACGTCGATGGCCAGCAACTGATTGGAGTAATCTTTGGCAAAAGCTAAAGTACGTTCGTCATAGTTGGTCAGGTCGAAACCATTTTCCAATTTAGTCTTGGCATTAGCGGCATCGGCATACAAACGCACGGCAGCATTCATCACCTGCGGATGGTCTTTACGGGTTTTCTTACCGGTTACCAACTGTTTCAGACGGGACAATGAACGGAACGGATCGACAATAACCTTACCGATGTCACTGTCACGGCGCAGGAACAACTGTCCTTCGGTGATGTAGCCTGTATTATCCGGCACAGCATGCGTAATATCACCACCGGACAATGTAGTCACGGCAATAATCGTGATGGAGCCGCCATCGGGGAACTGTACAGCCTTTTCGTAGATCTTGGCAAGATCCGAATAGAGCGAACCCGGCATAGAATCTTTCGAAGGAATCTGGTCCATACGGTTTGACACGATAGCCAAAGCATCGGCATACGAAGTCATATCGGTCAGCAGAACCAATACTTTCTGATTGTGCTGTACTGCGAAATATTCAGCCGCAGTCAAAGCCATATCCGGTACCAGCAAACGTTCTACCGGAGGGTTCTCCGTGGTATTCACGAAACTGACGATACGGTCGAGCGCACCGGCATTGGAAAATACATTCTTGAAATACAGGTAGTCATCGTTTGTCATACCCATACCGCCCAGAATGATCTTATCTGTTTCTGCACGTAACGCCACGTTAGCCATCACCTGGTTGAACGGTTGGTCGGGATCGGCGAAGAACGGAATCTTCTGACCGGAAACCAGTGTATTGTTCAAGTCGATACCTGCGATACCGGTTGCAATCAGCTCGGAAGGCTGTTTACGCCGTACCGGGTTTACAGACGGCCCTCCGATCGGTACCTCCTGCCCTTCGATCTCCGGCCCTCCGTCGATAGGATCACCGAAAGCGTTGAAAAAACGTCCGGCCAGTTGCTCGCTCACTTTCAGCGTAGGCGATTTACCCAGAAATACAACTTCGGCATTGGTCGGGATACCTTCCGTACCCTCAAACACCTGCAAAGTCACTTCGTCACCGGCAATCTTTACAACCTGAGCCAGTTTACCATTCACAGTGGCCAACTCATCATATCCTACCCCTGTAGCTTTCAGCGAACAGGTGGCCTTGGTAATCTGAGTAATCTTAGTATATATTTTTTGAAATGCTTTTGTAGCCATGTTATTATTTACAATTTAGTTTCAATCTACTATTTGACACTTCTCTCGGCAACCAACTCCTCCAATTGCTTCTGGAAACCTTCATATTGTTCCGACTTGAACTTCGAATAGTTCATTTGCTTGCAGATGTTAATCATCTTCTTGAAGTAATCCATAACCTCATTAAAGTTATCAAACTCAAATTCCGTATGACAGATGTCTATCACCATATTCAAGATAGCCTCCTGACGCTCCATCGGAGTCACGGCATCAATCTCGTCGAACGCATCCTGCTGCAAGATAACGAAGTCTATCAACTCGGACTTCCAGAAGATTACGTGATACTCTACCGGTACACCGTCATCACCCAGGATATTGATCTGCTCGGCAATCTCCTTACCGCGTTGCAAGCGAGTTTTGATTTCGTTCACCTTACCGATCCACTCATCATTGATATGCTCGGCAATGTATGCTTCAAATTCAGGATATTCGATATACTTGGAATAAGAATCGATCGGATTTACAGCCGGATAACGCTTCTTATCGGCACGATCCTGCTCCAGAGCATAGAAACAACGGGCTACCTTCTTGGTGTTCTCTGTCACCGGCTCCTTCAAGTTACCACCGGCAGGTGATACTGTACCGATAAAGGTAATAGAACCGCTCTCGCCGTTATTCAGTTTCACGTAGCCTGCACGGCCATAGAAGTTAGAAATGATTGAGGACAAGTCCATCGGGAATGCATCCGGTCCGGGCAACTCCTCCATACGGTTCGACATCTCACGCAATGCCTGCGCCCAACGGGAAGTGGAGTCTGCCATCAGCAGGACTTTCAATCCCATGGCACGATAGTATTCGGCAATCGTCATGGCCGTATACACAGAAGCTTCACGCGCTGCTACCGGCATGTTCGATGTATTTGCGATAATAATGGTACGCTCCATCAGCTTACGTCCCGTGTGCGGGTCCACCAATTCCGGAAATTCGGTAAAGATTTCCACAACTTCATTTGCACGCTCCCCACAAGCAGCGATAATCACGATATCGGCTTCGGCCTGTTTTGAAATCGCATGCTGAAGTACCGTCTTACCCGTACCGAACGGACCGGGAATAAATCCGGTACCGCCTTCCACTATCGGATTGACAGTATCGATCACACGCACACCGGTTTCAAGCAACTTGAACGGACGCGGTTTTTCTTTATAATTCGTCATAGCCCGCTTCACCGGCCATTTCTGGATCATATTCACTTCAACGGTATTTCCTTCTTCGTCCACCAAAACTGCAACCACATCTTCAATCTTGTAATCGCCTTCGGGAACAATCGACTTCACCGTGCAAACACCTTTCTGAGTGAAAGGCACCATAATCTTCAATGGCTGGAAGTTCTCGTCCACCTGTCCTAACCAGGCAGATGCTTCCACTTTATCCCCCACACTGACAAGGGGAACAAAATGCCATACACTTCCTTTATCCAACGGATAAGTATATTGTCCTCTCTTCAGGAATACTCCATCCATCTTATCAAGGTCGTTTTGCAGACCATCATAATTCTTTGATAACATACCGGGACCTAAAGTCACTTCAAGCATGTGTCCGGTAAATTCGGCCTCGGCTCCCACTTTCAGTCCACGAGTACTTTCGAACACCTGGACATATACATGTGTACCTACGACCTTAATCACCTCCGCCATTAATTTGTCTCCGCCGGTTGAGATATAACAGATCTCATTCTGAGCTACCGGCCCATCAACGACGAGGGTCACCATGTTGGCAATAACGCCACTAACAGTTCCTTTTGTTGCCATATATTTTTTTAGTTTATTTATCCGAGTTTGGCAGTATTACCTGAATTCAGCAGGAATCTGCACTTCATTCTTCAGTGACTCTATGATACTTCGGAACAATTGATTGCCTCTTTCCTTATCCAGAGAGATCCAACGTTCAATCATTTCCAGTTTCAACAGAAAAGCAAAAATACGTTCGATAGTGAAATAATCGAAGAAGATAGCATCTTCCATCCAGTTCCACCGCAAAGCATCCAGCTTTTTCTCACGTTCCACCAGTTCTGTTATTTCGCTGATTTTCACCAACTGGTCAAGAAAGTCCACTTCGCCCGACAGTCCGAAATCTCTGGCTCCGGAAGTCCGCAATGCCTCACAGATCTCCGTATCACCCACAATATTGCAGGCAATATCCCATTTATATTTACGCGCAGTCAATGCTACGAGAATATTGTTAATAGTGAGATTAAATTCGAACCAGGAAGCCACAAACTTATTTCCACACTTCATCGCATAATCATAATAAAGTGCAGCCAGATGATCTTCCAATAAAACAGCATTCTCTGCCGGAGTATTAAAATAAGCGGAAATGAAAGTAGCAAGATAAGCGGGAAACTCCTTGGCACTGACTTCTCCTCCCTCTTTAAGGGTAGAAATATATTCCGCCAGTTCCTCCGCGGAAAAATTTCCCCGAGTATCAATAGCGGCTTCCTTATCTTTCAAGAGCTTCAGCACATTGGCATTGTCAAACTTCAAATAAAACAGATCAATCAATTTCTGATCTGAAGCTGACAAGCCCGTGTAAATTTCCGTTTTAAAATCAGCTACTGTATAGCTCAGCTTGCTGTCCTCAAGTGTGAGTTCCGGCAAACCGGCTACCAAGTAATAATATTTACTCATAACGCATCCCTTTAGAATAACATTTCTACCAACTGAGGACGCAGGAATGCTTTAAAGTAATTCATAAATTCCTCTTCTCCGAAATTCACTTTATATGAACCGTCTGCAGGAGATACGGAAAACAATGCCTTTATGCCATTCACTTGTTCTATGGTAACACCTTTATCTAACAATGCTTTAGCATTGGCAGCAAAATACTTTTTCAAAGACTCCGCATCAGAAGTTGAGATGATAATCGGTTCGTCTACACTCCATTTAGAAGCCAGAGCTACGATAAATGCATTCAGAAAATCTTTATTTTGTGCAAACTCCTTTACCGGTGCAGTCACAATCTTGTCAGTCACCATAGTGGCTATTTCCGATTTTAAAGCATTCACAGCCTGACCGGCAAAAAGTTTCAGTTCTGATTTGGTGTTCTCTGTCAGTTCGTCGGCAGATTTACGAGAGGAGGCAATAATTGATTCAGCTTCTTTATGGGCATCTTCAACAATTTTTTTAGCTTCTTCCTGAGCATTCGCAATAAGACGGCGGGCCTCTTCATTACCTTTTTCCACGCCTTCACGATAAATCTTATCGGTCAACTCTTGAATTTTGTTTTCCATATTCACGGACTATTTAGAAGTTTATATTATAATATCTAAGTGTTTCTTATCAGATTCTCGCCAAAAGTACAAAATTCAATCTGATAATAAAAGAGAAAAGAGCAAGAAAACTGTTCATTATCAAGAAAAGAATCGTCAAAAAGTAAAGGATATGACGATACGGACACATTTATCTTCACGTTTCATCTTTTAAGGCAACGGCAAAGATAAGGAGCCTGATAATACATCAAAGACATAATTATGATAAAGCCGGAAAACTGAAGGTTGAATCTGGAATATACCGGATGAACCAAGAAAGAGGTGGTCAGGAATCCTTGTTAAACAGGGTATGGTATAAAACAAGTCATCCCCTCCGATCTTTCGACCGAAGGGGATGAACCATCTGAAAAAAACGGCGACTACCTACTCTCCCACTGTTACGCAGTACCATCGGCGTGATC